>Ga0070733_10000001_pt1 | contig 533688 bp, 429 predicted proteins | sample Coa_R1_9_FD_66450 | JGI IMG/M metagenome (GOLD analysis project Ga0070733, IMG submission 66450) | Surface soil microbial communities from Centralia Pennsylvania, which are recovering from an underground coalmine fire - Coalmine... | ecosystem: Environmental > Terrestrial > Soil >...
CACTGGCCCCCTCTCCGGGCGGCCAACTCCCACCGAGTCCCATCCCTGGCCTAGGCGTCCCACAACATGGGACCCCTGCCGGCCCTTGTGGGACTCGGCGGCGCTTCACACTATGGGGGCACTCACGGACGCAGATGACGGTCGACTCAGCGAGCGGAACCACCGGTCATGTCTCGGATTGGTCACGCACCACAGGCACAGCGCGCTACGGAAGCGCACCCACAGACCGCTCGGATGCGTTCCGCCGAAGCGCATCTGTCCCTGCTCGACGAAGACCGGGCATGCGTCGCGCGCATCCGCAGCGGCGACGAACGTGCGTTCCAGGATCTGTTTCGCACGTACTACGATCCCCTCTGCCGCTTCGTCGAGGGACTCGTCCGCCGCAAAGCCGTCGCTGAAGAGCTGGTGCAGTCGCTGTTCCTGACACTCTGGATCCGCCGCGCGGAGTGGATCGTCCGCGACACGCTCCGCACCTATTTGTACGCGACCGCACGGAACCATGCGCTGAACCACTGGAAACGCGAGCGCTTGTTCGACGGCTACGTCGCCCGCTCCTGGGCCCGCCGCGACCGCGCCTCCGAGATCCGGGTCACCGCCAACGCCGACACCCGCCTCGAATCGGAAGAGGTCGAAGCCAGCGTCCGGCGCGCCATCGCCGCCCTCCCCATCCGCTACGCCCCCGTGCTGCAGTTGCGGTGGGAACACGGCCTCACCTACGCCGAAATCGCCCGCGTCCTCGAGCTCCCGGTCAAGACCGTCGAAACCCGGGTCGGCCGGGCCCTCCGCATGGTCCGCCCAGCGTTGGAGCAGCTCCGCACGTAAGAGCTGCGGTACCGATCGTTCGCCGGTCATTTTGCCCGTCGTCGTCACGGGCCCATAAAGACATCCGGCCGCTTGCCCCATCGCAGCCACTGCTCGCCCCAACGTGGCCAGAATCGTGCACGAAATGAAGGAGCAGACGCCTCTCAATTGTATCTTTGGTCAACACAGGACCTGAGGCACGCACTGCACGACCAGGCGCCCGGCCGCCCCGGCGGTGGCGATTCGGTGGACCGGCATCTCGTAGAGCGCATCCTCGCGGGCGAAGCTTCCCCGGGGGACCGCGCCGCGCTCGACCGCTGGGCCGGAACCGACGTGCGGCGGCGTGCAACGGTGGCCCGCCTCGCCGCGGCCGCGGATAGCCTGCGCCGCCCGCGATACGACGCCGATCAGGCATGGCTCTCTGTCTCGCGCCAGATGCACGCGCCCGCCGCACAGGCGGCCGCCCGCGCCGGCTCCCGCTCCTCCCCACTGGGTTCCCCATTCGAACGCCCCGCGCGCTCGCGGTGGCTGGCGAATACGGCCGGCGTCGTGGCCGCCGCCGGCATCTGCGCGCTGGCCGCTGGCGTCGCGATTCGGTCCCTGCGGCCGGCCGGCGGCCGGACACCGGCCGCCGCGGCGCCGGAATCACCACAGGTCGCCATCACGGGGCGCGGCCAGCGGTTGACGGTCACGCTCCTCGACGGCTCGCATGTCACGCTCGCCCCCGACAGCCGGCTCACCGCGCCCGCGGGATTCGGCCGCACCACCCGCGAGGTCACGCTCGACGGCAAGGCGTACTTCGAGGTGGTCCACGACTCGCTCCACCCGTTCACCGTCATCGCCGCCGGCGAACGCATCCGCGATATCGGTACCGAGTTCGTCGTGGACGCCTACACGCATGACCAGACACAGAACGCTACCCCCACGGCCGCCCGGAACCAGGTTCGCACGCAGGTTCGCACGCAGGTTCGCACGCAGGTCCGGATGCAGGTCGCCGTGGCAGCCGGCGCCGTCCGCATCGAATCCCCGCCCGTCACGCCCACCGCCCGCCCCTGGGCGTCGGCGGTCGGTGAGGGAGGCGCCACCATCGTCACCGCGGGTGAGATCGCCCGCGTCGATGCGCGTGGCCAGACGACGGTGATTCCCCACGCCGACGTCGCCGGCATGGAAGGATGGACCAGCGGTCAGCTCGTCTTCGAGCGCACCTCCCTCGGCGACGTCGTCCGCGAGTTGGAGCGGTGGTACGACATCGACATCGTGATCTCCGACCCGTCGCTCGCGCAACGGCACGTGACCAGGACGTTCCGCGGAATGCCGATCTCGCACGTGCTGAACACGCTCGCGATCACCGTGAACGCCCGCTGCTGGTGGTCAGGTCACACGGTCACGATCTCGCCCCTCGCCGAAGGCAACGAGCCGCCACTCTAGCGGCGGCTCGGGAAACCGCTCTACGGCTTCGGAATCGGCGGCCGCTTGGTATCGATCGCGTACGGGACCTGCACCCGGAACACTGCGGCGGCCAGCGCGCCTCCCACCAACGGCCCGATCAGATAGATCCACACGTGCGACAGCGCACCCGCCTGTCCCAGGAACGCCGCATAGATCGCCGGCCCGATCCCCACCGCGGGATTGAACGCCCCGCCACTGATCGCCCCGCCCGCGAACGCCGCGACCACGATGGTGAATCCGATCGCCAGCCCGTAGTACGAGTTGCCTTCGGTGTCGGACGTGGTCGCGGTGTGCAGCACCACGATGCACAACGCGAACGTGTACACCAGCTCGATCATCACCGCGGTCCAGAACGTCACGCCGTTGCCGGGCTTCGCTGCGAATGTCGCACCGAGCGCCACGTACACCATCCCAGCGGCGAGGATCGCGCCAACGAACTGCGAGATCCAGTACCCCACCAGGTCGCGCCCCTGCAACTTCCCGCGGAGGAATACCGCGAGGCTCACCGCAGGATTGTAGTGACCGCCCGAGATATGGCCGCCCATGTACACCATGATCATGAGCGACGAGCCAATCGCGAGCGGCGCCATCGGCACGTTCTGGCTCACCGTCAGACCAACCGTCAGCACCAGGAAAAACGTCCCGATCGCCTCAGTCACGTAGTTGCGCATGGAGGGAGGATGTGGGAGGAAGACGCACGACCCGCGGATGGGGCTAACCTAAGTCGCCCAGCCGCTGCCTGTTAGTGGCAGTTGGAGGGGGTTCTCCACCAGCCTAGAAGGCGACCGTAGCCCGCGCTGTAGCCCCCATTCCCTTTTCCCCATTCCCTATTCCCCAGTCCCTTTTCCCCAGTCCCTTTTCCCCATTCCCTTTTCCCCAATCCCTTTTCCCCAGTCCCTTTTCCCCAGTCCCTTTTCCCCAGTCCCTTTTCCCCAGTCCCTTTTCCCCAGTCCCTTTTCCCCAGTCCCTTTTCCCCATTCCCTTTTCCCCATTCCCTTTCCCCTTTCCCCTTTCCCCTTTCTCCTCGCCCGAAGGGCGAGGCTACGGATGCGACGGACGAGGCGGAGCCGGAGGGTCCATCTTGGTGTAACTCGCCGGGATCGTGAACAGCGACGGCGCCTGTGGCCCCTCCTTCACGTTGCGCACCTGCATCGTGGTCTGCGCCGCCGGATCCTGCATCTTGACCAGATAGTGCAGTTCCGGATCGATCCACGCGTACCCCGTCTTCCCGCTCCGCTTGTACGTGAGTTGCCACTTGTCCGCCGGCCGCCCGTTCACGGTGTCGGCACCCAGGCTCTGGCAGGCGAAATGTGGCGGCTCCGCCTTGTCCGCCGTCGCCGCCGCGTTCCATCCCTTGCACGGATCTCGGATGTCGGTCGGCCGCATGATGAAGAACAGATCGGCCAGCTCCGTCACCGGGTCGTCGCCCGACGGCGTGTAGTACTGCTCCGTCTGATCGTCGAGCGCAACCAGCGTCCGGCGCCGGAAATCCAGGATCACCGCACCGGTCACCGAATCACCCCGCGTCGTCTCCCACCGCACTTTGCCGTCACCGACGTTGAACGGCGTGCGCGCCACTTCGCTCCCGTGCGAATCCACCATCACGGCCGAGAACTGCTGCGCAGCAACCCGGTGGGACAGGAACGCAGCGAATGCAAGCGCCGCACACAGGATTGCGGCGCGAAATCTGAATGACATGACAGAAAGGGTAGGAGGCGACGATGGGACCAGCGGAAAAATACTACCCCGTTCGCCCCGCTACGGGCACCCGTGCCGTGTCTCCAGTCCCCAGTCCCCAGTCCCCTTTCCCCTTTCCGCTTACTCCGTCGTCCCCGTGAACAACCCGTGCCGCACCCGCATCGCTTTCAGCGACGCACCCGGATCCATGATGATGTGCGCGAGGATGTCGGTCCTGCTCCGGATCGCCACCTGTACGGTCATCTCCTGCCCGCCACGCGAGATCACCACCGGTACGGACCCGGACGCGGTCGCATACCGCCGCCGGAACGAGGCCAGGGATGAATCCCCGTGCGCCTCCACATCGCCGAGGCGCACGAGACGGTCGCCCGCCTGAATCCCCGCGGCCGCCGCCGCGCCCGACGGGGCGACGAATGTCACCGTCAACACGCCGTTGGCGTCGCTCGAGACGCCGGCGCCGGCTTGCAGGCTCTTCACGGTGTCGGTCGTCATCCGCAGCCCGGCCCGCTGGAGAATGACTTCCCACGGATACGGGTCGCGCCCCTCGATATACCGCCGGTTCACTTCGGCGAACGGCACCGTCGGCGTTCCCGGACGCGCCGCCGCCGCCACCGCTCCCCACCACTCGGCCGCCGTGAATCCGCGCCCCTGCTTGTACGTGGTCTCGTACAGCGATCGCATCACGTCGTCGAGCGAGTGATGGTTGTCGCTGGCGTCGCGTATCAGCACGTCGAGCATGAACCCCGCCAGCGAGCCCTTGGGATAGTACAACCCCGCGGAACCGTCCGTCGGCGCCACCCACGCGCCAAGCGAGGCGTCCGCGAGCGCCGTCGGCGTGACGGTGCCCACGCCCGTGATCTTCTGCCCGGTCGCCGCCAGGAATCCGAGCGAATCGCCGATCCCGGACCGCATCACGTCCACGTCGCTGTAGTAGTCGGTGATGCCCTCGCTCATCCACAACCACCCGGTGGGCTCTGCATCGTCGTAGCGGTACGGCACCAGGTCCGCGGGGCGCAGCCGCTTCACATTCCACGAGTGGAACATCTCGTGAGAGTAAAGCCCCGAGAGGCCCGGCGCGTCGATCGCCTCCGGACTGAACTCGTCGACTTGCGAGTTCTGATGCTCGAGCCCTCCGCCGTTCGGATGCGCGTCGATGATCTGCAGGACGGTGTACGTCCCCCACTCCATGTCGTGAAAAACCTTCGCGTGCGACTCGGCCAGCCGGTGCAGCCAGTCCAGGAGCCGCGTCATCCGCGCACCCGTCACGAGTCCGGCGGGATAACTCGCCGCACGCACCCAATGGGCCGCGGCGCCTCCCCGGCCCCCGGCGGGGCCGTTCACCTGCACGCTGTCGAAATCGAACCGCCCGATGAAGAACGGCATGTCCACGAGATCGTGATAGTTCCGCGCCGAGAACGTGCGCGCGGCCGATCCGCCGGCGCCGCCCGCGCCGCCCGCGATTTCGTGCATCCCGGTCGCGATGTTCCACCCGGGATCGGTGTGGATCGTCACCTGCGCCGGCCAGTCGAAGCCGTGCCCCACCGGATACATGAACACGTTCGTGCCGTTGAAGAACCCGAAGTCCGGGCGCGTCCACGCCACCGCACGATCGATCGTGTCCGCCAGGTACTTGAAATCCACGGTCACGTTCGCGCCCGGCTTCGTCCCTTCGAGTTCCCAGGTCTGGAAATCGAGTTGGCGCCAGGAGAGCGTCGCCCCGTCCATCGTGGGCGTGAAGTGCGACACGCGCCGCGCGAACCAGAGCAGCACGTAGTGACCGGGAGTCCACGCGGGCAGCGCCAGCACCACCGGCCCCGGCCCGCCCACCGTGAAGTGCATCGCCACGTCGAGTGTGCGTGTACGGTTGGTGGCCGAGTCGAGGGTCACGTCGTAACGCACGCTGGCGATGGGCGCCGAGTGCGCCGTTCGCTCCGACCGCGTCTGCGGCTCCCCCTGGGCCCGGGCCGCCCCCGCGCCCGCACCAGTCGCGATGGCGGCCATCACCACGGCGCCGAGGACGCCGCGGTGGCGGTTCTGTGACACGCGGCGGGACGCGTGGCAACCCCCGTTGGGGGGCTGGATCGGGAGGCGTGCCATCACAGGGGCTTGGCGAGTCATATGTGGGGGGGTGCGGGCGGGGGCGAAGACGGTGGATCTGCGGACGGTGGCCGGTGCTCCGGGCAGTTCGACAACCCCGCACGATCAAAGGTTGATGTGTGGGTTGATCTGGGTGATGTGGCCGGACCTGGGCTCCTCAGCCGTCGCAAATCTGGCGGGACGCACACCGCCGCGCGACGCCTGGGTCCGGGGAGGGACAGCGAGGACGCATGGCCGGATCGATGACGGACCGCGAGGGTCCGCACGGCGCCGGCCGGTACGTTCACCAGGGTAAGACTGCCGTATGCCGATTACCGATGTCGATGAACACATCACGACACTCTGGCGGGAAGCAGCCCGCGACCTCGGGATCGGGCTCGTATCCCCGTTCGCGGCGATCGGCCCGCGCGGCGAATCCGCCGCGGCGCTGGCCTGGCTCCGTGATTTCGGCTCGCCTCGCGGCGCCCTCGTCTGCTCGAGCGCCGATCCGGATGACCTGGGGCGGAAGGCCCTGCAATGGGGCTACGAGATCGTGGACTACGATCCGTTCGTGTACCCGTCGCTCTACGACCGGCGCCTCTTCATCGCGATGCTGGCGCGCCTCGGCTGGACGGGTCCGCCGGAGAGCCGCCCGCCCTGGCTCGACGCGCTGGGCATGCATTCCTGAACGACCGGATGAGAAACGGCAGGGAGGCTATGCCCACCCTGCCGTTGGGTTCTCCCCGGCGTTCCGGCCAGCGAAAATCTAGAACTTCACCGTCACCGGCTTGCCGCTCGTGATCGCCGCGTTCGCGGCCTCGTTGATCACTGCCTGCCGCTCGGCCTGCGTTCCGTTCTCCGGCACCGTGTAGTCCGCTGACGCGTGTCCGCCCGAGCCGGTGCACGTCACCTTGAGATCCATCGGCGTATAGATCTGGAACGTGATCGCGGCCACGAGCGCGTTCAGGAAGCTGTGTTGCGTCTCGACCTTCGCGACGCCGTCCGGACAGTCCTTCGACACGTCCATCACGTCAGGCGGCACGAGTCCGAATATGAACGACGACGCCCACTGCTTCTCGACGACGGTCTGCGATTCCGGCTTGCCAGTCACGATCGTCGCGTGGTAGCACGCCGCACAAAGAACGGTGACGCAGCAAAGCGAAACTGCACGCCTCAATGCCTTCATAAACACTCCGGATGATGGGGAGACCGCGACGAACTCACCGAATGTGAACGGCTCATGTCTGTGCCGGGCACCGCTGAACCGCAGGGGGCGAAATTGGTCACGCCGGCGGAAGCCGGCAAGTACCCGCGTGCGTGATCAGCCGGAACGGGATGATGAATGCCCGCGTACATGGTGCGGAAGGTGTGTTACATGGGCGCGCGGCCTCCTGGTCGTGTCGGGTGGGCGATGTAACCCGCTATGCGCAAAACAGCCGCGCCAGCACTCACACCCGCATTCTTCGGGACACGATCCGGCCCCCGGCCGTCGCTCCTCCCCCGGCCGTCGCCCCTATTGATCCCCGGATACCAAGGACCGCACAGCCGCGAGCACCACCCGATATGCCTCCGTACCCGGCGCGATGAGCTCGAAATGCGACGAGCGTGGGACCACGGTCAATGTCACCCGGTCGCCCGCGCGCCGGGCCGCAGCCGCCCACGGCGCGAGCTGCTGCTCGGGCGGTACGATCTGGTCGTCCGCCGCGCCGATCCAGATCTGTCTCACCCCAAGCGGGAAGAAGGACGACGGCGACCCGTCGTGGGCGCGCTCTGCCTCACGCGCGGGCGGCCCCCCTAAGAGCTCTCCGGCCCCCTCTCCGCACGACGCGGTGTCCGGCGCGTAATACGACCGGAGATCGGGCGGCCCGGCCAGCGCCACGACGCCTCGCAATGGCAGCGGCGTGGCCGCCGGCGCGAGGGCCGACGTCGCGGGAAGCCGCCGCCGCGCCGCAACCCACAGCGCCAGATGCCCGCCCGCCGAATGCCCCATGACGATCACACGCGTCGTATCGAGTCCGTACTTTGGCGCGAGTGTCCGGATGAAGTCCACCGCCCGGCCAACGTCCTCGAATGTCCCCGGCCATCCGCCGCCCGGCCGGTCCGCTCGCCGGTACTCGGCGTTCCACGTCGCAATGCCGGCGCCAGCCAACGCGCTGGCAAGCGGCGCCGTGTTGCGCAGCGTCGCGTACCGCGCGACCCAGCACCCGCCGTGGATGATCACCGCGACCGGATACGGAGCCCCTTCCCCCGCTGGCAGGCGCAGTTCCCCGAACTCGAGCGAGTCCGGACCGTACGAGATGCGTTCGCCGGCCCGCCCGACCGGCATCGCATCGATGTCGCCGGCGTGCAGGTAGCCCTGCGCGCCCGCAGGGACGGCGATCGCCCACGCAACGGCGCCCCACGCCGCCCGAGTGATGACGCGCCGGCACACGCCGCGTCCGATGATCGCCGCCCACGGTCCGCCCACGGCGGTCAAGTGTATGACCGCCGGGGGCACGCGCGCCAGCAGTTATCCGCCGGTCACCGTGATGACGCCGGTCATGGTCGGATGCACGGTGCAGAAATACTTGTATGTGCCCGGCGCCGCGAACGTATAGGAATAGTGCTGGTCGGTGTCGATCACCGGGCCGAGCGGGAACTTCTGGTCCGCGCTCCCGATCCGGTGCGGTACGTCGTCGCGGTTGATCCAGGTGACAGTGGTGCCCGCGGCGACGGTGCGGTTCGGCGGTATGAAGCTGAAGTTGTCGATGCCCACTTCGTTGTCCGCGAGTGGCTTCGACTGGCGCGCCTTCGCCCGGGGATTCTCCGAACCCGCCCCTGCGACGGCGACCGGAGTCCCGGCGAGTGAGCTGTCGACGACCGCCAGCGGACCAAGCGTCCCCGCGTAGCGGATGCTCGTGATCCCGAGGAAACTGCGCAACCGCTCGGCGCCGACGTCCACCGGACCGGGTGCACCGGCCGTACCGGGCGCGGGTTGCGGGAATGCGGTCGAGAGCGCGGTATGGAATGTCATGTTGCCCTCGACTTTCTGAATGGCCTGGTGGATGTGGCCGTTCAGCACTGTCACGGAGCCAAATCGCTTCAGGACCGACAGTGCCTGCGTGCCATCGTCCGTCCCCCAGCCCCACTGCGGATAGACCGCCCACAGCGGCACGTGCGCAAAGACCACGATCGGTGTGCTCGACGGCAATCCCTTGACGTCCCGCGCCAGCCACGCGAGCTGCTCGGCGCCCAGATTACCCAACCCGCCGGGCTTGAGATCCAGCACGTTCACGAGACCGATGAAATGGACGCCACTGTGGTCGAAGCTGTACCACCCGTGCCCGGTCGCACCCTTGCCGTAGCGCTGCAGGTACTGCGCGCCCGCGTCGTCGAGCACGTCGTGCTCGCCCGGCACGTAGAACACACGCCCGGTCTTCGTCCTCGCGCCCTTGATCATCTGGTCCACTGCGTCGAACTCGGCCGCCTGCGACAGATGGCTGATGTCGCCCGTGTGCAACAGAAACTCCGGCTGCTGCGGCAGCGCGTTAAGCCGCGTGATCGCCTCCTGGAATGTCGCCGCCACATCGCTGTTCGCCGCTTTGTTGAACCCCATGTGGCTGTCGCTGATCTGCGCGAAGAACAGCCCGGACTTGCCCGCGCCGGCAGCGAGTCGTGTCCCCGCTTTCCCCAGGGCCGCCGACACCGGCACTCCACCCGCCATGCTCCACAACACCGCGCTGCCCGCCCACGCCATACAGGTCAGAAAGCCGCGCCGGTCGACGCCGTCCTCTGCCGCCAGATCATCCGTGATGTATTTGGCGTTCGCCCCGATCGCCCCGATCACACCGCTGTCTCGCTCGCCCACCGTCCCCTCCTCGGCCCGTTGCGTCCGTGGCAGCCCGGCACGTGCCCAAGCCACCGCCCATTTCCTGGGTGCGATGACTCCGGGGGGGCCGGATTTATTCCCCGCCCCGGAACGGCGGCAGGCACTCGGGCCGGCCCGCGCAACGAATTCGTCCCTGGTAGGGGCCGGTCGCGACCGGCCAGTAAGACCGTGGTCGCAGTCCCGCCGTCGCCAGTTGCCGAGGGCTGCGGGGCCGGTTCGTGAAGCGCAGGCCGCCCCCTTCGGGCAACGGCCCCCGGACGGACGCCGCAACAGATGCCATGCTTGTCCGCCTCCCACACGTCCCCGGGAATATCTTGGGCAGTGCCGAGGTCTCCTGATATGCAATGCTACGTACGATACTCGCGGCCGGACCCGCGAACGAGGACGAGGTGCGGTCTGACGCCATGACGCCGTTCGAACAGGCCGTCGTGCCACACATGGACGCGGCCTATACCCTCGCGCGCTACCTCCTGCGCGACGAGGACGAGGCGCGCGATGCGGTGCAGGACGCGTATCTGCGCGCTCTCTCGTACTTCGGAGGGTTCCGGGGCGGCGATGGCCGCGCATGGCTGCTGGCCATCGTTCGCAACACGTGCCGCACGCGCCACCAGCGCTCCCGCACGGGCCCCATCACGGCATCGTTCGACGAAGAGATCCACACACCGGAAGGCGACGACGCCGGGACGGCGCCCGGCCAGACGGATCACGTGGCCGCTGAATCGGTGCGCGAAGCGGTCGGACGGTTGCCATTCGAGTTCCGCGAGGCGGTGGTCTTGCGCGAGGTGCACGGATATTCCTACAAGGAGATCGCGGATGTGGCCGGTGTGCCCGTCGGAACGGTCATGTCGCGGCTCGCGCGAGCCCGCCAGCGCCTGCGCGATGCGCTCGCACCGGAGCTTCGCCGGAGGATGTCGTCATGACATGCGATGAGATCCGGCCGTTGATCGCCCCGTACCTCGATGGCGAGCTCGATCCCTCGGCCGCGGTATCCGTCGAGTCGCACATCGCCGGCTGTGAAGCGTGCGCACGGCACCTCGCCGAGCTGCGGGCGCTGAGCGGCGCGATTCGCGATGAGCTCCCCGCACTGGCCGCACCGGATGCGCTGCGGGCGCGGATCCTCGACGCCGTCCGGACGGCGATACCCGCCGCGCAGGAATCGGGCGCCACACGCCAGGGCCCGCAACGGCTCGGCGCGGAGCACTTCGGCATGCAGCGCGGCAACAGGCCGCGCGTCCGGCCGCAATGGCTCGCCGCAGCCGCCCTGTACATCGTCGTCGGCGCCGGCGCCTGGATGCTCGGCGTCGCCTACGGACGCTCGCCCGATAGCGCCGGATCGGGGTTGCGCGACGCCGTGGTCGCGAGCCACGTGCGGTCGCTCGAGGCCAGCCACTTGATCGATGTCGCGTCCTCGGACCGGCATACGGTCAAGCCATGGTTCGACGGGAAGCTCGATTTCTCGCCGCCGGTGCCGGACCTCACCACCCAGGGCTTTCCGCTCGTTGGCGGCCGTCTGGACTATCTGGATGGCCGCCCGGTCGCCGCTCTCGTGTACGGGCGCGCGAAACACGTCGTCAACTTGTTCATCTGGCCCGCCACGACGGATGCCCCGCATGACGCACTCCACGATGCCGCGCCCGCCACGGTGCGCGGATACCACATCCGCCACTGGGTGCGCGATGGCATGACGTTCTGGGCGGTCTCCGATGTCGCGGACCCCGACCTCGATAGCTTCGTCTCGCTGTTTCAAGCCAGCGGCCAGCCCGCGGAATCGGTACGCTGAATTCAACGCTGTTGATGCGCTGGTTCGAGCCCACACCTCACCAGCCCACGATGCAATGACCGCCACGACCGTGGATCACGGGGATTTCGCTGGGGCCCGCGTCCGGTCGCGCGCCATCGACACCACGTGGACGCTCTACGCCGTGCTCACCGCGTCGGCATGCATCGTCGTCGGATTGATCTGGGACATCTCGTGGCACCGCACGGTCGGCCGCGACACGTTCTGGACGTATCCCCACGTCCTCGAACAATTCGCGGCGACGCTGTCGGGTCTGAGTTGCGGCTGGCTCGTGCTCCGTACTACGTTCGCCGGCGACGACGCCGCCCGCGGTTCCACGGTCCGCTTCTGGGGATTTCGCGGCCCCCTCGGCGCCTGGGTCTGCATCTGGGGCACGATCCTCATGATCGCGTCGGCGCCGTTCGACGACTGGTGGCACAACGCCTACGGCCTCGACGTCACGATCGTCAGCCCGCCACACATGGTGCTCGCACTCGGCATGGCCGCGATCGAGGCCGGCGCGCTCCTCATGGTGCTCGCCGTGCAGAACCAGGCCCGCACGGCGGATGACCAGCACCGGTTCGGCCGGAGCTACGCGGTAGCCGGCGGCATTCTCATCACCATGATCGCCACGCTGATCATGCAGTACGCGGCCGCCGCTAACCGCATGCACTCGGCGATGTTCTACGAGATCACGGGCGCCGTGTTCCCGATCTTCCTCGTCGCCTTCGCCCGCGCCTCACGCCTCGCATGGCCGGCGACGAAGACGGCCGCGGTCTATATGGGCATCGTCCTCGTGATGATGTGGACGCTGCAGCTCTTCCCTGCGACGCCGAAGCTCGCGCCGATCTACAATCCCGTCACGCACATGGTGCCGCCGTTCTTCCCGCTCCTCCTCATCATCCCGGCCGCCGCCCTGGATATCGAGCTCCGGCGATCCGGGGCGGCCCTGCGAAACGCCGCAGCGTCCGGCCCCGAGACCCGCGGCGGCGCCAGCGATTGGCTCCTCGCCCTGCTCCTCGGCGTCACGTTCGTCGCGATCATGGTCGCCGTGCACTGGTTCTGGTCGGAGTTCCTGCTCACGCCGTGGGGACGCAACTTCTTCTTTGCCGCCGACCAGTGGGATTACAATCGTCCGCTCGGAAGCTGGCGCTATCAGTACTGGGGACTCGACGGACCGCACCGCACGTTCGCGCTCCTGCCATTTGCCCGCGGCCTGGGCATCGCGACGCTGCTCGCGGCCGCGTCGGCCCGCGTCGGGTTGTGGTGGGGCAACGGCATGTCGCGCGTGACGCGGTGATGCGTGCCGCGGCGCGGTGGTCGCGCGCGCTGAAGGGACTGAAGGGACTGCTGAAGGCGCTGCGGACCCTGCGGCGGATTATTGGTCTGGCGGCGATCGTCGCCGCGAATTCGGCCCACATCGGAAGCCCCGACGTGTACTACGAAGGGGCCGCCGGCCCGTATCACGTGCTGGTGGTGGTGAGGATGCCTGGCGTCGTACCCGGCGTTGCACAGATCGCGGTGCGCGTCTCCGGTGCGTCCGGCACCCCACCCGGCCGCGTGGCCGTCGGTGTCAACCACTTCAGCACGGTGACCGCGCCGCCGCTCGAGGACGCAGCACCCGACGCGGCCGGCCCGAATTCGTATTTCGGCAAGCTGTGGATCATGGCGGCTGGTTCGAACGAGGTCACCGTGCAGGTCACGGGGCACGCCGGCACGGGGATCGCCATCGTTCCCGTGGTCGCCGTCGCCACGCAGAGACTGGCGCTCTACCCCTGGCTGGGCGCCGTGCTTGCCGTCATCGGGATCGCGCTCTTCCTCGGCGCCGTGTCGATCGTCGGGGCCGCGGTGCGAGAGAGCACGCTGCCGCCAGGCGACATGCCTGATCCCGCCCGCCGCCGGCAGGCCCGCTTCGCGATGGCGGCGACCGCTCTGTTCGTGGCGCTCATCCTCTACGGCGGACGCAGTTGGTGGAACAGCGAGGACCGCAGCTTCCAGCGCGAGCTGTATCACCCGATGGCAACGCGCGCGGAAGTGACGGACGCCGGACGCGCACTCGCATTCACGATCGTCGACAGCGAGTGGACCCACCGCGGCGACACGACGTGGCAGATCGCCCACCGCGCGACCGGCTGGGGCCCGCTGATCCCGGACCACGGCAAGATCATGCATCTGTTCCTGGTCAGCGAGGCCGCGCCGTTCGCGTTCGCGCATCTGCATCCCGCAACCGTGGACTCGACGACGTTCACGGCCCAGCTCCCGCCGCTCGCTGCAGGCCGGTACCGCGTGTTCGCGGACATCGTGCACGAGAGCGGATTCGGCAAGACACTGGTCGCGACGGTCGATCTGCCCGAACCACCCGCACCCGCGCCGCCGCACTCCGTAACGACACGATCGGGCACGCGAGCGAGCGGCACCATGCCTGTGTCACCCGCCGGAGCGGCGACGGACGCCGCTCGCGACACTGACGACGCCTGGAGCGCGGTGGCCGCCGTGCCGCTTGGCACTCCCGTGACGCTCGCCGATGGATCCACGCTCCGTTTGGTGGGCGGTGGTGCCGCGCCGGTAGCCGGAGGCGATGCGAGACTCCGGTTCGTGATTGACGCGCCCGGCGGACGGCCTGCCGTGCTGCAGCCCTATATGGGCATGGCCGGCCACGCCGTGGTCGAGCGCGATGACGGCTCGGTGTTCATCCACCTGCACCCGATGGGCACGATCTCCGCGGCCTCACAGATGGCGTTCGCCGTGCGCACTGCGGCCGACACGATCGACGGAGACGTCGCGAAGCGCGTCGCCGCCAGCACGGCGGCGATGACCATGCCGATGCTGGCCAGCGACACGGTGTCGTTCCCGTACGCGTTCCCGCAGCCGGGCCAGTACCACGTCTGGGTGCAGGTGAAGCGAAACGGGATGATCCTGACGGCGCCCCTGCTGGTAAACGTGCAGCCACCCGCAACCGTCGTCGCCGCGCGCTGACCCGCGTGTTGGTTTTTTTGTCTACTTTCTACTTTCTGTACCGCTACTTTCTGCTTTTTTAGTCCGCGTACTCCAGGGACCCGTTCGCGGCCCGCACCATCACGCTGGCCATCGGCTCCGGCGTGATGAAAGAGATCGTCGCGCCACCAGAGAGATCGACATCCAGCGCCGTCCCGGCCTGCCGCACGCGCGTTACCGTGCCCCGGCTGTCCGCCGACCCCGGCGGCGCCGCCACCTTCACAGTCATCGTCGACCCATCGCCGAAATGCACGACGCACTGCGCGGTGTCGGTGTCGGCTCCCGCCACCGACCGCCCCGCGATGAGGCGCGTCAGTTTCTGGTTCAGCGCCATGACGTGCCCGCGCTCACTGTTCCGCTACCCGCCGCCGCGCCGGCATGTATTTCTGGTACGCCGCGATCCAGTCCCTGGCGATCGCATCCTGTGCGGTCGTGAGCGAGATGGTATGCGCACACACCATCCGATGCAGCCGGTTCTCCAGCGCGTCTTTGACGTGTGCGTTCCACGGCTGCGTGAGATACGACTCCGGCCAGAGGTTCTTGATGGAGTTCGAGCCGCCGATTTCCAGACTGATGAGGTGGTCGACTTCGTAGTCGCCGGGCGCATGCACCGTGACGCCGTACTCGGCATACACCTCTCGCTTTATCTCGGCAGTCACATGCCGCACCCGCGATGAGTACCCAGGGGTGCAGACGTCCGTATCCGACACGGCGAGGACTGCCCCCGGGGTCAAGACGGAGTCGGGACGGATGGGCGTCGGCTGATCCTGAGCGGCGGCACGTCCCGCGCCCGCGCACGCCAGGAGCACAGCGGCCGTGAAGGCGAATCGCAAGAGCATGCCTACGAACGTATGCGGAGGAGTCCCCTCGCGCGAAGTCTCCTCTCTCCTTTCTCCTCTCCCCTTTTCTCTTAGTCCGTTCGTATCGCGATCACCGGGTCGACTCGCATCGCGCGCACGGCGGGAATGACCGACGCCGTCACGCCCGCCGCCACCAGCGCCAGCGTGGCCACGATCCAGGTCGGCGCATCGGCCGGACTCACACCGTACAGCAGGCTCGCCAGCACGCGCGTCGCGAGCGCGGCACCGATAGCACCCCCCACGACCCCGATGCCGACCAGCCGCATGCCACGCTGGGTGACCATCGCCAATGTCCGGGATTGCGGACTGCCCAGCGCGGCACGGATCCCGAGTTCGCGCGTTCGCTGCGCCACGGCGTAACTCATCACGCCGTAGAGGCCAGCCACCGCCAGCACGGCCGCCACGAGCGCGAACGTCCCGATGAGTGTGAGATAGAACCGGGGCGTGCCAACGCTCGCCGCCATGACATCCGTCATCGGCACCATGTCCGAGATCGCAGCCGCCGGATCCACCGTGAGGATCGCGGCGCGTACCGCGTGCTCTATTGCGACGGGATCGCCTCGCGCCGCGCGCACGACGATGGCATATGTCGTGCTCCCGCGCGCATCACCCTGGGCATACGGCCAGTAGACCTCGGGTACGGGCGGATCGATCGGGCCGGCGTTTGGAATATCGCTCACCACGCCGGCGATCGTAGCGAATATCGTGTCGCTCATGCGGAGGTGGAACCGCTTGCCGATCGCATCGCCGTGCGGGAAGTCACGGCGCGCGAGCGCCTCGTTCACCACGACGACACGCGGGACGCCGGACCGGTCGTCGTCATCCCAGCGGAGCGCCCGCCCGGCGATGAGTCGCTGTCCGAAGGCCCGATACAATTCGGGGGTCCCGTCGCGGTCTTCCGCACGCGGCAGATAATCGGGATCGATGTTGGGCTGCCCCTCGTACCGGATGCTGGAGTTCGATCCCCATTGCGAGTATGGCAGATCGGAGATTGCACCGGCACTCTGGACGCCAGGCAGTTGCTCGATGGCGGCGAGCGCGGGACGCAGGAACCCCTGCGTCGCACCGCTGTCGCCGTACCGCTGCGGCGAAACACTCGCCGTGAGCGTCAGCACCGGCCGCGGGTCGAACCCGGGGTCCCGGTTCACGAGCCTGGTGAATCCGCGGAGCACGAGGCTCGCGCCGATGAGCAATGTGAGCGAGAGCGCGACTTCGCCGATCACCAGACCGCTGAGCGCTCGGTGCTGCGCACGGCTTGCACCTGCGCCACTGCCTCCCCGCAACGCCTGCTCGGGATCGACGGTCGTGCTGTGCCAGGCCGGCAACGCCCCACACGCCAGCCCCACGAGCCCAGACAATGCGAGAGCAAAGACCACGATCCGCATCTCGATCGCCGCGCCAGCCAGTTGCGGGAGCTGCGCGCTCGCCAGTCTGCCGATCGCGCGCACCGCCGTCCACGCAACCACGAGCCCCGCGAGGCCGCCCGCCGTCGTGAGGATCAGGCACTCGGCAAGCGCAGGACGCATGACGGCCCACCTGGTGGCGCCGAGCGCGGTGCGGACCGCGGTCTCACGCTCGCGGCGGACGCCACGCGCGAGCATGAGACTGCCGGCATTCGCGGCCGCGATCAGCAGCACGGCGCACACGGCGCCGAACACGAGCAGCAATGGCGTCCGGACGCTCTGGACGCTGTCGGATTGAAGGGGCACGGCACGCGCCGACTCGCCGCGCATCATGGGATAGATCGCAATCATCGCGTGCACGAGCGACCGGAGTTCGAGATTCGCCTCACCAACCGCGACTCCGGGCTTGAGCCGTCCGAGCACCTTGAGGAAGTTGCCGTTGTGAGGGTTGCGCTCGCTGGCCGTGAATCGCGTCGGCACCCACAGCGGAGCGCTCAGCTCGTCTCGGCCATGCGGCACGTGAAATCCCGGCGGCAGCGTCCCGATGATGGTGGTCGGCGTTCCGTCCACGATGATCGTACGCCCCACGATCGTCGGGTCGGCCCCGAAACGCTGGTGCCAGAACTCGTCGCTCATGACCGCGACGGCGCCCTGCCCCAGACCGTCGTCCGCGACGCCGAGCACGCGGCCGTGCATCGCGCGGACGCCAAGCATGGGAAAGAAATTCCCAGTGACCCGCACCACGCGCACCAGCACTCCCTCACTCGGCAGCGAGATCAGTTGGACCGTAGAGGCCATCGCGGCCAGTTCCTGCCGGCGTGCATTGCGGGCGAGATCGATGAACTTGGCCGCTGAGAATGGCCAGGCGTCAGCCTCCGGGCCCGTCCGGTAGACGGCGGTGAGCCTACCGGGATCGCGGAAGGGCAGCCGCTTGATCAGCGCCTGGTCGATCGCACTGGCAATCGCCGTGGTCGCCCCCAACCCCAGCGTCAAGCACGCCGTGGCGCAGAGCGTGACAGCCGGCGTCCGTCGTAGTCCGCGCACGGCGTCCCGAAAGTCCGTCAGTGCGAATGGCGTCATCGGTCCTGGGATCGGCTACCCGTGAGACAGCCACCCGGAATCGACGGTTTGAACGGCCCCAGACGGATGCAGCCAACGATCGCTCCCGCATCCTACGGACCGGCATGATAGGTGAGTGGTAGACCGGGATGATGGGTGAGCCCATTCCGAGCATGTCCACCGCACCCGTCCGTCCCTGGTCGGGGCCGGTCGCGACCGGCCCGGTAGGACTGTGGTCGCCGTCCCGCCATGAACCGAAGGTAGCCCTTTTCGGGCAACGGCCCCCGACGGATGCCGCCGCCAACACCGTTCGGCCCCGCACATCACAACCCTCGGTCGGACTGTGGTCGCCGTCCCGCCATAACCCTTTCGACGAGGGCAGCACGGGCCGTTCGCGAACCGAAGGTCGCCCTGTTCGGGCAACGGCCCCTGACAGATGCCGCAGCCAACACTGTTCGGCCCCGCATCACAACCCGCGGTCGGACTGTGGTCGCCGTCCCGCCATAACCCGTCGACGAGGGCAGCAGGGGCCGTTCGCGAACGGCCCCTGACGGATGCCGTAGCCAACACTGTTCGGCCAACCATCGGTCGGCCTGTTCGGCCAACGGCCCCCACCCATCAGTTCGCCCCGTCGCCAGCGTCCCGCTCACCAAGATGTGACGGTGCGGTCGCTGGACTTTGGCAGTCAACCGAGGCAACATCTACGCTTCCCCAACCCGAGTGCCATTCCTATGCGTGTCCCGGTCCTAGCTGTCGCCCTTGCCCTCCTGCCAGGTGTTGCCGCGGCCCAGTCGGCGCCGGTCGCCGACGCATTCCGTGAATTCGCCGGCAGCGAGGCGAAACACCTGACCGCCGCGGCCGACCTCATGCCTGCGGACAAGTTCTCCTACGCGCCGACACCGGCGCAGATGACCTTCGGTGCCGTCATGACGCACCTCGCCGATGGCAACGACTACTTTTGCAGCGAAATCGGCGGCATGAAAGCCCCCACCCGCACCAAGGTCACCGCCACCGACAGCAAAGAGGTTCTCGTCGCCCGCCTCAAGGAGACCTTCGACTTCTGCACCAAGGCGCTCGCCGGCGTCGATGACTCGAAACTCGGCGAACAGTTGCCGTTCTTCGGCGGCAAGACCCGCTCCCGTGCCAGCATAATGACGATCACGACGGGCGACTGGGCCGACCACTACAGCCAGGTCGCGATCTACCTGCGCCTCAACGGCATCCTTCCCCCCACCGCGAAACGCCAGGCGGAATAGCTAGCGGAGGAACGATTATCAGCGCACAGGGGGAACGAATTCGTCCCTGGTAGGGGCCGGTCGCGACCGGCCCCTACGGATGCGGCGGCATCACGGTACCATCTCATGCCGCAAAACAACCCGCCGCCATCCCACGTTCGTGCCGCTGTCGTTTCTACTTTCTACTTTCCGCTCGTCTACTTTCTGATCTGTTTTGCCGGACAACAGCGGGATGCCGCCTCAGCGGTATCCCGCTGCTTGCATCTCGAACAGCTCGGAGTACGCCGCCCCGCGCGCCACCAGCTCGTCGTGCGTCCCCTCTTCGGCTATCTCGCCATCCCGGAGCATGATGATCCGGTCCGCCATGCGCACCGTCGAGAACCGGTGCGAGATGATGATCGCCATCCGCCCCGCCATCAGCTCCGCGAATCGCACGAACACTTCGTACTCCGCCCGCGCATCGAGCGCCGCCGTCGGCTCATCGAGGATGAGGAGCTGCGCCGAACGCATGTAGGCTCGCGCCAATGCGATCTTCTGCCACTCGCCGCCCGAGAGATCCACACCGTCTGCGAACCGCCTGCCAAGCATCTGGCGGTAGCCGCGCGGCAGCTTCGGGAGGAGTGATACGGCGAGCGACCGGTCCGCCGCCTCCGTGATCGGCCCCGGCACACTGACCGGAGCGGCGCTGTCACGCGCCCCCGCGTTCAGTTGTTCGAGGTACGGCCGGGTCGTTTCGATCTCGCCGACCCCGACGTTCTCGTCGAACCGCATGTCGTAGCGCACGAAGTCCTGGAAGATCACGCCGATCGCCTGCCGGAGCGACAGCAGATCGTACTCCCGCAGGTCCCGCCCATCGAGCAGCACCCGCCCTTCCGTCGGCTCGTACAGGCGCGCGATCAGCTTCGTGATCGTCGTCTTGCCCGCACCGTTCTCACCCACGAGCGCCAGGCGCTCCCCGGGCCGGATCGTGAAGTTGAGATGCCGCACCGCCCACCGGTCGCTCCCGGGATACTGAAAGCCCGTGTCGATGAACGTGAAGCCTTCGCGGATCGGCTGCGGAACCGCCGGTGCATCGGCGCGCGACACGATGGTCGGCTGCATTTCGAAGAACGCGAACAGATCCCGCAGGTTCAGGGTCTGCGAGTACACATCGCTCGCCGCCAGCAGCAGTTGCTGGATCAGATCCCGGCTCCGCATGAACGAGCCGGCCAGGAACGTGAGCAGTCCGATCGTGATCGCGCCCGCCGCCGCGCGCTGGAGAATCACGACGTAGGCGGCGTAGTACCCGACCGTCGAGAGCACCGACAACAGCCCGCTCACCACGCTGCGCCGGATCGAGAGCTGTTTGTTCTCGTCGAAGTACCGCTGCGCGAGATCGCGGTACCGTTCCGTCAGCCACGGCGCGAGGCCGAACAGTTGCACTTCCTTCGCGGTCTCGTCGCTCGCACCCGTGTAGCGGAGATAGTCCAGCTCCCGGCGCTCGGGCGTCCGCCGGAACAGCAGCGAGTAGCTGAGCGCGGCGTAGTGGGTCTCGCCGAGGAAGCTCGGGAACACCGCCGCGGCGAGGAGGAGGAGCAGCCAGGGGTTGTACGCGAGCAGCGCCGCGGCGAGGGTCGCGAGCGTCACGCCGCCCTGCGCCATCCCGACGATCTGTGCGATCAGCCCGATGCGCCCAGTGGTCTGTTGCCGCGCGCGCTCGAGGTGATCGTAGAACGTGGGATCCTCGAACTGCGCGAGATCGAGCGTGGCCGCGTGCCGCATGAGCCGCACGCTCACGACGTTCGAGAACAGGTCGCCGAGCAGCGACTCCAGGAGCGATGAGGCCCGGGCCAGGAATTCGCCCGAGAGCACGATCGCAATCTCGATGGCCAGGTACCGCCAGAGCGGCCCGGTCCCGCCGCCCTTGGCCGCCTGAATCACCGCATCGATGATGAGCTTCCCCACCCACAGCGTCCCGACCGGAATGAGGCTTCGGACGAGCCGCAGGACCACCATCGCGGTGGCGTATCCGCGGTGCGTGCGCCAGACAAGTCCCATGAGCTTCGGCAGCGCACCGAGGATGGCGACCTTCTCGCGCCACGTCGTCGGGCGGTCGGGCGCACCTCGTGAATCCCGCTGCCGCGAGCCGATCGCGATCGCCGTCATATGGCTCCCCTGCCCGGCGCGGAGTGGCGTTGCGGTGAATTGTAAATCTAGCAAGCTTTACAGCACCTCATACCGCACGCGGCCGGACAGGGGCCCTTCGCGACCCCTGCCCGCGGCCGGGCATGGTGCGGTGCCGGAAATGTCTTTACCGGGCTGGCTGCGTGGCACACGACGCGTTCATCAGTTACTCCACGCACGACAAGGCCGTGGCGGATGCCGCGTGCGCGCTGCTGGAATCGCGCGGCATCCGCTGCTGGATCGCGCCCCGCGACGTGACACCGGGGATGGACTGGGGCTCGGAAATCATCGACGCGATCAATGGCGCCCGCGTGATGGTCCTCGTCTACTCGGCCAGCGCCAACGAGTCCGGCCAGATCCGCCGCGAGGTCGAACGCGGCGTGCACAAGGGCATCCCGATCGTGCCGTTCCGGATCGAAGATGTCCCGATGTCGAAATCGCTCGAGTACTTCATCAGCGCGCAGCACTGGCTGGACGCCCTCACGCCGCCACTCGAGCAGCACCTCGACTACCTCGCGCGCACGGTGACGCTGCTGCTGTCCCGCCCGTTGATGCCGGGCGAAGCCTCGGACGACAGGACGGAGACGGACACACCCGCCACACCACCGCCGCTGCACCAGCCGCCATTCGCGTCCGCGAATGCTGCAGCGAATGCTGCAGCGAATCCCGCCGCTGGCACGGCGGCCTACGCCCACGGTCCCGCATCACCACCTGCGTTCTCGGCACCGCCTCTCTCAGCACCGCCTCCTTCAGCTCCCGCCTCGTCCGCGCCGGCTTACTCGGCGCCGGCCGCCGCCAACGCCGCCGCGTCGCGCCGCAAGATGGGCCTCGCCGGACTCGTCGTCCTCTTCCTGGCCATCGCGGGCTACGCGGTTCTCGGTCGCGGCAAAAGCGTGGACAGCGCGCTCGTCGGCCAATGGAGCGTCACCAAGGATGATCAGTCGGGCCACTGGGTCTCCAACCTGAGCTTCACGAGGGACGGCACCTATCACCTCCACGTCTCCCTGCTCGAATCCGGCACCATGACGGGATCGCCCGGCCACTTTCACATGGTGTCCTCCGCCCAGACCGTGACCGATGGGACCTACATCCTCGTGGACCCGACGACGCTCGAGACGACCACCCAGGCCGGCACCGTCCGATGGACCCGCCAGGCGTCATCCGTCAACCCGAACCGCACGTCGGATCTCTTCGGGATCTGGGATGCGTCGCCGATCGTGAATGGGGCCCTGGTACACCAGGAGATCGACAGCCGCTCGGATGGCACCTACCACCTCTCCTCGACCACCGAGGACGCCGGCACCGTCACGGCATCGAAGAACCGCTGGCGCACCGCATCGAACACCGGCCGCGTCCTCGAAGGCACCTACCAGGTCACCGACCCGCACACCCTGTCATGGGTCGGCCCGCTGGGCTCGACCGTCTGGACCCGGCAGTGACGGTCTGCAACCGGCGTGATGTAGAGCCGCCAGTGATGTAGCCACAAACCGCCCCACCATTCGCTGCCATCAATCGCCCGTCGTCGAGGGCAGCAGGAGCCGCCCCAACGCATTGGAACCATCCCTGGTAGGGGCCGGTCGCGACCGGCCCTGGTAAGACTGTCGTTGCCGTCCCACCGCAGCCTGTCGTCGAGGGCAGCAGGGGCCGTTCGAGAACCGAAGGTCGCCCTGTTCGGCAACGGCCCCACCGTCCGCTGCCACCAATCGCCTGTCGTCTCGGGCGCGGGCCCTGCTGCCCGGCGCTTTTTCTCTCCTTTCTCCTTTCCCCTTTCTCCTCTCTCGCTCTTCGGTAACGCGAGGACCCCCCGGGCGTCTTCGGGGAGTGGACCGCCTGACATGAACCCGGCATGAACGGCATCAGCGGAAAGGTCCGCTATCGTGTCGTCACGGGCCTGCTCTACCCCGCAGCCCTCGGCGCCGCCATCTCATGGTGGGTCGAAGCCGCCACCCGGAGACCCCCACAGGGCGAGGACGGACCCACCCCCTGGACCATGTGGTTCGGCGTCTGGTTCCTTATCTACCACACCGTCTGGTACGGCCACCTGATCGGCGAACACGCCGAGCCGAATACCATGTTCGCCTACCCCGCCCGGCGCTTTGCCTCCGACCTCGTCGGCGTCGCAGGACTCCTCGGCGGCTTCGCAGCCCTGGGCCTCGCCTCCGGCCAGTACCACCTCTATATGCCCGGCGTCTTCCTCGCCGCCGGCTTCATCCCCCTCTCAGCCCTCCTCGGACACCGCCACCGCCGGCTCGGCAACAGCGCCCTCATCATCATCGCCGGCCTCGCTGCCGCCACCGGCGTCGCCGCCCACCTCGGCGCCAACGCCGGTGTCCTCACCAGCCTCGATATCACCCTGCTCCGGGAATTCTGGCTCGTCCTTCTCGCCTACCTCTTCGTCCCGTCCGTCTTCGGCACCGCCAGAGCACACGCGAAGGCGCGCGGATTCACCGGCGAGATGTACGGCGTCGAATGACCGCGCTTACTGCGCGGGCCACATCAGCGCGAACAATCCCCCCGTCACCAGCGCGAACACGAGACCATCGATGATGGTCTTGACCACCGCGGACCAGGGCACCGCCCGCCAGATCGCCTCCTGCGACTGCGAGCCGGCATACGCCAGGAACGCGACCGCCGACACCACCCGGAATACGCCCATGTGGTTCGCCCCAGGCGGGATCGTCAGCGCCGCCACATAGGCGACCAGTAACGCAATCACCAGCGTCAGGACGAACCATTGGCCCAGCGCGGGACCCATCTCGGGACCCGACGGCCTTCGCAGCAGCAGGAACCCGAGCGGACCCTCCTTCATCTTCTGCTGCGCCACCGGGTCCTTCGCCCCCATGCCCACCGCATACGGCAGGATGTACTGGCCCGGCGCCAGCCCGCCCTTGTTGATCGCGGCGCGCACTTCGTCCTCGTTTGGCACCTTCAGGTAGTCGGAGTTGTGATACGTGAGGAGCATGTGGAGCAGTGCGCTCACCACGAACACGGCAACCGCTGATGCGATAATCGGGAGCCAGAGATGCGACAGAGGGATCATGGTACGACCTCCAGGCAACAGGCTGGTGGGAGATGCCCGGTCCCGCCTCGCCCGGGCGGCCGGACATCTGGTTCGCGCGAGGAGCGTCTAACATCGCGGCATTTGGCCACACCGCAACCCACGCCCCCCGCTCGCCACCACACCCAGCCCGCACCCGAGACCCGAGCCGCCCCCCTGCGCGTCACCGGCGGGCGGACGATTCACCCGTTTAACAACCCGCCCCGCAACGGCTTATCCGATGAGGCCCGGCGCGCCCCGGGCCAGCCGCGGCTACCGGCGGCCAAAGAGGTAGAAGTCCGCGAACGAGGTCTCGGCCGGCCGCTTCCGGTCGAACGGATACCGGTTCTTGATGAAATCGATTTGCTGCCACTCGCGCGCATGCGCCTCCACCCAATCGGTCACGGAATGGTGCCGGATGTGCCCCGCATGGCCGCGCGCATCATGGTTGGAGCTGTAGATGATCACGTACTTGCTGGCGTGCGAGAACAGCGCCTGCATGTGCTCCGTGAAGACTGAATCCTCGAGCAGGTGATAAACCACGTCGAGTGACAACGCGAGGTCGTACGTGCCGCGGTATCCCTCGGCGTCGGTCAGCGTGAAGAACCGCTTCGTCTCGTCGCCCTCCATCTGCGCCCGGCACCGCGCCACTGCCGTCGGCGACACATCGACTCCCACGTACGAGGGATACCTCGAGAGCGCGAGTTGCGCGGCGTCGCCACATCCGAGCTCGATCACCGTTTGCACGCCGGTCCGCGCGACGAAGCCGTTGAGGACGTCCGCCTTGAACTGCGCAAGCACACCGTAGGAACCGACCCCCGATCCGTCACCGCGGCTATACCGCGACTCCCAATACGCCGCCGTACCCGTGACACGCGCGTCCCGAAGCCTCTGTGCCACATACCGCGCCACCGTTCTGATCCAGGGGACGCGCAGGATGAGCCGCTTCGCGATGCGAGCCAGGCCCGTGGTGTTGTCCTTCCAATGGGCGCGCGTCGTGGACATGCCGCGAGACCTCGTCGTCGATCGGTCTTTGGGTGACGTCCCGGCCCTGCTCTCGCGAACCCATCGCCGTCCCAGGCGAGGCGGCTGGCCAGACACTCGGGACAAACACTGAGCCTTGCCGGAGCCGGCTACCAGATCCCGGCCCGCCGCTCCCTGGCAGGAGACGAACGACAACCCACGGGGTCATCTGCCCCCGAGGCCGGCGTGCGGCACAGCGCCAGGATCTGGCCCGGGGCCAGCCTCTTCGCGATCCTCGGCCGGCGGCCGGACAAACGCCAACCTGTATCTTTCCCCGGCTCGCACGTCCAGCCCTTCCCACTCTCGCATTCCCATGCAGACACGGAAACTCGGCCGCTCCGGCCTAGAGATATCCACGCTTGTCTTCGGTGGCAACGTCTTCGGCTGGACCGTGGACAGGAACGCGTCGTTCGCGGTGCTCGACGCCTACGAGGCGGCCGGCGGGAATTGCCTCGATACCGCGGACGGCTACTCGATCTGGGCGCCGGGCAACAAGGGCGGCGAATCGGAGACCATCCTCGGCGAATGGATGAAGCGCCGCGGCAACCGCGACCGGATGATCGTCGCAACGAAGGTCGGGTGGGAGTTGAGTCCCACCCGCAAAGGTCTCTCCCGGTCCTACATCCTGGCATCCGTCGAAGGCTCGCTCACCCGGCTCCAGACCACCTACATCGATCTCTATCAGTCGCATCGCGATGATCCGGACACGGCGCCTGACGAAACGCTCGAGGCCTACGACCAGCTCGTACGCGCGGGCAAGGTCCGTGTGATCGGGGCGTCGAACTACACGCCGGCGCGGCTCGAAGCCTCGCTCGAAGCAAGCCGCCGGCACGGATATCCCCGCTACGAAAGTCTCCAGCCGCTCTACAACCTCTACGACCGCTCGAGCTACGAGACGGCGCTCGAGCCGCTGTGCGTACGCGCTGGGCTTGGCGTCATCACCTACTCCTCGCTGGCCAACGGGTTCCTCTCCGGGAAATACCGGTCGGACAGCGACCTCTCCGCGAGCAAGCGCGGCCCGGGCGTCGGCAAGAAATACCTGAACGACCGGGGACTTCGCATCATCGCCGCGCTCGAGGAGACCGCGCGAGAGCATGACACGAGCCTCGTCGCCGTCGCGATCGCCTGGCTGATCGCGCGCCCCAGCATCACCGCCGCGATCGCGAGTGCCACGTCCCCGCGCCAGCTCGAGGAACTCGTCGCCGCGACGACCCTCCACCTCGATCGCGACGCCGCCGCCCGTCTGGACCAGGCCAGCGCCTACACCCCGGAGCCCGTCTCATGACGCCGGACGTCGCGCCGCAGGATTTCACCGGACGCGTCGCGATCGTCACCGGCGCCGCCCGAGGCCTGGGCCGCGCCGCCGCGGCCCGCCTCCACCAACGCGGTGCGTCCGTCGCCGTCAACGTCCGGGACGCCGCGCGGGCCAAAGCCACCGCGGAGGCGCTGGGCGACCGCGCGCTCGCCGTGCCGGGCGACCTGGCGGCGGACGGCATGCCTGAGGCCATCGTGCGCCGCACGCTCGATGCGTTTGGACGGGTGGACATCATCGTCAACAACGCGGCGAGTGCCCCGACCACGCGATTCGCCGCGATCTCCGCCGCGGAATGGCGCCACGCGCTCGAGGTCAACATGACGGCCCCGTTCCTGATGATCAAAGCGGCGCTGGACACGATGAAGGCGCAGCACTACGGCCGCATCATCAACATCTCGTCCACCGCCGGACGGATGGTCAGCACCCTCGGCGGCGCCCACTACACCGCCTCCAAGACCGGACTCCTCGGACTCACCCGCGCCGCGGCCAAGGAACTGGGCCCGTTCGGCATCACCGTCAACGCGGTCTGCCCAGGGATGATCGCCACGGAGCTCACGTACGAGAGCGCGACACCGGAGCGCCTCGGCCAGATCGCGGCCTCGTTCCCCGTGCCGCGTCTGGGCACCGCCCGCGAGGTCGCGGATCTCATCTGCTTTGCCGCTTCCGAAGCCGCCGGCTACATCACCGGAACGTCGCTCGACATCAACGGCGGCGACCTGATGATGTAGTATTGGCGACATGAAAAGCAGCGTCGCGGTGCTCGTCGCGCTTGCCCTGGCCCTCGTCGCGGGTGCGGCGATCGCCGCCTCGGCCAGCCCCGCACTCCTCCACGCCGCGGATCTCGTCGCCCCCCTCGGCACGCTGTGGGTCAACGCCATCCGCATGACCGTGATTCCGCTCGTGGTCTCCCTGCTGATCACGGGAATCGCATCCACCAGAAACCTCTCGTCGATCGGCCGCATGGGCGGCCGCACGCTCGCCATCTTCGTGGCGCAGCTCATCGCGACGGCACTCATCGTGATGCCCGCCGCAGTCGCGGTCTTCGCGATGCTGCCCGCCACCGGCTCCATTCGCGCGCCGCTCCCCGAAGGCGCCGCGGCCGCCGCCGGACAGATCACGGCCGCCGAACCCGGGGCCGGCTTCGCGAACTGGCTCACGTCGCTGGTCCCGCAAAATCCCATCGCCGCGGCGGCGACCGGTGCGATGCTGCCGCTGGTCGTGTTCACCATCCTGCTCGCACTCGCGATCACGCAGAGCCCGGCCGCCTCCCGCGAACGGCTCGTCGGCTTCTTCGAAGCCCTGTGCGACGCGATGCTGCAGCTCGTGCGCTGGGTCGTCGCGCTCGCGCCCGTGGGCGTCTTCGCGCTGATCCTGCCGCTCGCGGCACGCGGCGCAGCCGGACTCGCCGGAGGCGTCGGCCTGTACATCGCCATCTATTCGATCGGGTGCATCGTCACCGTGCTGCTGCTGTACCCGGCCGCGGCGATCGCCGGCGGCGTCCCTGTCCGGCAGTTCGCCCGCGCGGCGCTCCCCGGCCAGCTCATCGCCTTCAGCACCAGCTCCTCGATCGCGGCGCTCCCGGGACTCGTCGAGGGCGCGGACCGCGATCTCCAGATCGACAGCAGCGTGTCCGGCTTCGTATTGCCACTCGCCGTGTCGGTCTTCAAGCCCGCCGCACCGGTCACGTGGACCGTCGGGTCACTCTTCGTCGCCCGCTTCTACGGCATCCCGCTCCACTTGCCCGAGCTCGCGATCATCGCGTTCGCCAGCGTGTTCCTGGTGTTCATCTCACCGGGGATCCCGCGCGGCGGATTCCTCGTGCTCGCGCCACTCTTCATCGCGATCGGCCTCCCCGTCGAAGGCATCGGCATCCTCATCGCCGTCGACGCGATCCCTGACATCTTCGCGACCCTGCTCAACGCCACGGGCGACCTCCTCGCCACGGTCCTGGTCGCCCGCGCAATGCGCACCACACCAGCCTAAGCCGAAGCCGCACGCGAACCATCCCTACAGCCGGAGCCGCACGCGAGGTGGCTCTTAGTCTCCTCTCTCCTTTCTGTACCGCTCCTCTCTATTTTGACCGGCGCAGCCGTCAAAATTCCCGGACCGGCGCCGGCAGATCGGCTTCGCGATCCGATTCCGTCGGAAGCTGCGGCAGCGCCAGACGCGCGAGCTCGTGCGTCAGCGCCTGCTCCACGCGGTCCCGCGCCGTTCGCGTCCACCGGCGAGCCGGATTTCCCGTGAGCGCCGTCACCGCCTGCGATGCCGCCTCACGCTCCGCGCCACGCGCGCTGTGCAGCAGATCGAGCAGCAGCGGCAGCAAGACGCCAGCCGCGGACTCGCCCGCGTAATGCCGCACGGCGCGAATCGCCGCCACCCGCACGACCGCCTCCGCGTCACGCATGCCGCCAATCAACGTCGGGATGGCAAAGCGGTCCGGCGGTACCCTCCCCAGAACACGAAACGCCTCAGCGCGGACCCGCGTGCGCTCGTCGCGCGCGTGCTCGCAGAGCGAATACACCGCGGCCGTCGCCCCCGCGATGCGAGGCTCTCGTCTGACTCGCCGTGTGGCCTTCGGAGAGGATGCGCGACGTGCCATCGGCTCGGCCATGGTGAGGGTAGATCCGCGGCCGCGAGAACGAGGCCCAAAATCTCGTGCGGCCGCCCTAATAAGCTATCGCCATCAGCATGCCTCCGCCCCGGCCCCGCCGCCGGGATAGCGGCAGCGGAAGCCGCCTCTACATTCTCTTCGATGCATTCCGCCTGTCGCAGCGACTTTCGCCCCGCCACGTGCCGTGCCATGTGCGGCGCCATATGCCGCAATGTCCGCATCCGCAAGGCTCCACACGGGGCGCGCTCCCTGTGAATTGGCGCCGGTGGGCGTTCTCGCCGGCCGGCATTGCGATCCTCTTCATCGGCGCGGGAATCCTGCATTTCGTCCGCCCCGCGCGCTACGCCGGTATCGTCCCCTACATGCTCCCGCACCCGCTGCTGCTTGTCTATGTCTCGGGACTCGCGGAGCTGGCCGGTGGCATTGGTGTCCTCTTTCCGCAGACCCGGATAGTCGCCGGCCGCGGTCTGATCCTCCTGCTCATCGTGGTCTTTCCGGCAAACGTACAGATGCTCGTGAGCGCGAGAGCGGCCGATGCGCCGCATTGGTTCGAGGCGATTCTGTGGCTCCGGCTCCCGGTGCAGGGACTTCTCATCGCCTGGGTCTGGCGTGCAACGCTGCACGGGGAACCCAGGGACAAACAACAGCACGCAACCTGTACGACAGCGCGAGGCAAACTGAACGCATGACGCATATGGACCGATCACCTGCCGCCGCCCGCCACCCTCGCGGCGCAACAACGCTCGGCTGCATCGCGCTCCTTGCGATCGCCGCCACGGTCGCCACGCCTTCTGCCCCCCGCGCACAGGAATCCGCCCACGCGCGCATGACGCTCGGCGGTCCTCCGCCCGCGGTGCGGACCGAAGCCGATCTCAAAGCCTTCCTCGACGATCTCGAGTCGCAGCAGTTCGCGATCAACACGGCGCTCGGCATCGAGACGTACTACCAGTGGCGCGGCGAGACCACGCACCGGGCGGCCGCCACCAACGACCTGGCGAACGACCTCCTGAACCGTCCCGACTACGCGGCGATCGTCAACGCGTGGCAGGGCAAGGTCTCCGACAGTACACTCGCGCGGCGCGTGGCCCTCCACGCTCGGGCATTCCTGCAGGCCAAGGCCAACCCACGCCTCGTCCTCGCACTCTCCAACCTGCAGTCCGCGATCCAGGACTCGATTGAGAAGTTTCGATACGCATTCGGCGGCCAGCACTATACGTCCACCGCGCTCGGCGAGATCGTGGATACGGCCGGCGATCGCGAGCTCCGTCGCGGAGCGTTCATCGCGACGACCCAGCGCACGCCGGTCATTGGCTCCAGCGTCCTCCGCGCGATGGCGCTCACCGACAGCATCGGACGGCAAGAAGGGTTCGCCAATGGCGCGGACGCCGGCCTCGTGCTCTCGAGCCTCAATCGCGCCCAGGTCCTCCACGATCTCGACGCGTTCGAGCGCGCCACGCGTCCCGGCTATCTCGCCATGCTCGGCCGGATCCGCAACGACCTCCACATCACGCGCGTCGAGCCGTGGGACATCGACTACTGGCTGACGCTACAGGAGCGCGGAGTCGCCGATGCGTACCCTCAGGACCAGGGGCTCACTCGCCTCCACGACCTGTTCAAGGCGCTCGGCTTCCATTCGGACAGCCTGCCGATCGATGTGCGCGTCTGGGACGTGCCCACCGGCGGCATCACCTTCCCGGTCCGCCCCCCGTTCGAGGCGCGCCTCCTCACGAACCCGTTCACGGGCTCGGACTTCTACGAGACACTCTTTCACGAGTATGGTCACGCGCTCAACGCCGTCCTGATGCGGCCGGACCTGTCACCGATCTTCCTGAGCGGCGACGAGACACCGATGAGCGAAGGCACCGCCGAAACGGTGGGACACTTCGCATACGATCGGCACTGGCTCGCCCGCGCCGCCAACCTGACGCCCGGCAAGGCCGCGGCCCTCGAAACGGTCGGCAAGGAGCAGCTCCTGCTCTGGCTCCGCCGCTCGATCTGCCTCAACGCCTGGATCGAACTCAATGCGTACTCGGATCTCAACGCAGACCTCGAGCGGCTCACGCGCGAATCCTACCAGCGGTTCGTGGGCGTGGAGCTCCCGCCGGGCCAGTACTTCGGAAACCGCGACATGTTCGCGACCGGCCCGCTCTATTTCCAGTCGTATCTCTACGCCAACATGATCGCGACGCAGTTCCGGGCCGCCATGCGCGAACAGTTCCACACGAGCGACCTGTCACAAGACCCGCGCGTCGCCACCTGGCTCACGACCAACATCTACGCCGATGGAGGCCGCGTCCCATGGCCCGCCAAGGTCATACGCGCCACCGGCCACCCGCTAGCAGTCGACGACCTGGTCGCCTACCTGACGGGAAACTGACGCCGCTTCCCGCTTCGTCTCCTCTCTCCTTTCTGGACCGCTCCTCTCTACTTTGTTCACTTACATCGACTTCATCCGATCGCGCCGCACCCGCGTCGTATCGCCGACATATACGAACTGAATGTCGCGCATATACGTCTTGGTCGCGCGTGTGACCTCCAGCGGCGTGACGTGCTCGAGGACATCCAGATCCTTGCTCGCCCGCCGATAGTCGCCCTCGAGAAGTTGGGCCCGGCCAAGTATTCCAGCCTGCGATTCGTTGGTCTCGTTCTCGACGAGATAGTTGGACCGGAACCCGGTCTCGAACTCATGCAGCCCGAAGAAGTCGTACTGCGCTTTCTTCATCGAATCGAGCTGCTGCCGCATGAGCGCCATCACCAGCATCGGAGAGTTCGTGCTGGCATAGAAGCCGCCGCTCGCGACGGCCCGGTCGCGGTACGGCGCGCCGGCCGCATACGACAGATCGGCACTGTACCGGATGGCGGAGGCGAGACGGCTGCTCAGGATCGCTGTCGCGATCCGGAATGCGGCATAATCCTTACTCGTCACGGGCGGGCCGGCGAAATATCCCACGATGTAGTTGGTGTGGATCCGCCGCGGCACGAACGTGAGAGACGATGGCCGCCGCGGAACGTCGGGCGGGATCGTCCACCGATAGGACCCTGGCGGCAGAGTGCCCAGCGTCGCGGTGATGAGCGTCTCGAGCCGCGCGCGCGGAATGTTGCCGACCACCACCAGCAGCATGCGTGACGTCACGAACTCGTCGCTCACGTAGCGGCGCACGATGTCTGCCGAGAGAGATGACAACGAGCTTTCCGTGCCCTCGGGGCTGATGGCGTAGGGATGCCCATCGAACGCCAGGCTGTCGGCAAGGAGAAACGCGGCTCGCTCGGGGTCGAGCGACTGCAGCCTCGCCTCCCGGATCATGCGTTCGCGGACGAGCGCGACACTCGCCGAATCGAGTGTGGGATGCACGATCCGGTCGGCGAACACCGCCCAGCTCGAATCGAACTGGTCGGTCACGCCGCGGAATCCGGCCACCGTCCAGTCGGTCTCGGGGTCGAGTACCCACTGGCTGCCCGTCCTCCCGAACGCCGTACGCGAGGCGAGACCGGGGTACCGGGTGGAACCGTACACCGATGTCCTGAGCGCCAGTTCCTCGATGCCTGCCGTGGATGCGGTGAGTTGCTGGACACCGCCATCCAGATAGAGGTTCACCGCGACGATGTCGTTGGTTGGCGTCAGGCGCTGAACGACGTGAACGCCGGCGACGGTGTACGTGGATGTCAGCGTATCGGGCGGGGGCCCGTTGCGCGGAGTGCTGGCGGCAGCCGCGACGGGCCGAACGAGACTCGCCAGCACGATCGCAGCAGCGATCGCGACCGGGTGCAGGGGTGTCGCTCTCATTGGACCCCCAGGAACGCCAGCACCGCGGGACGCAGTTGCTCGCCCGTCCCCGGCGGCACGAGCAAGCCGATGGCCATCGGCGTGCCGATCAGATAGCGTCTCGCGAATCCCTGCATCTGCTCCCGGGTCACTGTGCCCATTCGGTCGGCGTAGGTCCTGAAATACGGCAACCCGGCGGTTCCCCAGAACTGCGCCACCTCATCCGCCATCGATCCGTGTTCCTGAAGCTCCAGCGCCAGCCCGACGCGTTTACCCTGGCGGGCGTTCATCAATTCGTCGTTGCTGAATGCGTCGCTGTCCGCGAGGTGTTGCAGCTCCGTCGCGAGGACGATCATCGCCCGTTTGGCGCTGTCCACGCTCATATGCGCCGTGAGCGTGATCGGGCCGACGTGGGCGCGCGTGAGGTACGAGATCTCGCACGATGCGAACAGGCCGGTATCGATCAGATGCCGGTGGAATGCCGATCCGGACTGGGCCGTGATCGCCGACAGCATGTCCGCGGCGTACGTCCCCTCGGGATCGGTAGTGACACTGGGACCTTGCCACTCGACGACGACGATCACGTCGGCCGCTTCCCCCTGCACGATGACGCCCTGTGACCGCGGCATCGGCGGCACGACGTACGGCGCTGCATTCGCGAAAGGGTCGGGCTGCCGCTTCCAGTGGCTGAACCGCTCATCGGCCAGTTGGAACACCCGCGCCGGTGTCACATCGCCGCTGACGATGACAACGGCGTTGTTGGGCACGTAGTACTGCTGGAAGATCTGCTTGAGCAGCTTGGGCGTTACTGTCGCGAGCGACGCCGGGTCGCCGGCCGGATCCTTACGGCCCCACGCGGTCGTCCACAGGCGCTGGTTCACGCGGTCGTACAGTGAGCGGATCGGCTCCGAGGCATCGCGATTCAACTCATCGAGCACGACGCGCCGCTCTTCGTCGAGATCGTCCTGCTTGAAGTCGGGATCGCGCACCAGCTCCGCGAGTGCGCGCATGCCGCCCTCCACTTTGTCCGACGGGACGGTCACGTAATAGCGGACCGCCTCATCGCCGGTCTCGCCGTTGTAGCCGCCGTCGAGCTCGCCCATCATTTGCCGCCAGCTATAGCCGTGGGGGCCGCTGTAGGCCTTGAACAGCATGTGCTCGTACAGGTGCGGCACGCCTTCCTGGCCGTGCTCCTGCGTAAAGGCGCCGGTATGCACGACGACTTCCACGGTCGCGAGCGGGGCCTGGTGATTCTCGATCGCGATCACCTGCAGCCCGTTGGCGAGCGCCGTGTCGCGGATCACCCGCGCAAACATCGCGGCGACTGCCCCGCTCCCTTCGGCCGCTGCGACCGCCGTCGCCGGCGATGAGTGGCCCGCCGCGGGTGCTTCCGCCGCGGCAGCCGGACCGGTGGAGCTTGGCGGGAGCGGCGCTGCACTCGAGGTCCCTGGCCGCTCCTGCTGTGCGCCAGCCACGTTCGTGCCGTAGGACAACGCTGCAAGCGCGGGAACCACCCAGACCACCCACGAGATCACGCGCGCGAGACATACACGGCGGGCCGAAGCTGGCATCGCTGGCTCTGTGTTGGCGGGCACCAAATGTGGTGCTGCCGAGATCGCTACGCCAGAGCCGAAGTGTCGTAACGGGAACGAGTTACATAGAGTATGAATAGGTTACATGCCCGCCTCAATCCGTCCTGGTACGGTCCCGCACCAATCCGCCGGAGGTGTGGACCGATACGCATCCGTCCCTGGCATCGGCCGGCAGAATCCGTCCCTGGTAGGGGCCGGTCGCGACCGGCCCGGTAAGACTGTGGTCGCCGTCCCACCAACGCCCGTCGTCGAGGGCAGCAGGGGCCGTTCGAGAACCGTAGGTCGCCCTTGTCGGGCAACGGCCCCACCATTCGCTGCCATCAAACGCCTGTCGTCGAGCGCAGCAGGGGCCGTTCGAGAACGGCCCCAGACGGATGCGGCAACAACGGCCCCAGACGGATGCGGCAGCAACGGCCCCAGACGGACGCGGCAACGACGGCCCCAGACGGATGCGGCAGCCAACCCCTGTTCGCCCCGCATCACATCCTTCGGCGCCACACCAATCCGTCCCTGGTAGGGGCCGGTCGCGACCGGCCCGGTAAGACTGTGGTCGCCGTCCCACCATCACCAGTCGTCGAGGGCAGCAGGGGCCGTTCGCGAACCGTAGGTCGCCCTTGTCGGGCAACGGCCCCCCGTCCGATGCCACCAAAGGCCCGTCACCCAGCGCACCGCCGGCCGCCCGCACCAGCCCCCGGGAACCCCGGACGCCGCCCCGGAATATTGTTAGGCACTGGACGGTAGATAGAGCATGGAATCGGAACGGACCCGCTTTCTCGAGAGGAGCAGCAGATGATGACGCAGCGCGATCGTACTTGGGCAGCCGCTGGGCAGCGTGCGGAGACCCGTATCCGCCGCCAGGGATGGGTCGCCGCGCTCGGATGCGCAGCGCTCATCGCGGCATCGCTCGGCGCGCACCGCGCCGCGGCGCCATCCGGTGCCGCTGCTGCCCCGGCCGCACTCGCGGCGCCCGCGCCAGGCGATGAGGTGGCAGTGTTCTCAGGCGGGTGCTTCTGGGGAGTTCAGGCGGTGTTCGAGCACGTGCGCGGCGTCACCAGCGCGACGTCAGGCTACACCGGCGGCGCCGCGAACACGGCGACGTACGAGGAAGTGAGCACGAGCACCACCGGGCACGCCGAATCCGTGCGCGTCACATTCGACCCGAAGCGTGTCTCGTACGCCGACCTGCTCAAGGTCTTCTTCACGGTCGCCCACGATCCCACTGAGCTCGACCGCCAGGGACCGGACGAAGGCACGCAGTACCGCTCCGCCATCTGGTACACGTCCGACGCGCAGCGGCTCGCCGCGGAAGCGTTCGTCCGCCGGCTCACCGCGGACAAGGTGTACTCGCGCCCGATCGTCACGCAGATCTCGCCGCTCAAGGGGTTTTACGTGGCCGAGGGGTACCACCAGGATTACTTCGTGCACAACCCGGACTCGCCGTACATCGTGATCAACGACAAGCCCAAAGTCGAGCAGCTGAAGTCGGCGCTCCCCGCGCTCTACAGCCCGTCGCCCGTCCTCTACGCAGCCGCGGCGCCCTCCAGTAGCAAATAGCCGCGGAGTGGCGAGAGGGGTCGTCGCGCTCAACCCCGAGTTGTTCGGCGCCGCGAAGTAGTCTTCCGCGGCGCACCGCGCGCCTTGACCTCGCGAATGCGCGGCGCCCGCGCTCGTCCGTTGGACGTGGCGCCATCCGGCACGGCCGCCGCCACGCCCGCGGCAGCCCACCCATCGGCGTGACCCGCGCTGGCCGCTGCCCGTTTCCCCGCGGGTGGCGTATGGCGCCCGTTTCGCGCGACATGGGCCTGCAGTGGCTTCGCGCGCCCGTGGTAGCCGAGCGCCGCTGAGACGGACGCCGCCGCCTCCATCACCGCGGCCGCCATCATGTCCCACTTCGCCGTCACCCGTCGCCGCGGCCCGCCCACCGTGAGCGCCGCGTTCACCTCACCCCGATGGTCGAAGACCGGCGCCGCCACGCCGTACACATCCTCCACCCGCTCGCCGCTGACGGTCGTGTAGCCGCGCTTCCGCGACTTCTCGAGCTCGCGCTCCAGCTCGGCCACATCCGTGATCGTGTTCGCCGTGTACTTGGTGAGCGGACGGTTCATGAACGCCGACTGCCGCCCGGGTGGCGCCCACGCCAGCAGCGCCTTGCCACCAGCCGTGGCGTGCAGCGGCATGCTCCCGCCCAGCAATCCCGGCAGCATCAGCGGTTGAAAACTCTCGACGACATCGACGGTCACACCCTCGGTGCCGTTGAACAGCATCAATGTCGCCGTCTCGCTCGTCGCGTCACTGAGTTTGCGTAGCCACGGACTCACGACCCGCTGCAACGATGTCGAATGACGCGCCAGCTCGCCGTACGCGGCGAGACGGATACCCAGGCGATACGCACCTGAATGCTCATCCCGGTCGAGGAAGCCGCTCGCCTCGATCCGGCTGAGGATGCGGTAGGCCGTGCTCTTCGGCCACCGGAAAACCCGGGCGATCTCGCGCACCGAGAGCTCCGGCTGCTCCGGTGAAAACAACGCGAGAACCTTGCCGAGTTTCTGCAACATCGACGCTCTCCCAGGGAAGGTGCGGTAACGTAGAGTCGCCAAGGGGTCGCCGCAACGCCCAATCTCCCCGCGTGGTTCATGGTGCGGTTACGTACAGGATCATTGGGTTACATGGGCCGCCCAACGGCAGCTTTTCTGCCAACATCCGTCACAGGCCACGCACGCCGGCGCGCCGAAATGCGCGATTCGTGCCACCGCGGGCGCCGGGTTTCTGCCGCGTCCGCTAGGCGGCTACTACTATAATGATGATGCAATGATGAAGCGGGTTCCGCCGGCACCGCCTCGCACGGAGCGTCTGTGCGCGCCCGGCTCCCCGCATTCACCGTTCGCACGCTATCTGCAACGCGCCTGAACACGCGCTTTCGTACCTCCATAACGGAGCACGCGACATGCCATGTCTGTTCGCTCTGCTCGCCCTCGCTGCACCACGATTAGTCGCGGTCGTGCTGTGGTTCGCCACCAATTGGTTCCGCGGCATCTTCTCGTCCGTGCTGTGGCCTGTCCTCGGGCTCATCTTCCTCCCGACGACGCTGCTCTGGTACACCGCGGTACAGCACTGGTTCGGCGGTAACTGGACGCTCTGGCCAGTCGTCGGCCTCGTGGTCGCGCTGGGCATCGATGTGTCGCCCGCCACCCGCGCCCCACGCCGCCGCCAGACGTCGTGACACGCACGCCACTCCACGCAGTCACCGACCACGTCATCGCCGGATGCCGCGACCTCTCGCACGCGATCGCGACGATCGAAGCGGCGACCGGCGTGCGCGCTGCCCCGGGCGGCTCCCACCCCGGCAAAGGTACCCGCAATGCCCTGCTCTCCCTCGGCGCCCAGCGCTACCTCGAGATCATGGCGCCCGATCCCGCACAACCCGGGCTCCAATGGTTCGGCGCCATCCGCGACATGGAAGAACCACGCCTCATTGGCTGGGCCGCGAGAGCCGGTGACATCGGCACCGTCGCGCAGCACCTGCGCGACGCGCAGATCGCCTTCACCGGACCACACGCCGGCTCCCGCATCCGGCCAGACGGCGCGAAACTCGAATGGCGCACGGTCGTGCTCGAGGACGATGCGAACGGCCTCCTGCCGTTCTTCATCGAGTGGGACGCCGGATCCACCCATCCCTCAGCCACCGCCCCCGCCGGCTGCGAGTTGGCAGGATTCGGTGTGACCTACTCGGATGCCCCCCGCTGGTCCGCCGCCGCCACCACACTCGGCATCACTCTCCCCGCAACCCTCGGCACCCCGCCCCGCCTGCACGCCGCAATCAGAGGTCCGTCCGGAACGATCGGATTGTAGCGGCCCGTTCGACTTTCTACTTTCTGCACGTTTTTATTCTACTCGCTACTTTCTGTACTTCTCCTTTCTAGCCCCCCCGGGGCTCGATCGGCTCTTCCGGCCGCACGAACGCCCACGCCGTCGCGCCCAGCACGCACAGCACGGCCGCGACGAGAAACGATGCGGGCCACCCAAACCGGCCGGCAATCCACGGTGTCAATGATGCGGTGACGACGCCGCCCAGTTGCGCACCCATGTTCATCACGCCCGACACCGCACCGGCCGACGAACCGGCGATGTCCGCGCTCACCGACCAGAAGGAGCTCTGCGCCAGATAGAGGCATCCCGCTCCGGCCGCGAGTGTGATGCTCGCCACCCGCGCGCCCTCCGCCTGCGTCCCCAGCGCGATGAACACCGCCGCCAATCCGATGCCGAATGCGGCGACGCCGCACCGGCCCGCCCGGCGCCCGTACCGGTGCGACAGCATGTCGTTGAGGATCCCGCCGCCGCCCGAGCCGAGCGCCATCGCGATGCCTGGGAGCATCGCGTAGCGGGCGGTGGTGCCGAGATCCATCCCGCGCGCCGTCCGCAGGTAGATGTAGAACCAGGCGAGGAAAATCCACGCCAGATAGCCGTAGCAGAAATAGCTCGTCGTGAGAAGGCGCACGTTGCGGTCGGCCCAGATCGTCCGCCAGGACAGCGGTGGCGCAAACACGCGCGCCGGAATCGCGCTCTCGATCAACGCGCGCTCCGCAGCCGAGACGCGCGGATGTGCCGCGGGTGTGTCGCGCGCAAGGAAATACCAGACCGCGCCCGCGCAGACTCCAACGGCCGCGCACACGATGAACGATGCGCGCCACCCGAATCGGACCATGAGCGCCGTGACGATCGGCGGCGTGATCCCTGCCCCAATGCCGGGCCCCATGAATATCAGCCCGTTCGCCACACCCCGCTCTCGAACCGGTACCCATGAGGCCACGATCCGGTTCGCCGCCGGATACATCACGGCTTCGCCCGACCCCAACGCAAAGCGCAACACCGCCATGACGATGATCGCGGAACCCGCCACGGGCACGATCGCCATCGCGGCACTGAACACGCCCCACCAGAGGACCGCGACAGTCAGGATCCGGCGCGGGCCGAGCCGGTCCGCCGCCCGTCCGCCCGGCGCCTGAAACGCCGCATAGCCCAGGAGCAGCGCGCTCGACAACCAGCCGAGCTGTACGTTCGACAGGTGGTACTCGCGCGCGATCGTCTGCCCCGCGACCGCGATGTTGACCCGGTCGAGATACGCGATCGTGCTGAGCACGCAAAGCCACGCCACGAGCGTCCACCGGACCCGCCCAGGGCTGGTCATCTATCTCCTCTCTCCTCTCACTCTTCTCCTTTCTCGCGGCGCGAAGCGCCGCGTGTCTCACAGTCCGAGACGTGATTGACCCATACCGGGGCGGATGGCACTTTGGAGCCTGTCATCTCCTTTCTCCTCTCCGCTTTGCCCCTTTCTGCTTTTTTGGTTTTCGCTTTTTGGCTTTTGTCTACTTTCTACTTTCTGCGTTTCTACTTTCTGGCTTCTGGAGCACACCATGCGTCGCACCCGGCCCTGCCGCCAGTTGCTCTCCGCGCTGTCTCTCACGCTCGGCCTCTCGCTCGGCTTCTCGCTCGCCCCCGCCCGGCTGCACGCGCAGGAACGCCGCGTGTTCAACCCGCCGGGTGCACCCACCAACCTGCCGTTCAGCAACGGCATCCAGGTCGGCGACATGCTCTGGGTCGCCGGTACTGAGGGTACGGTCAGCGGCGACATCGTGTCCGAGACACAAACGGCGCTCGAAAACGTGAAGAAGGTACTCGATGCGGCAGGTTACACGCCGGGCGAGGTGGTGCAGGTCACGGTCTACCTGGCCGACATCAATGATTTCAACGCGATGAACTTGGTCTACAAGACGTTCTTCCCCGATCCCAAACCGACGCGCACGACGGTGCAGGTCGCGCATCTGGTGAATAACGCCAAGATCGAGATCACCTCGGTCGCGATTCACAACAAGACGCGGATGCACGACGCGGCGAACGAGCACAGCGGATCCTCACGATGACCACCCGTCGCACGTTCGTCCGCAATACGGTCGCCGGTGGCGCCCTCCTCGGCCTCCGCCCCTCGGCCCTCGAAGCACTCGCGCGCCCCGCCTCGGCATCTCCGGCAGCCGTCGACTACTACGCCAAACTTGGCGTCGCCAGGATCATCAACGCCGCCGGCACCTACACGTATCTCACCGCCTCCATCATGCCGCCGGAGGTACAGGCCGCCGTCGCGCTCGCGGCCTCCCACCCGGTCCGCCTGCGAGACCTTCAGGCCGCCGCCGGCGCGTACATCGCAAAACGCGTAAGAGCCGAGGCGGCGCTCGTGTCGTCGGGCGCGGCGGCCGCGCTGTCTCTCGGGACCGCCGGATGCCTGACGGTGGGCAACCCCGATGCGTCCAAGGATGTCCCGGCACGGACGGCGGCGCTCAAGAATGAGGTCCTCATCCAGCACGGCCACCGCTTCCCGCACGACCACGCGATCGAGATGTGCGGCACGAAGCTGGTCGAGGTCGAGACGCTCGCGGATTACGAGCAGGCCTTCACGCCCAAGACTGGTATGGCGTTCTTCTTCAACGCTGCCGAAACAGGCCAGGTCTCGCGCGAAGACTGGGTGCGCGTCGCGCACGCGCACGGCGTGCCCTGCATGATCGACGCGGCCGCCGATGTCCCGCCGATCGCCAATCTCTGGAACTATACGCAGATGGGCTTCGACCTCGTCACGTTCTCCGGCGGCAAAGGCATCCGCGGCCCGCAGAACGCCGGGCTGCTGCTCGGACGCAAGGACCTGATCGATGCCGCCGCCGCCAACGATAACCCCACCGACCGCTCGGTCGGCCGCGGAATGAAGGTCGCCAAGGAACAGATCGTCGGCATGGTCGCCGCGCTGGACTGGCTGCTCGCACAGACCGATGAGGGAATCGCCACCGAGGCCCGTCGCCGCTGTGAGCGCATCGCCACGGCGCTGCACAACCTGCCCACCCTCACGACGGAGATCTTCGTGCCGCCCGTCGCGAACCACATCCCCCACCTGATGATCCGGTACGACCAGCAGCGCATCGGGATCACGCCGGCCGATGTCGCGGTCGCCCTCCGCAACGGCACGCCGTCCATCGAGCTCAATCCCGGCACGGGCCAGCCCTCCGGCGCGTCGGGTCTCCATTCCGACGCGAACACGATCGTCGTCGGGCCGTGGATGATGCAACCCGGTGAAGACGCGATCGTCGGCCGCCGTCTCCGCGAGGTCCTCTCCGCCGCGGTGCGCACGCAGAGTTGATGAGCCGTTCATGACTCGGCCGCGATCGCGGCCATGATCGCGGCGGTGTCGCCGATCCGGTTGCCGAGCCCCGCGGGGACGATCGCACACGCGCGCGCGGCAGCCGGCAACGCATTGGCGGCCACGATCGCGCGGGCGGGCCCCAGGAGCCGGTCGCCCAGCACGACACCCAGTGTCCCGGCGGCGATCACCTCCGGGTTGAGCGCGGCGATGATGAGTACCAGCCCCCGCCCCAGCCATTCGCCCGTGCGCGCGACCGCGGCGAGCGCATCGGGATCATCCGCCACCGCCGCGGTCACGACGTCGCGGATCGTCGCCTCGGTACCCCATCGCTCCGGAAACATCGTCTGCGCGTGCCGCAGCAGGCCGGATCCGGACGCGAGGTAGTCCCAGCTCGTGGCGTTGCGGCCACCGCCGCCGGTGGCTGTCGTCATCGGGAAGAACCCGAACTCGCCCGCCATATCGCTCGCGCCACGCAGCAGCGCGCCGTTGGCGATGATCCCCCCGCCCAGCCCCGTGCCGGCCGTGAGAAAAACGAGATGCCTGAGCCCCGGACGCGCCGCACCCACGCCGAAGTGAAACTCGGCGAGCGCCCCGGCGTTTCCGTCGTGCTCCACGTACACCGGGAGCGCCGGATACCGCGCCGCGAGAGTCGCACGGAGTGGTGCGCCATGCCACCCCGGAAGATGCGGAGGATCGAGGAGTACGCCCTCGCCGATCCTGAGCGGGCCACCGACGGAAACACTGATCGCTCGGACCCGCCGGCCGGCGCGTCCGGCCGCATCATGGACACGATCGATGACCTGCGCGATTGCGGAAAATCTCTCCGCGAACGGCACCTGCGCGCGTGTCGGCAGCTCCTCGCGCTGCAGCGCCGCACCCGTCGCCGGATCGCCCTCGACGACGGCGGTCTTCGTGCCGCCGATGTCGAGCCCGATGATCGTGGCGCCTGGCGCCACCGGGTGCTTATGCGTGGGCACGGGAACGGATGCGCTCGCCCAGCACGGCGAGCAAAATGACCACGCCGGCCACCACGCGTTGCAGATACGGATCGACGTTGGCGAGGTTGAGTGCGTTGTCGAGGATCCCGATGCACACGGCGCCTGCGAGTGTGCCGAGCACATTGCCGCGTCCGCCGGTCAGCGACGTGCCGCCGACGACGACTGCCGCGATCACATCGAGCTCGTAACCAACACCGGCGTTCGGCACCGCCGCACCCAGCCGCGCCGTGAGTACGACGGCCGCCAGTCCCACGAGCACGCCGTTGGCGACGTAGGTACCCAGCGCCACCGCGCGAGTGTCGATCCCCGCGAGCCAGGCAGCGGACTCGTTGCCCCCGAGCGCGTAGATCCACCGCCCCCACACGGTCCGCGACAGCACGAACCAGCCGCCACCGAAGCAGGCCGCGGTCAGCCACACCGGGACGGGCACGCCGAGCAGGATGCCCTGTCCCAGCCAGTTGAAGCCGGCGGGCAGGTCGCTCACCGCTTGTCCCGAGGAGAAGAGAAACGCCAGCCCCCGTTCGATCGAGAGCAGCGCGAGTGTGACGAGAAATGATGGAGCCCGGAGCCGCGACACCGCGAGACCGGTGATGCCGCCCCCGATCGCTCCCACGGCGAGCGCCGCGACGACCGCGGCGCCTGCCGCTGCGAGAGACCCGCCCGCGGCATCGCCGCCAACCGCATGCGCCGCCAACGCCGCCACGACTCCGGCGAGCGCGACGCCCGACCCGGCGGAGAGGTCGATCCCGCCGATCAGAATCACGGCGGTCATCCCGACGCCGAGGATCCCGATCACGGCGATCGAGAGCGCGACGTTGACCAGATTGCCCAGCGAGAAGAACGCGGCCGCGAACGCGCTCATGGACCAGACTCCACCCGCCTCACGAAGGCACCATGAGCGACGCGGCCCGCTCGGGCGTCCGGTCGTCGCCGGCCAGCTCGCCCACCAGCCACCCCTCGCGCATCACGAGCAGCCGGTCGCAGAGCGCGATCGCTTCGGCCAGATCGGACGTGATGACGAGTACCGCCGTTCCCTTGTCTGCCAGATCTCGCAATGTGCCGTAGATCTCGGACCGCGCCCCCACGTCGACACCACGCGTCGGCTCATCCGCGATGAGCACGCTCAACGACGGATCGGCCGCCGCGAGCCAGCGCGCCAGCACGACTTTCTGCTGGTTGCCGCCTGACAGGTGCTGCACCGGCGTCTCGATCGATCGCGTCTTGATCCGGAGCGCATCGGTCCACCGCTGCGTCACGAGCCGTTCGCGCACCCGTTCGACGACCCCCCACCGTACGAGTGACCGCAACGCCGCCAATGTGATGTTGGTACGGACCGGATCGTGGAGGATGAGCGCGCTCGCCGCACGATCTTCCGGCACGTATCCGATGCCACGGCGGATCGCATCGCGCGGCCACCGCGGACGGATCGGTACGTCTCGGAGGGTCACGCTGCCGCCCGATCGTTGCACGGCGCCGATGAGCGCGAGCGCGACTTCGCTGCGCCCGGCGCCCACGAGACCAATGAGCCCCACGATCTCGCCGGCCCGCAACACGAAGCTCGCGTCGGCCACGCTCGCCGCGAACCCCATCTCGGGGTCACCGGCCCGGGCGCCCACCGTTGCCCTCGGCGTTGCTCTCGGTGTTGCTCCTGGTGTTGCGCCTGGCGTTGCTCCCGGCGCACGGGCCACCGCACCCCGCGCGCGAGACGCTGTCGAGAGGTGATCCACGGCCAGCACGACCGGGCCGGGACGCGTCCCGCTCGCCGCGCGCCAGCTCTGCCGCTCGATCGCGCGTCCGACCATGAGCGGAATGAGGACGGACGCCGGCATCTCGCGCACCGGACCGGTGGCGACGCACGCGCCGTCCCGCAGCACGGTTACCTGGTCGGCCAGCCGCTCGATCTCGTCGAGACGGTGGGAGCAATAGAGAATCGCCAGCCCGTTCGCGCGAAGTGCCCGCAGGCGCTCGTGCAGTGCGTCGGCTTCGTGTGCCGGCAGGATTGCGGTGGGCTCGTCGAGGATCAGCACGCGGAGGGTGCCGGCCCCGCCCGCATCCAGCGCTTTCGCGATCTCGGTCATCTGCCGGTGCGCAAGCGACAGGCGTCCGGCTGGCTGCTCCGCGTCGATCGGCACGCCGAGGCTGGCGATGGCCTGCGCGGCCCGCAGCCGCACCATTCGCCTGTCGATCACGCCCCACCGCCTCGGCTCCGCGCCCAGCACGATGTTCTCGGCGGCCGTCAGGCCCGGCACGAGACTCAACTCCTGCTGGATCATGCGGATGCCGGCGCGATGCGCGTCTCGCGGATTCCGTAATCGGAGGACCTGCCCGCCGGCGGTGATCGTGCCGTTGTCCGGCTCACGCGCGCCCGCGAGCACGCGCATGAGCGTCGACTTCCCGGCGCCATTCTCACCGGCCAGCGCGTGGATCGTACCGGGGTAGAGCTCGATGCCGGCGTCCTGCAACGCCGGCACTCCCGAGTACCGGACCGTGATCCCGGCCGCAGAGAGCACCGGCACCGGCATCACGAAACGATTTGCGTGGCTGCCGTCCCACCACTGCTAGTCGCCGAGGGCAGCAGGCGCCGTTCGCGAACCGAAGGTCGCCCTGTTCGGGCAACGGCGCCTATCCCGCCCTGCATCAGCCGTGGGCCGAATGCCGCCCCAATTCGTCCCTGGCTCACGGCGTCCCCGCCTCCACGAGGCGCACCGGCACCGTGATCACCGAATCCACGGGCTGGTGGCCGAAGTAGGCCGCGACGGCGTCGATTGCTTTGGCGCCGATCTCGCGGGGCTGCTGGGCGACGTCGGCTTTGAGCATGGAATGCGACCTGATGGCGGCGACCGCCTCCGGCGTCGCGTCGTAGCCCACGATGGTGAATGTCGCGGCCGTCTTGCCTCGTGCGCGCGCCGCCGCGAGCGCCCCCAGCGCCGTCTCGTCGTTGATCGCGAAGATGCCTCGGAGGCCGGCGTGCCCCTGGAGGATGTCGTCGGCCGCTTTGAGCGCACGATCGCGGACACCGCCGCCGTTGAGCACCGCGACGACCGACATGCGCGGATGGTGCGTCACTTCGTCGATGAAGGCCTGCTGGCGGTCGAGCCCCGTCTGCGTCTCGGGCTGCCCGATCACCGCGACCGCGCCGGAATCGCCGAGCGCGCCCGTCATGAAGGTGGCGGCCAGCCGGCCGCCGGCACGGTTGTCGGAGGCCACCGCCGACAGCACCGGCGCATCCGCGGCCTTCGTGTCGGCACTAACCACGGGAATGTGCGCGGCCGTCGCGCGGCCAATGGCGGGCCCGATCCCCTGTGAGTTGACCGGACACACGATGATCGCGTCGACGTGCTGGACCACGAAGTTCTCGATCTGCGCCTGCTGTTTCGCGAGATCGAAATCGCCGGATGTGATGATCAGCCGGTAGGCTTTGCGCGCCGCTTCCGCCTGCAGGCCGGCCTCGAGGTCCTGGTAGAATCGCTGCTCGCGGGTGAGTAGCGTTACGCCGATGACCTTGGTCGTCGCGGCGCCATTCCCCGATCCGGCGCCACAGCCCGCCAGGACCAGGGCGGCGACCGCAACGACCGCCGGCCGCGAGATCAGGGCATGTTCTCCGCGAACCAGGCCGCCATGCGCCGCATGATGTCCCGGCGGTGCTCGGGCTGGCCGATCTCGTGTCCCTCGTTGGGATAGATCACGAATTGCGTCTTGACGCCCAGCGTCCGGAGCGCGTGCCAGAACTCGTACGATTGCGGCGGCGGGCACTCGATGTCGCGATCGCCGACGACGACGAGCGTCGGGGTCGTCACGTTCTTGATGAAGGTGATCGGCGAGCTCTTGGCATAGACCGCAGGATCGTCGTACACGTTGCCGCCGAAATAGGAGTCCATCCATTTGTCGATGCCGTTCTCGCCGTAGTACGAGAGCCAGTCGGCGAGCCCCGCGCCGGAGACGGCCGCCCGGAAGCGGTGCGTCTGTGTGACCGCCCACATGGTCATGTAGCCGCCGTAGCTCCAGCCGGTGATCCCGACCCGGGTGCTGTCGACGGGGACGGTGTGCAGCACTTCGGTGAGGCCGGACAGGATGTCGCGAAGATCCCCGTACCCGTAGTCTTTCACGTCGGCCGCCGTGAAGCTCTCGGCCTGTCCCGCGCTACCCCGGAAGTTCGGATAGAAGATGAAGTACCCCTGGCTGCCGAGCACCGTCGCATCCCCGAACGTGCCGGGATAGCTGGGTGTGACGACGCCTTCGGGACCGCCGTGCACGTAGACCACCATCGGGTATTTCTTCGACGGATCGAAGTCCTTCGGGTAGATCAGCCATCCCTGCACGGTGAACTGGTCGCTCTTCCAGTGCAGGTTCTTGCTGTCACCCCACGCCGGATGGGCGTCGCGATTGTCCGTCGTGACCTGCCGCCACGCGCCGACGGGCCCGGCCCACACTTCGGGCGGCTGCGCGAACGACTCGCGGGCGAGCGCGGTCGTCCTGCCATCGCGCGACATCGTGAGGCCCAGCGAGAAATCCGCTGCCCCATGGATCGACTCGGCACCCGTCCACAGCACCTGCACTGGCCCGCCCGCCGCGGGGACCCGGCCGACACCGCTCTCACCGTCCATCGCCGCGACGAATTCGATGCCGGTGGGCAGCCAGTCGAGCCAGTATGCCGAGCCTTTCATCCCGGTGGTGATATTCTTCGGGGTGCCGCCGGCCGCATCGACGGTGAAGATGTCGCCACTCGCGATGCCTTCGTCGCTCATGATGCCGCCGATGAAGGCGACTTGCTTGCCGTCGGGCGACCAGCGCGGGACGGCGATCTGCGTGCTGGGCTTGAGGATCGAATGCGTCTCGCCGCTCGCCGCGTCCACCGTGTACAGCTCGGCGATGTACCAGTTGTCGTCGCCCTCACCGTGCGCTGCGGTCGTGATGAACCGCTTGCCGTCCGGCGACCAGTCGTACTCGTAGACGTAGAGATCGGCGGGCGAGAGCTGGTGCACGTCGCCATTCGCCACGTTGACGGTCGTGAGCCGCTGCTCGAAATAGTGGTCCTCGACCACGCCGACGTCCGGCGTTCGCGGCTGCAGCGGCCCCGAGGCGCGCGGCGCGTTCTCGGTGAACAGGATCGCGACGGTCTGGCCGTCCGGCGACCACTGCGGCGTTGCGAGATAGCCTTTGAGTTTCGTGAGTTGGCGCGGCGTGCCGCCCGTGGCCGGGGCGACATAGAGTTCGAGCTGGCCCGCGTCGGCGGCGTCCGAGAGGAACGCCAGCGACTTCCCGTCGGGAGACCAGGACACGCCGTGCTCGTCGTGCGGCGCGTCGCCGGAGACCGCCGTGATGCGCTGGGGCGTGGCGGTGGCTGCTGCGGCCTTTGCCGCCGCACCCTTTCCTCCGGCCTTCGCCGCCGCTCCGGCGGCCACCGGCGCCACATAGATGGCCGAACCCTGCGATGGGGCATCCTTGGTCGCGGGCAGGGACTCCACCCACGCCACCCATTTACCATCCGGGGAGATGACCGCCTCGTCGTACCGCCGCGTGATCGCCAGTTGGTCGATGGCCTGGTCGAGTGCCGGGTGCGCCGCCGGGGCGTTCTGGGCGGCAGCGATGGGAGCCAGACCCGCGAACAGGATTCCGGCTGCAATGCGGTGTGTGAAGGGCACCGTCAACTCTCCTGGGCCGAACGATGTAGAAACGATGTAGAGACACGAGACCTCCGCCCGCGACCCGTATGGCGTCGCGAACGGAGGTACTGGAGAAACCTCGTCGTGCGTATCCTATCGGACTACCCGGCGGCCGGGGCGACGAGCATCGTCGTCCGGCCGCCGGTCTTTCATCCCTGGGTCACGATACTACGGGCACGTAATGACGTAGCTGCCACCGCGCCCCTGGACCTCCGATGACGGCACCGGAAGGACGGTCGTGTGCAGATCAATGTTATGGAATGTCGTATCGGCGATCGCTTCGAGGTCGTACATCCGGATCGAGATCACCCGGTCGTTGCTGCCCTCGAATACCGTCGAGATGCGCTCCTCCTTCATGAGCGTGTCCCGGACGGCCGTGTAATTCGCCGCGATGTTCAGCGGGTTCGCGAACCCACCAACCTCCTGATGGACGTTGTTGATGAGTGTCGCGGCTTCTGCGAAGTTCCCGAGCCCGAGCTGGATCTGTGCCCGGTCCAGCACCAGACCCTCCGAGCGGATGATCGGGATCGGCGTCGAAGTCGCCGGGTACCCGACGTACAGGGCACGCACGGTGATCGAATCGTACTGCGTCAGTTGGAGCGCGTTCGGATTTTGGCCAAACTTTGCCTTCCAACGCATGTCGTCGGTCGTGTCGACGTCGGCGACCAGCGTCTTGAGGGTCACCGAGATGCCCTCCTGGTTGTTCAGGGGATTCACCACGTCCCCGGCTTGAGCGCTCCAGTCCCAGAATACGCCGTCCTGCGCATCCGTCCACCCGGCTGTCGGCTCCGGCGAAAGACTCCCCGGGGTGTAGAGCGCCGATGCGGTCGCCGCGCTGTCGGCGCGGGTAAGCGCATTCACGTCGGGCGCGCCCGGCAGGAATTGCGTCGGGTGGGTGCCTGCTGCGTTCCGGGCGATCGCGTAGGCGTATTCCAGGCCGGCTTTCGCCGCCAGCGCGCGATTGAACGACGCGAACGAGCCCGCCGCGGTGCTCGGTGCCGCGGTCGCGCTCACCGAGCTGAAGCCCGTCGGCAGTTTCACTGGCAACGGGATCGAGCCGGCCTTCTGCAGTTGGTTGTTCGCCGAATCCAGCTCGGCGACGATCTGCTGCCAGACATCCTTGTTGCAATACACCGGACCGGGCCCGCCGCCCGCCGCGGCGTGAACCGGGATGCCGAGCGTGTCACGTGACTCCGCGAGGATCATCAGGTCGAGCGCCTCGATCGTCTGCGCGATACCGATCACCGCAGCGGCCTGCGGCGCGGTATACGCCGGAGCGACCGTGGGCACCGCGTTGATGACGCTGATGGCGGCCCCGATGCTGACGTACATGTTGTCCCACACTTGGTCCCCGCTGGGCGGGATCGCGACGAGACCAAGCCCGTCGACCGCGTTTTCGGGATTGTCTTCCTGAATGTTCGCTATGTCGCGCGCGAACATCGAGAGGTTGATGACGTCGTTCCCGATATCCTGCCGCGACGCGGCGAACAGTCCCGTGACGGCGTTCTGGATGCCGTCCGGCGTGTTCGAAATGCTCGTCGGCGCGGTGTAGAACGGAATGTTGGAATCCTTACAGGCAGTGGAGCTGGCGAGCACCAGCGATCCGATCGCCATCGCGGCGAGTGTCCACCGGCGGTGCCCGGCGCTGCGTGACGTGAATCGGCCGCCAGCAAGCGCCGCGTCCTGCTTCATATGTGCGGTCATGTTAGAGGCCCAGGTCGAGTGAGAAGAAGAAGCTCCGGGACGGCGGATACTCGAACACGTCCTGGCCGGTGGTCACGTTCTGGTTTCCGAACACACTGACCTCAGGATCCAGGCCGGTGTAGGGGAACCACGCTATCAGGTTGCGGCCGGTCACCGACAGGCGGGCCGTTGAGATATGGAGCCCGGAGCGGGCCGCCATCCAGTCTGCCCACTTGGAGGGCAGCTGCTTGCTCACGGTGATTTCGCGCAGTTTGACGAACGAGGCGGACTCGTCGTAGGGGTACACGCTACCCTTGTCGAACGCCCGCGCGCGCGCGTTCGACACCGCCGTGTCGGCCAGCAGGTTCTTGGTGAAGTCGAAGATGAAGTTCGTGATGTTGAGGACGTTGCCGCCGCGGTGCCAGTCGAGCAGCCCGTAGAGACGGAAGCCCTTGAAGTTGAACTCTTCAGAGAAGCTCATCACGTACGACGGCTGGAAGTCGCCGATCTGAAGGGGCACACCCGCCGAATTGAGGATCCCCGGCGCCGCCAGTTCCGAGACCGAGCGGCCGGGCGCGAGATAGCCCTCGCTCCCCAGGATGCCTTCGAACGTGTTGCCGATCTGGAACGCGGGCACCGGCAGTGAGTTCACCACGCTGTAGTTCCGGTAGAACGACACCATCGTGTTCCACGTGAAGCCGTTCCGGAGCAGGATCGGCGTCGCGTTGAACGACATCTCGATGCCCTGGTTCGTGAACTCTCCCCCATTGAACCACTGGGAGTTGAAGTACTGCGACGGCGCGAGCTGGGCCTGCAGCAGCAGGTCCTGGATCCGCTTCTGGTACACGGTGAACCCGAACTGGGCGCGCGAGTTGAACATCGTCGCGTCGAACCCGGTTTCGATTTCCGTCTCGGCCTCAGGCCGGATGCTCGGGTTGCCGTGCAGCGTGTCCGGGAAAACGCCCTCGCCCCCGGTCACCAGTTGGGGCGAGAACGGGGTGTACTTCACGCCGTAGTTCGGCTCTGTTCCTGATTGGCCGTACGCGACGCGGATCTTGAGGTCGTTCAGGAACCCAACGAACTGCGGAACTCGGTAGGAGCCGGAGTACCGGGGGTAGTAGTAGAACTTGCTGATGTCACCGTCGTTCGTCGTCCGCTCGGCCGTGACGCCGCCCGTCAGCGCCAGGCGCTGGTTGAGCAGCAGCACCTGCTCCTGGCCATAGAAAGACTGGTCGAGGGTCGCGTCACGATTGTAGAACACCGACGTCACGGTGCCCGCGGTCGGCGCGTTGAAGCCGGCGAGGAGGTTCTGCGCCACGACGTCCGGCGCGTTGTCGCTCCGGCGGTCGCGGCCGAACCCGATCGACGTTGTCGCGTCGAGTGCCGTGGACGGCGTGTAGTGATAGATCGCGTTGATCGAGTAGTTGAGGTACTCGGTCAGGTCGTTCTGGATCGTCGCCACACCGGGAAGGCCCGTCGTGATTTCCCGCTCGACCTGGATCGTCGGCGGGGCGTAGAGCTGGTCGCGCTGAGAGGTGAGGTCAGCGCCACCGAGGAACCGGATCTTGACGCTCTGGTGCTCGGACGTGAACGGCGTCCAGTCGATGCTGCCGCCGCCGATGAAGCGAAGGACTTCCTCGGGCGTCTGCACCTGCGCCGCGTCTTCGTAGGGGTTCGCGAGGCCGTACGGGTTCGTCGCCCAGACGCCGGCCGAGTTCTGTGAGTTCAGGTTGACGAACTGCGGCGTCGTGCTGAACACGTCTGCCGGCGAGATACCGTTGTTCTCGTTTGACGTGACGCCGCGCCGGTCGTTCGAGTGCGCGAACATCATGTTGAGGCTCGCCGATATGGCGTTGTTGAACTGCTGCGTCACGTTCGTCCGGGCCGTCTGCTTGCTGTAACCGGTGTTGAGCAGTGTGCCGTTGTCGTATTTGGCGAGAACCGACAGGAAGTACTGGGTCTGGTTCAGGGTCCCGCCGACGCTGGCATCGGTCTCATAGGCCACCTGCCCGTTGCCATAGAGCGTGTTTTGGAAATCCTGGGGCCCCTGATAGGTCGCCGCGATCTGGGACGCCTTGATACCCTCCTCGGCGCCCCACGCTTGCGCGCTGGCCAGCGTCGGGAAGCTCTTGAGGCCGTAGTTCTGCGCGTCGGAGAAGTGGCCGACTTTCTGCGACAGGTTCCACTGTGGCTTGCCGGCGCTGCCCTTCTTCGTCGTGATGATCACCACGCCGGACGACGCCTTCGACCCGTAGATCGCCGAGGCCGAGGCGCCTTTCAGCACCTGGATGCTCTCGATGTCGTCGGGATTGATGTCGGCGATCCGGTTCGGGGAGTTGTCTTCCGTGTTCGGCGACACCTGGCCGTTGGCGAGGGTCAGCGCGTTGGTGCCGGCGTTGATCGTCTCGTTGTTGACCAGCACGCCGTCGATCACATAGAGCGGCGAGGCGTTGGCGTTGATCGAGGTGACACCGCGCACCTGGATCTGCATGCCGCCGCCCGGCGCGCCACCGTTGTTCTGGCTGATCACCGCGCCCGGCACCTGGCCCTGCAGCGCGTTCTCGACCGTCGGCGCCGGCACTTCGGTCACTTCCTGCGTGCTGACGACGGCGACCGCGTTGGCGGCGTTCTGCGTCGACACCGTCGTCGCGACACCGGTCACGACCTGCTGCTCGAGACGCAGCACGTCCTTCGTCAGTTGGATCGTGTACTCGGTCTTGCCGGCAACGACGGGCACCGTCGTCGCCGTGTAGCCGATGCGGCGAACGGTCAGCGTCTTGGCGTCCGACGGCAGACGGAACGAGAACGTCCCGCTGTCCGTCGTGTTCATACCGACGGTGGTGCCGGTCACGAGCACGGCGGCCGCGCTGATCGGCTCATGCTCCGCGGCATCGACCACCTTGCCGGTGATCTTGGTGGTAGCCTGTTGCTGGGCACGCACAGGCGTCGCGAGCGCGAGTGCGGCCAGCAGGGTGGCTCCGGCCCACACGGCACTTCGGAGCCTGACGACGAGTGAGATCACGAGCCCTCCTCTCAGTGGTGAACCGATGAGTGGCGAACCGCACGACGTTCCACAATTCCCGGGCGCCCGGCAAATGGCATCAGCCAGCCGTGGGTGATTCCCATATTTTGGTATGGAGTCCCCCTTTGTCGTTCCGATATTACAGCCGGCCAGACCATTGTCAACAGGCGGTAACAGATGGCCCGGCCCTGTTGCCGGCCCCTCTCGCCCCCCGTTACGGGCACGGTCACGCCGCGCCGTCCTCCCCCTCTCTCCTGTCTCCTCTCTCCTGTCCCCTTTCCCCTCTCTCCTCCGCCGCCAGGCGGACGCCGTCAGTCCTCGTTGCCCGCGGTCGCGGGCGCCGCACCGGCGTTGACCACCGGCAGCACGATCTCCGACGGATACTGCGGCCCGTGGTGAATCACGTTGTGCGCCACCAATGGGTCCTTTTCGTCGAAGTTTGTCCCACCCGTATTCAGGTTCCGGTCAAAGCGCGGGAAATTGCTGCTCGACACCTCGACCCGGATCCGGTGCCCCGGCAGGAACGCGTTGCTGGTCTGCAACGGCCCGATATCCACCTTGTAGACGCGCCCCGGCTCCATGAACACCGGCGTGTCCCACCCGGCCCGCCACCGCACGCGCTGGATGCTCTCATCCAGGTTGAACGCCCGCCCGTCCGGATAGACGTCCAGCAGCTTGATCGTCAGGTCCGTGTCCCTCCGGTCCGATGACAGATACAGCGACACTTTTACCGGACCCGCCAGCTCGATCGTCTTCGCCAGCGGCGCCGTCGTATACACCAGCACGTCGCTCCGCATCTCGATCCCCGTCTGGTCGAACGAGCCCCCGACGAAGTTCGGGCTGAAACAGCAGACGCTGCCGCCCAGCGACGGCACCGGATGCATCGGATCGTAGGTGAAGGCATCCGACGCCTCCCTCCCCGGCTTCTCGGCCGTGAGCCGCCCGTTCCCGTTCACGGAGTTCGCCGCGCCATCACCGTTCAGGTAATACGGGACAAACAAGGTCTGCTTTGCCGGCCAGGCGTCGTAGGTGCGCCACTGGTTGGCGCCCATCATGTACGCCCGGACTTTGGGCTGGTTGGTCACCCCGTTGTCCACCCCCTTCAGGAAGTGGTCGAACCACTGCTGAATAAGCCCGACGTAATCGAACCGCGCATCGCCCATGTCCCGCGCCCCGACGACGGTGTGCTCGGTCTCCATCCGCCCCTCTTCACAGTGCGGGGTCGGCGCGATCACGGTGAAGGTGTTGTTCTTGGCCTGCTCGGTCGCGGCGTTCTTCGACTGGTATTCGAACATCGCGAGGTTGGGACCGATCGACACGTCGTACCACGAGTTGATGTACAGCGACGGCGCGCTGTTCCGGTCGCCCTCGCCGCCGAAGTCCACTTGCTTCCACTTCGGATCGTTCGGCTGGCGCGTCACGAAGTCGTCGAGGTCGCTCGGCACCGCGCCCATCTTGCCCATGATCGCGTCGATCGGCAAGGTCCAGATCAGGGTGTCGATGCCCGGCGTGGGAATGTGCTCGGGCTCGAGATCCCAGAAGCGCGACAGTTTGCGCAGTTGGTCCCGCGTGAGATTGGGCGGGAACTGGGGGCGGTAGGTGTACCCGGCGTCGTAATACCACGAGAACCACAGCATCTGCACCGCGCCGCCACGGTAGAAGTTGCCCATCTCGTTGTACGGCCCGACATGCCCGATCCCGGCCCCCGACCCCATCGGCACCGCCGCCGCCAGACCCGGTGCGTGCGCTCCGTTCAGCTTGTGCTGCTCCTCGGCGCTCGACGAACACCCGAGCGTGCCCACTTTGCCGTTCGACCACGGCTGCGCCGTCAGCCACTGGACCGTGTCGAATCCGTCGTTGCCCGAGCCCACGAGGTACGTGTACGTCCCTTCGGAGTAGTACCGCCCGCGCTCGTTCTGGATCATCACCGCGTAACCGTTCTTCAGCAGGCTGGCGATGTAGTCGGCGAAGAAGTCGACCCAGCCTTTGGTCAGATACGGATCGCGGATCAGCACCGTGGGCATGTTCTGCCGCGGCTGCCCCCTGGGAAACAACAGCAGCGAGTAGAGCCGGATGCCGTCACGCATCGGGATCATCGTCATGTCCTCGCTGTCCGCGTGCGCGGCGATGTACGCGAGCGCCTCGGCGTGGCGCTGCTCGATGGATTGCGCCGCGACAGGACGCGCGCCCGCGCCCGCTACGGTCAACAGGCCCGCGATCACGAGCGCTATGCCCGCGTGCACCACGGAGGCGAACCGCCCAACGCTCATGTGCTCCCCCAGGAAGGAATCAGCGCCACGCACTTTTCTCCTTTCTCCTTTCTGCCCCTCTCCTCTCTCACCAGTCCCATTTCACGGTCCCGAGTCTCGATTGCGCCATAATACCGGCGGCTGGACGATTGTCAATTGCCGGAACCGTTCCGTGGGACGCCCGGCCGGCGCGGAACGGCCGGCGGTGCGCGCGGTGCTACTGCTGGACGTTCGGCGGAATTACGACTGGGGCGCCGCTGGGATGGACACCGCGCGCGATGCATCGCGACCCGCCGCGGATGCCGCGAAACGCCCGAGGGAGAAGGGCGAGAGATCGGTGTGCGGCCGGACTCCCGTCACGAGGTCGGCGTTCGCCTCGCCGACCGCGCTCGTGAACTTGAACCCGTGCCCCGAGCACGGGCTGCAGACGATCACCTGCGGGTATGCGGGATGGCGGTCGATGATGAATCGCCCGTCGGCCGTGTTGGTGAACACGCAGGTCATCGTCGCGCGGACGGGCGCATCTCGCAGCGTCGGCAGGAAGACCGCCAGATACTCCTGCAGTTGCCGCGTCTCCGCCGCATCGGCGGGGCGCCGGCACATGTCAGGGTCGGGGATGGTCTCCCCAGCGTGGAAGATCGATGCCTTGACTCCCGTCGTCAGCCGCGGAAACCCGTACACCGATTGCCCCAGCCGGTGCTCGCAGATGAACACCGGACACCGGTCCACCGCAAAGACATCCGGCGCGTCGGCCGGGATACTCGCCGGATCGAACCACACCAGGACCTGCCGCTCGATCGTAATCGGCAGATGGAGATCCGGCACCTGCCGGGTGATCCACGATCCGGCCGCCAGCACGAGCCGGTCCGCCCGGTACCGCCGCTCGCCCGTCGTGACCGTCACACCCTCACCGTCCGGGGCCCACGTCGCGGCCGGCTGCCCGATCTCGAACCGCGCGCCATGCCGCGACGCAAGTTCGAGGTACGCGGCCACCGCCGCCTCCGGACGCAGGTAGCCCCCCCGCGCATCCCACACGCCCTCGAAATTGTCGGGCGGGTCCATCGCCGGAAACCGCTTCCGGATCTCGGCGGCCGAGAGATCCTCGTACGCCAGGCCGAGCTGCTTCGCGGTCTGTCGCGAGCCCTGGACGACGTGCCCGTCCGGAACGCCGAGCATCACCCCGCCCGTGATCCGGAGCAGACTGGCCCCCGACGCGCGCTCGAGTTCCTCCCACAACTCGTACGCCCGCTGCAACAGCGGGACGTAGAGCGTTCCCTCGTAGTACAGCTCGCGGATGATGCGGCTGTCCCCGTGTGACGACCCGTGCGTGTGCCCGGGAGGATACTGGTCCAGACCGAGCACCCGCAGCCCGCGGCGCGAAAGCTCGTAGGCCGTCGAGCTCCCCATGGCCCCAAGGCCAAGGACGATCACATCGTACGAATCAGTCATCCGGCGTGCTCACACAGAGAAGCGGCTCGAGATTCAGCTCACGCCGGCAACGGCGGGGCAACCACTGTCAGGCGTCTGGCACCGCTGCTGGCCGGTGCGCTCTCCCGCGCCACACGTAGTACACGGGGACACCCAGCGCGACGATCACCAGGCCGGGCCAAGTGTACTGCGGCTTCTCGACGAGTAGATCCCCGCATAGCAGCACCGTGGCGCCCAGGTAAAGGGCCGGCAGCACCGGATATCCCACAGCTTTGACCGGCCGGTCGAGGTCTGGACGCTTGATCCGTAAGGCGAAGAGGCAAGATACAGTCAGGATGTAGAACAGCAAGGACGCGAAAACCATGTATTCCAGCAGTTGTCCGTAGGTGCCGGAAAGGCAGAGTGTGCACGCCCAAACCGCCTGGACCGCAAGCGCCGCCGCGGGGGTCTTGTACCGCGGATGGAGCACCCCGGCGGCACGAAAAAAAAGCCCGTCGCGTGCCATCGCGTAGTAGACCCGGGGCCCCGACAGAATGAGCGCCGCATTGCAGCCGAAGCAGGAGAGCATGACGGCCGCCGCCATCGCGTACAGCCCCGGCGCGCCGAAGACGGCTTCGAGCGCCGCGGTCGCCACCCGATCCTGCGGGGCGGACGCGATCGACGCCGCTGGCAGGAGGCTGAGGTACGCGACGTTGGTCAGGAAATACAGGATGCACACCAGCGTCGCGCCCGCCAGCATCGCGACCGGGATGTCGCGCTTGGGATCGCGCATCTCCCCGGCCGAGAACCCGATCTGGTACCACAGGTCCGCGGCCGCGATCGACCCCACCATCGCCGCCCCGATGCCGGGCAGCATCCCCCACCGGAGCCCGCCCGCCGGCCAGAACCCCGCACCGAAGTTCGCCGCCACGGCCGCCGCCTGCCGGCCAAAGCTGAGCCCCAGCACGACCAGCGCCAGCAGCGCCGTCGTCTTGATCACGGTCAGCGCGGTCTGCAGCGCTGCGGCGGTTTTCACGCCACGGATGTTCACGCCGGTCAGAAAGACGATCGACGCAATCGCCAGCACCCGCTGCCACGAGAGCCCGATCTCGATCGGCCCGCTCGGCAAATGCAGCGTCGTACCCAGAAACACATCGGGTGTCAGCGCCGGCCACAGCACGCCCGCGAACGTCGCGAATGCGACGCCCACGGCGGCGATCGCGCCGGTCTGAATCACCGCGAACAGGGTCCAGCCGTAGAGATATCCCGAGAGCGGCGAGATCCCTTGGCGCAGGTAGACGTACAACCCGCCGGTCTCGGGATACATCGCCGCGAGCTCGCCGTAGCTCAACGCGCCAAAGACGATCACCACGCCGGTGATCAGCCACACGAGCAGCAGCAGCCCCGGCGACCCGACCTGCCGCAGTATCCCCGCCGGCACGATGAAGATCGCCGAGCCGATCATCGACCCGGCCACGAGCATCGTCGCGTCGAAGCGGGATAACGCTTTGACGAATCCGGGGCGGCTCGGCTCCGGTCCGTCCAGCCGGCCCGCCGCTCCCTGCTCCCCGGCCAGTGCTCGCGCTGCCGTTGTTCGCCCTGCTGTCATGCTCGCTCCTCGTGCGCCGTGACGTGCGATGACCCGTCGGTTGCCGTGTGCTGTGGTTCGCGCGGTGTGATGCCCCGCGCGCGCCCGGATACGCGCCCCTCCAGTCTCGCACGCTGCCGCCAGATGCGCTGCAGCGTACGGTTTCGCCAGTCCATATGGCACCAGCCGCACGGCCGGCCAGCCCATCTTGCGGGTTGCTGCCGGGGCCTCTATAATCCCGGACCGGTGCCACAAATGAGACGCAGTACCGTAAAACGATACTCCACCCGGCAGCCGCACGTGTCAAGTCAGGAGTGGAAAAGGGTGTCATGGCTCTCCTGATCACCTGTCCGAATTGTGGCAGCCGCGCCTATACCGAGTTCTGGTTCGGCGGCGAACTGCCCGCGCCGCCGCCCGCACCCGGCGCACCCGTCGACGCGAGCGCGGAGTTCGGACGCGTCTGGTACCGCCGCAACGTCGCGGGCCTCCAGGCCGAGCGCTGGTTCCACTTCGCCGGCTGCCGCCGCTGGCTCACGGTGCAACGCGACACACGCACCAATGCGGTCCATGCCGGCGATTGACTTCGAGGGACGCTCGGTCCCCATCCACGCCGGCGATTCGGTCGCCTCGGCGCTCTACCGCGACGGCGTGCGGATCCTCTCGCGCTCGTTCAAGTACCACCGCCCGCGAGGCCTGTACTGCGTCAGTGGGGACTGCGCGCACTGCATGGTCACCGTCGACGGCGAGCCCGCCGTCCGCTCGTGCGTCACGCCGGCCGCGAATGGCCAGCGCGTCGCCCGCGCGAGCGCATGGCCGTCGCCCGAACACGACGTCCTGGTCTCGGCCTGGTGGATGCGCGCACTGCTGCCGGTCGGCTTCTACTACAAGCTCTTCGCGAAACCCCGGTGGATGTGGCCCCTCGCGGAACGCTACATCCGCCGCGTCGCCGGCATCGGGCCGGTCGATACCACGGCACGGCCGGGACGCATCCTGCGCCGCAATCACCACCCCGATGTGATGGTCGCGGGAGGCGGCGCCGCCGGACTCGCCGCCGCGCTGCGCGCCGCCGGCCGCGGCGAATCGGTGCTCCTCGCGGATGAAGGCGCGATCGGGGAGAAGGTGGCCCCCGGCCCCACCCGCTCGGCCATCGCGAAGCTGCTCGCCAGCGCTCGCGCGCACCCGCAGGTGACCATCCTCGAACACACGCGCGTCACCGGTCTCTATGACGGCCCGCTCGTCATCGCCGCGGGCGAAGGCGTCGCACACTGGATCCACCCCGCCCGCATCGTGATCGCCACCGGCGCCGTCGAGCAGCACGCGGTGTTTCCGGGCAACGACCTCCCCGGTGTCTGGCTCGGTCGCGGCGCCGCGCGCATGGCCGGCGTCCACGGGCTCGCACCCGGCCGCTCCACGGTCGTCGTTGCCGGGACGACCGAAGCGCTCGAGCACGTCGAGACACTGCGCAAGTCGGGCACCGTGATCCGCCTCGTGGTCGCGCCCGCCGCAATCGCACCGCACGTCCCTTCGGGGATCCCCGTCGTCGTGGATGGCACGGTCGTGGAAGCGCGCGGCGGACGGTCACTCCGTGCGGTCGTGATCATGGGACCGGCCGGACGCACCGTCGTCTCGTGTGATGCCCTGGCCGTCTCGCTGGGCTTCGTCCCGCGCGATGGCCTCCTGCGCCAGGCGTCGATCGGGATCATCAACGGCGCGGGCGATGTCGTCGAGCCAGGATGTACGGTCGCCAGAGCTATTGCGAGTGGCGAGGCGGCGGCCGAGCGGCCGCTGTCTGCACCGATGTCCGTCGTTCCGGGGGTGGGCGCGCCTCCGGGCGGCGGCATCGTGTGCACCTGCGAAGATGTCACCACCAAGGAGCTGTCGGCTGCCTGGGATGAAGGCTACCGGTGGACCGAGCTGCTCAAACGCTACACCACGGCCACCATGGGGCCGTGCCAGGGCCTGCTCTGCCACCAGCACCTGCGCGCGTTCGTTGTGAGCCGCTCGCCGGCCGGACCCGCCGGCGCCCCGACCACCGCGCGTCCGCCCGCCCGCGGGCTGACGATGGAAGAAGCGGCCGCCGGCGCCGAGCACGCGATCGAGCAGCGCACCGTGCTGCACGACCGCCACATCGATCGCGGCGCGCGCATGGACTGGGCCGGTGCGTGGAAACGCCCCGCGTCGTATGACGACCCGCTCGCCGAATACTGGGCCGTGCGGCGCGGGGTCAGCGTCATGGATGTCGGCACGCTCGGCAAATACCGCGTGTGCGGCCCGGATGCGACGGAGTTCCTCGACCGCCTGTACCCGGTGGACGTCCGCACGATCAAGCCGGGACGAAGCCGCTACGGTCTCCTGCTCAACGAAGCAGGCCACATCTTCGACGACGGCCTCGTCGCCGCGATGGGGGCGAATGACTACTTCGTCTCCGCGACGTCGAGCGGCGCGGATGCCGCCGAAGCCTGGATGCGCGACTGGGCCGAGACGTGGCGGCTCCGGGTGCACATCGTCAACCAGACGACGGCACTCGGCGCTATCAATGTCGCCGGCCCATCGTCCCGCGATCTGCTCGCGCGGCTGACGAAGGACCCGGTCGATAATGACACCCTGCCCTACGGCGGACTCCGAAAGATCACGGTCGCGGGCATTCCCTGCATCGCGCTCCGCGTCGGGTTCGTGGGCGAGTTGAGTTTCGAGTTGCACCATCCACGGTCGCGCGGGGTCGAGCTGTGGGATGCACTGCTCGCCGCCGGCAAGGACCTTGGCATCAGGCCGCACGGTCTCGACACGCTCAAGCTGCTGCGGCTGGAAAAAGGACACATTCTCGTCGGGCAGGACACCGACTTCGATACGACCCCCGGCAAGATCGGGCTCGAATCACTGGTGCGGATGAACAAGCCGTACTTCATCGGACGATCCGCCCTCGAACGGCTCGCCACCCGCCCCCCGCAACGCCGCCTCGTGCCCCTGCGGTTTGCAGGGACTAACGCACCAGACGAAGGCGCGCAGTTGATGGACGGCGACCGGCACGTCGGATATCTGACATCCAGCCGGTATTCGCCCGCTCTCGAATGCGGCGTCGCACTCGGATGGCTCGCCACCAACGGCGGCTCCGGACCAGTACGAGTCGTGGCCGTCAGCCGCGGCCAGCGGCGCGACCAGGGCGAGGTCGTGAGCGCTCCGTTCTATGACTCGAAATCGGTGAAACTCCGTGGTTGAAATCACAGAGTCGCGGGCGGCGATCATCGCCTGCCTCGATACGGCGGAGGTGCTGGACCGCCTCCCCGATCACGGTGGGGCGTTCCGCGCGCGTGTCGCGTGCGAGGAGCTCCTGCTCATCGGACCGGCGACCGCCGCCGCTGACCTGCTCGCCTACGCGACGGCGTACCTTGAGCGTGCCGGATCGTCGGGACTCGCGGTCGACGTCACCGACGCTTGGAGCGTGTGCACGGTCTCGGGCGCGGATGCCGCCGAGGTGTGGGCCCGTCTCTCCGAGAATCGCATGCCCGATGAGCGGCCGGCGTTCGTGCAGGGCGCCGTCGCGTCGATTCCCGCCAAGACGATCGCCGGAGACCGCGAGATCCACGTGATCACCCCGTCGAACCTCGGCCATCACGTGCCGCACCGGATCTTCAGCGCATGCCGGGACCTCGCACCACAGGCGGGCGCGCCGCGCCAGTTCGCCGTCCGTCGTGTGGCGCCGGCCGGCGCCGGCGCGTCCAGCACGGACGCGACACCCGTCAGAGTGGCCTCGTGAGGGTCGCATCGTGAAGGTGGCATCGTGAGCGGGTGGCTGCGCCGGCGGACGTACCTGCGGACCAACGACCGCAAGCCGCACTACGATGTCGTGATCATCGGCGGTGGCGGCCACGGGCTCGCGACCGCGTATTACCTCGCGGCCCGCTTCGGCATCACCAATGTCGCGGTGCTGGAGCGGTCGTACATCGGCTCGGGCGGCACCGGACGCAACACGACGATCCTCCGCGCGAACTACAAGACGCCGTCCACGATCCGGTTCTTCAAGGCCAGCTTCGACATGTACGCCGGTCTCGCCGGGGAGCTGGACTACAACATGCTGCGCTCGGAGCGCGGCCTGTTCTGGCTCGCGCACTCGGAGTTGCAGATGCAGAACCAGATCGAGCGCGCCCTGCAGAATCAGACCTTCGGCGTCAACACGGTCTATCTCTCGCCGGACGAGATCCAGCGCATCTGCCCGCAGCTCGACATGTCGGGCGGCGGCTCGCGGCCGATCATGGGTGCGGCGTACCACCCGCCGGGGTCGACCATCCGCCACGACGCGGTCGCCTGGGCGTACGCGAGCCAGGCACAGCGCCGCGGCGTGCATATCCATCAGGGCGTGTCCGTGATCGGCGTGCGTGTCGAGCACGGCCGCTGCGTCGGCGTCGACACGACCGCCGGCCACATCGGCGCGGGCGCCGTGGTCAGCGCGGTCGGCGGCTATGTGACGCTGGTCGCCGATATGGTCGGTCTGGAGCTGCCGATCATCACGCACCCGCTGCAGGCGTTCGTCACCGAATCCTACCGGCCCGCGCTCGACCCCATCGTGGCATCGGCCGATCTCCACATTTACGTGTCGCAGAGCGCGCGGGGCGAGTTCCTGATCGGGGCCGAGATCGATCCGTATACCAGCTATTCGACACGGTCCACGTACCCGTTCCTGTCCTCGGCCGCGGCCCGCTCGCTGGAGCTGTTTCCGTTTCTCGCGAAGTTGAAGATCCTGCGGCAATGGACCGGCGTCTGCGACATGACGCCCGACTATTCGCCGCTCATGGGCGTGACGCCGGTCGAATCGTTCTACCTGTCGTCGGGATGGGGGACGTGGGGCTTCAAGGCCATCCCGGCATCCGGCATCGCCATGGCGGAGCTGGTGGCAACCGGAAAGGTGCCGCCGCTCATCGAAGCATTTGCGCTCGACCGGTTCGAGAGGGATCGCGCGGTATCCGAGCGAGCCTCGGCGGGTACTCACTAGTGCGGCGAGAGATGTGCCGTCTGATCAAGTAGCCTGATCTGTGCAGGAGGGATAGATGCTGCAAAAACTGAGTAGGGTGCTGAATCTGTTCACGCCCGATCGTGCCGAGCTGTCCGTTCGCGACATCGCGCGCCCGTTCAAGTGGCCCAAGAGCACGGCGTACCGGATCCTGAGCCGCATCCAGCAGATCGGATTTCTCGATCGCGATGAGCGGACCGGGTTGTACCGGCTGGGCATCCGCCTGGCCATCTACGGCGAGCTCGCGCGGCATTCGACGTCGCTCCAGCGCATCGTATCGCCGGTCCTCCACCGGCTGAGCGCCGCCACGAGCGAGACCGCGACGCTGATGCTGCTCAACGGACAGGAAGGCGTGACCGTGGACGTCGTGGAGAGCTTCCAGCCGCTCATGCTTCCGGGACTACTCGGGGGGCGCATGCCGCTGCACGCGACCGCCGGTGGCAAGGCCCTGCTCGCGTGGGCCCATCCCTCGCGCCATGAGGCACTGCTGCGACCGCCGTTCGAGCGATTCACGCAAACCACGATCACCGACCCCGCGGAGCTGATGCGGGAGTTGGACAAGTCCAGGAAGCGCGGCTACACGATCGTGAACGGCGAGCACGTCGAGAACGTGGTCGGTGTCGGCGTGCCGATCCACGACCACCAGGGAGGCGTGCCGGCCGCCCTCACGGTCGCTGGCCCTCGGCACCGCGCGACGGGCAAGCTCGAGATGATGGCCGCCGCGGCGATGTCCGCCGCCGCATCGGTCTCCGCCACCCTCGGCTACAACGCCCACACCACCGGCGACGGCGCGCTGGATGGGGCCGCCGCACGCCGCAGCCCCGTCCGCCGCGCGCCTGGCACACCGCGACGCAGCACGATCGCCTCGGCGGCGCCACGCCCAAGAGCAAGACCGCCGCGCTAGCGCCATGGGCGTTAGCGCGATGGAGTCCTAGCGCCGGCCGATCGATCCCGGCGCGCCGATTGATGCCAGCGCGCCAATTGATGCCAGCGCGCCGATTGATTGCCGCGCTGCGGTCAGAATTCGTCTCTGGTCGCACTGTTCGACGCCGGCTCGGCGATCAGAATCGTCCCTGGTAGGGGCCGGTCGCGACCGGCCCAGGTGCGCCCCGCACCGATGCACGGGCCGTATTCCGCAGGACCATCCACCAATCCACGGGCTCCGCACCATCGCCGCGGATTAACGCAGCGGGGGCCGTTCGTGAACGGCCCCCAGACGGATGCCGCAGCCAACATATCGGCCCGCATCGCAACCATCGGCACCGCACCAATCCGTCCCTGGTAGGGCCCGGTCGCGACCGGCCCTCTCTGGTTGCCGTCCCACCGCCGCCCGTGGCCCCTGCTACGGCTGCGTATTCGTGACCCCTTCCGACCCCGCCTTCGGGAAGTGCGCCTCGTACCACCTGATGCGCCGGTCGATGCCATCGATGATGTGTTTCGTTTCCGCGAGGCCGTGCCCCTCTCTCGGATACCGCACGAATATCGTCTCCACCCCCACATCCTTGAGCGCGATGAAATACTGCTCGGCCTCCCCGATCGGCACATCGGGATCATTCTCACCATGCATGAACATCGTCGGCGTATGCACCTGCGCGACGTACTTGATCGCCGAGTGGTTCCAGACCAGATCCATCGTCGTGCCCTGGTGGAGGAACTGCCCGTACTCCATCTCGAGGTACTGGTTGTAGTACGTCATGTAGTTGAAGCTCACGAGATTGCTGATGCCCGCCGTGGGTACCGCCGCCTTGAACTCGTTGGTCTGCGTGATGAGCCAATCCGTGAGCTGCCCGCCGTAACTGACGCCTTCGATCCCCATGCGTTCGCGATCGATCCACAGATTGCGGCGGAGCGTCGCGCTGACCGCGTACAACACGTCCTGCCCTTCGTTGCCATCCTGATCGCCGAACACCGCGTCCGCGAACTTCTGCCCGTAGCCCGTGGAGCCGCGGTAGTTGACGTGCAGCGTCGCGAACCCGTGCGCCGCATACACCTGGTCCTGGAACTCGAACTCGGGCCCGTTCTGGCCGTGCGGGCCGCCGTGGATCTCGACGATCAACGGATACTTCTTCGCCGGCGACGTGTCCGCCGGATTCACCGCCAGCCCCACCGGCAGCACGAGAAACGACTCGACCGCGAACTTGTTGTCGTTGCTGACCGCGACCACCGAATCCACGCTCGCGATCTGCTTGCCCGTGAGGAGGGCTGAGTTGAGATCGGTGAGCTTCCGGGGCGCGGTCGCGCCGCTCCGGACATAGAGCTCTGCCATGTCCTTCGTCGTCGTGAGCCCGTATGCGATCTGTCCCGCCTTGCCGGCCGAAAACTCGTAGGCCCAACCGAGATCGTTGACGACGACCTGCGGCGTGCCCGCCACGCCAGCCGGCGACACCGGGATCCGCAACACGTGCACGCTCCCGCGCTGTTCCGCCGAGACGTACACCGCGGCGCCGTCCGGCGACCACTGAGGATGGCCCTGGCGCGCGTCCACGGACCCGATTTCGTGACGGTGGCTGCCGTCGGCGTCCATGACCCACGCGTGGGTGTCTTCCATCGTGGTCTCGCGGTCGGTCAACCCTCGGGTGGTGGCCGAGTAGACGATGTGCTTGCCATCGGGCGACCACCTGGGCGCGTATTCGGTGCTTTCCGTCGAGGTGAGACGCGTGATGGCGCCGTCAGCCGGATCCACCGTGAACACATCGTAGTTGAAGAACTCGTCGGAGTTCGGCTCGTAGTTGGAGATGAACACGATGTGCTTCCCGTCGGGCGACCAGTCGATCGAATGCTCATCGCGAATCCCCTTCGTGAGCTGCCGCACCTGCTTCGACCCGACGTCCACGATGAAGATGTGGAGGTGGCGGTTGTCGTTGAAATGCGTCAGGCCCTCCTCCGCCGTCGCGTGATACAGATACCGGGTGAAGACCTTGGGGTCGCCATTCGCGGCCTCGGTCTCCGGTCCGGGGATCGACGAGACGAACGCGATCTGTTTCCCGTCGGGCGCCCACGTGATGTCCTGGCCGCGGTCGGGCAGCGGCGCGTTGGAGCTCGCGACCGGCGCGACGACCGCCGCACCCGATCCATCGGGATGCACGACCCAGAGGCCGTTCTGGTCGCCATCCGCGCCCTCGTACGCGATCCACTTTCCGTCCGGGGACCAGTGCGGCGACGCCCCGTTGGCGTGCTCGCTGCCGATGCGCGTGGATTTCTGCGTGGCGATATCCGCCACCCAGAGCTGCGTGTACGGGCGCCCCGGCTGGTCGCCCATGGTGACCGTGTAGGCGACGCTCCGCCCGTCGGGCGACAGCGCGACTTCCGCCACGGATCGGAACTGCGTGAGATCGGCGCTCTGCAACAGGCCCTGCGCCTGGACGGACACCGCCGCGCCGGCCACACCGGCGCCCGCGAGCATCAGGGACTCCAAGACAATCGATAGCTGCCGGCACGTTCCCATGAGCGATCTGGCTCCTCTGGAGGATCGGGCGACAGATGTATGAATCAGTGCAGGAAATGGCAAGCAGGACCAATTATTGGGACAGGATCGGCACCAGTGCTGCGCTTCTAGTCGCTGCCACCCACAGCCTGTCGCCGAGGGCAGCAGGCGCCGTTCGAGAACCGTAGGTCGCCCTGTCGGGCAACGGCGCTTCTGGTCGCTGCCACCAACCGCCTGTCGCCGGCCCACGGGTCACCGCACCAGTCGTTCGGCCGGTCGTCCCCGGCCGGACCCGTCCCAGCCCCCGGCGTTCTAGCCTCCGAATGGTCCGCGTGATATTTCCACCCGATCGTCCGAGCCCCGGGAGCCCCTCACTTCCGCCAGAGGTCCGCTATGCTGAGCGAACGGCGGTTTCTGTACCTGTCAGCCGTAGTTGGGTTGTCTGCAACTCTGCCCCACGACATCGCGGTCGCGCGGCCGGATCGGCCCCCCGTCGCCGCCGCCGCCGTTGTCGCGCCGCCCGAATGGGTCAAGTTCGAGGATCCGAACGAGCACGCCTTCGCCATGGACGTGCCGAAGGGATGGACCGCACGCGGCGGGTTGATCCGCCTCGGGTATTCCGACCACCGGCCCATGGTCGATGTCACGTCGCCCGACGGCAAGATCAATGTCCGGTACGGCGACGCGGCAATTCCCATTTACTTCGTCCCTGATAATCTCCACCGCGCCGGCGACATCTACGACCTCGGCGCACAGGCCCGCGGCACGCTCGCGCCCTACAAGGGTGGCGCGGAGTTCGCCACCGCGTACGGCCCGGCGCGATTCAAATCCGTATGCTCCACGCTCACCGCACGCCCAATCAGTGAGCCGTCGCCGGTGCCGCGCCTCGTCCTTCCACCCGGCGAGCTGCAGCCCTCCCAATCCTCGGCCGGCCAGGCGGGCTACGACTGTCCAGGCGCCGCGGGTCCCCGCGTGGCCTATGTCTCGACCGAGACGATGTCGTTCGGCGGGTTCTGGCTCGTGCCGCGCGTCGTCAGCTATGTCGCGCCCGCGGATCAGGCCGCGCTCGCACGCGCCGTCATGCTCCACATGACGGAATCGTACCACGAGCTGCCCGCGTGGGTGGCGCAGCAGAAGCAGTACGACGACTACGCGGTCGAATACCAGCGGCGCCGCCAGCAAGCCCGCAGGGTGCAGATCCAGCAACAGGTGGCGCAGTTCGAGACCAATATGCAGGCGATGCAGAACCAGGTGAACTCGTTCGAGCGCGGCCAAGCGGCGCAACAGAAGCAGGTCGATGGCTTCCTCAATGTCCTGAACGGCATCACGCCCACGGTCGATCCGTACGGCAATCCTCACAACGTCAATACCGGTCCCAAGGCGAATTACTGGATCAATGGTCTTGGCCAGACGGTGAACTCTACGGACCGCCCCAGCCCCGACTATGTCCAGCTCACGCCGAAACAATGACGCCCCGCCGTGAGCATCCGCCCTGTTGAGCAGCGCGATGCACCCGCCCTTGTCCCGCTGTGCGGGCAGCTCGGATATCCCGCGACGCTCCAGCAGGTCGAGCGGCGGCTGCAGATCCTCCTCGGCCAGCCTGGCCAGGAACTGTTGGGCGCGGAGACGGCCGCCGGCCAACTCGTGGGGTGGGTCCACGTGCAATCGCGATGGGTCTTCGCATCGGACCCTTTCGCCGAGATCTGCGGACTGGTCGTGGACGAGCACGCGCGCGGCCATGGTATTGGCGGCGACCTTGTCGCAGCCGCCGAACAATGGGCCGTCGCCGAAGGCCACACCGTGATCCGCGTCCGCTCGAACGTGATACGGACCGCCACGCATCGCTTCTACCAGAACCGCGGCTACGCCATCGCCAAATCCCAGATCTCGTTCACGAAGCCGCTCACTCCCAGAACCCCACTCACCCCCGGTTCGCCCGTATGACGCCGGACGCCATTGTATTTGAGACGCCGGCGGAGCTGCGGTCATGGCTCGCCAAGCGCCACGCGACGGAGCGCGAGTGCTGGGTCACCTTCTTCAAACCACACGCGAAACGAAAAGGGGTCACGTACCAGCAGGCACTCGACGAAGCGCTGTGCGTGGGTTGGATCGACGGGCTCGTCAAGCGGATCGACGACGACCGCTACGCGAGGCGGTTCAGCCCCCGCAAACCGCGGAGCATCTGGAGCGCCACCAACATCAAACGCGCCGGCGAGCTCGCGACACTCGGCCGGATGCGTCCCTCAGGACTCGCCGCGTTCGAGGGCCGCGATCCCAAGCGGGCCAACCTCTACTCCTACGAGAACAAGCCGCGGGAGTTCGAGGAACCGTACGCGAAGGTCTTTCGTGCGAATCGCCGGGCATGGACCTTCTTCCGCTCACAACCGCCCAGTTACCAGCGCACCGCGACCTGGTGGGTGATGAGCGCCAAACAGGACCCTGCCCGCACCCGCCGCCTGGCGAAACTGATGGCAGCCTCGGAAGATGCCGTCCGCCTCGATACCCTCGCATCGAAACCCGCGCCACGGGGCAAATAACCTGTTGCTGCCCGGCACCTGCTCGTCGTAGAGGCTAGTCGCCGCCACCCACAGCCTGTCGCCGAGGGCAGCAGGCGCCGTTCGCGAACGGCGCTTCTAATCGCTGCCACCCACAGCCTGTCGCCGAGGGCAGCGGGCGCCGTTCGAGAACCGTAGGTCGCCCTGTCGGGCAACGGCGCCTCTAATCGCTGCCACCCACAGCCCGTCGCCGAGGGCAGCAGGGGCCGGTCGAGACCGGCCCTCCCGCAGCTGCCACCGTCCCGTTCGGATCAGTTCTTCCCTGACCCCGACCCCGCGCCGGCCAGCGAATTCACGCCTTCGGGCGCGACGATCTCCCGCACCGCGAACGACTCGCACGGTTCGCCCAGCGCGCGCACGATCTGGACGAGATCAGGCGGATACGTGCGCAACACATCGATCCGCATCTGCGACGACATCTGCAGCGCGAGCGGCGACGGGAGGATCCCGACACTCTGGTTTCGCCCGCCGTGCTTGGCGAGGTAGAGCGCGTGGTCCGCGAGCTCGATCACATTCTCCACCGTCAGCCCGCTGAATCCGTCGCCAGTCCACGGGAACGGCGCCCATCCGACCGAGCAGGTCTTGTGGATCTTGATCCCGTTGCCGAGGTCGAACGGTTCCACGCTGACATCGGCGATCACGCGCCGGCCAAGAACCTCCGCGCCCGCGCGATCCGTCGCCCGGCAGATCATCAGGAACTCCTCGCCGCCCCACCGGATCAGCACATCCGACGACCGCATCAACCGGAGCAGCCGCTGCGCGAACTGTTGCAGCAGCCGGTCGCCGACGGCGTGGCCGTACATGTCGTTGACCGGCTTGAACGTGTCGATATCGACCATCCCGAAGATGATCTCGCCCGGGTGTTCCGGCTTCTCCCCGTTGGTATACGCGCCGCCGCGCATCCGGAGCACCTGTGCGATCTCCGCATCGATGGTCTCCTGGAGATAGCGCCGGTTCCGCACGCGGGTGAGCGGATCCGTGAGCGACATCTCCCGGAGTTGGCGATTCTTCTCGACCAGTTCCGCGTTGCGGCTCGCGACCGCCTGGCGGAGAACCCGCCGGCGTGCCACGAGCGCCCGGGTCCGGAGCCGGACGACGCCCCAGACCAGCCCCCACGCGAGCACCGCCTCCAGGAGCCGCGCCCACCACGTCTCCCACCACGCCGGCAGCACCGTGAACGAGAACGTCGCCGCGTGGGGTGACCAGTCGGACGTGCCGCGCCGGCACTGCACCATGAGCGAGTAGCGCCCGGGCAAGAGTGACGTGTAGTGGATCTCGCGGATCGTCGCCGTCGTGAACGCCTCGTCGAACCCGCTGAGGCGGTACCGGCACAGAACGGCGCTGGGATTGATCAGCGTCAGCGGCGTGAAGAACGCCGACAGCGTGTTCTCGTCGTGCTTGACCTCGATGCCGCTGCGGGCCGTCTGTTCGTGCCCGCCGAGCGACAGGCCGGTGAATGTGACCTCCGGCGCCACCGCGTCGGAGAGCGCGGCCGCCGGGGCAAACCGCGCCAGACCGCGCGACGTCGCGATCATGTAGCTGCCATCGGCTTCTTCGCGGACACCTGTGGGGCTGATGTCGTCCCACACGAGCCCATCGGCATGATTGAGATCGCGGACGTCGCCGTCGGGCGACACGACGGTCAGCCCGGCCGTGCCGCTGAGCCACACGCGGTGTTTGGAATCCCGCCCCACCACGAAATAGTCCCAGTCGTGCTGCTCGGCGTGCGGCGCACCGTGGGCATCCACCTGCAGATGGGTGATCATGACCACGTCGTCGTATCCGATCCAGACGTCGTTTCCGCCGAGCGCGGCGATGCTCGTGACCGACTTGCCGGCCACGCCATCCTGCTGCGTGAACACGCGCCAGTTGTGCCCGTCGAAGCGCATGACCCGCGAGCGGCCGGTCACCCACAGGATGCCGTCCGGCGCGAACGCCAGCCGGTAGATCTCGCCCCGCGCGGTCGGCGGCAGCGGCACCTCGATGGGACGCGGGGTCGCCGAGTGCGGGTCGAACCGAATGAGTTTCTCCGGCGTCGTCGCCCAGATGCTCCCATCCGGGGCCACGGCCTCGAAGATGTATTTCTTCCCGTTGAACGACGGCGAGTACTGCAGCACGAGCGTGCGCGGATCGATGCGCACCATCCCGTCCACGGGCGACAGCGCCCAGACCGATCCGTCGGCCGCCTGCTCGAGTTGGCGCGTCTCGTGGGTCGCGAATCCGTGGCTGTCGTCCGGCATGAGCCACTTGTGTCGCCGGTGATCCCAGATGCCGAGGCCGTGCGCCGTCGCGACCCACAGGCGGCCACCGCTGTCGCGAACCGTCGACCAGATCGCGTTGTCCGGCAGACCCTCGGCCGTCGTCCACGCCTCCCAGTCCCGGATACCCACGACCCGGTCGAGCCCCGCGCCGGATCCCGCCACCCAGATCACACCCTCACGATCCTCGAGCGCGGTCAGCACATCGTTGCTCGTGAGACCCTGCTGGTCGGTGATCGCTCGCCACCCGCCGTGATCGCGGATGTAGAGACCGGCGACCGACGGAAGCATCAGATTGCCCGCATGGTCGGTGGCCGGCCGGCCGACGTCCGGATCCGATGCGGGGACACCCGCATCGTCATAGACCAGCGTGTGGCGTGCGAGATCGATGCGCACGACTCGGGTCGCCGTGCGGACCCACAACGTGCCCGCCCCGTCGAACCGGATCCCCGACACATCCTCGTCGGGAAGCGTGATGGTGGAATCGATGACCGGCGCGCCTGACCCCGGGCGGAAGCGTCCGAGCCGGCGCCCGGCGGTAAACCAGACCGAATCACCAGGCCCGACGGCGATCGCGCCCGGCTCGCCCGGCAGCCCATTGTCTGCCGTGTACATCACCGGGTGCAGCGGGTCGCGAATCGAGGAGCGAAGGATCCCCGTCGCGAGGATCACGAAGAGATCGCCCGCGCGGTTGACCGCGAACGTCTGCCCGCTCCCGCGAATCTCCGTCGTGACCGGTGGCAGCGGAAAACGCTCGAAGGTGCCGTGCACGAGATGCGCCACACCGTACGACCCCTTCACCCACAACGTGCTGTCCGGCGCGATCTCCAGCTCGTCGATGTAGTGGCCGACGATTTTCTCGACGGCCCTCATGTTCGTCACGCGCGACCCATCGTACCGGTACAACCCCGTCTGCGTCGCGATCCACAGGAATCCCTCGGGGTCCTGGGCGAGCGCGTTGACCGTCACCACACTCAGGCCGAACTCATCGCCGAAGTGTTGCGTGGTGAAGCGCGGGTGATCCGGGAGGGCGAGCGCAGTCGCGCCCGCAGCCGGAGGCGGGCGGAGATCCGATGCCCGTTGCGCGCGCAAGCCCCCGCTGGCCATGAAGCCAGCGGCCGCGAATGCGAGCCAGATGGACATTCGCCTATGCTGTTGTCGATGCACTCTCATTCACGTTCTGCCGGGCTTCTGCCGAAGGTCCGGCGCGGTTCTCAATGCGGCCGCGCACGGGAATCGATGACGGAATCCCGTGGTGGATGTCGTCCCCGCCACGGCGAGCCCGGGTTGGCACTCATTAGATGACGAAGGAGTCACAGGAGCGGCACTCGGGGCACATGTGGCTGGGTAACCGGCTGCCGCGCAGCGCGGTGCCATTGGCCTCCCTCGGAAGCCCAACACAGAGACGCTACCTGTAGACGCTACCTGCCCCCGCCCGGCCGCTTTGCCGCCCCGCGGACTCCCGCGGACTCCCTCGGACTCCCAACCCCTCCTTCAGGCACGCGAGCCGGCTGGACCCGCGAAAAAGCCAGCCGCCCCCCGCGACCTGCGGAGGGCGGCTGGAACACCTGCGGATAGCGGCTCGAAACCGAGCACGATCAGCCGAACACGGGGCCATTCGTTGCCCCACACGCCGGTCGTCGAGGGCAGCAGGGGCCGTTCGTGAACCGAAGGTCGCCCAGTTCGGGCAACGGCCCCACCCGATCAGAGCCTGACCGCGAGTCCCATGGAAATGACCGGATAGATCTTGGCGTATTTGTTCACGTCGGTCTGCGTCGATGCCTGCTGCGCCTGCACGTCGCTCTGCAGTTGCGGATTGCTCCCCGCGCCGGTCGCATTCAGCTCCACGTGAGGCGTCGAGATCATCGCGCCCAGGTCCACCGTAAACTCCATGAGAGAGTTCCGCGCCGGGGTTCCGAACCCGATACCGGCGTAGCCCGCCGTCGCGGGGTAGCGGATGGCCGCCGAGAGCGTGCCGACCTGTGACTGCGAGTACTCGTTGTGGTTGATCGAGAGGTCGCCCGACTGGTCAGGCTGCCCCGTGCCGGTGATCCGGTTCTGATCGAACACCACGCCGCCCGTGAAGTGGAAAGCGCCGCGCGACCAGGGGAAGAGATCGAGCATCACCGGGATATTCTGGAAGCGCAGCCGCGCGCTGTACGAGACGTTGCTCACGGAGTTGTTCACGCCGTAGTTGAAGAAGTTGAAGGCCCCGCGCACGCCCAGATGGCTGAAAATCAGCTTGCCCGCCTGAACGCCGAAACCCATCGTACCGGCTTGCACCCCGAGCGACGCGTCGAGATGGCTCGGCCCGGGAAGTCCTGGCTGCGACGCGGACGTCTGCGCGGTGCTCTGCGCGGCAGGCGCGTTCACATCGGCTGCCGCCGGAACGCTCGCCTGCACGGTCGTCTGGGCCAGCGTCTGCGCTGTCGTCTGCGGCGCAGCGCTCGGCGAGAATGCCGTCTGCGACATCGCCGTTTGCTGTGCACCCGCCAATCCCGCGGCGCTCGCCAATCCCGCCGCCAGCGTCACCGCCCATCCAAGCCGCGCATGCCGGCCCGCTGTAAGGTCTCTCGCCGTACGGTCTCTCGAGTGTAGCACCTGCCGCATCAACTGCCCGCGCATGAAACCTCCGAGTGGTAAATGGCCCACGATCGGCTCACGCGGCGAGCAGCCGGCGGGCCACCTTGCAGACGGCCGGCGCAGTGGCGTAGTCACACGCGTGCAGCCCTCCACCAGAGGGAAAACGCGAGCGGATTAGAGGATTCTAATGATCGATTGGGGCCGGTCGCGAACCGCCCGGTAGATGTGAGGTTGCCGTCCCGCCGCAGCCCGAGGTCTACGCCGCGCGGGCCGTTCGGGACAAGGGTCGCCCTGTTCCGGCAGCCACCAGTCGCTGCCACCACCCGCCAGCCGCCGAGGGCTGCAGGCGCCGTTCGAGAACCGTAGGTCGCCCCCTTCGGGCAACGGCGCACTCTGCCGCACCCAGGCAATCGCCGCTACAACCGGAACAGATAGCTGAACTTCACGAAGAAGTTGTCCGCCGTCCGCCGCAGGGTCGTGAAGTGGAACGCTTCCGGCTCGTCCAGGTTGTTCCCGTACCCGATGAACGCCACGGTGCCGGGCACCGGCTGGTACGAGAACAGCCCCGAGACTTGGAGCTGGTTGCTGTTCGAAAGCCCCGCCCGCGTGTACGTACCGGTCGCGGGATTGAAGGTGAAGATCGGGAGCTCGGTCCGCGCGTCATCGCGCAGGCTGTCCTGGTATGCGGCATCGTACTGCGCGACGATCCGGAAGAAGATCGGCCGCGAAAGCTGGTACTCGACGTCGAGCCGCGGAATCAGCGTCCGCGCGACTGCCGTGCCATCGTCGTGGCGCAGATAGATCTGCGCATTGTACATGAGCTGCGCCCGCAGCTTGCCCGTCGGGCGATAGTCCATCGTCAGCTCGGTCACGAAGATGTCGGCCGCCGACCACTCGAAGAAGTTCTCGTCGCGCCCGCCGAGCTGCAGCAGCGACAGGTCGAACTTCGAGAACTCTGGCGTCGCGATCTGGAGGACGTAGTCGGTATTGGGGATCGTCGGCGTCCCGACGAACTTCGTGTATGTCGTGTCGTGCGGCCCGATGTGGCCCAGAAAATAGTTGCCGTACAGGGTCGGGTCGTACCCGTACGACTCGAAGTAGATGCCCGCCTGGATGTTCCAGCCGCCGCGGAGCGACGTGATCCCCGTGAAATGATAGCGCCGGTCCTCGGGCGCCTGCGCCGAGGTGAATCGCCGGTAGTCCCAAGTGTCGTTCATCATGACATCCGCACCGATCGTTTGCAGCAGCCCGGTGGGCGGCCCGTAGAGCGTGAAGCGATGATCCAGTACCATGTTGCCGACGCCCGCGCGGCTGATGAAGCCGCTCGCCGCCACGAACTCCGGATCGATGCCGATCACGTCGTAGTTCAACCCGAACGTCCGGCCCGCCCGCACGAAGTGTGTCTCCCAGAGCGGCCCCGCCGTCGCCTGCAGCGACGGCGCCGCCGACGGGCCGTAGAACGCCTGCGCCGTGTCGCCCCGCGTGCTGCTGCCGGCGGCCTGCACCGCGATCGAATACAGTTTCAGGAAGGTGAACCGGGCGTCGGCGCTTGCCATACGGTTGTACGATCCGCCGTTCTCCTTGTCGGTGAGCGCGACGCCGGCCTGCGAGGCCTCGCCGAGCGGCTGCTGCATCCGCAGAATGTCGAAGGTCGGATGACCCAGGCCGCCGGCGGCCGGCGAACCTTCATCATCCTGCGCGCCGAGGTACGCGACGCTGATGTTGCCGATCTTCCCCACGAGCTTCGCGGCGTCGATCGGTGCCACGATCTGCCGCGTGTAGATCAGGTTGTTAGGCGTGTCGAACTGCTCCAGCCCCTCGAGGAAGAACGGCCGCTTCTCGGGATACTGCACGGCCTGGCGTGGATCGAGTACGAGTTGGGTCGCGTCGGACTCGACTTCGGCGAAGTCCGGCCGGTAGGTCCCGTTCAATGTCAGATTGTTCGTGATCCCCCACCGGACGTTCGTGCCGAGCTGCGGGCGCTCGGCGCTGTACTGCCATCCCGCGCCGGGCGCCACCACGCCACTGCCCGCCACGTTCTCGGTCACGAACGGATTGAGGTCGAGCGTGAGACCACGCTGCAGCCCCGTGAGCCCGTCGAGTGTCCCCGCCTGCGCGAGGAACGATGCGGCCGCGAGCTTGGCCGGGTACCACGAGTCCGATATGCCCGAATGCTGCACTCTGCGGATGATGTTGAGTCCCCAGTCCTGCGTCGCGGCGGACTGGTACTTGATGCTGCGAAACGGGATCCGGACCACGACTTCGTACCCGAAGGGCGTGAGATGCCCCTTCGATTCATAGACGAAATCGGGACTCAGGTCGGTCGGCGGCGGACCGGTCAGGTTGGTGACGCCGAACCCGCTCTGCGAGGTCGCGCCCTCGGTGATCGTCCCATCCTCCTGCACGCCGAACGGATTGACGGCGAACACCAGCGCCTGCCGCGAATGCAGGAACGGGCTCAGGATCAGTTGGACGTTGTCGTCGGCATCGATCGCGTCGCGGTTCGCGAGCGCCGCGTGCACCGCGCCGTGCGGTTCGTACGCGCGGATCCCGAAGTAGATCGCGGAGTGCGAATACCACACCAGCACCTCGGTCGAATCCGCGGCCACCTGCCCATCGACCGGGAGATACTCGGAGAATCCGGTGAGCACCGCGGCGTGCTGCCACGCCGGTGCCGTGAGCGTGCCATCGACATCGATGTCCGTATCCAGCCGCGGGATCGTGACCGCGAGCTGGCCCGCGCGGCCGTTGTAGACGGCGGGTGCAGGCACTGAATCCCGCAGTGAATCCCGGAGCAAATCCGGCCCCCGGCCGAAGCCGAGCATCATCCCGCGCGGCAGTCCGGCCGCGACGCCGGCGGAATCGCTCGCGAAAACGCCCGCGAAATCAGCCACGGCTACGCCTCGGGCGGGCGCGAGCGCCGGCACCGGTGCTGGTGGATCACGATGGGCGATGGCCAGCGACTTGACGGCCATCGCGGCACCGAGAATCAGAAGCACGAGCTATGCTAACCCGAATTGGGACCAAGTGCCATATACGGAGCGATGACTGCGGGCCGCCGGCCAGTGGCCGCTCCCGAACGACAACTATCGGCATCGCGACAATTCGTCCCTGGTAGGGGCCGGTCGCGACCGGCCCTCTGTCGTTGCCGTCCCATCACTGCCTGTGGCCCACGCAGCGGGGGCCGTTCGAGAACCGAAGGTCGCCCTGTTCCGGCAACGGCCACCAGACGGATGCCGCCGCGAATGATCTGTTCCCGGGGAGCCGGACATCGCCGAGCGCACACCGCACTTGGACCACGGCCCTGGCCTGGTGGTTGCTTGCGAGCAGCCGTCCAGAAATGTGAGACTCGATCCCACGCTCGCCGCCGCTGGCGGGCGGCGCGAGCGGGCGGTGCTAGTGTACGGCCGCGGCTCTCGCGATCTGCGGCGTGTGGCGCCGGTCGTGGTACCCGAGCAGGACCAGCGACTGGTACATGTTCATCGGCCCGAACAGCGCATGGCGGGTCGGCACGCCGGCCAACGCCCAGCCATCGGCCGACCGCAGCAGGCCGCGCACCTCGTCATGCGAGGCGCGGAGCGCGGCGATCGCATCACCGGCCGCCACCGCCGCCGCGGGCGTCACCACCTCGGGCGCCGTCAATGGACCCGCCGGCACAAACCCTTCGGCCGTGGCGAGCACGGACGACTCGTCCTGCTCGTGCCCCAACCCCGCCGCGATCGCCTTCCCAAGCCGCGCCGCGAGATACTGGCTGGTCTTCGACTCCGCCAGCGCCAGATGCTGCAGCACCTGCGCCGCAGTCCACCCCCCGCTCGCCGGCACCCGCTCCAACCGCTCGGCACCAATTCCGTCGATCGCCGCATACACCCCAGCACGCGATTCGTCGAGAAAATCCGAGATCTCAGCCAGTCTGCGATTCATGGCCATCCCCCTTTTTTCTACTTTCTACTTTCTACTCTCTACTTTCTGCCTTCTTCCTCTCGGTTTTCTCCTCTCTCCTCTCTCCAAAACTACCCCACCCCAGCGCCCGCGCATCATTCGTGCGTATACGACAGTACACCCGAACCAAGAGGGGAACGGAAATGAAGCAAATCATGGCGATCGCCGTCGCCGCGTCGGCTGTGCTGGTGGCATCTGCGCCCGCATCCGCGCAACGCATTGCGCCCAACCAGTTTGCAATCGACGGCGCGATCGGTTTCGCGATTCCGGCCGGTGCCTACAGTGACGGCTTGAACACGGGGCTCGATCTCCAGGCAGCGCTCGAATACCGGCCGGCCCGCACCGGCCCGTTCTCCTTCCGCGCCGAGATCGGGTGGGACCACTTTGGCGTCACCGGCTTCACCGCAAGCTCCAACATCACCCATCTCGCAATCGACGGCCTCTACGACTTCGTGATCCCCAACAGCTTCCTCCAGCCGTACGCCCTCGCGGGATTCGGCATCTACAACGTCTCCGAAGACGTGGCGGCGCTGTGCGGCACCGATGCCTTCGGCAATCCGATCGTCTGCAACACGAATACCGGCAGCAGCACCGGCGCCGGCATCAACCTCGGTGGCGGTATCCGCTACCTCCTCGGCCGCGGCGCACAAGCGTACTTCGAAGCGCGCTACACCCTGGTGTTCACCGGACCCGGCGAGCTGAGCGAGTCGCCGTTCTTCCCGTTTCAGTTCGGGGTCCGATACCTGCTGAGATAGTTTGGCGCCCGTTGTTGGCATCCCCGGTGACCGGCGGTCCGGCCGGACACCGGCTCACGCAACCGGAGGCGATATGAAAGGCACGATAGGTACAGCGGGTATGTTGGCGGCGGCCATGATGCTCTACGCGATCCCCGCGATCGCGCAAGACCACCATCAGGCGGCGCACCACGCACCGCCCGAGCACGGGCCGCCGCCCGCCCGCGAGTCACACGCACCGCCACCCTCTGGCGATCGTCATTTCGCCGACCAGCCGGGCCACCCGGACGTGCCGCACGTGCACGACAACGGAGAGTGGATCGGACACAACACCGGCCGCAACGACCCGCACTATCACCTGGACCACCCCTGGGCGCACGGCCACTTCAACGGTGGCTTCGGCCCGCGCCACGTCTGGCGGCTCGGCGGCGGTGGCCCCGGGCGCTTCTGGTTCGGCGGCTTCTACTTCAGCGTCGCACCGTTCGATGTCGGCTACTGCGACGGCTGGCTCTGGGATTCCGACGAGATCGTGATCTACGACGACCCCGATCACGACGGCTGGTACCTCGCCTACAACACGCGAACGGGCACCTACGTCCACGTGGAGTATCTCGGGAACAGCTAGCGGCCGGATCCAATCGGCTGCGGAGACACGGACGGTCGGCTATCGCGACTGATAGCCGGCCCCGTGAGCCCGGTCGTCTCGGTCGCATTGAAGGTCGGCGCAAGCGACGAGTAAGCCGGCCACACCGTGATGGTCTGGATCCGCGTCACCGCGAGGGCGCTGGCCGCCGGCAGCATCGTCCCATTCGCCGAACCGTGCACCAAGTTCGGCAGGAAGGCGCCAAGCCCGAGCATCGAGGTCGTGATGATCGCGAGCGCGATCATGACCTCGATCAATGTCATGCCGCGACGGGGCGATTGGTGAGCCGGCCGTGAGATCGGCGCGCGTCTCGATCGTTCGAAGCGTCTCATATGCTGGCCAGTCTCCGCGTTGAACACAAATACCGCGAGTACGTGGTACGTCCCGTCGCTGCGTCACCGGGATCCTTCGGTGGTCTCCGTGTACAGAGGCGGGCGTACCGGGTCCGCGGGCGGTACGGCAGCGAATCTATCGAACGGCGTGCAGGCGGCTATCACGCCCTGCGGTCGTACTGTCACGGCCTGGCACTCGCGTGCGCATTCCCGAACCGATACGTCCCGCCAACTCCCACAGAGTGACCCCTGCGATGCCCGGACCGTCACGCCGGTAGCTTCTCGGACCGGCCCGGCACTCATCTCACCTCGACCCCGGCCATGTCATCTGGGCGCATCGTTTTGCTGGGCGACTCCACGTTCGACAATCAGTCGTACGTTGCGCCCGGGGCATCCACGATCGCCGCGATCGAGGCCCGGCTCCCCGCGGGATGGTCTGCGATCCTGCTAGCGCAGGACGGAAGCGCGATCGACGAGGTCATGCGCCAGGCGATGCAGTTACCCGCTGGCGCATCGCATCTGGTCGTCAGCACCGGCATGAGCGACGTGCTCAGCGATGTCGGGATTCTCGCCGAGTGCACGGCGACGGTGGCGGACGCGCTCTGGAAGGTCGCAGAGGCCGGAGAGCGGTTCGAGCGCCGCTATCGTCGCATGCTGCGCAGTGTCCGCACGCGCCGCCTGCCGGTCGCCGTCTGCACGATGGGCAACGGCAACTTCGGCGGGCCGCAGTTGCAGGCCGTCACCACCACCGCCCTCGCCATCTTCAACGATGCGATCATCCGCTCGGCATGGTCCACGCACACGCCCATCATCGATCTGCGCGCGGCCTGCGACGAGCCGGAGGACTACGCCAACGAAACCGTGCCCTCCGCGCGAGGCAGCGCCAAGATCGCGGAGTTCGTGGTGAACGCACTCGTGAATGGAGCTGTGAACGCAGTCACAGGCGGATGAGAGGGTGGCACGCGGCTACGGCCGGACGGGTTCTGTTGGATTCGCTGGTCTCTCACCTGCCCATTCTATTTACGGATGAGTTCGGTGACCCAGCCGCGAACAAATTGAAGGCGACTCCCGGGGACGCATCACGGCACTCCTCCGGCGTGGCGTTCGCACCGTCGACGGCCTGGCCCGCAGCGGCGAATTCGTCCCTGGTAGAGGCCAGTCGCGACCCGAAACACGCGCAATAGATTTGCCGTAGAATTAGGACGCTGACTCCGGCACGGTCCGGATCCCGGACCGTGGGACAGCCGGTTTCGATGGCACAAGGAGGCAACGAGCGACGTGGGCGCAGAAATACTGGTACCGCTGATCGCTGTCCCCTGTGGGTGCGGCCTCGTGGCGTTCATGGCCGCGTTGGTCTTCCCATCCACCCGCGGCGCAATGGCCGCATGGCTCCATCGGAAGGCCAACCCCGACACCCTGGATTCGTCGGCGTCCGCCCAGCTCATGGCGTTGCGCAATGAGGTGTATGCCCTCCGCGTCGAAGTCGCAGCCGTCGCGCAGGCGCTCCCGGCGATCGACCCCGCTCGCCGCATCGCGCCGGGATAGCCAGGGCACCGGCACCCAAAAACACTGCGCAACCCGGTAGATTGCGTGTAGCCCGGAGCGAGTTACGGCGCTCCGCGCATCCGGCCGCGGCACGCTGCATCACCCACGCGCCGTCAGACCGCCGGGCCGACACAAACAACCTGCGAGGAAGTGTGCCGAAGACATCCACGACCGCCGCGGCAAAGCCGAAGACATCGGTCCAGGCCGCGACGTCGGTGCAAGCCGAGCGTGAGCGCAAAGCCAAGGAGCAGCACGACGCCTGGGTCGCCAAGGCGAACGACATCGCCGCCCGCGTCGGTGTGCCTCCGCTCGTCTCGTCGGGTGTCGACTTCCGGATCGCGTACGCGAAGACCCTCCGTCCGAACGGCCGGTAACCAGTAGGTGACCCGCGCGTAACCCGCGCGCCGACAACCTGCGACAGGCAGGGGCTGGCCGGGGCCGGTTCCCGGCGGCCCCGGCGGATGCGGTGGCCCATCCGGCACGGCATGTGCGTTAATCGAACCTGACGAGACCCTCGTAGAACGGTCTCGAATCTGGCCGATGTCGCATTGCCCGGAGGGCCGAACCATGCTGTGGACTGTTGCGCTCGTGCTCTTTGTTCTGTGGATCCTCGGCTTCGGCGTGTTCCACGTCGCCGGCGGCTTGATCCACATATTGCTCGTGCTCGCGGTGATCTCGATTCTGTGGAGACTGATCGCGGGCCGCCGCGTGGTCTAGCGGCGCCGTAGCAGCGAGAGGCAGGAAGAAGGGCCAGCGCCGCTACGCGGATGCTGGCCCTGTGTTTTGGCGGTGGTGCGGTACCGTCGCGCTAGGGACAGTACACCGTGCCCGGATACTCCGATGACGTCGTCGCCGCCGACCCGTTCGCGATGTGGCAGGACGACGGCGCCGACACCATCGGCTGGCTCGTCGTCGCAACCGCCGACCAGCCCGTAACCGTGGCCGTCGTGATGCTGTACGTGTTGTTCACGGACGGCATGTAGTTCGCCGCGCTCAGCGATGGCGTATATGTCGCGTATTCGATGAAGTACGCCTCTTCGGCGGTCTCGAGATTCCGGAGATCCTCGATGAGGGTCGTCGTGTAGCCCTTGTCCTTGAGCGGCGAGAGGTGGAGGATCGCGATCCCGGCGAGAATGCCGATGACCACGATCACGACCATGATCTCGATCAGGGTAAAGCCCGGAACCGGCTCGTGTCCGGCTGGGCGTTCCACTACGCTGTTGCCAGGTACGTTGTTGTCAGGCTGCACACGTTGCGACCGAAGGAGGTGCACGCCGGGCCGCGGGTACGACCGCGCAGACCGCGAGGAAAATCCGTCTCTGGGGAGGGACGAGCCACCCTGAGCAACGTTGCGCCCTGGCGCGCTAGGGCCTCACCGCGAGGTGCGTGACGCCGTTCGCCGGCAGGAACGCGATGACCGGGCTCGGGCTCCCATCCCGCTGCAGTTGGCTCGGCAGAAACCCGAAGATCGAAGCGCCCGGCACCTGCGCGTATCCAGTCGCCACGAACAGGATCCCCGATGGGTCGATCCCCACGTCGCTGATGCCGTTCAGGATCGGTTCGCCGAAGAGCAGGTGCCCGATCCGCACCGCCGGTACGGGATTGCTGCTCGTGAGCGAGGCGGCAGTGAATTTGGTGAGCGTCGCCGAGTCGGCGTTCGCGGTCCAGAGATTCCCGGCCGAGTCGAATGCGATCCCCGGGCCATATCCGCCGGGGAAGTCGCCGGGCATGCCGATTGTGATCGCCGGTGTGGGCGCACCGCCGGCCGCGATCTGCGCGCTCGTGAACTTCGCGATCACGAACGCCGGCAGGCTGTCGCCGGATGCCGACGCCGGGCGGCTCTGGATGTTCGCGGAGATCCAGAAATCGCCCTGCTTGTCCAACGCGAGCACCAGCGGCGAATACGTCGCCCCGCCGATGTTGAGCGCGGCGAGCGAGACGTTGTGCGCCGGAACAGGCGATCCCGCCTGCTTGAGCTGGTCGGGCGCGAACTCCGACACCCGGTCGGTCTGCCCGTCGAGCACCCACAGATTGCCGGACTCGTCGAACGCGAGCCCCTCGGGATACTGCAGTCCACCGATGCCGACCGCAGGCGGAATCGAATCGCCGATCTTCTGCTGCACGGGTGTGTATTCGATGACCGATCCGTTGAACCCCGTGCCGTGGACCGAGACCCACGCGTTGCCCGCTTTGTCGAACGCCATGTACGTCGGGCTCCTGAGGTCCGTCCCCTTCGGCGGTCCCGTGATGACGAAGGTCGCCGTGATCGAATCGGCCCCGTTGGACCGCCCCGTCGCAGCACGGTTGTGCAGCACGGAGGCTGACGGCGTGACCTGGAACCCGCTGCCCGCCGCGGAGATGCCGGTGATCGTCGGCACGAACCCCACGAGGTCCCACGTCCCGTTGGTCACGACCACGTACATGTCCTGCTTGCCGGGCATCGTCTTGCCAGGATTCGGCGACGTCGCATGGATGCTGTTGCAGCCGGCAATCGCCGCCAGCACTCCCAGGACCACGATTGGCGTGCAGGCCGGTGCGCGGCTGCGTGCGCATGTGCGTGCGCATCTGCGTGCGCGCGCTCGTGCCCGCGCTCGTGTGCGAAACAGGGTCGCCTGCCTCTCGTTCATCACCCTCCCACTCCCCATCGGACTCACTGTAGTCACGTGCACGGTCGCCCTGACTGTCGTTGTAGCTGTCGCTATGCCGGCCGTCCGCACCCGCGCGACGACGGGTCGCTCCACCCAGTGCCGTCGCATGGGTGATGGTACCCGGTACACCGGCGGAATAATCAAACTGCTGGGCTCGCGCCGCCGCTACCCTCGGGACAAGCTAGAGATGGGACACGGGTGGGGCGAGTGGATACGCCCATTGGACACACGAAAAACGCGAGGCACTCTCCGGCGGCCACTCGGCCGTCCAGCCGCTCGCCGCGATGCGCCTCGGCGCGACGCCGCTCAGCGCGCGACGCCGCTCAGTGCGACCCGGCGTCCCCCGGCAGGGCCGCCGGCGCCAGTATCGGCACGTTGATGCCGCGCGCCAGGTCGGCCTGGCGATCGCTCCACCGCGTGGCCAGCATGAACACGCCGCCGAACACCGCGGGGATGAGGGTGATACAGAGCGGCAGCAAACTGATCTCGTGTACCAGATACGAGCTGGCGGGATCCTGAGGGTTCACGTACGCGATCGTCCGCGCGCCTGGCACGAACCGGGTGCTCATCGACTCGGCCCATCCGTAGCTGCGCGAGACCGAGAGCACGTTCACCTGGGTGGACGCATACCGGTGACCATTCACGGCGTATTGATACGTGACGACGGGACGGAAGCTCGTGCTGCCCTTGTTGCCACGCACCGCCTCCACGGAGCTCGCCTCCACCACCGCCGGCACCGGACGCCACACGATCAACCGCTCCGCTTCCACGATCATCATCCCCACGCCGACGAGCGAGAACGCGCCGAGCACGAATCCGACCAACTTCGCATTCTGCATGCGTTGCGGCACACCGTAGCGCGGCGGCTCGCCAGGAAATGAGGTCGCCGGCATCGCGGTCAACGGTGTCGGGCGCGAGCCCCCCGCACTCGGCGCGCTCCGCGCGCCGTGCTCCGATGCCGTACGGTCCCACCCGCCGAATGCGCGCGCGGTCGCGACACATCGCGCCTGGCTCCCGAAATCACCGGTCGCTGCACTCGTCCACGGCACTCGCGTGCCGTCGCGCAATACGAACACGGACCGATACAGTCCGGTCGAACGGCTGCCACGGCCCGTGGCGGAAACCTCGAGTCCGATATCCCGGATCGACGCGAACGGATACGACACGCTGGTCGTGCCGAGCAGTCCGCGGCGTACCATCTGGACGGCAGCCGCTGCGCCGTCGAAGTCGAGACGGCAATCCGCCGCGGTCAACGCCGCCGCCACGCCGACCATCAGGAACGCCCCACCGACGACATACGCCACCCACACGCCGCCCTCCCCCCGGCTGTCAGCCGAAACGAGGAGGAGGATGCCCGCGCCAAGGGCGGCGAGGAGCGCGCCGATCGCGCGCAACCCCCACGGACTCTCGCCGAGGACGAGGCGGCCAGGGGCCTGTTCAACGGTCCGCATGATCCTCCGATCTGACGATTGCGGCCCCGGGGAGACAACACCTCCCGCCTGGGGCCAACCGCGCCCCGCACCGCCAGTTACCCCCGGCGGTTACCTCGCCCGATCCGGTGCAGTCCATCAGAGGATGGAATGCCTCACGCCGATCAAGTCTCGGGAGCCAATCACCCAGGCCCTCCCGGTGTCGAAGGTCACCTGGTTTGTCATCGCCGTGGCCCTCGGCATCGCGATCGGCGGCGCCGCGGTCGTCGACTGGCACACGGTCATTGGGACGCTGGGCCAGCATCCGCTCGCCGAGGCCGAAGTCGCGATCGTCGCCGGCGCGATCCCCGGCTTCTTGCTGAGCCGCCGCAAGCCGGTACGCAGAAGCCGCACCCGCTCGCTCGACCGGTACTACCGCACCCTGGTCACTGCCGATCCGCCACCCGCGGCCGGCTACACGCACTACCTCCCCTGCACACTCCTCGGCCGCGGCCCCATCGAGGCGAGCCTGCCGGTACCCGCCGCCACCGTACGCCAGAACCCGTCGATCTCCGGAATTCTCTACGCCGGACCAGACGGCATCTGCTTCCGCCCCAACTCGGCTCTGCACCCCTCCTCCCCCCAGTCGCCCGCGGGAGCCGCGCCACGCGCCGAAAGCGGCACCGGCCTCGTTGAAGGAAATGGGCGCCCCGGCGATCTGTCCGCGGGCTTCGACATCGGCCCCGTCCGGATGGTGACCGCGGCAGCCGTCGAGATCGCGCCTGGAGGATTGTCGCCGGACCCGAACGAGCCGCCCGAGTTCGCGATGCTGATGGAATGGCCCGGCGGCCAGGCACTGTTCGCGGTGCCGTCGATCGGCGACACGCTCCCGCGCCTGCACGACTGTCTCGACACACTGCGCTGGGGGACGGCGAGCTAGCAGGCCGCGGCGCTCTTCTCCGGCGCGCACCGGTTTGCCCTCTAGGGGCCGGTCGCGACCGGCCCACCAAGCCAGCTCTCAGTTATCGCTTGTCGTAGACCAGCACCATGTGCACCGGCTCCCAATCTCCACGCTGTAGCTCCTTCAGATTGGTCTCGCGTATGAGCTGCTTGCCCCGCGCCGAGAGATAATCGCGGCCCGTCTGCTCGAGGATGGCCTTCCCCTCCACCGACAATGTGGTCGTGAAGACAGACGTATCTCCCTTGATCGCCACCTTGACGTCGAGCACGGCGCCTTGCTGCATCGGCGTCGTCACTTCGCCGTCGGTCGCCGGCCATTTGAACGATGTCCGCTGCACGCCGCCATGCGTGCCGAAATCGCCGGTCTGGTCCATCTGATATACCGCGCCGCTGCGCTTGATCTTCGACGTGTCGTTTCTCGGCACTGGCGCCCCGCCGAAATCGCTCTCCGCCAGATTGAGCGTCCAGATCCCCGAGAAATCCGGACCTTTCGGTTTCTGCGCTGCGCTCTGCGCCGCCATCGTGCCGGCCGCGGCGAACGTCAGCACGCAGCACACGAGCAGCGCGAGGCCAGCGGCGAAAGATGCAGGCGTCGTCCGCGACGGCGACTGCTCCAGCCGCTCGACGGCGGAGCGCAGCTCGTCCATGATCGGCGCACGGAAGCCGGTCTCATACAAACGGTCGTACACGCGCCGGTACCAGTGCGCGGTCGGCTCCGCACCAGGGCTGAAGCGCGCCCACACGGAATCGGCGAACGACGTCCGCTTGAGGTCCGCCAGGATCGCACTCGCGTTGTGTAGCGTGTGCGCCGCGCATAACCAGCGGGCGGAGTCGCTGGCCTTGTCGAGCCGCTCGATCAGATCGTCCTTGCGCTCATCCGACGCCATTTCCACCCCGGCATCGTTGATGGTGCGCACCGTCACCGCCAGCACCGTCGCGAGGACATCCTGGCCGAACTTCGCGCCCACCCGCTCTTCGAGATCCTCATGCGTCTGCCCGTCGCGCACGCTGTCGGCGACAACGTCCCGCAGGATCCCCGCGAGCACGGTGTTCTCGTCGCGCTCGTAGCGCGTGAGAATGATCGCGACGTTCGCCGGGTGGGTCAGGTACGGAAGGGCCGTGCCCTTGCGTACCTGCTTGTCGTGGTGCTTGGCCGCAAAGGCGAATGCGTGATTGATCCGGTCGGAATAGCCTACGACACCAGCCATTCGGGAAGGATACAAGGGCGCCGGGTCACCGGTCAGGGGTAGCGGACCGAATCGCGGCGTCACTGCGGACGTACAATTCGCTGGCAAGGCTCTCGTCCATCGCCAACCGGCTCGGCCGGACCTCTCGGCACTTGTCGTAATAGCGTCCGGAACTAGTGCTCAGCTCGGGCGCAGTCGCGCAATACAGCGACGTCCGGGCACCCTCATCGTTCGAGATCATAAACTGCTTCATCACCCACTGGACCAGCCGCGGCATCTCACGCCAGATCTCGGACGCCACGACGCCGGGATGCAGCGAGTAGGTCGTGATCCGCGTGTCGGCGAGCCGCCGCGCCAGCTCCTTGGCGTGGAGCACATTCATCAGCTTGGAGGTACCGTATGTGGCGGCGAAGCCGTGGATCTCGGGTGGTCTCGCCAAGGCGCCCCAGTCGAGCCGCTTCACCCTGAAGTGGGCTTGGCTCGCGACGTTGACGATCCGGCCTTGCGTAGCCTCTCGGAGCGACGGCAGCAGCAACTCCGTCAATAAGAACGGCCCCAGATGGTTCGTCCCGATGGTGAGATCGAAACCGTCCGAGGTCGTACCGTCGCGTCCCGCGCGGCCGGCGTTGTTGATCAGCACATCGAGTGGTCGCCCGAATGCCAGTACCATGCCGGCCGCTCGGCGGACGGAGGCAAGGCTCGCCAGGTCGATCGGCACGAACGGCAGCTCGGCGCGAGGGTAGAGCCGGCGCAGCACGTCGATGAACGACCCGGCCCTCTCCTCGGAGCGCGCGCCGATGATCACATTGGCAGCTCGCGCCGCGAGGGCCTGCGCCGTGCTACGGCCGATTCCACTGGTGGCCCCAGTGATGAAGAACGTTCGTCCCGCGAGGTCGTTGGTTGGCATGGAGGAGTCGCTGTATGGGCCTTGGGCCCGCCCGCCTCTACACCAGCCCTTGGAGCTGGCCCAGGAATCGGGCATCCAGTACGAAAAATGCGGCAGCCTGCACAACGATACCGAGTCCCGCACCCACGAGGCCCAGACGCTGGCCCGGGTGCCAGCCGGTGATCGCCAGTGTCGTGCCCACGCCGATGCCTCCGAGGTCGAGCCCGATGGCCAGCCAGAGCAGATGGTCCATGCGCGTCGCCCCCGCGAGGTCGCGGAGCGCGAGGCCGTGCCACTGCCAGGCGGCCAGGGCGACGCCGAACGCGCCCCACGCGACGGTCTGCACGGCGAAGTGAAACAGGAGCGGCGACTGTTCCCGGCGGCGCACGAGCCAGAGCAGCAGCAGTGCACCCGAGAGCACGCTGATGTGCGCCCACACGGCGAGGCGGATCAGGTAGTCGCGTTCGAATTGGAGCAGGGTATCGGCGAACACGTGGTGGCTGGCTTGATGGTCGGCGGCGGGCGGCTACACGCGCGGCGGCGAATCCGCGTCCCACAACACGATGCCGCGTACGCGAAGTCCTGAATCCTGCAACACGGCGACCGAAGCCGCGAGCCGCGTGAGCGTGGTGAACGCCACCCGCGCACACACGACGGCCTCGGACACCGGCAGGATGCTGTCGCTCCCGGTACGCGGCGCGCCGGGCGGCGCGGCCACCACGATCAGCTCGTACCGCCGCCCGAGCCGCAGCAACTCGGCGCGCAGTTCGCCCCGCGCGAGGTCGCCGGCCTCGCCGGCTGCATCGCTCAGGCGCCGCTCCGCCCTGCGGCGGCCAGCGGGTATCACGTCGAGCTTTCTGTCGCGCCCGGCGGAAGCCGGTACCGTCACCGCTGCCCAATCCGATCGCCCGGCCAGCACGTCGGCGACACCCGGCTCCCGCGGCACGGATACGATCCCCGCGACGAGCCCTGCGTCCGGATCCGCATCGATGAGCAGGGCGCTCCGCGAATCGTTGACGGCCGCGACGGCGAGGTTCGTCGCCACGGTCGCGACGATCGCGGCTTCGTCGCCGGTCACCGCCACGAATGGGAACGCGATGGGACTCGCCCCCTGCGGGTCGCTCACGTTGGCGTAGATACCGCGGTAGCTCTCCGCCGACGCGTCGATCAGAGGCGACAGCGCGCGGTCCGCGGCTCGCCGCGCGCGAACTGGATCGATCGGGCGCGAGGCGATCGTCGCGAGCGTTGGCACACCCGACACTCGCTCGGCCTCGGCGCCGTCCGCCACACGCGGGCGGCGCACCTCGGCTCCGAACGTCATCGCGAACCCGAGCGCCAGGCCGAGCACGAGCGCCGCGCCAGCGAGCGCGATCGGCGACGCGCTCTGGTCGTCGAGCGCCGCGTGGCGCGGGATGAGGAGCAGCAGGAGCGACGCCACGGCGCAGACCGCGGCACTCACGCCGATAATACGCAACGGGCGGCGGAGCGCGTTGCGCGCCCTCGCCGCCAGCCACTGCGTGATCATCGCCGGGCGCGCCGGCGGTGGGTACTCGGGATCAGCCCCGCGAACGGCGCTCAGTGCCCGGTATGCGGCGCGCGCGCCGCACCTTGCCCGGCGTCGATCTGGCCATCCGGTGATCGGGTCGTGATCTACTGAACGGTGATCGTCCCCTTCATGCCGAGGGCGAGATGCGGCGTGCAGTTGAAGTCGTACTTGCCCGGCTTGACACCGGCAAATGACACCGTGTAGGTGTCGTTGGGCGCCGTCAGGAGCGGGCTGCTCAAGTCACCGATCTTCGCGCTCGGACCCGCGCCGGTCTGCGCCGGCATGTTGGCGGCCAGTTGCTTCGCGTTGGCGGAATCCGCGCCCTCGGCGGGCAGCGTGTTGAACGCGACGTTGTGCGGACCACCGGTCACGTTCGTGAACTTGATGCCGTCGCCGACCTTGATCGTGAGGGTCGCGGGTTCGAAGCGATACCCTTTCTGATCACCGATCATCTGGACGTTCCAGGTCTTGCCCGTGATAGGCGCAGACTTCCCGGCCGTCGCGGCGGTCGTGGTCGCTGCGGCACCCCCAGCGGCCGGCGCCGGCGCGGCGGCCGCCGCGGCAGTCGTGTCGGGCGTGCTGGTACTCGCGTTCTTGTCGCCGCCCCCACCACACGCGCCGAGCGCGATGACGCCGGCCGTGAGCACTACTCCATGGAACCGCATCCTTTCAAGCCTCCCCGAATCTCGTATCAGAGTCGATCGGTCGGTGCACTGACCAGTTGGTGAGTGATCTGCCGCGCGAGTGTGCGCAGCTTGTCAAGGTATTCACGGGAGGACGGGAGTTCAATCGCGCAGGCACGCACGAATACACGTGGCAACCCGCGAATCCGCCCCGGTAGTACGCATGCCGCGCGCCACGGCGGCCCCGCGGGCACGCGTGGTCAGCAGGCGCGTCCGCCCCGGTCGTGCGCCGGACGGCGCACGACCTCGCCGCGCCGGCCGGCAGCCACGGCAGGGGATCGCGTGGCAGGGCCGGGTATAAGAGATTCAAGGGCAGGCGGTTGCGCCTGATGCCGCGCCAGACGTGTGTTTCTCTCGGCCCACACCCGGGTACGGCACCGGGCACCGCATCCCGCCAGCCGGATACCCCAGCGTCCGCCGTAGCCTGCGTGCCGCCGCGGCACGGGGCGCGACGCGGGCCCGGCGGACACACCGAAGGAGCACCATGGACGGAGTACGGCGGGAGGGAGCCCAGTGATCGTGATTCCCGCGCTCGACCTGCGCGCGGGCGCCGCGGTGCGGCTCGCCGGCGGAGAATACAGTCGCGAGCAACTGCGGATCGGGGATCCGCTGGCAGTCGCGCGCATGTGGGAGCGCGTCGGATTCCGGCAGTTGCATATCGTCGATCTCGACGCGGCGTTCGGCATCGGCGCGAACGAGCAGGTCATCGGCGACGTACTAGCCAGCACGCGGATGGATGTCCAGGTCGGCGGCGGTATTCGGACCGACGACCATATCGAGGGCCTGCTCGAGCGCGGCGCGCGGCGTGTCGTCGTCGGCACGCAGGCGCTCGAGGACGCGGAGTGGCTCGACGACGCCGCGGCCCGATTCCCGCACGAGTTGATTGTTGCGGCGGACGTCCGCGACCGGCGCGTCGTCACCCGGGGGTGGCTTCACACGCTGCCCGCGGACATTATCGAGACGGTGCACGAGCTCAATGACCTCCCGCTCGCCGGTGTGCTGGTGACCGCGGTTCACCGCCAGGGTCTCCAGCGCGGGACGGATCTCGCGTTGATGGAAGACGTGGCCGGTGCGGCCTCCATCCCGGTGTACGCGGCCGGCGGGATCGCGTCGCTCGATGACCTGCGCGCGCTGTCGGACCGCGGCGTCTCCGCCGCGATCGTCGGCCTGGCACTCTACTCCGGTGCGATCGACCCGCGCGCGGCCGCGGGAGAGTTCGAGGAATGACGCCCCGCCGGACGAGTCGCGGCTCGGGCGCGGCACGCGTGACGGACGGCATGGACGGCGGGGTATCCGACCGCGCGAGCCGCCCCGTCCCCGACGATGTGGGACGCGACCACGTGGCTGAAGGCTCGCCGGCGCTCCTGCACGCGGTCGCGGAGCTCGCGCGCCTCGCCGGCGATGTCGCACTCGGGTATTTCGATCAGGCGCGGCGCTCCGAGCTGCCGGTCAGTTACAAGGCCGACGGCTCCCCCGTGACGGCTGCGGACCGGGGGGCCGAAGCCGCGGCCCGCGAATGGATCGAGCGCCACTTCCGGATGGACGGAATCCTTGGCGAAGAGCTGGGCCTGATCCGGCCCCGCGCGCGCCGGCGCTGGGTGCTGGATCCGATCGATGGGACGAAGAGCTTCCTGCGCGGCGTGCCGCTGTGGGGCACGCTCGTCGCGGTGGCCGAAGGCGAGGCGGTGCTGGCGGGCGCGATCTACTGCGCCGCCGCCGGGGAGATGGTCGCGGCCGCCGTGGGCCAGGGCTGCTGGTGGAACGGCGCGCGATGCCGCGTGTCGGCCGAGGATGATCTCTCGCGCGCCACGGTGCTGACCACCGACGATCGCTTCCCCGTGGTGACCGCCGACGCCGGTGCGAGTGCGGCGCTCGTGCGCAGCGAGCGTGAGCGAATGCTCGCCGGATGGAATCGCGTGGCGGAGCGCGCCGCCATCGGCCGCACCTGGGGCGATTGCTACGGATATCTCCTCGTCGCCACCGGCCGCGCGGAAGCGATGATGGATGCGGTGATGGCGCCGTGGGACACCGCGGCGCTGCATCCCGTCATTACCGAGGCGGGCGGATGGTTCACCGACTGGGCCGGCGTGCCGACGGCATTCGGCGGCAGCAGCGTCGCGACCAATGCCGCGCTGGGCCCCAGGATCCGCGCGTTGCTGCACGTCGGGCGCAAAGCGGCCATGGGAACGAAGACCTAGCACCCGGGCCGCTAGAACTCGTCCACGACGCCCCGCGACACGCGCGTAGTGTCGCCCGCGTAGGCGAACGCCACGTGCTTCATGTAGGTGCGAGCCACACGCTGGATGTCGGTGGGCGTGACTTTGCGCAGCTCATCGACGAACCGGTCCGCTTCGCGATAGTCGCCCCGATACAGCTCGGCGCGCACGAGCAGGTTCGCCTGGTCCGCGTTGGTCTCGTTGTCCAGGAAGTATTCGGTGATGAATTGCTGGACCAGGCGGTCGAGCGCCCCGGGATCGACCAGGTTGCTCTGCAACGCGCCCAGCTCGTGACGCATGATCTGGAGCACCGAGTCGGGCGCGACGGTCGTGACGTAGAATCCACCCGATGAGAGCGCCCGGTCCACGAACGGCGCGTTGACGGCGTACGACAGATTGCGCCGCGACCGGATCTCCTGAAAGAACTGGCCGGAGAGCGCCGCGGCGGCCACGCGGAGCGCCTGATAGTCCGCGCTCGACGCGGGCGGTCCCTGGTAATATCCGAGGATGTAGTTCGTCGGCAGCTCGCGTTGGCGCGCCACGAGCACGCTCTGCGCGAGCGGCGACGCTTGCGGGACCGTCCAGTGGTACGTACCGGCGGGGAGATGCCCAAGTGTCGCGTGCACGATCTGCGTAACGCGCGCCGGCACTACGTTGCCGACCACCACCACGAGCAGGCGTGACCTGACGATCTGCGTCTGCTCGTACGCGCGGAGCTGCGCCCGCGTGATGCCGCCGATGGAATGCTCGGTCCCGGCCAGCGGCCGCCCGTACGCGGTGCCGGCGTAGGTCGCGCTGTCCGCGAGATACTCGACGAGCGCGTCCGGACTGTCGCCGCGCTGCCGCACGGCCGAACGGTACTGCTCCCGGATCAGTTCCACGTCCGCGGAGTCGAGCAACGGATACATCAGGCGGTCGGCCATGACGGCCCACGTCGAGTCGAACGTCGCGGACGTGGCCCGCACGCCCAGTGTGGTCCAGTCGGCCGCGGGCTCCACGACGATCGCGGTGCCGAGCCGCGCCATCGTCTGCCGGAGCCGGTCGCGGCTGTAGTGCCGCGTCCCCCGCTCGGAGACGTCGAGCAGGAAGGATTCGATGCCGGCGTTGTCGTTCGTCACCTGCCGGAGTCCGCCCAGCAGGTACACGTTGGCCGTCACGACGTCGTTGGCGGAGACGCGCCGGACGATCACCGGGATCCCGTCCACGACAATGCGGCTCGTCGCAGTGTCCGGTGCCGCGGGCACCGCGCCGGAGGACGCGAGGGCGGCCGCCAGGGCCAGGACGGCGATCACTGGACGCCTCCGGTGAGGTCCGCTTCGGTCAGGTTGATCGACTGCCGGTCGGCCGGCGAGATCACCACACCGGTCACGCGCGGCTTCCCGACGATGTACTTGCGGGCGTACGCCGCGAGGTCGGTGTTGGTCTGGTTCGCCATGTTGTCGACGTAGCCGAGGTAGTACTCGATGCTCGCGACGCTCCACCAGAACCCGACGGTGTGGGCGTATCCGGACGCGCGCTCGCGCCCGAATGCCGAGTTGACGGCGCGCTGGGCTTTGACTTCGGCGAGTTGCTCTGGGCTGACGTAGCCCACACTGTCGAAGCGCGCGATTTCCTTGTCGAGCGCCGCGAGCGCCGCGCGCAGTTTCCCGGGCGTCGTCTGGCCGCTGATGCTGATCGGCCCCGTGTGATCCAGCGTGTAGTAGTTGACGCCGATGTCCTGGAATAACCCGCTGTCGACGAGGCGCTGCTGGAACGCCGAGACGGGCTGGTTGAGCGCGTCGGAGAACACGTCCGCCGCGTATGTCGATGCCGGATCCGACCGCACGCTCGGCCCCTGCCATTCGATGAGGATCGTCACTGCCCCGACCGGCGCCTCGGCGATCACGGCCTGGCTCCCGGTCAGCGGCGGGATCGGCGGAATCGGATACGCGACGAACGGGTCGGGCTGGCGCGGCCAGTCGCCGAAGATCTCCTGCGCGAGTAAGAACACGCGTTCCGCGTCGACGTCCCCGGTGACGATGAGCGCCGAGTTGTTGGGGACGTAGTAGCGATGCTGGATCTCGCGCATCTGCTCCGGCGTCACGTGACGGACCACGTCACGGTCGCCGATCACGTTCTTCCGGCTCCAGTTTCCGGGATACAGTTTCTGGTCCATCGTCTGCGTCATCTGGAAGAACGGGCTCGCCTCCTGGCGGTCGTACTCGCCCAGGACGACCTCTTTTTCCCGCGCCAGCTCCGGCGACAGAAAGAGCGGGCCGCGAAGGGCCGCCGCCATGAAGCGGAGCGCGCCCGCGAGGCTGTCGGATGGCAGCGTGAGGTAGTAGCTCACGCTCTCTTCCTTGGTGGTGCCGTTGAAGACGGCGCCGAGATCGGCGGCGTGCTCGACGAACGCGTCGGGCTCGGGGTAGGTCTCGTTCGCCTTGAAGAACATGTGCTCGTACATGTGCGCGAGGCCGGCGTATTCCGGACTCTGCGTGAACGATCCGTTGCGCACGTCGATCTCGACCGTCGCCAGCGGCACGCCGTGGTTCTCGACGACGACGAGTTGGAGCCCGTTGTCGAGGACGCGACGCCGCGTGGCACGCTCGAGTATCGCCCGTTCCGATGCCGGTCCGGTCCCGGGTACGGCCGGCCCGGCGCTGGCCGGCGTACCCGCCGTGGCCTTGGCGGGCCTCCCCGGCGGCGTGGCCTGCTGCGCGTGAACGCCGGCGACGGGGATCGTGGCGGTCGTGACGATCGCGGCCATGGCGCACGCGGCCGCCGGCCGGGCCTGATGCAATGCCCATGATATGCTACGCGTTGTGGCGGACCACGCGCGGCGGCACATTCTACCTGACTGCATGGCGACGATTCTCTCGGATGACACGCTTGGCGCGCTGGCAGCGCGGCTGGACGGCTCGCGGCTCCGCCGCGACGAACCGCTCGCGCCGTACACGACGTTCAGGATCGGCGGACCCGCGGATCTGCTGTACGATGCCACGTCGGCGGACGATCTCGCAAATGCCGTGCTGTCCGCTCGCGCGCTCGGCGTACCGTATTTCGTGCTCGGGCTGGGTGCCAACATTCTGGTCGGGGATCGGGGTGTACGAGGTCTCGTGATTCGGAACACCGCTCGCCAGTTCGCGTTCCATCACGACGGCCGTCTGTGGGTGGAAAGCGGCGCGGTGCTCGGCCGGCTGATTCCCGAGGCGGTCGTGCGTGGATGGTCCGGGCTCGAGCATTACGTGGGCATTCCGACGACGATCGGCGGCGCGATCTGGCAGAATCTCCACTTTCTCTCGCCGGCGCCAGCCCGCGAACGCACGATGTTCATCGAGGAGATCTTCACCTCGGGCGATTTGCTGAAAGAATCGGGAGAACGCGCCAGCGCCGATCGCGAGGCCATGGCGTTCGGGTATGACACCAGCGCGCTGCATCACACGAGGGACGTCGTGCTGTCGGTGACCTTTCAGCTCGCCCGCGGCGAGCCCGCGGACATGCACCGGGTCATGCAGGAGAACCTGAGCTGGCGCGGTGCCAAGCACCCGTGGCTCGCGCTCTATCCGAGCGCGGGATCGATCTTCAAGAAGATCGAGGGCGTCGGTGCCGGGCGGCTGATCGACCAGGCGGGCCTCAAGGGGTTTCGGCACGGCGATGCGCAGATCTCGAATGTGCACGCCAACATCGTCGTCAATCTCGGTCACGCGACGGCGAGCGATGTCCGCGGCCTGATCGCGATCGCGCAGGATTCCGTCTGGGAGAAGTTCCAGCAGCGGCTCGAGCCGGAGATCGGGTTCATCGGAGAGTTCTGAGGAGAGTGCGGCCGGAGCCCTGAGAGTGGCGCCGCACGGCTAGAGCGCCGCGCCAAGCCGCACCACGAATTGGACACGGGCACCCCGGTCGAAGGATCGCGCGATGCCGGCTCCCGCGGCACCGCCGAAGAACCGGAGGATGAGGTCGGCCGACGTGCGAATGCCGTTGGTCGGGCTCGACGCGGGAATGGGAGTGCCGGCCGAGTCGCGCAGCACCACGTTCGTCGCCGGATCGACCCGTGAACCAAGCGCGATCAGCGCGCGGCGCGCCGATGCGGTCGATGCGTCGGCCCATCCGCTCTGCAGGCCGGCCGCGAGCGCGGGCGCCGGGCTGGGGAGCACGACCCCGCCCAGGCGGAGCGGCGCGTTCCAGAATGGCAGCGCGTACAGCACTTCGCCCTGCACCACCGCCGCACGGTCACCGCCGAATTGCTTGTAGTCGTAGGCGAGCAATCCCTCGGTGATCCCGATCTCGAACAGTTGCTGCGGTGGGATCACGGATCCCGCCACGATCCCCCCATCGGCACGGCCGAGGAAAGTGAACGGTCCGAACGCCCGGTCGCCCGACACGCGCGCCTCGGCGCGCTGCCACCCGATCTCGCCGCCCGCTGCCTCGTAGTGCAGCCGCACTCCCACGCCCTGCTGGACGAACCCCGCGTCCACACCCGGATGGATGTCGATCGTGAACGCACCACGGAGGTAGCGGCCGGGGAGCACGTTCCGATTGGGGCGGAATAGCGAATCGGCCAACAGCACTCGCGGCGGGAAGATGCCACGCGTGATGCGCGCACGGTCGCCCGCGTCCTCGCCCGGACCGCCCTCGATTCGCACCACGACGCCAGGGCCGTCGCCCGTACCGAGCCATCGGTGCACCGCATACGCGGTCGCGGCGCGACGGTCGACGTAGTCGTAGTCATCCTGGACGAGGAGCGCCTCGAGCAGGGGACCGCTCGTGAACACGGTGCGGAAGTCGTTCGTGTTGTCGAGGGTGCGCGACGCGCCGGCGCCGAGGAGCCACGGCCCCTGTCTCCATTCGAGCGTGGTGCCGGCCCGCGCGGTACGCTCGGTCCACGCCCATCCGGCGTTGGCGCGCAGCACGAGCCCGGGGGCTGCATCGCGGAACCGGAGGGTGCCGCCAGCGCCCGTGAACAGCCCCTCGACGCGATCGAAGTGGATGAAATCCGCGACCTGCCGGGTCCCGAAGTCGGCTCGCGGAGGACCCGTCGTGCGCCACTGGTCCGGCATGAATGCGGCGAAATCATCGGCACGCACGCTGGTGGTCGCCGCACCGAGGGGCGCCTGCCACGCCGTAAACCCCGACACACTGTCGGCCGGGGCAAAGGTGAGTGTGTGCGGAAGCATCCGCATCCGGCCGGCCGCTGGTATGCTGTCACGGAAGTTGGTGTCCGGCGTCGCTGCGCCCGCGCCCAGGGCTGGGCCGCCGGCCGTCACGCTCGTGTCCGCGCTCGTGTCGTTGACGGCGTATTCGCCGAAGTGCGACACGATGCGCAGGAGTGTCCGGCTCTCCCCGGCCACGGGCGAACCCACTTCGACCTCGATGCGCTGGGCCGATGGAAGCCAGTACCGGCCGCTGGCCTCACGGTTCGTGAGATCGATGAATGCGACTCCCTGGATCGCGAGCGCCTCGAGGCGCGCGCCGAGTTTGGCGTGGCCGCCCACCGCCTCGAACGCGCCGCGCATTCGCACGATCTCGGCGTACCGGAGATCGACGTCGATGTCGCCCTCGAACACCACGACGCGGCGCGCGAGATGCGTGCGCGGCGCGATGTGGATGCGCGCCACCGGGATCGTCTGGCCGTTCACGCGGATGGTGACCGCGGTGTCGCCGCCCCAATAGCGATAGACCTGTTCCCGGTCCCGCCCGAACGGATGAACGACTCGCACGAGGGTGTCGCGCGCGGCCGCCCGCCGGGCGCGGCGCGTCGTGTCGCCACCGAGGAACAGACCGAGCCGGTTGCCGTAGAGGACGGGAACAGCCCACGCCTGTTTGAGGACGCTCAGCGCCGAGATGTCGAACCCAGCCAATCGCGACCGGTATCCGACGACGCGCTGCGTGAACGCGCCGCTCCGCTGCCATCGCGCGACGGTCGCGACCTGCTCGACCTGTGTCGCGCCTTCTCTCCCATCGGGACTGCGCAGCAATACCGAGAGCTCGCTCTCGATGGTCACGCGATAGGAATTGAGCCCGGGCGGCACGGTGGCATTCCGCGCCGCAACCCGGCCAGCCAGCGCGCGCAGCATCGGCGTCGCATAGACGGAATCCGGCGCGGAGTCGGGCAGCGGCACGCGGGGCACTCCCTGAAGCGCCTGCGGTCCGATGACGGCCGCGAGCACCGCAAACAGGGGTAACACTCAGCGGGCCACAGGTTTGCGTTGTCGCATGAGAGGCAGAAAGATGACCGCTGTCGCAGTCCTGAGGCGGACGGCGAGCGCTGGTCAGATCCGGCGCAGCGAGGTCATCTTTGAAGATATGGCTGCTCGCGCGAGACCGGCGTTGGTACCACCCGGCATGGCGTCGTATTGGCAGGCGACCCGGGCGCCACGATACAGCGTGCTCTTTGCGCTGCCGCTGCTGCTGCTGTACGAAGCGATGGCCGCGTTTCTCCCCACGGGCCGCGGGCCCGAGCTGCGTAACGGCGCCGACGTATTGCTCTGGGATTTCTTTCTGACGGTGGCGGGCAAGCAGTACGCGCCACTCGTGTTCGGCCTGTCGCTCATCGGGTTCGGTGTGTGGCTGGTCGCCCGCGACTTGCGCTCGACGCGGGCGCCGCTCGAAGGGCGGTTCTTCCTCGGCATGGCCGGCGAGTCGTTCGTGCTCGCGCTGTGCTTCGGCTCCGTGGTGGGTACGCTCACCGCGCACCTGGTGCAGTCCGTCGTGCGGCCCGGCGCCGCTGCCGCGTGGGTGATGATGGCGTCGTCGCCGGCCGGCGGCGGCCCGCTTGCGAGCGCACCGGCTGCCACGCGCGTGATGCTCTCACTCGGCGCCGGTCTGTACGAGGAGCTGCTCTTTCGCGTGATTCTCGTCTCGGGGATCGCGCTGATCGCGCGGCGCGTGTTCGGCTGGCGGCCGTGGATCGCCGGCACGGTCGCGGTGAGCGTGTCGGCGCTGACCTTCGCGGCGTTCCATTACATCGGTCCCTACGGCGACCCGTTGCGCCTCGACTCGTTCGTGTTTCGCCTGCTGGGGGGCATCGCTTTCAGCATTCTCTACGTGAGTCGTGGATTCGGCATTACCGCCTGGACCCACGCCTGCTACGACCTGCTGGTACTCGTAGCGTAGGAGCCGCGGCTGGCGGCTGGCGGCCAGTAGCTGGCCGCACATGCGCCACCAACCGCCTCGCGATTGCTACCAGATCGACACGCGTTTGTCCGCCGGGCGGACCATGGGATCACCTGCCTGGCAGTGGAACGCCGCGGCGAATTCCGGCATGTTCGACATCGGGCCATTGACGCGCCAGCGCCCCGGAGAATGCACGTCCGTGAGGATCAGGTTGCGCGCGAATTCCGGACGAGACGTCGTCGCCCAGATCCGTGCCCACGAGAGGAAGAACTGCTGTTCGGGCGTGAATCCGGCATCCATCTCCCGCGGCTTGTTCGCCAGAGACCGCTCCAGCGCCGCGTAAGCGATCCTGAGGCCGCCGAGGTCGGCGATGTTCTCGCCCTGGGTGAGCTTGCCATTCACGTGCAGCGAATCGTTGACCGTGTAGCCGTTGAATTGGTCCACGATTCCCTGCGCCCGCTCCTGAAATCCCTTGGCATCCTCCGCCGTCCACCAGTCGTGCAGGTTGCCCTGCGCGTCGAACTTCCGCCCCTGGTCGTCGAAGCCGTGTGTCATCTCGTGCCCGATCGCCGCACCAATGCCGCCGTAGTTGACCGCGTCCGGCGCTTTTGGATCGAAGAACGGTGGCTGCAGGATTCCGGCCGGGAACACCACTTCGTTGATGTTCGAGTTGTAATAGGCGTTCACTGTTGGCGGCGACATCGTCCATTCCATACGGTCCGGTGGATGGCCGATCTTGTTGATGCGGCGCGCATACTCGAAATCGCTGGCCGCTATGAAGTTTTCGATGAACGGCCGCCGCTTCACCTCGAGCTTGGAGTAGTCGCGCCACGTGTCGGGGTACCCGATCTTGTTGAGATAAGCGTCGAGCTTCGTGATGGCCTGCTGCCGCGTCGCGGGGCTCATCCAGGCCAGCGTGCCGAGGTCCTCGCGCAGGACCGCCTCCATGTTGCGAACCATCGCCAGCGCCCGGGCCTTGGCCTCGGGCGGGAACGTGCGCGCGACGTAGGCCTGGCCGAGCGCTTCACCCATCGACTGGTCCGTAACCCGCACGCAGCGCTGCCACCGGGGCAGCATTTCCTTCGTGCCGTTGAGAATGCTCTCCATGCGGAAATCCTCGTCCACGAACCGTGTATCGAGCCACGGCTCGGCGCCGGCGAGGAAATGCCACCGGAGATAGGTCCGCCAGTCCGCCATTGGGACCGTGGTGAGCAGCGAATCGAGTGACCGGAAGAAATCCGGATCTGCGACGTTGGCCGACGTCACGTGCGGGACGTCCGCTTCCGCGAGCCACTGGGCGAGATCGGCGTGCGGCACCAGCTTCTCGGCGTCGGCCAGCGGCATGGGGTGGTACACCGCGTACGGGTCGCGCCGCTCCACGCGCGGACGGGAGATGCGCGCGAGCGATGTCTCGAGAGCCATCACGCGGTCCGCCTCACCCTTGGCCGTCGCATCGTCGTCGCCCGCCAGCGCGAGGCTTCGCGCGATGTGGGCGACGTACGCGGCCCGCACGGCCGCGGATGCCGAGTCGGGCTTGAGGTAGTAGTCGCGGTCGGGAAGGCCAAGGCCGCCCTGAGAGAGTTGGAGAATGACCTCGTTGCTGTTCTTCGGGTCCTGCTGCGAGGCCACGCCGAACACGACGTTCCCTCGCATCGCCTGCAAACGTGCCGCCTCACGCCGGAACTCCGCTGGAGTGGCGACCGCCGCGAGCCGCGCCAGCTCCGGCTTGATCGGCGTGATACCCGCCGCTTCCACGGCGGCCGAATCCATGCACGTCGCGTAGTAGAGCCCCACTTTCTCCGTCGCGCTGCGCGCGGCGTTGCCGGCGGACGATCCGGACGAACTAGCCGCCGGCGGAGAACCGGCAGCCTCCCGCGCCGCCTCGTCGAGTACGTCGCGAACGGTCTCCCGGTTGTGCTCCTGCAGCACGTCGAAGCTGCCCCACCGCGGATACGCCGCGGGGATCGGGTGATGCGCCCGCCACCCACCCGTCGCGAACTGATAGAAGTCCGTGCAGGCGGCGCAGGTCGTGTCGAGATCGGCGCGATCGATCCCGTGCACGATGACCGACGTGTCGGATGACTGCGCCGGACCCGCGGGCTGCTGGGCCAACAGCGCCACCGGCGTGCCGGCGATCAGGACGGCGAGGATGACCGAATTGACAGACATGGGAAAAAGGGACCTCGGCTGTGGAAGCGAACGGCGCGGTGTGGCGGCGGAGGCGAGCAAACCGGCTGTTTCAGCAGCAGAATCTGCGCCGCGTCCAGCCCGAGCGCGGCAAATGCCACCAGCCTATGGGTACGCATACGAAGCGCGGCCCGTTGACGGCCCTCATGTCCGCTGTGGCCGTTACGGTGCCATCCCGTCCCCGGATGCCCCACCCCGTGCCGCGGGGGCGGCGGTGCTACCTACTGCGACGACGAATCCGGCGGCGGCGCGCCGATGCGCCGCGCGCTGAAGTGGAGCAGTTTGGGATTGGTGGGATCGCGCTGCAGCGCGCTCGCCAGCAGGCTCTGGGCACGCCGGCCGTCACCGTCCTCCACCATCATGCGCGCCAGATCCACCACGGCGTCGCTGCACCGGTAATCCTCGTCGAGCGCCTTTTCGTAGGCGACGCGGGCAGTGTCACGCATCCCGGCCCGGAGCGCGGCTTCGCCACGCGCCACGTACACCAGGGCGCGAGCCGCGCGCGCAGTGCTGTCACCGGAAGCGACATGCTCGGTGGGCTCGGGCGGCAGCACGACGCCGCCGGTGGGCCGTGGCATACGCTGCGCACTGTCTCCCGCCTCCGGACGCTGCGCTGCGGTCTGCTGGGCCTGGATTGGCAGAGCGGCGCACGCCGCCGCCACGACACCCACGAGCATCAGTCGCACGACGCTCAAACTATGGCCGGATGCGAAGCGCCGGTAGATGCGGCGCATGCAGGTCCCGCCCGCCACGGTTGGCACGCCCCGCGGCTACGGTGTACGCTCAGCCGTGAGATGTTCGAGCTGCTCGGTCGCCGCCGTCCACGCCTCCAGCGCGGCATCGAGTGTCCGCCGCGCACGCTCCAGGGTGGCGCCGAGTTCGGCGCTCCGGGCGACGCCATCCGCTGTGGTGTAGAGGGCGGGATCTTCCAACGCCGCAGCCAGCGTCGCGACCGTGCTCTCGGCGGCCGTGACCGCGTCCTCGGCAGCCGTGGCTGCGCGCCGTGCGGTCCGCAGCGTGTTGCGCTCGCGGTTCGCATCTGGCGCGGCACGCTCGGTACGCCGGTGTTCTCGCACACGCCGGAGCGACTCGTCTTCCGCGGCGGCCACCGTCGCGGCATGCGCACGCTCGGCGCTCACCACTTCCCATTCGGCGAAGCTGCCGTCGAACGTCGTGATGCGCTGCTCGTGTAACACCCACACCCGCGTCGCGAGTGCGCGCAGCAGCGCACGATCGTGGCTCACCAGCAGCACCGTCCCGGGATAGCGCTCGACCGCATCCTCGAGTGCTTCGATCGACTCGACATCCAGGTGATTCGTCGGCTCATCGAAGATGAGCAGGTTCGCGCCTGACAACATGATCATCGCCAGCGCCACACGCGCCCGCTCGCCCCCCGAGAGCGTGTCGGCCCGCCGCAGGACTTCATCCCCCGAGAAGCCGAAGCGCCCGAGGTGCCCCTGGATCTGGCCCCGCGTCCAGAGCGGGCGCAGATCGTTGATGATGTCGTAGAGGCTCTTGCCAAGTGGGACCTGGGCGAGATCCTGCCGGTAGTACGCCGCGCTGATCGACCCCCCAAGCCGCAACTCGCCCGCCGCAGTGTCGCGCCGGCCGACGATCGTTTCCAGCAGGGTCGACTTGCCCGCTCCGTTCGGCCCGATGAGCCCCACACGGTCACCCCGCATGATGAAGGCGCCGAGGTCGCGCACCAGCGTGCGGCCCTCGATCGCGATGCGCGCGTCGCGCGCCTCGAGCACCTGGTCGCCGCCACGCTCGCGAACGTCGAATGCGACCGCCATCGTGCCATCTGCCGACGGCGGCGGGCTGAGGCGCGGCAGCCGCTCGAGACGTTTCCGCCTGCCTTTCGCTTGCCGGCTGTTCTGTCCTGCGATGTTGCGGCGAATGTAGTCCTGCTCCTTGTCCACGACCCGGCGCTGGCGGTCGGCCGCGCGCTGCTGCGTGAGCCGGCGTTCGGCGTACTGCGTCACGAACGCGGCGTACCCGCCCGTGTACGGGGTCGCCGTGCCGTTCTCGACGTGGAGCACATGGTCGGCCACCGCGGCAAGGAATGCCCGGTCGTGGCTGATGACAACGACGGTCGATGTCGTGTCCTGCAGGTATTGCTCGAGCCACTGGGTGGTCTCGAGATCCAGGTGATTGGTCGGCTCGTCGAGCAGCAGCACGTCGCCGGCGACCACGAGTTGGCGCGCCAGGCCGAGGCGTCCGCGCTCGCCGCCCGATAGCGCGGCGAGAGGACGCGTGCGCGCGTCGGCGGGGTCGAAGCCGAGCCCGTGAAGGACCGTGTCGACCCGTGGCGCGATCGTATAGCCGCCGTCGTGCTCGAAGCGCTCGAGGTCGCGGCCGTAGCGCGCGAGCGCGGCCTCGCTCGCATCCGCGCCGAGGGCGATCGCCTGCTCGGACAGCGACTGTTCGAGGGCGAGTAACTCCGCGAACTCCCCCGCCGCTGCTTCCCAGACCGTCGTCGCATCGCCGAAATCGCGGTGCTGCTCCAGGAGCGACACGCGCACACCGCTCGCGCGGGACACCTGCCCCGTCGTGGGTTCGAGCGCGCCCGTCATCAGCCGGAAGAGCGTCGTCTTGCCCGTGCCATTGCGGCCGACCATCCCCCACTTGTCGCCGGCGGCGATGGTCACCGTGACATCGTGGAGCAGATCGGTGGCGCCGAAGGAGACGCCGACGTTCGACAGCGAGAGTTGCGTCATGGATTCAGAAAGGAGACTGCCGCGGCCACGGAATCCGGCTGGCCGAAATATCGGTGCCTGGGTGCACGCACGGGGCCGTCGCGTCGCGGCCGGAACCGGCCCGTCGTGTCAGGCTTTGCTGCGCGCCTGGCCCGGGGCAGTGCTGGCGTCCGCCGCGATCCATTCCTTCCACGCCGCTTCGTCGAGGCCGATCGTGAGACGCTGCTGCCAGCGCGCGAGGGGGACGCGGAGCAACATCGGATCGCCAGCGAGAAGCTCCACCCATCGCTCATCCGAGTACCGAGCGGCTCCGAGCCCCCGCTCGGCGAACCGGCTTCCCGTCCGCGCGATCAGCGCGTCCGCTCCGAACTTCTGCGCGAAGCGTTTGAGCTCACCCGGCGAGGCCGCGCGCTCCTGGAGGTCGACGAAATGCACGCGGATCCGGCGCTCCGAAAAGAACCGGAGCGCCTTGCGCGTGTCCGAATCCTTCTTTGTGCCGAAGATCTGGACTTCCAATCTGTATGCCTGCCGCTCGGGTGAACGGGGAGTCGCGCCGCGTGGTGGCGGTGGTCACGCCGTTGACGGCGTGACAGGCTGCCCGCTTGGCGCCAGCTCGGTGGCCATCATCTCGAGGTCGAATCCTTCCTTGCGAATGCGGAGATCGTAGTAGAGCAGCGTGATGACGACGGTGAAGAACGGATAGATCAGCAGATTGGCAAGGTTGGCGCCCAGCGTCGTGAGCGCCGCGCCGGCATGGATGAACACCCCGGCGATGCTCACGAGGAAGAGAGCGATGAACTCGATAGTCACCAGGATGATGGCCGTGAGAAAGAGCACACCGAGGATGCGGCCCACCGATCCGGCAGCGAGCTGCCGGGACCGCATCAGCGCCGCCCGCGCAGTCTTGCCTTCGACCACCACGACGACCGTGCACGCGAAGAACCAGGCCAGGCACAGGAAGCCGGGGATGACGAACAGGATGAAGCCGATGAACGTGAAGATGGATTGAAGCAATGCGGCGGCGAATACGGACCAGAACCGGTTGATCACACGCTGCACGGCACCGATGATGGAGATCTCGCGGCCGAGATAGCTGTCCGAGATCACGACGACCACCGCGGCTGTCGACACGATGCTGAAGATCGCCGTGATCAGGAGCCCGAGGGAGAACAGCAACGCTTGGTCGCCGCCGGGTAGCTGTCCAGAACGAACATCCGGCAGGAACAGCCTGAGGATGTACGCCGGAATCAGGAAGATGGCCGACGCCGTGACGATCTCCATGTAGTGCTGCCGCAGCAGCTGTACGGCGGCATCGATCAACTCCGTCGTTGAACGCGGACGTAGAGCGACTGGCGGCATACACGCTCCGGACGCAGGGTGGGCGATCACGGACGCAGCGGCGAGCGGCCGGCGTTCCTGCGCGCACGACCCACTCGCACGAACCATGGAATTTCAATCCAGGCAGTGGCGCTTACGACGTCGCAAATGTAGCATTGCCGAGCTCGCCTCGCACGCGCCCAGACCGCCATCGCCACTGGAGTTCCTGGTGCCCCCATCACCGCCCGGACCCGATGCTCCCAGACGGTACCGGCCCGCTTGGTGGTTGCCAGGCCGGCACTTACGGACCCTCTGGGGCCGGCTGGGACGGCCGCTTCCAGTCGTCGCGACCCGCCGGGAGCGGCTCGAAACACCTGACCGCGATGTACTGGAGCTCGACCGGCTCGATGGGTCCTCCAGCACGGCCCCACGCCTCGTGATCCTCCACGGCCTCGAGGCGACGCCGCAGTCGCGGTATGCCCGGGGCATGCTGGCCGAGGCAGCGCGGCGCGGGTGGGGCGCTGACCTGATGTACTTCCGGTCATGCGCCGGCGCGCTCAACCGCGCGCGGCGGCTCTACCACTCCGGTGAAACCGGCGATCTGGCCTTTGTCGCCGATCACCTCGTCCGCGAGTTCGAGCACGCTCCCCTGGTGTTCGCGGGATTTTCGCTGGGCGGCAACGTGCTGCTCAAATGGCTCGGGGAGCGCGGCGGGGATGTTCCCCCGCAGGTGCGTGGCGCCGCCGCGGTGTCCGTTCCGTTCGATCTGGCGCGGGGCGCCCGGCACATCGGACAAGGATTTGCGCGTATCTACGAGGCGAGCTTCCTTCGCTCTCTCAAGCGCAAGACGCTCGCGAAGCTCGAGCAATACCCCGATCTCGCGGATCCGGGCCGCCTGGCGCGGTCGCGGTCGATCTATGAGTTCGACGACGCGGTGACGGCTCCGGTCCACGGATTCCGGAGCGCCGATGACTACTACGCCCGATCGAGTTCGCTCGGCTATCTCGCGGCGGTCCGTGTGCCCACGTTGTTGCTGAGCGCCATCGATGATCCGTTTCTGCCGCCGGACGTGCTCGGCGAGGTCCGCGCGATCGCCGCGCGCGTGCCCGCGCTCACACTGGAGTTCGTGCCGCGCGGCGGCCACGTCGGGTTCGTGATGGGTCCGCCGTGGCGTCCGTTCTATTACGCGGAATGGCGGGTGGCGGAGTTTCTCGCCGGCGTACTCGACACCGCGCGAGTGCCGGCATAAGATCGGGGCCGGACGGACGATGGCAGGCTGCCCGGCGTCCAGCGGCCGCCGCCACGCGGCCACCATCCTCCGGCACAGGCCCATGTATGACCGCCAACCGACTCGAGGTCGCGTGCTGCAATCACGCCAGAGCATCGCGCGCGTCTGGATTCGCCAGCGCGCTGTGGTCGCGATAGTGGCCGCCGGAATCCCGGTGGCGGCGCTCCCCGCGGGGGCACAAGGCGCGCCCGTCGCGCCCGCGCATCCGGTGGTGGGCCGCTCCGTCGTCGCGACGACATACGGTATTGTCGCGACGAGCCAGCCACTCGCATCGATGGCGGGCATCCAGATCCTCGAGCGCGGCGGCAATGCCATCGATGCGGCCATTGCCGCCAACGCCACACTCGGGCTGATGGAGCCCATGATGAACGGCATGGGAGGCGATCTCTTTGCGATCGTCTATGAGGCCAAGACCGGAAAACTCTACGGTCTCAATTCCAGCGGCTGGGCTCCGGCGGGCCTCACGCCCGAGCTGGTGAATGCCCGCGGAGCTGCGCACCCAGGCGAGACAGGCGCGCCTCGCATGCCGAATCGCGGCATCTACACGGTGACCGTGCCTGGCGCGGTCGCGGGATGGGACGCGCTGCACGAACGCTTCGGGCATCTCCCCTTCTCCACCATACTCGCCCCGGCCATCCGTTACGCCGAGTCGGGGTTTCCCGTGAGCGAGGTGGACGCTCGCATGTGGGGCGAGGCGCTGGCGGTGTTGTCGGCGGATCCCGGCGCGAGGGCGACCTATCTCCCCGGAGGCCAGCCGCCCGCCGCTGGTACGCTGTTCCGCAACCCCGATCTGGCGGTATCGCTCCGCGCGGTCGCGGCGCACGGGCGCGATGGCTTCTATCGCGGCCGCACCGCGGACACACTGGTGGCGTTCTGGCATGCCCAAGGCGCCACGCTCACGCATGGCGACCTCACGGAGTTCCGGCCGGAATGGGTCACGCCGGTCCAGACGACCTACCGGGGCTGGACCGTGAGCGAGCTGCCGCCCAACACCCAGGGCGTCGGCGCGCTCATGATGCTCAACATCATGGAGCGGTTTCCGCTCGGCGAATACGGATTCCACAGCGCCCGGGCGCTGCATGTGATGATCGAAGCGAAGAAGCTCGCGTACGCCGATGTGCTACGGTACGTCGGCGATCCGCGGTTCAGCGAGATTCCCGTGCAGGCGATGCTGAGCAAGGGTCACGCGGCCGCCCGCGCGGCGCTCATCGACCCGCAGCACGCCCACTGCGATGTACAGCCGTCGGTGCTGGCCGGTGGCCCGCCGTCCGCGGGAAGCGAGACGATCTATCTGAGCGTCGTCGACCGCGCGGGCAACATCGTGTCGCTGATCCAGAGCAACTATTCGGCGTTCGGCTCGGGACTCGTCGCACCGGGCACGGGGTTCGTCCTGCAGAACCGCGGCGCCTTGTTCAGCCTCGCGGCCGGCCAGGCCAACACGCTCGCGCCGCACAAGCGGCCGCTGCACACGCTGATTCCCGGGTTCATGCAGAAGGGGGAGACCCGGATCGGCTTCGGCATCATGGGCGGATGGAACCAGGCGCAGGCCCACGCGCAGTTCGTCGCCGGCATCGCGGACTTCGGCCTCGATATCCAGGAGGCGCTCGAGGCCGGGCGTTTCACCAAGCCGACGTTCGGGGGCTGCGACGTCGAAATCGAATCGCGGGTGAGCGACTCCGCCCGCGACAGCCTCACCGCTCTGGGCCATCAGCTCACCGTCCTGCCCCCGCGAACCGGGGAGTTCGGCTACGGCCAGGCCGTGATGAGCGATTCGGCCGGTGTGCACTTCGGTGCGTCCGACCCGCGCCACGACGGCGCTGCCATACCCGAAGGCCCCGAAGACGCCTTCCCGCTACCCCCCGCGCCTACACCGCATCGGACAGGCTCGTGAAGTTGAAGTCATGAGCTTTGACGGCGGGCATGGCCACATCGCCGCCCGCCTCTGTGCCAGCGAGCCGCACTGGCTCGCTCATGGCTTCGACGTTGTTGAGCAGGAAGATCGGTGAATCGTTGAACCGGAAGTTCTTCACGGGGTGCGTGACCGCGCCGTGCTCGATCAGGTAGGTCCCGTCACGCGTCAACCCCGTGAACAGCGCCGTGCGCGGATCCACGGGGCGGAGGTACCACAGCCGCGTGACGAGCACCCCGCGCTCCGTCCCCTTGATCATGTCGTCGAGTGTCGACGAGCCGCCCGCCAGCTTGATCGAGTTGCGGATTCCCGAGAATGGCTTGTTCTGCTTCTTCGCCCAGAACCGGGTGTAGGACAGGTTGGCCAGGACACCCTTGTCGATCCAGACCTGCCGGGCGAGCGGATAGCCCTCATTGTCAAAAGGCGCTGCGAGCAGTTGGGGATCGGCCGGATCGGCGAACAGCGTGACGCTCGAATCCGCGACCTTCTGCCCGATCTTCGATCCGCCGGAGGCGCTGGTGAAGGGGCTGCGCCCTTCGTCTGCCTGCCGCGCGTCAAGGAAGAAATTCAGGAGCTGCACGAGATCACCGACCGCCTGCGGCTCGAGCACCACCGTGTAACGTCCGGGCTCCACCGCGACGGCATCGCGCGACCGGCGCGCCTTGTCGAGCGCGTGGGCCGCAATCGCACCCGCGTCGATCTTGCCCCAATCCCGCTCGTCCGCGCCGGCCCAGCCCGAGCCCGTTCCGTCGGCCGTCCGGACGGTCAGGGTGTAGTTGGCGTCCGTGTCGCGATGGTAGGCAGCCAGCCCGGCTTTGTTGGCGAGAAGCGTCGCGCGGGTCGTGACGATGATGTATCCGGCGGCCACCGACGCCTCGGCGCCCGATGACGCGCGTGCCGGCTGCAGGGCCGTCAACGCGGCGCGCGCCCGCTGCTCCGGAGTCACAGAGGCCGTCGTATCGAAGTACGCCTCGACCGCCGCGTATTGTTGCGGGCCGAGCGGCGGCACGGCATCCGGATCGTCGGGGGCGAGCTTCGCCAGTTCTTCGGACCGCGCGACCGCCGCGGCAACGGCATCGTCCGACGTGTCGTTGATCTGGACGACGGCATGCTTGGGGCCGAACGACGTGTTGATCGTCACGACCGTGTCCGTGACGTCGCCCGCCGTGGCGAGCTGGTTTGCCGCGAAGCGCGTGTTGCCGGCCACGGTGCTGGTGACGGTGATCTCGCATCCGTCGGCGGTCGAATGCTTCAGCGCGCGGCCGGCGATATCCTGCATCTCATCACGCGTGAGCACTGTGAATCCGTCGCTCTCGCGATGGCGGCGCCCGCCCAGCGTCGTGACGGCGTCGCGGATCACTTCGCGGCGGGAGAGCCGCGCGGAAGTCGTGAAGCGGCTCATGCCTTTCTCCCCGTGTTGATCACGTTGACCTGCGAGAAGTGTACGGGGACCGCGCCGTGGCTCACCGCGTTGATCTGCGGAGGTTGGCCTTTGCCGTCGAAGAACGAGCCGTTGAGCTCATATGAGCGCTTGCCGCCGATCATCTTCATGCTGTTCCAGAAGTCCGGGGTCCTGATCTGATAGGCGACGTCTTTGAGCATGCCCGCGATCTTGCCGCCTTTGATCTCGTAGAAGAGCTGGCCGCTGAACTGCGCGTTGTAGCGCTGCTGGTCGATCGAGAAGGACCCGTCGCCGATGATCGCGATGCCGCGGTCGGTGGCCGCGATCACATCCTCCCAGGTGTGGTCTTCCTTCCCCGGGAGCAGCGACACGTTGGGCATCCGCTGGAACTGCACGTTGGCCCAATCCTGCGCGTAGCAGCAGCCGTGCGACCGCGTCGGCCGTCCCTGCTTGTCATACCACCACTTGAGCCAGGGCGCCTGCTCGCGATTCGTCTGGTAGTCGTTGAGGATACCGTCCTTGATGATGAGGAAATCCTCGGGACGGACGCCGTCGTCATCGTATCCCATCGTCGAGAGACCGCCCGCCTGCGAGCGGTCGCCCTGGATGTTCATCATCGGCGGGCCGTAGCGGAGATGCCCGAGAGTTTTCTGCGGCGGCGTCACGAAGCTCGTGCCGGCGTAGTTCGCCTCGTACCCCATCGCGCGATCCAGCTCCGTCGGATGGCCGATCGATTCGTGGATCGTGAGCCAGATGTTCGACGGATGCAGCACGAGATCGTAGCGGCCCACCTCGACCGGCTTGGCCGAGAGGCGCTGGTTGGCTTCCTCGCCCCACTGCTGGGCATGGCCCGCGAGATCCTGTTCGATCACGTACTCCCAGCCGCGGCCCATCGGCGCCACGACGTTCGTCCGGTTCTGGAAGTCGGTGCGGTCGGCGGATACCGCCGTGATCTGCATCGTCGGATAGCTGCGAATCAGAGTCTGGCGAATCGCCGACCCGAGGGTCGAGGCGTAGTTCCGCTCTTCCTTCGCGAAGAACAGACCGCTCGTGACGAACTTGACGTTGGGCGCCTTGAGGGCCGCCGCGTTGGCCTTGAGCAGGACGTCGGTCTTCTGCTCGAGCGGGATCGTCCACGGATCCGTCGTGAAGTTGCTTTGCCATGTGACGTCGGCATAGGCGGGCGCCGGCGCCAGGGTCACCGCGGCGTCACGCGCCACCCGGGTACCGCGCGCCGTCGCCACCGCCTGGCGTGCCGCGGCCGCGACGGCGTCCGTCGTCAGTGCGCGTGTGGCCGCGAATCCCCACGTGCCATCGGCCAGCGCGCGGACGCCACATCCGATCGTGTCGAGATCCACGACGTTGAGGATCTGCTGCTCGCGCGTGAAGACGAAGTTGCGCTGGAGGCGCTGGATGCGCACGTCGGCATATTGCGCGCCGGCCATGGTCGCGGCGTTGAGCGCGGCCGCGAGCAACTCCTTGACCGCCGGCGGGTCGCCGATGACGGCGGCGGCATCGGCCGGCGCATCATGCCTCACGACCCCGAGTACCGGGGATTCCCAGAGGGGGCCGCGGCCAGTCTGCACGGCGAGCACGGCGGCGGCAGCGGCACCTTGCTTCAGGAACTCTCGACGGTCTGCCATTCAACGTCCTCGAACGGAAGAAAGTGTGCGGGCAAGTACAGCCTTCATGGGACACGGCATCCGCTGCTGCGGTTGCCCATGAGGCAAAACCGGACGGACAGAAAGGGGAGCGAAGATAGCCGGCGGTACCACGGGCTGCGAGACGACTGGTTGGGCCCCGGGCTCAGCCTGGGACGGCAGCCGGAAGACGAAGGGTGGCGAGACAACCCGGTGCGCCTTCGCGATTCGCCAGCGTGAGCGTGCCGCCGTGGGCCTCCGCAATCTGGCGGCTCAGCGCGAGGCCGATGCCGGATCCCTGTGGCTTCGTCGTAAAGAACGGAACGAACAGGTTCGCGGTCGCAGTCAGCCCCGGTCCTTCATCCGACACCGTGACATCCACGTGCCCATCGCCGGCGGTCCACGCCATGGCGAGCCCGCCGCCGGTCTCGAGTGATGCATCCGCGGCGTTTCGCACCAGGTTGATCAGCAGTTGGTCGAGCTGGTCGGCGTCGCCGGCGATCGTGACCGCCGGCCCGCTGTCCACGTGCACCGGCACGCGCGTCTCGAGCGTTGCCGTGCGCTGCACCCAACTGCCCACGTCCATCGGCGCGAGCCGCGGCCGCGGCAGTTGTGCCAGCCGCGCGTAGGCGGACATGAAGCGGGACAGCGCTTCGGAGCGCGATCCGATGATCGCGAGCCCGCGGCTCACGTCGCCGCCGAGATCGGCCGGCGGCGGCTGGCGGGTGACCATCTCGCGAAGCGTGTACGCGATCGACTGGATGGGAGCCAGTGAGTTGTTGATCTCGTGGCTCAGCACCCGTACGATGCGCTGCCACGCCGCGAGTTGCTCCTCGCGCAATGTCCGGCTGAGATCCGTGAGCACGAGCAGCGTATGCGAGCGGCCGCCCCGGCGGATGTGGGTGCGGCGCACGCCCCAGCGCCCTGCACCGCCCGGCAGTGCAAAGTCCTCGACGCGGGGCACTTCGCCCGTCAGCGCGGACGCCAGTTGCAACGCCGCCGCCTCGCGCCCGATCAATCGTTCGCCGGGCTGCGCCAGCAACCGCTCGCCGGCCCGATTGACCAGTCGCAGCCGTCCGTCTTCGTCGAAGGCGAAGACGGCGACGTCGATCTCCGTCATCACGGTGCGGAGCAGCGCCGTGGCTTCCATCTCACCGAGCCGCCGCGTGCGGAGCTGGTCGCCGAACAGATTCGTTTCGAGCAGCGTCAGGCCGAGCGCGTCATCGGGCCGCGCGCCGCGGACGCGCAAGGTATAGTCCCCGTCGCGGAGGCCGGCGATCAGGTTCGAGAGCGTTCGCAACGGATGCACCACGACGGCGCGCACGGCGAGGGCACCGCCGATCCAGGCGGCGCCGAGCGCGGCCAACGCCGCCCAACGGGCCGGAGCCGGCATGGTCGTGCGCTCGAGAAACACGGCCGCGACGATCAGGGCGGGAAGCGCGGGGAGAAGCGCCAGCGCGAACACCCGGCGTTCGTGCCGCACGCGTTGCCACCAGTGATCGGCTGGCTCGCCCTCGAGCGAAACCTGCGCCGCTGCGACGGACGGCGCGGGAGCGTTAGTCTCGGCGGCCTCGGCTACCGCGACGCCGGGTATGCCCCGCGCGGCCGGCGGCGTGGCCGGTATCTGCGTGCGGACCTCACTGGCCATTGCCTTCCAAGCGGCGGTAGAGCGCGCTCCGGCTCAATCCCAACGCCTTGGCCGCCTGGCTGACATTCCCGCCGAACCGCGAGAGGGCGCGCTCGATGATCGCTCGCTCGGCTTCGGCCAGCGTGAGGTCCTCGAGACGCGCGGGCGGACCCGGGGGGCGAAGCCCGAGATCTCCCGCACGCACGGTGGCGCCCTGCGCGAGGAGCACGCCGCGCTCCACGGCGTGATCCAGCTCTCGCACGTTGCCCGGCCAGTTGTGCGTGAGCAGCGCCTGCGCGGCACCGGCATCGAGCGTGAGCCCGCGGCGGCCGTAGCGCAGCGCATGCTGATCGAGGAAATGGCGGGCGAGCGGCAGGATGTCCTCGCGGCGATCACGGAGTGGAGGGAGCGCGATCTCGATCGTGTTGATGCGGAACAGCAGGTCCTCGCGGAAGCGGCCGCCGATGACTTCGTCGCGAAGATCGGCGTTCGTGGCGGCCATGATGCGGACGTCCACCCGCTTGGTTCGCGACGACCCGACCCGCTCGACTTCTCGCGTCTGCAGCACGCGCAGCAGCTTGGACTGCTGTCCCATGGAGATATTGGCGATCTCGTCGAGAAAGAGCGAGCCCCCGTCGGCCAGCTCGAAGCGGCCCGCGCGGTCGGTCTTGGCGTCGGTGAACGCACCTCGTACGTGGCCAAACATCTCGCTCTCGAACACGCCCTCGGACAGGCCACCAAGGTTGACCGCGGTGAACGGCCGCTGTGCGCGTCCCGACGCGGCGTGCAGCCACTGCGCGACCAGCTCCTTGCCGGTCCCGTGCTCCCCGGTGATGAGCACGTTGGCCTCGGATGGCGCGATGCGCGCCATGAGATCGAGCACGGGCCGCATGCGCGGCGACTCGGCGATCAGGAGCGGACGCCCGGGGCTCGATCGCAGTGTATCGATCTCGGTCTGGAGCTGGCGGCCCGCGCGGAGCGCCCGCCCCATCTCCACCTGGCGCCGCAAGGTGAGAACCAGGCGGTCGTTGCTCCACGGCTTCTCGACGTAGTCGTACGCCCCGCGCCGCATCGCTTCCACCGCGCCGTCGACACTGCCCCAGGCCGTCATCACGGAGACCGGCAATGTCGCGTCCGCCGCGCGGATGCGGCCGAGAAGGTCGATCCCTTCGTCGCCCGACGTGGTGTCCCGCGCGTAGTTCAGATCGATGAGCGCGGCATCGAGATCGCCGCTTTGCACCGCGAGCAGCACGCCGGCCGGGGACAGCGCCGTCTCGACCTCGTAGTCCTCGCCCTTGAGGAGAAGCCTGAGCGCTTCGAGAATGTCGGGCTGGTCGTCGGCAACGAGAATCCGCGGGCGCCGGACTACGACGGTCGTGTCGGTCATTCCATCCTCCAGGGATTCATTCGGCCCTCAGGGCAATGACCGGATCGATCCGTGCGGCACGCCGCGCCGGGATGAAGCACGCGAGCGCCGCGACCCCGCCAATCACGGCGACGACTGTGACGAACGTTACGGGATCGCTGGGAGTCACTCCGTAGAGCCGGCTGCGTAAGAACCCGGACGCGGCGATCGCGATGAGCAGCCCCACAGCCACACCGCCGCCGATGGGCGCCAGTCCCTGCCACATCATCGACGTCACTACGCGCCCCGAGTCCGCGCCGAGGGCCATGCGGATCCCAATGTCTCGCGTGCGCTGCAGGACGACGTAGGCGACGACGCCGTACAGGCCGAGCGCCGCGAGGATCAGCGTCGCGACGCCGAAGCTCGTGAACAGTAGCGCACCGGTCCGGTACGGCCGGATCTGCCCTGCTAGCTCGTGGCTGACCGGCCGCACGTCGGCGTACGGAAGATCGGCAGCAGTGCCGCGCATAGCGCCACGGATGGAGGTGAGTAGCGCTGGCGTAATCTCGGGCGTCCGGATGACGATGGTCGGGAGCCACCACTGGCTGTGCTGCGCCCGCGGGATGAAGTAGCGGGGTATTGCCACCTTCGAGATGTTCGTCCTCGACTCGGCGGCCACGCCAACCACCTCGCTGCATGGTGTCGGGGGCGGCGCGCCGAGCGCGATCTTCAGACACTGGCCCAACGGCGCCTGGCCCGGCCAATAGCGTCGCGCGAGCGCTTCGGACACGACGACGACTGGTTGGCTGCCCGCCCGGTCTCCGTCCGTGATGTCGCGCCCCTTGATGAGGCGAATGCCGGACGCCAGGAGATAGTGAGGCCCGACGAAGTCCACGAGCGGCCCGAGTGGCAGCTTGGGAGCCGGGCCGGTCGCCAGTGATACCGGAAAAGCTTCGCTGCCGCTGAACATTGGTATATCCTCGATCGCGGCCGCCGTGACACCCGGGAGCGACACGATCCGCTCCAGCATCCGGTCGTAAAGCGCCGCCGCTCCTGCCGAGTCGTAGTGTGCCGACTTGAGATCGGCGGAGGCCAGCACCACATGGCCGGTATCGACACCAATGTCGGCCCGCGTGGCCAGTTGGAGCGATCTCACGAACAATCCGGCCGCAGCGAGGACCGCGAGTGAGAGCGCGGCCTGGCCGCCCAGAAGCCACGACTGGACCCGAAATGTCGCGGTTGAGCCGTGGGTCGCGCCATCCCGCAACGACACCGAGACACCAGCCCGGCTCACGATAATGGCAGGTGCGATACCGGCCACGATTGTCGCAGTGGCGATCGCCGCAAGCGTGAAGAGCAGCACGCTGCCGCTGAACGCCGGGCGCGAATCGGCGATCTCGAAATACCGCGCGACGTCGGTTCCCCAGAGTCGCACGACGAGGCCGAGCAATCCCCCGGCGCCTGCGATGACCCCGCACTCGGCGATGAGCTGGCGGATGACGCGTCCGCGGCTGGCCCCCAGAGAAATCCGCACTGCGAGTTCCTGGCGCCGCCGGGTACCGCGCGCCAGGAGCAGGTTGGTGAGGTTCAGACACGCGACGAGCATCACGCAGATCACCGCGCCGAAGAGCCACAGCGCGAGCGATGCCTGTGCCGGACGCCCAGGACCAAGCGCCTCGATGAGAGGAGCGCTAATGACGACAGGATGGGGATCGAGCGCTCGTTGCGGCGGGGCGCCGGGGCCGAGGCTCGCTGCGGTGGTGTCGCTGGCGTCGCCGCGGGCGACGAATGTCGTCGCTTCCCGCAGGGCGCTGCTAACCGGGATATTCGGTGCCAGATGCCCGAGAAACCGAAACAACGTCGTCAGACGGTTGCTCGCAAGCCCATCGAACTGGCTCTGCATCTCGCGGAGCTCGCTGATCGGCACCCAGACATCGATGTAGTCGCTGGACTCGCCGCGGAAGTTCGGCTCGGTGACTCCCACGATTGTGTACGGCTGGTTGTCGAGGATGAGCGTGCGGCCCACCGCATCCGGCCGCCCCCCAAACTCTGATTGCCAGAGCCGGTGGCTCACGACGACCACGCGGTGCGGGCCCGGGGGGGTGTCCTCGTTGTCCGCGAAGAATCGTCCGGCGATGGGACGCGCGCCGAGCACAGTGAAGTAGCTCGCCGAGACTGCTTTGCCGGCGACGCGGTGGGCAGCTGCCCCGCGGCCCGCGCTGTACGTCTCGTCCGAGTAGATAGCGACACTCGAAAACGCGTGCGTCGCCTGGCGGAGGTCGAGGTAGTTCGGGTACGAACCCCCGGCCCCCTCAGGACCCGAGGTCAGCATCCCGGTTTGCCGGACGATCGCGAGCCGGATGACCCGTGCCGGATCGTGCACACCCGGCGGTGGCTGCAGGAAGACCGCGTCCAGCACACCGAACATGAGAGTGCTGGCGCCGATGCCCGCTGCCAGACAGAACACCGCCGTCAGCGCAAAACCGGGGCTCCGGAGCAGGGATCGGATCGCGTGGCGGACATCCAGTGTGAGCGCATCCATGAGTGAGCCTGGTGCAGCCGGAGTCCGCGTGCGGGGACCGGCCGGCGGATCACGCCATCCAGCCGTCTCGCAATTGGATCACACGCTTCCCGCGCGCGGCGTTTTCCTCGGAGTGCGTGACCTGGACGATCGTCGTACCCGCGGCGTTGAGCTCGGAGAATAGATCCATGATCTCGCGCCCCTGGCTCGAATGGAGATTGCCCGTGGGCTCGTCCGCAAGGATGACCGCGGGACTCGCGATCAGCGCGCGCGCGATGCCGACGAGCTGCTGCTGGCCGCCCGAGAGCTGCCTCGGATACAGGTCCTTCTTCCCCACGATGCCGAAGCGGTCGAGCGTGTCGGCGACCAGTGACTGCCGCTGCGCCTTGGGCACATCGCGGTACGACAGCGGCACGTCGAGGTTCTCGGCCACCGTCAGCTCGTCGAGGAGATGGTACTGCTGGAATACGAAACCGATGTGCCGGCGTCCGAGCGCGGTGCGCGCTTTGACCGGGAGCGTATGGACGGCGGAACCGGCCAGGTGGTACTCCCCTGCCCATCCGCTGTCGAGGATGCCGAGCACGTTGAGGAGCGTGGATTTTCCGGCTCCCGACGGGCCCATGATGGACACGAAGTCCCCGCGCTCGATGTCGAGCGTGATGCCGCGCAGCACGTAATTGCGCTGGCCGCCCGCATCGTACGACCGCTCCACGTTGCGGAGCGAGATCAGCGGACCGTGGAACTCGGCGAGCGCGTCGGCTTTCGCGTCAGCGACGGCAGCCGCGCCGGCGGCCGCGGAGCGGCGCGGCCAGATCATGAGACCCCGAATCCGCTCTGGCCAAGAGTCTGCGCATCGGCGTCCCGCTGCGGGCCGTGCTCCTCCTCGACCACCCGCCCGTCGAACAGATGCACCGTCCGCTCGGCGTGCCGCGCGAAGCGCGGGTCGTGCGTCACCATGCAGATCGTCGCGCCGCCTTCGTGCAGCTCGCGAAGGAGGCCCATCACCGCCTCGCCGTTCTGCGAATCGAGATTTCCCGTCGGCTCGTCAGCGAGCAGGATCAGCGGCTCGCCGGCCACGGCGCGCGCGACGGCCACGCGCTGCTGCTGGCCGCCGGAGAGCTGGGCAGGATAATGCTTGGTTCGGTGTGCCATCCCGACGCGTTCGAGTGCGGCCTGGACGCGTTGCCGCCGGTCGGCGGATGGCATCCCGCGATACGTGAGTGGCAGCTCGACGTTTTCGGCGACTGTCAGATCGCCGATCAGATTGAACGCCTGGAAGATGAAACCGATCTGGCGGTTCCGGACCCGCGCCCGGTCGGCCGCAGATAGCGAGTCGACCGGCTCCCCTGCCAGTTCATAGCGGCCACTCGTCGGGGTATCGAGGAGACCAAGGATCGAGAGTAGCGTCGTCTTGCCGCAGCCGGACGGTCCTCCAATCGCGACGTACTCGCCTTCGCGGATCTCGAGATGGATCTCCGCGAGCGCGTGTGTCTCCATTTCGTCGGTGAGGAAGACCTTCTTGACGCCGTCGAGCCTGATCAGAGCGGCGGCGCCTGTACCGGCGCCGGGCTGGGGCTGCGGAGCAGCAGACGCAGTGGTCATTCGATGCGCACCTTGTTGACGTTGTCCCAGGCCGACATATCGGAGATGATGACGTGGTCTCCGGCCGAAAGGCCCTGCCGGATCTCGATCGTAGTGACGGACGCGCGCCCGAACGTCACCGGTACTCGCGACGCAGTGTTGCTTTTGGGATCCAGCTTGAACACGCCGACAGTCAGGTTGTTCTGCGCGAACGCGGGCCTGCCGACGTACAACACGTTCTCGAGCCGTTCGACCTCGATCGTGCCGTCGACGCTGAGGTCCGCTCGCGCGCCCGCAGGCAGCGTACCGGGCAGCGATACCTCCACTTCGACGGTGCCGTTCTGCGCCGCCGGCGCGATCCGCACGACCCGGCCGGGGACGACGCCATTGCGCGTATCGACCGACACGACCTCTCCCACCGTGACGTCGACGACCTGCGTCTCTGGCACGTTGAGGAGCGCCTTGAGCTTCCCAGGTTGGGCGACCTTGGCGAGGATCTGGCCCGGCACCACCCATTGGCCGAGGTCGAGCGATGATTCCTGCAGAACCCCGCTGTCGCCGGCGACCACGCGCATCGACGCGACTCGGTCCTCCTGGAACTGGGCGATTGCCTGCAGCCGCTGGATCTGCTGCTGCTGCAACACGAGCTGCCGGCTGACGGACTCGGTCAGCAGATGCAGATGGTCGCGCTCAGTGGACAGGCGCGAATCGAGCTCCCGCAACCTGTCGTGCGCCTTCGCCAGCTCCATCCCGCCCGCGAATCCCTTCTTGTCGAGCGCATCCATCATGGCGGCATTGCGGGCCGCTTCAGCCGAATCCGACAGCACCGTCGCGAGCTGCGACGACTCGGTCAGACGCTGGGTCTCAAGTGCGGTCTGCGTCGTCACGAGTGCGGCCTTGGCTTCGGCGAGTTGTTGCTGGGCGGTGAGTGCTTGGTACTGCACGTCCGGGTTAGACAACTCGACCAGGACAGTGGTTGGACTGACGTGCGCGCCGGGCAGGACATCGCGCCGCTCGACCCGGCCCGCCGTCACGGCGGACACAAAGCGAACGTGCTCCGGTTCGAGCTTGCCCGGGGCCCGTACCTGGCGAAGCATCGTTCCGCGGCGGACGGTGTCGATCCACAGGGTACCGCGCTCGACTGATGGGGCGCGGGATTCCAGACGGCTGACCGAAACGGTCACCGAGATGACGGCCACCACCGCGAGGGCGATGATGAGGTAGCGGCGCCGGCGTTTCGGCGGAGTGCGGACGATATCCACGGTGACTTCACCTTAAGGAAGTACCGTGCCGAACGCAAAGACTGGCTTATCTGCTGTAGTCCCAGCGATTTAGAATCATCCAGGCTGACTCGGGATTCTCCAGCCTGATCCGCGCTTGGGACCGTCAATCCCAAAAACGAACACCAACCTCTGCGCGTCCCCACGGCTCGGACACCCGCAAAATTGACGCTGGGCGGTGCTGGGCAGCATCCAGCCGCGGTTGGCTCCTGCGCCTCTTCCACCCGCCAGCGGCCAAACACGAATCGCTAACTTTCCTGCCCAAACTCTGCCTAAACATTGCCAGGAGTCATTGCCATGCCGACGCGCCGAGCAAGCGCTGTGTGGGAAGGGGGACTGCGATCCGGTAAGGGAAACGTCAAGACTGAGACGGGCACGCTCGACGCCGCGTACTCGTTCGGGTCTCGTTTCGAGAGTGGGAAAGGAACGAACCCCGAGGAGCTCCTGGCAGCCGCGGAAGCCGCGTGTTTCGCCATGGCGCTGAGCGTCGGCCTCGAAGGCGCGGGTACACCGCCGGCGCGCATCGACGCATCGGCGGCATGCACGATCGACAAAGTGCCCGAAGGCTTCAGGATTACGACGATGAAGCTGACCGTCCGCGCGACCGTCCCCGGTGCGACAGCGGAGTCGTTTCAGAAGATCGCCCAGGCGACCAAGGACGGTTGTCCCGTGTCGAGCGCGTTGAAGGGAAACGTGAAGATCGATTTGGACGCGACGCTGACCTAGCTCGCGCGCGGAGTTCCCGAGAGGGAGAAACGACAGACGGAAAAAATCAGGCCGGCCACGCTGATATGTGGCCGGCCTTGCGTCATCGGCCGAATCGTGATGGCGCGTGCCGCTGGCCGAGTGCCGACGCTAGCTGCCGGTCTTCTCCCCTGCCTTCTCGATATCCACCACGGCGCGGTCGAGGGCTTCCTTGATCCGCTTGAGCTGCTCGGGATCCTTGAGGCGCGTCGCCGTTGCGTACGTCGCGCGCGCCACGTTCTTGAATGCCTGGTGCACCTCGAGCATCGGCGGCCCGAAGAAGCTCGTCGCGAACTCCGAGATCCGGTCGAAGATCTCGTCGACGGAGCTCTTGTTCTGCTCGAGATAGGCGCGGCCTTCCGCGGTGATCTCGTACACTTTCTTCCCGGCCTCGTCGGTCGTGCCACGGGCATACCCCATTTCTTCCAGCATGGTCAGCGTGGGATACACCGCGCCAGGGCTGGGTGAATAGGTCCCGCCGAGCCGCTCCTCGAGCGCCTTGATGATCTCGTATCCGTGACGGGGTTTTTCGCTCAGCAGATGCAGGATCACATACTTGAGATCGCCCTGCTCGAACATTCGTCCGCCCCGGCCCCAATGCCGGCCCCCTCGGCCTGTGCCGGGTCCCCGTCCCCACGATCCGCCTTCACCCCACCCGCTGCCCCACGCCCACGAACCCCCGCGAACCCCCCGGGCACCGCGCGGGCCGCACCCGCCGCCCCAATCGCCACCGAACATAAGAGCCACTCCGTTGAAGTAATTACGTGCGATATATCTTGATGATATATCTCCGATATATCTTAGCACGTTCGACGATATATCGCAATAGGGAGTTAGCTGCCCGGTGAAGGGGCTGGCTGCACGACCTCGGGTGGGCTTGATGCGGCCATGGCCGAGATCCGCACCGTCGATCCGGCCGCGGCGCAACGGCACATCGACGCCGCCGCGGCGTACCCGACCCATTTCGCAACCGAGATGCCCGGGTACGCAACGGCCGGATCTGGTAGGGACCTACGAGTTCAAGATCTACGACTGGGCCAGTCACAGATTCCTTCGTGCCCGGGAGGACATGTCCGGCGCAACACGACGGCGACCCAGGACGCGTGGACACGTAGCATCGCCTCGTTTCATAAGTACCTTCCTAAGCAGGAGTGGACGCACAGAGCAGGGGCCGGGCCGGCCGCAACGCGCCGGCATCGGGTTGCCTCAGTATCGGTTCACGCGACGGAATTTCCGCATGTCCATCGTGTTTCTCGCATCGTTCGTCATCGGGCTTCTGCTCGCCGTTCGCGCGATGCTGCACGGAATCGAGCGGCCCGCGAAGGTGGCTCGCATCCCACGGGCGGCGGCCGGCGCGCGGGTACCGGCGCCGCCTCGGTTCGTGATCAACCTCCCGACCACCGCCGGCTTTGCCACGGCGTTTGGGGCAACGGGATATCTGCTCGCCCGCTACACGACGCTATCGCCGGTTCCTGACGTGCTGATCGCGGTGGTGGTTGGGGCGGCTGGGGCGGCTGGGGCGCTGACTCTCGTGGCGGCCTGGGCAATCCCCGCCGCGAAAGCCGAGATCGTCGATGAGCGCTATCTGCTCCAGGGTGCGCCGGCGCGGGTCCTTTCGATCGCCGGTGGCGGGTCGTCGGGGACGATCGAATACCAGAACGACGGCGCGACGTTGACGGCGCGCGCGGCAGGCTTGGATGGAGTGCTGCTCGTAGCGGGCGCCGAAGTCGTCATCGAGCGCATCGAGGACGGCATCGCGTACGTCGAGCCATGGGATCGGGTCGAGGCACGATTGTAGCGGTCGATAAAGACCGTGTGCTGAGCGCACACGGCGAGAGGAGCGAGTCGGGAGCACGCTGAACCACCGGGGCGCCGGGAGGTAACGGGCAGATGTCCGACATCGTGATCTTCGCTCTGGTCCTTGGAGGAATGTTCGTGCTGCGCATCATCGCTGCCACGGTCCTCTTTTACTACATCCTCCCGAAGGGTGACCGGTGTCCGAATTGCGACGCGGCGACGGCCCGCGTGCAAGCCGGCGTGATCGGCCGCCTCCTTCCCCATCTGCGCAACAGTTGGTGCCTGCGCTGCGGCTGGGAGGGATTCCTCAGAGAGGGCGCGTTAACCCCCGAGCCGCATCCGATCGAGCTGACGAAGGCCGGCGGATAGCGATTGGCGCCAATCGCCAATTACTACCCGCCATTCTCCCCTTGCTTGGCCCGTGACCGACGGCGGGCCAAAGCGTGAGCGGCGAGTCTGCGGACTGTGGCGTCCGAGTCCGATGCAGCTTCGGTCAGGGCCGCGAGCGCCGTTCGCGATGTGTCGGATGACTCGCTGAGCACGTAGGCGGCCTCCTCGCGGACGCCCACTGCGGGATCACGCAGGGCGCGAACTGCCAGCGGGACGAGTACGCCCAGCTCGACGGGCGCACGGCCCAACGCGTCGATCGCGACCCCCCGCACGTTCTCGTCGTCGTCAGCGGTGGCCCGCACCAGAGCGGTGATGACGGCGCTGTCTCGGCTTGCACCGCCATCGTCGAGAGCGGCGATGGCGGCAACGCGGAGCGGTGACTCGAGCGCGGCGGCCGCGCGGATGAGTGCGGGCACGGCGGAACGCGCTGCCGGCCCCACAGCCCCGAGTGCGTGTGCGGCTTGCACCCGAGACTCGAGCCGGGGCGACTGCGTCAAGACTGTGACTATCGCGGGTACGATGTCCGGTGACTCGGTGGCCATGCCGGCGACGGCAGCCGTGGCTTCCGCGCGAACGCCCGCGTCAGAATCGTCGAGTAAATGAACTTCGGCCTGGGCGATTCGCGGTTGGAGCGAGCGCGCCACGGGCCAGAGATAGTCGAGCGCAGCTGCTGCGGTCATACGAATTTTGGCCGATGTGTCGGAACTCAACACAAGCCACGCTGCAGCCGAGCGCCCATCGTACCGGCTGTCGTTGTTGATCCTGCCGAGCGACAAAACGACGCAGAGGGTGATGGTCAGGATGATGACAACCATCGCCGCCTCAGCCCGTACGCCGTCGTGGCGACCCCCTGCCGCGCGGACCAGCGTTGCGCGCATGACCTGTGTGATGCGCGCGGCTGCCGTCGCCATGGCACTACGGAACGGAGCACGGGCATGCCGCGAGGTGGAGCGGGGCACGGTGTGCCCCGGCCCACTTCGGTGACCGGACAAGCGGCCTGATCGCGGGGCCATCGCCCGCGACCGTGAGCGGGCGCTACACGCCGAGGCTCAGCCGGAACTGAATCATGAACGGACGGCCGACGGATTCGCCGCTGAAGAAGGCGCCCTTCAGCAGGTACGTGTGGTCGAACAGGTTGGTGACGTAGATCTCCGGACGGATGTAAGTCGTGCTGGCGTAGACCGTGTAGCCCAGGCTCAGGTTCTGGATGTAGCTGGGAGGAACCTTGAAGGCGCGGTTGAAGCAGAAGAGACTAGTGCAGTAGCTCTTGTTCCCGGGCTGGAACGTGCCGTTGGCGACACTCCCCGTGTCATTGGGGACGTTGGCATCAGGTGTGAAGCCGTTCGTGAGGCCCGTGCCGAAGATGCCGGTCGCGCTGATGTAGAACCCATGCAAGCTGTACATCACGTTCGCGACGGCCGAGCCGCGCTGGTCGTGGTCGAGGTCGAACGCCTCGTTCGGCGTCTGGATCGGGAAGAATCCACCGGTGATCGGCCCTTCGCCATACGCATGGTTGAGGGCAAGGTTGAGATAGCCGGATACAGGCCCCACGGGCTTGAACTCAACGACGCCTTCGAGGCCGGTGATCCACACGTGATGGATGTTGACGTCGGTCGTGATAGCCGACCCGGGGATCGTATTGTCGTCGATCCCGGGCGTGCTCTCTTTGTGGTAGCCTGAGAATTTGGTCACGATCCCGTACGGGAACCGGTGGATGTACCCGGCCTCGTAAAAGGCGTCGCGCTCCGGGAGGGTCGGCGAAGTGATGACGTTCTGGTCGGCCTGCTGCGTGATCGACCGCAGGTCCTCGATGTTGGTTGGCATGAAGAGGCGGCCGAAGTACAGATAGAACGTGTTCGACGGCGTCGGGAAGAAATTGAGCCGGATGCGCGGGCTCACCTGCGTTTGATTCGACGCAGAGGGCTCCACGTGGCTGTCGAAGCGTAGGCCGGTGCGAAGCTCGAACCATTCGGCTGGCCGGATCGACGTCTCCGCGTACGTACCCCAATCGTACCCGTCGAGCCCGGACACTGACGCGATCGGCGGCTGCGCGCCGGTCGGGTCGGTGAGCTGGAAGTTTTCTTGGCCGAAGGTGTGCGAATATGTCGTGCCGATCTTACCGTCCATGAGCCCCGTCACGATCGGAAAGGAGAAATCGGCCTTGACGCCACCAATGTCGAAGTTCCGGTCCTCGAACACGTCGCGCGGCGTCTTCGTCGGATCGTTCGCATCGACGAACGACGGTGCGTCCACCGAGCCTGGGCGGTAGTTCAGCGATCCCTGGCGGAAGTACGGCCCGATGAACAACTCGGGCGGCTGGCTGCGCTCGTCCGTGCCGAGCGAATCGCCGAACCGGTGGCGATAGGACAGGTTCACGAACGCGTTGACGTCGGTCTGGTGGTCGTTGAGCGTCTGCAACGTCGAATCGTACGGCACGTCGAAGTGCGTCGTCGAGTAGTTCCCGTCCAATGAGATGAGATCGTGCGGGCCGGCCGAGTATTGCAGCTTGCCGAACCCGAAGAGATCCTGGCCGTGATTGTGATAGTTGATCGGATCGTTGTTGGTTCCGGCGACGACCGGCTCGAGCCGCATGTCGGTGCCCTGGGCTTCGCCCGAGAAGAACATCCCCAGTTTGCCCTTGTTGGCGCTCAGCGTGAGCGACTGGCCCATCGCGTTGTAGGTCCCGTCGTACGTCGACTCCTCCATGTGGAATGGACCGGCTGGGACCTTGGTCTGGATGTTGATGACGGCGGAGATGCGGCCACCGTACTCGGCATCCCACCCTCCGGTCTGGAAGTCGATGGCCTGGACGACGTCCGGATCGAACAGCTCATTGAGCGAGCCCGAGATTCCGGGAGGCACCGGTACGCCATCGATGAAGTAGGTGTATTCCGCGTGCTGCCCTCGGATGTGCACTTCTCCCGTGGGCGCTCGCGCGGCACCGGCGATGGCTTGCTGGATGACTCCCGATGTCGTCGTGCTGGGCGCCGTTCGGGAATCGGCCTGATTGTACGTCTGATCGCCGCTCCTGGTATCGACTGACACCGGCGACTGCCCGGAGACCTGCACCGCTTCGAGGGCCGCCGCTGATGGCGTGAGTTGGAAATCGATCCGCGTCGTTCCGCTCGCGATGGTGAGCGGGTGCGTATTCGCCGCGTAGCCGATGAAATGCACGCCGATCATGTAATCGCCGGCCGGCAGGTTGTGGATGATGAACCGGCCGAATTGATCGGTGGTCGTATTGGCAACGATGTTGGTGGCCCGCTGGACGGTCACCTCGACACTCGGCAGCGGCCGGCCGTTCGAGCTGTCTGTCACCGTACCGACGACGTCGCCGGACGGTGGTGGATCGGACGGCCGCGATCTGCCGGCGGCGGGCGTGGATGCGGCACGCGGAGCCGCTGACGACGCGGCGTGGGCTGGAACGGCGAATACTCCGAAAGCGAACATCTGACAAACGGACAGCATCCACGCACGCCGGGTACGGCATGACGCGCGGAGTCCGCGAAGCACAGTGAGCACAGAGCGATCCTCGTCGGCAGGAGATGGCGAGGACGCCGCATATACGCCGTCCCCGGCCACGGCGCGGCGGGCCGCGGACGCGGGCGCCGGTTGTGGCGACTGCTGCGGAGGCCGGATCGCGGAACAACCGCTCGTGTGACGGGAACTGGCAGCGGCGGCCCGAATGAGGCCGCAGTCCAGACACCGATCAGCGAGTCGAGGCGCGCGCCATCGCGTCAGCGACGCGCGCGGTTACGCGGTCCGGCTAGACGAGGTCCGGTGGTCCGCGGGAATACGGAAGCGCCCCGAGTGCGGTGGGCGCGTAGCCGAGGATCTCGGCCACCGGCGGCCGGATAGCCGCGAGGGCAGCCGGTGCGGGGGTGACCGGGGGTGCCGGCTGGCCGAATGCAGTCGCGAGGTACTGGCAGAGCGCGCAGTCATCGGTATGGACTCGTGCGCACTCGGGCCGGCTATGCGCCTCGATGTGCGAGGCCGCATTTGGACCGTTGCCCGCCGCCTCGAGCTGCGCATCGGCCAACGACGCGGCGGCCGGTCCGATGAGTTGGACCAGCGCGACAACCAGCGCCAGGAGCCGTAACTGCAGTTTGCGCAGCCGCACGAGTGGGATGGTAATGCAGTTTGAGCCAATTGCCACCCGCCATCATGCCGCGGGATCGGTTACTGAGACTTTGACGCATGCCACGCCCATCAGGTTTCCAGGCGCTTGGCCTTTTTCGGAGCGTCCCCGTAGATTGGCCCTCATGCAGCGGTCCCTGGCACACCGGTTCCTGGCGGGACTTTTCGGACTCTGGATGATCGTGACGGTCTCCGGTGTCTCCCTGCAGGCGTGCCCGGAACACGGGGGTGGATGGCTCGGCGGAGTGGCGTCGGCCCACATGGACCACCACGATGCAATGCCGGCCAGCGGCCCCATGATGGATGCGATGCCGGCCAGCCATCAGGGGCACCATGAGGGCGCGCCCGATGCTGGACATGGTGGGGGCCATCACGGGCATCAGTGCACGTGCCCGGGTGCGTGCTGCACGACCGGTTTGGTGAGTGTTCCAGCCGGACGTTTGGTCGCAATTCCTGTCGTACCGGTCGCGATTGCCGCGGCCGCTCCGCTCGTTTACCGTGACGTCGCGCCGCGTGCCGCGCCCGACGTCGTCATACCGCCTCCGCTCGGCCCTCCCGCACAGAGCGTCTGACCCCGTTCGCGGGGTCGCGCTGACGCGGCGCGTGATTCACACGCCGCACCGGGCAGGGGACATCCCGTCTCCGCCCGTGCTAACTGTGCGGAGACCCACATGTCACTCGATAGTGATGAGCGCGCCGCTTTCGCGGCCGCTCATGTACGCGGCACCCGGCCGACGCAACGCCGGGGGCGACTCTGGATCCAGCGCGGTATCCGCCGAGTCGCGGTGCAGTGTTTTGTGGGCTTGGCCAGCGCCGGCGGAGTAGCCGGAGCAGCGCACGTGGCGGCTGCCCAGGTTCCCACCGCGCGGCCCGACACCAGCGGCCGGCCTCAGACCACCTCCGCGGACAGCGCGGCGGCAACTGCATACGCCGACACGCTCGCGGGTAAAGCGCCGCGCAAGCAGACACACGCGCTCTCTGCACAACGCGATTCCCTGGCCCGCCGTACCGCGCGTCTCGGAGCCGTGACCATAACGGCGACCCCGGTGCAGCCGACCGAACCGATCAGTGCCGTGACGGTGACACCGGATGCCATCGCGCAGACCCCGGCAAACTCGCCCTACGAGCTGCTTCGCGAGACGGCCGGCCTGGAATCCCACGAGCAGGGGCAGGGACCGGGCTTCGCGTCCGACCTGTCGATCCGCGGATTCAGCTCCGACCACTCGACAGACATCGCGCTCTGGATCGACGGCGTGCCGATCAACGAACCCGTCAACGGCCACGCCGAAGGCTACAACGATTTCAATCTGATGTTCCCGGAAGCGGTGAGCGGGATCGACGTGATCAAGGGGCCGGCCAGCGCGCTGTTCGGCAACTTCGCGTTCTCGGGCGTAGTCAACGTGCGCACGCTCGAGCACTTCGATGGAACGCAGGTCCAACTGACCGGCGGCGCCTACGGCAATGGCGAGGGTGTCGTGATGACCGGATTCGACAATGGCGGCACCCGAGGCGTGCTGGGAATCCGTGTGACCCGCGACGACGGGTGGCGGCCGCACGCGGAAGACCAGATCGGCCAACTGCATGGCCGGTTTCTGCACGACGTGACACACTCGGTCACGCTCGACCTGGGGATCGAAGGATTCATCACCAGCTACAACTCACCGGGCTTTCTCGATACCGCGTCCTATTTGGCGAAGAACGACGGCGTCGTGTCGAACTTCGGTGATGGCGGCTTCAAGCGCCACGCCCAGGAGCGGGCCAGCCTGCGCGTGGTGTTCTCGCCCTCGTTGTTCTGGCGGAGCACGGTGTATGCGACAGAGGGAACCTGGAACTTCTGGTTGAGCACTCCCCCAGGCCTGGGCGGCGAGCTCGAGGGGTCTGGCATCGAGACCCACGAATACGACGGCCGCTACGGCGGCGGCGCGACGAGCGCGCTCACGTACAGCGTGCCGGGCGTCCAGATCACGGCCGGCGCAGAGACACGATACGATCACGCGCACTACGAGAATTGGGGCGAGGCCGTGAGTGGGTTTCGCGAAGACTCCGTGCCGTTCGCACTCGTGCAGGCCCACCAGGTGTCAGGCGGGTTGTTCGTTCAGAGCAACTTCGACGTCACCAGGTATGTGCGGGTGGACCTGGGTGCACGCGTGGATCAACTCTCGAGCACGTCGCTCCAGCCGGCGTCGCTCGCACCCGACACGATCGGCCCGTTGGCGCAGTCGCAGTTCAGCAAGGGGATCTTCTCGCCGAAATCCGGACTGCTGTTCCGGCTTCTCCCGTGGGCCGGCGTTTACGCGAACATCTCGCGTGGGTTCCGCCAAGCGGACGGCGTGATCCTCGATCCCACCACCCCGTTTATCACTTTGTGGGACTATGAGACGGGTGTGAAGGTGGCCCGCGGCCCGGTCGACATCGATGCGTCGGTGTTCCGGATGGATCTCAGCAACGAACAGTCGTTCAACGGCGTGACCACCATCAGCGGTGGCCCGAGCCGCCGGCGTGGGGTGGACCTCACGGCGCGCGCGGCGGTGACGCCGGACGTGACGCTGTCGACAAGCTTCACGGTAGTCGACGCCAAATACACGAAATTCTTCGACTCGGGCGTTGGAGTCGACTACTCGGGCCAGCCGGTCTTCAACACGTCGCGGTTCGTGGGTGACGGGGCGGTCGTGATCAATCCACGCCATTCGGTCTGGCGACTCCGGGTGGGCAGCAACTTCCAGGGGAAGTACACGCCGTTCGAGGAGGCCATCGGACTGACACGCCCTGCCTTCGCGCTGTTCTACGCCAGCGGAGCGGTCCGGATAGGACGTGGGGTCACGCTCGAGGCGGGTGCCCGAAACATCCTGGATACGCAGTATCGTGAGCTCGAATCGGGATATTTCATCACCCCCGGTCAGGTGCGCACGCTGTACGGGACTGTCCATTACGACATCTTCTAGATCACCCGCGCTGGCGTGACGTAATTTTCCTTACACCTTCATCACCCTCCAATCTGCCATGTCGAACTCACGCTCCTCCGTTGCCGTATTCCCCGTCCGCCAGCGGTCCGCCCTGATCGCGGTCGCAGCATTTCTGACCGCTGGGGCCGCCGCCGCGGCTGCACCGCCGGTGCGCGCGCCGGAGACACGCGTCACGGCTCGGCATCTGCGCCTGGAGCGCTCCGAGCCCGCGGCCAATGACACGGTGGCATCGGCGCCCGCCGCGGTGCGCCTCTGGTTCTCGGAGCAGCCCGAACTCGCCGTGACGACCATCCGTCTCAGCGCCGCGGCCGGCGGTGCGGTTGCACTCGCGCCACTGACGCGGGACACGGGTGCCACGGCGCCGGTCGTCGCGCCGCTGCGCGCGCATCCGGCAGCCGGGACCTACACCGTGTGGTGGCGGTCCACCGCACGCGACGGCCACGTGTCCACGGGGCAGTTCCAATTCGTCATCGCGGCATCCGGCTCGAAAGCCGGGGCGGCGCGAGGCCAGTAGGCGGACCGGCGATCCGGATGGCCGGAGGATTGTCGGCGGCGGACGTCGTGGCGTGGTGCGCCCGCTGGATCATGCTGGCGGGAATCACGATCAGCCTGGGCGCCGTCAGTTGCCGGCTGCTGCTCGGCATGGCCGGCCAACCGTACGAGCCACTTCCGGATCGCGCGCGCCGAAGCGCCACCATCGGAATGTGGGCCGCACTCGCCCTGCTTCCCGCGGCTGTGGTCCGGTTGGGCACGGAGGTCGTGGATCTCGCTGATCCGGGCCAATCGTTTTCTGACTGGGTCCATCTCGTCGTCGCGATGGCCGCGCACACGCACTGGGGCGCGGTGTGGATCGTCCACGTCGCGATCGCCGTCGCCGCGATCATCGCTTTCGCGATCGCGCGCTCCGGATCGAAGCGGGCGTGGACGGTGGCCGGATTGTTGGCGGCAGGACTGGCGGCTACGCCGGCGTTTGCGGGTCACGCGGCGTCAGTGGAACAGCATCGGGCGGTCGTCGTGACCGCCGACGTGCTCCACGTCCTCTGCGCCGGCACATGGATGGGGACTCTGGCCGTACTGGCAGCCGTCACGCTGCGCAGCGAAGCGCCTACGCCGAAGCGGAGGGCGCCCGAGGAATGGGGCGCCGATATTGCGGGGCTGGTGCGCGCGTTCTCGCCAGTCGCGATGACGTCGGCGGCGATCCTCGCAATCACCGGGACGATCGCGGCGTGGAATCATCTCGACACCGTCTCGTCGCTCTGGCGCTCGGGGTATGGACGGACGCTGCTCGTCAAACTCACGCTCGTGGGACTGGTGCTGGTTGCCGGCGCGTACAACTGGCAACGGGGTACTCCCCGGCTGACCGCGCCGGGCCAGGACGGGGTCCGGGCATTTACGCGGTCGGCAACGGTAGAGATCGCGCTCGGCATGCTCATCCTGGCGGTGACAGCGATCCTCGTCGCGATGCCACTGCCCATGTCGATGCCCATGGACCAGTAGCAACCATGGTCCCGAGGCCATCGATCACCGCATGTTCATCCCCGTCATGCGCTCGGCACTGTGGGAGTGGGCAGGACGGATTCTCAGGTAGACAGCGAAACCGCCCGGCGTGCGCGTGTGATATGTCGCGGCGAGCGTTTGCGGAATTGCGTCGAGAGTCACGACCGTGCCGATCGTCGTCGCCACGTACGGGGTGACGGTCCCCAGCGCGCGCGCGTAGCCAATGCTGAACGATCCGATATCGAATCGGTTGGCCGCCGGCGGCGGCGGTGTGGCGACGAACAGGTCAGCCGGCGATTTCGCCACGTACTCGATCCGGCCGAACACCGTGTTCACGCCGTCCAGATCGAGGTTGGTCTCTGCGAGCCCGCTGTTCGAAACACGCGGGTCGTCGGAGTAGAGGTTCGCGCCGTAGACCAGTGTCGTGGCCCAGTCGCCCCGGCTCCCGAAGGGCCGGACATTCAGAATCGATCCGCCGAACCGATGCTGGGAGACCGTGGGCTCCAGTTGCTCGGGGCGGTGCAGATAGCCGTACCAGGCGGAGACGCTCCAGGCGTCCGCCGGGTTGACGATGATCCGGCCCGAATACGAATCGAGCGTGGGTCCGTTCTGGTCGTACTCGATCGCGGTTCGGTCCTGATCCGGCTCGTGCCCGTTGAAGATGCTGGTCTCGAGTTTGACGTCGTGCGTGTAGATGCCGGCTGTGGCGACGCCGAAGGAGATGTGCGTCGCGTCTTGCCAGTGGTGCGACAATGGCGCGAAAGGGTCACTCTCGGCGGAAGGGCGATGAGGGAACGCCACCGGGCCCAGGGCGGGTTCGCCAACGGCCGCGGCGTACGCCTGGACCGCGAGCCCGCCGGTGACCGGTGTGTCGTACAGCGCCGCCAGCTCCATGAAGAGATTGTGGGGATGCTGCCGGTCATGCAGCGGCGTGCCGTCGAACGCCTCGCCCGACTGGAGGATGAGCGGGTACCCGCGCTCGGAGCTGGTCCATGGATCGGCGCTGAACATGGTCCGGAGGCTGAGTTGCCCGGCGCCCAGGGCGCGCGTGGCCGACCCCATGAGCCATCCGATTCCAGCCACCTGGTTCGTACCGCGGCTGCCGCCGTACTGCTGGTCGAACATCCCGTACTCCGCACCATGCACCATCAGTTGCCACGCGCCGGCCGCGATGAGCTGAGCGTGCATTGGCACCGCATCGGGCAACCATGAGGTGCCGGAGCCCTGCCGGGCCATCGCGATCCCGAGGGGGCCGGCCCTCATCCCCATCATCGGGGGAGCGGTATCCCCTGCCGTGCCGGCAGCGAGTGGCGCCGGTGGTGTGGACTGCCCCACAGCCGGCGTCGCCCAGAACGTCGCGAGAACGAGAATGGGTACAAATCGCAGCCGGGTGTGCGCCGGCCTGTCGCGGAAGGACATCGAGCTCTCGAGAAAGGCCACGGTGCGCCATCGATGCCCGGAAAGTCCGGGTCACCATGGGGCGCCGTCCCGCTGCCGGGCGGATCCGCCCGCAGCAGATGGAACGAGAGCTAGATCTTGGGAGGCGGCGAGTCGGGTGCCGCGCGGCGTCCAGTGGGTGCAGCCGGACGGGCTGGCGTGCGCGGTGAACGGGTGACCGGTGAACCGAAGGCGGCTGCGGACGCCGGGAAGAATACTCCGCGGCACGCGTCACCCGCAGCGCAACAGGCCTGCGTGTGTTGAGAGTGATGCGATGGGTGACCGGATGCCCGGGACAGGGACTGCGCCAGGTTGGGATCCCCGCCGGAGTCCGGCCCGGCGAGCGCACCATGGCAATGAGCCGCCGGCGTGTGATGCGACGCGCACGCGTACACGGCGGGCGTGAACGCCATCTGCAGCATGGCGAGCATCAGTAGCAGTCCAGCCAGCCGGCGGCGCGGCATCTGGTGTATCCTACTGCCCGGTCGCGGGGAAGTCACGCGCCATGGGGTGAAAAGCACCTTCGCTGCGAGCAACGACGATCGTCGCCACGCCATTGCCGATGAGGTTCACGATCGCGCGCGCCTCGGACATGAATCGATCGATGCCGAGGAGAAGGGCGAGGCCGGTGACAGGAATGACATGCGTGCTTCCGAGGGTCGAGGCCAGGACAATGAAGCCGGACCCCGTCACCCCGGCCGCGCCTTTGGAGGTGAGCATCAACACCGCCAGGGTGGTGAGTTGCTGTCCGAGGGTCATGTGCACGCCGAACACCTGGGCCAGGAAGCCAACGGCCATCGCCAGGTAGATCGATGTCCCATCCAGATTGAAGGAATAGCCGGCCGGGATCACCAGGCCGACCACCGGACGTGCGCAGCCGAACGTCACCAGCTTCTCCATGATGCCCGGGAGCGCAGCCTCGGACGACGACGTCCCCAGCACGAGGAGAATTTCGTCCTTGATGTGCGCGAGATAGGCGAACAGCCGGAATCCCGCGAGCCGCGCGATGATCCCGAGTACCCCGAACACGAACAGCGCCATCGTCATGTAGACGTCGCCCATGACGCGCAGCAACGGCCGGAGCGCGTCCAGCCCGAAGGTCGCGACGGTGTAGGCCATCGCGCCGAACGCTCCGACGGGCGCGACCAGCATGATGAGGCCGACCAGCCGGAAAAAGACGCGCTCGAGCGATTGGATGAGTGCGACCACCGGACGCCCGCTTTCGCCGACGGCCGCCAGCGAGACGCCAAACACGATGGCCACGAACACCACCTGCAGCACATCGCCCGTGGCGAACGCTCCGACGATGCTCGACGGCACGATGTGCGTCAGGATGCCGGTGAGTGATCCCTGCTGCGCGCCGTCAACGTATTGGGAGACATCACCGTGCGGCAGCCGCGATGGGTCCAGTCCGGCGCCGGGCCGCGTGAGATTGACGACGAGCAATCCGATCGCCAGCGATGCCGTGCTCACGACCTCGAAGTACACGAGCGCCTTGACGCCGACGCGTCCGACACGCCGAAGCGACCCCGCACCCGCGACCCCGATGACGATGGTGAGGAAGATGACCGGTGTGACGATCATCTTGACGAGGTTGATGAACGTGTCCGAGACCGGGCGCAACGCGGCGCCCCAGGCGGGGCGCAGGGCGCCGACAGCGACGCCGAGCACGATCGCGACGAGGACCTGTGCGCTCGGATGCCGCGCGATCCGCGCCGCCAGGCTGCGAGGTGCGCTGCCGGTCGCCGCCGCGGCGGCGGTCACCGGCTCGTCGCCGCGAATACTCTGAGCCACGCGGGCCAGTTGCCGCTCATCTCGAAGAAGTCGTCGAAGTACACGAGCCCCAATGATTCCAGCTCGGCGACGATCCCGGTGAGTGTGTCCTCGCCGACCAGCGGTCCGACGGCGATCAGATCGCCCTCGACGCGGAACTCGTCTCGGGTCAGGCCGAAGCGCTCATCGAATGCGGTCCGCGCCAGTTCCACACGCTCGAACGCGGCGCGCTGGATGAGCAGTGTCGGGTACTCGCTGGCCAGTGGCAGAGGCATTCCAGTGTGGGCCCAGAAGGTTCGGGTGGATCGCGAGCCGGCGTCTCCCGCCGGCCGAGTAGCGCCGTGTAGCTTTGGAATATGCATCCCCCGAACAGCCTGCACACCGAGGCCAGCTTCGACGTGCTCGTAGTCGGTGCGGGGCACGCCGGGACCGAAGCTGCGGTCGCCGCAGCGCGGCTGGGGGCGCGCGTTGGAGTGGTCACGAGCGCGCTGGAGACGATCGGCCAGATGTCGTGCAACCCCGCGATCGGCGGAGTGGCCAAGAGCACGGTCGTCCGAGAAGTCGATGCCCTGGGCGGCATCATGGCTCGCGCCACCGATCTGGCGACCCTGCAGTTCCGCATGCTGAACCGTGGCAAAGGTCCGGCGGTCTGGGCGCCGCGTGCGCAGTGTGATCGCGGTTTGTACCGCCGGGCGGTGCGGTCGCTGCTCGAGCGCCACGCGAATCTCCATCCGATACAGGGAACCGTGGCGCGGCTGACGTTCGAGGGCGGTGAGCCCGGTGCGCGTGGTCTCGGGAGCGACCCTGACAACGTCGGGCAGGTCGCCCGGGTCACCGGGATCGAGACGATCGAGGGACGCCGGTTCGGTGCGCGGGCCGTGATCGTGACGTCCGGCACGTTCGGGCGAGGCCGGATCCACATTGGCGCCGACCGCCAGGTGGCGGGCGGCCGGGCGGGCGAGGCTGCCGCCACACATCTCGCGGAGCAGCTCGAGGCACTGGGACTCACCGTCGGTCGCTTCAAGACGGGCACTCCGCCGCGCATCGACGGGCGTTCGGTGGACTTCTCGCGCCTCGAACGCCAGGAGAGCGAGATCGAATCGTTCGACTATTCGTGGTCGCACTTCTGGGATTCCCCGCGCGCCACTGACACCGGGACTCGCCACCCCGCACAGCTACCGTGCTGGATCACTTTCCTCGGCGCGGACGGCCAGCGTGTGATCGCCGAGCACCTGGGCGAGTCGGCGATGTACGGTGGGGCGATCGCGTCGCGGGGACCTCGCTATTGCCCGTCGGTGGAAGACAAGATCGTGAAGTTTCCGGACGCCGCTCGGCATCAGATCTTCCTCGAGCCGGAGGGACACGACACTGCGGAGCTGTACGTCAACGGTCTCTCGACTTCCCTTCCGGCACCCGTTCAGGTGGAGATCCTCCGGACGGTCCCCGGTCTCGAGCACGCCCGGATGACGCGGGCGGGATACGCTATCGAGTACGACTACTATCCGCCGACGCAGCTCGATGCGACACTGGCCGTTCGCGCCGTCGCGGGCCTCTACTTCGCGGGGCAGGTCAACGGCACGACGGGCTACGAAGAAGCTGCTGGCCAGGGCGTGGTCGCGGGACTCAACGCCACACTCGCCGTGCAGGGCCGTCCGCCGCTCGTACTCGGCCGCGAAACGTCGTATCTCGGCGTCCTGATCGATGATCTCATCACTCGCGGTGTCGACGAGCCATACCGGCTCTTCACCTCCCGCTCCGAGTTTCGCCTCACTGTCCGCCAGGACAACGCGCTCGCACGGCTCGCGCCGATCGCGGAACCACTGGGGATATACCGGGCCGACGAGCGTGCGATCATCGGAGCGAGGATCGAGGCGGTAGCGGAGGCACACGCGATCGCGGAACGCACCACGGTCCGCCCGGAGCAGGCAGGCGCGCTACTCGCCGCGGCAGGGAGTGCGCCGCTGGCGCAGCCCGCCCGCGCGGCGGATCTCGCGCGCCGCCAGGGTGTGACGCTGGCCGCCGTGTTCGCCGCGGCCGGGGTCGGAAGCGGACTACCCCGCGATGCGCTGGTGACGGCGGAACTGGAGATCAAGTACGCCGGCTACTTCGACCGCGAACGCCTGCAGGCCGATCGGATGCGCCAGATGGGTGAGGTGTCGCTCGATGCGGCGTTGCCTTACGCCGGCATGCAGTCGCTGACCCTCGAGGCGCGCCAGAAGCTCGCGGCGATTCGCCCGGCGACGCTGGCACAGGCATCGCGCATCCCGGGCGTGAGCCCGAACGATCTACAGAACCTGCTGATCGAGATCGCGCGCGGACGCCGGCGAAAGACCGCGGGATCGGATCACGAAGTCGCGGCCGGCTCGTAGGACCGGCTCGTAAGGACCGGCGCGTAGGCCGGTGATGTAGGTCGCCACAGGGTCAGAGCGTCGTGTCCCCGCCCGGCGATGGGTCGTCCCTGAGGCACATGGCCGCGTCTCCCATCGCCCCGGAACGGGGATTGTCCCGCCAGCCGGGGGGCGATTCCGTTCACTTCCCTGCCCCGATTCGGACGAGCGGTTCGCGCGATGAGAGGCCCGTTGCCCCGGACGCCAGACGCGGCGGAATGCGGCACGTGGGGATCCTGGCGGCGATCATCGTGGCAGCGCTTGGATTCCTGCCGTGGGTCAACTGGGTGCCCGGAGGATACGAGCTCCCCGGCTATCGCAGTCTCCTCGCGCAATGGGCGTCAGGAACCGGGATCGCCGCCGGAGGGGGGATTGTCCTCGCGATCCTGTCGCGGCGCATCCTGTGGCTCTGGCGAGCCCGGGACGCTGAGCGGATTGGAGCCTGGGCGGAGACTCATTCGGCGGCTGGGGTGGGATTGGCGGCGACGGTCGCGGGGTGTCTCTACGCGGCGGTGGCCCGGCTGATCTTCCACGGACGTCCGTTGCTGATCGACGAGATCGTGCAGGTCCGGCAAGCGCAGATCTTCGCGAGCGGACACCTGTGGCTCCCGGTGCGCGCCCACCCGGAGTTCTTCAGCTCTTTGCACATGGTGGACGCGGCCGGCAAGGTCTACTCGCAGTTCCCGCCCGGCGGTCCCGCGCTGCTGGCTCTCGGCGTGCTCGCGGGGGGCACGTGGATCGTCGGTCCGCTGTGCGGGGTCATCTCCATTCTCGCATTCTGGTCCTTCGCCCGGATCGCGGAACCGAACCGCCGGATCGCCGTCGCGGCGGCGGTGCTGTTCGCGCTCGCGCCGTTCACGATGTTCATGTCCGGTTCGCACATGAATCACGTCACGGCGCTTACCTGCATCCTGATCGGGGCCGCCGCGCTCGTGCATGCGACCGCTGATCCCGTCGCGCGCGGCGACGCTGGCGCGGATCCGGCGCCTGGCCCACGCTCGCACGCGCGTCCGCGCTGGCTGGCGTTCCTGAGCGGGCTGGGATTCGGAGGCGCCGCAACGATCCGTCCAGTCGATGCGCTGGCGTTCGCCGCCCCCGCGGCGCTGTGGTATCTGTGGCGCGCGCTTCGCGATCCTCATCGATGGCCCGACGCGATCGCGGCCCTCGCCGGCGTGGCATTGCCGATGGGTGCGATGTTCTACGTCAACGCGCACACGACGGGCGCGCCGCTGCTGTTCGGCTATCAAGTCCTGTGGGGGCCGAATCACGATCTCGGCTTTCATCCCGCGCCGTGGGGTGAACCGCACACGCCCGGACGAGGACTGGAGCTGATCAACCTGTATTTCATCCGGCTGCAGGACTACCTGTTCGAGACGCCCATCCCCGCGCTGCTGCCCGCGGTTGGTGCGCTGGCAATGTCACGGCGTGTTCGTCCGGCTGACCGGTACATGCTCGTGAGCTGCGCCCTGCTCGCGACATTGTATTTCGCGTATTGGGCAGATGGAAACTTCCTCGGTCCGCGCTTCGTGTACGCACTCGGCCCGGCGCTCGCACTGTGGACCGTACGATTCCCCGCCCTGGTCCGCGATCGCGTCCGGGCGGCGTTGCGGCCGGCCGCTGCGACGTTCGTGTTTCGGGCCACGGCGTTCGGGCTCGCCGTCAGCGCGGTGATCGCCGCCGTCGCTGACATCCCGCTCCGCGCGCACGAGTACCGCAACAACTTCCAGACCGAGCGGTGGGCTACGCCGGAGATCGCGGCGCAGTCGGGCGTGCACGACGCGTTGGTGTTCGTCCGCGAGGGATGGGAGGAGCAACTCGTGGCACGGCTCTGGGCTTTGGGAGTCTCGCGTCCCCACGTCGAGACGCTGTATCGCGCAGTGGACGTGTGCCGGCTCGATTCGGCCACGACCGCGCTCGAGTCGGTGGCCCAAAGCGGACCACCAGGTGCCGCCGTAACGGACCCGTACCCACAACTTGCGCCGTTGCTCGCCGATTCCGCGCGCGTCGAGGGACGAAGACTCGGACCGGGCGCGAACGCGCACATCGAGGCGGGGTACGTCTATTCACCGCACTGTTTGCGTCGTGTCGAGGAAACGGCGGCGGGGATCACACCGCTCGCGCCACTGTTGGCGGTCGGGGGCCGATCGGACCGGAACATCTATGCGCGCGATCTGCACGCCCGCGATTCCCTGCTCCTCGCGGCATACCCGAACCGGGCGATCTATCTGCTGCGTCCGGCGTCCGCGGCGCCGAGCGCGATGCCGGCGTTCTTCCCGGTGTCGCGGGATTCCCTTGCAGCGGAATGGAAGGCCGAGCGCAAGGAGTAGTGGTCGGCGGGAACCGCAAGCACCGGCTTTGGCAATCCGGTCCTGTTCCCGCAACGCGATCCTCTCACTTCTGATCGCCGCCTTTCAGTCGCACGCAATACAGGTGCTCGCGGACTGAGTCCGACGTGTAGTGCCGCGAGGCGCTCGGACGGTCGGCGCGATATCGCTGGTACTGGCGCGTGAGGCGCTTGTACGTGCCGCCGCGGCCGTGCGCGCGGAAGATGCGCTGGATCTCCGATTCAGGTATGATGCCTTCGCTGTTGTAGCTCAGGACGACGTGGTCCGCATCGGTCGCGGCCAGAAGGCGATCGAGCGCCGCGACGCATCCGGCACGCGTCGACCATTCGGATTTCTTCGCATCGCTCAGCAGGCCGGTCTTGCCGCGCAGCACGGGCGGGTCGCCGAACCATCCCTTTGCGATCAACTCCGGGACATGGTAGTAGCCGCTGTATTGCCGCGTATTGTACGGCGGATCGAGGTACAACAGATCGAATCGGCCGAGATCCGGCGCGAGGGCCGACACGTCGCCCTGGTGCGCCTCGCACCGTGCGCGGCGCGACCTGGGCGGCCGCGGTGACGCGCCGATGGCCGGCAGGCGGAGCCGCAGCCCACGCAGCGCGTTCGACTGCCAGCTCTTGATGTACGCCGCGTATACGCCGGCCGTGTTGGCGACCGCGTCCGCGGCTTCGAGAAGCGTCGCGAGGAGGATGTAGTACTCGTCGTCGCTGATCGCTGCGGCGGTATGCCACTCGTTGAGCTGCGTGCGGATCGCGTCGATGCGCCGCGCCGCATCGAGCGTGAAGTACATGCGCGGCGATGCAGTGGATGGAGTCGCGGCGCCGGGCCGCGTATGCCCTGCCCTCCCCGTGCGCACCGCGGCGCGTGCCCCGTCCCTGTCCCGCTCTTGCGTATCGGCCGTATCGGCCGTCTGTATCGCCGCGTGTGGCATCGCGAAATGGCCGGAGATGAACGACGTGAGCGGATCGAGATAGTGATCCAGGTACACGAGCATCTCGTCGAGGGGCCGCGTGGCATCCGCCCTCGCGCGCGGCGCCAGATGAGCAGCGTGGCGCGTGCCGGCTTTTGTCCTGCGCGGCGTGGTGCGTTGCGCGGACCGATGTGCGGCCGCCGCTCGCGCCGCCACCCGATGGTCGACGAGTGCGGTGAAGTCGGAGCGTTGCCGCGCGGACCGGAGTCCCGGGTCGTCGAGGACGCCGGTCAGGCGCGGATAGCTGTCGGCGACCACGTACGCTCGTTGAAAGACATAGCTGAACGTCATGAGGTCGCATCCCACGACGGTCGCGCCACGCGACTTGAGGAATGCGCCGACGGCGGCCGTGCCGGCAAAGGCGTCGAGCGAGCGCGCAGCGGCCGGGACGCCGAGGCGGTCGAGCGCGGCGCCGATGAACGAGAGCAGTTTCGTCTTGTTACCGATGTAGCGCATGAACCGAAGCAATCAGAGGCGGACCAGGCCGGGAACATATGTTTATGTTCCACGTGGAACACTGCGGAACACTGCGGAACACTGCGGATGCAGGCGGGGCAGGGCAGGGGACCGAACCGAACATAGCGGAATGGCGCGCGGCGGCGAATTCCGGCGCTATATTCACGCGCCGTGACCCACGTTCTCGCGATAGCAAACCAAAAAGGAGGCGTCGGAAAGACGACGACCGCCGTCAACCTCGCGGCGAGCCTCGCGGCGGCAGAGCAGAGGACCCTGCTCATCGACGGTGATCCGCAGGGGAACGCGACGAGCGGGATCGGGCTGGCAAAGGAGACTCTCGAGGCGACGGTGTACGATCTCCTGATCGGCGACGCCAACGCCACCGACGCCCGGCACCGCAGCGTACAGTTCACCCACCTCGACGTGATCGCGGCGACGCCCGATCTCGCGGGGGCGGAAGTGGAATTGATCTCGCGGCACCGGCGGGACCAGGCGATGCGGGACGCACTGGCGCCGATCGCCCGGGAGTACGACTACGTGCTCATCGACTGCCCGCCGTCCCTGGGCCTGATCACGATCAACATGCTCGCGGCCGCGGACGCGCTGCTCATCCCCGTGCAATGCGAGTACTACGCGCTCGAAGGGCTCTCACAGTTGCTCAACACCGTTCACCTGGTACAGCAGAACGTGAACGAGCTTCTCTCGATCGACGGCGTGCTCCTCACGATGTTCGATGGCCGGCTCAACCTGTCCCGGCAAGTCGCCGCCGACGCCCGCGAGTACTTCGGCCCGAAGGTCTACTCGAACGTGATCCCGCGAAACGTCCGGCTGGCGGAGGCGCCGAGCTTCGGCAAGCCGATCATCCTGTACGACGTGACGTCAGCGGGGGCGCTCGCGTACATGGCAGTCGCGCGAGAGATGCTCGATCGTCACCGGTCGGCGGTCACCGCTGCCGAGCGGCGGGCGAGCGCCGGCGGGCGGAGCGCGCAGGCGGGACGGGAGCGTGGTGCGACCGCCGACACTCGCGGGAGAGAGGAGCTCTCCAGCGGGCCGGAGCGTTCGGCGGAGTTCTGAGTCACAGGTTCACCGCGGTGACGACGGCTCGCCGGGCATCGTCCCGGAAGTGCCACGGCTCTCCGGCGGCGGGGCAGGGAAGCGGGGGTGAGGAGCGAGAGCCGCGCCGCACCGGACCACGGTCTCGAGGGAGATGTTCCACGTGAAACATTCGATCGGGACGGTGCGGTAATGCCCTCTGAGACGCCACGGCGGCTGGGCAAGGGACTGGGCGCCCTTATCGTTCCACCGGGCGGGGTGGAACTCGAGGGCCGAAGCCGGACGGCAGGTCACGCCGCGGACGCGATCGTCGAGCGGATCCCGCTCGCACAGATCCGGCCCAACACGTTTCAACCCAGGAAGCAGTTTGCCGCGGAGGAGTTGGAGGAGCTGGCAAACAGCCTCAAGGCCTCCGGCCTGCTGCAGCCAGTCACCGTCCGCCCCATCCGGCGCAATACGCTGCGCGACACATTGGACGGCGTCCGGTTCGAGCTCCTCACGGGGGAACGGCGATATCGGGCGGCCCTCAGCCTGGGCTGGACCGAGATCCCGGCGATTGTCCGAGAAGCCGACGACCGGACCGCCCTGACTCTGGCGCTGGTCGAGAATCTCCAGCGGTCCGACTTGGATCCGATCGATGAGGCCGAGGGATACGCGCGGCTGATCCACGACTTCTCGCTGACGCAGCAGCAGGTGGCGGATGCCGTCGGGAAGGAACGGCCGACAGTTGCTAACATGTTGAGGCTGCTGAACTTACCGGCTTCTGTTCGCGCGATGCTGCGTGACGGGCACTTGTCGCTCGGTCACGCCCGGGCATTGCTGGCGCTGAACTCCGAGCGCGAAATCGTGGCCGCCGCACAGGCGGCCGTCTCTCGAGGGTCGACCGTCCGCGACGTCGAAGAGATCGGAAGGGCAAAAAAACGCGCATCAAAGCGGCATAAACGCGCCAGTAAGCAGTCATTACGTGCCAAAACGCACGCACACGAGATAGTGGACAGGCTCCGAAAGCATCTCCAAACCGACGTCAAACTCGCCGTCTCGGACAAGAATAAAGGGCAGATCTCGATCCTGTTCTACTCCAACGACGACCTCGAGCGACTCCTCTATCTCATCCTCGGCCCCTCCGGAGACACGTTGTGACGTCCGATCTGTCCGGCTCGGCATCCGGCACGCCGGTATCGCAACGCGAAGGCATCGAAATCACGCCGTCTGCCCCGCCCGTCCGAGGCGGCGGATATGGCAACATCTATACGCCGCACGCTGGATCGATGATCATCCAGGTCCAGCGCGAGAGCGGGCTCCAGAGCCGGACGATCGTGCTCTCCGCCCGGCAGATCCGTATCCTGCGATTCATCATGTCCCGCAGCGGAAAGCTCATCGCGGCGGGCGTGGCAGCCGTCGCGGTGCTCCTGATCATCGAGGCCGCGCGCGTTCCCGCCCTCACCGGGCGGATCTCTCGCATGGAGCACACCGCACAGCGCCTCGATACGCTCGAGCGTTCGATTTCGGAACTGCAGAAACGCTACGATCAGGTCCGCACGATGATGGGCGGTGACGCGCCAATCGATGGCCAACGCGCCGCGAGCGCCGCGCCCGGATTTACTCCCGCGCCCGCGGTCTTCACGCACACTCGCGGAAGCAACCCCGTCCGCGCCGCCACGCGCTCCGCGACGGTTACCGATGTCCCATCCAAGCCCGGCTCCGCCGACGCTGGCGACGCTGCCTCCGGAGCACCCGGCACCGAGCCATCCGCGGACTCCGGAGGTGCCGTGACGCCGCCACCCACGGCGCGCCGCGCTCGAGCACGGAGCGCCCCCGGCACCACCTCGCCTCAGAATGTCGTCGTGCCGCCGCCCCCCGATTCCGGTACGCCGCCGAGCCCACAGGCGGAACCCCAGTAGTCCGCGCCAGAGCCTGAGATGCTCGCCGAATCGCCATTTCAGTCTTTAACTAGATTTGCCCGTGCTTCACCCGTGACCCACTGCCCGTTCCCGGCGCGTGCCCTGGCGGCAGGACGAATCGTCACACAACGTCCGAGTGCCACACGTGTGGGAGCGTACGACCTAGCGCAAACGCTCAGCCGGAAGCGCCGATAGCTCTCGCCGTGCGGCCACTGAGCTACGATTCACCTCTCACGACTGCATCCATGGCCATGTTCACGAAGGACTCACCCGACAAGCCGGAATCGAAGCCCGGGGCGCCCGCCGAAGCGGCACTCTCGATCATTGCGTTCGGCATGAAGGTCCACGGCGACATCGACACGAATGGCGTGATCAAGATCGAAGGCACGGTGGAAGGCACCATCCGCGGCGCCCGGCAGGTGCTCGTCGGACGCCAGGGCGAGGTCAAAGGCGATGTCAGTGCACGAGAAGTCGTCGTCGGAGGGCACATCGACGGGACGGTCACCGCCTCTGAACGTGTCGAGATCCAGGGCACGTCCGCTGTCAGTGGCGACATCTACACGAAATCGATCGTCGTCCTCGAGGGTGGCCGTATCAACGGCGCGGTCCGCATGGATGAGACGGGCCGATCGATCGGCATGGGATCCAAGCCGGAGCAAAAGGCGATGCCGGTCGCCGTCGTGAGGTAGCACCCGGCATCTTCAATCTCATGCGCGTCTCTGCCCTTCTCCACATCACGCTGTGTCTGAGTCTGAGCGCATGTGGGCAACTGCAGGACACGCACCGTGGTAGAAGCGCAAGCGACCGGGCGGCAGCCTCCGGCCACGAAGGGTTCAAGGTGGCGCTGCTGACGCCCGGTCCGATCTCCGACCAGGCGTGGAACGCCGCTGCCTACCGTGGCCTCCTCCGCATCCGAGACAGCCTCGGCGCGCAGATCAGCAACGTCGAGACAAAGACACCAGCCGAGTTCGACGAAAACTTCCGCCAGTACGGCGCCCAGGGATACAATCTGGTCATCGCCAACGGATTCGAGTATCAGGACGCGGTGCAGCGCGTCGCGCCGGACTATCCGCAGACGATGTACCTGACGACGTCCGGCGATCGCACGGGCCAGAACTGGGCCGGCATTGATTTTCGATTCGAGGAAGGCGCGTATCTGGCCGGCGTAATTGCTGCCAGCGTTTCGAAGAATGGCGTCATCGGCACTATCGGTGGCACTGAGCTCCCGCCGGTCAAACGCGGATTTGCCGGATTCGCAGCGGGCGCTCATTCAGTGAACCCGCGGATCCGGGTCCTGTCGTCGTACGTCGGCAACTGGGACGATGCCAGCGCGGCCAAAGAACAGGCGCTCGCGCAGATCACACAAGGCGCGGACGTCATATTCCAGAACGCCGACGCCGCGGGACTCGGCGTGTTCCAGGCCGCCAAGGACTCGAAAGGGGTGTGGGTCATTGGATCCAACTCGGATCAGAACGGCGTGGCACCCGCCGTCACCCTCGCGAGCGTCGTGATCGATCTGCCACATGCGCTGTTCATGATCGGCCAGCAAGTCCGCGATGGTCGCTTCACCCCCGCAGTGATTACGCTTGGCGCCGAGCAGCAGGTGGTCAGACTCGTCATCAACCCGGCACTGGGGCCGGAGATTCCGCGACCAGCTCGCGCGGCCATCGATTCGATACACGCACTACAAATGGCGGGCAAGTTCGTCGTGCCGGTAGACACCGCTATGAATGCCGCGGCGTCCGCCCCCGCGACTGGTCACGGCAGTTCCAGCTCCGGCCGCAGCAGGGGATTGCGCGACTAATAAGTAGCGGGGGCACAGCGCGATTCGCGAAGCCGCGTCGCCGGAGTAATCTTTGGGGCCGGCCCGAAGAACTCTGGACCAGCGACCTGCCAACTCACCCCAAGTCCCGTGGCACTTACCGCCGACGTCGCCGCGTATCTCGATCGTCTGCTTGGCATCCCGGCGACCCCCGACTCTCCAGCGGCGATGAACGGGCTGCAGGTCGCGAATCGCGGCGAGGTCGCGAAGATCGCCGCCGCCGTCGACGCCTCCCAACGAACGATCGATGGCGCGGTCGCCGGCGGCGCCAACTTCCTGCTCGTCCACCACGGGCTCTTCTGGAAAGGGGTGCTGCCGATTGCCGGCTCTCAGTACAACCGGCTGCGGACGCTCTTCGACCACGACATCGCCGTGTACTCGGCGCATCTGCCGCTCGACCTCCATCCCGTTTTTGGCAACAACGTGTTGCTTGCGAAGGAGCTGGGGCTGGTGCCGTCCGGCGAGTTCGCCCGGTTCGGGCCGATTGCGATCGGCGTGCGGGGAGCTGCCGACGTGCCGACGGCCGAGTTGGTGGCGCGGGCGGCGCTATTCGCGCGGGAGCACGGAGGAGACGCGCACGGGACAGAGTTTCCGTCGTCGCGCCGGACACGATCATGGGCAATGTGCAGTGGCGCCGGCGCGTCCACCGAGACGCTCGACGAAGCGGTCGCCCTCGGCGTTGACACGTTGATCGTTGGTGAAGGCCCGCACTGGACCGCCGTCGAGGCGCCCGAGCGAGGACTCGTAATCATCTACGCCGGCCATTACGCCACGGAGACACTCGGGGTGCGCGCGCTGGCTCAGGACCTGTCGGTGCGTTTCGGCGTCCCTTGGACATTCGTAGCAGCGCCGACCGGCCGGTGAACCCGGACCCGGCCCGCCGGGAGCGCAGTGCGGAGGGACTTCCGCCCGCGCTGGTCATGCAGGGAATCATCAAGCGATTCGGCGCGGTGACCGCGCTGGATGCAGCCGATCTCGTCGTCCGGCCCGGCACCGTGCACGCCCTGCTTGGTGAGAACGGGGCCGGGAAGACGACCCTCATGCGGATCGCATTCGGTCTGATCAAACCGGACGCAGGATCGGTCGCAATCGGTGGAGTTAGGCGCCGGTTCACGTCGGTCGCCGAATCGATTGCCGCAGGCGTCGGGATGGTGCACCAGCACTACACGCTCGTGCCGGCGATGACGGTTGCCGACAACGTCGCCCTGGGTCTCGGGGGCCACTACGATGTCCGCGCGGTGAGCGAGCGCATCCGGTCGATCGGCACGAGCACCGGGCTTGCACTGGATCCCGCAGCCAGCGTATCCGATCTCTCCGTGGAAGCACAGCAGCGCCTCGAGATCGTCAAGGCGCTCGCCCGCAACGCGCGGCTCTTGATCCTCGATGAGCCCACCGCCGTCCTCGCGCCTGCGTCCGCGGCCGAGTTGTTGCGCTGGCTGCGCATATTTGCGGGAGGCGAGCGCGCGGTCGTCCTCATCACCCATAAGCTTCGCGAAGCGGTATCCGTCGCGGACGACGTCACGGTGCTGCGACGAGGTCGAACCGTGCTCGCGATTGCTGCATCTGGCGCGACCGAAGCCGCCCTCGCGGACGCGATGCTCGGAACGGCGGCCCGTGCGCTTGAGCGTGCTCGGACAAAGCCGAGTGCCGGTGCCTCCGATAGTGCCCGGGAGGCCGGGTCCACAGTGGCGGGCAGCAACGGGCTTCCGACGGCGCCGCCGGCAGTCGTGATCTCAGCGAACGATGTCATGATACGAGATCTTCGCGGCGTGAAGAAACTGTCCGGTGTGTCGTTCGCGATCCACGCGGGCGAGATCGTCGGGGTGGCCGGCGTCGAGGGCCAGGGGCAACACGAGCTGCTGCGGGCAGTCGCCGGACGGCTGGCGGTGGCAAGCGGCTCGCTTGTCACTCCGATGGAAGTGGGATTCGTGCCGGAGGACCGGCAGCGGGACGCGCTCGTGCTCGAGTTTCCTCTGTACGAGAACGTTGCCTTGCGCGGTGCCGGCACCCGGCGAGGCCGGATGGCGTGGCGTCGCGTCCGTGAGGAGACGCGGGACCTGCTGGCTGCGTTCGACGTGCGAGCGGACGGAGAGGACGTCCCGGCGTCAGTCCTGTCGGGTGGCAACCAGCAGAAGCTCGTGCTCGGCCGCGAGCTCGCCGCCAAGCCGAGCGCATTAGTCGTGGAGAACCCAAGCAGGGGACTCGACATTCAGGCGACGGTCGCGATCCATGAGCGGCTTCTGGATGCGCGCGACAGCGGTTGCGCCGTGCTGTTCTACGCGAGCGACGTGGACGAAGTCCTGGCGCTCGCCGATCGTGTCTTGGTCGTGGCCCAGGGCACGGTCCGGGAAGTCGCCAGGGACCGCGAGATGGCGGGGCGCGCCATGCTCGGACTGGGTAACTAACAGAAGCGCTGGCACCCCGCACGACGGTCTATTGCGGGAGCGTCACTGCGGGACGGCCATCGCACGATAGGCAACTGGCCGCGGCGAGACGGCAACGACGGTGAGCCGGTCGCGACCGGCCCCTACCAAGGCGAGATTTGTCCGCCCGAGGGCCGGCTGCGATCCGTTGCTGCAGGAGGGGCATTGCACGAGGGCCAGCCGCGATCCGCTGCGGCTGGCCCTCGTTGTCGTCCAATGTTCTATCTGCTTCCTCTATCCTTGCCGTACGGCTACGTCGCTATGCCCATCCCGCACGGCGTCGGCAGATTCCGGGCGTCGCACTCGGTCGTTGGAATGGGCATGACGCTCGGGACATTTCCGCCAGGGACGGCAACCGGTATCGTGTTCAGCACGCCGAACCGCCGGGCGTCATTCCATCGCGTACCCTGTTCCCACAGCAGAGAATACCGACGCTCATACATCAATTCGGTGATGAGTGCGGCCGGCGTGGTTGCGCCGCTGTATGCGGGGAGGTTGCCCGAGTTCTGCCGAACGAAGTTGAGATCGCTCACCGCGGCGGCAGTCGCCCCCGTGCCGATCTCAGCCTCGGCGCGGAGGAGAATCAGTTCCTCGTAGCGCAGAATCGGGATCGGCGCGCCCGGATCAGGGTTTCCGCCCACGAAGTACACCGTGAACTTGAGCGTGCCCTGAATCGGCACCCCGGATATGACCTGCGGTGACGAACCAGCCGGAATCGGCACAATCTTCGCGAGCGCCCTGGCATCGATCTTCGTGCCGCCAACCTGTAGCTGAGCGTCGCTGTCGGCTTCCGCGAGCGCAAAGAAGGTCACGCCCGTGAGAGGATCCGAGAGCTCGTTCTGGATGTCACCCAGACCGGTCGAGAAGTCGAAATACGCTCCCAGTGCGAAGTTCGAGCTGGAAGGCGTACCATTCGGCAGGAACGACGAGGCGAGAGCTGTCAGGGCCTGCGCGTAGTACGTCGCAGAGCCGGGTTGTCCCGCCGCATGCGGCTGCGCCGTCGCCCGATCCGTGAGCGCCTTCGCGGTCAGCGCCCAGGTGAGTTGGGTGAACGTGGCTGGCGTCGAAAAGTTCGAGTACCCGGGCGGGATTGGGAAGGGGAAACTGGCAGAGGCCCCGGCCGTGAGATTGGTCCGCGCCGAATCGAGCGTGTGCAGAATCGTAGCGTACACGCTGTCCTCGCTGACGAACGGCGCCGGCGTGGCGGACGGTGGGTGATCGACGTCTACCGGCGCGCCCAACTGCGCCCGCGTCTGCACCAGGCGAAGGAACATGAGTGCCTTGGATGTCTGCGCCACCGCGGTCGTGAGTGCCTTCTCGGCCGCCGACATGTCCGGCACCTTGGGGGTCGCGTCGATGACGATGTTCGCGTCGCGGATCGCGACGTATTCGAAGGCCCAGTCCGAGGCGCCGAACTCGCTGCTCGAGAGCGGCCCGAAATACGGCTCCTGATAATCGGGCTGGTTGTTGCCGGACAGATTGATGCCTTCCCGTCCCATTGAACCAAGGCGCCAGATGAACGACGCGGCGTCCACGCGCTGCGCATCGAAAATGCCCGTGACCGCCGCGCCGACGCTGGCACGCGTCGGATTATCGGTCAGCGAGCTCAGGGACTGGTTGTTGGGGTCCGTGAGGTTGTAGTTGTAGCAGGCCGGGAAAATGAGCGTCGCGGCCACCGCCAGCAGAGCACCGCGTCCAAACGACATGTTGCGTGCGGCGGCGCTGGGTGTGCGTCGAAATGTGCGCAGCATCTCAGAGCCTCGCGTTGACGGAGAAGAAGAACGTGCGGGACGGCGGATACGGTGCCAGGTCGATGCCTCGGGTAATCGACGTCTGCCCATAGTTGCTGACCTCGGGATCGTACCCATAGTAGTTGGTCACGAGGATCAGGTTGCGTCCGGAAACATTGAGAGACACCGCGTCAGAGCCAAAAAAGCGGTGTGACGCTGCGGGGGACAGGGTGTAGCTGAGACGCACCTCCCTGAGCTTGACGAACGTCTCCGCCTGCACGAACGGGGTGGCGATTCCGTTGAACGCAGCGGCGACACGCGCCGCCCCTGCCGGGGTCCCGTCGTCCGCTGCGAGCTCGTTGAAGTCGTAGAGGGAGAGCGTCTGATTCTGCTCGACGCCGCCTTTCTGCCAATCCCACAGCATCGACAGTCCGAACTGATGGTACGTGAAGTCGTTCGACCACGACCAATCGTAGTCGGGCTTGAGTTGTCCCATGTACGTGACGTTGAACGCCCCGCTCTGATTGACCGACGTCTGTCCGATGAGCTGGGTAATGGGACGTCCCGGCTGCACCAGGAACTGTCCGAACGCAAGACCGAATCCCGGCGTCGCCGGCGTGAAGGACGGGAAGGGCAACGAAATGACATCGTTGCTGATCGACGTGAAGCTGGTCCCGAACGTCCACGAGAAGTGCCGGGTCCTGATCGGTACGAGTGTCCCGCCGATCTCGATACCCTGGTTCTCGAACACGCCGCCATTCGCGATGATCGACGCGAAGCCCGTCGACGGCGCCGGGGTGCGTGGGAGGAACAGGTTGCTGGTCTCGCGGTGGAAGTAGGTAACCTCGAGGTCCGCCCGGCCGGTGAGGGCCGAGATGTCGGTGCCGAACTCGTACTCGCGCGTCGTTTCCGGCTGAATGTTGGCATCACCCGCGGCCGCGTTGGTACCAAGCCCCGTGGCCGTCACGCCGCCAATCGCGGTATTGCTCTGCAGCAGGGTGAACTTCTGGCCGAACAGCGGCTGGTTGCCCGTGATCCCTTCGTCGGCCCGCAGCTTGACGTTGCTGCCGGCGCCCAGAAGGTTCGGGAAGTTGTACGCGGCCGCGATCTTCGGATACAGGTAGTACGCGCTCGCGCTCCCGTTCGCGCTACTGCGTTCTGCGCGAAGCCCCACCTCGACGAGCAGCCGTTCGTTGAGTGCCGATACCTGCTCCTGTCCGTAGACTGAGAAGGTCCGTTCGTGCTCACGCTCCTCGAAGAGCTGTGGGACCGTGCCTTCGTTGATGTTGTTGGCCCCGCCTGCCAGGCCGGTGACCGATGTGTTGGACAGATCCAGCTCTCGGTCCTCGAAGGTCGTCCCGATGGAGCTCGTGGCCCTGAAAGCCGGCTCGTTCAGTGTGTGGATCGCGTTCAGGTTCCAGTTGTACTGCCGGCTGTCGCCGGACGCCAGCGTGGAGACGCCGGGCGACGGCTGGTTCGCCTCGAAGTACAGGTTCGACGGAGCGACCACGCGCGAGTTGTCGGTGAAGAAGTCGATGCCGCCCGCCGCCACGAGTCTCAGCGAGTTGTGGTCGGTGGTCAGCGCGTTGTAGTTCGCAGTGCCACCGCCGGTAAACCGGTTGACCTCGTCGGTGTTCTGGCCGTCGGCGATCGTCTGCAGCGGGTTCGCGCTGAGATACGTCAGCGGCAACTGGGGGTAGATCCCGTTCTGCGGCTTGATGTTCTCGAAGCTCGGGATGTACGCCAACGCGTAGGGGACGCTCGCTCCACTGTTGTCGTTGTTGACGAATCCCCGGTCCGCGTTGTTGTGGGCGTAGTTGGCGTTGAAGTTCGCCTCGAGAGTGCGCGAGAGCTGCTGATCGAGATTCACACGCAGCGTCTGCCGCATGGCGCCGGTGTTGCCGATGATACCGCCGGTGTAGTCGAGGTCACCCGACGCGTAGTACCGCGTGCGCTCATTGCCACCGCTCAGATCGAGCAGCGTCTCGTAGTCGATGGGAGTCTTTCCCTCGGTCTCGTTCAAATGGTCGTAGAACGGCAGGGTCCCGTTGACCAGGAATGGACGAACGGTGGCCGCCGTGTACACGGAATCCGCCTGCGCCACGTTGAAACGCCGCATTTCGGGGCCGCGGAGCAGATGAGCCGCCCCGACACGCTGCGTGATGTCAGCCTTGGGCTTGCCCGCCTGTCCCCTCTTGGTCGTGATGATCACGACGCCGTTCGCGGCCTTGGACCCGTAGATCGACGAAGCCGCCGCACTCTTGAGTATCTCGATCGACGCGATGTCCTCGGGATTGAGGTCGGCCAGGCGGTTCGCTCCGTCGTCCTGCAGGGGACCGCTGCCCGAGAGCGTGCCGCTCTTGGTGACGGTAAAGAGTCCCGTGGGGACCGTCTCGTTGCTGTAGATGATGCCGTCCACCACGAACAGCGGGTCGGAGGCCCCGATAGCGGTGTTGACGCCGCGGATCTGAACCTGAACGCCTCCACCAGGCGCGCCGGAGTTGGTCTGAATGTTGGCGCCCGGAACTTTGCCCTGCAGCGCCTCGTCCACCGTCGTGGCCGGCGCGCGCGTGAGCGACGTACTGTCCACGACCGCGGTCGACGTCGGCGCGTTCTTGCGCGAGATCCCGGTCGCCTGTCCCGTCACTACGATCTGTTCGAGCTGTGCGGGGTCGTCGTCGAGCGCCACGTCGATCGTCTGGTCGCCCGCGGCGACCGTCACCTCGCGGGGCAGGGACCCGATCGCCCGGATCGTGAGTTGCACCGGACCGTCCGGCGCATTGAGATGGAAGCGGCCGGCGGCGTCGGTCTGGGTGCCGCGCGTCGTTCCCTTGATCAGCACCGTCGCATACGAGATCGGCGGTCCGCCGCCGCCAGTGACCGCACGGGTGACCGTGCCGGACACGACTCGGCCTTGATTGGTGGCCTGCGCCGCGATGTACGCCGGCGGCCAGAGACCGGCGGCGCACGCAATGAGCCAGACCGCCCGACGAACGACACTTCGCGTCACGAGACCCTCCCCCGCGATGGGGTTCTTGGGTATCAATCGCTGGCCCGATGGGACCGGCGACAAACTGGATGGAGCGCAGCGTGAAACACCTGTCGTCCGCGCCGTGAGCGTGGAACCCCATGTCGCTCGCGCAGCGTGCCGGCCCGGGTGCGCGCGGCGGTGCGAGAGCGGCCGTCGATCGCGGCGGGCGACGCGGGCCTATGATCTTCCCGATTGTATACGTTGTCAAGAGCAACGGGCCGTACTATTTCGCAGCGTCCCGCGCGTGCACTGCGTGGCGCGCAGCTTGTCGCTGACTTGTCCGAGGCCGAGGACTGTGGAGAATCCGAGGGGCACATTGCCGGCGGCGAGCCCGCTCGTCGCGATTCCGGCCACTTGGCCAGCGCGGATCACGCCCCGGACATCGCTAGCCACGGTGATCGAGTGGTCCAGAAAATGGGATTGATGACCACCGGCTCCGCCAGCATCGCGCAGGCGCTGGCGGCATTCTGGCACGGCTCGCTCGGCTCCGAGTACGCGATCGTCTCCGCCACGCTGGTGCGGGCGACCCCGCTCATTCTGACCGGACTCGCCGTGGCCATCGCCTTTCGCGCGGGCGTCCTCAACATTGGCGCCGAGGGCCAGTTTCTCGCAGGCGCCACCGCGGCGACGATCTCCGCCGGGCTCGCGGCCGCGTGGCCCAACCCGGCACAATCAGCCCTCGCGCTGCCGCTGGCCTTGTTCGGCGGGGCGGTTGCGGGCGCCACGTGGGCCGGGGTGGCGGCGTGGCTCAGACAGCGATTCGGCGTCCTCGAAGTCATCAGCACCATCATGCTCAACTTCATCGCCGCCGAAGCGGTCGCCTATCTGGTCCGCGGCCCGCTTCAGGAGCCGTCGCATGTCTATCCTCAGACGCCAACGCTGCCGCCGGGGTTGCATCTGGCCAAGCTCGTCCCGGGGAGCCGCCTGCACGTTGGATTCGCCCTCGCCGTCGTAGCGGCGGTGATCGCGTGGTGGGTGATCCGCGAGACCGCGTCCGGCTTCCGGCTCCGGGCGACCGGCGCGAACCCGCTCGCTGCGGCGAGCGCCGGACAGATCGATGTCCGGGCCGCGGCCACGCGCGCGTTTCTCGTAAGCGGTGCTGTGGCAGGGCTGGCCGGGGCGGTGGAAGTGACCGGTGTGACGTACGCGCTCTACGAGAACATCTCACCCGGGTATGGCTATACGGCGATCGCCGTGGCGCTGCTCGCGAACCTCGATCCCCTGGCGGTCGTAGCGAGCGGCATCTTCTTCGGTGCACTCGAGGCGGGAGCCGCAGGGATGCAACGCGATGCCGGCGTGCCATCGGTCGTGGTCTCGGCGGTCGAGGCGTCGATCATTCTGGCCATTCTCGCTGCGTCGGCGGCGCGTGCACGATGGCCCTCGCCCGCGATTCCCCAGCTCCTGCGCCGCCCCGTGAGGACACCCGCGGCGGGGAGCGATCCGGCGTGAGCGGGTCGGTCACGGCATTTTTCGAGGCGACCGTACGAACCGCAACGCCACTCCTGTTCGCAGGACTGGGCGAGACGCTCGCCGAGCAAGCGGGTGTGATCAATGTCGGCCTCGAAGGCATTGTCATTGCTGGCGCGTTCGGCGCGGTGGCCGGCGCTGCCGTGGGTGGCGTCGCATTCGGATTTCTGGTGGCGGCGGCCGGAGGAGCGGCGATGGCAGCGGTTTTCGCCGTGTTCGCGGCGATACTCCGCTCGGACCAGATCATCGCCGGCACCGCAGTCACGCTGCTCGGCCTCGGAGTCACCGGCACGTTGTACCGATGGGAGTTCGGACCGTCGGGTGCGGCCCTGACGATTCCCACCATGCACGCGATGCCGCTTCCACTCCTGGACAACATCCCGGTGCTGGGACCAGCGCTCTTCGGCCAGCCGCCGGTCGCATATGCCGCCTATCTGCTCGTACCGGCTCTCTGGTGGTGGACCTACCGGACGTACGGCGGCCTCGCATTGCGAGCGGTGGGCGAGAACCCGGAGGCCGCGCGCGTCGCAGGAATCCCCGTGCGCCGCGTGCAGTTTGCCGCAATCATGGCCGGCGGCGTGCTCGGCGGTGTGAGCGGCGGCACGCTGGTGCTCGCCCAAGTCGGCACGTTCGCCGAAGGGATGTCGGCCGGCAGGGGATTCATTGCGATCGCGATCGTGGCGCTCGGACGATGGAATCCCGCCGGCGCGGCGGCCGCGGCCGTAATATTCGGGGCCGCGAGCGCGCTACAATTTCTCTTTCAGGCCATGGGTTGGCACGCGCCGTATCAGTTGTTCCTGGCGTTTCCGTACGTGCTGACACTCGCGGCCCTGGCGTTCGCCGGCTCCGCGCGGCAAGGCGGTGCCCCTGCGGCGCTGGGCCGCGCGCGGATCGATTGATCCGAGCCGAGCGATCTGGGGCTCGAGCCGAGTGGTGAGAGACATGCGGCGGGACTGCAAGCCGTGAGGTGGCGGGTCGCCGGCCTACAACCAGGAGCCGACACACGATGCTAGGATCGTTGCCCCTGTCGCCACAGCCGACCGCGCGCGAGACGCGGGAAATCGCATTCCGGCTGGGCCATGAGCTCGCCGCGCGGGGAGCCAAGGTGCACCACGATGTCGTTGGAGGATTCCGGTTCCGGATGGCGGCGCCGTGGCGCGGCGCGCGGTCCGGGGCACTGCGCGCGATCTGGTCAGGTGAAGTCACCATCGGTGCGGGCTCGGGCGATCCGTGGCGCGTCCGGTACGACCTGCGATTCTCGATTCCGACGCTGCTGACGTTCGCGCTGTGCGTCGCGATACTCCGCTACGGGATTCAGTGGCACTGGCCGCGGACGCGACTCATTGACCTGCTACTGATCACGTGGATCGCGGTGTACGGCGTACCGTGCCTGCTCGCGATGCGGATGTTCCGGCGCCTCGTCGGCCAGGCCGCGCGCGGCCCAGGCTAGCACCCTACGTAGGCGCTGTTCCACCGGGCGCGCCAACGGCGGGGCGCCACACGTTCGAGGAGCGTGTACGAGCTGCCATCGCCGTAGTCGCGGCTGACGATGATCGCCGGATGCTGCCGCGGCGCGTGGCCGAGAGCGACCGCGGCGAGCATCTCGCTCGATTCGACATCGTCTTCCGGACCGGACGTGCGCTCCGAGTAGGCGACCACAAACGGCCGCGGACCGCCGCCCGGTGCCGCGAGCGTGTCGCGCTCCAGCACGATGAGGAGATGCTCCTCCTGCGGGCTCGCTTCCTGATTGAGGCGGCGGACGACCTCCGCGGCGAGCACCGTATCGCCGGCCGGCAGTATGAACTGGTGCGCGTCGCGCACGGCGAACGGCAGTCCGCGAAACGCCGCCGCGGTGTCGTCGGGCAGCGCGGATGCCGCGCGGGCGATCGCCGCCGCGCGGCGCGCGGAGTCGGCACTCGGCAACCCCATCATCGAATCCATGGGGAGGGCAGTCGCATGACCCGACATGAAGCCGACGGACCAATCCGGCGGCGGTCCTTCGGCCGTCGTGACGGTCGCGGTCGGCCATGCCGTGCAGGTGCCCGTGAAATTACCGGCTGCGGCGGAGGCCAACACCGCCGCACCGGCGAGACCGTGCCGCGAGAACAGATCCACCCGGGGATGTTGCCCGAGAGCGGAATCAGCGGAGGGCGCGTCGGCGACCGTGCTGTCGGTGTAGCGAGGCATGATCACGACGGCCTCCGACGAATTGGTGCCTGCTACCAGCAGATCGGGGCCCGCGATCGTGTCGTTCCAGCCGGCGAGGCGGGCGACGCGGGCCGCTTCGGTGACCGTCCCCGTATTGGCGGGCGCAATCGAAGGCGGCGCGCTGGACTCGCGTGTTGAGCGCGACCTGTCACACCCGGCGATCGCGACGACCAGGCCTACGATGCCGATCGCCGTGCCTACTGCGGTGCGCATGCCGGTGAAGATGCCAAGCGTGAAAGGCAGAGGATAGGGGTTTGTGGCCGCCGAATGGCTACGAATGGCTACGAATGGCTGGCGAAAACGAAACGAGGCGCCCGCTCGCGTGGACACCTCGTCATCGTATTGCCCTGTGTTTCCTGTCTTCCGGCGCGAGTGCCCGCCACGCTGTCCGCGAGCCGCAGCGACCGCTCCTATTGGCAGGCGATATCGCCTTCGATCGTCGCCGGAGTAGCGGGGTTCGATACAGTCCCGTAGAAAACCGCGCACGTGCCAGGCGACGCCAGCTGGCTCGACGCGCTCGCGCTCCAGCCGGTCGCGCTGGCCGTCGTGATCGTGACGGTGACACCGGGCGATGTGTTGAACTGCAGGGCGCTGGTCGACGTCGAGTAGACCGCGTAGTTGTAGAAATACGATTCCTCCACGGTCGCCAGGTTGCGGAGATCCTCGTGCAAAGCGGCCGCCTCGGCCTTGCCCTTCGTATTGGCAAACTTCGGAATCGCGATCGCGGCAAGGATGCCGATGATCACGACGACGATCAGCAGTTCGATCAGTGTGAAGCCGTGCCGGGGCCGATGGCCCCCCAAATGGATGCCCGCCGGCTGGGTTGGATGCCTCGTCATGAGGACACTGCAGAGCAATGCTGAGACCGCTACGGGGTCATTTCGTCAACATAATGTGAATAAAGCACTTACGTTCAATCACATACTGGGCAGATTACCGCTCCAGCCGTCGAAACGCGGCGTATACCGCATCCTGCAAGAGTGAAAATGGACACCTGCCCGGCGCCAGGGGCTAGGCGGTCTTCGCGTCCACCCAGTTGGGACCGACCCCGACGTCCACGACGAGGGGGACCGTGAGCTGGGCCGCATGCTCCATTTCACCCACCACGAGGTCCCGCAGGTGGCCGGCCTCATCCGGCGGGGTCTCGAATACCAGTTCGTCGTGGACCTGTAGCAGCATCCGTGCGGATTCCGGACCAGCCGACAGCCGCTGATGAATTCTGATCATCGCGATCTTGATCAGATCCGCGGCCGAACCCTGGATCGGTGAGTTCTGCGCGAGCCGCTCGCCGAACGCGCGAATATTGAAGTTGCGATCGCGAAGCTCGGGGATGTACCGGCGGCGGCCGAAAATCGTTTGTACGTACCCGCGCTCGCGCGCATGGCTGATCGCGGCATCGAGAAATGCGCGCACGCCCTGAAACCGTTCGAAGTAGGTCGAGATGAAGAGCTTGGCCTCGGCGAACTCGATCTTGAGCTGCCGCGACAGCGCGTGCGCACCCTGCCCGTAGATCGTCGCGAAGTTGATGGTCTTGGCTCGCGCGCGCATTTCGGGCGTCACCGATTCGAGCGGGACGCCGAAGATCACGGCCGCCGTCTGCCGGTGGATGTCGCCGCCAGCCTGGAACGCCGACACAAATGCGGGATCGCCAGACAGATGGGCGAGCAACCGCAATTCGATCTGCGAATAGTCTGCGGTCAGAAGCACCCACCCCGCGCGAGGAATGAAGCCGCGGCGAATGTCGCGCCCCAGCTCGCGCCGGATCGGGATGTTCTGAAGGTTTGGATCGCTCGACGAGAGACGGCCAGTCGACGCGACCGTCTGGCTGAACGACGTATGCAGCCGGTGGTCGGAGGGGAGCACCATCGCCGGCAAGGCGTCGAGGTATGTGCCCTCGAGCTTGAACAGCTCACGATACTCCAGCAGCAGCTCTGGCAGTGCATGGCCGGCCTCCGCCAGATCCTGCAGTACGCTGGCGTCCGTCGAGGGACCCGTAGCGGTCTTCTTCCGCACGGGGAGCTGCAGCTTCTCGAACAGAATCGACCGCAGCTTGGGATTGGAGTTGATGTTGAACTCCTCTCCAGCGGCAGCGTAGATCTCTCGCTCGACGCGCTCTCGTTCGCGCTGGAATCGCGTTTTCAGGGACCGGAATAACACGACATCGATCGCGATCCCGGTCCACTCCATCTCGGCCAGCGCTTCCACGAGCGGCATCTCGATATCGCGAAACAGCGGCATCAGCGCGAGCTCGCTCAGTTGCGGCTCGAAGATCGCCCGCAGCCGGAGCGCCATGTCCGCGTCTTCGCACGAGTAGTCCCTCGCGCATTCGACCGGGACCTGCTCGTACGGGATCTGCGCCTTGCCCTTGCCACAGAGATCCTCGTAGGAGGTCATCTTGTGGTCCAGGAACTCGATCGCGAGCAAATCGAGCCCGTGCGAACGCCGGCCGGGATCGAGGACGTAGCTGGCCAGCATGGTGTCGAAATCCAGCCCGGCGAGCCGGATTCCCGCGCGACGCAGCACGAGGATGTCGAACTTGATGTTCTGCGCCGTCTTGCGAACGGTGGGGTCCTCGAGCAGCTCACGCAGAGGAGCCATCTCCGGTGAACCCAGCTCCGGGAGATTGCGCGCGGGCGGCATTCCGCCCGCCGCGATGGCCCGCGACGCGATCGACTCGGTTCCGCGAGCCCCGGCGCCGGCCGATACGGACCGCTGTCCGGGTCCGGGCAGGGTGCCGGATTCCGCCGGCTCGCCTCCGTCCGGCACGACTCCGCCGGCCTCCGGGCGCTGTCCCCGGGGCTCGTCGCGCGCGAGACCGCTGGTGCCCTCTACGACCCGTCCGCCGGCCATGAGATCCAGCTCGCCGGTCGCGGATTGCGGGTCGCGATGCCGGAGCGGGAGATAGTATGCCTCGCCGGGAGCGACCGCGATCGCGATACCGGTGAGCGTGGACCGCAGAGGATCGAACGCGACCGGCGAGCCGGGATCGATGGCCGCCTGGGTATCGATCGCGAAACTGCCCAACGCCCGCACCCGGGCCACGAGATCCCGCAATTCGGCGACTGTGCTGACAGTGCGGTAATTGGTCGCCTTCTGCTCCTTTTCGACGACCGCTGGCTGGCCGGGTGCAGACTGCGCCGCCGGGAGGGCCGCGGGCTGGCCGAGGTCGCGCGCCAGGGAGAGAAACTCCAACTCGACGTACAGCTCGCGCAGTCGCGTGGCATCCGGCTCGCGAACGCGCAACGCCTCGAGGTCGAGCGTCATCGGGAGATCGTCGCGTATAGTTACTAATTCCTTGGAGAGCAGTGCCTGGTCGTGGAACTGCAGCAACGCTTCGCGCGGCCGCTTCTTCGAGACGTCCGCCGCGTGGCCGAGGATCGACTCCAGAGACCCGTAGGTCTCCACCAGCTCCCGCGCGGTCTTCTCGCCGATCCCCGGAACGCCCGGGACGTTGTCCGAACTGTCGCCCACCATGGCGAGGTAATCGGTCACGAAGCCCGGCGGGACACCGAGGCGATCGGCGCCGTTCTCGACACCCACCCACTGCTCCTCGACACTCGCCGGGCCGCCGCGGCCAGGATTGAGCAGCCAGACGCCGGGACGCACGAGTTGGTGAAAGTCCTTGTCGCCGGATACGATCACCACGCTGGCCCCCTGATCCGTGCCCTGGCGGGCGAGCGTACCGATCACGTCGTCGGCTTCGAATCCGTCCAGCGTCAGGATCGGGACGTGGCTGGCTTCGAGGATCGCGCAGATCCGCTCCATCCCGCGATCGAAGTCAGCCTGCAACTCATCGCTCAGCTTCTGCCGCGTCGCCTTATACGCGGGGTAGCGTACGTGCCGGAACGACATGCCCGAATCATTCACCCAGCCGAGGTATTCGGGCCGGTGCGTCGCCCGAAGACGCTGGAGGAAGTTGACCACGCCCCAGGCGGCCGATGTGTTCTCTCCACGGCTCGTCGTCAGCGGTCTCGCGATGAGCGCGTAGAACGCGCGATAGATCAGCGCGTACCCGTCGATCAGGAAGACGCACGGCGACGACCGGGGCGGGAGCTGCGGCGGGGGCATGGCCAAAAAATTAAGTGGTTGGCAGGCCCATCACCCGCCAACCACGAGGCCCCAGGTCCCGGACGTCCCCCGCCCTAGCTCTTGCCGAAGAGTCCCTTCACTCGGGCGAAGACGCCGCCGCCAGAAACGGCAGGGGCCGCGCGCCGCGCGCCGGCGCCAGAGGACGCAGCCGCCCGAAGCGCGTCGCCGAATTCGATGGTGCTGGCAAACCGGCCCGCGGGCTGTTTCGCCAAGCCTTTCATCACGACCTCGGCAACCGCCGGCGCGAACGTCAGTCCCGGCTTCGCGGCGTTGAGCGCGATCGGCGGCTGCGTCAGCAGTTGCGTGAACATCTCGCGCGGACTCTTCGCGACGAACGGGTGCGTGCCGGTCAGCAGGTAGTAGGCGATCGTGGCGAGGCTGTACTGGTCGGCGGCAGGCGTCACCATCTCGCCGGACAGGGCTTCGGGCGCGACGTACAACAACGTCCCCACGAAGAACCCAGCCCGGGTCAGCCGATCCTCGGCGCCCGTATCGGTGTCGGCCGCGATCCCGAAGTCGAGGAGCAACACCCGGCGGGTCTGCGGATCGTACATGACGTTGTCGGGCTTGAGATCGCGATGCACGATCCCGGCCGCATGCGCGGCCTGTACGGCGCTCGCGATCTGCCCGATGATCTCCACGACGTCCGCGAGGGGCAGCGGCGCGTGCCGCTTCGCGTAACGCTCGAGCAACTCCCCACTCGCCCACTCGATGGCGAGAAAATGCAGCCCGGGACGCGCCTCCCCGATTTCGATCGTCCGGACGACATTGGGGTGTGTGACGCGCGCGCCGTATTTCGCCTCACGGACGAATCGCGCGATCGCGGTCTTGTCGTCGCGCAGCTTTTCACGGAGCACCTTGACGGCGCACACGCCGTGCTGCGGATGCTCTGCCCGGAAGACGGTGGACGTCCCGCCCTCTCCGATCAGATCACGCAGGGTATACCCTGCGAGCGTGCTCCCTACTAACTGCTCTCGCGCCACGCCGCGAAGCTAGGGGCGTCGTGGGTGTAAAGCAAATCAGTCGTTCGCGAGCGCGTCCACGGGGTCCACAGGCAGCCAGACGGTGAAGATCGACCCCTTCTGCATCTCGCTTTCGACGGTGATGTCACCGTCCAGGACTCGGGCAAGGCGGCGCGAGATTGAGAGACCCAACCCGGTCCCCCGATTCCCCGAATCGGTTCCCGGTCCGGTTTCGATCTGCGCGAACTCTTCAAAGATGCGCTGCCGGTGCGGCGCTCCGATGCCAATGCCGGTGTCTGCCACGTGGATCGCGATATAGGACGCGTCTCCCCCCGCTGCGTGCAGGCCTGCGATGGGAGAATCCGCGATGCGGGCGGCCACCGGCTCCGGCCGGTGCAGCGTCGGGGGCACGTCGTGCCCAGGGACGACGCACGCACGCAAGTCAATCCCGCCGGCATGCGTGTACTTGATGGCGTTGCCCAGGAGATTGACCAGGATCTGGCGAAGATGAGTGGGATCGGTCCGTAGTCTCGGCAGCGTACCGCCTACGCCGAGGGTGAGGACGAGTCCCTTCTCGTTCACGAGGGGCTCGATGTCGGCCGCGACGTCGAGGATGAAGGGGCGGAGATCGACAGGTTCGATGTGCAGCTCGACACGGCCAGCCGCGATCTTGGCCAGATCCAGGATCTGATCCACCAGATGCCGCAAGTGGGTAGCGGACGCCTCGATCCGTTCGACCGGCGCGGCTTGCCGCGGAGTCAACTCGCCGTAGACGCCGTCGCGCATCAGATCGACGAATCCCACGATCGCGTTGAGCGGCGTCCGCAGCTCGTGCGAGACGGTCGCCAGAAACTCGCTCTTCGCGCGATTGGCCTGCAGGAGTTCCTGGGACAGCCGTTCCAGCTCGGCCGATCGTTCGGCGACGCGGCGCGACAGGCGGCGTTCGTGCAAAACGGCAACCGTGAGCACACCGAGGGTCACCGCCGCTATGCACCACAGACTCGTGCGGAGCACACGGTCACCGCCCGAGCGCGAAAGCTCGCGGTCGGCGATGTACACGACGGCGATCACGAACCCGACGACCGCCGCAACGGCTACTGTGGAGAACCGAACCGGGAGCCGCATATCCGCCCGCCGTTGACGCCGCTGGCGGGCGAACCTAACCTCCCGCCTATGACACCCGCCACCGATCCACTCCGGACACCCGCGACACCGAGCCGTCGTCCCTGCCGTCCCGCACGCGCATGACCAGCCCCACGCTTCCCTCGCGTTCGTCGCGCCAGTCCCGGCTCGTCGAGCTCCTGGTCCGCCACTCCGTCCGCCGCGGACGTTTCACACTCGCCTCGGGCAGGACCTCAGACTTATACATCGACGCCCGCCTCACGACAATGCACCCCGATGGGCTGTCTCTCATCGGACCGCTGGCGCTCGAGATGCTGGAAGCCAGCAACTGGGGCGGCAGTGTGACCGCCGTCGGCGGACTGACGCTGGGCGCCGACCCCGTGTCATATGCGATCAGCTACGCGAGCGCGCTGGCCCGTGGCGCCGCAAGCGCGAGCGGACCCGGTATTGCCGGGAGCGCGGCGGCCGCCACCCGTGCGCCCCTCCGCGCCTTCACCGTCCGGAAGGAGGCCAAGACCCACGGGACCGGAAAGCTGGTCGAGGGTCCGTTCGAACCCGGCGATCACGTCGCGATCATCGAGGACGTGATCACGACCGGTGGCTCGGCCCAGCGGGCCATCGAGGCAGTGCGCGGGGCCGGTGGTGTAATTGCCGGGGTGCTGGCGCTCGTGGACCGGGAAGAGGGCGGCCGCGAGGCCATCGAAGCGGCCGGGCTCCCAGTGCTAGCGCTGGTCCGGCGTCGAGACATCGACGCCAGGACGGAGCAGGGCGACCCGTCGCGGACTTAAGGCGCTCTGGCTGCGGCGCTCTGGCTACGGCGCTCCGGCTAACGGGCTCCGGCTAACGGGCTCCGGCTAACGGGCTCCGGCTACGGCGCGCCCGCAGAGAAATGAGCTGCACGACCCGCAGCGGCCGGCGCCCCTCGGGCGATCGCGAGCGCACCGGCTCGCGCGGTGACACCATTCGCCGACGCCGGCGTGATCACCGGTGGAGCGAGGGGCGAGAACGTGCGAAGCGCCGGGAGGAAGCCAAGTACGAGCGTGCTGCGGAAGTGTTCGAGCATGCGCTCGCCGTCGAAGAGCTTGCGGAAGGCGGACGGTGTCAGCTTGAGGCGCAGCTGCAGGTGGCGGCCAAAGCTCTGCGGCGATGAGTACTCGAGGCGCGCGGCGACCATCGCGATCGACGCCGCCGGATCTTCCAGCAGTGCGGCGGCGCGCGTCAGGCGGGCTGTCGCGAGATAGGCCTTCGGCGACGGCAGCCCCTTGCGCGCAAAGCGGCTGACGAGAGTCGTGGGGGTCACTTCGAGTGCGTACGAAAGGGCCCGCACTGTCGTGAAGTGCGCCGGAGCGGTAAACAACGCCGTAAAGAACCGCTGGCAGTCCCGCGGGGCCTCTCGCAGGTCGTGCCCCAGACGGCTCGTCGCTGCGCTCTCGACGTCCGTCGCCCGGTCCACCCGGCGCGACAAGACATCGCGCAGGGCGCTCCATCCCGCCGGCACCCGGGCATCGATCAGTGTCCGGATGCCACTGCGGCCCAGAGACAGCAGTGCGGCCGGTGCGTGCCGGTCCGCCTCCGTCAGGAGGACGACGGCGGTCACCCGGGGAAAATCGCGGACGATGCTGGCGACACGAGCCGCAACCGGCACCCCCGTTCCAGTCAGGCAGCACTTGACCGACAGCAGAATGGCGCCGACCCCGCGCTGCCGCACATCCCGTGTGACTTCATCGATCGAGTCACGATGGAGTGTCTCGTACAAGCCGACCCCGGCTGCGTCGACACGACTGCGCTCAGGGGCCGTCAGCATGGTGGACACCAAGGGATGTCGTATCACTGGCGTTGTATCACTGGCGTATCAGGGGCATTCACGGGTGACGTTGCATGGCGGCCCACGGATAGCCCGCCAGAGTCACCCGGATGTCATCGCTGGCCCCACGCAGGCGGTATTAGATTTCCGGCGTCGTCATCCCGCACGGTACCGCCGGTCGGACGGTCGCGACACGGCGCCGGCGCCGCAAGGTTCCCGGTGACGGATCGAGGAAAGTCCGGGCTCCGCAGGGCAGGCTGCCAGGTAATGCCTGGGCGCGCAGCGATGCGCGACGGACAGTGCCACAGAAAACAAACCGCCGATGGCCTCCGAGCGATCGGAGGATCAGGCAAGGGTGAAACGGTGGCGGCCGAAAGGCTGCGGACGGGTAAGAGCCCACCGCGCTCGCGGTAACGTGAGCGGCACGGTAAACCCCAGCTGGAGCAAGGCCAAATATGCGGCGAGGGGTGGCCCGCCCCGATCAACACGCCGCGGGTAGGCTGCTAGAGGATGCGGGCGACCGTATCCCGAGAGAAATGACCGTCCGGACCACAAGGGATCGTGGCCCGACAGGACCCGGCTTACAGACCGGCGGTACGCGGATGACGGTTTACGCACTCGATCAACAGGTACGAAATCAGGAGATGGGAGAGATCACGAGACGGAGGCTGGGCGCTGCGCTCGCGTCCGTGGTGATGGTGGCCGCCGCGTGCGCGCCAGCCCCGGCGCCGCAGCCCACGCCGGCGCCCGCCGCTGTGCCACCGCAGGCGACCGCAGCGCCAGAGCGGAGCGGATCTCCGCCACGCTTCGTCACGGGTCAAGCAGCGTACGACATCACAGCCGTTGGCCTCGTGTCCGACCCCGGCGACAGCTCCGGGCGCCAGGATACCGTCACGACCAATACGATACTGTCGTACGACACCCGGTGGCAGGGTCCGCAACTCGAGGCCAGCGGCGAAATCATTTCGCGAGTCACGGCCGCATCCGCCACGATGCCGCGAGCGGACACGGCCCGGGGGACCCGCACCACGTTCCGCGCGACCGTCGATACAGCGTCGGGGATCGTCACGGTGGCACCCGATTCCGCCGCGACACTCGATCCTTGCCAGGGGCGAGATCCCAGCATCGATCAAGCCCGCAGGCTCGCCACCACCCGTCCACGGTCGTTCGCTCCCTCGGCAACCTGGCGTGACGTGGTGAACGACAGCTCGTGCCTGGGCGGACTTCCGCTCGTATCCCGTTCCACTCGCGACTACACTGTCGCGCCACAGGGGGTGGCGGATCCCGCCACCGGCTCACCCGCGGTGCTGATCTCGCATACCAGCACAACGACCATGGCGGGCAGCGGCCATCGGGCTGGGCACTACATCACGCTCTACGGCAGCGGCAACGGCACCACGCAGGAGTACTACGACCGCAAGACGGGGGTACTGCTCTCCGCCCACACAGTCGCGACGCTCGATCTCAACATCACGCTGAGCGGACAGGTCCAGCGCCTGCACCAGCAAGCGGACTGGCGCGCCAGGATCAAGGCCGCACCCCGGTAGATCCGGCTTACTGCGGCGGGCAGGCGGCCGGCGTGTGCGCGGCTTCCAACGGAAGAGTGCCGTGCGAGCCGCTGAACAGGCGAACTTCGATGTGTGTGAACTCGCGGGCCTCGGAAGCCGCGAACTGTGACCCGATGTCCTCCATGATCGCCTGCGCGCACGGGGGGGAGTCGAGGTGGCTCAGCACGACCCATACACGCGGAGCGCCTCGCCGGAACTCATCCACAGCCGCGGCCAGCGACTGCCCATGGACAGGGCCCTGCGGCGGTGCGCCACGCGCCGCCTGCGCTCTGGCACGATAGAGCTCGAACGGAATGCGCGTATACGGCGCGTAGAACACGATACGGTCACCCGGAGCGGCGTGCGTGAGCACATATGCGGTCGCATCACGCCAGTCTTCCTTCTCGAGGTGCGTGTAGTACCACCCGATACTCCGGGCATCGAGGGCCAGGGTCAGGAGAAGAGCGGCGACCCGCCATCCTGGGGGCCAGACGGTGATGAGCGCGGCCGCCATGGCGAGCGTCAGAGGCGGGAGACAGATCGTCATGTACCGCTGATCGATGACCGGTGCCACGATGAGGGATGTCACGACCGTCGCGGCCGCTGGCACGATGAGCCAGAGCAACACCAGCGCGTAGCGCCACCGCGCAGTGATTGCGATTCGCCGCCACGCCATCAGCAGTGCCACTGGTCCCGTGGCGACGAGCACCGTCACGGCGGCCAGACCCCACGCGGATGTGGGATGGACGATGGGCGAAAGAATCCCGGCAATACGATCCTGATGGGCAGCGGCGATCCAGTCAATGTTGTGGTGCGGCCTCCGAAGAAAGAGCACGAGCGGCCAGAGCAACGCGAGCAAAGCAGCCGTGCACGCCAGCACGATGCCCCGGGAAATACGCTCCGGCGGCCCTCCGCCCGGTGCAGTGGTGCGAACCGGCAACCAGAGCGCCACAGTGGCTTGCGCGAGCAGGACCAGCGCTGCGTAGAAGTGTGAGTAGACCGCGAGCGCTGCCACAACCACGTAGACCGTCCACGACCTCCACGCTCCAGCACCTGTCCGTGCATCGGCAGCACGCAGGAGCAACCACCAGGACACGGTCGTCAGGCACATGACGAGCGCGTAGCTGCGCGCCTCCTGAGACGCCCAGAGACGTCCGGTGTCTGCGGCGAGAAGCAGTGCGGCGGTGACGCCGGCGGGCCGTCCGAAGAGACGCGCACCGACCGCGTAGAGAGCGGGAACCGTCAGCGTGCCGGCGACGCATGACAGGAGCCGGACGGTCGTCTCGCTGTCTCCCAGCCGCGTCCAGGCCCGAAGCACGAGGTAGTACGCCGCCATGTTGGCTTCGGTCGTGCGGATCGTGCGCACGAATACCGGCCACGGATCCAGTGCCAACTGGACGGAGACCGCCTCGTCGAGCCAATAGCTGCTGTGCCCGAGTCGCCGCAGGCTGAGCGCCGCAGCGAGCACACAACAACAGGACAGCCACGCCGCGGCGCGGCGCGGCGTCAACTCAGTCTACCAGCCGGAGCGGCATGACCAGGCACAGATACTTCGCCGGATCGCTCCATCCCTCGGGCTCGATCGTCGCCGCGTTGTCGGGCGCCTTGAACGTCAGCCGGACGTCTTCGGTGGGCATGTTCCGCAGGATCTCGAGCAGGTACGACGCGTTGAAGCCGATATCGAGAGGATCACCAGTGTACCGGATCGCGAGCTCGTCCTGCGCTTCACCGAGGTCGGGCGTCTGCACGCTGAACTTCACCATGCCGGTGTTCAGCGACATTCTGATACGGTGGGTCTGGTCGGACGCCACTATCACCATCCGGCGAAGGGCTCCGGACAGCGATGCCTTGTCGATGATCGCGATTTTGTCATTGTCGCGCGGAATTACGCGGTCATAGGGCGGATAGGGTCCTTCGATCAGCCGCGTGAATACCGACGTGAGCGGGGACCGGAAGCCCAGGTGGTTCTCACCGCGCGCGATCTCGAGATCCTCTTCGGCGGGAAAGAGCCGACGCACCTGATCGAGCGCTTTGGGCGGGACGATGAGATCGCTCGATCCGGCGCCACCTCCAGCGATCGGCACGTCCATTTTTGCCAACCGGTGTCCGTTGGTCGCCACCATCCGCATGTGGTCAGGTCGCAGCTCCCAAAGCACGCCGTTGAGGATCGGACGGCTCTCCTCCGTGGAAACTGCGAACACGGTGTGCGAGATCAACTGGTGGAGGTCGGCTGACCTGATGCGCCAGGCGTCGGCGAACCGGACGCTCGGAAACGTCGGAAACTCATCGCGTGGAATCCCGAGCAGCTTGAACTTTGATTGCCCGCACTCGAGCGTGACCCGCTGCTCACCAGCGGTGGCTACCTTGACGGGCGAGGGCATCAGCTCGCGCGCGATCTCAGTCAGCTTCTTCGCCGGAATGGTGACGGCACCTGCGACCTCGACATCAGCCGTAACCTCAGTACTGACGGCGATATCGAGGTCAGTGCCCGAGAGCCGGATGCCTTTATCCGTGGTTTCGATCAGGATGTTTGCGAGAACCGGGAGCGTCGTCTTGCTGGGGATGCTCGCCGCGACCATGGCGAGACCTTCCTGCAATTTTTCCCGCGAGATCGTAAACCGCATTCACGCTCCACGAATTCGGAAACCACGGTGATTCTGCGCGCTGTGACCAGACGCCCGGCTGGAATGCGCCATCCATCCAGGGCGTGTGATACGTATGGGCCGCCGCGCGGTGCGAACAATATGCCGCATCAGGCCGTGCGTAAATGCCAGCCAGGCGTTTGGCCTCACCTCGGCACAACACTGCTGCACCCTATTCCATGACCCGAAATCCTGTCCGCCGCTTAAGCCCGCCCGGGCGTCCGCCAATCCAGCACTCAGGGAGACCTAATCGTCTCATCTTTCCCCCAGCTAACGTCTGCTCCAGCCAGAGTGAGCTGCATAGCGATCTATCCGACATCTCCACAGACGGATATCTACTGTTATTGCTTTGCTATAAGGGCTTAGAAGTTCGTAGTCGTAGTAGAGGCTGTGGATGAGCGTGGATACAGCTTCAAGGTGGTCGTGTGTAAGGGTTTAATGGGGAGATGCCAGGCTGTAGACTAATGTGGGAAAGACGCACTCTTTCAACATCTCGTGTTGGTAACTCTGGATGCGGGCGAGATATCCGCACCCAGAGTGTAAACAGATGTTTTTAGCGCAGTCTTTCCAGTGTGGAGCGCAAGTTTTCCACACGTGCCGAAAAATCGGCGTTGGCGGCGTTTTCGGTTGCAACGCGGTCGAGGCTGTGAATGACAGTGGAGTGATCGCGGCCGCCGAACGCGTTGCCGATTTCGACGAGTTGGACGTTGAGCAGCTCGCGGCAGAGGAACATCGCGACCTGGCGGGGGGTGGTGAGTGCTTTGGTCCGGGTTTTGGACTTGAGACCATCGGCAGTGACGCCCCATTCCTTTGCGACCGCGTCCTGAATGACCGGAACGGTCAGCCCGGCAGCGGATCGTCCGCCGCCGTCGCTGCGGAGCCGAGCGTCGTCGCGGCTGTGGCGAATCTTGTCGTGGAGCGCTTCGGCGGCGACGTCGACAGTGATCGCGCGGTGCCGCAAGGATGCGTAGGCGAGCAGCTTGATGATGGATCCTTCCAACTCGCGAATGTTCGATCGGACGTGTTCCGCGATGAAGCGAATGACGTCGTCAGGGATCGTGTGCTCGAGGTGGTCGAGTTGCGCCTTGTGCTGGAGGATCGCGATGCGGAGCTCGAGATCTGGCGCTTCGATGTCGGCGACCATTCCCCACTGAAAGCGGCTGACGAGCCGAGCTTCCAGGCCGGGGATTTCCGATGGTGGGCGGTCGCTCGTGATGATGATTTGGCGGCCGGCCTCGTAGAGGGCGTTGAACGTGTGGAAGAACTCGTCCTGAGTGGCTTCCTTGCCGCGGAGAAACTGGACGTCATCGATGAGCAGGAGATCCGTCTCGCGGTACCGGCGCCGGAAGTCGTTGGTCGTGCGGCCCTGGATCGAGGCGATGAGTTCGTTGGTGAACTGCTCGGTGCCGACGTAGGTGATGCGAGTGTCGGGGACGCGGCTGATGACGTCGTGGGCGACGGCCTGCATGAGGTGCGTTTTGCCGAGTCCGGTGTCGCCGTGCAGGAAGAGCGGGTTGTATACCTTGCCGGGGGCTTGGGCGGCCACGTGAGCGGCGGCGGCTGCGAGCTGGTTCGAATTGCCGATGACAAAGTGCTCGAACGTGTATCTATGGCTCAGTGGCGCCATATTAGCGCCATTGTGTTGCTGTGGTGGCCTTGCCTGATCCGCTGGAGGGGCAACGAACAGATCCATTTGCGGCCGCGTCCGGCGCTCCTCGCTGACCTTGAATACGACCGAGAGGGGATGGCCGAGGGCGACCGGGGCGTAGGCTGCGATGAGGTGGGAGTGTTTGGAATCGTTCCAGTCCGCAGCGAACTGATCGGGCGCACCGACCACCAGCGCGTTGCCGTCAAAGCGAAGCGCCTTGGTCGGCTCGAGCCAGGTGCGAAACGTCTGTTCCGTCAGGTCGTGGCGCGCGTGATCGAGAAGCCGCGACCAGGCCTCAGACGGAGTGAGGGTCGAAAGTGAAGCGTCTGGCATCGGGGATCGTGAGGGGCCGGCGAAGATGAATTCGCGATGTGGGAAAGTCAATCACACGCGCACCGAACCCGCCATGCCGTATATCGCTAACTTGCTCTATGTGCACGGCGGTCATAGCTTTCCGGGCTTTGCACCGCTAACCGACTGACTTTCGGAGCAGCCGCCCCATGGGCAAGCCCACATATCGCCCCCGCAACAAACGCCGCATCAAGAAACATGGATTTCGCACCCGGATGGCGACCCGGTGGGGACGCGAAGTACTGAGCCGCCGGCGGAAGAAAGGCCGCAAACGGCTGACAGTCCGTCTGCCAAGTAAGTATTCCGGCGCCTAACGGACTGCCGCGAAGCGACCGGCTCACGAAGGCGGCGGAACTCGTCGCGGTGCGACGGTCCGGACTGCGTATTCGCGTCGAATATCTGGACGTGCGCGCGATGCCCTCAGCGCTCCCGCACGCTCGCGTGGGGTTCGTAGTTCCGAAGTACGGACACACGTCCGTTGACCGCAACCGCCTCAAGCGCCGCCTGCGTGAGCTCGTGCGTACACGTCTCCTTCCCTCGCTGCGGCCCCCAGAGGATGCGGGCGAGAGTGCTGGTACACATGCTGCCGTGAACGCCGGCGCGGGTCGGGATGCAGGCGCTGCCGGTCCCGCGATCCCGCCGGTCGACGTGGTCGTGCGTGCACTGCCTACTGCGTACGACGCGCCATTCGCCGCGCTCGCCAGAGAAGTCGGCCGCGTGTCTGAGGGTGTGCGCGGACGCATGACGCAAGCCGGTAGCTGACGGGACTGGCTGGCATGGATCCGATCCACTCGCGAGATCCGGCATCGCGTCCGTACGCTGCGCCGCCAGCGGTACTGGCACCGGCCTCCGATCGGCCCGTGGGACGTCACGGGATCTCATGGTGGCTCGCCCAGCCCCTCGTGTGGGTCATACGGGCGTACCAGGTCGGAATTTCACCGCTGCTGCCGGCGTCGTGCCGTTATTATCCAAGTTGCTCTGCGTACGCGGTCGAGGCGCTCAACCGCCATGGTGCGTGGCGCGGCAGTTGGCTCGCGGCCCGGCGGATTGCCCGTTGTCATCCATTTCATCCGGGTGGATACGATCCTGTCCCTTGATAGATGGCTTGAGCGCCCGCTCGTCCGCTCGCACTTGCCGGCGGGCATCATCCGGAATCTCGTGATCCCATGATGGACCGACGTTTCCTGTTGGCGCTCGCGCTGTCGGCGATCGTGATCGTGCTCACCGAGTCCCTGTTCCCAACGGCGACGCCGGGTCGCGGACCACACGGCGCGGACTCGGCGGCCGTCGCCGCGGCCGTGGCCGCGGCCAACGCGCCGGGACATGCCCCGGGTGAGAAGTCCGCTACGGGAACGCCCGGACCGGTCACGCCCGGATCGTCCAGTGCCGCCTCTCCGCGGGCAGCTCAGCAACCGACACCGCAAGCGGCACAGCAAGCGGCACAGCAAGCGGCACGGCAAGCGACACCGCAGGCGGCCGCGCCAGTTCCCCTGGCCGCATCGTCGGCGTCCGCCAACTCGTCGTCCTCAGTGCCAGTGGCGCCCGTCGCTGCTGAGACGCTGACGGTCACGACGCCGCGCACACTTGTCTCGTTCTCGAGTGTGGGTGCCGTACCGGTCGCAGTCACCATGCGTAACTACCGCTCCACTGTCCGGACGGAAGCTGATACCGCCGCACGTCCCGAGGTGCGGCTGGCCCGCCCGGGAGAGTCACTGCTCCGCTACCACATCATCATGGGGCAGGACACGCTGGCGCTCGACCGTGTCGCGTTCCGGGGAAGCGCGTCGCAAGGCCGGGATGGCGCGCCTGATGTAACCTTTCAGGGCGACCTCGCGCGCGCGACCGGACCCCCCGCCGCGGTGACGATTCAGTACCACTTCGGCCCCGACGGTTATCTCTCGCAGGTGACGGGCGCTGTCGCCGTGCCGGGTGGCAGCGTGCCCGGCGCAGCTGGTGCGGCGATCGGGTACCTGCTCGTCGATCTGCCAAGCGGGTTCCCTTCGTACGAAGCGGACAGCACCGACGATCTACAGCAGTTGGCGTATGTGATCAAGCCGGTGCATGAGGATCCGTCCAGCATCTCGTTCAGCCATCTCGATCCAGGGCAGGCCGAGTTGCACGAGGGACCGGCGGAGTGGGCAGTGGCGAAGGACAAGTACTTCCTGGTCGGTGTGCTCGCGGCCGACACCGTCCGCGCGCACCAGATCGCCGAGATGGATCTTGTCGGCCAGCCGCGGGTGGCGAAGCTGGCGACGCGTGGCGCGGCGACCATCGTGCTGCCGCTGGCATCGGCGGCCGGAGGCGTCGCGGGGAGCGCGACATTCGCATTTCAACTCTACGCGGGGCCGCAGGAATACCGGCGGCTTCGGTCGATCGGGCACGATTTCGAGAACCTGAATCCGTACGGCGGCTTCCTCCATCCGATTCTGCAACCGTTCGTCACGCTGGTGGTGCAAACGGTGTTGTGGATGCGCCAGACGCTGCAGATCAACTACGGGTGGGTGCTCGTCATTTTTGGGGTGGTCATCCGTTTCCTGCTCTGGCCCGTGAACCAGCGGGCCATGCGGACCAGCATCAAGATGCAGCGGTTGCAGCCGGAGCTGGCGGAAGTGAACACGAAGTACAAGAACGACCGGATGAAGCTGCAGGAGGAGATGGTCCGGGTCTACCGCGAGCACGGTATGAGTCCGTGGAGTCCGATCGCGGGATGCCTTCCGATGATGCTGCCACTGCCGATCTTCGGCGCTCTGTATTTCGTCTTCCGGAACACGATCGAGTTTCGCGGCGTGCCGTTCCTCTGGCTGCACGACATCTCGGCCAAGGACCCGTACTACATCATGCCGATCCTGATGGGGGCCTCATCGTTCCTGGTGTCGTGGATCGGCATGCGGAACTCGCCTCCGAATCCGCAGACGAAGATGATGGGGTACATGTTCCCTATCATGATGACCGTGTTCCTTGCGAAGGTCGCTGCGGGGCTCAACCTGTACTACCTGGTGCAGAACGTTGCGACCCTGCCGCAGCAATGGATCCTCGCGAACGAGCGCGCCAAGTCTGGCTCAAACGCATCGTCATCTGCCGGGCCTCCGGGAGGGAGCGGGTCGGGCTCAAGCGGAGGCTCCGCCGGAGGCAAAGGGGGCGGGGGCGGGGGCGGCGCGAAACCGCGGCCGAGCGGCGGCGCGACCGGCGGCTCTGTAGCAGCGGCGGCGAAAGCGCGGTAGCGACAGGGATCGCCACGGCGGGCCGCCACGGCGATCGCGCGCGCGAGAACGAGGACGCGGCACCTACCGCGCAGTAGGCCGCGCACCAAAGTGCCGCCGGACGAGAAGAAGCCGGAGCGTTTGAAAGGAGAGCGATGAGCCCGGACGACACCATCGTGGCGCTGTCGACGGCGCCCGGACGCGCGGCGCTCGCGGTGGTTCGGCTCAGCGGGCCGCAGGCGCTGGCGATCGCGGGCGCGGTGGTGCGGCCATGGCCGATCGAGCCGCGCACGGTGCGCCGCTGTGCGGCGGTCGATCCCAGCGGAGCCGTGGTGGACCGGCTGGTGGTGATCGTGTATGCCGGGCCGCGATCGTACACGGGCGAGGATGTCGTCGAGCTTGTCACGCATGGCGGCGTCGCAGCGCCGGCATCGGTGATGGCTGCCCTCGTGGCGGCGGGAGCGCGCCCCGCGGCCCCGGGTGAGTTCACCCGCCGCGCGGTCCTCAACGGGAAGCTCGATCTCGCGCAGGCCGAGGCGGTTGGGGATCTGATCGATGCGGGGAGCAGCGCGATGCAGCGCGCGGCGCTCACGCAGCTCGACGGCGGGCTGTCCGGGCGGATCCGGGCACTCCGGTCCGCGGTCCTCGAGGTCGAGGCGCTCATCGCCTACGACATCGACTTTCCCGAAGAGGATGATGGGCCGGTTGCCCGCGACCGGGTGGCGGCGTCAGCGGCCGCGGCATCGGGGCAGATCCACGCCTTGCTGGCGACCGCGCCGGCCGGCGAGTTGGTGCGTGCGGGTGCGATGGTGGTGATCGCCGGCGTCCCGAATGCTGGGAAGTCGTCATTGTTCAACGCACTACTGGGTTGCGCCCGCGCGCTGGTGAGCGACGTGCCGGGCACGACCCGCGATACGATCGAAGCAATCGCCGAGCCGGCCGGGGCGCCGTTCCCCTTGCGGCTGGTCGACACGGCGGGATTGCGGGAGACGGCGGATGTCGTCGAGCGGCTCGGCGTCGACGCCAGTGGCCGGGCGCTGGCGGGAGCCCACGCGGTGCTGGCGTGTGGCGAGACGCAAGATGCGATCGCGGCCGCAGTGCAGCAGATACGCGCGTTTACGAGAGCACCGGTGGTCGGGGTGTGGACCAAACGCGACGCAGGACCATCCGGCGTCGTGCGGGCCACGAAGGATCCGGCGGAGATACGCGCTGGCGGCAGCGCGTCATCCGCGTACCCCGTCGTCGCTGCAAGTGCGATCTCGGGCACCGGGCTGCACGCATTGTTGGACGAGGTCGTCGCGGCCGTTGCCGCTCGATGGAACGTGCCGGCGCCCGACATGCCGATCGTCACGCGGGCTCGCCACCGCGCGGCGCTCTCGCGAGCCGCCGGCGAGCTGGCAGAGTTCCAGTCAGTTTGGCGAGCGCGATCGCTGCCGGCAATCGTGGCGGCCGTGCATCTGCGGGCGGCGGTGGAGGCGCTGGAGGAGATCATTGGCGCCGTGAGCGCCGATGATGTGCTGGAGCGGGTGTTCTCGGCGTTCTGTGTGGGGAAGTAATGTCCGATGGTCTGGCCGCAATTTTTTTTCTCTCTCGCTTTTCGCTCCAGACCAATTATCTTCTCGCGCCATCCGATCGCGCCGCCACCCGCGCCCCGGCTGTTGATGCTCATCAATCTACTACCCGACTTTCTCTCAGTACTCAACAGCACGGATCGGATCGCTGCGTATTACCGCTACTTCGACACTCATCGTTCATTGCTCGGGGCGTACTGGCACAACTACGTGCTCGACCCCGATGGCCCCCACTTCCAGGAAGTCGTTCGCTCGGCGGCGCTTGCCGATCGCTCCGATCTGATCGCCACACTCGATCGAAGTGATGTTGCCGCGCTCGCCCGCCGCACCGAGGCGCAGTGCGCGGAGCTGCTGGCCTTCGACACTGACATCGACATCGTGCTGATGGTGGGCGTGGGCGCCGCGAACGCGGGTGAGCTCGTGGTGGCTGGCCGGGGCATCGCGTTCGTCTGCCTGGAGCACTTCACGGGGGTCAACAATCCCGATACACAGGGGCTGGGGCTCGATTCGGAGCTGATCCCGATGTGGCTCGCGCACGAGATCGCCCACGCGGTGCGATATACGTCGCCGACTTCCCGGAGCGAGATGGCCAAGTTGATCGCCGATGCGGAAGGCTACTACTCGTATTGGGAGACGGGGCGCCGCGCGACGTTGCGGGAACTCGTGCTCAACGAGGGCTTGGCGGTCCACGTGTCGCGCGCGATCAGCCCGGGCCATGCCGCGTGGGAATATTTCGGATATGGACGGCGCCAGTACGCTCGCGTGCGCGAGCTCGAAACGATGATCGAGCGGTCGGCGGCCTCGGATCTCGGCCGCGCGGGTCTCGGGTTGCGGCTCCGGTACCTCTCCGGCGGCGTCAGCGACCACGCGCGGACCGTCGACCGGGTCACGCTTCCTGAGCGCAGCGGCTACTATCTTGGTGCGCGCATGGCCGAGCCGGCAATTGCGGCGCACGGGCTGGCATGGGCTGTGCGCGCGAGCGCGGAAGAGATCACGACCCTCGGCAACGCCGCGGCAGCGACCGCGTAAGTGCGCTAACTTCGCAGCCGATGAAAGAATACCAGGCGGTGATGGTTCGGTTGACCAACCACCCGCGCGACGATGAGGACGCGCTGACTGACCTGCTCAATGAGCGGAGCAGGAGCGGGTGGGAGCCGGCATTGCTGTCCCACAGCAGTGCGGCGGGCGCGACGCCGGGCGGGCCAGGCCGGTTGACCGTGATTTTTCAGCGAGTGACGACGGGCGACCGCTAGGCAGCCGAACCGCTGGTCCAATGGGGATCCGGTGGCCCCCGGTCGCGAGACCCCGCTGGCGGTACCCGGGTCGTGGCAGCCGAGTGACGGCGGCATGAAACGCCTGCCCGGGCAACAGCTTCTCGATAGCCCTTGGCTATGCGACTACTACTATAGTGATGCGCACCGGCGGGGTCTGCCCAGCCGGTGCTCTCAGTGGAACACGAGTGGGACGACCGTCTCCTCGCGGTCCGGTTGCCCATGGGGGTCCCACATTCCGGGCGGGCGCGGTGGTGCACGCTGACACATACGGGTGGCGGGGCGGCAGTCGCACGAGGTTTGCTGCAAACGGCCAGCAACTGAGCAGATGCGTCAAAACGACCGCTGTGCGGACATGCTCAGTGGGAGTTTTGTCCGAAAATGACCTCTCGAACCCTTGCGTTTTGTCACGGCCGCCCCAGATTAGGCCCCCGTCATCTCCTCCTCCCCGATGTTGATTGGCGGGGGCCTGTTGTGCGCCGGTGTCATTGTAAAAACACCACCTGGCGGCAGTGGCTCCGGACCGGTCACCAAAAGCGAGGCATGGCGTGTGGAGGGTCTCATCGAGGCGAGGCCTTTCCAGTAGTCCGACGAGTACCACAGGTCGGGCGCGACCTGGGCGAGAGGTTTGCGACGTGTTCGGTCCGAACGTCGCGTGGTATGCGATTGACCGCCCATAGCCCACGGTCCCAATTCCCGGAGGATCCATGCGTATCTCGCGGCTCGCCGTAGCGGGTACGATTTGCGCGATACTGGCTGGTGCATCGAGCCGGAATGCGCCGGCGCAGGAACAGGTCGAGACGCACACGAAGGGTGCCGCGAGTGCGCCGGCATTCACCAACGTGACGGACGAGATGTTGATGAAGTCGCGCATGGACGCCGGCAAGAACTGGCTCATGTACGGCCGCGACTACAACAATCAGCGATGGTCGCCGCTCGCTCAGGTCAACACCGCGAACGTCCGCGGATTGCACGTGAGCTGGATCTATCAGACCGGTATCTCGCGTCTTGGCTCGTTCGAGACCAGTCCAGTGGTCGTCGACGGCGTCATGTACGTGACGACGCCGTACGATGTCGCGATGGCGGTCGATGCACGCAACGGCAAGGAGCTCTGGCGCTACGAGCACAAGCTCGGCACCAACATCTTCTGCTGCGGCCCGAACAACCGCGGCATCGCGATCTCCGGTGGCACAGTCTATATGCTCACGCTCGACGCGCGTCTCGTGGCGCTCGATGCACAGACGGGCAAAGTGAAATTCGACGTCGAGATCGCCGACCCCGAGGCCGGCTACAGCGAGACCCAGGCGCCGATCATCTTCGACGACAAAGTGCTGGTGGGAATATCGGGGGCCGAATACGGCATCCGCGGCTTCGTCCGTGCGTACAACAAGGAGACGGGGCAGCAGATCTGGAACACCTACACCATCCCCGATCAGGGCTGGGAGGGGAAGTGGTCCGAGAAGACGTGGGAGGGGGACTACTCGCTCAACCGCGACATCACGAAGGAGAAAGCCGACCTTCAGAAGTATTCGGACGCGTGGCAGCGTGGCGGCGGGTCCGTCTGGATGAACTCGGCGATCGATCCCGACACGAAGACGATGTACGTGGCGTCGGGCAATCCATCGCCTGACCTCGACGGCGGCGTGCGCCCGGGTGACAACCTGTACACCGACTGCATCATCGCGCTCGACATCAATACGGGTGCGCTGAAATGGTATTACCAGGAAGTGCCGCACGACGTATGGGATCTGGATGCGACCAGCCCGCCGGTCGTCGTGAAGCTCAAGGATGGCCGCAAGGCGGTCGCCGAAGCGGGCAAGACGGCGTGGGTCTACATCCTCGACGCGGAGACCGGCAAGCTGATTCGCAAGTCGGCGCCGTTCGACCGCATCGAGAACATGTTCGGGCAGCCGACGGCCGAAGGGACGCGGATGCTGCCCGGCGCCAATGGCGGATCGGAGTGGTCACCGATGTCGGTGAATCCGACGCTCGGCTACAGCTACGTCTCCGGTCTCGAGCAGCCGATGCACTACATCACGCACAGCGCGCCGCTCGAGAAGGGCAAACTGTGGCTTGGCTCGGCCTTCAAGGCTGTCCCGGGTGAAGCGCAATACGGGACGTTCACGGCGATCGATCTCAACACTGGAAAGGTCGCGTGGCAGAACAAGATGGATCAGCCGATGATGGGCGGCTCGCTGGCCACGGCCGGCAACCTGGTCTTCACCGGTGAAGGCAACGGCCAGTTCGACGCATTCGATGCACGCACCGGCAAACTCCTCTGGGATTTCAAGGGCGGTGCGGGCTGCAACTCGGCACCCGTCACGTACACGGTGGGCGGCACGCAATACATCGCGGTCGCCTGCGGCGGCAATTTCCAGCTTGGGTATCCGTTGGGAGATGCCGTGCTGGTCTTCTCGTTGCCGCGGGCGACTGCTGCGGCGGCGAAGCCGGCGGCCGGAGGCACTGGGCAATAGCAGCGAAGCGTAGCCAGGCGGAGCGCATCGTCCGCTCAGCGCAGGATGGAGGCGCGGCCGCGCGCCTGGAAGCGGTAGCGCGGCCGGCGGTGTCAAAACCAGCGGAGTCACAATGTGGATCCGCCGGGTGCAGGATCACTGGGACCAGACGGATCCTGGCGGGTGTGGTGATGCCGGTGGTAGTGGCCGTGGCGTTGGCGGGGACGGCGCGGGCGGGGTGGCCGCAAGCACCGGGGCCCGCGAGAGCAGGGGAAGGAGCGAGTCGTGATACCGGAATGTCGCGCCAGCCGTCCCGCGACGGGTCGTACTGGCAGGCACTCTCGGGCAAGGAAAAGGACGCCTACGTCAGAGCGTTTCTCGCTGGCGCGCTGTCCGCTGAGGTGAGGGAGATCGCGGTGGCCGCGCATCACAGCGCCGACACCGCGGAGGTGCGAACGGAGGTACGAACGGAGGTGCGGGATAAAATCGTGGACTCACTCCGGGCGTCGCACGCGGTGCGATTCCCGTTCGCGGCGACGGTGTACGTGGCGCAACTGGACGATTTCTACTGGTGGCAGGACCACATGGCGGTGCCGGTCGACGACGCACTGCTTCGGATCAACGCGCAGATAGAGGCGCAGCAGAGCAGGCAATAAGCCAGGCAGGCCACAGTCTGATGGGGACAGCGTCCATCGCGGGGTCCGGCCCGCGATGCCCACGCTGGAAGGAGCAGCCCCGGGTCCGGTCCGGCGGATGCTCGTGGTACCGACTACCGGATGGTGGGGAGTGCCGTGTCATTGCAATTCCGTTTTCTTCAACAAGCAGGAGCCGACATGAAGCGACTCGCCGTATTCGGGACTGTAGCGACGTTCGCGGTCGCGAGCCTCGCCGCTGTTCCGAGAACCGCACACGCCCAGCTCACGATGCAGATGGGCAATGGGTGGAGTCTCAGCTTTTCGGGTAACGTCAACGCATTCGAGGTCGAGACGTTCAGCAGCGGTGCGCCGGCTGACGTCACGTACGGAAATGTCGCGTCTTCGGAAGGCACGACGAACCGCCTCCGCACTGGTCTCCTCCCCGCGTTTGCCGTGTTCGACGTGAAGGGAAAGGAAGGGCCACTCGACCTCGGCGTGCACTTCGGGTTTGCGCCGCAGATCCAGAACGGCGGCGGCGCTTCTGCCGGGACGACTCACGACCAATTCGGCGCACAGATCGACATGCGCCAGGTGTACCTGACGGTCGGTGGCAGTTGGGGTCAGATTCTGGCCGGACGCGAGATCGGGCTGTATCAGCGGGAGAACATCCTGACCGACATGACGCTGACGGGTGTCGGCGCCGCCGGCAGCCAGATTGGCAATGGGGGCACGACGCTCGGGCGCATCGGCTTTGGCTACACCTACCCGAACTTCAATGCTCAGATCACGTATAGCTCGCCGGCCACCAACGACGTCGTGCTCTCCGTTGGATTGTTTGATCCCAGTGCCTTGAACGGCGAGTCTGCGCCCGCGACGTTCACGCGGATCCCGCGCCTCGAGGCGGAAATCACCTGGACCGGCAAGATTGGAACGCCCGCGGCCGGGGCAGCCGGTGACAAAGTGTTGGTCTGGGTCGGCGGCACGTGGCAGGAAGCGAATTTCCTGGGCAACACCAACCTTCCGGGTGACACCACCAGCGTGAGCGACTCGACGCGGAACGCAGAGGGTGGCGATTTCGGCATCAAACTCGATCTCGGACAGCTGTCACTCGTCGGCTCGGGCTACTACGACAAGGGTGTCGGCACGACGCTGATGTTCACGACCGCCGCCGGCTTCGATGGCGTTGGGCAGGCCCGCACCAGCTTCGGCTACATCGGACAGATCACGTACAAGATCGATCCGAAATGGACGATCGGCGCGAGCATCGGCGCGAGCAATCTGCTGATGACCGATAACGACCGGGCGACGGCCAACCTCGCGTTGCTCAAGGACAACCTGGATGGCACCGCGATGATCACCTACCAATGGACGAAGAGTCTCCGGTTCGTGGGTGAATACGACTACGTCGAGTCGGTGAACTATGCGTTCCAGGCCAACAAGGTGAACCAGATCGACGCGGGGTTCATGCTGTTCTTCTAATGCACGACGGTGGTTAGTGGTTACGGTGGTTAGTGGTTACGGTGGTCAGTGCTTGGGGAATGAGCGCATGGGGCCGGCGGGGTAATGCCGTCGGCCCCGTGTGTTTCCAGAAGGGATCCGGTGGCCAGCGGAGGAGGCGTGGCACGGTCCAATCGGCTGGCGGCGCACTACCCGGCTGCCGGGTGAAATCGACGGCCAGCGAAGCGGACTCTACAGGATTCCTGATCGTGGCTCTCGACGGGCGAAATGTTGGCCCAGGCGTGCTTGACAACTGACGGCCCGAACCGCACCATCTACGCATACTGAGACACACGTGCCGACACGCGGGATGTGCATGTAGCGTGCAGGGCCGGCAGATCCGAATTCGCAGTTGGACGCGTATACCGTGTAGACAGTGATCGATGTCGTTTGGCCGGCATCACGCGCACGATCGATCGAGCGCGATCCGGTGCACTTTGGTTCGTAGGGGCTCGACTCCTTTCCGACAATTGTTGTGAATCACAGGCGCTGGGCGCAGCGCCTTCCGTTAAGCCCACCCACCTCGGACATTCAACTCGAGGGTTGGCGTATGGTCGGCAATGAACGGAGTCCGCCGCAGATCAGCGGCGTGCGCCTCGGCGGTGCCATCCTCTGGCATCACCCGCCACGCCAGGCACGCCATACCTTCGCCAGTAGAATCGCGTGGAGGTCGCGTGTGCCGCGAGCCTGACTGGGGGCAGCATTGAACCCACTGCATCCAGGTACTCCCGACGGTGCGCGCACCGTCAAGTTTCCCAATCTTACCAAGGGGCAGCCGTCATGAAGCTTCTCAATCGCCCGATGCGAATCGGTGCGCTGGTCGCAGGATCCTTGGCTGTGGCCTCGGCCGCCATGGCGCAGGATCTGACGACGCTGACATCAAATCAGAATAACTGGGTGATGACCGGCCGAACGTATGATCTGCAGCGGTTCAGCCCACTGACGCAGATCACGACGGCCAACGTGGCAAAACTCCACCCCGTGTGGAGCTTCTCGACCGGCACCCTCCGCGGGCACGAAGGCAACCCGCTGGTGATCGGGAACGTGATGTATGTGCAGTCGTCCTTCCCCAACAAGGTCTATGCACTGGACCTGGCCAAGGACGGCGCGCCGCAGATCTGGCAGTACACGCCGGAGCAGGACGCGAACGTGATTCCGATCGCGTGCTGCGACGTCGTCAACCGTGGCGTAGCATGGCATCCGCCGACGGCCGATCACTCGGCAGGTATCATCTACATCGAGCTGCTGCAGGGTGACCTGCTCGCGCTCGACGCCAAGACCGGGAAGAAGGTCTACCAGGTCAAGAGCGCCGATTTCCACAAGGGCGAGACGATGACGAACGCCCCGATGGTGGTCAAGAACGTCGTCCTCACCGGGATCTCCGGTGGTGAGTTCGGCGTCCGTGGCCGGATCACGGCGTTCGACGCGCTGGACGGCCACGAGCTGTGGCGGACCTACAGCACGGGCCCGGACAAAGACGTCGGTATCACGGCCAACACGCTGGCGTCGCCGTATCCCTCGGCGCAGGGCAAAGACCTCGGTGTCTCGACCTGGCAGGGTGATGAGTGGATGCGTGGCGGCGGCACGACGTGGGGATGGTACTCCTACGACCCGGAGCTGAATCTGTTCTATCACGGCTCGGGCAACCCCGGCACGTGGAACCCGGACCAACGCCCCGGCGACAACAAGTGGTCGATGTCGATCTGGGCGCAGAACCCGGAGACGGGCGAGGTCAAGTGGGTGTACCAGATGACCCCGCACGACGCCTGGGACTACGATGGTGTCAACGAGATGGTGCTCACCGACCAGATGATCGGTGGCAAGATGGTGAAGGCCCTCACCCACTTCGACCGGAACGGCATCGGCTACACGCTCGACCGGACGAACGGCAAGGTGCTCGTGGCCAACCCCTACGGCCCGGTGAACTGGGCGAAGAGCATCGACCTCACGACGGGCCGCCCGGTCGAAGACCCGACCAAGCGGACCACCGCGAAGGGCAACACCGAAGGAATCTGCCCGGCCGCAATCGGCTTCAAGGATCAGCAGCCGTCGGCGTATTCCCCGAAGACCAAGCTGTTCTACGTCCCCGTCAACAACATCTGCATGGATTACGAGGGCGTGGAAGTGAAGTACACCGCCGGCCAGCCGTACGTCGGCGCGATCGTGCGCATGTTCCCGGGCCCCGGTGGAAACCGCGGCCGCTTCATCGCCTGGGACGGCGCGACGGGCAAGGTCGTGTGGGAAGACAAGGAGAACCTCGCCGCGTACGGCGGCGCGCTGGCTACCGCCGGTGACGTCGTCTTCTACGGCACGATGGAAGGCTGGCTGAAGGCCGTGGACGCGAAGACGGGCAAGCTCCTGTGGAGGTACAAGACCCCATCAGGCATCATCGGCAACCCGATGACGTATGTCGGCCCGGATGGACGGCAGTATGTCGCCGTGCTCTCGGGTATCGGCGGCTGGGCGGGGATCGGGGTCGCGGCCGGCATTGGCGCGGAAGACCCGACCGCTGGACTGGGCGCCCTCGGGGCGTTCGGCGACGCGGGCAGTTTCACGACGCAGGGCGGCGTGCTCACCGTGTTCGCAATGGACAAGGCTGGCGCCGCAGGCCAGTAGTCCAAGATTCGCCGGGGTCGCTGCGCGAGGACCCCGGCAGTCTTGTTGCTCGACAACAGCATGTGATGACCGGGTGTCGCGGAGACCATCCCGCGGCACCCGGTCGGCTGTAGTGGGTCAGTTACATTGCGCTCAGGAGGGCTGAACAGATGGCGGATGGCATGTCGCATCGGGTCCCGGGGACGCCGCGAGCGCCCGTCTTTACAACGGCGGTGGCGACGGCGAGCGGGATCGCCCTGTTGACCGCGATGACCGTCGCGGCGGTCTGGGCGCCGCCCGTGACTGCACAGCAGACGCAGACTCCTGCTGCATCGGCGGCAGGGAGCGCCACGCCACCATCGCACACGCGGCCGCCGCACGCGTTGCGCGTCTGCGCTGATCCGGACAACATGCCGGCCACGGACGACAAGCTCGAAGGCTTCGACAACAAGATCGCCGCCCTCATGGCCAAGGACCTCGGCGATTCGGTCACCTACACCTGGTGGCCTACACGCCGTGGCTTCGTGCGCAACACGCTCTCCGCTTCGGACTGCGACGTCGTGTTTGGAGTGCCGAAGGGCTACGATCTGGTGCTGGCGACGAAGCCGTACTACCGCTCGGCGTACGTCGCGGTCACGCGGCGTGATCGCCATCTCAAGATCACGTCTCTGGATGACAGTGGATTGAAGTCGTTCAAGATCGGCGTCACGCAGTTCGGCGACGACTATACCAACACCCCGCCGGCGCAGGCGCTAGGCGCACGCGGCATCAACCAGAGCGTCGTCGGGTTTACGTCGTTCTACAACGCTGAGCATCGGCCGAGCGAGATCATCGAGGCGGTGGCGAAGGGCCAGATCGATGCCGCACTCGCCTGGGGACCGTTGGCGGGATACTTCGCGAAGCACTCGGCGGTTCCGCTCGATCTCACCGTGCTGCCGGACACCGACCGGGCGACTGGCTTCCCCTTTGCGTACGAGCTGACCCTGGGCGTACGCCGGGCGGATCGCGGCTTGCGAGATACCCTGAACGCCCTGATCGACCGGCATCGCGCCGACATCGAGGCGATTCTGCGCGACTACGGTGTGCCATTACTTCCGCTGGCGACGGAATCGGCGTCGCAGTAGTCCGTGCGCTCGCCGCCCAGGGGTGCAGCACGGCGGGACTTCTGCGGGTCTTCATACGTATCGAACTTACGAATCGCCATGACGCACAGTCGCGGCTGGGCGAGCAACCAGGAGACGCGAGAATCCGTATGCAACACTCGAATTCGCCGGCGCGCCGGGGCCCTGGGTTTCCACGCATCGTAATTGCTGGGGGCGCCATTGTGGCGGTCGCGGTCTTCGCTGCCGCCGTGGCCCCACGCCCGCCGGCGCCGCGTGTAGCGGAGGCACCGGCCACCGCGATGACCGCACCCGGAGATACGGACCATCTGGCTGTCAACAACGTGGTCTATCAGGGGTGGAAGATGTTCGAGGTCTACTGCACCAGGTGTCACGGCGAAGACGCAGTGGGCAGCAGCTTTGCTCCTGCACTCAGGAAGTCCGTCGGCCCGTCGGGAACAATCGACCACAAGGCGTTCTTCCTCACGGTGACGAACGGGCGTCCAGGTAAAGGGATGCCGACGTGGGGCAATACCCTGTCGCCCGAGCAGAAGGAAGACGTCTGGAATTACCTCCGCGCGCTGGCGGTCGGCGGCCTCGGCAACGGGCGGCCGCATCTCAAGCCCGGCGCCAGCCGTGACTCGACAGTGCTGCCTCCAAAGGTCGGCCAGGACACCACCTGGCCCGGGCCTACATCCTGACACGGAACTCGTAATGCGCTCTTCGCGTTTCACGTCGTTGCGGCGTTCTGGCCCGGACATGCCGGGCTCGCGTTCACACTCCTCTCTCGCCGTCGCGTCCGCCATGGCGCCCGCCGCTGCGATGGTGCTGCTGCTGGTACTGGCAGCGTGCACAGCCGAGCGATCCGGGAATTCGGGGTCGGCACCGGCTGGGGATTCTTCACCCCCTGCGACGGCCGGCACCGCCGTGATCGCGCCGGTGGAACACGGCACGCTCTTCGTCAGCAACGAGGGCGACAACACATTGAGCGTCGTAGACGCGGCCACGGACAGCGTCATTGGGACCGTGCCGGTGGGCAACCGTCCGCGCGGGATGGCCGTGAGCCTGGACGGGAAGACCGTCTATGTGGCGCTGGGGCGTGACAACGCCGTGGGTGTCGTCGATGTGGCGAGCCGGACGATGACCGACAAAATCCCGTGCGGCACCGACCCTGAACAGGTCGCGCTCTCACTCGACGGCAAGACCCTCTACGTGTCGAATGAAGAGATCGCGATGGCGACCGCGGTCGACGTCGCGACCAAGAAAACGATCTTCAGCGTGCCCGTCGGGAAGGAACCGGAGGGCGTGCTCGTGACGCCGGACGGGCAGAAGGTCTATGTGACGAACGAGAGCTCGAGTTCAGTGACCGTCCTCAATGCGAAGACCGGCAAGCAGCGGGCGCAGTTCCCGGTCGGAGCGCGGCCCCGTTTCGTCGTGTTCTCGCGCGACGGCTCGAAGGCGGTCGTGACGTCGGAGCAAGGCGGGTCGGTGACGATCGTCGATCTCCCGAAGGACGTGCCGCTCAAGACCGTGCCGGTGGGCGACAGCACGAAACCGACCGGCGTCGCGATCTCACACGATGGCCTGACCGCCTACTTCGCCAATGGGCGCGCGAACCGCGTCTCGATCTTCAGCATCGCCGCGATGATGGTAACCGACACGATCCCGGTCGGCCAACGGCCCTGGGGTGTGGCTCTCACGTCCGACGGCAACATCCTGTACACCGCGGACGGCCGGTCTAACCAGGTGTCAGAGGTCGACGTCATTCACAAGCACGTCGTCCGGACCATCAAGGTCGGCGAACGGCCGTATGGTGTGGTGATCGTGGGAGGGTAGGACGTAGTGCGGACGGGCAAGCGAAGCGGGGAGAACAGACCTACTCTCTGCTCTCCCCTTTTTCCTGCCGGGCCGCGACAACGGCTTTGAGCGCGGCGAACACTGCGGGATCGAGCAGGCGGCCGACGTACAGGCGCAGGTGGCGCAGCGCTTCGTTCGTGCTCAGCGGGTCTCGATACGACCGCCGCGATGTGAGCGCCACGAAGGCATCGGCCGCTGACAGGATGCGGCCACCGATCGAGATCGAGTTGCCTTCGACGGCACGGGGGTACCCGGTGCCATCGAAGTGCTCGTGATGATCGCGCACATATTCGAGCACGGGGCCGAGGTGCTCGAGCGGGCTCAGGATCTCGAGACCGATGCGTACATGGTCCTGCACATGATCGTATTCGTCCGGCGTGAGTGCGCCGGGTTTGTGCAGCACGGTTTCCCGCGTGCCGATCTTGCCGACGTCCGCGAGCCGGGCGGCGAGGCGCACCGCATCCACGATGTCGGACTCGAGCCCCATGGTGGTCGCGATGTCGGCGGCCAGTGTCGCCATGCGCTGTGAATGCCCGCGCAGGAACGTGTCCTTGGCTTCCATCGCGCGCACCAGTGCTTCCGCCATGCTGACGTTCATCGCGCGGAGCGCCGTCTTCTCGTGCTCGAGTGCGGCGGTCCGGGCCGCGACTGCCTCACGGATCGCGACCGTCGTGCGCTGCTGGGCTGATTCGCGCTCGGCGAGCGCCCGCGCCACCGCCGCCTCGAGGACCGTGCGCTCGACGGGCTTCGTGAGATAATCGGACGCGCCGGCGCGCAGCGCTGTCGTCGCGGTGGCCGCGTCGTCGACCGCCGACACGACGATCAGCGCGACTTCGGGATCGACCTCGCGGGCGCGGCGCATGACCGCGAACCCATCCAGCCCCGGCATGCGCACATCGCACAGCACGACCGAGAATTGCTCGCGGCCCAGGGCCGCGATCGCGTCTTCTCCGGACGCGGCCGTGTCTACCGTATAGTGAGCGTGCGTGAGGATGCCGGCGAATGCCCTCCGCACTCCCTCCTCGTCATCCACCACCAGCAGTGGCAGCAGGGACTGGGGGGAGGCGACGTCGATGGCGGGAGCACGGCCCGGCTTGGGGGCCGGAGCCGCACCATTCGTCGAGGGGGCGCGAGAGGGGCGAGTCTGAGTGGGCATGGGACGGACAAGTCCGCATTACAGGACGACTGACCGCCAAACAGGGGAACAGTTGGCTGCCCGGGGACCCACTCGACGCCAGCGACGGACGCGGCATCGGTGACGAAAATCGGGACTGGAGACGTGCCGGGCACCACTGGGGCGGGCCGGTCAGCCCTCGTCCCAGACCCGGGCGCCGGTATTGGTGAACGGACCCTCGAAAACGGCCCCCGGAAGCGCACCGGTCTGTGCGGCGGCCTGCGGGCGCAGCTCCGGCCGGTCGCGCATGCTCTCGGCAAGGGCGGCACCGGCGGCCGCATCCGGGGCCAGGGCGTATACGGCAGGACCCCACGAACTCTGTCCCACACCGGTGGCCCCTGCGGCGACGAGGCTGGCGATGAGCGTCGCGGGCGCCCCCGTAGCGAACGGTCCGCCCTGCGCGGCCGCAAACCAGCTTCCGTTGATCCGCTGGATCTCGGTGAGGGCGGCGCCAAAGCCCGCGAAATCCCGCTCGACGAGCGCCGGAAGAAGGGCGACCAGCGCCAGGTGGGCGACCCGCGCCGCCTCGCTCGGAGGCGGCAGTTGCAGCGTCGCGAACGCGGCGGTTTCGGCGTCGCCACTGACCCCCGGCGGCGCCGCCGGGATCACGACCACACATCGCCACTCAGAGGGGATCGGGATGTGCGCGAGCAGCGGTGCGGGCAGGTCATGGCCGGGACGCCGGCCGCCTTCGACGATGAACCCGCCGTACGCGAACACATACGTGCCGATCGCCGAGCGCCGGGCCCGGCCTGTTGCCCGCGCCAAGTCTGCGGCGCTGCGCGGCAGGTCGTAGATCTCGGCGATCGTGCGCGCGGTCGCCAGCGCGATCTGCGTTCCGGATCCCAATCCCCGATGCGCGGGAATGGTCCGGTGCACCGTTACGTGCGCGCCGCTTGCGACGCCGTAGTGGCTCAGTACGCGCCGCGCCGCATCGTGTGCCGCACCGACCTGCTGCGACGTGACATCATCCAGGCGGAGCTGCGCACCAGCTTGCACCGTCAGCGCGGGAGCCGGCGTGGCCGACACGAGCACGGATGGGACGGGGACGGCCGCGCCGATGCCGCCGAACCGCCGGCCGAGCGACCCGCCGAGGTCGAGCATGCCGAAATGGAGGCGCGCAGCGGCCTCCACGAAGACATGCCTGGATGCGTTCACGTGCCTCGCGACTGCGGCGGACGGACGCGCGAGGAACGGATGAAATCCGTGAGCAGCTCCATCGCCTCGAACTCGCGCGGACCTGCCGTCTTGTTGACGATGATCTGCAGCTTCGCGAGCTCCGATTCGATCTCGGCGCGCGGGATCAGGTGCAGCCTCGTCGAAAGGATCGCCGTCTCCAGCACGGCATTGCGGGCGCGATTGAATCCGAGAAACTCGCGGCGCGCGCCATGATGGACCACCCGGGTCTCGATCCGAGATCGCGGAGGCGTCGCGTCGATGGACCGCACCTCGAGCTCTCGCCACGAGCATGCGGCGTCGAGCACTGCACCGCGCACCACCGTCGCGGGGCCGGCCGGATACTGGGGGTTGGAAATCGCTGCCTGGGCGAAGAGGAACACGTCGTCCGTGAGGTTCACGACGGCAGCGCCCGTCGCCTGAATGTTGCGAAACGTCGTCGTCTCGAGGAACGGCTTGACGACGATCACATCGTCGCCCCATTCGACGCCCATCGGCGCGAAATTGATGGCACCCTGGCTATCGACCGTCGTGATGATCGACTCGATGATCATGCGGTCGTCAGATGGGGCCAGTCATCGTGGTGCTCGTCACGCCGTGCCATCCAATTCGTCCGCGATCGCGCTGGCCACGAGTCCGCGGTACGCGGCTCTCACGCGGCCAGTCAGTGGTCCGGGCCGCCCGGATCCGACGCGCCGCTCGCCGATCCGCGTCACTGGGGCGATCTCGCGCACCGAGCTGGTGAGAAAGACTTCGTCTGCGGCATCGAGCTCCCCAGGAGGGATCGGAGCTTCGTCGGCCGCGATGCCCATCGACTCGAGAATTCCGAGTACCGTTTGGCGTGTGATGCCTGGGAGAATGCCGCAGGAGCGAGGCGGCGTCCGGACAATACCACCGGCGACCAGAAACAGGTTGCTCGATGTGCCTTCGCACAGATGGCCGGCCGTGTCGAGGAACAACGCATCGTCGGCGCCGTGATCTCTCGCCTCGGTGAGCGCCAGCACGGTATCGGTGTAGGACAGCGTCTTGAGGCCCGCGGACGGCGCGTATTCATTCCGGCGTCCGGACGCGATGCGGGCCGTGATTCCGGTGGTGGCGAGTGTGGCGGGAACGGCCGGGAGCCGGCCGATCAGCAGCACGGTCGTGGGGACGACCCCCGATGGCGCGGCCACCCCCGCCCCGGTGCCGCGGCTCATCGTCAGGCGCACCGACGCATCGGCCCGAGCCGCGCGCAGTTCGCGCGTGGCGGCGGCCACCGTCTGCTCGAGGTGCGGCGGGACCGGGATCCCCAGCCGCGCCGCGGTCACGGACAGGCGCGCCATGTGGGCGTCGAGACAGAAGATCACGCCGCGGTAGGCGCGCATCGTCTCAAAGCAGCCGTCCGCGAGCGTGAACCCCCGGTCGGACACCGACAACGCCGGCGCGTCCGGGTTGGCGCGGAGGCCGTTGACCCAGCACATCGCGCGTTCGAGAGTTGCACCCGCAGGCGGATGCTCGGGCACCGCGCTGCCGGAGGCGCCGGCCAGGGCGTGATGCGGCATTGGCTGAGCCGGCGGCATCACCGGACGACCGAGACCGGAGGCGGCGCCTCGTCCAGCGGTGGGCCGCCATCTCCGCCGTACGGCGGATCGCGAGAGACCGCGGCCGCCGCGTCGTACGCCGCGCGCCGTCCATCGGCGCGATCGGGCAGCGTCGCGCCAGCGCCGTAGTGCGCGCCGGGTCCGTCCAGGAATGCGCCGAGCAGGAAGTACCCGTATTCCGTGAGCGCCGACTCGGGATGAAACTGCACGCCGATCGTGGGCTGATCCCGGTGCGCGACCGCCATGATCTCTCCGTCCTCGCTGCGGGCGGTCACGCGGAGCGCATCAGGCACGCTGTCCGGAGCGATCACGAGCGAGTGGTAGCGCGTCGCGTGAAATGGCGAGGGCAGACCGGTGAAGATGCCCAGGCCGTCATGGGTCACCTGCGACACCTTGCCGTGCATTGGCCTGCCCGCGCGGACGATGCGTGCCCCATAGGCGGCCCCGATACACTGATGTCCGAGGCAGACGCCGAGGATCGGAATCGACGGCCCGAACCGGCGGACCACATCGGTCGAGATCCCGGCTTCGGCCGGGGTGCACGGCCCGGGCGACAGGATGATGTGCGACGGGGCGAGGCTGGCGATGTCATCCAGCGCGAGCGCGTCATGCCGCCGCACGATCGCCTCATGGCCCAACTCGCGTACGTAGCGTGCGAGGTTGTAGACGAACGAGTCGTAATTGTCGATGAGGAGAATCATGAGAGCGCCGCGATGAGCGCTCGAGCCTTATCGAGCGTTTCCCGATATTCGGCTTCGGGGTCCGAGTCCGCGACGATGCCGCCGCCAGCCGAAAAATACACGCGGCCGTGCCGGGCGAGATACGTGCGAATGACGATGCTGCTGTCGGCGGCTCCCGTCAGGCTGATATATGCGACCGTCCCGCAATAGACCCCGCGGCGCGACGGCTCCAGCTCCGCGATGATCTCCATGGCGCGAACCTTGGGGGCGCCCGTGATCGAGCCCCCGGGGAAGGCCGCGCGCAGCAACCCGATCGCATCCGCCTCGGGACCCAGGTGTCCGATGACCGTCGAGACGAGATGGTGGACGGTGGAGTAGTGCTCCAGTGCGAAGAGCTCCGGCACCCGCACCGAGCCGGGCACGCACACCCGGGACAGGTCGTTTCGCAGCAGGTCGACGATCATCAGATTCTCGGCGCGGTCCTTCTCGCTCTCGGTGAGCGCGCGCCCGAGGTGCGCATCGTGCTCCGGCCCGATGCCGCGGGGGCTGGTGCCCTTGATCGGGCGCGTCTCGACTGCGCCATCGACGCCGGCCTGAATGAATCGCTCAGGTGATGCACTCACCACGGCGAGGCCCGGTGCCTCGAAGTACGCGGCGAAAGGCGCGGGGTTGATCGCGCGCAGCCGGCGGTAGAGCGACCACGGATCGCCGGTGTATTCGGCTTCCAGCCGCTGCGACAGATTCGCCTGGAAGATGTCGCCCGCCACGATGTATTCGCGGACACGTGCGACTGCCGCGAGATAGCCGTCGTGTGGATAGGACGACCGGATTCCCGGCTGGCCCGGGACCGGAAACACCGGAGGCGCGGGCCGGCGTGTGTCCCCCGGTCCTGAACCGTCACGCGCCCGCGACGGTTCGTGCGTGAGCGGCGCCGTGGCCGGAGCATCGGCGCGAAGGCGCCGCCGGATGGCGGCCGCCCGCTCGCGGGCCCGTGATTCCCGCGCGTCCGGCGCCGCCGCGGGGAGTCCCGTGCTCATGAGCCACGCCCGGCGCAGCTCGTGATCCCATGCGATGACCCAGTCGTATACGCCGAGCACCACATCCGGGATATCCAGGTCATCGTACAGCGGGCGGGGCAAGCGTTCGAGCGAGGCACCGTAATCGTAGCCGATGTATCCGGCGGCGCCGCCCTGAAACGGAGGCAGGCCCGGGACCGGATCGGCCGCAAACGGCGCGAGGAGATTCCGCAGCGCGAGGAGCGGGTCGCCGGGCAACGCGGACGGCGTCGCATCCCCGTCCCTGAACAGCGTAGCACGGCCGTCCTTCGCGGCGACGACGAGCGGAGGATCCGCAGTCACGAACGAATACCGGCCGAGCCGCTGCGGATCCGTCGCGCTGTCGAGGAGGAGCAGGTACGGGAGATCGCGGAGTTGCGCCACGACGGTGAGCGGATCCGGCGCGGGATCCAACGCTTCCACGCGGGGCGGAACGCGCTCCGATTTCAATCCCGGCCCGCTCTCGATGCCGGAGCGCCGCACAGGATCGTGGCCCTGATCGCGCGCGGGTTCGCGACTCACTTACGGCGCCTTGCGGCCGCCCGCGTCCGGGCTCGCCGGGAGGTCGTCGTCCGGCTCCTGCCGCTCCGAACGCGTGCGGCGCGCGGTCACCCGCAGGTGCTCGGAGCGGACGTCGTCGGGAGGCGTGAGATACCCCCATGAGAGCGACCCTTCCTGCCGGTAGGTCTTTCCCAGCGTGATGGCCAGCTTGGCCTTGGCCAGTTCCTTTCCGAGATAGAAGGCGTGCGTCGCTTCGTTCACGCCGAGCTCGCCGAAGATCGCCTGAATGTCCGTGCCGCGGACGAAGCGCTCGCTGTTGAGCACCGTGATGGTGTCGCGATCGGTGAAGATGCGGAAATTCGCGTCCGTGATCGACGCCTGCAGCGCGCGAAGCTCCGCCTCCGTGTAGGCGAGGATCCGCGGATCCTTGATCGTGACGAGGCGATCGTCGACATGCTTGGGCAGTTGCCGCTGCGTGACCGCGTAGTGCATGAGCCGGCGCGCGATGTCGATCTCGCGAATCACCCCGTGGGCCCACGGGATGACCTCGGTGGTGAGAACGGCGCGCACGCCCAGCTCCTGGCAGATAGCAATGAGCACCGCGTTCACACCCGTGGAATCGGCGGCCGTCAGCTCCGTGATGTTGCCGATCCCCATCAATAGCCCGGCGGCCGGATACTGGCGGTGCACGGCGGCATATCGTTCGAGCGACGCGGCGAACCCGAAACCGATCGGGTCGATCACCGGATCGATGTAGTACGGGACGCCCCACGACTCGAGGGCGGCGATCGTCGGGGCGAGTGTCTCGGTCCCGGCGCCGAAATCGGGGATGACGACCACTCGCGTACCGGTCCCCGCCAACTCGCGGGCCGCCTCGAGGTTGCTGCCGTTGATGCTGAAGACGAGGCGCGCGCCGGCCGCGACCGCGGTGCGGATCTCGGCCGGATCGAATGAATCGACGCTCACGCGATAGCCGGCACCGGTGAGTTCCTGGACGACGCCGGCGAGGCTGGGGAACTCCACGCCGGGCGTGCATCCGATATCGATCACATCTGCGCCCGCCGAGTGGAACTCGTCCGCCGCTCGCCGGATCTCCGCGCGCGTCATCTTCGGAGCGTTGTTGATTTCGGCGACGATCTCGATATCCCACGCGCCGTAATCGGGCGCACGGCCCGCGCGGCCGAAAAACTCCGGGATCTCGCGAAGATCCTTGGGTCCGCGCACGACGTCCGCGACGGGACCTGCGCGGTCGCGGAGCGGCGCGAGGTCGCCTTCGCACAATCCCGGGATCATGACGAGATCGACGTTCGCGGGGACTTCGAGGAACCGGGCGATCCACGGCGTGGTCATCAGCGCCGCAACGGTGATCTTGAGCGGCGTCACCGTGTACGCAAAGCCGGGTGCCATCCCCGCGAGCGTGGCGCGCAACGCCGGCTCCGCCAGGCGGCCCGTCACGAATTGGACGTGCTGTCGCACCTGCTGTGGCACCTGTGCTGCCTGCTCTGGCTGTGTGGCCCCATCCGGGGCCGACTCGGCGGCCGGCGTCACTCAGTGCTCAGGCGGATTCGGGGCGGCCGCAACCATGCCACGGGGCGAGCGCCGCGCGACGGGGCGGCCGTCTCCGGATATCGGCTAACGCCGATCGCCGCTCTGGACGAACTTCTTGGGATTGCCTTCGAGCGCCGCGCCCGGCGCGGGGCGCCAGAGCACTGTGTCCTCGATCTGCCGGGCAAGGGAGAAATCCTTGTCCGTGATGCCGCCCGCACTGTGTGTCTGCAGCTTGACGCCGACCCGCGCCCAGGTGACGCTCAGATCCGGATGGTGATTGGCGGCTTCGGCGACGAATGCGATGGCGTTGACCAGCATGAGTGTGACCGGCCAGCCATCGGTCTTGTAGTATCGGCGAACCCAGCCGTCCTCATAGTACCAACCCGGGAGAGCGGACAGCTTCTCCGCGATCTCGGCGTCCGTGTACGTGCGCTCGTGTTTGGGCATCGGTCAGTGGTCGGGGGTCGGTGGTCATCCCATCACAACGCCGCCATTCACAAAGATAGTCTGGCCGGTGAGGAAGGCGGCGGCGGGAGACGCGAGATACACCGCGGCAGCGGCCACATCGGCCGGCGTGCCCCATCGCTGGAGCGGCGTGGATTGCGCGACTTCGCGCCGCCGCTCTGCATCGAGGCCGTCCCCGAACGCCGTTTCGATCCAGCCCGGCGCGAGTGTGTTGACGCGCACGAGCGGTGCGACAGACCGGGCGAGCGACTTGCTGAAGGCCAGGACGCCGCCTTTGACGGCCGCGAATATCTGCGGATTCCGCCCGGCCATCCCGGTGATGACGTGATCCCAGCTCATGTTGACAATCACGCCACCGCGCTCCTGGGTGCGCATCTGTTCCACCGCGGCCCACGAGGCCAGGATCGTCCCGCGGAGGTCGACGGACAGCAGGAGGTCGAGCTTGGCGGCCGCCGGGAGACCGGCACCGTCTCCGGTGAGGATGTCGGCGCCGGCGTTGTTGATCCAGGCGTCGATGCGGCCAAAAGCCTTGGCTGCGTCGCGCGCGAGGCCGGCGAGCGTCTTCTCGAGTCCCTCGCGGGCGTTCAGATCGAGGCGATATACGGTGGCCCGCCGCCCAGCGGCGGTCACCTCGCTCGCGGTCTCGCGGGCCCACTCCTCGTGGTGGGCGTACGTAAGGGCGACGTCCGCGCCGGCTCGCGCGCAGGCGACCGCGATCGCGCGGCCGATGCCGCTCGATCCCCCGGTGACGAGCACGACCAGGCCGCCGAGTGGCAAGAGACGGAAGGAGAGAGGAGAGAGCGGACGGAAGAAGGAGTAACTTATTGGCCCATGCGACTGCTGGTGAGTGTGAGCGGGCCGGAGGACGCTGCGGCGGCCATCGAGGGCGGCGCGGACATCGTCGACGCGAAAGACGCATCCCAGGGCGCACTGGGGGCGGTGACGCCATCGGTGCTGCGCGAGATCATCTCGGCGGTTGGCGGCCGGCGCCCAGTGAGCGCGGCGCTGGGCGAGGCACCGGACTCATCGATACCGACGCGCTTGGCGGCCCTCGGCGCGGGGGATGTGTCATTCGTCAAGCTAGGGTTCGCGACTGGCGTGAACGGGCATCAGGGGGCCGCGCACGCCCGTTCGCTGGCCAGCGCTCTGGCGGGAACCGGGACCGCGTTGGTGCTCGCCGCGTACGCCGATGCGGGACGGGACCGCCTCGGGCGAGACGCCGTGATCGAGATCGCCACGTCATGCGGGGCGACGGGCGTCCTGCTGGATACGCTGGACAAACGTGGTGCCCGGCCGGTGTTCGCGATCCTGGATCCCGGCGACGTCGCGGCATGGGTCGCCGAGGCACAGCGCGCCGGGCTGCTGGCCGCGCTCGCGGGATCGATTGGCGCAGATGAGATTGCCATCGCGCGCGATACCGGCGCTGACGTGGCGGGCGTCCGCGGCGCGGTGTGCGGTGGCGGGCGGACCGGGCGGGTATCAGCCGCGCGCGTTCGCGCGCTCGTCCGCCGAATGCGGGACGCGACCGGTGAGGAGCGCGCGGTGACGGGCGGCGAGGCAGCGGTCTCGTAGGGCGTCACCCCAGAACGTCAGCGGCGGCCTCGATGAGCCCGGGCGATGGGACCGGTTCGAGCACGATCGGCCACGCCAGCGCCGGCATAAAGAGCGGGCGCACGAATACACTCACCGGCCGGGCGTACGGTGTAATCCGCCAGATGATCTCGCGCCGATGGTGGCGGGTGGTGGAATCCGACACTCGCGTCACCGTGACGTGGTGCGCGAACGGATCGACGAGCCAATGCTCCTCGATCGACACGCCGGGCAACCGTGATGCGGCCGTCACCGGAGCCCTCGCCGGTGCACCGGCAGGAAGCACGTCGATCGCCAGACGCAGCGATGTGATGGCCGAGCGGCGGCCATCCAGCGCCGGCGCTGGCGGGATCACGTAGATGTCGGGATAGGCGGCGGACACACCGGCATCCTGGCCCCGGCTGATGGCACGCGGCGCCGTGAGCAACGAATACGGATCGGCATGCTGGCGGACATAGCGGTAGAGCGCCGCCACGAGGCGAACGATCGTCTCTTCGCGCCACCACTCGGGGAGTAATGCCGGTCGCGCCGCGGGGGCGATCGCGGGTGCGCGGCCGCCGCTCGGTGCCGATCGACCATCCAGCCGTGCCGCCGGTCTGGCCATGCGATTATTGAGGTGGCAGAGGTGGCATGAGCCGTGTCCGCGGCCGCATGAACTGAGCGTGCCCGACAGCGTTTCGTGGGATCACCATTGTCGGCCGGCGCCACCCATCGTATGCCATCTTTTCACCGCGCGGCCATCGCGACAGCGCGAGCGGGTGCTGGCGCGAGCGCTACCCGCGCCCGCCGCGCCCCGAGCGCGGGATGCTGAGCGAATCGGCGACGGCGCCAAGGGTGCGTGCGGTGCAGATGCTCACGAGCGGCGCGGCGGACTTCGCGCTCCCGAGCACGGATGCCAAATGCGCGTCGGTCACGTCGCCCGGCGCACCGGCTGCCGGCTTGAGCAACAGGAGGTGTGCGGCACCGAGTGTGATCGCGATCCACGCCGCGATGCTGTCGCTCGTCGAATCCCACGAGTGAGAGACGGGGTCGGCGCGGCGGAGCCATCGGTACGGCGCGAGGACTGGCACGCGGCCGGCCGTGAGAGCGGCACCGATACGTCCGGGATTCTGTATCACGACGGCACCGGGGATCCGCGCCCCAAGCACGCGGGCGTATTGATCCATCGCCATCACGGCCATCCAGTGAGCCGCGTCATTGCCGAGTCCGAGCTTGCGATCCGCATCGCGCACGGCGTCGGCGAACGGGCCTCCCCCCGGCACCAGCACGACGCGCGCATCGCGGCGGATCTGTCCCAACCCGGCGGCCGCGCACCCGAACGCCTCGGGGTCGCGCATCAGTGCTCCGCCGACCTTGATCACGACATCGACGATCGCGGCGGGGGGCGCGGCGGCACTCCCGTCTCTCGCCGTGCCGGATGCCGTACGCACATCCCCGCAGCGCGCGGGTGCGGCCGCACGGGTCAACCGCCCGCCCTCACGTCGTGGGTAACATGAGTTGGCGCGAGGCGCGCCGGCCCGGGGGTGCCTGCGTGTGTACCCGCGACGGGTGAGCGCATCGCCGCCGCCAACAGCAGCGCGACGGCGGCCGCCGGCGCCGCCGCCGCTGCATCGGGGCCGAGCTCGCCGGCGAGCCATCGCACGGCAAGACCAGCGCGAGCGGCAGCGGCGGCGGCGATGAAATCCCCGGCCCCGGTGACGACCACGGTGCCGATCCCGGGATGCCGTGCGTGCACGCGCGCAATCGCGGCGGCCGTCCGCTCGACCTGAGCAGTCGCGACCGCGTCGGCGATCCGATCCAGCGCCGCCGCATCGATCGACTCACGGTCCGCGCACACCACGCGCGCGAGCCGCTCACCGGCGAAGATGCGTGTGGCGGGACGGCCATCCGGTGTCGGCGCCGTGTAGGCCGCGGCGTCGAGCGTACCGCGCCAGAGATGCACATCGCCCGCGAGGGCGAAGCCTTCGGCGCTCGTGCCCGCGTCACCGTCCCCGAGCGGCACGGTGTGCGTGATCGCCTCGACCGGCGTGCGGACCGCTCCCATGTAGAGCAACTCGCCGGACGCAAGACGCGCAGGGTCGGTCCACCCGGTTGCTCGGACGATTCCGCCAACAATGGGGATGATGTCCGTTGTCGTCGTCCCGATGTCCACGAGGATCGCGTCCGGAATCAGCCGCGCGACCGCCCGCGCGGTCGCCGCCCAGTTCGCCGCGGCAACCGCGAGTGGCACGGCGCGCGCGGCGTCCGGGGACAGGAACTCGCCATGCACGGTATACACGCGGACGCTGGCCGCCGGGAATGCGTCGCTCACAGCATCGAGGACGAACGCGACGCCGTCGCGCTTGACTCGAAAGAATTGCGAGAGCTCGGCAGTCATGGTCACGGCATGCGCGTCGCCGGGGCTGGCACCCGTCTGCTCGGCGAGTGTGCGAAGTACATCCGGAAGTGCGCCCGGGTCGCGCTGGATCTCGTAGGCGCGCACGACTGCGCGCATCGGCGTGTCCTGTGCCGTGCGCGGCCAGTCTCCTGACGGAGCGACGCGAGCGACCTTGGTGTTGGCGCCGCCGATATCCCATCCGACGACCCCGCGCGTCATCTCGCCGGTGCCCCGCTCAGTGGCCCCGCTCATCGTGGCGCGGGTCCCAGCGGCCGGATCAGGACCGTGATGCCTCGCGCGGGGGGCATATTCATCGGATGCGCGTCATCGGCGTGATCGATCTCAGGGCCGGGTTGGCGGTTCATGCGCGGGGCGGAGAGCGTGACGCGTACGAGCCGGTGCGGAGCCGGCTAGTGTCGCCGGCACAGGCCGGCGACGCCGCCGCGCTGGCCCGTGCGTACCGCGAGCGGGCCAAGGTCGCGGAAATATACGTGGCCGACCTCGACGCGATCAGCGGCGCGGCATCCGCTCCGCAGAGCCTGGACGGAATTCTCGCCGCGGGCCTCCCCGTCATGGCCGATGCGGGAGCCGCCACTGTCGCCGCCGCGAAGCAGGTGCGCGACATGGGTGCGGCGCGGGTCGTCGTCGGCCTCGAGACGCTGGCATCGTTTGGTGAGCTTGCCGGCATCGTCGGTGCGATCGGCCAGGAGGCTGTCGTGTTCAGTCTCGATCTCCGGGATGGCCGGCCGGTGACCCGCCCCGGCACGCCCTTCGAGCAGGATTCGGCGCTCATGCTGGCCCAGAGCGCGGCGGCGGCCGGCGTTCGAAGCATCATTGTCCTCGACCTCGCACGGGTCGGCCGGGCGGCGGGCCCTGGCATGGCCACGCTGCAGTGCATCCGCGACGCGTTGCCGGAGACGGAGCTACTGGCTGGCGGCGGGGTTCGGGACGCCGCTGATCTCGCGGATCTTGCCCGGCTGGGTGTCGCCGGCGTTTTGGTCGGGACGGCGCTCCACGAGGGGCTCGATATGGAAGGGACCGACCCCGGAAACGGTACCGCGGGGGGCGTGTGACGAACGGCCGCCGGGGTGCTCTGGCGGCCACTCTGGGCCGTATCCGGGCCTCAAGGGTACTGGCACGATTGGCCCGGTTGCCTTTTTTGAAATCGGACGGTCGAGGTACAGAAGGCTCGATCGGCAAATGGTTCAGCCAGCGATGGGTCACAGCACGAAAACTGCGTTTCTCGAGCACGCCGGCGAGAGCGCCGAGGGGACAGGCAGCACCGGCGGGCGTGCAGATGAGGGGACGCCATGACGTGGACGGTGGGCAGCATGCGATTCGGAGCCCGTGGGCTGATGGCCGTACTGGCGGCCACTACGGCCGCCCCGCGTGCCGCAACGGGCCAGGCGGTTCGCCTCGGCGTCGTGATGGATCTCCCGCGGCAGACGCTGGAAGCGGCGTGGACCAACGCACCCCAGCAAGTCGAGCGGGCCTATTGCGTCACCGACTGGTCATACGGCGTCTACCACGTATCGCGAGTCGCACCCATCCAGGACGACACGGTGTTTCGCGTCTTCGCGATCCGTGATGCGGACGTGAGCAATGCGGGTCCATCGGCGGTGGACTTCGAGTGTCCGGACGGCATGCCCGAACTCCATGTGCACACGCCGACCACGTGCATGGGGGACGACGTGACGACATGTGTGAGCGGCGGCCTCAACGCCTATAGTTGCCAGCCGAGCCGCGGCGACCTGGAAAAACTCGTTCGGCGCCGTGATGCGTTTGCGGTGCTGCAGTGCGACCTGCACGCATTCCGCTTCTATTACGCGTCGGAGTATCCGACCCCGGCGGTGGTGGCCAGCGGTCCGGGGTCGCGACCGCGGACCGGGAACCTCACGCCCGCGATGCGATACAACGAGCCGGTAACACAGCCGGCCACGGATCCAGGGAGCGGGTCCCGGTCGTCGCCGTAAGCCGCGGGTACGCCGCGGGTAAGCGGCGGGTAAGCGGCGGCGGATTCGATGGATGCGCGTTCCCGGAGCGGCCCGGGGGCGCGTCGCCCCCTCGCGACTACCGGGCGCGAACCGCGCGCCGTAGCTTGCGATGACTCACGCGGAGGGGGCTGTGAGCTCAGGCAAGACTTCCCGATACGCGGATCGCGGCGACCGCGGCGATGGTGACGCGTCCGGCGATGGGTCCGCGAATGGCGCGATGGGCGGCGCCACGAGTGTAGGACGGCGGGGATTTCTACGTGCCGGTGTCCTCGCGGCAGCGGGGTTGGCGTTGAGCAGGCCGTTGCTGGCGGAGCCGGCGATGGCGGCGCCCCGGATGGCGGGGAATCGGGGGCCCGACGACGAGATGATCGACGCCGTGCGCCAACTACTGAAAGCCAAGTTCGGCGACCGGAAGATCCAGTACGGGCACGTGCAGTTCGACATCCCGACCGATGCGCCGGATGGCCGCGCTGTGCCGGCAATCATGGACATCGACCTGCCCATCACGCCGGACTCCTACGTGTCGGCCTACTATCTCATGGTCGACCACAATCCGGACATCTGCCTGGGTACGTATCATCTGACGGCTGCCAGCGGCGAGGGGCCGATCGAAACACGCATCAAAATGCGGCGGACGTCGTACGTTCGCGCGATCGCGGAGATGAACACGGGCGAGCTCTGGTCGGCAGCCGTCAAAGTGTTCGTCGGTCTCAACGGCTGCGGCTGAGCAGCGGGGAGCGACCATGCCATCCACGCATCACCAGATCCCGGCGGACGCCCCAGCGCTGACGTTTGCGATGCCGGCGTCGCCGCCCACGGTGGGCGATGCCAAGATCCTGCTTCCGCTGTCTGTCGCGCGCAATGCCGTCATCGACGTGCGAGCGCTCTTGGTGCATCCCATGGACACGGGGTTTTTCCGTGACGCCAGCGGCAATCCGATCCCCGCGTATTTCGTGAACGCCGTCACGGTGATGTACGGCGGCGAGCAGGTCGCGCGATTCGAATGGACCTCGGGGATCAGTCGCGACCCGTTCGTGCGCTTTCCGCTGCGGGCTTCTCGCGAGGCGCCGGTCCAGGTGGTCTGGAAAGACAACAAGGGCGGTGTGTACCAACAGTCGGTGGATCTGAAATTCGCGTGATCGCGCGGTGGTGGGGCCTGGCGGCGCTGTTCGCGGGCGCGACCGCCAGCGCTCCCCGCGCCGCGGCGGCACAGAGCAAGCCGCCGTTCTCCACCGCACCGTATCATGCCGTCCGCCTGGCGGACGGCGTGTTCGTCGTACCAGGGGACACCGGTCGCGGATCGGAGGGGCGGCCCAACGCGGGCTTCGTCGTCACTGACAGCGGCGTCGCGGTGATCGACGCTCTCGCCAGCCCGCTGGAGGCGCGCCAGTTCCGGGATGTGATCCGGACGGTGACACCGGCTCCCGTGCGCTGGGTGGTGCTCACGCACCATCACCCCGACCACATGATGGGCACGATCGTCTTCGCGCGCGAGGGCGCGAAAGTCATCGCGCATCCCGACCGCACGATGCTGACGCGCGAGAACGGCGACGACGGCCTGCTCGCCGACTGGGACCGGATCATCGGGCTGCACGAGCTGCAGGGGTTCGCGTTCGCCGACACGCCCACGTGGCCCATCACCCACGACACCACGCTGGTCCTCGGCCACACGACCATCGTGTTGTACCATCCGCCGGGCGCCGCGCACACACCGGGGGATCTCGCGATCTGGCTTCCCGCCACCCGTGTCCTGTTCGCGGGCGACCTGGTCGTCGAGGACGGCGTGACCATGGTCGTCGACGGCAACTCCGGCGTCCTCGCGACCGCCCTCGCGCACCTGGACAGTCTGGGCGCGGCGATCGTGGTTCCGGGACACGGACGAATCGACGGCGATCCCCGCGCGCAGCTCGCAGCCAGCGAGCACTACATCGACTCGCTGCGATCGGCAATGCGCGCGGCGGTCAGGCAGGGGACGCCGATGACGCGGATCCTCCGCCAGATGCCACGGCCGGACAGCGGGCGCCCGGTGTCCCCGGCCTCGCGCCGGCAGCGCAACGCGGAGCGCGTGTATCTGGAGATGGAACGCGACCTGATGGGGATGGGCTCGGATTCTCACGGCGGCGGCCCGCATGTGTCCCCGCTGCGCTGATGGCTCAACTTCCGCTGCGGCCGGGCGACCGGGTTAGATTCGTGGCGTGCGCACCTACCGGGTCGTCGCCGTCGTGGTCATCGGGCTGGCGTTCATCGGGTACCTGCTGTGGTCCACGCTGGCGGCACAGGCGGCAGAATGCCATGTCTGCGTCGCATTTGGCACGGGGCGAAACTGTGCCACCGCCTCGGCGGCGACCAACACCGCGGCGCGCCGCGCTGCCCAGTCCACCGCATGCGGCACGCTCGCGCACGGCATGAACGACGCGATTGCCTGCGAGAATCGGCCCGCGCTGAGCGACGAGTGCAAGAACAAGGATCGTTGACGAGCGATCGCTGATGGGCGGCCGGTGGGCCTGTGGCACGGGCTCAGCGGACTAGCACTAGCGCACCAGCACTAGCGCACCAGCACTAGCGCACCAGCACTAGCGCACCAGCACGGTCGCAGGGTGAAGCACGGTGCGATCGGCCGCACGGATGGCCGCGTCGATCGAGTCGACATCCCATGCCGCGATTACGGCGCGATCAGCGCCGCCGGCGAATGTCATGAGATCGTGTGGCGAGAGGCCCGGCTCCTTGAGCGCATGGCCGTCGGGAGCGGCGCGGTACGGATGCGTGTGCCATGTACCGACCATGTCCGCCACCGAGTCGCAGGAACCCGTCACCGCGAACTGGAACTGCTTGAGGTTACGGGCATGGGCCCAGCTCGTGACCCACACCGTGTCGCCGCTGGCGTGGCCGACCAGGCACCCGAGATATTCGCGCTGCGTCGGTGGACCGGTGCCGAGCATCTGCGTCAGGGTGTTCGTTTCCGCCAGCTCGTTCCAGTGCGCGTTGAAGCGAAGGAAAATCGCGTTGATGGAGTCCCGGACCGCCGGAGCCAGTATGAGCACGCCTGCCGGCGGTGGGCGCAGCGGCGCGTCGTGCGGTGATGCTCGCCTCCCGGCGAGGCCGCCGAGCGCGATGACCGCCAGCGTTGCGATCGAGGCGCGCCTGCGGGCCTGCCGCCACAGGCCGATGGGCGGATCAGCGGGGCAATGAGTCAGGGGAGAACTCCTGGAGCCGGCCGGCAAGCGCGGCAGGCACTAATGCGTCTCGGTCGGCTCGTTCGCGGCGGGGTCGGGCTGCACGCCGATCTCTTCGCGATACGCGGCGGATTGTCCGAAGTTCTCTTCGACTTCCACTTCGATCGCGGTGGCGTGGACCGCCGGCGGGAGCTGTGCCAGCATGCGATGAGTGAGGTACCGCGCGAGCATCTCGACGGTGGTGTTCGGGATGTCGAGCAGGGCGCAATCGTCGAGCGGGAAGACATAGCGCGGGATGCCCTGGTACGCGACGGCGACCGTTCCCGACTGCACCTCGACCGTGAGTTTGGGATTGGTCAGGGGGAGCAGCACCTTGTGGTCGATCTCATCACACAGTTTTCTCGCCAGCCGCTTCAGGACCGAGAAGTCGAGCACATACCAGCTCTCGGCATCGATCGCACCCTCGAGGGCGACACCCACGCGGTAGTTGTGGCCGTGGAGCGACTCGCAGCGATGTCCGGCGAACGTGATGAAATGCGCGGACGAAAAGACGAGATAGTCCTTCGTGACGTAAACCCGGAAGCCGCCGGACGGGATCATGAGGGCAAGTTAGGGGCCGGTGGGGCGCAGGTGGTAGCCACCAGCCAGGAGGTAGGCGAACAGCGCGGCGGCCGTCACGTCAGCGGTCGCGCCGGGGTTCCGCGCATTGCGGGAATCGCGCAGCCGATCGTCGAAGGCATGGAGATGTGAGCGGCCCGCCGGCGTGCGGACACCTCCGGCGGCCACGATCGCGGCAGCTGCCCGAGACACGCTCTCGGCTTCGGGGGCGCCGAGCTTGCGCGCGATCAGTGTGTCCGGCGCGGCGGCCAGGAGCGCCAGATAGGTCTCGACGACCGCCGAGTCCCACGAGAGGCCGTCGCTCCTCGCTCGCGACAGCGCGGGGAGGCCTGTGTCGAACGTGGCGGCAAATCCTGTCGCGTATTCGCGGGCGACCGCATCACGTTCCGCGGCGAGCGTCATCACGACCTGCAGCGTCGCGTCCGGCTCGTCCCGTACATCCTGCGCATCCACGTGTCCCAGTCCGCCAGGCCGCGCGAGGCGGATGGCGGCATAGACCGCACGGGCGTCGGCGATCGTGGTCGTGGCGAGGACAGCGCCGACGCCGTCGCGCAGGGCGGCGATGGAAATGCTGCGTGCGGGCTGTGGCCCAGCCGGACCGGCGGCCATGAGCGATGATTCGATCGCCGCGCGCGCGATCGGCGCGAACAGCAGGATGATGCCGAGGTTCGTGTTGGACGGTGCCCACCGGGCGGTCGCTTCGACGGCGGCGAGTACGGTGGGGCCGATCGGTCGTTGTCCCGCGAGCGCCATCGCCGGGCCGATCGCGGCGGCGCTGGCAAGGAAGTCTTCGTAGCGGATGTCGTGAAAGTGGCGGCCCGGCGACACGTTGCCGGGCTTCGGGGCGCTCGCTTCGAGCAAGCACGCGAGCTGGGCGGCGGTGGCGACCGAGTCGGGAGACACGAGTCAGTCAGGAGAAAAGGAGCACGGACCGAGGCCGAAACGCGAAGGCGATGTGAGCCGGCATCGTTCCGGACGGCTAGCCACCAACCGCCAGCCGCGCGAGCTCGTCCGCGACATCGATGCCGGTTGCTTCCTGCACGCCGCGCCACCCCGGGATCGCGTTCACCTCCAGCGCATAGACAGTCCCGTCCTCGGCCGGCAGGAGGTCGACCCCGGCGTAGTCCGCGCCGACCGCACGTGCAGCGCGCACGGCCAGCTCCGTCCAGCCGGGCGACAGGGTGAGTGCCCGCACGGTGCCACCTCGCGAGTAGTTCGTCCGCCACTGGGGACCGGCGTCCGGTGACCGCCGCTCGATCGCGCCGACGACGCGATCGCCTACCACGAATGCACGGATGTCTCGGCCGCCGTGGCTGATCGTGCGCTGGAGATAGTAGACGCCGCGGATCGCATCGAGCGCGCGGAAGACCCGCCACGCGATCTCCTCATCGTGCACGCGCACCATCCCGAGGCCCATCGAGCCGAACAACGGTTTGACGATGACGTCGCCCATCGTGCGGAACGCGGCAATCGCGTCCTCGCTGCGTTCGCACACGACGGTGTCCGGCGTCGCGAGGCCCGCCATCTGGAGCAGGGCCGAGGTGTAGAACTTGTCGACCGATCGTTCGATCGCGCGCGGGGAGTTGAGCACGCGCACGCCCGCGTCCTCCAGCCAGTGCAGCGCGTCGACGCGGTAGATGATCTGTTCCAGCGAGCCGGCCGGGATGATGCGTGCGAGCACAACATCGGCGCCGATCGCAAATGGGGCCGCCGGCGCGGCGCCGGCCGGCTCCCTGCCGTGACCGGCCGTGCCGAGGCGCGCCACGAGACCTTCGTACGCGAGCAGCTCCGCCGTTGCACCCCAGGCGGTGATAGCCCGGCAGAGCTGGTCGGTGTGCCAACCCTTCCTGGCACTGAGTATCGCGACGTGCATGCGATCGTGAAGACCGCTCGAAGACCGCGCGGCGGGAATGCCGGGCGGCGGTTACTGCCGGTTCGTCTCGTCGCCGACGTACGCCGCGACACCACCAGTGGCGAAGTTCGCGAGGTCGCCGGCCACTTTCTTGAATCCGTTGGTCGACGTCCCTTTCTTGAGCGCATCCATCGACGCGAACGTGAGCTCGGCCTTCCGGTACAACGCCGGCGCGGATCCATCCAGGCCCGTGGTGAACTTCACGAACTCGGCCTTGGTGTACCCGATCTCCGCGGCGTTCGCGTAGAGGAGCGGGAGATGGGTCGCCGCATAGTACCGCTCGAACGCGGCGGGGTCCTTGGGCGGATTGTAGAGCACAACGACGCGCGCGGGCATAGAGGTCGGGAGGAAAGAGTGAGAGGGACGGAGAACGGATGCGGGAACGACAACACAGCGAAGGGGGCCAACGATGCTGCCGGCGATTTCAGCGCGCTAGGAATAGAGCGACTTGGCCAGCACATCCAGATTGAGGTGGCCTGCGTGGAAGGTCCGCCCGCTCGAAGCGTTCGTCAACCACACCTCGGCCGGACTGAAGAGAAGCGGATCGATCTTGTAGAAGTCGTTGTTATAGCGCTTGAAGGTGTCGTAGAACGGCGTTCCGTAATCGCGGGAGGCTTCGGCCGGCACCTTCGGCGCGAGCGCCGAGAGCTCGTCGTCACCGGCGTCCACGATATAGCGGGCCTGGCCGCCGTAAAGGATGCAGTCATTGGTGCGCCCGATGCCGTGCAGGTCTCCGTCGGGGGCCGGCGGGATCGGCGCCGTGCCGATGCCGCTCACGACGCGCGTGATGTCGAATCCGAGCGTGTCCATCTTGTGCAATCCCGTTTCCAGGATCCGGGCCACGATCTGCACGCACCCGGCGATGCTGGCAGTCGGCGCCACGAGAAACGTGAGCTGGGCCGGCGTGAGGTGGGCGCGCTCCGCGACCCAGGCGGCCACGTCGTCGGTCGGGGGTGTGCGCGTCTCCAGTACCAGCACGCCGTGCGTGGCGACTTCCGCATAATTGAGTTTGGCAAAGAGCTCCGTCTCGACTCGCGCGTGCGCGCGCAGCGGGCCCGAGCCCATGCCGAAGAAGTCGCCGGTCTTGATCGCCCAGCCGGCGTATTGCGAGGCCATGCAACTGATCGCAGGATGATCGGTCCAGACCTCCACGCCGGGGAACATCGTTCCTCCGATCGGGATCGTCTGCAACTGCACGTGACCGAGGCCGCCCATGCAAATCCGGGCCAGGGCGCGGCCGGCCGCGTAACCGCCACGGACGGCAATTCCTGCATCGATGACACGAGCGCCGTTCCCGAGGATCGAGGACGCGACGCGGAACTCCGCCGCGTGGGCGATGAGGTCGTCCGCCATGGCGCAGGCGTGTTCATTGAGCGCGAGTGCCGGGCGGGTGGCGCGGACCGGTGCGGTGTGTCCCTCACGCCGCAGCACCGGCGCTGCCGCCACGGTGCCAGTACCTCCGGGAGCGGTCACGGACGAGGGTCCTCCGGTCCTGAGTGACGGGGCCCACGAGCGCCGCCGCGTGACACGAGAATGACATGATAGCCGGCTGTACGGCAGGGGGTGGACGCCCGGTGCCCTGAGCCCGCCAATCACGCCTCAGTCCACAGCAGCAACTCCCCCTTTCCGGCCTCCGACAGATCGCCGCAATACCGGGCGTACCGCCCATTAATGTATCGGTCATCGACCGGGACGCCGTGGGCTCGCCGCAGATAGGCAAATATCAGGCGAAGGTGGGGCGGGTGATATGTGCATGCGTACCGGTAAGCGGCCGGTACGGCCGCGCCACCGAGGGCGACCACCGTGCCGCGCTTGTTCCACAGGCCAACGGTCCCGGCCGCTTTGCCCATCACCAGCACCGTACCGGCGATCATGGAGCGGGCGGCCCCGTCCCCGGCGTCGCCGCCCACCACGATGAGACCGCGCCGGACGGCGGTGCCGGCGTCGCGGCCGACATTCCGGCGGACGAAGATCTCGCCGCCTGTCATGCCGCGGGATGCGCCTGGCAGGGCGCCGCCCACGCGGTCGGCCGCATTGCCCCACACCAGCAGGGCGCCGCCCGCCATGGCAAGGCCGGCATCATCTCCCACATTACCGTGGACGGCGATGGTGCCTCCGGTCATGGTGCGGCCCAACTCGCGACCCGCGTTGCCATCGATGCTGATCGTGCCGCCGGACATGGCCGCGCCGATGGCATCGACGTTGCCGAGATTGCCCTGCATCCGGACGACGGCCGATCGTTCGCCGCGCACCGAGAAGAGATCGCCGAGGTCGACCGAGTGGTGGTCCGCTTCCCGTCCCCGGTCCGTGTCACACCCAGTCGCATCCGCGAGTGCGGGTGGCGCCGCGTGCCGCGCCAACCAGACAGGCAGATGCGCGATCTCGGTCGCGGACAGCGTCGCGAACCGGCTGGGAACGATGGCATCCGCCACGACGCGCCCTTCAACGGCATCTTTGAGCGTGAGCGTCACGGTGCTGCTCACGACGCCACTCCCGGCGGGTGTGTCGCCGGTGAGGCCGGCTCTCCGGCCGGCTCCGCTCCCGGCGAGCGGTCGCCGCCCAGGATCTTGCGCAGATAGAAGTGGTGGGGGCCGAGCTTCCCGCCGTAGTTGCCGGCCGTGATGCGGCGCACGCCCGGCCTGCACGCGGCCATGATGCCGATGCGCATCGCGCCCGCGATCGATTCGAAGTCGAGGCCATCGAGCACGATCTCGAGTACGCTGTTGACACCATCGCCGAGGTCGCTCGGCGTGATCGGGCGCAGCGTCGGCGCGTAGGCATCGTTGAGGCTTGCGACCATCGACTTGTACCGCTTCGCTCCCACCTTGCTTCCGCTGCGGACGATTCCGCCTGGGAAGGGCAGGATCACACCGGCGAGCCCCGCCATCGCGTCGACTGCCGCCTCGGCCGCGGCGAGCGTGGCTTCAGCCGATTCCCCGAGAATCAGGAAATTGCCGCCGCCGATGCCCTTGGTCTTGCCGAAGTCTTCCTGTACGAGGAACTCACCTTCCATCACCGGAATGCGCCAGTACCGGCGGCCCGCGATCACCTTGCTCGCCTGGAATCCATCGCCAAAGATCCGTAGCGGTTTTCCGACCGGCATTCGTTCCGGCGCGTCCGGCAGCCCATCGAAGCACGCGGTCGTGGGACATGTGAGCACCGTCTGCCCGATGCGCTCAACGAGTCGTTTCTGGAGTCCCTCGGAGTCCGTGGCAAAAACGAGGACGCTGACGCCGGGTCTCCCGTCGGGCGTCACGCGCGGGAGCAGCTCACGTTCGATCGCTGCTTCGCACTTGCACGCGATGACCGACGTCGCGAATCCCGTCATCGTGGTGGCGGCCTGCCGCGCCCAGCGCAGCGTCGCGGCGGTGATGATCACCCGCGCGCCGCGCATGCCAAACGCTTCGGCGAACGTGTCGTCCACGGGAACGCCGTGGATCGACGCCAGCCGGTCACCCATCATCGCCTCGCCGAGCGGCGTCCGGACGGATCATGCGCCGTAGTTCTCGAATGCGACCGAGAGGTAGCGGCCGAAGTACTGCTTGATGTCGCGCTCGACCGCTGGGTCGTAGGCGGGGCTCGCCTGATGGCGCCGTCCCTGCGGCGCGCGGCGGAGCTGTCCTTCCTCCACCACCATCGTCCCACCCTTGAGCACGTACCGCGGCGTGGCAAACATGCGGGACCGGTCCGCATCCCGGGTGTAAATCGTGATGTCGGCGTCCGCGCCGGCGCCCAGGTGGCCCTTGCTGGACAGACCGAGCAGCCGCGCGGGCCCCGCTCGCGTGATGATCGCGATTTCGTTGAGGGTATACTCGCGCGAGAGGCCGTCGGCGAGTGCACTGCCCGCGAGCATCTTCGGATTGATGCGCTTGATCTGCTCGTCGCGGAAGGACCGGTCCATGAGGAGGTGGATGAGCTCCGGGTAGCTCATGAACGAGCCGCCGTTCGGATGGTCCGTGGACAGCACCAGGCGCCACGGATCGCCCGACAACAGAAACAGCTCAAGACCGATGGCCCACTGCAACGACGCCATCGCGGCCTTGTCGCGATAGGTGTACGGCACGACGCCGCACCCCGTCTCGAGCTCGACGTCGATATTGGCCCACTTGCGGCCCGTGCTCGCGTGGAGGAGGTATTCGACGGCGCCGTCCGCGGTGAGCGTGCACGCTTGGCCGAACATCACCTGCCCGACATCGCCGCTGGTTTCGGGATGCGTCGCCATGTACTCGGAGATCTGCCTGGCGCCCGACGCGTACGATTTCCCGCGCTCGCCCGCGTAACTCTGGAATTGCAGATGCGTGAAATGGGCGCGCCGGCCGCTCAGCGCGCGCATGGTATCGAGCGTGGTGCCGACATTGCCGGCCACACCGAGGTTGTTGCAGTGGATGTGAACCGGGTGCGGGAGATTGAGCGCGTTGGCGGCGCCGGCCAGCGTTTCGAGAATCGTGCGAGGCGTCACCTTGGGATCACCGGCGGCATCGTCGAGGGACGTGATCTCGCGGACGTTGCGCTTCCACAATTCGATCCCGCCCGGATTCACGATCTTGACGGCGTATCCTTTGGTGGTGCGGAGCAGCCATGCCACGTAGTCGCGCGCTCGTTCGTGTTCTCCGCCGGCGATCTGCCGGTGCAGATACGCATCGTTGCCCATCAGTATGTAACACCCAGTGTCGATGATCGGCGTATCGTCGAACTGGGCGTGCGCATCGCGCGCGCTCACCGGTGCCACTGCGGCATCGAACACCGTCGTGTATCCCAGGCCGGCATAGCGGTAGCCCGTGGTGAACGTACTGGGCACCGTGCCGCCGCTGCCGGAGCGGGGGATCGTGATGTCCGCGTCGCGGTCGCGGACCAGCAGCGGCGCGCGGGCGGGGTCCATCGCGTGCTCCTCGGGCAGCATCCGTCGCGCGACGTTGACACTGGCGGAGGCGACGTGGGCGTGGAGATCGATGCCGCCCGGCATTACGACCATGTCCCGGGCATCGAGGCGCGGGGCATCGTCCGGGAGCGATGCCACGATGCGTCCGTTGAGGACGCAGATGTCGCGCACCTCGCCATCGATGTTGTTCGCGGGGTCGTGGACGGTGCCGCCCGTGATGCGGAGACTGCTCATGCCGCGCCCTCGAGGTGGGCGAGCGTCGCGCCCAGGGCGCGCAGCAGGATGTAGCTGTCCTGCGGGCGGCCCGCCGCGGCGAGCGCCGCGGCGACCGTGAGTTCGGGACCGGACTCGCGCGCACGATGGCCGGTGGCCGACGCCTCGCCTGTGGCGCCGGACTCCCCCGCGGCCAGAGCCGCGCAGATGGCTGACACGGTCGCGCGCGCAACGGCTGGCGTGGCTGGTCCCCACAGATCCCGGAACGCCGCGACCTCCGGCGTCTCCAGCGCGGGGCGGAGTGGTAGCGGGACGTCGTCCAGCCGCACGGCGACTCCGCGCTCGTGCACGCCGGCGCGGCCGGTATCGATCGCGGCGAACGCCGGAAACGGGCTCTCGGACGCCGACGGCCCGATGATCGCGCACGAGACGTGAGACAGTCCGTCGCGAATCGAGGCCGGCACCGACGCCGGCGAGCCGACGATCAGGGCAACCTGAATCTCACCTCGCGCGAGCAGAGCGGCCGCATCGTCTGCGGGGCGGTAGCGCGGCGCGCCGCGCCCGAAATCGACCGCTGCCGGGTAGCCTGTTTGCCACGTCATGACGGCATCCGCTCCCGACCGATTTCCCCCTGCACGGAGCGTACTGAGGGCGCAGCGCGTGCTGGCATTGAGCGTCTCGGCGAGCGCGATGAGCGCTTCGCTCCGCCGCGGATCGCGATGGGGCGCGGGTTCGCCATCGGAGACGATCGCCACGTACGCGCCGGCTCGCAACCGTGTCGCGAGTGTGGCGGCTCGCGCGTCGAGAGAACCCTCCGGCGCGTTGGGGAGTGAGTGTCCGCGGAGCGCCGCTCGCACCAGACTCAACGCGGCGACCTCCTCATCGGCCGCGAACGCCACGCGTGTGTCAGCGTCCCCCGGCCCGCGGTCCGCGGCGATGTCCGCGGCGATGACTGTTCGTCCGCGGCGGCCGCCGGTGATGAAGAGTCCTTCGGGGTCGGGGAGATAGCGCGCCGTGTACCGCGGATATCGCGTCGCCGGATCGAATCCCCAGAACAGGACCACGTCGGCCCGGTTCCGAAGCTCGCCTAGCGTCGCCGTCGCGCGTCCTCGCCGCTGCGCGGCGAGCAGGCCGGCGGAGGCAGTCGCAGATGTGATGCTGTCGAGGGCCGCGCCGAGGATGTCGGCCACCGCGATTGCGGCCCGGTGGGTCTCGCACGGGAGATCAGCGGCCAGGTAGACGAGGGCGCGGTCGGCATCGTGGAGCTTTGCGGCCACCGCGGCCAGCGCGGCGACCGGGTCTCCCTCGCGCGCGCCAGCGCGGATGCGAGCTGGCAGCCGGCCATCACCGAACCATTGAGTGCCCAGGGCGCAGGCTAGCCGTGTCTCGGTGATGCGCCCGGCGCGGACGACGACGCCAATGTCATCGCAGGTACATCCGCAGCCGAGGCAGGTCGCGTGCTCAACCGTGAGGTCGGCCGCGGGAGGGGTAACGTCGGGCACCGTCGGGCTCGGTTCGGGCCGATCAACAGGGGCGGGGAAGGATACCGATCGCTCTGGTGGCGAAGCAAGAGCACCGTCGCACCGGGTGGGGCGAACGGCCTCTTGCTTGACGACTGTTTGCTGTGGCGTGACTTTCTCACTCCCCTTCCGCGCGAGGAGTTCTATGAGCCCGAAGCTTGTCGTCCGCTCGGGGGTGGCAACCATAGCCGCCACCACGCTGTTCGCTGTTGCCTGCACCAGTGATCGCCCATCGCCGTCGGCTCCTGCGATGGCGGAGGCGACACCGCGAATCGCGACAACACTCGCCGCGATCAACGCCGACCGCCACATCATCCAGCTACGGCCCGGCGGCTCCGTGGACGCGGTGGCAGCTCGCGTGGCGAGCATGGGCGGACGCGTGGAGCGCTCGCACGCGGGCATGGGGCTCATCGTCACGCACGGGTTGTCCGCGACGGCCGCCACGGCGCTCCGTGCGTCGTCTGACGTGCTGCATATCACCAGCGACCGGACGGTGCAGTGGATCCCGCCGCTGGCGAAGCAGCATCTCGCGGCGAGCCGGCCGGTGGTCGCGACGTCACGGTTGCCACACGTGGACCAGAGCGGCGCGGAGTTCTTTCCGTTTCAGTGGAATCTCGACGTGATCCGCGCGAACACCGCGTGGCTCGTCACGCGTGAAGGCCAGAACACGATGGTGTGCGATCTGGACACGGGTGTCGATCCGACGCACATCGATCTCACCGGCAAGATCAATCTCGCGGTGAGCACCTCGTTCGTCGCAACCGAGCCCGACATCCTCGACCGCAACACCCACGGCACCTACGTGTCGGCGCTGATCTCGTCCAACGGCATTGGCATGGCGTCAGTCGCGCCGGAGACCGAGTTGTGCCAGGTCAAGGTCCTCGACCAGACGGGCAGAGGGTCATTCGGTGACGTGATCTCCGGCGTGATTTACGCCGCGGACATCGGCACGGACGTCATCAACATGAGCCTCGTGGCGGTCCTGTCTCCGCGCGACACGGGCGTCGTCCAGTTGGCCGAGATGTTTCAGGCGGCGGTGGACTTTGCGCTCCGCCACGGCGTGACGATCGCCGCGGCCGCCGGGAACAACGCGGACAATCTCGCAGCGGTGGACTCGATCGAACTGCCGGGCGAGCTGATCGGCGTGATCGACGCCGGGGCGACTGCCCCCACCGACCAGATGAACTTCGACCAGATTGCCAGCTACTCCGACTTTGGATTCCCTGGCACGACACTGTTCGCGCCCGGCGGCGACTTCCAGCCGCAGAATGGCGGTGTCGTGCAGGACCTGATTCTTTCGGCCTGCAGCAGCTTCGCGGTGCAGCTGCTTCCGGCGATCGATTGCACAGGCCACAACGTCTACATCTTCGATGACGGAACCAGCGCCGCATCACCGCACGTCGCGGGCGAGGCGGCCATCCTCAAATCGGACAGGCATCACACGAACCACTCGCACCCGGATATCGTGACGCCCGCATGCATCATCAAAGGCACCGATCGCATTCTCACGGGCGGCCGCTATCCCGATCCGCTCTACGGCTTCGGCAGGATCGACATCATCGGAGGCCGCGATTGCCATCATCCGGTGACGGAGCACCTGTAGGAGAGTCGTAACAGCCCGCCCGCGGGGGGCGATGCACTGGCAGTGACGGTTGGACATTCGCGATTCGCAAAGACCCGGAGGCGGCACCTCGGCTTCGGGTCTTTGTCGTTTGGCCGTCCCGCGCCAGTTGCGGTTCGAGGCTAGTCACTCGCCACTGTTTCGTAGATGCGTCGTGCGGCCTGGTTGAGTCGCGCCCGGCAGGCGGCGGTCGTCGGCGCTTCCGCGAAGACGGAGCAGATGGGAGCGCCGGACGCGATCGGACTGCCGGGCCGAGGAATGTCGCGCACGTGGTCGCCAATCGCCCACCGGCTTGCCGCTCCGCCGGCCGTGAGCGCCTGCCGTGCGAAGACGATCGCCTTGCCCGCGGCGCCGGCGCCGCGGGCCCGCGCGCGCAACGGTGAGTAGCCGCTCAGGATCTTGGTGCAACCGGCGACATGCGCGCCGAAGATGGAGATGCCATCGCGTCGTTCGGCCAGCTCCATCGCCGCGGTGAATCGCGGATTGATCTCGATCGGCACCGGGTGTCCGCGGCGCACGATGAAGTCGATACCATTCACCCCTGCCAGTCCAAATGCCCGGGTTGCGGCGGCGGCGATCGCGACGGCCTCACGCCAGAGCGGGGTTTCGTCACCCCACACCGGATCGCGGGCCGGCGCGAGGATATTGCCACAGTAGCGGAACGGTGAGGCGCCGAAGGCCTGTTCGCCGATCAGTTGGCGCGTGATCGCGATCGGGACCGCGCGGCGGCCGTCCGCGGCGAACACGATCGAACCGGCGGTTCCGGCGATCCGCTCCTGCAGGACATAGCCGCGCGGCACCGGCATCCCGGATTGCCAGGCCTGCACGCCGTGACCGCCGCCCGACCGCCGCGGCTTGAGCATCCAGCGGGCGCGGTCATCGTCCGTTCCCGGGCGCGGCGCCGCAGTCCGGATGCGCGGCACGGTGATGCCCGCCTCCGCGAGCGCCTGCGCCCAGCCCTGGGGATTGCGAGCCGACACGATCGTCGCCGGCGAATTCCCCCAGAGCTCGCGGTCCCGGGATAGCTGGCGCAACGCGGCAGGGTGGTTCTCGAAGTTCGACACATAGCAGACCGCGTCGCGCCCATCGGCATCATGTGGCGCGCCGTTGCGACGGGCCGCGCCGGCCGGCGGACCGGGTGCGGCGCGCCGCGCCACCGTGGCCGCGGCACGCGCACTGTAAGGCGTGACCTGCCGCGTGTCCGCGATCGCCGCGAGATCGAGATCCGCATACGCGTCGACGGCGACCACCGTGTATCCAGCGCGCACGGCGGATTCGGCCATGCCCCGGGCGCTCACGCCGGCGATCACGACTCGCGGCGTCACAGGCCCAGACGCCGCCGGGCATCGGCGGGTGACACGACATAGAGGTGGTCCAGCACCGAGCCGGCAGCCTGGCGCAGCGCGAGCACGCCGACGAGCGGTGCGTTGATCCCGCCAGCCAAGCCGTCGGCAATGAGTGCGGCGCCCTGGGCCGCCGCCTTGGCGATACGCGCGATGCCGCTCGCGCGCCGCACCGGCGCGAGCGTCTCGAGCCGCTCCGCGAAACACCCGACCACACGATCCGAACCCGCGAACCGCCCCGACAACACGATCTCAGCGGGTCGCGGTACGGACATCGCGAGCGCGGCGACCGCCTTGCATCCGCCTTCGAGCCACGCCTCCCAGGCAACACGTTCGCGGGGTGACGACGGGTTCGCGAATGCATCCGGATCACTGGCCGGGACACCCGCGACGGTCGCGGCGCCGCCGCTGAAGAGGATCGCTTTGGTGATCTCACCGGCGAGAAACGCCACCTCGCCATCCAGCGCGCCGGCCGACCGGATGCCGAGCGGTCCCGACGTCCCACCGATCCCGTCGACGATCTGGCCGTGCGACACCGCGAGCGCCGCCGTGAACCCTCCTCCGAGTTCCAGGAGAATCAGCGAGACATCCTCGAGCGCGCAGCCACGCCGCTGCGCCTGCTGGGCGATCGCGAGCGCGGCCGCGCAGACCTTGTCTGCCGTGCCGAGGTCGGCCCGGTTGATCTTGCGGTGGGCCGGCACCGTCGAGAGGTGCACCACGCCAGGGGTGAACACTACGGGCAACGGCGACGCCGCGAGTGCGCGGACCAGGGTACTGAGCTTGCCGATGCCGCCCGTGTCGCCTGGTGCCGCGAGCATAGCCAGGCGCAGAGCCTCATCCGACAACTCGTGACCGCGGACGAGCGGCAGGCCGTAGCCCGAGGGACCGGCCACCAGGCCGAGCGGCGCCTCCGCCGCGATCCGTGCCACGACCGCGGCCGGATCGGACAGCGCGACAGCGGACGGGATGGACGCATCCAGAAACACGTGACCATCCTCGAGACCGCACAGATCGATCGATATGGTCCCGGGATCGATGCCGATGACGCGCACGCGGCTAGCCGGTTATGGTCTTCGCCAGCTCGTGGATCGACTCCGCATCGAGGACGGCGTCCGAACTCTCGAACAGCCGCGCAATCGATGCTTTGTGGATCGCCATCTTGAAGCCGCCGACGCCGAGCGCGCCGAAGCACAGCACGCCATCTCGCGTCACGCCATCGTCCGGGGGCTCGATCCCCTCGACGCCCTGCGGCGGAACCGCGTTGAGATCGGCCGCGACCTTCAGACCCGCACGATTCGCCCACGCCGCGCGCGGGACGAGCTGCACACCAGCGGGGCCGCAATTCAGCAGAACGTGTGCGCCCTCGAGACATTCGGCGGCCTGGCCGGCATCGGTCAGGCATACGGCGTCCACCGTGCCGCCGAAGCGTTTGATGATGGCGGCTTTCGCTCGTTCTCCGTCCGCGGTGCGGCGAGACGTGATCCGGACCTTCGCGCCGGCCTGGGCCAGGAGGCCTGCGGCACGAAGTCCGACCGGCCCCGTGCCCGCCGTGACGACAACGAGCTGGCCGGCCACACTACCGCCCATCGCCCGAACGATCTTCACGACCGCGGCGACGGCCGTGGTATTCGAGCCGTTGGAATCCAGCATGAGAGATACGCGAAACGGCCCGAAGAACGCTTTCTGCGCGGCCGCGAGCAAGGCTTCGCCGGCGCTCATGTCGGAGCCACCGATGAAGACGGCCGTATTCTTCAGATTCTTTGGGCCCCGCGTGAAGATGCAGCCGTGCACGAGATCGCGAACGTCGGGCGGCGTGACGGTGTGAGCGCTCATGATCTCGTCGGCGCCGGCGTCGTACGCGACGACCTGGTCGAAGACACTCGCGTGGGGCGACGAGTCGAGCTGCAGGAGAAGTTTTTTCATGCGGCGCTCAGAGAGCCCGAAGGCGAAATGGGTGGAGAACAGCGAGGGCCGGCTGCGGATGTGCAGCCGGCCCTCGTGTGCAACCGGCGACCGGTGCGGAGCTCGAGCGGCCCGCGGCATGGCGCCAGGGTGGATCCGTGTCCGGCAGGGTAGCGTCGTGAACGGCGCCTGCTGCGCTCGACGACTGGCCTTTGCGAGTTCGCCGGCTTGGCGGGCCCGCCGGAGGGTCGCCCTCTGGTCTTCGGTTACTTGTTGTCGGCGCCGCCAGCGAACGGATGGTGCGCCGTCTTGGCGCCGGCGATGACCGTGTCGATGGTCGGCAGTTTCTTCAGCGCCCGCTCGATCGACTCCTTCGTCGCGCGGTAGTTGAAGTCGAAGATCTTCTTGTCGTCCTTGGCGTCCCAGTGAATGAACACGCCGACGGTGATGCAGAGCTCATCCACTTTGTCCCGCGCGATCACGCCGCTCGAGACCGAATCGACGACGGCCCGGGCCACGGCGGCCTGGGCGGGGCCGAACATCTGGACGGCCTGCTTCGCGCCCTTGATGGTGACCTTGTTGTACAGAATCGTGTCCGGCTTGGCCGGCAGATTCGGCGCCACGACGGCCAGGAGGGTGGTGAATCCGTCCTTGTTGTTCGTGAGCGCATTCGCGAACGCCGCACCCGCATGCCCCGACTTGGACCCGATGATCAGGTCGATGTGGGCGACTTCGTTTCCGTCGCCGACTAGCGACTCGCCGAGAAAGAAATCCGCTGCCATGGGATCCTACCTCCGTACCGGTTGGATGGGGAGATCTGTTGCCTATAGATCGGCGCAGGGCACGCGAGGCCGACCCGCCTAGCCAGAGCGGCCCGCCGGGATGCGGGCGCGCACCCCGGTGGGCAGTCCCGCAGGCAGGCAACACCAAGCGGGTAGCTCGTCGAGCGGGTGAGGATGGGCGAGACCTGCCGGAGTGTCAAGGGGCTTGGCGGCAGAGCTCGGGTGGTACCAGCCGGAGGCCCTGATCAGGGGTTTCCACAGGCGATCTGGAGGGCCTAGTTAAGTTAGTTCGACGCGGGCCCCTGGCCCGGGTTCTGCGCCCCGATTCCGGCCCGGGCAGCCCCGGCCGTTCAACCGTCCACCCCGACCCCTGCTGTGCGAATCCCTTACGAGACATTCCGGCTCGCGAACGGGTTGTTCGTGACCGTGTCGGAGGATCATACCGCCCCATTGGTCGCCGTGAACCTGTGGTACCACGTCGGATCGGCGAACGAACGAGCAGGCCGCACAGGATTCGCCCACCTGTTCGAGCACATGCTGTTTCAGGGCTCGGCGCACGTCGGATCCAACGAGCATTTCGAGCTGATTCAACGGGCCGGCGGTACGCTGAACGGCTCGACGTGGGTCGATCGCACGAACTACTACGAGACCATCCCATCCAACCAGCTCGGCCTCGCGCTCTGGCTCGAAGCGGATCGCATGGGGCAGCTCCTGCCCGCGATGACGCAGCAGAAACTCGACACGCAGCGCGACGTCGTGAAGAACGAACGGCGATGGTCGGTCGACAATCAGCCCTACGGGACCGCGTGGGAGAAGCTCCAGGAGATCGGGTTCCCGCCGGAGCACCCGTTCCACCACTCGATCATCGGCTCGATGGAGGACCTGTCGGCCGCGAGCCTCGATGATATCGCCAGCTTCTTCGCGACGTACTATACCCCGGACAACGCCGTGCTCTCGATCGCCGGCGACGCCGACCTGACGACCGCCCGCCCCTTAGTCGAGCAGTACTTCGGATCCATTCCGCGCGGATCGGGCCGCCCGCCCCTTCCACCGATGCACGTGAGCGCGCGTTTCGGATCGCCGCGCCGCCAAGTGGTGCCAGACGACGTCCGCCTCCCGCGACTGTATCTCGCGTTTCGCACGCCGGTGTTCGGGAGTGCCGGCTACTACGCCGCGAGCGTGTGTGGGGCGGTGCTCGGATTGCGCCGTGGGAGCCGGCTGCATCGCACGCTCGTCCGCGAGCGCCAGATCGCCGCCGACGCGATGGCGTACACGAGCGACCTGGCCAAGGGAAGCGACATTCTCGTCGCGGACGTGACCGCGCGGCCGGGGATCAGCGCCGAGCGGCTCGAGGACGAGGTGATCGCGGTGGTGGAGCATCTGCGGCGCGACGGGGTGACCGAGGCGGAAGTCTCCCGCGCGAGCGCGCTGATCGAGACCGGCTACACTGCCGCGCTCCAGGAAGCAGCGGAGCGAGCCGACAAACTCTCGCAGTTCGCGACGTATTTCGGTGACCCCGGCCTGATCAACGAGCAAGTGCCGCGCTACCGCGCCGTCACGGCCGCACAGGTGACTGCGTTCGCGCACGAATGGCTCGGCGAAGACAATCGGGCAAGCCTGCTGTATGTGCCGCGCGAGTCGCCGGACGACGGGCCGCCCGGCGCCGGCGCGAACCGCGAATGACGGCAGCCCGCCCGCTTCCCGGCGAGAGCCGGCCGTACGCGTTTCCGAGGTTCGAGCGCCGGACACTGAGCAACGGCCTCGGGCTCGTGATCGCGCCCCTCCCGAAACTGCCCGTGGTAACACTGCTGGCCCTCGCCGACGCCGGCGCCGTGACCGATCGGCCAGGGGAAGAAGGATTGGCGGTGCTGACAGCGCGAATGCTGTCCGAGGGAGCGGGCGGGCGAGATGGCACCGCACTGACCGAGGACGTCGAGCGGCTCGGCACCGCCATCGACGCGAGCGCCGACTGGGATGCAGCGCTGGTCCGTCTCACCGTGCTGTCCTCCCGCCTGCCGGAGGCGATGGCACTCCTGGCGGATGTGCTCATGGCGCCGGCGCTTCCGGCCCGGGAAGTCGAGCGGCTCAAGGCCGAGCGTCTCGCCGAGCTCCTGCAACTGCGCGCGGAGCCGCGAGGACTCGCCGACGAGACACTCGACCGTGCCGTCTACGCCGCGGGCGCCAGATATGCACTGCCCGTCGGCGGGACCGAGCACTCCGTCTCCTCGCTGACACCAGAAGCGGTGGCCGGCTGCTACGCCGCCCGCTATCACCCGGGTGCCGTGACGCTGGTTGTCGCTGGAGACGCCGAGACCGCCGCGGTCGAACGTCTCGCCGAAACCACGTTCGGGACATGGCGCGGCGTCACTCGCGGCGAGATCGCGAATCCCGATCGGAGGACGCCTGATGGGCGGCGGGTCCACGTGGTCACCAAGCCGGGCGCGCCGCAGTCGGAGCTCCGGATCGGCCACGTCGGGATCCCGCGCACGCACCCGGACTACTTCCCGGTCGTCGTCATGAACGCGATCCTCGGCGGCGTGTTCTCGTCGAGGATCAACCTCAACCTCCGCGAGGTGCACGGATATACCTATGGTGCGCACTCGGGCTTCGATTGGCGGCGGTGGGCGGGCCCGTTCGCCGCGGAGACGGCAGTCCAGCAGGACGTCACGGCGGACGCCGTGCGCGAAGTACTGTTCGAGATCGATCGCATGCGCGAGACGCCCGTCGCGCCGAGCGAGCTGTCGCTGGCCACGAGCTATCTCGACGGGGTATTCCCGATCCGCTTCGAGACGACTGATGCCGTCGCGACTGCCCTGGCCAACCTCGTGCTGTACGGATTGCCGGGGGACTACTACGACAGCTACCGCGCGAACGTACGGGCCGTGACCGCCGACCGCGTGCTCGGCGCGGCGCGGGCGCATCTGCACCCGGACCGGCTCCAGCTCGTCGTCGTCGGCGATGCGGACCGCGTGCGTGCGCCGCTCGAGCGCATGGCGATCGGGCCTGTCACCGTCGCAGACGATCGCGGCGAGCCCATCGCGTGAAGGGCTCATGACCGGCGCGCAAATCGGCACGCGGCGGATCTACACCGGACGCATCCTCAATCTCGACGTCGATCAGGTCCGGTATCCGGACGGATCGACGGGTGAGCTCGAGATCATCCGGCATCCTGGCGCGAGCGCGATCGTCCCGTTTCTCACCGATCCGCTCGGCGAAGATCCACAGATCCTGCTGCTTCGCCAATACCGGTACGCGGCCGGCGGATACCTCTACGAAGTGCCGGCGGGGCGGCTCGAGCCGGGGGAATCGCCGCTGGAGTGTGCCCGGCGGGAGCTTCGCGAGGAAACAGGGTGCGCGGCGGAGCGGATCGATGCGCTCATGACCCTCTACACGACGCCGGGCTTCACCGACGAGTTGATCCACCTGTTCATGGCGACCGGACTCACGCGAGGCGCCACGGCTCACGAGGCCGACGAGTTCGTCGAAGTCGAGACGCTCACTCTGTCCCGGGCGCTCGAGATGATCGAGCGCGGGGAGATCCGCGATTCGAAGACCGTCGTGACGCTGCTGTACGCCGCGGGATTCCGGGGAGGGCGGTAACCGGGCGGTGGCACCCAGCCGCCTGCGGGTGCTGCTGATCGGAAGCCACCACACCGAGCGCATCGAGCGCGGCGTGGAGCGGGCGATGCAGCGCGCCGGGCATCGCACGCTGCTGATCGACGACCGGCGGCTACGCCGCAACATCGGTCTGGCGCTGACGCAGCGATGGATCCTGGGCGCGACGCGGCGGTTCAATCCCGACTACGTCTTCTTCAGCAAATGTCTGGGCCTGACGCTGGAGACCGCCGCGGAGCTGGCGCGGGACCGGCCAAGCGCGCTGTGGTATCAGGACCCGCAGTGGTACGGCGACGCCCATCTCCCGGAGATCGCGCACACGATCGCCGTCGGGCGCCTCGCGGGGACGTTCTTCGTGACCGGCTTCGAGAACGACTGGCGCGCCATGGGGCTCAACGCCAAGCTGCTGCCCTCGGCCGCCGACCGCGACATCGTCCCCGTCCCAGCGGAGGCGGCGTACGCGGCGGACGTTGCGTTCATCGGCACGGGGCCCGGCGTGTCGCACGGGGGGGCGGGGTTCGCGCCCGAGCGGGCGGAGTTTCTCGCATCGGTGGCCGCGCAGCTCGGAACCGGCGTACGGGTCCGCGTATGGGGGAGCGGCTGGGAGAGATGGCAGGACCGGTTCGAATGGGGGGGCCGTCCCGTGTTCGGCCGCGATCTGTCGCGAGTGTGCTCGTCGAGCGCGATCGTGCTGGGCGTCAATCCGTCGCGGGCTGCGGGGGCGACGTTCTACACCTCCGACCGTCTCTGGATGATGGTCCTCGGCGGCGGGTTCTATCTGGGCCGCCGCAGTCCCGGACTCGATCGCCTGCTCACCGGCGGCGAGCACTGCGCGTGGTACGATGATGCGGCCGAGTGCGTGGAGCGGGCGCGGTTCTACCTCGCGCATCCCGCCGACCGGGCCCGCATCCGGGACGCGGGCGAGCAACTCGTTCGCGCGCGCCATACGTTCGACCAGCGGATCGGCTATCTGCTGACGGGGCGTGAGTGGGATGCCGGCGACGGTGCGTAGTACGGACCGGGCCGCAGCCGCGACGAATCCGGCGCCGGTTCATCCCATCCGGTTCACCGGCCGCCACCCAGCACCCAATCGTACACCGACGCCGTGCGCGCGGCGGTGACCGTCATGGAGAATCGCGCCGCGCGGACGCGGGCCGCGCTGGAGAGTGCCGCGCGCCGATCCGGCGATTCGCAGAGATCCGCGATCGCGCCGCCAAGTGCAGCGGCGTCGCCGGGCGGCGTGAGGACGCCGGACACGCCGTCTTCGATCACCTCCGGGATGCCGCCCGCCCGTGTGGCGACCACCGGCTTGCCGAACGCCATGGCGTCGAGCAGCACCGTGCCCATGCCCTCTTCGCGGGAACTCAGCGCGACGACGTCCGCGCTGGCGAGCAGCGCGTCGGCATCCGTTCGATAGCCGGCGGCGTGCACTACCCCCGCGAGCTGGTGGCGCGCGATCGCGGCGTCGACCGCCTCGCGCAGCGGGCCGTCGCCCGCGAGGATCGCATGCAGGGACGGGACGCGCCGGCGCGCCACCGCGATGGCTTCCACGAACGTCACCGGATCCTTGTGGCCGACGAGCTGCGCGACCTGCACGACCACCATCGCATCGGCGGGGACGCCCAGCGCGGCGAACCGGTCGCGTGACGGCGCGGGAGCGGGCCGTGACAGATCGATGCCGCTCGGGATGACCTCGATCCGTGACGGGATGACGCCGCCCGCCGCCATGACATCGGCGACCGCGCGGGAGATCGCGATCACACCATCGGCCCGCCGGTACTTCCAGCGGCTGGCCGGATTGCTGCGCAGCGGGAAGTCGACGCGCCGGGTGACGACCAGCCGCGCCGGGGTCCGGAGCGTCGCGAGGGCAGCGAGTGCGGCCGCATGCGCGGTATGCGCGTGGACGATGCGGATGTTGCGCCGGAGAATCGTCCGGCGCAGCGCAGCCGCGGCGATCAATCCGAACTCCGCCCACGGACTCGTCTCGACGACCGGGATGCCGGCGTCGCGGGCGCGTGCGGCCAGCGGCTGTCCGGGCCGGGCCGCGATCAGCGAGAGGTACCGGTCGCGATCGAGCATTCTCGCGAGCCACAGGACCTGGCGTTCCCCTCCGCGCCAGCCGCGTTCGGTATCGAGGTGCATCACGATGGGCACGGGCCGGCCGCCGCCCGGCGGTGAGGCGGCATGCGCCCCCGCATCTCGTGGCGGGGTCACAGCAGCGCGCTCAACTCGTCATAGAAGCGCTTCGCGGCGGCGTCGATCGTCAGCATCGCAAAGTGCGCCGTGGGTGGCGGTCCCGACGTGCGCGCCGTCTCGATGGCCGCGACGAGGCTGTCGTCGTCATCGAGCGTGAAGTACTGGGGCGCGTCGCCGAGAAACTCGCGATGCGCGGCGATGTCGGAGGCGACTACGGGTGTGCCGCACAGCGCCGCCTCGATGCCCGTGAGACCCAGCCCCTCATAGCGGCTCGGGCAGACCACGACCGACGCCTGCTGATACGCCGCAACCACGACGGGCCCGGGAAGGCCACTGCGGATGCGCAGGGGTACACCCAGCCGCGCCGCGAGGAGCCGAATGGGTTCCTGCGACGGTCCCCGGCCGATCAGCTCCACACGTGCGCCGAGGCGTGCAGCGGCACGCACGACGGCCTCGTGATTCTTGGCCGGCACAAGCCGCGATACGCTCAAGAGCGTCAGCTCGCTGGGGACAGTGCGAGGCCCGGGCCGGTGCCGCGCGCACGCGGCGGTGAAGAGGGCGGAATTGTAGCAGTACTGGACGACGGCAGGGACGCGCCCGAAGTGGCGCGACACGTCGATCGCGGAGGAGGCGCTCGGCGTCCAGATCGCGCGCGCGCGCGTTGCGACGAACCGCAGGCGGCTGTAGTAGCCGCGCCGCGTCGTGTAGCGCGGGCCTCCGACGCGAGGCAGCGTGAGCAGCCGGCCGCCGACGGAGAGCACGGGATCATGCTGGCCCGCGCCGATGCGCGACGGCGGGAGGTCCCAGACGTACGACACGAACGGGACCCGGTGGCGGTGGCAATACCGCCACACGGCCGGCGCGAGATCGTGATTCATCGCGACCGCGAGTGTGGCGCGATCATCGCCGTCGACGGCGACATCCAGTCCGAGCCGGCACAGACCCGGAACGACGAGGTGCTCGTAGTCATTGCGGCCGAACCAACGAATGTCAGCCACGGAGTACGTCAGACTCGAGCGGCGGGACGACGGCCGAGGACGCCATCACCGAATGTCGCATCGTCAACCGAGGCGGGTTCCGGTGTGTCAGACAAGAGAACGGGAGGCCGGAGGCGCGTTCCGCAGTTCGCTGCGGACCTGCCGCCATGCGCCTCGGACCTGCCGGAAACGGCGGAATAAATGTGCGACGCGGGCGGTCATGATAGGCGCCAGCTCGCCCGAACTGTCCCACACGGTGTCCCTCGGAGTAGACACTGCTCGGCGGCCTCGATCGCACCGCCGACGGCTGCTCGTTTGTAAATCGTTTGTGGATAATAATATAGCTGAATTGCTCTCAGGGGACGTATCGGGCATGCGCCGTGCGTTTCCAGACCGGGCAGTCATAGGTATGGGTTGCGTGATCCTCTTGATGACGGGTTGGAAAAATGGCTGACGTCGCGCTGAAGCGGATGTCGTCGCGGGCTCCCAGCGAGGACCGGCCGCGCGGCGCGCGGGCACAGCGGCCGGCGCCGGCGATGCCGCTCCGGGAGTTGCTGCCGACGCTCGACGATTCTGGCGTCGTGGAGTTGTTCCTCGCCGGGGAGGAACGGGCATTCCAGGCGCTGGTCGACCGGTACCAGGTGCGGTTGTTGAACTTCGTCTATCGCACGATCGGCGACCGGGAGCGAGCCGAGGATTTGGTGCAGGAAGTGTTCATCCGCGTGTACCGGCATCTCCATCGCTTCGACCGCGGGAAGAAGTTCTCGACGTGGGTGTACACGATCGCGTCGAACCTCGCGAAGAACGAGCTGCGCAACCGGTCACGGAATCCGCTCGTGCTGTTCCAGACGATCAAGAAGAACTGGGACGACGAAGACCGGCCCCTGCAGTTCGAGGACAGCGCGTCGCGTCCCGACGACCTGTACCGTAAGCGGCATTTGCGAGAATTGGTGGAGGCGTCGGTCGCCCGTCTTCCGGAGCATCACCGGCAGGTGTTCGTGCTGCGCGAACTCGAAGGGAAATCGTACGAGGAGATCGCCGAGATCACGGCCTGCAATCTGGGAACGGTGAAGTCCCGGTTGAATCGCGCGCGGAACTCATTCGCCGAGATCATCGCGCCCGCGTTGCAGTAAACGCGGCGCCCCGGAAAATCGAGAGGAACCCTCCGCGAGGCTGGGCCGCCAGTCCTCCGCAAGCCGATCCGCGGGGCCGGCCAGGTCGTGAGGGGGTGGCCGGACCGTGCTGGAACCCGCGCCCCGGGGCCGTGTATTGTTCGGCGACCTCAGAGCGGGTGCGCCAGGCCCAAATGGACTGCGGGACGTTTCGCGAGAACCACGGGGTATTGCTCGATGAGTCCGTTTCCGACGCGGAGCTCGCCGAGCTGCGGCGCCATCTCGACGAGTGCGCGGCCTGTGCGGCGCACGACACGGCGGTGCGGCGTGCCTTGCTGCTGTTTCGCAACATGCCGTCCATCGAACCGTCGTCGAATTTTTCGGTGCGGCTGCACGAGCGGCTGCGGAGCATCCGTGCGGAGACCGGACCGAGAGCGGGCCGGGGCGACCACCGCGACGCACATCGCTACGTGTATCGGGGCCCCGGCGCGGCTACGTTCGCCGGGCTGGCGGCGGGTGTGATCGCGGCGGGCTATCTGATCGTGGCCGCAGCTAGCTGGGCGCCTGTAGGCGGCCCGCTCGCGATGGCACCGGTCGTTGCCCTGGCGCCGGCGACCGATCCGGCGGCCGATCAAGCCACCGTGATGGCGAACGCGGTGGCGAACGCAGTCGCGAACACCGCGGCGAGTGATGCCGCGAGTGACCTGGCCGATGCGGGGAGAGAATCCGATACCGGCGCGATTGCGTCGCTGGCGGGGTTGACGGCTCCCGCATTCATGGCATCCGTGCCGGCCGGCAGCCCGGTGTGGCCGGCGACAGTGCTCGCAGCGCGCGCGCCCGCGCGCCTCGCGACGATGCAGACCAAGCTGACGAGTCTGGGCCGATAGCGCGACGCCGCGGCCGCCGCGACACCGGCTGGGTGTCGGCCAGCGAGATCGGCACCTACGAATATTGCGCGCGCGCCTATTGGCTCGAGCGCGTCCAGCGCACCGCGCCTGCGGCCGGCACGACCTCCCGGCTCGCGGACGGAACGGGGCACCATCGGGCGCACGGCCGCCGTGTCGCGTGGCAGCGCCGCCTCGCGGGGGCCGCGGCCGCCCTGATCTGCGCCGGTGTCCTGCTGCTGCTCGTGCATGCGGCAACCCGGCACGCCAGGGCGGCGGCACATCCCGTTCCGGTGTTCAGCCTATGACCGGAGTCGCGGGCGTCCTCATCGCGATGGGCGTCCTGTCGGTGATCGCGGCATGGCTGCTGTCGCGCACGACCGGCGTGCGCAGCGACGTCACCGTGATCGCGACCGATGCCGGATACCTGTCGCCCGAAACCCTGAAGGATCCCGCGCTGCGGATTCGTGGCCGTCCGGACTACCTGGTGCGCGACCGATCCACGGGCACGGTCTATCCTATCGAATTGAAGCCGACCCGGGATGCGGCGGAGCTCCATGAGTCCGATGCGCTGCAGCTCGCCGCGTATATGCTTCTCACCGAGAAGCGGTACGGCGCCGCATTCGCGGGATACGGCGTGGTGCGCTATCGGTCGGCCGAGTTCCGCGTGCCGCTCACCGCGGAGCTGCGGCGGCGGTGTGTCGCCGCGGCCGAGGCGATTCGGGCGGCGCGAAGGGCCACGGCGATCCATCGCAGCCACGAGGTGCGGGCGAAATGCTGGGCATGCGGCGTGCGGTCCGTCTGTGATGAGTCGCTGGCCTAGGGTATCTTCTCGCTATGCCCACACTCACCGAGCATGCGTTCCTCAAGGCGGTCTCCGCCGGTGAGTTCGCGCCCGTGTATTACCTCTGGGGCGACGACGATTTCCGGAAAAACGAAGCCGCGAACCGCGCGATGGATGCAGCGGTGCCGGCGGCCACGCGCGATTTCAACGCCGAAGTACACCGGGGCGGTGAACTGGACGCCGGGACGCTGGAGTCGGTCCTGGGGACGCCGCCGATGATGGCTGACCGGCGCGTCGTAGTCGTGCGCGATGCCGGCGCACTCAAGAAAGACGCTCGCCGCATCCTCGATCAGTACCTCAAGCATCCGGCGGAGAACACCGTCCTGATTCTCGTCGCCGCGGCGGGGGGCAAAGCGGACGCCGTGCTGCGGGCGCACGCCACCGCCGTCGAGTACGAGGAGCTGACGGGCGACCGGCTGCCCAGATGGATCGCGCATCGCGCGTCGGAACAGCACGCCACACTGACCCCCGAGGCGGCGGCGCTGTTGCAGCAGGCCGCCGGCCCGGAGCTCGCGGCGCTCGCGGCGGAGGTCGACAAGCTGGTGAGCTACGCGCGTGGCGCGGCGGGCGCGCCGGGAGTGCCCGTGGAACGGCCAGCGGGCGGACCCGCGGTGACGATCGATGCGGACGCCGTCGCGGCGGTCGTGGGCGTCCGGCGCGGCGAGACGCTGAGCGATCTGCTCGACCGCATCGCGGCGCGCGATGCAGCGAGTGCGCTCCCGTTGATCGAGCACGTGCTCTCGCAACCCAAGACCAGCGCGGTAGCGGTCGTGATGGCGCTGTCGGTGCAGACGCTGGCGATCGCCTGGGGACGGGCGCGCCGGGACGAAGGGCTGCCGCCGGGGCGCCTCGGCGGCGAGTATTTCACATTACTCAAAGAGACGGGCGCGTATCCTATGCGCCCCTGGGGCGAGGCTGTGGCGACGTGGACGGCGGCGGTGGACCGATGGAGCCCGGCCGCCCTGGACCGCGCGCTCGATGCACTGCTGGCGACCGATGTCGCGCTCAAGGACACACGCGTCTCGACCGATGAACAGTTGATCGCCTCGCTCGTCCTCTCGATGTGCGCGAGTGTGGAGCCGGGCGCACGGTCCGATGACGCGCCGCCGCCCGCCCTCCCGCGCGGAACCCGCCGAGGAGCACCGGTATGAATGATCTTCGCCCAGCCGAATTGCCCATCAGCCGCGGCATCCGTGTAGCTGCCCTGGTGAGCGGGATGGTTCTGTGTACGAACGTGGCGGTTCCCGCTCGCGGCAGCGCCCAGGGCACCGACACCACGCACGCGACGCCACCTGCGGCGCCCGCATCGGCGCCAGTCGTGCCAGCCGTTGACTCGGCGCAACCGGCGCACGACACGGCAACGGTGATGAGTGCGGCAGATTCGGCGATCCAGCGCGCACAAGCGCTAGTCGCGCAGGGACACACCGACCAGGGCCGGTCGCTCGTCGATTCTATCCTTGGCGTCACGCCGCCGGCGTCGCCGGCGTACGCGTCCGCGCTCTACGCGCGTGCATCGCTGGCGACCAATGCCGACAGCGCCGAGGATGACTACCGGCGGATCACCGTCGACTACGCCACATCACCGCGGGCGTCCGACGCGCTGCTCCGGCTGGCGCAACTCGAGCTGGCGCGTGGCGACCGCGCGCCGGCGGCGGATCATCTCGCGCGGCTCACCAGGGAGCAACTTCCCGGACAATCGGGCGTCACGTACGCGCGCACCGAGCTGCAGGTGGGTCTCGCGTATTTCGACCTGCAGGACCTCGCGCATGCCTGCGCGGCACTCGTCAGTGCGCGGACCGCGACGCCTACGACGGACGTCGAGTTGCGGAACCGGATCGACTACAACATTCAGCGGTGCCCTCGCGCGGCGTTCGAGCCTGCGCCGGCCGCGTCGGCGGCCTCCCTGAGCCCACCGCCGGCGGCGGCCAGTAGTGCGGCGGCACGGGACAGCGCGCGCCGTTCCGCAGCGCGTCTCGCGCGTTCCAAGAACGATAGTGCGGCGACGCGCAAGGCATCAGCCGCGGCCACCAAACGGCCGGCCGCCAACAGTGCGACACCCGCCACTGCCCGATCCGCCGCGCCGGCGGCACCACCTGCCGTACCAGCCGCACCACCTGCTACGCCACCGGCTACGCCACCGGCCGCCACATCCTCCGCCGCACGCCGCTCGGCGCCGGCGTTCACCGTGCAAGTCGCCGCGTATCCCACGCGCGCCGCGGCGGAGTCTCTGGCCGCGCATCTTCGCGAGCGCGGTTACGAGGGCAGAGTGTCCGGAACGGCTGCGCCGTTCCGGGTCCGGGTGGGACGCTACGCGACCGAAGCAGCCGCCGACGCGGTCGAGCGCGCGTTGAAGGCGAAGGGCATGGAGGGCTTCGTCACGGCAGCGGAGCCGGCGAGCCCGTAGCCACCGGCGCCTCGCGTCCGGCTAAGCGCTCAGTGGTCTCGCGGCCCCCTCGCCACGCCGCGTAGGTCCAGATCATCCCCGAGACCGCGATCGCCACCGGTATGATGAGCACCGCTTCGGCCAGCGACGTGCGCTCCGAGATGCGGCCAAGTATGACCGGGGAGGGCACGTCGCCGAGGAGATGGATCGTCAGAATCGATCCCGCCATCGCGGCCGCACGCGCCACCTTGGGAACGTGCCCGACGAGCGCCGAGTTGATCGGTCCCGTCGAGACGAACAAGAGAATCTCGGCCGCGATGAGCGACGCCCAATACACCCTGGGACCCGTCGCGGTCAACGCCACATAGGCGAGCGGCGTCGCGAGCAGCATCGAGACGCCGGAGAGCCACAGGTAGCCTTCGCCAGTGCGCTTGACGAGGGCATCGCCTATCCAGCCTCCGAGGAACGTCCCGACGAATCCGGTGACGACCACGGCGGCGCCCAGTTGCGAGTCGGCGACGGCCAGCGAGATGTGGTGGACGCGGACCAGAAACGAAGGCATCCACACCACGATTCCGCCGAGCGCAGACGTATACGCGGCGAAACCGAGCACCGTGCGGATATAAGGGCGGTTGAGGAGCATCAGATAGATGCGGACGCCGCTGGCGCCCGTAGTGCCGTCTTCACGCTGGCCGGGGGTGCCGGCGCCGGCGGCTGACCGTTGCGGATCGGTAAGCCCGAGCACGAGCGCGGCGAGCAGGAGGCCGGGAATGCCGGCGAGCAGAAACGCCGCGCGCCACCCGTAGTGCTGGTCGATCAGACCACCGAACACGTAGCCGAGCGCACTGCCGACAGGCGTGGCCGCAAAAAACACGGAGAACACCCGGCCGCGGAGCCGTGCAGGAAACGCATCGGCAAGCAAAGCCGGCGCGATGGCGGAGTATGCGGCTTCGCCGATTCCGACCGATGCGCGCGCGGTCAGGAGTGCCGGGTAACTGTGCGCGAGGCCCGCGAGCGCTGTCGCGACGCTCCAGGCCGCGACGCCCGCGGCCACGAGCCGCAACCGCCATCGCCGGTGACCATACGCGCCGAGCACGGGCGCCGCGAACATATATACGAGGAAGAACGCGCTGGTCAGTGCGCCGAACTGCGAATCCGTGAGGTGAAGCTCCGAGTGCTGGAGGCTCTCGCCGACTCCGGGGACCACATAGCGGTCCATGTAGTTGACGAGATTGACGAGCGTGAGCACCACCAGCGCCACCCAGGCGGTGCGCGCGGCGGGTGCGGGCATCGCCTCGCCGTGTGGCGGTCGTTCGGTCATTGTGATTCCCCGGAGACGGCGGGCGATGGCGGGGTATCGCGCAGCATGACCGCGCAAAGGTCGGCGGGGCAGCGCGCCGGCGCAACCGGCTGCGCTGTCCGCCGGCTCTCAACATTGGGGCGGGGACGCCGGGTATACTGCGGCGTGATCCTCGATTGCCACGTCCACACGGCTGCGCTGCTTCCCGGCCACGGATGCGTCTCGGCGCGCACCCGGCGCGGTCTGATGTTCCACTGGATGCGGCACCAGCTCGGCAGTCCATACGGCGTGAGCGACGCGACGATCGAGCGCGCGCTGGAACAGGCGCTCGCGGCCTCCGTAGCCGGCACACCAGAGCTGGACGCGGTCGTGCTGCTGGCGTTCGACGCGGTGTACACGGCCGAGGGTGTGATGGACGAACCGGCGACGCACATGTACGTCTCCAACGACTACATCATGTCGCTGGCGGCCCGGCATCCCCGCGTCCTCTTCGGCGCCTCGATACACCCCTACCGGAGGGATGCGGTCGCGGAGGTCGAACGGTGCGTGCGGGCGGGAGCGGTGCTCTGCAAGTGGCTGCCCATCACTCAGCGGATCGACCCCGCGGATCCCCGCTGCATCCCCATGTACGACGCGCTGGCGCATTTCGGGCTGCCGCTCCTCAGCCACACGGGATGGGAGCACGTGCTGCCGCGACTGGATCCGGCGGTTGCGTCTCCCGCGCGCCTGGTGCGGGCACTCGAGCGCGGGGTGACCGTGATCGCCGCCCACTGTGGCACCGGTGTGGTCCCGGGCGAAGGCTCGTACCGCGACGAGTTCATGCGCCTCGCCCGGGATCACGAGCGTTTGTACGGTGACACCGCGGGAATGAGCCTGCCCAACCGGTGGGGTGACTACGACGCGCTGCTGGCGGACGACGTGGTGCGGGCGAAGCTCGTGCACGGCAGCGACTGGCCGATTCCCGCCTATCCGCGTCCCTGGCGCCATGGGTGGCGGAACTCCCGCGCGCTGCTGGGCGAGCGCAACCAGCTCCGCCGCGACGTGCTGATCAAGCGGGCTCTGGGCTTCGACGACGCCTACTGGCGACGGGCGGGCCAGGAAGTGTTACGGGTGGCAAAAGGGGGCCACTAGGCTCGTTTGCAGGCCCGAGACATCGGATTTCTGGCCATATTGTGCTGTATGCGCCCGTTCCGTGCCGGGTCCCTGCTGTGCGCCGTCCGGTGACCGCGATGTCCGCGCCCTCCGAGACGCCGCTCATGCAGCAATACCGTGAGATCAAGTCCCGGCACCGGGACGCGATCCTGCTGTTTCGGATGGGCGACTTCTACGAGATGTTCTATGAAGACGCCGAAGTGGGGTCCCGGGCCCTCGGGCTGACTCTGACGGCGCGGAACAACGGTGGCGCCGCCGCGGTGCCGCTCGCGGGTGTGCCCGCCAAAGCGGTGAGTGAGTACGTGCGGCGCCTGATCCAGCAGGGCTTCCGCGTCGCGATCTGCGACCAGGTCGAGGATCCGAAGTCCGCGAAGGGTGTCGTGCGCCGGGAGGTGACCGAGACGATCACACCCGGTGCCGCGTTCGCGGACGAGCTGCTGGAATCCGTTCGCAACAACTTCCTGTGCGCCGTGGCGTCCGGTCCTGAGACCGCCGCCGGCGTGAGCGGCAAACCGGTGTCACCGGAGCGCGGCCGGGACGCGGCGCGCGTGCTCGGCATTGCGGCGGCCGATGTCTCGACGGGAGAATTCCGGATCGCGACGGTGCCGTGGGCCGATTCCCCGGCGGTTCTCGCGCGTCTCGTGCACCGCGAGCTGCTGGTGAGCCGGGGCGGCGCACTGCCGCCGGGTCTCCGCATGGACGGCGTGCTGCTGACGGAGCGCGAGGGGTGGGAGTTCGACACCGCGGGCGGGAGCGAGGAACTCACGCGCCAATACGGGGTCGCCTCCCTCGAGGGGTTCGGCATCGGCGCGGAGGATGCGGTCGCGGTGGGCGCGGCGGGCGCCCTTCTGCGGTACCTGCGGGAGCTGCAGCCGGCGGGTGTGCCACACCTGGCGCGTCCAGTGGTCGAGCGGCCGTCGGGCACGATCCCGATCGACGACATGACGCGCCGCAATCTGGAGCTCGTGGAGTCGCTGCGTGGTGGCGACGGGGAGGGCACGCTCATCGATGTCCTCGACCGAACCCAGACGCCGATGGGGGCGCGGCTGCTGCGCCAGTGGATTCTGGCGCCGCTGGCCGGCCGGGCGGCGATCGAGGAGCGGTTGGACCGCGTGGGGGCGCTGGTCGCGGATTCGCTCGCCCGCCAGGTGCTTCGTGGTGCCCTCGACGGGGTGCGTGATCTGGAGCGGCTCGCGGTGAAGGCTGCCGCGGGGCGCGCGACGCCGCGCGAGTTGCGGGCGCTGGGCGACACGATCGCACGTTTGCCGGCGGTCGCCGCCGCGGTCGCGCGAATCGGCCTCACGGACAGTCTCCCGCGCACGCCGGGCGCTGGTGCCGGGAGCGGCGATGGCGTGCGGCCGGCGGTGGGCGTCCCCGCCGCGGATCCGTTCGCCCGGCTCAAGGCGAGCTGGGATGGCTGCGGCGATGTCAGCGAGCCGATCCTCCGCCTGCTGGTCGAGCGGCCACCGGCCGCGGTCGGCGACGAGCCGACGATCGCGGCGGGTGTGGATCCGCTGCTCGACGAGCTCCGCGGACTGCGTGACGGTGGCAAGGACGGGATTGCGGAGATCCAGGCGGCCGAGCGCGCGCGCACGGGCATCTCATCGCTCAAGGTCGGGTACAATCGTGTCTTCGGTTACTACATCGAAGTCACGAACACGCATCGCGAGGCGATCCCATCCGACTACCAGCGGCGGCAGACGTTGACGGGGGCGGAGCGCTACGTCACGCCGGCGCTCAAGGAATACGAAGAGCGTGTGTTGTCGGCGGCCGAGCGGATCGAGGTGCGGGAGCGTGCGCTGTTCGAGGCGGCCCGCGCGGCGGCAGGGCGCGAGGCATCCCGGCTCCAGGGCGTGGCGCGACTGGTCGCGGAGCTCGATGTATTCACCGCGCTCGCGGAGGTCGCCGAGCGCGAGCGGTACACCCGGCCGGTGATGACCGATGACTTCAGCCTCGAGATCACGGCGGGGAGGCACCCGGTGGTCGAGCGGATGATGCCGCGGGAGCAATTCATTCCCAACGACGTGCGGCTCACGCCCGCGGCCCGCGTGATCATTTTGACCGGTCCCAACATGGCAGGAAAGTCCACGATCCTGCGGCAGGTGGGGCTCATCGTGCTGCTCGCGCACATCGGCAGTTACGTGCCCGCTGCGTCCGCGACGATCGGCGTGACGGACCGCCTGTTCACGCGCGTCGGCGCCAGCGACAACCTGGTGCGTGGGCAATCCACCTTCATGGTGGAGATGTCCGAGACGAGCGCGATCCTGCATACGGCCACCGCGCGCAGCCTCGTGCTGCTGGACGAGATCGGACGGGGAACGTCGACATACGATGGCGTGTCGATCGCCTGGGCGGTGACCGAGCACCTGCATAGCGTGACCGGGTGCAAAACGGTGTTCGCGACGCACTACCACGAGTTGGCGCAGCTCGCGGACGAGCTGGATGCCGTGCGCAACTTCAACGTGTCCGTGCGAGAGGTGGCCGACCGCGTGCTGTTCCTCCACCGGATGGAGCCAGGCCGTGCCGACCGGTCGTACGGCATCGAGGTCGGCCGCCTGGCCGGCTTGCCCGATGCCGTGCTGCGGCGCGCGCGGGAAGTGCTCCGCCAGCTCGAAGGCGAGCAGTGGGCTGCCGCGCTGGGGGCGTCGCGCGGCGGCGGACATTCGCCCGAGCGTGCCGCCGCACCAGCCCCACGGGCTGGCCCCGCCGACCAACTGCCGCTGTTTTCGCCCGCCACCGATCCCATCGTGGCGAAGCTCGCCGCCATCGATCCGAACGCCATGACGCCGCTCGATGCGCTCACCCTGCTGGCAGCGCTCGCGCGCGACGCCCGGATGGCGTGAGGGGCGCGGCCCCGGTCGCGAACCCCGTGCCCGGGGCGCATATTTCGGGACGGCGCGCGGATACCCGGCGCCGGTGACTCGTTCACACTACCGAATCCACCACGCGGGAGCAGGCGCAGAGCGCCACCGCGTGCGACGCCGATGTCTGATACGATAGCACAACAATCCGGGCCCGGATCTCCGCCAGTCGTGCCATTGCGGCGGACACCGCTGGCGGACCGGCACATCGCGCTCGGCGCGAAGATGGTGCCCTTCGCGGGGTATCTGATGCCGGTCCAGTACCCTGGCGGCATCACCGCGGAGCATGCGGCCGTCCGCGAGCGGTGCGGCCTGTTCGACGTCAGCCATATGGGTGAGTTCGACATCCGCGGGCCGGACGCGGTCGCGTTCGCGGCGTATGTCACCTCCAACGACGTGCGGGCACTCGCGATCGGGCAGGTGCAATACTCCGCGATCCTGAATGCGCGCGGCACGATCGAGGATGACTGCCTGGTCTACCGGTTCGCCGACCGCATCATGCTGGTCGTGAACGCCGCGAATCGCGAAAAGGACTGGCAGGCGCTGCACGCCTCCTTCGCGGCATCCGCGCAGCGCTTCAATTGCACGCTCACGGACGCCAGCGACTCCATCGCGCTGCTCGCACTCCAGGGACCGCAGGCTCAGCGGATCCTGCAACCGCTGGCCGAGACGGACCTCGCCGCGATCCGCTACTACTGGTTCGTGGAGACCGTCGTCGCCGGCGTCCCCGTGATTCTCTCGCGCACGGGATACACGGGAGAGGACGGTTTCGAGCTCTACGCAGCGGCTGACGACGCTGTGCGGCTGTGGGACGCGCTGATGCGGCCGGGTGACGTCACGCCCGCCGGACTCGGAGCGCGGGACAGCCTCCGCCTCGAGATGGGGATGGCGCTCTACGGCCACGAGATCGACGACACGACGACTCCGCTCGAGGCGAACCTCGGTTGGATCGTCAAGCTGAAGAAGGGAGATTTCGTGGGGCGGGACGCGCTGGTCGCGCAGAAGGCCGCCGGCATCCGGCGCCGGCTCGTGGGGTTCGCCATGGCCGAGCGTGCGTTCCCCCGGCAGGGGTATCCGGTGTATCACGCGGGCGTGGGCAGTGGTCTGGTCTGCAGCGGAACCGTCAGCCCGACGCTCGGTTTCGGCATCGGCACGTGTTACGTGCCGGTGGACGCGGCCGTTCCAGGAACCGCCCTGGAGATCGAGGTGCGCGGCAAACGGATCGGGGCGACGATCGTCCAGTTGCCGTTCTACACGCGAAAGTAAGAACAGACGACGGCGCCGAAGAGTGGAGAGAGGAGACAGGAGACGATGAGTACCACGATGACCCCCAGTGGCGGCGCGCGAACCGTGCGCGGGCCCGGACCGCTCACCGACGCGGACAGCTTCGTCCCGCGGCACATCGGGCCGCGGCCCCACGATGTCGAGGCGATGGCGCGGTATCTCGGGTACGACTCGCTCGACGCGCTGATCGACGCGGCGGTACCGGAGACCATCCGGTTCCGCCGGCCGCTGGGGCTCGGGCGGGGCCGGAGCGAGATCGAGGCGCTGCGATCGTTCCGCCAGGTCGCCGGCCGGAACCAGATCTTCCGCTCGTTCATCGGGCTGGGCTACTACGCGTGCCTCACGCCGCCCGTCATCCAGCGCAACATCCTCGAGAATCCGGCGTGGTACACGGCGTATACGCCCTATCAGGCGGAGATCGCTCAGGGCCGCCTGGAAGCGCTGCTGAACTTCCAGACGATGGTGATCGATCTCACCGGGCTGCCGGTGGCCAACGCGTCGCTCCTCGACGAGGCGACGTCGGCGGCCGAGGCTATGGGCGTCGCGTGGAACACCCGTGGGACTCACGAACGCAACATCTTTTTCGTGTCCCGCGACTGTCACCCGCAGACGATCGAAGTGCTCCGGACTCGCGCGAAGGCGCATGGCATCCTCGTGGTGGTGGGCGATTATCGCACCTTCGCGTTCGGACCCGCGGTCTTCGGCGCGCTCGTCCAGTATCCGGCGAGCGACGGGGCGGTCGCCGACTTCAGCACCTTGCGCGCGACGCTCGATGGCGGAGTCGCGCCGGCGGGCGGGGCCGCGCAACAAGCCACGGGAACGGCGGGACGGGATGCCCGGCACGCGGCCGAAGTCCCGCTCCTGGTCGTCGCGGCGGATCTGCTGAGCCTGACGCTCCTCAAGCCTCCGGGCGAATGGGGGGCGGACATCGCCGTGGGGAGCACACAGCGGTTCGGCGTGCCGCTCGGGTACGGCGGCCCGCACGCGGCGTACTTCGCATGCCGCGAGAATCTCACGCGCCAGATGCCGGGGCGCATCATCGGCGTGTCGCGCGACGCCGACGGCCGTCCCGCGCTGCGCATGGCGCTCCAGACCCGCGAGCAGCATATCCGCCGCGAGAAGGCGACGAGCAACGTGTGTACCTCGCAGGTGCTGCTCGCGGTCATGGCGAGCATGTACGCCGTCTGGCACGGCCCAGTGGGGCTGCGCCGGATCGCCGAGCGCATTCACCGGCTGGCCGTGGCGTTCGCGGAAGGGATGCGCCGGCTCGGCTACGTCGTGACGCACGACGTGTACTTCGACACCGTCCGGGTGGAGCTGGGCCGCCGCAAGCTGAGCGAGCTGCTTCGCGAGGCGCGCGCCCAGATGATCAACGTGCGCGTGCTGGCCGATGACGATGGGCCGCCGGCGGTGAGCGTCTCGATTCAGGAGACGACCACGCTCCGCGACATGGCGGATCTCTTCGCGGTGTTCAACGGCGGCCTGCCGGCCTCGTTCACGCCCGACCAGTTAGCGGATGAAGTCCGGGCCGAGTTGCCTGAGCGCGTCGCGCGCCAGAGCACGTATCTCACGCACCCGGTGTTCAACCGTTACCAGTCGGAGACCGAGATGCTGCGCTACATCCGGCGCCTCGAATCCCGCGACCTGTCGCTCACGACGTCGATGATCCCGCTCGGCTCCTGCACGATGAAGCTGAACGCCACGGCCGAGATGCTACCCATCACGTGGCGCGACCTGTCACGCATCCATCCGTTCGCGCCGCGCGAGCAGACCGACGGCTATTCCATCCTGTTCGAGCGGCTCGAGCACGCGCTGGCCGAGATCACGGGACTGCCGGCGATCTCGCTGCAGCCCAATGCCGGCTCGCAGGGTGAATACGCGGGGCTTCTGGTGATCCGCCGGCATCACGAATCACGGGGCGAAGGCCGCACGCGCACGGTGTGCCTGATCCCGCAGTCGGCCCACGGCACCAATCCCGCGAGCGCCGTCATGGCGGGGCTTCGCGTGGTGGTGGTGAAGACCGACGTGCGCGGCAATGTGGATCTGACCGACCTGCGAGCGAAAGCGACCCTCCACGGTGCGGAACTCGCGGCCCTGATGATCACGTATCCTTCGACCCACGGCGTATTCGAGGAAGGGATCCGCGAGGTCTGCGACATCGTTCACGCGGCGGGGGGACAGGTGTACCTCGACGGCGCGAACATGAACGCCATGGTCGGTCTTTGCCGGCCCGGCGACATCGGGGCGGATGTCTGTCATCTCAATCTCCACAAAACATTCTGCATCCCGCATGGCGGCGGCGGCCCGGGGATGGGGCCGATCGCCGTGGCGGCGCATCTTGCGCCCTATCTCCCCGGGCACCCGCTGGCCGATGTCGGTGGCGTCGAAGGTATCGGTCCGGTCTCTGCCGCTCCCTGGGGGAGCGCGAGCATCCTGCCGATCTCGTACATGTACATTGATCTCATGGGTGCCGAGGGTCTCGCGCGCGCGACGAAAGTCGCGATCCTCAATGCCAACTACGTTGCGCGGCGGCTCGAGACGTTCTACCCGGTGCTGTACAAGGGCACCCGCGGGCTGGTGGCGCACGAGTGCATCGTCGACACCCGCCCCTACAAGGCATCGGCCGGCGTCGACGTCGAGGACATCGCCAAACGCCTCATGGACTACGGATTCCACGCGCCGACCGTGTCGTTCCCGGTGGCTGGCACGCTGATGGTCGAGCCGACGGAAAGCGAATCGAAGGAAGAGCTCGACCGCTTTTGCGACGCGATGATCGCGATCCGCGAAGAGATCCGGGAGATCGAGGAAGGACGCGCGGACCGCCAGCACAATGTGTTGAAGCGGGCGCCGCACACTCTGGAGCAGGTCGTGTCGAGCGGATGGGACCGCCCATATACGCGCGAGAAGGCGGCATTTCCGGCGCCGTGGACGCGGCTGCACAAGTTCTGGCCTTCGGTCGCGCGGATCGACAGCGCGTTCGGCGACCGGACGCTGGTGTGTAGCTGCCCTCCGGCCGAGGCGTACGCGGAGGAAGCGGCGCCGCCGACGGGACCTTCACGTCCCGTGCCCGCGCCGTCGTGACGCCTGTCGTGAGACGCCTGTCGTGAGACGCATGGTGATGGCTGGAGCACCCCGGCCGATCCGCCGGAGCGGGCGGGTGATCCCGGCCGCGGTCTTGGCCGTTGCGCTGGCCCTCGCGGGCTGTATCACGCAGGACGACGCCAGGAAACTGGTCTCGGATCTCCAGGAATCGCAGACGTCGCGTCCGGATGTCCCGCCGATGATGCTCACGCGCGATCCGATCCGGTATCCCGCGTCGATGTACGGGCAGCACGCGCAGGGCAACGTGACGTTGCGCATCTTCATCGACGCGGTCGGGCGGGTGCATCCCGAGTCCACACAGGTCGTCGAGTCGTCGGGCGTGCCGGCGTTCGATTCCGCGGCCGTCTCGGGCGTGCGCGATCTGCAATTCACGCCTGCGAAACGCAAAGGAACGGCCGTTGCGGTGTCGGTCCTGTTCCCGGTGTACTTCCGGCATCCGCAAGGGGCGCCTGTCCCGGGCGACAGCGTGTTGCATCGCGGCGAACACCCGGCGGCCGCCCCGGGCGGCGCGGCCGGCGACACCACGAGGAGGTAGCGTGGCTCGGCGAAGCGGAGGGGGGCAAGCGACCGGCGGCGATACCGCGGGGCCTCCCGTGGGCCATCCGGCCGGCGCGACGCGGCGGATCACGCCCACGGGCCGCCAGACCGTGCGCGGCCACGTGGAGCGCAACCGGCGCCCGTACGATACGGTGCTGGAGACCATCGGCTGGACACCGCTCATCAGGCTCAATCGCGTCACGCGGGGCATCGTGACGCCGGTCTACGGCAAGGCCGAGTTCTACAACCCGGGCGGTTCGGTGAAGGACCGCATCGGCATGCCGATCATCGAGCAGGCCGAGCGGGAGGGCGCGCTCAAGCCGGGCGGGACGATCGTAGAGGGCACGAGCGGCAACACGGGGGTCGGGCTGGCGATCGCCGCCGCCCTCAAGGGTTACAAGTGCATCTTCACGATGCCGGACAAGATGTCGCAGGAAAAAGTCCGGCTGCTCAAGGCATTCGGCGCCGAGGTGATCGTGACGCCGACGGCGGTTCCCCCGGACCATCCCGACCACTACGTCATCATGGCGCGGCGGATCGCCGCCGAGACGCCGAACGCGATCCTGGCCGACCAGTTCTACAATCAGGCCAACCCGGACGCGCATTACGCGACGACCGGACCCGAGCTGTGGGAGCAGACCAGCGGCCGCATCACGCATTTCGTGGCGGCCGCGGGTACGGGCGGGACCATCACAGGCGTGGGGCGATACCTCAAGGAGCAGAACCGCCGCATCCGCGTGATCGCGGGCGATCCGGCCGGCTCGATTCTGGCCGAGGCGTGGCGAAGCAAGGGCACGAGTGTACCAGAGGGGTCGCCTTACAAAGTCGAAGGCATCGGCCAGGACAAGATTCCAGGCACCCTCGATCTCGGCGTGATCGACGAGTTCCACACGGTGAGCGACCGCGAGAGCTTCGCGATGGCGCGGCGGCTGACCCGGGAAGAGGGGTTGTTCGTGGGGGGATCGTCCGGACTGATCACGCACGTGGCCCTGCAGATCGCGCGCGAAGTGAACGACCCCGATGCGTGCGTCGTCACCTTCCTGTGCGACACGGGCGAGCGCTATCTGTCGAAGCTGTACAGCGACGAGTGGATGCGTGAGAACCAGATGCTCGACCCCGATCGCGTAACCCTGGGAGACGTCATGAAGGGCAAGGATGGCGCGCAGCCGCCGGTCGTGACCGTGGCCCCTGCGACGACGGTGCGGCAGGCGCTCCGGCTCATGAGCCTTCACGATGTGTCGCAGCTTCCCGTCATGGATCGCGAGCGATGCGTCGGATCGGTGACAGACTGGTCGCTGTCGGCCAAGAGCCTCGCGGACGCCAAGGTGCTCGACGCGACAGTGAGCGACGTCATGGATGCGCCATTCCCGGCAGTCGACGCCAACCGGCCGGCCGATTCCGTCGTCAAGCTGCTGTCGAAGACCAGTCCGGCCGTGCTCGTGACGAATCCGGGCGGGACGGCGGTGCAGGGCATCGTGACCCGATCCGACCTCCTGCATTTCCTGATGGCGCGATAGCCGTGAAGATCACGGTGATTCTGGGAGGCGCCTCATCGGAGCGCGATGTGTCGCTGGCGTCCGGTTTTCGCGTCATCGATGCGCTGCGGTCGGCCGGGCATCAAGTCTCGGCGCTCGATCCCGTGAGCGGACTCCTTCGTCCGTCGGCGGAGATGGCGTTGCGCTCGGCGGGAATGAAAACGGAGCCGCCGTCGCTGGCCGAGCTGGCGAAACTCGGCGGTGCACAGCACCGTGAGGTCTCCCCCGAGGTCGTGCTCCGGAGCGAAGTCCGGGAGGCCGATGTCGTCTTCCTCGCACTGCATGGCGGGCAGGGTGAAGACGGCACCATCCAGGCAATGCTCGATTCCGTGGGCGTGGCGTACACCGGCAGCGGGCATCTCGCCAGCGCGCTGGCCATGGACAAGGACCTGTCCAAGATCCTGTTTCGCGAGGCGGGAGTCGGGACCGCGGAGTGGCTGATGGCGCCTGCCACGGACCACGCGGTGGAGCGGACGCTGGGTTATCCGGTCATCGTCAAGCCGTCCAAGCAGGGATCGACCGTGGGGTTGACCGTCGTGCGGGAGCGGGCGGCGCTTCAGGGCGCCATCGCCACCGCGTACCAGTACGATGACGAAGTGATGATCGAGCGGTTCATCCCCGGACGTGAGCTGACCGTCGGCGTGCTTGGCGACGAGGCGCTGCCAGCCGGCGAGATATTCCCAAAGCACGAGATCTACGATTATGAGTGCAAGTACACGACAGGGATGGCGAGCGAGGAGTTCCCGGCCTGTGTGACAACGGAGGAAGCGGCGGCACTGCGTGACCAGGCGTTGCGGGCGTTTCGCGCGCTCAAACTACGGGGGTATGCCCGGATCGACTTCCGGCTGGATCCGTCGGGCGGACTGTACTGCCTGGAGGCGAACACGCTCCCGGGCTTGACCGAACTGAGCCTCATGCCACAGGCCGCAGCGGCGCGCGGACTGTCATTCGTGCAGTTGTGCGAGCGCATCGTGGCGATCGCGACCGGCGGGCGGTAGCCGGCATTCCGCGGTTGGGCGCCAGCGCGCGGCGCCGGCCGGTCCGGACAGTCTCGCGCCGTGACCGGCCGCGCGCGCGGGTCGTCGCTCCGCGAGTGGTGCGCCGGGACAGGCCAGGCGGCAGGAACGGGCGCGTGGCAACCGTGTTACACTACATACGGTCGTTGCCCGAGCGACTCGCGGCCGGCGCCACGACCTTCGCATTCCGACCGCTGACCACGCCCGCCGATGTCCTTCTCCGCCACCGAGGAGTTCGACGAACGCCCGCGGACCACTCCCGCGGTGCAGTGGTTGATCTGGATCAACATCCTGGTCTACCTGCTACAGGTCACGCTGGTGGGCACGCCGGACATGGAGCGGTGGCTCGGGTTCGAGGCGCACGATCTCGCCCGCCTGCAGTCACTCTGGACGATCCTCACGTACATGTTCGTGCACGCGAGCTTGTGGCATCTCGCGGGCAACATGGTCATGCTCTGGGTATTCGGTCCGCGGGTGGAGCGGGCGTGGGGATCCGGCGCGTTCGTGCGGTACTATCTGCTGTGCGGCTTAGGCGGCTGGCTTGCGCACCTCCTCATCGCGCGCGACTACACGCTCGTCGGCGCGTCCGCCGCGATCTACGGCGTCATGCTCGCCTACGCCGTCCGCTGGCCGGACGACGAGTTCCAACTGTGGTTCGTGGTTCCGGTGCAGGCCAAGTGGCTGGTCGCGGGATGCGTGGCGATCGATGTCGTGCTGGGCGCGTCGTCGCTCGACGGTGGCGCTGGCGGCGTCGCCCACTTCGCGCACCTCGGCGGGCTCCTGGCCGGATGGCTCTATCTGCACACGCCGCCCGCGGGACTCGACCTGCTGCGGTCACCACGGGTCTCGTCGGCGCCCGATGTGCCGGACGAGCCTCCACGGGCGGTGCCCAGGGCGTTGCCGCGACAGCCACGGGAAACCCGCGATCGTCATGACACCGACGAAATCGTCGCCAAGAGCAAGGCCGCCGTGGCGAAGCGGCCGGCCCCGGCCCCCGCGCCGCGCGCCGTGCCGCGCGGAAGGCGCGGCGACGACATCAACGCACTGCTCGACAAGATCTCGCGGCATGGGCTCGACAGCCTGACGAGCGACGAGCGGCGGCTGCTGGAGGAAGCGTCCCGCCGTCTGCGCGGATCCGAATAGATCCCGCCAGCTCCAACCCGCCCGGCTACAGCCCGCCAAGCTGCGCCGTCAGCGGGTACCGGCGGTGGCCGTGATGACCGATTTGATGCCGCCGCGGGTGTTGAAGTCACCGACCACCCGCATCCACCGCGGCGCGACGCTGGCGACGAGATCATCGAGAATGCGATTCACCGCACGCTCGTAGAAGATCTCATCGTTGCGGTAGCTCCAGAGATACAGTTTCAGGCTCTTGAGCTCGACGCACACCTTGTCGGGCACATACGTGATCGTCATGACGCCGAAGTCGGGTGCGCCTCCCTTGAGGAGCGACAGATCAGAGGCGTCTCCCTCGATGCCGCCGAGCGGGCAGAGCGACGTGAACTCGGGGCAGGTCATCTCGATCTCGTAATTCCGGCCCGGGTGGGGATTCGGAAACGTCTCGAGCAGCTCGGCGCGCGGCATCGGGGAAAAGTACACGGTGCCGCCCGGTTCGCGGGACGGGCGTCATTGGACTCGTGATTTGACACGTGCGACGCAGGGGCCAACTCGCCGGTGTCACGAAGACGTTGTGCGGGGCGCGGCGGCACGAGCCATGCCCCACGATTGCACCGTGCGTGATGGCAGGCCCATCGGCGCCTTCGCGCACCAGTTGGCGTACCGGTTGGCGTACCGGGGCTGACCGGACAGGCGAACGAGCCGGGTAAAGCGCCAGATTGAACCGCCACGGCACTGGCGGCAACCGCAGCGAGCCACCCGCTAACGAAATGCTGCCATCCGTGGCAAATTCCAGCACGCGGTCATACGCGTCACAGCGTACCACTTTCACTGGTCGGAGGCGTGTCTCATGGTATCTCGTCTTACCATCGCAACTGTCGCCGTGGCGTTCAGCACAGTCGCGTACGCACAGAAGGTGAGTCTCCCTGGCCATGGTGCCAACATGTCGTCCGCGACGGTGCCAGCGCGTGCCGCGGTGACCAGCGATGGCCAGGGTATGAAGATGACGGCGACTCTGGCCCCGCAGAAAGGCGGAACGATCGCGGGAACAGCGACCGTCCAGCCGGGAACCAGCGCGGGGACGACCGTCGCGACGGTGTCGCTCACCGGCGCGAAGCCGGGCGCGGTCTATCCGTGGCACGTGCACATCGGCAAGTGCGGGATGACACCGGGTGGCAAGGTGTGGGGCGATCCGTCGGCGTACAAGCCGCTCACGGCTGGCAGCGACGGCACGGCCAGTGGGACCGCGACGATCAGCATGGCGGTGCCGGCGTCCGGCAGCTACTACGTCAACATCCACGCCTCTCCGTCGGACATGGGAACGATCGTGTCCTGCGGCAATCTCGGAATGTGATGTACCGTTAGGAGAGTGGGGGGAGCCGGAGGAGATGCACTGCAGCCTCCTTCGGCTCGCTCCGGTCTCCTATCGCAGCCCGTCGCTTTCCGTGCCCCGGTGCCAGAGAACCCACACCAGGAGTGCGGCGCCACACGTCACGCCCATGTCGGCGACGTTGAAGGTCCAGAAGCGCACATCGCCGATGCCCATATCGATAAAGTCCACGACACCGCGGGCGGACCGCAGCCGGTCGGCGAGGTTGCCCAGCGCTCCGCCCGTGATCAGTGCCAGTGCGACGGATCGCTGGATGTCGTCCGGTTTCGCCTGCCGGAAGGCGACGCCCAGCACCGCGAGCGCGACGAGGGCGGCGATCGTGAATCCCCACCGTGAGGCACCACCGAGGCTCATGCTGAACGCCGCCCCAGGGTTGAACGCGAGGGTAAAACGGATGATGGACCCGATCACGTCGTGCGGCGAATACGCCGGCATCAAATGATCGACCGCGATCTGCTTCGTCGCGCAATCGGTCACGAACACGCCGGCCAGAATCGGCCAGAATGTGGCGGTCTTGGGGGACACGGCAGGAAACTAACCATATGATCGGCCCCCGACCGACGACCATCGTCCGATCCGTCCGCCTGTCGGAGCGCCTGGACGCCACGATCGCGATCGCCAGTGAAGCGTTCCAGTGGACGGGCAGCTTCAAATTTCGGGCAGCGTCCAATGTCGTACGCTCGATTCCGCATCCCGCCGTCATCACGGCGAGCTCCGGCAACTTCGGGCAGGCGATGGCGTACGCCTGCCGGTTAGCCGGGAAACGCTGCACGGTCGTCATGCCCGCCAATTCCGCGCACGTCAAGATCGCCGCAGTCCGTGACTACGGCGCCCGGGTCGACCTCGTCGACACGGCGACGGTTCGCCGGGAGGATCGCGTCGCGGAACTGGCGGCGGCCGATGCGTCGGCGTATGTCGCCAGCGCGTACGACGATGTCCTCGTGATCCAGGGCAACGCGACCCTGGGCCGTGAGCTTGCGGCGATGAACGCGCAGGCGAAGACCGCGCCGCGCGACGGCGCCGCCGGATCCGCGAGCCCGGGCCCGTTCGATGCGATCATCGCGCCGGTCGGGGGCGGCGGCCTTGCCGCGGGCATCCTGACGGGACTGCGCGACGCGGGGGATCCGACGCCGGTGTGGGCGGCCGAGCCCGCGATCGCCAACGACCTCGTTCAATCGCTGGCGGCGGGCCGGATCGTCGCCCATGACCGGGAACCGCAGACCATCGCCGATGGGGTGCGGACCCGCAGTGTCGGCGTGCACACGTGGGCGGTACTCCAGCCAGGGCTGGCGGGTGCCCTCGAGGTATCGGAGGCGGAGATCCGCGAGGGCCTCCGCCTGTGTTTCCATCTCGCCAATCTCAAGGTCGAGCCCACGGGGGCCGTCACGGTGGGGGCGATGCTGGCCGCGGCCCAGCGGTTCCGAGGCCAGCACGTCTGCTGCATCGCCAGCGGCGGGAACGTGGATCCCCAGGTCTTCTGGGATATCATTGGTGGGCATTCAGAACACAGCGCGCCCGCGAGGACTTCCGTTTCGCCCTGACGCGTGATATTGCGCCATGACCGGCCTGGCCTCCTTTTCGCACTGAGATTGACTTACCACCGATAGGGCGACATGAACGGCACTGACAATCGGTCTGACGAACGACCGCGCGGGCACCGGCCATACCCGCACGAGATGCTGACGGCGGGGTATCTCGCCGTGACCGGCGCACTGGGCGCGGTGCTCGGACATCCCGCGAAGATCTGGCCGAACGTCCTGTCGCACATCATCGGAATCATCATCATTCTGTTCGTGGTGCCCCGCCTCCCGCCGCGCCGGTGGGTCGTCGTGCTCCGGGATTGGGGCCTCGTCTTCGTGCTGCCATTTCTCTACGTCGAAGTGGCCCACCTCAACCGCCTGCTGAGCACAGGCTACCACGACGTCACGATCCAGTCGGTCGAGATGGCGCTCTTTCATTCGCCCCCGGGTGCCGCACTGCGGCACGTGCTGCCGTGGTGGCCCGTCGACGAGTATCTGCACTTCACGTACGTCGCGTACTACGCCCTGCTGCCCCTGCTCGGCGGCGCGCTCTATTTCACCGGGCGCCGGCGCGAGTATCGGTACGTCCTGGCGACCGTCCTGGGCACGTTCTACGTGTGCTACATCTGCTTCATCCTGTACCCGGTCGCGGGGCCGTGGTATCGCACACCGCACCTCGACACGGTATCGCTGGGGCACTTCTTCCCGAATCTCGTGCAAGCGGTGCTCGTGAGAGCCGCGTCGAAGGGCGCTGCGTTTCCGAGCTCGCACGTCGCGGTCGCCGTCGTGATCTGGCTTCTCGCATGGCGATTCAACCGGCGCGTCTTCTGGATTCTCGCGGCGATCGTTCCGGCCCTCGCCCTGGGCACGGTCTACGGCGGCTTCCACTACGCGGTGGACGCGGCCGCGGGCTTCCTGGTCGGTGTGGCGGGCTACTTCGCGGCGCCCCACGTCCATCGGTTCCTCGGTGGTGACATGCCGGAGCCCGGGCTCGGCGGCATAGAGAGCGCGTAGCCGTCCCTCGCTCGCGGGGGATCGGCGCGTTGGCCTGCAGGGCGGGCAGAAACGACCGGGGCGCTGACTGCGTCCCTGGATGTGCCCCCGAAATCCGACCGGCCAGCCCAGACGGCCGCCCTGGACGACCTGGAGATGCCGACGGCCGAAGGCGCGACCGCCGAGTGGCTGCGGCGGTCCGACCGGATCCGCATTGGGGGTCTGGCCGTGTTCCTGGCGGTGCTGGCGTTCGAACCGCTGATCGGCGTTCCGGTACGCCCGATTGCGTACGGCATCATCGCCCTCTGGCTGGGTTGCGCCATCGTTTTCGAGCAAGGACTCCAGGGCGTCCGCACCCGCGATGTGAGCGACCGCTGGCGCACCGCCATGCTCGCCGCCGACATCGCCTTCATCACGCTCGCGAGATACGAATCGGGCGCCACGCGGTGGTTCAGCGAATCGGGGTACCTCATCGTGGTCGTGATCGCGGCCGGCGCACTCTCGCTCCGCTCGACGATCTGGCTGACCGCATTCGCGTCGGCGGCGTACGGCGTGCTGCTGTTCGCGCAGAGGGAGGTGCTCGCGTCGTCGGGCGCCCGTGCCGGCTTCCCCCTGGATCAGTCCCTCGGCCGCGCGAGCCTGGGCGCGTGGGCACTGGGGACCGTCCTGCTCGTGGTATTCGCCGTCCTCGTCCGGGCGCTCGTGGCGCTGCTCGAGCGCAGCGAGGCGCGGCACCGGATGATGTTCGAGGCGAGTCCGCGCCCGATGTGGGTGTACGACGCGGAGACCCTGCGGTTTCTCGCGGTCAACAACGCCGCAATCCGCGACTACGGCTACTCGCGGGAGGAGTTCCTCGCGATGGATCTCTACGGGATCCGTCCGCCCGAGGACCGGGAAGCCCTGCGTGTGGTGACATCGCGATCGAACGATGCCTACCTGCACTCGGGTACGTGGCGCCACCGGCGGCGTGACGGGCGCGACATGGATGTCGAAGTCGCGTCGCACCCGATCCGCGCTGGAGGCCGGAGCGCCCGCCTGGTCGTCGTGACCGATGTCACGGAGCGCACGCGGCTCGAGACACGCCTCCGCGAGACGCAGCGGCTGGAGGCGCTAGGCCGGCTGGCGGGAGGGGTCGCCCACGAGTTCAACAACCTGCTGGCGGCGGTACTGGGGCACGCGGAACTGCTGCTGGCCGAGATGCCGGCGGGGAGCACGCGGCGGGACAGCGCGGAAGAAATCGTGCGGGCGGCGCGCCGCGGCTCGGATCTGACGCGACACATGCTGGCGTTCGGGCGGCGGCAGTTGCTGCGTCCTGAAGTGGTGGACGTGAACACGGTCGTCCGGGACATCGAGCGTCTGCTGCGCCCGCTGCTGGCGGCCGACGTGAACGTCTCACTGGCGCTTCCGGACGAGCCATGCTGGGCACGCGTGGACCGGAGCCAACTCGAACTCGTGATCATGAACCTCGCGATGAACGCGCGAGACGCCATGCCAAGCGGTGGTGCGCTGACGGTCGAGACCTCGGTCGCGTCGCTCGGAGAAGCCGACCGGCACCGCCACCCGATGGCGGCGGTCGTCGCGGGGAGCTACGTCCGGCTCGCGGTCAGCGACACGGGGACCGGCATCAGCCGCGAGATCGCCGAACGGATCTTCGAGCCCTTCTTCACGACGAAGCCAGTGGGTCGCGGCACGGGGCTCGGGCTTTCCACCGTCTACGGCATCGTGAAGCAGTCGGATGGCTACGTGTGGCCATACAGCGAAGTGGGTCGCGGGACGTCGATGCACGTCTACCTGCCGTGCGTGGCAGCACCCGCGTCCTCGATGACCCACACGCCACGGCTGACACCGGAGGCGCCGATGATCCGCGTGCACGCCGGCACGCCGGCACCCGGCGCCCCGGCCGGCGTGAGCGGACCAACCTCCCGCGAGCCGGCTCCCGGTACGGGCGTCACGGCCGCCGGGACCCTGGCGGAACCGTCCGCCGCCCCGGGAACGCCGGCGGGCATGCCGGAGACGATCACCGTGATGGTGGCGGACGACGAAGCCGCGCTCCGGACGGCGGCGAGCCGCGTCCTCCGGGCTGGCGGCTACAAAGTCCTGGAAGCGGCAAACGGTGAAGAGGCGATAGCAACGGCCGCGGCGTGGCCGGGACGGATCGACGTCCTCCTCACCGACGTGGTGATGCCCGGAATCGGGGGGGTGGAACTGACCGCCCGGATCTCGGCGATCGATCCCACGATCCGGGTGGTCTACATGTCAGGCTACCCGCAGAGCCACCTGGAAGCCATGGGCGGGTTGGCCGGAGGGCATGCCTTTGTCGACAAGCCATTCGGACTGGACGTCTTGCTGGCTGCGGTCCAGGGGGTGTTGACCGTCGACGCGTAGCCCTTGGCCGCCAATTGGGGGACTTGGCCCGTCATTCCGGGCGCGAAGGGCGGCGCCGGTGAAGGGGGAGGAGCAGGTCGTCCGGAGAGCACGCCAAATTGTCTTGCGGGTTTTGGCTGACGCCGCTAATTTTACGCCAGCGAGTGAGGCGCCAAATCGGCGCCGTCGTTGGTACCAGTTCGGCAGTTCGGGACCTGGCCACACGCGGGTCCCGATTCGTTTTTTCCGGGCTGGTCATCTCGGTTCACTTGCTCGCGCGGCGACAGGCGCCGCGTGAACACTGTCGTCGGCAGGTACGGTATGTCCGGACTCCGACAACATCAATATCATTCAGGAGTACGGCAATGCGTACCACCGGCACGGTGAAGTGGTTCAACGACGCCAAGGGCTTTGGTTTCATCACGCCCGAGGGCGGCCAGAAGGACTGCTTCGTGCACCACTCGGCGATTCAGGGCAGCGGCTTCAAGTCGTTGGCTGAAGGCGAGCGCGTGGAGTTCGACATCGTTCAGGGCCAGAAGGGCCCCGCTGCGGAGAACGTAACGAAGCTCGGGCGATAACGAACGGTCAGCAGTTCTGAAATAGCACGAGGGCCGGCTGCGGTGATCCGCAGCCGGCCCTTCGTGTTTTCGTGCTCCTCGCCGTCACGCCATCAGCATCACCATCACCATCACCGATCGTACCGCACCAGCGCCGCGGGTCCGTCGTGCGCCAGGATGCGAACCATCGCGTGCGAGCGCTGGTCGATCCAGAACCGTTCCGTGACAGCACCCGGGAAGTCCGCGGCGACGATCCAGCACACCGCCGTCCGGCCGCTCCGGGTCGTGATGCGATCCGCTCCCTCGACGCGAACGTCGAGCGGAGAGACCTGCTCGTCGGCGGGGAAATAGACCGGGACCGTGGCGTGGTAACCGATGGCCAGCGGAAGTGCGCGCAGCAGAAGGTCGACCGCGGCGGACGTGTAGGCCGAGTCAGGAAGGGGCGAAATCGTCATCCGGAGCGGGCGCTCGGGCGCGGAGTCGGTGACGACGAGGCGGTCGTGGCCAAAGACGAGCGAGACCACGCGGTTGCCCTCGAGCAGCGCCGTCTGGTGTAGCGGGCGGAGCGTGCGCGCGTCCACCCACGTGGTGGTCTCCACGAGCACAGCGGACGAGTCTCGCTGCTCGAACGCCACCTCGAATGCGTCACGGCCATTCGGCTCGATCACACGCCGCACGCGCTGGATGGTCATGCCGATGTCCACGCGAGCCCGGTCACCGGCGTCGCCGCCACCGTCATAGGAGCGGCGATTCACGACCGGCGACGCGTCCGACTCGCGCGAGATCACCATCGTGTCGGTCCCTGGCAGGAGCCAGTGTACATCGAGCACGCTGGCGACCGGCCGGGTGGATTGCTCCAGCGCGGGTGACGGGGCCGTGCGCGGCGCAGCCTCGGGCGGCGTGCGGCACGCGCTCACGAGCGCGCCCACGAGCGCGATCGCGATGACGGCGGCCATTCCGGTCCGGGCGGGGCGCTGAGTGTGCGGAGAATGCATTAGAGGCTCGGTGCGAGCGGGATGGGGTGAGTGTCGGGTGAGATGCCTGCGTTCATGCCGCGACGCCGTCGCCCGACGGGCGGCGGCGCGACCGCTGCGCGGTACGGGCCCGCGTGATGCGGGCACCGAGCTCTCGCAGAAAGGCCTCGCGGTTCGCCGGTGTGTACGCGAACACGCGGGATGTCCCGCTGCGGCGAATGACGACGAGCGGGGTGGAGCGATTGATCAGGCCCGTGACCGACGTCTTGCCGCTCGCGTGGCGGAAGATCAACTGGCGGCGGGTGGTCGCCGTCGCCTCCGCGATATCGGCGTAGGGAATCCGGCGGATGGGTAGAATGCGAAGCAGCGCAACCTGCAGCGCGTGATCCCCGAAGCGAACATCCATCACGATGGGCGAGAACTCGCCCGCGCGCGCGCCGCGGATCGTCCAGGTGAGCCCGGCGATCACGACGAAGGGGATGGCGACCGCGAAGGGATGACTGGTCACGGGGCGGGGGCCAGAGGACCGGCGTTCCGGCGAGGGAGGGGCTCGTGGGAGGGACGATTCTGGCCGGTCCGAGAGCACAAAAGAACCCGCCGAATTCGCGGCGAGCGGCGATTGGAGGGCACAACAGAGACCGGGGGCCGGCTGCGTGTCATTGCAGCCGGCCCCCGGTCCCTTCAGCCACTGTTTCGCCGTGCCGTGCCGCTACGGCTCCACGTACTGGTAGAGCGATACCAGCCGGACGGCGCGATAGAATGCGCCGCGATTGTGCAGGGAAAAGATCCCGATGCCCACGGCCTTTCCCTGGGCATTCACTTCGTGGATCTGCCCCGCGAGTCCGAATCCCACGAGCGTGTTGCCACTCTTGAGACGCTGGACGGATCCGACTGCGTCAGTGAAGATCGCGGGATTGGGCTCATACTCCCACACCAGTGTGGCCGTCATCTTCGTCAAGTCGAGCGTGTATTCAGCGGCCCGGGTGTGCGGCGGCGTGTGCCGCAGTCCGTTGTCGTACAGCAGAATGTCGCCGTTGCCGAGTACCCGCACGCTGTGCTGCCCGCTGAAGAAGCCGAGCGGATCCTTGAGGATGGTGAACTGCGTCTGCCGTCCGCCGAGCTGCCACATCCGCGCGCCGGTCTGGTAATCGAGCTTGACAATCGCGCCCATGTGCCGGAACGACACGACGTAGTTGCTGTCGAGGTCGAACGCGAGCGAGTTCGGGTGATCGAAATCGTCCGGCGGATCGACACCGGTCGGCTCGATCCAGTCCTGGATCGTATAGTGGTTCCACGCATCCCAGAGGAACTGCACCGTACCCGGGGGCGATTCACGGATCAACTGGTGCCCGATGCCGGTGCCGTTGGCTGGGCCTCCCAGGGACGAGAAATCGAACGGGGTCCGGTCCGTATATCCGTAGTAGTGGAGAATCGGCGCGTCCACCGTACCGGTCTCGATCAACTCGTGCGAGTCCATCTCTTCGCCCGGCGCCGGCCCGTAGTTCGCGACGACCTCACCGGTCGGGAGGATCTCATCGTATGTCTCGGGGAGATTGTCGTCCCCCTGGGATCCGCCGATCGCGAGAGTGAAGTGGCCGTTTTTCTGCTGCTTCGACTCGACGGAACCGGTGCCCGGCGGAAACTCCCGGTACCAGCGGACGCGGCCCTTCGAGTCGAAAATCACCATCAGCACGCTGTCGCCCGTGTAGAGAATGGGCGAGACCAGCGTGTAGCCCGGGCCGAAGCTGCCCGAGATGTTGAGTGTCGCGGTCTGCACGTACGCCGAGAGTGGGCCGGTCGCGAATTGGAATGGTTCGGTGGTCCGGCCGTGCGCGCCGTAGACCTCCAGCGTATTCGAATATGTGGCGTTGGGGAGCAGCCCGAGTGTGGCGATGCGACACGAATCACCCGCGACGTGCACGAATGGGGTGGCCGACGCCGTATCTCCGGCCGTCGTGTAGAGCACCCGCGCCGAGTCGGCGTTAACGGCTGTGAAGGTGATGACCGTCGACAGCGAGTTGAGCGGATTGGTCTGGACGGAGTACCCAGTGACCTCCGGCGCGAGCGCAGAATTGAGGCCGGAGACCGCGGTGGTGTGATCGCTCGAGCATGCCGCGAGGGCGACGAGTCCGATGACCGCGAGGGTGCCGAGGGCGGCGCGCGGAGGTGCGGCGCCGGAGCCATCACAACGAGAGAGCTGGATCGGCATGAGATTGGTTGCCGGGGGTGGTCGGGTGCTCGGGCGGCGACGAGGCGAGCTCACGAGGGCGAACAAGGCGATAGACTCGTTACAGTACCGCCTCTCCACCCGAAAGCGTTGGGTGGGGAGTTCCGGCGGAACCGCGGAAACTGCACTGGGACGCGGGCATCGTCGAGGGGGTGCGGGTCCCGGGAACAGCCGTGACGCGAGGCCGGCCGCTAGCCGCCGCCGGACCGGCTCGGGATTGGCTCACTGGTCCCATGAAGTGACACGTGGCGCGGACGTCGTCAAGAGCGCCGGATCAGTGTCGTCCCGGCGTGGCGCAGGCAGCCCCATGACGTGTGCTTCCCGCGTGCGGCCCGGTGTACGGCCAGGTGTGCGGCCCGGTGTCTGGCATCTGCTGTGGATGACATTCATCCGGGGCAATCGCCGGAAAATCAGTGGCAGACAGCATTTTCGGCTGATCTCGGTTCTTGACAGCACTCTGGCCCTTCTCCACGCTATAGCCCGTTACATAGCGTGACCTGCCGGTGACAGACCGGGCCCAATCGTGCCCCTGGCCCGGCTCGGCGGGCATGCCACCAACCAAACTCGGCCCGTGTGCGCGCGGGACACACGCGATCGGGACACCGCTGTTCTCGCGCGAGGAGGACACGAAGTGCAGAAACTCTTGTTCGTGATGCGGCGAGTGGGCGTCGTGGCCGGGTTCCTGGCTGTGGCGGCGTGGCCGGCGGCGCGCGCGAACGCGCAGGGCACGCTTCGGCCGGTAACCGGGCGCGTGACCGACGCGGAAGACCACGCACCGATCCCGGCCGCCTCGATCCAGGTCGTCGGTACGACCCTGGGCACGACCACGACGGACAGTGGCACGTTTTCGGTGCGGGTGCCGCAGGGCGCGGCCACGCTCAACATTCGGCGCATCGGATTCCGCGCGACCACCGTGGTGTTGGCCGCCGACCAGAGCGACGTGACGGTGAGCCTCACGCGCGACATTCTGGAACTGCAGCAGCAGGTGGTGACGGGCGTCACGACGAGCGTCGCCTCCGAGAACGCGGCCAACGACGTCGCGGTGGTGACCTCGGCGAACCTCAATCGCGCGCCCGCCCCGACCGTGGAGAACGCGCTGCAGGGCAAAGTACCGGGCGCCGTGATCCAGCAGAACAACGGCGGTGATCCAGGCGGCGGGATGCAGGTCCAGATCCGCGGCATCACGTCGCTGTTCGCGAACGCGTACCCGCTCTACGTCGTCGACGGCGTGATCGTCAACAACGAGACCGTCAACAGCGGCCTCAACACGATCACCCAGTCCAATGGTGGCGCCGGGTCGAACGAGCAGGACCTGAGTCCCAACCGAATCGCCGATCTCAACCCCGAGGACATCGAGACCATCGAAGTTCTCAAGGGGGCGTCGGCGTCCGCCATTTATGGATCGAAAGCGTCAGCTGGCGTGATCATCATCACGACCAAGAGGGGCAAGGCCGGCAAGCCGCGGATCGAGCTGTCGCAGAAAGTCGGACACTTCTCGCTGTCGAACACCTACGGTCTTCGCACATTCCCGACGCTCGCCAGCGCGGAAGCGTGGGGCCGCGAGTTCGGGTACACGAAGTCGTTCATCGACGGCGCCTATGGTGGTCCACAGGACTATCAGAACCAGTTGTTCGGCAGCAACCAGCTCTCCTATGAGACAGACGCGAGCATCAGCGGGATCTCCAACAACACCCAGTACTTCCTGTCCGGGCTCGCGAAGTACGACAATGGCACGATGACCAACACGGGGTACAACAAGCAGACCGTTCGTACCAACATCACACAGACGCTTACGAGCAACCTCACGGCGACGGCGAACCTCAACTTCGCCCACTCCGTCACCCGGCGAGGCGTTTCGGGCAACGACAACATCGGTGTCAGCCCGTACGACGTCTTCTCGTACACGCCGCAGTTCGTGGCGCTGGACAAGCAAGTGCACGGGGCGTGGCCGATCAATCCGTTCGGACCGGCGAATCCGTTTGCTGACGCGGCCGAGATTCAGACGCCGGAGACGGTCAACCGGTTCATCGGCGGCGGCAACATCGACTGGGAGCCGCTGCACCTGCCGGACCAGACCCTTCACATCACCTTCATCGGTGGCGCCGACTACACGACGCAGAACGACAACTTCTATGCGCCGCCCGATTTGCAGGTCGAAGAGGCGATCTCATCCGGACTGCCTGGCGTCGCGCAGGACCAGTACGGCGCGACGACCTACCTCAACTACTCGATCAACCTCGTCCACCACTTCACCGGCCTCAAATTCCTCGACGCGACCACGTCGGTGGGGTTCGTCCGGGAGAAGCGGAGTCTCGACAATCCGTTGGAAGCCGGCCAGGACATTCTGGCGGGCGCGGTGAACCCGACGCTTGGTTCGGTCCAGACGCTGAGAGACACCGCGACGGAGGCCAAGGACCAGTCGCTTTACGCACAGGAGCAGGTGCTCCTCCTCCAGCAGCGGCTCGCGCTGACGGCCGGCGTGACCGCCGAGCGCACCACGAACGATGGCGACATCGGCAAGTTCTTCCCGTATCCCCACTTCTCGGCGTCGTACCGCGTGCCCCAGTTCGCCGGCTGGCTCGACGAGCTCAAGGTGCGGGCGGCGTACGGCCAATCGGGAACACAGCCGAACTACGGCATCAAGTACACGCCGCTCAACACGACGGTCTCGGGCGGGTTGGGCGGGGTCTACATCCCACTCAGCATCGGGGACTCGGCGATCCGGCCGGAGCAGGAAGCCGAGATCGAGACGGGATTCGACGCGACACTGCTGCACTCGCGGGCGCAGTTCAGCTTCACGATCTACCAGAAGCGCATCACCGACCTGCTGCTCCAGGACCAGCCATCTCCGTCGCTGGGATTCGACCAGTCGTGGTTCAACGGCGGCGAGTTCACGAATCAGGGCGTCGAGATGTCGTTCACGGCGACACCGGTGGCCGTGCGGAACGGCTTCCAGTGGGTTACCACCACGACGTTCTTCCGCAACTACAGCGTGGTGAACTCGCTGCCCGCCAGCCTCCCGGCCTTCGATCTCAACAACGGTGGGGGCGGGAGCCTGGGCACGTTCCGGATCCAGGTCGGCCGGTCCGTCTCACAGATCGTCGGGCAGTTCAACGGCCCGGACGGGCAGCCGATCCAGGCTGGCGACGCCCAGCCGTCGTACGTGATGAACTTCAACAACGAGTTCACCTACCACCGATTCCACGCGGCGGCGCTCGTCGTGTGGTCACGGGGCGGTGCCGTCGGCAACTTCACCGACAACCTCTTCGATGACAGCCAAGGACTGCTCGCGGATTCGGCGCTCAGCGCCAAGCGGAATGCCGAGAACAACGCCAACGGCACGCCGTATCTCGAACCCGCCTCGTTCGTGAAAGTCCGCGAAGTGTCCGTGAGCTACTCGCTGCCGGACAAGTTCGTGGCATGGTTGAGCAACGCCGTGCACGTCAAGGACGCGCGGCTGTCCGTCACCGGGCGCGATCTGTTCGCCTGGTTTCCGTATACGGGGCTCGATCCGGAAGTCAACTTCGTCGGCCAAACGCAGATTCAGCGTGGCCAGGACGTTACGCCGTACCCTCCGGCGCGCAGCGTCTTCGTCTCCCTCGACCTGGGCCTCTGACCATGACCATCCTCTGCTTCGCTCGTACGCGCCGGCAGCAGGCTGGCCGCCCTCGCCCCGCAGCGGCGTGGCCGATGCGCCACGCCACCCTGGTGCTCTCGCCGTTGCTCGCCGCCGCGGTGCTCGCGTCGTGCAAGGACAGCAACGTGCCATTCCTGACGGCGCCGACGCAGGTGGCGGCGACGACGGTCGGCATTCAGAACGCGATCACGGGCCTCTTCAGTGCGGCCCGGAACGACATCTCCAACTACGTCACGTTCATGTCCACGTTCTCCCGTGACGCGGCGAATTTCACGAGTACCGAGCCGCGCTACGTCACGGAAGGCATGGGTCTCATTCCCATCTCCAACACGGACCAGTTTTTCTCGTCATCGATCTGGGACATCGAATTCCGGAACGCGAAGTTCGCGAACCAGATCGTCGCGACCCTTCCCACGGTCACGCCCGCCTATTCACCAGGCGACGCGGCGGCCATCACGGGCGTCGTCCAGACGATGAAGGCCCTGCAGTTCATGATGATTGCCGAAACGCGAGATACCCTTGGGCTCTCGCCGTATTCCATCGACGTGACCGGCACGGTGCCCGCGCCCGTATTCTGCAACAAGGACGTGTGGCTCTACATCGTCGCCCTGCTGGATTCGGCCAACGTGTCGCTCCAGACTGCCGGTCCCAACCCGTTGCCGATCACGCTGCCTCCCGGCTTCGCGTCGGTGTCGGCGACTGCCGCACCAAGCACGACCCCGGGAGCGTTCGCCGCATTCAACCGCGCGCTGGCGGCCAAGGCGGGACTGGAGCTGGCATACGCCATCGCCCGCACCGCCGGGAGCGGCACCGCACCGACGCCCACGTCGGCGGGGACGCCGTTCGGGCCAGCGCTCACGCGAGCCGACAGCGCTATGCACGCATCGGCGCTGTTCAGTCCCGGCGCTCTCACGACGCCGGCGCCAGGCGGATTCACGGACGACGCGTTCGGCGTATACCACTCGTGGAGCGCGCAGTCGAGCGACCAGGTCAACCCCATCAACGGTGAGATCGGCACCCTCGCGGTGCTGTGGGACATGGTCACCGATGTCGATACGGCCAACGATGCGCGATGGCACGCGAAGTTCGCGGTCAACCCGAATATCGTCCAGGAGCCCTCGTTCGCCGCGGCGGCGTCGCCGTTCATCTACGCCTACTACCCGACGGTGGCGACTCCGATTCCGATCGTCCGGAACGAGGAACTCGTGCTCGTGGACGCCCAGATCCAGCTCGGCCTCGGCAACCTGGCCAACGCGATCACACTCATCAACGATGTACACCAGCAGGCGGGCGGCTTTGCCTCACCGCTCACGATCGCGGCCAACTACGTGGCGGTCCGGAACGCGCTGCTCAAGGAGCAACGCGTGTCGACGATCCTCGAGAGCAGCGAGGACCGCACGATCGCGCTTCGCATGTACGGCATGGCGACGGTATCCGACACGACGTGGGATGCGACGTCGGGCCCCGATGCGGCCGCGGTGGCGGGTGCCACGGCAGCACTGGGGGCGAAGCCGACGGACCTCCACACTCTGGTCGATCCTCCGCCATCGACGGAGACCGATGGGAGAGGCGGGAGCTACACACTGACCTGCTCGGCGGCGTCGTAGCGCGGCAGGGCGCGTCGCCGGCACGATCGAAGGTCACGGGGGCTGGTTGCGATGTCTGCAACCGGCCCCCGTTGCCGTCCGGGGCGGAACCAGAGGGAGCAGGCATGGGCCGGGATGAGCCGGCGTGTGCCAACGGGTCCGGCGGGCCATATTAGTCGCGGCGTTCGCACCACCGGTGCTGGACCTGGGAGGGATGTGATGGCTGTACGTGTGCGCGCGGTCATTGCCGCCGGAGCGATGGTGGCGGCGGCAACGATCCCCGGATGCTCAGGGGACCAGGGGGCGGCGAGGACCGCGGCCGGCGTTCGCGGAGCGCGGATCGGCACTCCTTCCGCCGGGGAGCCGGGCGAGTGGACGATGCCGGCCAAGGACTACGCCGGCAGCCGCTACAGCACGCTCGACGACATCACGGCGGACAACGCCGGCCGCCTGAGTGTGGCGTGGACCTTTTCCACGGGTGTGCTCAAGGGACACGAGGGTGCGCCTCTCGTGATCGGACCGACGATGTACATCGTGACTCCATATCCCAACGTCGCGTACGCGCTCGACCTCTCGCGTCCCGGGGCCCCGCTGCGCTGGAAGTTCCGTCCCGAGAACGCGCAGGCGGCGAAGGCCGAGGCGTGCTGCGATGTCGTGAATCGGGGAGCGGCGTACGCGGACAGCACGGTGTTCTACAATCTGCTCGATGGTCACACGGTGGCCGTCGACGTGCGAACCGGGGCCGAGCGGTGGCGAGCCCAGGTCGCGGACCCGAGCCACGGCGAGACGATGACGATGGCCCCACTGGTGGTGCACGGCAAAGTGCTCGTGGGGCCCAGCGGTGGCGAGATGGGCGTGCGCGGATGGATTGCGGCGCTCGATGCGCGCACCGGCAAGGAGGTGTGGCGGGCCTACAACCTGGGTCCGGACGCCGACGTCAAGATCGGGCCGCGCTTCGCGCCGTTTTATGCGAGCGAACGCGGCACCGACCTCGCCGCGACGAGCTGGCCGAGCGAGACCTGGCGGCACGGCGGTGCGGCCACGTGGGGATGGCTCACGTACGATCCGGATCTCAATCTCCTGTACTACGGCACGAGCAATCCGGGACCGTGGGATGGTGAGCTTCGGCCTGGCGACAACAAGTATTCGAGCTCCATCCTGGCCCGCGACCCGGACACCGGGGAGTTGCGCTGGGCCCTACAGGTCACGCCCCACGACCTCTGGGATTACGACGCGGTCAATGAAAGCATCATCGCCGACCTGCCGATCGGCGGAACGATGCGCAAAGTGCTCGTGCACTTCGACCGCAACGGGTTCGCGTACACGATCGACCGGTCGACGGGCCAAGTGCTGGTCGCGCAATCCTACGTTCCGATGAACTGGGCGGCCGGCGTGGACCTCGCGACCGGGCGGCCGCGCGTGAACGCCGGCAAGGTGACGCGGATCGGGAAGACGGTCACGGACATCTGTCCGAGCCTCGAGGGGGGCAAGAACCAGCAGCCGGCCGCGTTCTCGCCGGCGACCGGGCTGTTCTACGTTCCGACCAACAACCTGTGCATGGACTTCACCGGCCGGACCCCGACCTACATCGCGGGCACGCCGTACATCGGAGCGGACGCACCGGAGAAGGGCGGTCCGGGCGGGTATCGCGGCGAGTTCATGGCGTGGGATGCGACAACTGGCCGGAAGGTGTGGGGCATCCGCGAGCCGTTTCCGGTGTGGAGCGGCGCGCTCGCCACCGCGGGCAACGTCGTGTTCTACGGTACTCTGGATGGGTGGTTCAAGGCGGCCGATGCGCGCACCGGAGAACCGCTCTGGCAATTCAAGGTCAGTTCGGGCGTCGTCGGCAATCCGATGACCTATCGCGGGCCGGACGGAAAACAGTACGTCGCGGTGTACGCGGGGATCGGCGGCGACATGGGTGCGCTGATTGCCGGCGACGTCGCTTCGGACGCGCCGTTCGATGTCCGGGAGCAGGGGACGACGCTGCCCGATCTGGCGCAGCACACGAGTCTAGGCGGGACGTTGTTCGTCTTCTCACTCGGGAAGTGATGCGCGCCGAGTCGAACGGAGAAAGGAGAAAAGAGAAAGGAGAAAGTGCAAAAAGGAGAGAGTAGAAAAGCAGAGAGTAGAAAGTAGAAAGTAGAAAGAACAGGTACTCGGGCGGCAGGCTATCTGGCGCAGCATGCGGGAGGGACGATGGAGCGGCTCACAGGCCGCGCGACATGTGTCGCGTGGCATCTCATGGTGCGTCTGGCGGTGCCGATCCCGGCGGTGCCGATCCTGGCGCTGGCGATTGTGACGGGATGTGGCCGCGAGGGGCGGGCGGCTCAGCGGGAGACCGCGGCAGCGGCACCCGTCGGGCCATCCAGCGCTGCATCAAGCACGGCATCCAGCGCCGCGTCCAGCGCCGCGTCCAGCGCCTCGTCCAGCGCGCCATCTGCTGGTTCCGTCACGCCGGCCGCGGCGGCGTTATCACCGCAGAGCGGCGCGCCTGTGGTGGCGCATCCCGGCAACATTCAGGCAGGGCTTCCGGCCCAGCATCCGCTGCGGGTACTCACCAATCCGCGCGAGCACGATCCGCGCGCGGCCGAAGAGGGCAAGCAGCTCTTCGTGTCGTACAACTGTGCCGATTGCCACGGCGGGGACGGGTCGGGCGGGATGGGGCCGAGCCTGCAGGATGGCCGCTGGCATTTCGGCGGAAGTGCCGGCGAGGTGTACGAGTCGATCAGCGAAGGACGGCCGGACGGGATGCCTTCGTGGGGCGGCCGGATCAGTGATTCACAGATCTGGGCGCTGGTCGCTTACGTGCGCACGTTGTCATCGGGGAAGGACGTGACCACGCAGACCTTCGACCGTGGCGGAACCGTGTCGCGCGGCGGCCACTGAGGCCACTACAAAGGCCGCCGCGCGGTCACGATTGAGGAATCGGAGCGGGAGCGGCGGGGTGTAGGGCGGCAGCCGTCGCGGCCGCGGCGGCGCGCGCACGGGCGCGCCGTGCCTGGACCGGCGTGAGCCCATCCGCCGGCTTCGGGGCGGCGGCTTCCGCGCGCAGGTAGGCGTTCGGGTCGTGCCGGGCGCCGCCCTCGGGGAGCAGTTCCATGAACGGACCGAGATCATGCCGCATGCGATCCGCGTAGAACGACGGCAGCACATCGGTCTCGCCGTCGAAGTAGCGATGCACGGTCGCATCGGTGTCGAGCAGCTTCCGTACCGCCGAGTGATACTGTATACGCCCGTTTCCTTCGCTCGAGACCGCCCGGACGACATTCATCCATCGCGGGATCGTGGCGCGGGTGGCCTTGAACCGGCGGGCGACCGAGCGCCAGGAGAACGAATGGCGCGTGAGGTCGATCACCTGGTCGTAGAACGGCCCCCATTCGTAGTTCTTGGGTTTGACGTTCATCGCCAGGTTGTTGTTCAGGAAATGGTGCGGGAACGGCAGCACCCGCCCGGCGCGCTGGAGGTCGAGATTGAGTGGCGCCGCGCGGCCGAACGCCGACAGCAGCGAGTATCCGGGGAACGCCCCCGGTGCGAGGTCGACGAACCGTTTCGTGAGCTCGAACGGTTCCGGGCCCTCGTCGGTGTCCAGGCCAAGCACGAAATTGGTCTGCATGTACGGGATGTAGCTGAGGACCATGTTCACATGGTCCGCGACCTGGCGCACCTTGTCCATCCCCACGACGCGTCCGCTCTTGGTCTTGTTGCCGAGCGAGTACCACGACTCGATGCCGGGCAGGACCGCCTTGAATCCGTTACGCTTGAGCCGGGGCAACCGGTCCTCCGACAACAAGGACAGACTGCTCTCGGCGATGAAGTCGATTCGCCCCGGCGGGACCGCATCTTCTATCGCGCCCAGCGTCTCGTCGAACCGGACCCCGAAGTTCGGATCATGCCACGCGACGTGCGGCTGGCGGAACTTCGTCAGCAGGAATCGCAGGTCGTCGCGCAGTTGGTTGGTGTCGAGCGGCTGGTAATCCACGGTCGAGTCGATGCAGAAGCTGCACGTGTACGGGCAGCCGAGACTCGCGAGCATCGGCACGATCTTGATCGCGGGCGCCTTGTCCAGCGTCTCCTTGATGAAGCGCCAGCGCGCCCGCACGCCCGGCAACTGCAGCGGCTGGCGGGGGGCCGCGATCGAGAGACCAATCGGGCGGTGCGGCGCGCACTCGCGGAGGACATCGTCGATGATCGACTGGTCAGTGAATCCGAGGACGTAGTCGAAGTACTGGACCGAGTCCTCCGGGTAACACCGCGCGTGCGGACCACCGAGCACGGTGACCGTGCCCCGCTGGCGATACAGCGCGCTGAGGGCATATGCGAGCTGGGCGGTCTCGCTGAAGGCGCCGATGAATACGATGTCGGTCTCGGCCGGGAGCGCGGCGTTGAGATCTTCGAAGCCCGTGTAGCACACGTACGAAACGGAATGACCGGCTTCTTCGCACCACACTCCAATGACTTGAGGCATGATGCTGGCGAGGTTCGCGTTCATCAGACGTGCCCAGAGAGCATGGGCAGGTCCGTTGGCCACGAGGTCAATCACGCCGATCCGCAGTTTTCGCATGCGCACTCCGGCCAGTGGGCGACAGGTATCGTACGATATCGTACACACGGGACCGCGGCGGCGCTCGTCCACGCACGTCGCGTACGTCTAATGACGTATGGACGCGTTTGTTATGACGCTCGCCGGATCCGGTTCCCGGGCTACGTTTTGGGTCACGTCTGCCGGCCACGACCGCTGGCGACGTGCACTAGTTGAGACGGAGACTCATTCTACGCCTCGCGCGCCCGGCCGATAGGGCTTGGGGGCCAATGCCATGGATGTTGGGGTGGCCGAAGGGCAACCGGCCAGAGGTCAGAGGGTTGGGCGTCCGGCGCTGGTGCGGACGCCGGCCGCGCCTGGCGGGACCGCCCCCTGTGGCTCTGAATAGTCCTAACACGATATAGAACAATACCTTAGCTTTTATGGGCGATCGGAGAGAAAATCCTTCCGGACTCGGCATTAACTAACCCCCCCGTCGCACGTCGTATAGTCAATTCCTGCGGCCTCAGTGCCGCACTCCGGAGCGGTCCAAACCGGGCTCCGCGAGCGACATCACGCGGCGTATGCCGCACGGTACCGGGAGGCAGTCCAATGCAACTCGAAGCGAAAGGCCGGACTATTGGTAGTGCGGCGTGCGCGATCGTGGTGGCCGCCGTCCTGACGGCGTGCTCCTCATCGAGTACGGCACCCGCGGCGCTGAGCGACACGCAGGTCAGTACGGATCTCGCGGCGGGGGCGGCCATTGCCGCTGCGACGCAGGCGGGCGAATTCGCGACTCAGGAGTCTCAGGCGGGTGCCGAGGCGGAGATCGTGGCACCGTTCGGTCACGTGATGGCGCTGAACAGCGCGCGTACGGCAGTTCGCTCGGCATGTGCGACGGGCTCGTTCAGCGGAATGCTGACATTCCCGCCCGGCAATCCTCGCGACACGATCTCGGTCTCGCGCACCTGGGAGTGGTTCGCGGCGGGCGCGTGCGAGAACATGTACGTGGCGGGCACGACCGATTCCATTGTCTTCATGGCCGAGGTGACGGCGGAGCTGAACGGCGCGCGGGGATTCTGGCACGCGCATCACGCCGGCAACCGGATGAACTGGGTCACGGGGCACCCGGCACTCTCGACGGCGTCCACCCACGTCTGGAACGGGTTCGAGGCAGGTACCGACACGTCGTCGTTCAGCCACGACATCGGCGAATCCCGCCAGTACGATGCCGCGTCGGCGGACACGGTGGGGAGCGTGACCTTCCCGCACCCGCGCGACGGCGCATTGTATCCCACGAGCGGTACGTACACCCGTTGGGTGAACGCCCAGGTGACGTTCAGCGGACCGACGAGCGGCAGCAAGCAGGTCGCGCGCCACATCGTCGTCACGTTCAACGGGACGGCGATCGTACCGATCGTGGTCTACAATGTCTCGACCGGTGCCGTGGCGTTGACGTGCCAGCTCGATCTCGCCACCGGCGAAGTCGTCAGCGGTAGCTGCACGAGCTGAGGGGCATTTCTTCCGGGCCGCCGCATTCGCGGCGGTTCGGGTGTCGTCTCGCGGGGGCCGGCTGCGGAAGATCGCAGCCGGCCCTTCGCGCATCGTGTGCTGTTCCGGCTCGTCCGGCCGGCCACGCGAATCCGGAGGCGCTGAGCACGAGCCGAAACGCGCGGCCGGCTTGGCGCGCGATGGGAGCGCCGCATACCTTCGGTATGACCTCACTCATATTGGCGGCCATGGCCGCCGGCGTCGTGTCGTCGTGGGGCGCGGAGGCGGGCCCCCAGATGGCGGCGCCACCGGAGCCGCCATCGCATACGCAATCGTATTCGCAACCACAGACGCAGCAGCCGTCACGCCACCCGATGACGACGGGCGACCTGGCCCTCCTCAAAGGCGTGTCGGATCCGCAGATCTCGCCTGATGGGCGATCCGTCGCGTACGTGCGGACGACGTTCGACTATCAGGGTGACAAGGTCACATCAGTCATCGTGATCGCGGATGCCGTGTCCGGCGCGACTCGCCACGCCGTGCAGGGTACTGCGCCGCAGTGGTCACCCGACGGCCGGTCGCTGGCATTCCGCGACGACGCCGAATCGCACAATGGTATCTGGATCTACGACATCGCGACCGCGCATCGCCGGTTTCTCGTGCCGGTGCCGGTGACGAACGCGTGGCTGGGATCACTCGCCGTCAAGAACTTCGCGTGGTCACCCGACGGATCGGCGATCGCGTATGTGGGAACCGACAGCGTGGTGCCGCCCGCGCCGCGTCCGGACGGCGATGCGCCGGCAGCGGCGGACGTCGAGGTGTTCTCCCGGATCATGTACAAGACCCGGACGGGCTTCACGGACAACCGCCGCACGCATCTGTACGTCGTGCCGGTCGCGTGCGGTGCCGCGACGGCGTGCACGCCGCGCGTCCTGACCCCTGGATCCTTCGACGAGCATTCCCTCGCCTGGTCGCCGGACGGACACCAGATCGCGTTCGTGAGTGACCGGTCTCCGGATCCGGACAACGCCTACACCAATGATCTCTGGACCGTCAATGCCCCGACAGGGCAGATCACGCGGTTGACCGATACGCCGAGCGCGGAGTTTTCGCCCGCGTGGTCTCCGGACGGCAAGCAGATCGCGTTCCCGGCGTGGCGGCGCCCGAACAACACCAAGGACAGTCCGGCGGAGGACACCCACGTGTGGGCGATGGCCGCCACGGGAGGAGCGGCGTGGCCGGTCGCGCCGTCGCTCGACCGCCGGGTGGGGCAAGTGAGCTGGTCGCCCACGGGCGCCATGGTGTACTTCACCGCGACCGATCACGGGTCGATCTCCGTCTATCGGGCGAATGCAACGGGGGGCCCGGCCCAGCGCCTCACGACGTGTGAGTGCCAGGTGCCGCAGTATTCTCTGGATCGTGCGGGCCGGTGGATGGCGTACGTCCAGAACGACCTCACGCACCCGAGCGAGGTCTGGATCGCTGCGGCCGACGGGCGCGGGCCACGGCAACTCACGCACGAGCAGGATTCGTTGCTGGCGGTGGTCGCGCCGGCCGAAAGCGAGACGTTCGAATTCACGAGCTTCGACGGCATCCCGGTGCAGGCGTGGCTCATCAAGCCTTCGGGTATGCGGCCGGGCCAGCGCTACCCGCTCATTCTGTCGATCCATGGCGGCCCGCACAGCACCTTCGGCAACACCTTCTCGGCAAATAACCAGATGCTGGCTGGCCACGGCTACGGGGTGCTCGCGATCAATCCGCGGGGCACCAACGGCTATGGCCAGGCGTTCTCGGACGGATCGTTGCTCAACTGGGGCGGCGGCGACTACCACGACCTGATGGCCGGTCTCGACACGGTGATCCGGCGCAACGCGTGGATCGACCCGGGGCGGCTGGGCGTGACGGGCGGGAGCTACGGCGGGTTCATGACGAACTGGATCATCACCCAAACGCCACGGTTCAAGGCGGCGGTCTCACTGTATAGCCTCAGTAACCTGATCAGCTTCTACGGCACGTCACTGTACACCGATCTGATCGAGGCGGAGTTCGACGGGCTGCCCTGGGACAACTACCCGTTGCTCTGGCAGTGGTCGCCGCTCGCCCATGTCGCGAACGCGCGGACCCCGACGCTGTTCATCCACGGCGACGCGGACAACGACGTGCCGATCTCGCAGGCGGAGGAGATGTACGTTGCGCTGCGCAAACAGGGCGTGGCGTCGACGCTGGCCCTCTATCCCGGGGAAGGCCACGGGTTCCACCGCCCGGCGCACAACCTGGACAGCCTGCTTCGCCTCGAAGCGTGGTTCGATCACTATCTCGGCAGCGGCGGGGGAACAAGCGCCGCGGGAGGACGGGAGTAATGAGTGTGCCAGCAAATGGGAAGAAGGCGACGCAGTATCGATGGGAGTCGATGCCACGTGAGGTGATCTCGCCGGTGATCGAGCGCCGGCTGGTCACGGGCGACCGGCTGATGGTGGCGCATGTCTACATCAAGAAAGGGGGCATCGTGCCCCTTCATTCGCACGACAATGAGCAGGTGACCTATATCCTCGAGGGCGTGTTGCGCCTGTGGGTCGGGGCGGAGGGCTCGCCGGAGCAGAAAGTGCACGACGTCCACGCCGGGGAGGTGCTGGTGATTCCGTCCAACCTCCCGCACAGGGCACAGGCGCTGGAGGACACGCTCGACGTCGACGTGTTCTGCCCGCCCCGCCAGGATTGGCTCGACAAGACGGACGGATACCTGCGCGGCGGGGAAAAGAAGTAGAAGAAGAGCAAGGTCGGCGAGCGGGCGAGCGGGGGCGCGAGGGCGAGGGCCGGCTGCGAGTGCAGCCGGCCTTCGCATTTCTGGCCGGCGCTCCGCCGATCCGTGGGTTCCGGGTGGGCGCGGGCGTCCGCCACCGAGCAGCATCTGCCGGGGATATGAGGGGTTTGGTGGTTCTCGGTTGTCTAGTAAACGCCGCGCCTTTGGGCGCGCGGGCGAGAGCGCGCCCCCCAAGGCTTTGCCAGAACGGATGGCAGGCCGAGAGGGGGCGAGCTTGTTGGTCCGCGCTCAGGCGTTGATGCCGTCAGGGACCTTCCAGACCGGAGATGTGCGCATGCATCGATCTCTCCGTATTACCGTCGGACTACTCCTCTTGCTGCAGCTCCCGGCGCTGGCGTTGGCTCGTGCCCAGGGGCCAGCGACCCGGGTGATCACTGGCAAGGTCACCGACGCCGAGAATGGCCAGGGGCTTCCCTCGGTGGCCGTCCTCATCAAGGGTACGCAGCTTGGGACGCATACCGGCGACGATGGGACATTCAGTCTGCCGACCGGGCCCGGCGCGCTCACCCTGAGCTTCCGGCGCATCGGCTATCTCCAGGCCGATCGTCCGGTCACGGGGGACGAGAAGACCGTCGATGTCGCACTCAAGCACGACGTCCTCAAGCTGAACGAGACGATCGTGACGGGGCAAGCGACCGGGGTGACTCGTGAGAACGCCGCGAACGCGGTGGCCACGGTCAACGCCGAAGAAATCTCGCACGTGCAGGCTCAGACGACCGAGCAGGAGCTGCAGGGCAAGGTCGCCGGCGCGAACATCCAGGCCAACTCGGGAGCACCTGGCGGCGGTATGCAGGTGCGCCTCCGTGGTACCACGACGGTCATCGGCGCCTCGGATCCACTCTACGTGGTCGACGGCGTCATCATCAGCAACGCCGCCACGGCGTCGGGCACCAACTCGATCACCAAGGCGTCGGGCTCCAGTGGCCTCTCGTCCGACGAAGACAACGCATCGAACCGTCTCGCGGACCTGGACCCCAACGACATCGAGACGATCGAAGTCCTGAAGGGTGCCTCGGCCTCCGCGATCTACGGATCCAAGGCGTCCAACGGCGTGGTCCTGATCACGACCAAGCGCGGGCACGCCGGGAAGCCGGAGCTCAAACTGAGCCAGCGATTCGGCACCAGCGAGATCTCGCACGAGCTGGGATCGCGGCTGTTCCCGGATGCGGCGGCGGTCGTCGGGCAGTACGGCCCGACGGCGCTCAAGTACTTCACCCCGGGCGTCACGTACAACCACGAGGATGAGCTGGCGGGGCGCAAGCCGCTCTCGTACCAGAGCACGGCGAGCCTGGGCGGGGGGACGGATGCGACGCAGTACTACGCCTCCGGTGTGATCGAGCACGATGGCGGCATCATCGACAACACATTCTTCGATAAGCAGGCGCTCAACCTCAATCTGCACCAGACACTGGGGCCGAAGCTCGACTTCGGCTTGAACAGCACCTTCTCGCATACGGACGACGCTCGTGGGTTGACGAACAACGACAACACCACGACCAGCTTCTATACGGCGCTCCCCGCGACGCCAAGCTTCGTCAACCTGCAGCCCAACGCCGCCGGGCTCTATCCCAACAATCCGTTCGCGCCGAGCAATCCGCTGCAGACGGCGGCACTGCTGACCAACGGTGAGTCCGTCAACCGGTTCATCGGATCCGGCACCGGGACCGCGCACCTGATCACCACCCAGCGCAACAGCCTGAACCTGATCCTGAACGGCGGTATCGACTACTTCACGCAGAGCAACGCGCTGTACTCGCCGCCCGATCTGCAGTACGAGATCGTATACGGCAATCCCGGCACGAGCGTGACGAGCAACACCGTCAACGAGAACGCCAACGTCACCGCGAGCCTGGTCGAGGTCTTCACGCCTGCCAGCGGCGCGTTCACGGCGACTACCTCGGCGGGTGTCCAGCAGGAGACGCGGTATCTCAATACGATCCGTGATCTGGCGAAGAACCTGAGTCCCGGTCTGTCCAACATCGACCGCGGCACGATCAGCAACGTCGAGCAGGACCGCGAGAACACGGTCGACAAGGGGCTGTACGCGCAGGAAGAATTTCTGGCGTTGCACGAAAAGCTGCTGCTGACGGTCGGCGGCCGGGCGGACGAGAGCAGCAACAACAACAACCCGACAAAGCTGTATTTCTACCCGAAGGCGTCGGCCTCCTACCGGCTCGGGGGCGCGGGCTTCATCGACAACGTGAAGCTCCGGGCCGCGATCGGTGAATCCGGCAACGAGCCGCTGTTCGGGCAGAAGTTCGGCGAGCTGCTGGCCGCCAACATTACCGGGCTGCCGACGCAGCAGATTGCGGGGGCGGTGGGCAATCCCAACCTGCAGCCCGAGCGGCAGTTGGAAACAGAGCTCGGGTTCGACATGACGATGTTCAACAGCAAGGCCACGCTTTCCGTGACCGGGTATCAGAAAAACGTGTCCGACCTGCTGCTGCAGCGGGCCCTGGCGCCGTCCGCCGGTATCGATACCGAGTTCTTCAACGCCGGCAGTCTTCGCACGCGAGGTCTTGAAGTCGAAACCTCGGTGGCGCCGGTCCAGCAGCGGAACTTCCAGTGGACGATCGAGGCGAACTTCTCCAAGGACGCCAGCATCATCACCTCGCTGCCGGTTCCCCCATTCAGCCCGGGCGGGTTCCCCGCGGAGTTCGGCGCGTTCGAGATCCAGAACGGCAAATCACCGACCCAGATCATCGGCAACGTGCTCCAGCCGGACGGGACGGAGTCCATCGGCACGATCGGCGACGCGAACCCGGACTATCGCGTCGGCTTCAGCAACACGCTGACCTATCACTCCGCCCACGTCTACTTCCTATTCAACTGGCAGAAGGGCGGTGACGATATCAACCTGACGCAGTTGCTCTACGATCTGGGTGGCACGAGCAGTGATTACGCCAAGATCGTGTCGGTTCGCACATCCGCGGGCAAAGACACCAGCGAGATGCTCGGACCCTATCGTATCAACAACTGGCTCCAGAACACCGTGCAGTACGTGCAGGATGCATCCTTCATCAAGCTCCGCGAGCTCACGTTGTCGTACGACCTGCCGAACAGCCTCGTCTCGCACCTCGGGCGCGGCGTACGGACGGCCACACTGAGCCTCGAAGGCAGAAATCTCATTACGTGGACGCACTATCAGGGTCTGGATCCCGAGGTCAGCAACTTCGGCAACCAGGCCATCGCCCGAAACGTCGACGTCGCGCCATTCCCGCCGAGTCGCACGTTCTGGGCCGGCATCAACCTGGGGTTCTGACGCCATGTCATTCATACATATCGTGCGGCGCCTGAGCCGGAGCCGGTCCATCGTATCGATCGCTGCGATCGGCGCGTTGGCCGGATGTGCCAACTCCATGGTGCCCGACCTGAACAACGCAGCGATCACCGACTTTCAGTCCGCTCCGACCGGAGCTGCCGCGGGCGCGATTGCGGTGGGGCTGGTGCGCGGCACCCGCGACAATCTCGCGCTGTTTCTCGACAACATGGGGATTCTGGGGCGGGAAGGGTTCGAGATGGGCGTCGCGCAGGGTGACCTGCCACTATATGTCACGGGGCCGATGACCCCGCAGACGTTCTTTGTGGGGCAGATGTGGACGGGTCAATACGCGGATCTGCGTGCGGCCAACACCGTGCTCGATGCGCTGGCCAAGGTACCGGACCTCACGACGGCGCAGAAGGAAGGTCTCACCGGGTTCGTTCAGACGATGGAAGCGTTCGACCTGGCGATGCTGGCCGCCACCCGCGACACCTTCGGCATTCCGATCGCGGTCGATATCAGTCCCGTCGGTAACCCGGCGCCGATCGCGCCCAAGGCCGCGGTCTACCAGCACATCATCAACCTGCTCGACTCCGCGAAGACGCATCTGCAGGCGGGGGGATCGTCGTTCTCCTTCGCCTTGCCGGCCGGCTTCTCGGGGTTCGACACGCCGGCGGCGTTCCTGACCGTGAACCGCGGGCTGCGGGCGCGCGCCGACATTCTCACCAACGACTACGCGAGCGCGCTGACCGATCTCGCGGCATCGTTCCTCAACGAGTCCGCGCCGTTGTCGGAAGGGCCGCAGTTCAATTTCTCGAACAACTCGGGGGACGAGGCCAATCCGAACTTCGCGCCGTTCCTGTACGCGGACCCGGCACTCGTGACCGATGCGCAGTTGCAGGCCGACCACTCACCCGATGCCCGCGTCGCGCAGAAGCTGGTGACGGTGCCCTCATTCACGCTGGACGGCATTACCAGTGATGTGCAATTCACGCTCTACAACTCCACCGTCTCACCGGTGCCGATGCTGCGCAACGAGGAGCTGATCCTCCTGCGAGCGGAGGCGGAGCTGGAGACGGGAGACGCCGCTGGCGCGACGGCGGACATCAACTTCATCCGAGCCAACTCTGGCAACCTCCCGCCGATCGCCAACCCGTACGTGCCCACGACGAATCAGCCGACGCTGCTCGATGAGCTGCTGTACGAGAAGCGGTACTCGCTGCTGTGGGAGAGCGGGAACAACTGGATCAGCATGCGCCACTACAACAAACTCAACCAGCTGCCCAAGCAACTGGTCACCGAGCGGATTTTCCCCGTCGTTCCGTATCCGCTCGCCGAATGCCAGGCACGCACACCGCAGCCCTCGGGCTGCACGACAGTCAGCGGATCCTGATCATGCATCACACTCATCCGATGTCCTGCTCGCACAGCTCGCGCGCCGGGTCACGGCGCGAGACATGGTTGACCACCCGGGCCACCACAGCCTTGGCCACGTGGTTTGCCATCGCCGGCGGGGCGGTTCTCACCGGCGCATTCGCGGCACCACCTGCGGGCGCGCAGGCGGCGGGCAACCAGTCGTTCGTGACGGTTGTCGTGGGGCATCGCGATGGGACCCCGGCATCGCCGGCAGCGGACCCCGCGCCGCTGTCGGCCGAGCAGTTGTTGTCGCTCAGCTCTCCGGTCAAGGGATCGGACGACCCGGTGTGGCAGCCCGATGGGTCGCACATCTCGTTTCTCGGTTCGTACGGCGGGCCGGCCGGTATCTGGTCGGTCAGCCCCACGGGGAGCGGCGCGCCGGAAGAACTGGTGAACGAAGCGCCGCTCGCCGGGCTCGATTACACGGCGGGCCAGCATCCGTTGTGGTCGCCGAAGGGGGATTACGTCGCCTACGTCTCCACCAAGGGTGGTGACGCGCCGGAGATCTGGCTCTGGTCGGCGCGCGAGAAATCGGAGGCGCAGCTCACGCATCTGGGCGGCGGCATCTATTCGATGTCGTGGGCGCCGGACGGCACGCGCATCGCGCTGTCCGACGACCGCTATGGCAGCCAGGATATCTTCATCGTATCGGTGCCCGGCGGGCAGGTTCTCCGGCTGACGGGTGGACCGCGATACGCGGTCTTCCCGGGGTGGACGCCCGACAGCAAGACGGTGTTGTACGACCGCCTCGACAGCCGGTGGGTGGACCACGACCTCCTGGCCGTACCCGCGGACGGCAGCACGGCCCCGCGGCTCGTCGTGGCCGATCACAACTTCTTCGACTATCGCGGCGGCGGATCCTTCGGGTATCCGATGGCGTCGCCCGATGGCAAGCAGGTGCTCTTCCGTTCGCAGCGCAGCGGTTGGGTGAACTACTGGGTCGTGCCGGTCGAAGGGGGGACTCCGCACGCGGTGTCCGCGGAATCCGCGGAGCAGAGCGATGGCGGGTGGTCGCCCGACGGGAAGTGGATCGCTTTCGTGGCGAACCACAACGGCACGAAAGGGCTGTACGTCGTGAGTGCGGCGGGCGGGACGCCGCGCGCGCTCGTGGCGCCGGCCGAGGGCGTCGTGGCCAAGGCGGCGTGGTCGCCCGACGGGCAGCGGATCAGTTATACGTTCGGCACCAGCGTCAGCGCGGCGGATCTCTACACCGTCGATGTGAAATCCGGCAAGACCACCCAACTGACCACCTCCACACCGGCGGGTTTTCCTGCCGCCGGCCTGGTGGCCCCGCGCAAGATCACGTATCCGAGTGCCGATGGCCTGACTATCTCGGCGTATCTGTACGAACCGCGGGGGCTCAAGCCCGGAGAGAAGGCGCCCGGGATCATGTGGGTGCACGGCGGTCCGACCGGCCAGTGGGTGGACAGCTATCAGCCGCAGGTGCAGTACCTGGTGGAGCGTGGCTACGCCGTGCTGATGCCCAACATCCGCGGGAGCGCCGGCTATGGACTGGCCTTCGAGGATGCGAACAACGGCTGCTGGGGCCATTGCGACCTCAAGGACGTGCTGGCGGGCGTCGACTATCTCAAGCGGCAGCCGTACGTGGACGCCGAGAAGATCGGCATCACGGGGCGGAGCTATGGCGGGTGTTTGTCGATGTCGGCGATCGTGAACGCACCGGGCGTCTTCCAGGCGGCGATCCCCGAATCCGGCTATGGTGACTGGGAGGCATTCCTCCAGTTCAACGACGAGATGCAGCACGATCAGTTGCTGGCGTACGAGTTCGGGCCGTGGCCGGACAGTGCCGCGGTCTATCGCCGGAACTCTCCGATCCACAACGTCGCGCGAGTCACGACGCCGACGCTGCTATTGCAGGGCGAAGGCGCGACCGCGTCGTGGCGTCCGGCCGAGGAGCCGGTGCCGGCGTCGATCGACTTCGCGCGGGCGCTCGATCAGCACTACAAACTCTTCCGGCTGAAGTCGTACCCGGGGGAGACCTACTACATAGAGGGGCACGACAACATCCGCCAGAAGATGGCGGACATGCTCGCGTTCTTCGATCAGTACCTCAAGGACGGCATGCGGACCGCGCCGTCGGCCGCCCCGACAACGACGGCATCGGCCCAGTAGCAACTCGCGTCTCAGGTCCACGACCGGCATTCCACGCCGATCACCCACCGTCCCAGGTGTCGTTCTCGCCCCCGTCCAATCGCTTCGGAGAAACGTCGTCATGAATCGCCGTGTCCTGGTCACGCTCGCGGGCCTCTCCCTCGCCGGCGTCGCGGGGTGCAGTCATCCGTCGTCGCCGCGGTTCGAAGTCAGTTTCCCGGCGTCGCTGAACGCGCAGCCCATCACGGGCCGCGTCTTCATCACCCTGTTCACCCGGGGTGATGTCGAGCCGCGCATCGCGGCGTACCAGTCGGCGCGGGTGCGCGTGGGCCGGATTCCGTTCTTTGCGGCGGACGTGGACCAGCTCAAACCCGGCGAGCACGCGACCATCGATACGAGCGCCGTCGGCTATCCGCTCTGGAACCTCCGCGATCTGCCCGCGGGTGACTACTACGCGCAGGCCGTCTTCAACGTCTACACGCAATACCACCGCGCGGACGGACACGTGATCTGGGCGCACCAGGATCACGGAGATGGGCAGCGCTGGGCCTACTCGCCCGGCAACCTGGTCAGCACGCCGGTGAAGGTGCACCTCGATCCGGCTGCCGGCTTCGACGTTCAGCTCACGTTCGATCACGTGCTGCCGCCGCTCGATTCGATCCCCGACACCAAGTGGGTCAAACGGATCTCGATCCAGAGCGACACCCTCAGCAAGTGGTGGGGCGTTCCGCAGCGGCTTGGCGCCATCGTCCTGCTGCCAAAGGGTTACGACGAGCATCCGAACACCTACTATCCCGTGCTCTACGAGCAGTCGCACTTTTCACTCGACGCGCCGTTCGGATTCACGCCGGATTCGGCGCCGGCGGCGGGCTCGATGACGCCGGTGCGGCTGGCGCCAGTGAATCCCCGGTCGAACGTCGAGGGTCCGCGGGCCTTCACGGGCAACGGCAAGCGAGAGTCGGGGTACGAGTTCTACAAGTCGTGGATCTCGCCCAATCTCCCGCGGATGATCGTGGTGACGTTCCAGCATCCGACACCCTACTTCGACGATTCCTACGCGGTCAATTCCGCCAACAACGGCCCGTACGGCGACGCGATCATGCGCGAGCTGGTGCCCTACGTGGAATCGCACTTCCGCATCATCAAGAAGCCGTATGCTCGCGTGCTCAGCGGCGGGTCGACAGGCGGTTGGGAGTCCCTGGCGCTGCAGTTGTACCATCCGGAGTTCTTCGGCGGCACGTGGACGTTCTTTCCCGATCCGATCGATTTCCGCCGGTACCAGCTCATCGATGCGTACGCCGACTCCAACGCGTTCGTCGTCCCGAACGCGGCGCCGGGCGCGCCGGAACGCATGATGCAACAATCGCCGGAAGGCCAGCCCGTGGCGGCGATGCGGTCAATCGCGCAGATGGAGTATGCATCCGGGACACACGGACGGTCGGCCGCGCAGCTCGACATCTGGAACGCGACCTACGGGCCCGTCGGCGATGACGGATATCCCCGGCAGCTCTTCGATCTTCGCACCGGCAAGATCGACCCGACGGTGGCGACGTACATGCGCGACCACGGGTATGACCTCCGATACTATGCGCAGCAGAACTGGCCGCGGATCGGTCCCCAGCTCGTCGGGAAGCTCCACATCCTGACCGGCGACATGGACGATTTCTATCTGGCACCCGCGGTCTACATGATGGAGGATTTCCTCGCCGGGACGACGAATCCGCACTATGCCGGCGATTTCCGCTACGGACGTCCGATGAAAGGCCACGGCTGGCAGCCGATGACCAACGCAGATCTGCTGCGGGAAATGGCCGCGCAGATCGCGAAGAACGCTCCAGCGGGGGAGCCGACCGCGTCCTGGCGCAACGCCCCCTGATCCCACCGTATGCCGGCGAGGAGGCCGCATGCAGCGAGTCCTGATCGGAATTGGCGCAGTCCTGCTCGGGCTGATGCTCTCACGGTCCGTGCCGGCGCAGACGGGAGGGGGTGAAGGGCCGGGCCGGCAGATACTCAGCGCCGGGGATCTGGTCTCGGTCCGGTCGCTGGTCGGAGGCGCGGCTCCGCAATGGTCCCCCGATGGCGCGAACATCATGTTCGGCGGAGCACTCGGTGAATCCGACCTGTGGACGGTGGCGCCGTCGGGGGGCTTTCCCCGCTCGCTGCACATCGACATGGGCGACATCGCGTTTCTCCAGACGCATCAGGCGGCCTATTCGCCGGACGGCAAATGGGTCTCCTACCTTTCGACGCGCACCGGGCCGGCCGAGGTGTACCTCCGGTCGCTGCAGGACGGCCGGGAGACGCAGCTCACGAACCTGGGCGCGCGCATCAACTCCTACTCCTGGTCTCCCGATGGCCAGCAGATCGCGCTGGCAGGCGACAAGTTCGGGAACTACGCCATCTACGTCGTGCAGGTGCGGAGTGGCGCAGTCACGCGCGTGACGACTGGCACACTCAACGACGTCTTTCCCTCGTGGACGCCCGACGGCAAGCGCGTCGTCTTCGTCCAGCTCGACGATCGCTGGGCGGACCATACGGTCTACGTCATCGATCCAGCCGGTGCATCGATCCCGCGTGCGGTCGTGAAGGACACCGGGTACTTCGACTACGCGGAGGGCGGCGGATTCGGATATCCGGCCATCTCGCCCGACGGATCGGCACTCCTGTTCCGGTCACAGCGGAGCGGATGGATCAACTACTGGTCCGTGCCCATGAGCGGCGGCGCGCCGCGGGCGATCGCGCCGGAGGCCGCCAATCAGAGCGGCGCGCATTGGTCGCCGGACGGCAAGTCAATCCTCTACGAGGCACTGTGGAACGGGACGCAGGATCTCCGCGTCGTGAGCGCCGCGGGCGGCGCGCCACGGGTCGTAGCAAAGCCCGAGGACATGGGAGTGATCAACAACGCCGCCTGGTCGCCCGATGGCGCGCGGATCAGCTACACACTCGAGACCCCGACATCGGCCGCCGACCTGTACGTCGTGCCGGCGGCGGGCGGCGCACCCGTGCAGCTCACCACCTCCGCCGGGCCGCCCTACATCGCCCCGGCGCTGATCCGTCCGAAGAAAGTGAATTACAAGTCGCCCGATGGTCTGACCATAGCGGCCTATCTGTACGAGCCGGTGCTCAAGCCGGGCGAGAAGGCGCCGGGGATCCTCCTCATTCACGGTGGTCCGACGTCGTCGTTCAACGACACGTATCAGACCGAAGCACAGTACTTCGCCATGCGAGGCTACGCGGTGCTCCTGCCCAACATCAGAGGCAGCTCCGGGTATGGCCGCCAATTCGAGGATGCGAACAATGGATGCTGGGGCCGCTGCGATCTGAAGGACGTGGTCGCAGGAGTGGATTTCCTCAAACGGCAGCCGTACATCCTCGCCTCCCGGATGGGCATCACCGGCACGAGCTACGGCGGATGCATGACGCTCGATGCGGCCGCGTTTGCCCCCGGCGTGTTTCAGGCGGGGATCGCCGGATCGGGCTACGGCGACTGGATCGCGTTTTACAATGAGCAGGAGCTGCGGCACATCAAGCTGCTGGACTACGAGCTGGGGCCGCTCGCGACGCACGAGAAGCTGTATCGATCTCTCTCGCCGATCTATTACGTCGACAGCATTCAGACGCCACTTTTCCTGATCAACGGCGAAGGAAAGGATCTGCCGCGCTCGAACGCCGGCCGCCAGTTTGCCGACCGGCTCGAGTTCCGGTACAAGGCCGGGAAGTTCAAGGCGTATCCCAACGAGAACTACTATATCCGGAGCGCCGCGAACATTCGGACGATGCTCGGGGACATGCAGGCGTATTTCGACCAGTACCTGAAGGACGGCGTGCACGAGGCGGAACAGCACGTGCCGGCCAGTGCCGCAGGGGGTCGTCCATGAAGGCCGATCTACTGACCATGGGGACAGCACTCATGGCCGCAGTCGTGGCAACCGGTCCGGGCCGGAACGGCAGCCGTCTGCTGCGTCCCGCGATCGACAGCATCTCGCTCGAACCGACGAGCGATGCCCGCGGTGCGTCCGGCGTCGCCGTCCTCACGCGGTCGCCGTCGCCGTTCGGCATGTCCCTGACGCCGGACGGCCACCTGCGGTATGACGTCCACCTGCATGTGAGCGGACTCCCGGCCGATCCGCGCGTCTATGACGGCGCGACGGCGTATGTGGCCTGGGCCACCGTTCCGGATCTCAGTCTTGCACGGCGGCTTGGACCGGTGGCCGCGGACGGCTCCAGCTCCGGTGAGGTCGACTGGAACAAGTTCATCGTGCTCGTGACGGCGGAGAAGACCAGCGTCCAGCCCGGCACCAAGCCTGGCGCCAAGCCTGGCGCCAAGCCGGCGGCGGAGCCGCACTGGTCGGGCACGATCCTGCTCAAGGGCGTCTCGCCCAGCACGTGGATGCAGCGGTACGGGAGCCATATCCTCAACAATGGCGGCAACCCCCAGTGGTAATGCCGGCGCCGGGGCTCGCGTGACGCCCGGCAGGCGGTTCGGCCTGCCCACATGGATGTCCGGCTTCGTGCGCGGCGTGCGGTCCCACGCCATGGTCACCGCGGCGGTCATCGTGGCGGTCGCCGGCTGGACCGGGGCCGCCACTGCCGCATCGCAGACCGCTCCGCCCGACACGTCGCACGGCGGGATGGCTGGCATGGCGGGGATGGCGATGGGGAACGCCGGTCCGAGCGGTGGCCACCGGATGCCGCCGATGCCGGCCGACATTCCGATGATGCCGGGTATGGAGTCGCTGCATCCGCAGGGGCCGGCGTACGTGCCGGGTGCCGGGACCGACGTGGCCAGCCTTCCGGCTGGCGTGGCGAGCACGCCCGTGGAGATGAAGGATGGCGACACTCTCAACCTCGATGCGCGGCTGATCCGCCGCACGATCAAGGGTGCGACGTACGCGATGTACGCGTTCAACGGACAATACCCAGGCCCACTGATCCGCGTGCACGAGAACGCGACGATTTACGTGCGGTTCACCAACCACATCGACCTCCCGTCGTCGATCCATTGGCACGGGGTCCGGCTGGCGAACAAGTTCGACGGCTCAGTGGGCCTCACGCAGGACGCGGTGCCGCCGGGTGGCACGTTCGTCTACCAGGTTCACTTTCCCGATGCGGGACTCTACTGGTACCACCCGCATGTCCGGGAGGATATCGAGCAGAACCTCGGCCTGTTCGGCAACGTGGTCGTCACGTCGCCCGACCCGCACTATTACAATCCGGCCAACGCCGAGGCGGTGCTGATTCTGGATGACCTGCTGGTGGACACGCAGGGGATCATTCCGTACGGCAGGGACGCGGCGGATTTCACGATCATGGGGCGATTCGGCAACCTGTTCCTCGTCAACGGCGAGCCGAATTATCACCTCGCCGTCCACCGGGGCGATGTCGTCCGGTTCTTCCTGACGGATGCGTCGAACGCCCGCAGCTACAACCTCAATTTCGGCGGCGCGCCGATCAAACTGGTGGCGACCGATCTCAGTCGCTACGAGCACGAGCAGATGGTCAGCAACATCGTGATCTCGCCGGCCCAGCGTTACACCGCGGAAGTGCGGTTCGGCACGCCCGGGACCTTCGCGCTGACGAATCGGGTGCAGGCGGTCAACAACTACGCCGGCGAGTATTTCCCGGAAGTGGATACGCTTGGGACGATCACCGTCTCGGCCGACCCCACCACCGCCGACCACGCACACGAGTTCACGACGCTGCGTGCCAATACCGCCGTCACGTCGGACATCGACCGGTACCGGAAGTATTTCGACAAGCCGGTGGACCACGAGCTGGCGCTCACCGTCAATATCCAGGGGCTGCCCAACTCGATCGTGTCGTTCATGATCGTGGACACGATGTATTTCTCGCCCGTCGAGTGGAACGATGGGATGCCGGACATGAACTGGGTTTCCACGGCCAAGGAAGTCCACTGGATCATGCGAGACGTGGCGACCGGCAAGGAGGACATGGACATCAACTGGCACTTCACGCAGGGTGACGTCGCGAAGATCCGGATCCGCAACGATGCGAAGTCCATGCATCCCATGGGGCATCCCATCCATTTCCACGGACAGCGGTTTCTGGTACTCGCGCGAGACGGCGTGCCGAACCCGAACCTTGCCTGGCAGGACACGGAGCTCATCCCGGTGGGATCGGCGGAGGACATTCTGCTCGACGCATCCAATCCCGGGACATGGATGGCGCACTGCCACATCGCGGAGCATCTCGAGGCGGGGATGCACATGATGTTCACGGTGGACCCGGCGCCGTAATCCGGCGGCGGTGCATTGTTGTTCCTCTCCACAATTCCGAGGGAGTCTATGTTGCAGATACGACCAGGTCTTCCATTGTCGGTCGCGTGCACCGCGCTGTTGCTGGCCGGGGCGATCACGGTTCGCGCTCAGGACCCCCGGGCCGCCACTGCCCCGGGCGCGGCGCCGCTCGAAAAAGTCGGCGGCAGCTCCAACATTCACCTGATCGCCCACATTCCCCTCGGCGGGTATTTCCGCGTCGGCGATGCGGACCTCGAGCAGGAGATGTCGCGCCCGTACGCTTACGTCGGCCAGCTCCGGGACCGGCCCGGCTTCACGATCCTCGACATGCACGACCTGAACAACGTCAAGGCCCTCTACAAGTGGAAGATCGAAAACGCGGCGCTGCACTCCGGTGACGGCGGTCTCCGCGCGAAGTACTTCAAGCTGCACAACAAGTACTACGTCGCGGTGTGCTTCCAGTTCCTGCAGGGATCACCCGACGCCGACCTTGGCGCCGTCATCTTCGACGTCACGGGGCTGCCCGACACCACGAAAATCAAGGTCGCCGCTCGCATCCGGGCTCCGAACACGCCGGGCGGCTTCCACAACCTGTTTGCGTACAAGCACTCGGACGGCCGCGTCCTGCTGTTCACCACCACGACGTCCAGCGTGGCGAACATCTACGACATGGACAAGCTCCTGAGCGGCGACAAGGACCAGGGGCTCGTGGGAACGGTACCCATCCCGCCCGGCCCCAAGTGGGATGAAGCGCTCCCGGGGATGAACAGCGCGAAGCCTCTGTCGATCTCAGGATACCACGACTTCTATGTCGGCTACGACCCCGGGACGCGGCAGGACAAGTTCTATGGTGCCGGTGCCGGCGGGTACTATGTCTTCGACGTCACGCACACCGACGCGCCGAAACTCATCACCTCTGTCGTCGGATCGGCAGGTATCAGCTGGGGCCACACGTTCACGCCGACGCCCGATGGATTGTTTGCGGTCGCGGAGACGGAGTATCAGTGGGCGCCGCTCCGGATCTTCGATCTCCGTCCGGGTCTCGAGGGTAAGGTACAGGCGATTACCCAGCCGATCGCGGTGTGGAACGCCGACTGGAACGATCTCGCGCACAACCACGAGGTGCGCTGGCCGTACGTCTTCGTCTCGGCGTATGAGGACGGCCTCCAGGTCTTCAACATGCAGGATCCGAAACATCCCAAGACCTTGGGATGGTACTACACCTGCGAGTGCACGCACGAAACCGGCTTCGGTGGCCTTCCGGACTGGCAGGGCACGAGTATCTACAACGGCGCGTTCGGCGTCATGGTCCGAAACGCCGATGGCCTGATCCTCATCACCGACTCGAACACCGGTGCATGGCTGTTCAAGATGGACGGCTTCAGCGGATGGAACGGCGACGATTGGTCCATGCCGAACATCTCGAGCGCGCAGGACTGGGATCATGGGCCGCCGGGCTCGAGCCATCCGGCGCCAACACCCGGCACAAAGGCGGGCGGAAACTGAGAAGGGAGAAAGGAGAAAGGAGACTGAGTAGCGAGGCGGCCTGGCGCTCACTCCATCCAGGCCGCCCACGCTCTTCCCCTCGTTGCCACGCGGCCGGCCCCTCCGACGGACCGCGCGGGAGTGTTTCACGAGGCGAGACGGGGCTGAGGCGGAAACGTGGCGAGGAAGGCAAACTGCGCCACAGCCGTATCTGCATCATGGAGCATTTCGCATCGCGTCAATACCGTCCCATCGGGCGCCGTGACAAGGTACTGAGCGAGCCGGGAATCGTATTGGATCGTCGGTAGCGTATGCATGGGCCGGATCTCAATATCTGTCTGGAATGAGCCGGCGAAGCGCGACGATGCGCATGCGCGATGCCGAGTTCGCACCCCGACGTGTCAGATACCCAAGCAACATCGGGGCAACGATTACCGTAACGAGGCTGAGCACGACCGTCTTGCCGAGCGTCCGCATAAATCTCTCCGTGTGTGCGGTATGCAATAGGATTGCGTGGCCGATCTCGCGGGGAACGGGCCTGGGAGGAACTGGATCACGAGCTCCCGCTCGTCACACGATCGACTGCACGGCTGATCTCAGCGCTGACGCCAGGCTCATGGCCGCCATATGGGACGGGCTCATGCCCGCGTTGCCGTTCCGCGGCGAGCCTGAGGATTTCGTGCCTACGACGGTCAAGTGCGTGTCCATGCCGAGCATCTTGTGGGAGTCACCACCAACCGGGCAGTACACCTCGTAGGTTCCTGCCTTGAGGTTCAGCGTCAGTGCGGCGGTTGCGCCGGGCTGAATGACGGGGGTTTCCTTTTCGATCCCTTGACCTTCGACCTCGAAGCCGTGCGGAATGCTGCCGGCGTTGACGATCGAGAACGTCACGGTCCCGGCGGCGATGGCCGGCGTCGACAGTTCCACCTTCCACTCGGACAGTTTGCCGTCGACGACCGCGACGTTCCCAGGCATGCGGTCTGCGGGGGCCAGGCCGACCGAGAGGGTGGCGAACAGCGCGCCGACAGCGGTCAGGTGGGGTATGGCTTGCGTGGGAATCATCTGTGATCATCCTCGCTTCAGTGTGTACCAGCAGGTCGGTTCACTGCAGGAGACCTCACGCACCGCAGGATTATTCCACCGGGAATAAGCGCGCCGTCCGCGGAGTCTCTTCCTGAAGGCCTACATGACATCTGAGGGCGGGTTGGAGTCACGCGAGCTCGAACGCTTCGAAGCTGTCGTGTTGCCGCACCTGGACGCTGCGTACACGTTGGCGCGGTACCTGACGCGGAACGCGCACGACGCGGAGGACATCGTGCAGGACGCGTGTCTCCGCGCGATCAGGCACTTCGAGAGCTTCAGTGGCGAAGGGGAGACGAGTGCGCGGGCATGGCTGCTGGCGATCGTGCGCAACGCGGCGTACAGCGCGCGGCGCCGTCACCGCGCCGAAGATGCCGCGACCGAGTTCGACGAGACGTTCCACAGCGACTATCCGCTCTTGGGAGGTCGTCTCGATTACGCCGGCGGGCGAGCGGTCGCGGCGCTGGTATACGGCCGGCGCCAGCACCTCATCAATGTGTTCCTGTGGCCGGCCGCGCGTGGCCCGTCAGGCGGCCCATCGACCACTACGAGCCAGGGCTATCACTTGCTCCACTGGAAGACGGGCGACTACGCGTACTGGCCCGTCTCCGACCTCGGCCTTCCCGAGCTGGAGGATTTTGCGAGCCTGCTCCGGAAGGCCGCCGCCGCCGCTAACGCGCCCAACTGACCAGGGGCCCGGCCCCCCGCATCAGGCTCGTAATGGACGACGCCGGGGTGCGGTCCGGTGTGTTGGCGACGGCGGCGAAGCGCGCGTTGTGGATGACGCTACCGAACGCGTAGGTCACCAGGGTGCTCACGGCGACGGTGCCGGGCGCGGACTAAAGAAGTTGGCGCGCGATCCGCAGGCCCGCCGGTCGTCGCACTAGCGGCCTTGTGGCCGCGATCGTGCGCCGACCGCGCCCACGTCGATAGTCCATGCGCGACCAAGCACGCGACAGCAGCGAGTGGCGCCCGGTGCAGTAGGCCGACTTCGATCAACGCCACGCCCGCCACCAGGGAATGGAGCAAGTAGCCCGAGGGGCGGGCCAAGAGGAGCGCGGCTGCGGCGAGCTCGAGCCACCCGATCGTATCACGCAGGTAGCGATCCACGCCGATCGCGGCGAGACGTGCGGCTTCATGGTGTCCGAAGAGCTTGGTGATGCCGAGGTACAAGAAAAGGACCCCGAGTCCGGCTTTGAGCGAGTGCGCGACGACTCCGAGGACCAATGATCGCGAGGGGCTGGAGACGGACGCCCCGTCCGTCGCGCCGTTGATGGCTGGCCGGATCTGCCGCAAAGAACGAATCACCTGGTTTCTCCGTTGAGGGCAACACACTGGAGACCCTCTCCGGACCCGCATTATTCCCACGATGCCGTCGCGTCACGAACAGCGCCTCCCTCTTACCTGAGTACCAGGTCGCCCAAGCTCTTCGTCTACTCTCTACTTGCTGTGTCGCTACTCTCTATTTGGCCGCCTGTGCCGCCAAATAGGCCTGCGAACTCACCCGCGCCGTCTCGGCTAGCACGGCGGCGCCCACGAAAATGCTTTCCTCGGCAGCCGTGAAGTGCGGCGAGTGGGCCGCGATCGGGTCGCCTCCGGGCTCGCGCGCACCGATGCGGAGGAAGCAGCCAGGCATGCGCTCCAGGTACCTGGCGAAATCCTCGGCGGCGAGGTTCACGATGCCAAGCGGTGCCAGCGCGCGGTCGCCCAGTACCGTACGCACGGCCTGGCGGGCCCACTCGGCAGGTTGGTGCGGATTGACGAGGGGTGGCGGCCCGAGCTCCACCGTGATCCTTGCCTCGAGCCGGTAGGCGGTGGCGATCGCGCCAGCCATCCGCTCCAACTCTTCACGAACCAACCGGCGAGTCGCCGGATCGACGGTGCGGATCGTCCCCGTGAGCACCGCGCGATCCGGAATGATGTTGTTCGCGGTGCCCGCATGCAGGGTGGCGATCGTCAGCACCGCCGGTGTCGCGGGGTGCACCCGCCGAGCGACGATCGCCTGCGCGGCGACGATCAGCGCGCCGGCGCCGACGACCGGATCGGCGGATTCCTGGGGACGTGCCGCGTGCGCGCCGTGTCCCACCAACTCGATCGTGAACGTATCCGCCGATGCCGCGAGTGGCCCATCGTCCGCCACGACCTGCCCGACGGCGAAGCGGCGATCGACATGCCCGCCGAAGATCGCCGCGACGCCATCCAGCACCCCCGCGTCCAGGACAGCCGCGGCGCCGCGGTCGATTTCTTCAGCCGGCTGGAGGACGATCACGACATCGCCTGGGGCAGGCGCGGCCGCGAGCAGCGCGGCGGCGCCGACGGCCCACGTCGCATGCACATCGTGTCCGCACGCGTGCATCACCCCGGGGACCTGCGATGCGAACGGCAGCCCGGTGGCTTCCTGAATCGGAAGGGCGTCGATGTCCCCGCGCAGCGCGACGACCGGCGCACCCGGCTGGCGCCCGCGGACACGGCCAATCACGGCCGTACCGACAAGGCGCACGTCGGCGCGAGGCAGCCCCGCGACATCCGTCAGCGCCGTCGCGAGACGGCGCGCCGTTTCGGTTTCGGCGAGCGACAGCTCAGGGTGCTGATGCAGCGCGCGCCGAAGCTGAACCAGGCCGCCAGCCAGCGATCCCGAGAACAGCGACCGGATGGCGGCGGGGACGGAAGTGCCAGCCGAGGGTGCGCCTCCCTGCGCCTGGGCCGGTGCCGTCACGCAACGGCCTGCATGGCCGGAGCCAGCGTCGTAATGCGAGCCGTGAGGGCGTTGACGCGATCCATATCGACCGTCACGCCGATACCGGGTCGCGACCGCGGCACGGGTACCATCCCATCCGCGTCCATCGTCCATTCGGGCGCCACGAGGTCTCGCTCCCAGTACCGTGCGCTCGGCGAGAGATCGCCCGGCAGCGTGAAGTTGGGCAGAGACGCCAGTGCGACATTGTAGGCCCGGCCGACGCCACTCTCGAGCATGCCGCCGCACCACACCGGGATGCCGCTTTGCTGGCAGACATCGTGGATGGCGAGCGATGCCGCGTAGCCGCCGACCCGGCCGGGCTTGATGTTGATGATGCGGCCGCTGCCGAGCGCGATCATGTCACGTGCGCGGTCCACGCTGGTGATGGATTCATCGAGACAGATCGGCGTCCGGAGCCGGCGCTGCAACTCGGCGTGCTGGCGAATGTCGTCGGCGCCAAGCGGTTGCTCGATCATGATCAGGTTGAACTCATCGAGCTGCGCGAGATGGTCCGCATCGCTCAGGCGGTACGCGGAGTTCGCATCGGCCATGAGGTGGATGTCATGTCCCAGCGCGTCGCGCACCGCGCGCACGAACGCGATGTCGGATCCGGGAGCGATCTTCACCTTGATCTTGCGATAGCCCTGGGCCAGGGCGGCGGTGGCGCGCTGGACGAGCGCGTCGGGATTCGCCTGGATGCCGAGCGAGATGCCAGTGGCAACGCGATCGCGCGTGCCTCCGATTCGTTTGGAGAGTGGTATGCCTTCCGCCGTCGCGGCCAGACCCCAGCACCCCATCTCGACGGCCGCCTTGGCCATTGGGTGTCCGCGGAGATCGCGATTCAGCTCCGTGTGTACACCTTCCGGTCCGTCGAACCGCACACCCAACACCCGGGGCGCGATCCACTTCTCGATCGCATACCACGCGGTGTCGATCGTCTCCGCCGTGTAGTTGGGTTGTTCGCCGGCGACGCATTCCGACCAGGTGCTGATCCCGCCGGCGTCGTGCAGCTCCAGCAGAAAGATCCGGCGTTCCGTGACGACGCCGGATGAGATGCGGAACGGCTCCTTGAGCGGGAGCCGGACTTCGCGCAGGGTGATGCGATCGACGAGAAGCATGGGTGCGGTTTCAGGGAGTGCGGGAGGAGTGCGGTGCGCCGGCAGACAGAATGTAGCCGGCGGTCTCGGATGGCTCATCGCGATAGTAGCCGGAGACGTGGTAGCCGTGCTCGAAGCACCAGAGAAACGCGCGCCGGGTGACCGCGCGCCAGCGGCCGGCATCGGCGAGGGACGTCGTCTGGACGCGATCGATGTGCAGCGGGATGGAGACACGGACCGCGGGTGCACCAACGGGCATGCGGCCGGTGGTCATGGTATTGAGCTCGGGGATGACAGCGTACCGGGCAAGCGGCGTCTCTGTCCGCGGCGCGGACGCGGCCGCATCGTCCAGCGGCCACGCGACAATGAAGCGGTCGGTGCCCAGCCCCTGGTGCAAGGCGCTCGACGTGACCGCGCCGTACATGTCGGTCACGTATTCCGCCACGCTGGCGCCAAGGGTTACCAGGTTGAGGCGCGCATTGCGGGCGACCAGCGGATCGAACGTCCAATACATCGTGCCCACGCCGATAGCGCGCACGGCGTCCCGCTGGAACAGCTTCAACTCTCGGCCGATGCCGCGGCCTCGCGCATCGGATCGCACCGCGAGCATATCGGACCAGTGCACGAGCCGGCCGTGCTCGACGCCCGTCATGCCGAAGACGAAGCCGATCAACTCGCCGTCGCCGTCGAACGCGCCGGCGACCACGCCGCCGATCCGCTGTGTCACCATCAGGATCGCGGCCGGGACGCATTCCGCGAACGCGGGACCCCACACCTCTCGCTGGAGCGCGACGCACGCCTCGTATTCACTCCAAGTCGCGACCCGGCGGATGTCCACGGCCGCATACTATAAGGATGGAGGGTGATTATTGAAGGGTTCTCATCTCCCCGGTTCGGCTGCGCCGCCTTGCCGGAGCTGACCTTGGGCGCGGGAATTGCTGTTATGGGCAGCTTGTTTGGAGGCGGCCAGGGAACGTGACCCCAATGGGCGTGTTGACTCGGGGAGTCGTGAATACTGAATTCGCACGAGCGCGCCAGGGGCCCGCGCGGCCTGCGCGGACCTTCGATGACGGGGCAGGGTGCGAATGGCGCGTGACGGAGCACGTGGCAGCCTCCGGACGCTCGCTCGTGTTCATGTCGGCGTCGGCCATGCGGAGGGTGTCGAACTACCCCGACGACTGGTGGCTCCTGCCGGAGCGGGAATTGGAAGCGCTCAGTTGGAGGCGATGACCCCCAGCCGTGCACCGGCGGCGCTCTCCGGCTGTCCCCGGCGCTGACAGCGTACCTACAGGGGTACATGAGGTTGCGTCCTGATCCTTCGGCTGGCTACGCCGTGCCCCGTCGGATTTCCGGATTTCACCAGGACGCCGAGGACGACTGGGTCGCAGATCTCGAGTGCGGGCATACCCAGCATGTGCGCCATGATCCGCCCTGGCAGGTCCGAGAATGGGTCACGACGGCTGCTGGACGGTCGGACCGCATCGGGCACCACGCTCGGATGCGTCTTGTGCGGCCGTGAAAAGAGCGGCGCGGACATCTGATTCCCACGCGATGAGACCCCCGCGGGTCGCCTGCCGAAGCTGGACCGGGAGTCCCTCTTCTATGTGTCGCCTGTCGGATTGCCTCAGGGAAAGCGGTTTTCGAGGCGTTCTGAGGTCTCAACCAGTCACCGCGATGCCTTCTGACGGCGAGTGGCGAGGTCAGCCGAGCCCTGCGATAGAGCGGTGCCAACCTGCAATCGTTGCGATGGTTCTGGCCTCGCCAGTCTCCGGAGCTTGTCCCGCCGACATTTGATACGCCTATCGGTCGTGAGCCCATCCGACGGAAGGAAGCCATGTCGCCGAAAAGTCTCGCGACTCACTGGCAGCGTTCGCCGGCGGCCAGAGGAAGTCGTGCATTCGATCGGTCACCGTCGCGAGATCGGCTGGCACATCGGAAAGTCGGCCTCGCCCGAGAAACGCCCGCCACTGTGCTTGTTTGGCCGGGTCGTCACCGAACGATCGGGTCAGCGCGACAGGCGGCTCCGTCGAAAGCGGCGTGGTGCGGCGCGCGAACGTGGCGGTGATGGCCGCTACGAGTGTCGCTCCATCGAATGCGTGCTCCGCGGCGAGTGCGTGCACGTCATAGAAGTCTTTCATGCGCGTATTGCCAATTCCGAGCGAGACCATCGCCTGGTACTTCTCGGCGATCACAGTCTCCGGCGGATAGACGCAAATCCTTGGCGCCGGCGAATCGAGCAGCGTTGGAAACGCCGCCATCTCAGCGCCGGGGGTCACCGCGTCGCCGAATCCGATGTCGATTTGAAGCGGCATCCGCGCGTTGCCAAGCGTTGCTGTCAACCTGACGCGAACGCCGCCGTAGTCTTGCCTGTCACGAATGACCTCGGCGCGAACGCTCTCGTCATGAAAGACCAAGCCATCAGGATCGACTTCGACTCGGCAGAGTGCGCGAAATAGGTCGGCGATTGTCTCGGGTGTTGCGTCGCCGTATCCGAGGAAATCGACGTCGCGCGTCGGTCGGCGCAGCCCTCCTTCCCAGAGATAGAACAGCACGGCGCCCTTGAGCACGAGACGATTGCGATCGCCGCTCCGGCCCAGCCGGTACAGCAAGCGCTCGACGCCGTAGCGTGTGAGAATCGGCTGCAGCTCTTCGCCGCGACTCTTGGCGAGGTTGCGCAACCGTTGCCGGACGGATGCCGGCAGATTGGACGGCGACTCACGCGTCATGTCATGCAGTCCCTGGCATTCACGCGCGCCCGGCTTCGGCGATCACCGTTTCGAGGTACGGTCTCATGATGTTCGTAACGCGGCAGATGGCCGCATAGCGCCAGAGCGCGTCAGCCGAACAGCGGCGGGATCGCCAGCAATCCTTCAGCGCTTCGATGGCGACGTCGATGCCGATCTTGTTTCTGTACTTGAAGCAATCGGCCACGGTCTTGGCGACCCCGTAGACGTGGACGCCAACGCCGTCTATGACAGGGTCTTCCACTCCTGCCGTGCGCGCCTCGCCGGAGAATCGGACGAGGCGAACGGGAAGATCGGGAACGATCGGCGCCCGCGCTTTGCGGTCGATGGCGAGCCAGAGCTCCGGCGGGTTTTGCGTCGTCAGCTCGTGGAAGCGCAGCGCCGATAGCAGACATACGACGCCGTGCGGCACGCGTATGCTCGCCATCATGAGCATTTCGTGCTCGCTGAACTCGGTGCCGACCGGAACATAGAGACCGCGGCCGCGACGTTCGAGTTGGCCAGCAGATTCCAGCCGACGCAGGGTCTCGCGCGCAATGCCGAGCGGTGCGAGATCGCGGGGTCGCAGGATGCGTTGGCGCTTTGCGAGAGCGAGGGCGCGCTTCGCGGCGGACGCTCCCATTGTGATGTGACGGTTAGTCGGCATATATAAAAATGTGCCGACATTACGTATCACGCAAGACTAAACACTCCTTTGAGTCTCCGTCGTGTCCTCCGTCGAAGGCCTCGGCCTAGGCCTAGGCATAGGCCGAGGCCTAGGCGTTCTCCACGGGGGCTTCCCGAGGTACGAGTGAGGGTCTCTCTCCCACGGGTCGCCTATCGGATTGCCTCAGGGACAGCGATTATCGATGCGTCCTGTGAGGTCTCAACCGGTCACCGGAGACCTGAGTCATGGCCCTGATCGAGCATATCTCGGACACGGCTCGATGGGTCGCGGAATACCGCGCCATGGAGACGGATCGGCCCGACGCCATCTTCCGCGACCCCTACGCCCGGCGGCTCGCCGGCGACCGCGGGCGCGAGATCGTGACGACGTTGCCGCAAGGCCAAGCGACCGCATGGGCGATGATCGTCCGGACGGCCGTTCTCGACGAGATCATCCTCGGCACGATCGCGCGGGAAAACACCGATCTCGTCCTGAATCTCGCGGCGGGTCTCGACGCACGCCCATGGCGCCTCGAGCTCCCATCCGCGCTGCGATGGGTCGACGTCGACCTGCCAGCGATTCTGGAATACAAATCCAATATCCTCGCGGGCGAGCGTCCAGCGTGCCGGTACGAGGCCATCACGACGGATCTCACTGACGCCGCGGCGCGCGCCGCGCTGTTCGCGCAGCTCGGCACACAAGCGCAGCGCGCGCTCGTCGTGACCGAAGGACTGCTGATCTATCTCACATCTGATCAGGTTGGAGCACTCGCGCGCGACCTGTACAGCGCCGGCGGCTTTCACTGGTGGACATCGGACCTCGCGAGCCCGCGATTGCTGAAGATGCTCGAACGGCGCTGGGGATCGGCGCTGCACGCCGGCCGCGCTCCATTTCGCTTCGGGCCCGCGGAAGGTACCGCGTTCTTCGCGCCGTTCGGGTGGCGGGAAGCGTCGTTCCGCTCATCGCTCGAGGAGGCGCACCGGCTGCACCGGGAAATGCGGCTCGCGTGGCTCTGGCGCCTCATGGCACGCATCTCCCCGAAAAAACAGCGGGAGGAGTACCGGCGGATGTCGGGGTATGTGCTGCTGGAACGAAGTGCGCTACCGGCAGCGACACTGGCAGCGTCCCCCGCGGCGCTCTGATTGGTGCAGCGCAAGGCTCCGCGATCCAGAGCCGCTCTCGCCCCGCTCTGGAACTGCCCGAAGTGCGGACGGTCTTTCGCCAACCGCAATCAGTCTCATTTCTGCGCGCGCCACACGCTGAGCGAGCATCTCGCCGGAAAGTCTCCGCGCGCCACGGCGCTGTTCCGCGATTTTGCGCGCCTCGTCAAGCGCTGCGGTCCAGTGCGGGTGCTCCCCGAGAAGACGCGGATCGCGTTTCAGGTACGCATGAGCTTCGCCGCGATCAGCCTGCGGCGAGACCGGATTGCGTGCCACGTCGTGCTCGCCCGCCGGCTAGATCACCCGAGATTCACCAAGATCGAGTACATCTCGCCGCGCAATCAGGTCCACCACTTCACGATCTCGTCGAGCGAGGAACTCGACGGCGACGTGGAGGCGTGGCTCCGCGAAGCGTATGATGTCGGCCAGCAGCGGCATCTCTCGCGGTGACGCCGCCATCTCCCTGATTCCTCCGGCTACTTCTTGCCCTTCCCGCCCTTCTCGCGGCGGATGCGCGAATCCGGAACGACACCAAGGGCGGTCGCGAGATCGATCTGGTGGTCCTGCTCCTGGGTGATGATCCCTTTGAGGATCTCGGCGAGTGCGATCTCACCGGCTGCCTCGGCCTGACGAATGCGCTCGCGATAGTTGTTGATAGTGTCGTCCTCGGCCCGGAGGTCAGCCCAAAGCATCTCCTCGTTGTCCTCCGACACCTCGACCGGCTTCGGCATGTGTACTGGATACACCCCGAGGTAGTCGAGCTGCCGGGCAATCGCCAATGCGTGGTCGAGCTCCTGGTGAGCGTGGATCTTGAGCTGGTCGGCGATGTTCATGTATTGGGCTTTGTCGAGCTTTTGACTGAAGATGATGTACTGAATTATCGCCTTGTACTCGCGGGCCAGATCGTCCTGCAGGCCCTGGACGAGTTGCTTTCGGGCAGCGGCTTCATCCTTGTCGTTCGACACGTGGTGCTCCTTTCGGACGGGGTCGAGGGAGTAAGCAATCTACGTACTCAGACTCCCGAGCGGCGTCCATATGGCGCCGCCGAGTCCGTCAACGGACAGGCTCAAAAAAAGAGCCGGCTGCCAATCGTTGCAGCCGGCTCCGCACGCGCATGCGACCTCGAGCGAGTGCTACTTACAGCTCGCGCTGACCATGCTGAGCGACGTCACGTTCATCGGGCCCATTTTCATGCCGCCCGACATTTTCATCCCCGTATCGTTGCCCATCTTGTTGTCGCTCATCTTGTTGTCGCTCATCTTGTCGCCCATCATGTTGTCGCCCGACGCTTCACCGACCAGGGTCACCGTGTGGCCCACGTGGTTCGAGAGCGGCACGGAGGCGCTCGTGACCCAGTGCTTCTTGCCCGACGCGTCGGTCACCGAGTAGACGTCCTTCTTGTCGCCCTTCTTCAGACAGCCTGTGACGGTATCCGCTGCCACGCCGCGGAGGGCGGGTACACCAGCCGGAGCTGCGTGGGCCGAATACGCCGCACCGAGAGCGATGGCGCCGGCCACGGCGACGGCCGTAGTGAGCTTCTGGAGCATCAATTCCTCCTTGGATACATCGGTAAGGTGGTGGTTCCCGAGGGTACTACGCAGGAAACGGTGCCACCGGTTCCCTGAGGCAACAACTTCGCCAGCAAAGGTAAGCAAGCCGGAACCGTTCCGACTGATCATGCAGTCCTAATCTGGGCGTAATCCCGGCCTCGGCCGTTGGGGTATAACCCACAGGAGGGGCGACGCTCCAGGGGCACGGAGGGCGAGAGGGCGCCAGGTCTGGCGTCCGGCGGACCTCACCGGCTCCGGACACGCCGGGACTCATGGACTGGGTTTGCCGATTGGGCCGGATCGGTGGTTTCGTGGGCGTGGCCGGGACCGCCGCCTGCGGGAAATCGTACATACCAGCCCCACCGCCGGGTCCGGTGCCGGCCGGCCAGTCCGCGGCGTGTGCGCCCGTAACCGCCCCAGCGGGCCCTATCGCGGTCGCCTTCGCCGGGCCACCTGACTCCGTGGGAGCCAGCGACCCGGCGGCCGCCGTTGCAGCTCTGCTGACCCAGATCGCAGCCGCCGCGATCGCACCGGCATGCGTGAACACGAGACCGGCTCGGCCCGTCGACACGACGGAGGATGGGCAGGATACGGTCGTCGTGCGGCAGGTCGGCGAACGCGGGGCGCGGGATGCGCTCGACCAGGGCGCAGACATCGTGGTGACACGAGACCGGTCGGTGGTAGCCTATGCAGCGGACAACGCCGGCCTTGTCTCGGTTCCCCTTCCGTGGGACCGCGTCTACGTGTTGGTCGTGCGCCCCGGGCCAGCGTGGCGGGACTCCGTCGCGGATTCGCTAAGGGAGGCGCTCGCCTCGGATGCGGTCCACGCCGACGCGCGAGCGTTCGGTGCCGGGAGGGTGTCGCCGGGCACTGTTTGCAGCGGGGATTCGGCTCACCCGGCGAGTGCGGCCGTCGCCCCGCCGCCGGCTGCCAGACGGACCCCAGGTGCAGCGCGCATCCTCTACGACCAGGCGGACAGCGTTTCGCGCTTTCTGGCCGAGCGGATGGCCGTCCTTGCTTCGACGAGCAGCAGCCTGCTCGCTGGCATGGCACCGGCACTTGGCCGGATGGACACCGAGATGTACGCAACGGGACTACCGGCCGGCGAACTGCCGGGGGCGGTGACGGATGGCAGTGGAGGGGCGTACATCATCGCCATTCCGTCCGCGACGCTACAATTGTGCGGCGAGGCAGGCGCGCTCCCGGCGATCGTTCCATTGATCCAGACGCGAGCCTGGGCCATCGTGCGTCGCGACGGCGTCTCCCGCATCGCCGCGCTCGGTGGGCGGCCTGTCGTGGCCGAGGTGCGGGCGCCATGACGTTCCGCACCCGGCTCTTCGTCGCGCTCGCCGCGACCGCCGTGATACCGCTGGTCGTCCTCGCGGCAGGGATCGCCCACGAACTGGACCGGCGGCTCACGGATGCGGACCGGCGGCGCGCTGGTGCCCTCGCGGCGCAAACGCGCCGTGATGTCGAGAACGTCGCGTCCGGAGTCGCCGCCCGTCTGGCCTCCGTGCGAGATGGGTTGGCCGACGACAATCGATTTCGCGCGGCTGCGTTGCTGGGCACCGTAGCTGAGCGCCCCTATCTCCTGGACTACGCCGCGCGCGCGATGCGTCTCTCCGGACTCGCGATGCTGCAGATCGAGAATGACAGCGGCCGGATCCTGAGCTCGGGTCACTATCGCAACGAGTACGACCGGCTCGATACCGGACTCGTCTCGGCTCTCCGGCGGGCGCCGGATGGTGTGGCGCTTATGTGGGCACGGACTCCGACCGGTCCGATTCTGGTCCTCGCGCGTGCCGATTCCCTCCGGCTCGGCGGGCGGCAGTTCCTGCTGGTTGGCGGAGCCGAGGCAGCTCCCCAGGGGCTGGGAGACGCGACGGCGGACAGCGAGCTGTCGGTGGCGCTGACCGTCCCGCAGCCAACGGGGGAGCCATTCACCGAATCTCCAGGCGTGCCGCAGCTTCGCGTGTCCGGAGCATCGCTGGTCGCATCGTTCACTTTTCCGGCGATCATCGCCGCACCGAATGGCGGGTACATCCTCTCGCCGGCCAGATTCGATGTCACACAATCACTGAGCGGGCTACGAGTCCTGCGGGCCGCCGTCTTGTGGTGGTGTCTCGTCTCGGCAGCGTTGGCGGCGGCCGCCGCGCTCATGGCCGCCAACTGGCTCGCCGAGCGCATCTCGCGGCCGATCCGGATGCTGGCGGAGGAATCCGCACGGGTCGATCTCGTGCCAACTGCCACGGGGCCATCCACCGGGCTCGCCACCGGGTTTTCGACCGATCGCGCCGACGAGATCGGCGCGCTCGCGCGCGTGCTGGGTACAATGGTGCGACGTCTCCGTACCACCGCCGCGGGACTGCGAGAGGCGGAGCGGCGTGCGGCAGTGGGTGATCTGGCGCGGCAGGTCACACACGACGTGAAGAACGGGTTGGTGCCGATCCGCCACGTTGTGCGGCATCTCACCGAGATCCAGCGTTCACAACCCGAGCAACTGGCCGCGGTCTTCGAGGACCGACGGCCGACGCTCGATGCGAGCATCGGGTACCTCGACGAATTGGCCCGCAACTATGCCAGGCTCAGTCCGCGCATCGACACCGGCCCCTGCGACATCAACGCCGTGGCGGAGACCGTCGCCTCTGGCTATTCGGCGCCGGACACTGCTCCGGGCGCCGGCGACGCCGCGGCGATCACTCTGCAGCTCGATCCGGATGTCCCGCGGGTGACGGCGGATCCGTTGGTGATACGCCGCATCCTCGAGAACGTCGTGTCGAACGCGCTCGACGCGACCGGCCACGCGAGCGGGAGCGTGACGATCACGACACAGCCGGCCGGAGACGACGTGTGCATCACCATCGCGGACAGCGGGCGCGGGATGAACCCCGATGAACTGCAGGCCGCGTTCAACGACTTCTTCACCACAAAGCCCAACGGCACCGGCCTTGGGCTGTCGATCGTACGGCGACTCATGCGCGACGTCCACGGCATCCTTCGAGTGGATACGGCTCCCGGGAGCGGAACGCGGGTTACACTCACATTCCCGGGACCCGCCACTGCCAGCGTTGCTGCCATCAGCGCGACGTCCCTCCGGACGCGCGCATCGTGAGGATCGGCATGTCCACCATACTCGTGTGCGATGACAACATCGCCGTCGCGGAGCAGTACGCCTACGATCTCCGACGCCTCGGCCACCATGATGTCCAGGTCGCGGGATCAGGCGCCGCCGCGCTCGACGTGCTGAGCCGCGACGCGATCGATTGCGTGGTGCTCGATCTCGAGATGCCCGGTGTGGACGGATTCGGCGTTCTCCAGGCACTGCAGGACCGCGGATCTCCCGTGCCTGTCATCGTCTACACCGGGACGGGCAGCTATGACCGGTGCGTGGAGGCCATTCGCCGCGGTGCGCTGGCGTTCATCGACAAGGAGGAGCCAGTCGAGCGAGTCGCGCACGAGATCGAGATGGCCATCGAGCGCCGGCGCATGCGGGACGAGATCGCCATGCTGCGCCGCTATGCCGATGATGAGAGCGCGCTGCTCGGGGCCAGTCCTGCGATGCGCGCGCTCAAGGACGCGATCGTCCGTGTAGCGCCGATCCCGAGTACGGTGCTGATCGCAGGTGAGAGTGGGTCGGGCAAAGAGCTGGTCGCCCGTGATGTCCACCGGTTGGGAGCCAATCCGCGCGAGCCATTCGTGGCCGTCAACTGCGCAGCCCTGCCGGACCAACTCGTCGAGAGTGAGCTGTTCGGTCACGAGCGCGGGGCGTTTTCCGGCGCCGTGGTGCAGCGCAAGGGTGCGTTCGAGAGCGCGGGACGCGGCACGCTCTTCCTGGACGAAATCGGGGACCTGCCGCTTCCGGCGCAGGCGAAACTCCTGCGAGTGCTCGAGGAGCGCGCGATCGTCCGGTTGGGCAGCTCGCGTGCGCTGCCAGTGCCTGCGCGCGTGATCGCCGCCACGAACCGCGACCTCGCCGCCGATGCGGAGGCGGGGCGGTTCCGCAAGGATCTGTACTTTCGCCTCAATACGCACGTGCTTCGCGTGCCACCGCTCCGCGACCGCCTCTCGGACGTCCCCGAACTCGTCGGCCGGCTGCTGGAGTCGACGTGCGGGCGCTTCCGATGCCGTCGCAAGCGGCTCGGGCCGGCCGTCATCCCCCTGCTCATGGCCTACGACTGGCACCAGAACAACGTGCGCGAGCTTCGGAACGTCGTGGAGCGGATGGTCATCGCATCGGACGGCGATACGATCGGGCCGGAGCATGTGCCGCTGGAGATCCGGGAAGCCGGCGTGTCGCGGGATACGGCGGGCGCAATGCCGGGGCGCAGCTTCCTCGAGCGGAAAGCCGAGGCCGAGCGGCAGATCCTGATCGCTGCGCTCGACCAGCACGACTGGCACGTCACGAAGACCGCGCAGGATCTGGAGCTGGCCGATCACGCCAGTCTGTTGAAGATCATGCGGCGGCACGGTCTGACGCGGCCGTCGACGGCCTGACAACTCCACCCTCGACCGTACCAGGCCGCATCGCGGCGCCGGCCGCGTGTCCGTATGGACACATCCGACGGTTTCCGGGCGTGTCCATCGCGACACGATCCGCGTCGCGCGACCGATCCCAAGCCGTGAACGGAGAGTCGTAACCCACATCGCATCATGTGGTTCGTCGTGACGGTCGCGGCGAGCCAAGTCGCGGCCGTGCGCTTGCCTTTCCTGAACCTCACTCACCGTAGCACCGGCCAGCGCCCGTCGCCGGGCGCGACACCTCAGGAGGTTCAGTATGTACGCGCACTCCCAACCCCGCGCCGTTGCGATCACCGCGATGGCAATCCTCTGTGCCGCCGCGTGTGGCGGCTCACGAGGTACCGCCCGGACCGTGGATCGCGACGCGGCCAGTCCGGGCCCGGTGGCCACTCCGGCACCGGCGCCCGTCGCATCCACTTCCGCGACGGCCGACCCCAACGTGTCCTACGCGACTGCCGAATCGGCCTACACGACGCATCGCTACGCGGACGCGGAGGCGATGTTCAGCAACTATGCGGCCCGGCATCCGCAGAACGTGTGGGGCCACTACATGCGTGGTCTGTCGGCATGGAAGGCAGGGCAGCTCGACACCGCGCGGGCCGCGTTCGAGACGGCGCTCGCGATCGATCCCGGACACACGAAGAGCCTCATCAACTTGAGCCGGGTTCTTCTGGAGCAGCGGCGGCCCAACGATGCGCTCGACCGTATCAACGTCGTCCTCGCGGCCGATTCCACGTCTGGCGAAGCGTGGCGCGTGCTGGGACGCGTGCAGAGCAGCCTCGGTCACCGGACCGACGCACTCAGCGCCTACCGTGCCGCGATCGCGCTGGACTCGACCGATGTCTGGTCAATGAACAACATGGGACTGCTGCTGATCGGCGCCGGGCAGTACACCGATGCCCTGGGGCCGCTCGCGAGGGCAGTGCAGCTCGACTCCGGCGTGAGCGTCTTCCACAACAACCTTGGCATCGCGCTCGAGCGCAGCGGGCACGTGACTGCCGCGGCGGGTGCGTATCAGGATGCGCTCAGCACGGACAGCACGTATACCAAAGCCCGGGTGAGCCTCGCACGGGTCACAGGACGGCAGGACACGCCGGGCGCCGAGCCGGTGGATGTGGTTGCGCTGGGCACACAGTTCGCGGCGCAGATCAATGACTGGCGTGCCGGACACGATGCGGAGACCACAGCCGCGTGTGACAGCACAACTCCGGCGGCCGGTGCGAGCGGAAGCGGTGGCAACAACAGCGCCGGCCAAGCGAGTACGAATAAGCCGGCCGATCCGGCGGCGCCGAAGCCGTGAATGCCGGTGCGCGCGATGGAGGGCCGGGCGCGGCGGTGCGGACTGGAATCCGTACCGCCGCGTCTGGCGTTTTTTCGGGTGGCGGCGTGCCCCTGGATCAGGGCGCGCTGGCGGTGCCGGCTCCTCCGCGGCCCATCTCGAGATAATCAGCCGCGAGATGCGCCAGGATGCGCATCCCCGTCGGGAAGGCGCGCTCGTCGGCGTAGAACTTCGGCGAGTGGTTCGGTGCGGCGGTTTGCCAGTTCGAATCGGGCGGGGTCACGCCCAGATGGACATACAGTGCTGGGGCGCGCTTCCCGTAGAAGGAAAAATCTTCCGATCCGGTCACCAGCGGGCTCTCGACGACACCGGAGTCGCCGACCACGCGCCGCAATACCGGAAGCATCTTCGCGGTAAGCGCCGGATCGTTGACGGTCACGGGATAGCGAAGGTCGACATTGACGTCTGCCGTGGCCCCCGCGCTTTGCGCGATCAACTGGGTGGTGCGGATGACGCGCTCGCGAATGTCGCGGCGCATTGTGGAGTCGAACGTCCGGATCGTACCCAGCATGACGACGCTGTCGGGGATGATGTTGCCGCGCACGCCGCCCTGGATGCTGCCGATCGTGACGACGGCGGGCCCCGCGGTGAGATCGGTCTGCCGGCTGACGATGGTCTGGAGTCCGGTTACGATCTGTGCCGCGACGGTGATCGGATCGACACCTTTCCACGGCAGCGCGCCGTGCGTCTGCCGGCCGTGGACGACGATGGTGATCGGGTCACTGCTCGCCATGAAGGGACCGGACCGGTACAGCACGTGGCCCAGCACGAACGGGACGACGTGCAGGCCGAACACCGCGTCTGGCTTGGGGTCGTCGAGTGCGCCTTCGCGCACCATGAGCTCGGCCCCGCCATCCTCACCGGCAGGCGCCATCTCTTCCGCGGGCTGGAACAGGAAGATCACCGTGCCCGGCAAATTGCGCCGGACACTGGAGAGGACCTCCGCGACGCCCATGAGCATCGCGGTGTGCGTATCGTGTCCGCATGCGTGCATCACCCCGACGTCCTGGCCGTTGTAGGTGGTGCGGACGGTTGACGCGAAGGGCAGGCCGGCTGGCTCGGTGACGGGCAGGGCGTCCATATCGGCGCGGAGCGCGACGACGGGGCCGGGACGGCCCCCGCGCAGGATGCCGACGACACCAGTGTGGGCCACACCGGTGCGGACGGTCATCCCGAGCGACGTGAGGTGATCGGCGACGAGCTTCGATGTGCGAAACTCGCGGTTGCCGAGCTCCGGGTGCTGGTGGATGTCACGGCGCCAGGCGACGACCTTGTCGGACACCGCGGCCACGGCGCGGTCGATCGCGGCATTGAGAGCGGCGGCCGAGGATGCGGATTGCGCGCGCACGGGGAGCGGGGCCGCGACCAGCACGGTGGCAGCGAGGATGATCAGGGTGCGCCGTCCCGCCGGACTCCGGCCGGCCTTGCGAACACGGCGGGCATTGACCGCGGGGCGGGAATTGCTCACAATCTGGGACATCTGATTTCCTCGGCCGACAGGAAAGTGGCGGATCTCCAGGCGCGGGGCCCGTGCAGGAGGTCCAACATTATACAGCCTCTGATACGGTGTGTGGGCTGGCTTGGGCGGGCCGGTCGCGACCGGCCCCTACCAGGGACGAATTCTGATCGCTGCGCGGGCATCAATCGGCGGCCACAGACGAATTCTGATCGCTGCACGGGCATCAATCGGCGGCCACAGACGCAATTCTGAGCGTCGCCCGGGCATTGAACGGGCGACAAAGGGGCGACCGGCGACGTGACGTTTCGGGACGTGCTGATACCACAGTCGCGTGCAGACGACGCGCACAGCGGTGCACGACACAATGGTGCGCCGAAGAAGGCCGGTGCGTCCGCCCACAGTGCCGCGGGCCGGCCGGTCCCGCCCGTCCTGGTTTATCACAAGGTCGAGTGCCGGAACGAGTTCGGCGTCACGCGGCTCTCCCCGCGGCGCTTCGCCGGACAGATCGAAGCGTTGGCCGTTGGCGGCTGGCGAACACTGACGCTGAACGAGCTGGCGGCAGTATTGGCGGGGACGCGGGCGGCGGGACCGCGTGAGGTCGCGATCACATTCGATGATGCCTACCGCGGACTCAGGGACTACGCCTTTCCGGCGCTGGCGGATGCCGGTTTCACGGCGGCGTGCGCCGTGATCACTGAGTACGCGGGCCGGCTCAACCGATGGGACGTGGCCATCGGTGGCCGGCGGTTCGCGCATCTCGCGTGGCGCGACATCGCGCGATGGCATGGGCGCGGCATCGAGTTCATCTCGCATACCGCGACGCACCCGCGGCTGTCGTGGCTCGAGGCGGATCAGGCCGCGTTGGAACTCACGCGGTCGCGCACGATGCTGGAGATGGTACTCGGCGCGCCGGTCCAGGCCATAGCGTATCCATATGGGGCGGCGGGACCCCGAGAGCGTGAGCTGGCGCGTGCGGCAGGCTACAGACTCGGATTCGCGGTACTCTCGCGGTGGCGCGGCGATGTGCTGGCGGTACCGCGCACGCCGGTTTACCCGTGGTCCACGTCGCCGCCGGTCGCCGGACCGTGGGGTGTGCTCGAGCGGTCCGCGGCGCAGATTGTCACTCGCGGGTCGTTCGTGGGTGCCATGTGGCGCCATGCACATTCTGCCAGCCCGCGTACCTGACCGGACCTCTGGCCGGTGCTCCGGCCAGGGGGGCTGGATGACGTGACCCGCGGGATTCGCCGTGCGTCAGCCAGTGTGCACTGTCTCGGACTGAATTCGAAAGCGCCAGCGCGCCTGGCCGGCCGGCCGCAGAGCGCAGCTCCCGGGCGGCTGATCGTCCGGGTAGCGTTGGCCATCGCGCTCGCCGCCGGGGCCCTGATTTCGCAGCCCGGCGTGGCCATGTCACAGGCGGAACTCGCCGGTGCGTCATCGCGCGTGACCGACATGCGCGAGATGGCCATGTTCCATAACTCGAATGCGTACGTATGGATCCGTGCGACCGATGCAGGCACGGTCCTCGTGTACGCATCCGTGAATTATCGTAATGCGTTTGCGCAGCCCGTCGCGCTGACGACGGACGAAGCCGACAAGTGGGCGGCGCTGGCGGAGCCCCTGACGGCCGACAGCCTGCGGATCATGGCGGCGCGGCGAGACCGGCCCGACACGACATCGACGCGCGACAACCTCGCGCTCGGCGACTTCGTCCTGCTGTCGCGGCCGGGAACCGATCCACCGTCGCTCACCGTCAAGATCGGCGCACTCGGGCCCGGCGGCGTGACGACGACGTTCCTCGCTCCAAACCTCGGATCACTGGCGCAAGCGGTGCGCGAAGCCGCCCAGGCGGCACGCGAGATGGCGGCGAACCGCGCTGCCGACAGCACGGCCAGAGCGGCATCGCTCGCTGCCGCCAGCATGCCGGCGCAGCAGGTGCCGTTGGCGGTGGCGGAGCCCGCACCGGCGCCCGCGGATTCCTCATCGGCCGCACCTCCGATACCGGTGGTGCCCGCCGCCGGCCCGATCGCGCTTGCGAGCCTCGCCGCGCCCGTCGCGACCGCACCGGCCGTGAACCTGGCCCTGCGTCCGCTGCCGGCACCTGCCAAGGTGCGCGTCAGGGCATACGCGGCGTCCCCCTCGCACGCGGCTCCGCCAAGCGCGGGCACGACCGTGGTGAGTGTCCGTTCGGCGCCGCCGCCGGCAACGGTCGCAATCGTGGCGACGACGACACCCATCATTCCGTCCACGCCAGCGGCACCGGCGTCCGCAACACCGGCGCCGGTGCCAGCCGCGCCTGCGCCGGCTGTGCCGCCCCCGTCGGCCACGCCACCTGCGGCGCCCGCTCCGGCGCCGGTTGCACCAAAGACGGTGGCGGCCGCGCCAACTCCGCCTCCGGCGCGTGCGCTATCTGATTCCGGAGCGCTGTCGGATGGCGGATTGTCCGACGATGAGTTCACGACGGAAGTGCATCGCCGCGAATCGACGATGACGGGGTGCTATGCCCAGTATGGGCTCAGCGCCAATCCGGCGCTGCGTGGCCGCGTGACCGTCCGCATCTCGCTCAGCGACTCGGGCGAAGTCATGCGCGCGACAGTCGTCGACCGGAGCTGGACCGCGGCGGTCCCGACGGAGGTGGAATCCTGCATCGTCCATCGCGTGTTCGTCTGGCATTTCCCCGTGGCCCGGCGAAGCAGCATCCACGATTACACCGTGATCTTCGGCCACTAGGGCGGCTGGTGCTGCGGGCTCCTCGCGGGTCCGCACCGGATCACTGGTTCGTCGTACTCACCGCGGTGGCGATCAGGTGCGCGTACTCGCCATACATCCGCGACGCCCCCGCAGAAACTGGTAGTTTGGCCGCCTCGAAGGCTTTCGGAGTCGATCTTCGACCCTGATGGCAGGTTATCAGCGGTCTTCGACCGAGAGTATTTGTTTTCGACTTCGACTCTGATACCTTGATTGTCGACCAGGAGTGGAAATTAGAGCTTCTTTTCGACCAAAATTAGGAGTTTTCGACGGGAGGCTCCTGAAAACCAATCCCATAATGGTTGATCGCGCCGGAACCTTTCAGGAGAAGACGGTCCCGCCGGACACAAGGCTGGCGGGGTGGGCTTTCCTCGTCCACACTTTTGGCGTCCGGGCGCCCATCCGCCGCCCAAGCGCCGTCTCCGGACAGCACGTGAAGGCGAGCCGCCGGGAGGAGGAGGGCTGGACCGTCTTCGACAAGCGGTATTGGCCCGGCGAAACCTTCGGCGACCAGCTGAGCTTTGCGCTGCGCCATGAGGACGTCGACTTGCTCGTCCTGAAACGGCTGTTCGAAGCCGTACCGGCGGACACCGTCGCCGCCTTCGTCCGCAGCGCTCCAACCGGCGTCCCCAACCGGCGCGCCTGGTTCCACTATGAATTCCTGACCGGCCGGACGCTCGACGTTCCCCACGCGAAGGCGGGTTTTACCGATCTGCTCGATGGCAGCCGTTACTTCACGGCGGCGCCGCTTCTCTCCCGCCGCCACAAAGTGCGCGACAACCTGCTCGGGAATCGTGATTTCTGTCCAATCATTCGTAAGACAAAAGCGCTGACCGATTTCGGCGCGCGCGCGCTTGGGGCGAAGGCGAAGGACATCATCGGACGCACCGGCGCGAACGTCGTTGCGCGCGCGGCGAGCTTTCTCTTGCTTGCGGACAGCCGCGCCAGCTTTGAGATCGAGGGCGAGAATCCGCCGCGCAACCGCCTTGAGCGGTGGGGCCGAGCCGTGCTGCAGGCCGGAAAGAAAAAGCTGACGCTCGATGAAATCGTGCGTCTACACGCCGTGCTTATCGAGGACACGCGCTTTACGAGGGCAGGCCTGCGCCTAGACGGTGTCTTCGTGGGGGAGCGCGATCACGAAGGCGATCCGCTGCCGGAATTCGTCGGCGCGCGCCCGCAGGATTTGCAGACGCTGATGGCCGGAATGATCGCCGCGAACGAGCGCATGCACGGCGGAGAACTCGACTCCGTGCTCCAGGCGGCCGCGACCGCGTTCGGCTTCGTCTACATCCACCCGTTCCAGGACGGCAACGGGCGGCTGCATCGCTGCCTGATTCATCACGTCCTGGCGGAGCGGAAATTCACGCCGCCGGGGATGGTGTTCCCGGTCTCGCCCGTGATGCTCGACCGCATCGACACCTACCGCGACACGCTGCGTGCGCATTCGGGTCCGCTGATGGACTACATCGAATGGCGGCCGACGCCCGAGCGGAATGTCGAGGTGCAGAACGACACGGCCGACCTTTACCGTTATTTCGACTGCACAGGGGCGGCGGAGTTTCTCTATGCCTGCGTCGCGCAGGCGGTCGACAAGGACCTGCCGCGGGAGATCAACTTCCTCCGCCGAAACGACGAGGCGATGCGGCGCATTATGAACGCGGTCGAGATGCCGGACAGGATGGCGGAGAACCTGGTCAGGTTCATCCGCCTGAACGAAGGCAGGCTGGGCCGCAAGCGGCGCGAGGGCGAATTCGCAAAGCTGGCCGACGATGAGGTGGCGTCGATCGAGGCCATCGTGCGGGAAGCGTTTGAGGGAGACGAGGGCCAGTAGAACGGCTCTGAACACCGTTGGAGCAAAGCACTGGAGAAGCAGGTCACTTCGCCGCCTCTGCGAACAACCGTCCATATTCGCCGTAGCCTTCCGCGGCGAGCTGGTTCGCCGGGATAAAGCGCATGGCTGCCGAGTTCATGCAGTAGCGCAGTCCAGTTGGCTCGGGGCCATCATCGAAGACGTGGCCGAGGTGTGAGTCCGCGTGCGCCGAGCGAACTTCGGTGCGATCCATGCCGATCGAGTTGTCGGTGCGCGTCACGACATTGGCCGGCACGAGCGGTTTCGTGAAACTGGGCCATCCGGTCCCCGACTCGAACTTGTCGAGAGAGCTGAAGAGTGGTTCGCCGGACACCACATCGACGTAGATGCCCGGCTCGTGGTTGTCCCAGTACTGGTTGCGAAAGGGTAGTTCGGTGTCGTCGTGCTGCGTGACCGAATACTGGATCGGAGTCAGGCGCTGCTTCAGCTCCGCATCGGCGGGCTTGCGCCACGCGGAGAAGTCGTGAGCATTGCCAACGGGGCGGGCGGCGGCAGTGTGTTCGTGCGCGGCTTCATCGAGCAGCGTCGCGACGACTTGTTCTTCCTGGTCGTACGCGCCCTCGCCGAAGAAGTGATAGCGAATCCGGCCATGCGTATCCACGATGTAGATGGCCGGCCAGTACTCGTTGCTGAACGCATTCCAGATCCGGTTGTTGCCATCGATGGCGACCGGGTAGACAACGCCGAGCTCGTGGACGGCATTGCGCAGGTTGGATTCGACGCGCTCGTGCTCCAGCTCCGGCGTATGCACGCCGACGACGACCACGCCGCGATCGCGGAACTTGGCTTCGAGCGCCTTGACGTGCGGCAAGGCGGCGAGGCAATTGCTGCACGAGAACGCCCAGAAATCCACGACCACCACGTGGCCGCGCAGCCCCGCCGCCGTGAGCGCCGGCGAGTTGATCCAGCCAGTGTTGCCATCGAAACCGGGGAATGGGCCTTCGTCCTTGAGCGGCGCCGCGGTGTGCGCGCCCAAGTGCGCCGGCGGTGCTGCCGAATGCGAGCGAGTCGCGACGAGGGCCAACCCACCGCCGGCAGTCAGTGTGGTGGCCGCGAGCAGCGAGATGATACGGATCATGGAAATTCTCCTGATGAGGCGGCTTCTTGCGGTGCCGCCGGCTGGCTCTCTGGGATCGAGTCCGCCGGCGTCACCAAATATGCCGCTGTCACCGTGCCGGTTCCCAGGCTCCGTCGCGCCGTGTGAGTTCTGCTGTCTCTGGGGCCTTCAGTAGCCCCGGAATCTGGGGAGGTCCGCCCGGTGCCGCTCCGCGAACTCCTCATAAAGATGCGCGTCGGTGTAGTCCTCGATCGCCGCGATCCGGCCGTCGCGAAAGCGCAGGACGCAGTACGTGCGCTGGTCGATCACATCGGAGGGGTCGGACTTGAGCCAACTCTTCTCGTGGATCTCGACGACGACACGGTCATCACCCGGCGCCGACCAGTCGCGTCTCAATTCCTCGTAGCCCCAGTCGGCAGCGCCGAGGCCGAACTCGCGATTCGCGAAGGCCCCGACGACAGCCTCGCGGCCGCGCCACAGGCCGCCGATCGGCGGCGCGCCGGCCACCCAGTAGCTCACGTCGTCGGTCAGGTACTCGCCCAACTCATCCATGCGCCCGGCGAAGAGCGCGCGCTCGTAGGCGTGACCCGTTTCGAGACGAGCGGCGGCGCTACCTGACGCATCCGGCGTAATGCCGGGCGCACTGCCGGGCGCACTGCCGGGCGCACTGCCGGCGCGGGAATCAGCCATCGTGCATTGCCATGCTGTCGGCCACCGGATTGGCTTTGCGGCCGGCGCGTTCCATCGGTTCCATCTTGGAGCCCCGAGTGGCATCGACCATCCGCCACGTGGCGATGCCGCGGGCTACCAGCTCGTGCGCCGCTTCCCTCAGCCCTTCGCTCATCTTCACCACCTTGACGTTGTTCTGCATATCCTCGGCATCCCAACCGCGCGAATGCGCGATGAACGGGAACGGCGGGAACACAAAGCCCAGCTCCGACCAGAACGTCAGCATCGATCCGGCGACCGCCTGGATGTTGTCCTGGCCACCCGTGATGATGAACGCGGCGACTTTGTGGTGGATCAGGACGCGATTGTTGATCGTCACCTGGTTCTGCACGCAGTTCAATCGTTCCGCCATCTTGAAGTACAGCGATGAGGCATTCCCCCAGCGGATCGGCGTCGCGATGAGCACGACATCGGCCCAGTGCACGAGGCCTTCGTAGACTGGTGTGAGCTGGTCGGCCGGGTCGCGCTCCGTAATCGCGCAGGGCCACGTGCAGGCGCGGGCGGCTTTCGAGTAATTCCCTTCGCAGTGCCGGAACGCGAGCTCGCGCAGACGGAGGCACTGCGTGTCGGCGCCGGCCGCCGCGGCGTGCGAGAGTGCCTCATCCAGCAGCGCGTCGGAAGTGGAATAACGCGGATTGCCATCATCCATGCCGGTGGTGGACAATCCGAGCACGCGAACCGGCGCCCCCGGTGGCTTGGGATGCTCATCGAGCAGAAGCGATCTCTTGTGCGGGATGAGGTGTCGCGGCATCGCGGGCGGTGTGCGGACGTACACGCCGTCAGGCCGCTCCTCGACCGAGAACACCGGCACCTGCTCCTCGTCGTATCCCTGCGGGCCTCGTCCCGTGATCACGCTGTACTCCCACGCATGCCACGGGCACATCACGAACTCGCCGTGCAGCCGGCCTTCGGCGAGCGGGCCCCCTCGGTGGTTGCAGCGATTGGAGATGGCGCGCAGCCGACCGTCGTACAGGAAGATCGCGACCTGGTGGCTCCCGGCCGTCACGGCAACCGGCGCCGCCGCCCGCAACTCGTCGCCTGTGGCCACCCGGTGCCACGCCTCGCTGGAGTCGCTCATGGGGTGAAGGTGCGGGCGGCACCGGCAGTGTGCAAGTTGACGTCTGCCGCATCGCGGTATTACGTCTCTCCCCGGTTCCTTCCGCGGCGCGGCCGGGCTGCACATTCCGTACTCAGGACGCCATGACTGCCGATTCCGTGTTGCCTGCTGGGTTGCCTGCCGGGCAGGATTTCGAGACGCTCCTGGCTCCGGTCCTGAGCCAGGCGTACGGGTACGCCCTCAGCCTCACGCGCAACCAGGCGGACGCCGAGGATCTCGTCCAGGACGCGACGTTTCAGGCGTGGAAGGGGTTTCGGACGTTTCAGGCTGGTGCGCCATTCAAGCCGTGGTTCTTCCGGGTTCTGACCAACTGTCACCGCATGACGTGGCGGGCTCGCGCGCGGCGGCTCGTGACCGTCGACATGGGTGATGCGCCCGACCTCTTTCTCTACAACACGTTCAAAGCGGCGGACCTGCCGGTCGCGGGAGACGATCCCGCCGGCCGTCTCATGAGCAACCTTTCACGCGAGGCGGTACAGGCGGCGCTCCGCAAGCTGCCGGAAGAGTATCAACTCGTGGCGGGGCTCTACTTCATCGAAGACCTGTCGTATGAAGCGATCGCTGCCATGGTCGATGTGCCGCCCGGGACCGTGCGGAGCCGGTTGCACCGGGCCCGCAAGCTGCTGCAGCAGCGGTTGTGGCGTGTGGCGGAGGACGAAGGCATCGTCAGCCGCGTGCGCGTCGCGATCCCGAAGCGCGGCCTCGACCGCGCCGGATGCGAAGTCGCGTTCCGCCGTCTCGACGACTACGTCGACCGCGAACTGGCGGAAGCCGAGATGAAACTCGTGCGCGATCACCTCGAGGTGTGCGCGCTCTGCTCGGCGGAGTTCGCATTCGAGGCCAGCGTGATCCGCGACGTGCGTGTGAAGCTCCAGCGCATCGACGTGCCGCAGGGTTTCCGTTCGCGGGTGGCGAAACGGTTGGCCGCGCGCGCAGCGAAACCGGACTAGGACCACCGCACTCAGCAACCACACCCACGGTCGTTCACCCCTGGGACGTGGTCATCCGCCCCAGGGGCCACGCGGGACGGGCGCGGCCGGCCTAGGATTCCGCAAGGGCCGGCTCGTTGGCCGGTTCGCTACCTGAACGGAGCGTGCATCGGGTGTTCACACAGCCATTTCGCCGGTCTCGGGGCCGGTTGCTTCATCGTTTGCTCCATCGGTTGGTTGAGCGGTCGCTTCGCGGGATGCCGCCGCTGCGCGTCCTGGCGTGCGCGAGCGGCTCTTTCCTGATATCGGCGGGGTCAGTAGCCGCCGGGCAAAGTGCGGCGCAGAACCCGGCGCCGGCCGCGGTGGGCGATACGGCTCACGCGACCACGGCCGGGATGCCTGAGGGAATGCCCGCCGCGGGTTCGTATTCCTATACGCTGGTGCCGGATTCGAGTGACGACATCAAGGCGGCGATCAACACGACAGTTTCGCCGATGAACTTCATCATTCGTGGCATCGCGAGGGGACGCCTCACCAAGGTCAATCCTCTCCCCCACGGTGTTCGGTTGCAGCTGGCGGCGGACACTGTGAGCGTGGCGTTCGACAATGGCGACCCCGTGGTGACGCCGTCGGACGGGGCGGTCGTGCCCTGGTACAATGCCCTCGCCAAGGAGACCGACAAGGCGCACGTCGCGATCGCTGGCGACACGCTGCGGGAGACGATCTCCGCATCCGACGGGGACCGGGAGAACGCGATCTCGTTCAGCGATGGCGGCGCTCGCCTGCACCTCCGGGTGACTGTGACGAGCCACAGGCTCCCCAAGCCGCTGGTCTACCAGTTGCTCTTCCGCCGGGACTCGGCCGGGTAACCAGCGGTAGCGACCGGAAGCTTCGCCGGCCGGCCCCGGCCGGCACGCAGCGCGACCGGCACCGCGATGGCGCCGGTTGGCACCGTCCCCGCGCCGGGCGATTTGTGCGGTCGCCCTGACTCCGTGAGATTACTCTCCGTTGTCCGGACGCGTCTCGACTGGCGCGCCGGGGATGGGTTGGCTGACCCTGGACTGGACTCATGGACCTCGGACTCACGAAGAGAGTGGCGCTGGTCACCGGCGCCTCGTCGGGGCTTGGACTCGCCATCGCACGGGAGCTGGCGGCCGAAGGTGCGGCGGTCGCGCTGGTCGCGCGGCGGGCCGCGGATCTCGAGCAGCATGCGCGCGAGATTGTTGCTGCGGGCGGCCGGGCGCTGGCGATCGCCGGCGATGTGACGGTCGCCGGCGCCGCGGAGCAGTTCGTACGGGCCACGGAAGCCGCACTCGGTCCGATCGACATCCTGGTCGCGAACGCGGGCGGGCCGCCATCGACGACGTTCGACACCACGACCGACGCGCAGTACCGGGCTGCGATCGAGCTCAATCTCCTGTCGTCGATTCACCTAGCGCAGGCGTGCGTCCCGGGGATGCGGGCACGGCATTGGGGACGAGTCATTTTCCTTACCTCCATGGCCGCGAAGCAGCCCGTACCCGGGCTGATCCTGTCCAACACGGCGCGCAGCGGACTCCTCGGCTTCGCCAAGACGCTGTCGAACGAGGTGGCGAAGGACGGGGTGCTGGTCAACACCGTGCTGCCCGGCCATTTCGATACGGCGCGGGCGACGGAGCTGGCGTCAATGCGAGCCGCGCGCGAGAAACGCTCCGTGGATGACATCCTCCAGCATCGCGCCAGCGGCATCCCACTCGGCCGCGCCGGCGACCCGCGGGAGATGGCGGCGGTCGTCGCGTTCCTCGCTTCTGCCAGAGCCAGCTTTGTGACCGGAACCGCGATTCAGGTCGACGGCGGCTCGATCCAAACCCTGGTCTAGGCCGTCGTATGATGGAACACCATTTCGTGATCGCCGACGTCTTCACGGCGAATCCGTTCGGCGGAAATCAACTCGCGGTGTTTCCTGACGCGCGCGGGATGTCGGATCGCGCGATGCAGGCGCTCACGCGGGAGTTCAATTTCGCCGAAAGCACATTCGTACTACCGGCCAGGAATCCCGCCCACGCGCGGCGGGTGCGCATCTTCACGCCGGGCGCGGAGGTCCCGTTCGCCGGACATCCCACCGTTGGAACAGCGGCGGTGCTGGCCCGCCTCGGAATGGTCGAGACGCCGGGTGGCAAGGCCACCATCGTGCTGGAAGAGGGCATCGGACCGGTGCCGGTCGAAGTACAGCTCGACGGCAAGGCGGTGATGACCCGCTTCTCTCTCGAGGGTCCCGGGGAGCGTGCCGCGTCGGCCCCTCGTCCTGCCGATGCCGCTGCGGCGCTCTCCCTTCCGCCCACCGGGGTGACCGACACGTGGTTCGCGAGCTACGGACTGCCGTTCTGTTTCATCAAGCTGACTGACAAGGTGATGGTCGATCGCAGCGTGCTCGATCGTTCCGCCTGGAGCGCCGCGTTCGGCCGGGCGTGGGCGTCGAACCTGTTCCTGTTCGCGGACGACGCGGCGACCGGCGAGAACGTCTACGCGCGCATGTTCGCGCCGTCGCTTGGCATCGCCGAGGATGCCGCCACGGGATCGGCGGCGGCTGCCCTGGCCGGAAGTCTGGCCGAGACATCGCCGCAGCGGACGGGGGAATTCGCCTGGCGCATCGAGCAGGGCGTCGCGATGGGGCGACCGAGCCTGATTCTGGCATCGGCGGAAAAACGTGACGGTAAGGTGCTGCGCGTACGGGTCGGTGGTACGACCGTGATCGTCGGCGACGGGCACATGACCACTCCTGACAGCTACTGATCGCCGTCCGAGTTTGTCGTCCTAGGCCGAGGGCACGCCGCCCGCGAGAATGGCCGCCAGCTTGGCCATGTCGATGTTGGCGCCAGACACCACGCATACGATCGACCGCCCGGTGACGTTTCCGGACATGGCTGCCGCGACGGATGTGGCACCGGCGCCCTCCGCGACAATGTGTGCTCGCTCGGCCAGGACGCGCACAGCCGCCGCAATCTGTTCGACACTGCTCACGATACTGCCACTCAGGAGCGTGCTGGCGAGCGGCCACATCTCGGCCAGTACGCTCCGTCCGCCGATCCCGTCGACAAAACTCGGGCGGTAGTCGATCTGGACCGCATGGCCCGCGCGCAGCGACGCGGCGAGCGGTGCGGCCGTCTCGACCTCGCAGGCGATGACGCGCGCGGCGGAGCCGCTCGCGCGGAGCCCCAAGGCGATGCCGCAGGAGAGACCGCCGCCGCCATAAGGCACGAGGACCGTATCGACGTCCGGCACATCCTCGAGGATCTCGAGCGCGACGGTCGCATTGCCGGTGATGACGGCGGGATCGGATACGGGATGAACGAACAGGCCCTCGAGGCCTGGATAGGCATGCTCGACCAGCACCTGCCACCAGCGCTCGAACGGCACGCGAATGACCGTCGCGCCGAGGCGCTCGACGGCGGCGATCTTGGCATCCGGCGCGTGGCCGGGCACGATGACCGTGCAGGGCACGCGGAGCTCGCGAGCGCACCACGCCACACCTTGCGCCATGTTGCCGGCGCTGGCGGTATACACACCGCGGGCGAGCAGCTCCGGCGCCGCCGCGGTCATTGCCGCGCCAGCCCCGCGGATCTTGAACGACCCGATGGGCTGCAGCGTTTCGAGCTTGAGGCCGACCTCCATCTGAGCGCCGGGCAGCGCGAGCCGCACGAGGGGTGTGCGGAGCGCGATCCCGCGCAGCCGGCGGCGGGCGTCCTCTATTTCGTCGAGCGAGAGCGCGTGGGGCATCCGGTCGCAGTCTGGCTACGACGATTCCAGGAAGCGCTCGACGGCGGGCCAGACGATCTTCGGCTGTTCCACGTAGGCGAAGTGGGCCGCGCCGGGCACGCGCAGGAGCTGGGCGTGAGGGAGTGACGTCGTCCACTCCTCGACCAGATCCATGGGGATGGCATCCTGTTCGCCGTGCACCACGAGCACCGGCATCTGGAGGTTGCGTAGTCGAGCGCGCAGGTCCCAGTCGCCGTACGACGCCATGACGACGCGGTTCGTGACGGTCAAGCCGTAGCGGATGCCGGCCGGATCGGAGGCACAGAGGTCCGAGCGGATCGATGAGAGCGTCCGATCCGGTTCGGCGAGGCGCGGCCGAAGCGCGATCGCCCACAGGTCGTGGCATGCCTGGCGCGCATCGGCGGACGTATCGGCGAGCCGGCGGTTCGCGGCGGAGAGACGTGCCTGCTGCGTACTGTCGAGGCGTGACGCCATCGTTTTGCCGAAGCGCGTCCAGAAGTCGCCGCGCCGGGGGGGCACCGGGTCGAAGAACACCATCCGCCGCACCGGATCGGGGTGTGCGAGCGCGTAGGTCGCCGCGAGCAGTGGGCCGTATGAGTGGGCGACGAGGGTGACATGAGCCAGTCCGAAGTACTGGCGGACGGCGTCGAGGTCGGCGATCTGCTGTTCTGCGCCGAGCCGCGTGGTGTCGGCGGGAAGCGTGGACCGGCCCGTTCCCCGCTGGTCGTAGAAGATCACCACGTGATGCTCGGCGAGCGGCACGAAGTCGCCGGCAATGCTTTCGAGATCGACACCGGGCCCGCCGTGGATGGCGATCACGGTGTCGCTGCCGTGCCCGATCACGCGATAGTACAGGCGTATCGAGTCCGCCGTGGTGATCCAGCCTTGGTGCGCGCGGGGCGGCGGCGTGGTGCCAGCCATCGTGGTGCCAGCCATCGTGGTACCAGCCATCGTGGTACCATCCATCGTGGTGGCGGCCATCGTGGCGAGCGTCATCAGGACCGTGGCGGCACCCGCCGCCGCCATCGTCGCGCTGTTCCGGCGGCGGCTGCTCATTCGATGGGGATGCGGCTCGCGTTGGCGGCGAGCCATTGGGCCAGCGTCTGCAGGGAGGGATTGAGCGAGCGCGCCAGAGCGACGTCGCGCGTCTCGGCGAAGTGCGACTCGAACTCGGCGTAGAACTGGAACATGTTGCCGAGATCCGCGGCGCCCGGAAATCCGAATCCGCGGAACGCGGCCGGCGTCACCGGGTTGTAGCGCACCTCGCGGCCGAGTGCTGCGGCGAGCGCGGCGGCGATCTGAGTGCCGGTGAGCAGCTCGCTGGCGATACCGATCGTCTTGCCGACGAATTCCTGACCCCGCTTGAAGATCCCGTACGCACATTTCCCGATGTCTTCCGCCACGATGCCGGCGATCTTCTTGTCTCCCATCGGCAGCGTGAACACCAGCGTGCCGTCGGGGCCCTTCTTCGGTGCCATGCCGATCAGGTTGTCCCAGTAGAACGTGGTCAGCAGGTTGGTGACCGGAAGACCCTTGAAGAACTGATCGGCCTCTCCCTTCGCGTCGAAGTGCGGCACCTTGTAGCGGCCCATGAGCGTCGGCATGCGCGTATCAGCGACGGGCACCCAGCGGCGCGTATCTTCGAGCGTGGACCAGATCACATGCTGGACCCCCGCGGTCCGGGCGGCGCCGGCCATCGCCTTGGCGTGCGCGTTTTCCTTTTCGGGGGAGAAGTGATCCCAGAAGAACGTCACGCAGAAGGCGCCGTACGCGCCGTGGAACGCATCCTTGACGCTGTCCCGGTCGTCGAGGTTCGCGCTGACGACTTCGGCGCCCAGGCGTTCCAGCGCCTTGGCCTTGGGGGATTTCACATCCCGTGTCAACGCTCGAGCGACGTAGTCACCACTTTTGTCACTCAGGATCGCGCGAACCAGGCCGCCGCCTTGGGCGCCGGTCGCACCGGCCACCGCGATGATCTTCTTCTGCGACATCGGTACTCCGGATTGGGCGTTCGTTGCTCGCCGTCACCGCGACGGATGGTCCGCTGGTGTGCTGGACCGTGAATAATAGGGCGAATTCCATGGCAGGGGTACGCGGCCGGTGCCCGCCGGCACTCGCGGCCCAGCGCAGTCCGCGTTCATCTTTCGCCAGCGTGTCGTGTGGCATCCGCGGCTACCCGACGGCCGCTCTCCTCTGATCCCGCTCCCATGACAGGCGTCCTCGGCATTCATCACGTCACGGCGATCGCCGCCGATCCCCAGCGCAACCTGGACTTCTACGTGGGTCTGCTCGGGCTGCGCTTCGTCAAGCGCACCGTCAATTTCGACGATCCGCAGACCTACCATTTCTACTTTGCCGACGAGACGGGCACGCCGGGCAGCGTGATGACCTTCTTCCCGTGGCCGGGCGCGCATCGCGGGCGCCAGAGCACGGGGCAGGTCGCCGTGACCTCGTTCGCGGTATTGCCGCCGGCGCTCGGCTTCTGGGTGGCCCGGCTGGTGAGGCACAGCATTGCGTTCGAGGGACCAGCCAAGCGCGGGAGCGGCGCGGCCGCGGAGCAGGTGATCGCGTTTCGGGACCACGACGGCATGATGCTCGAGATCGTCGCGCACGCGAGTGCGGAGGCGCGTCCCGCGTGGGCCGGTGCTCCGGGCATCGGCGCCGATCAGGCGATCCGCGGATTCCACAGCGTCACGCTCTGGGAGGAGAAGCATGACGCGACGGAGCGGCTGCTCGTGGACACCCTGGGATTCCGGCCTGTGAGTGAAGAGCAGACGACGCGGCGGTATGCGGCCGGCGATGGCGGCGCCAGCACGCTGGTCAACGTGCGGGCCGCCGGCGGATTCCCTCGTGGGGCGGGCGGCGCCGGAATCGTGCACCACGTGGCGTTCCGCGCAGCAGATGATGCGGCGCAACTGTCGCTGCGCGAGCAAGTAATTGCCGCAGGGCCCACGCCGACGCCGGTGATCGACCGAACCTATTTCCATTCGGTGTACTTTCACGAGCCCGGCGGCGTGTTGTTCGAGATCGCCACCGACGGTCCCGGCTTCGCGATCGACGAGCCCAGGGAGCACCTCGGCGAGCGGCTGATGCTCCCAGCCCAATACGAGTCGTACCGGTCGCAGATCGAGGCCGTATTGCCGCCGATCCATCTCCCGGTCCCAGGCGCGGACATGGCGATCAGCAACGCGACCGGAGGCCCCGAAGATGTGAGCGGCGACGCGCTCGGCTTCGTGCACCGCTACGTGCCACCGGCCCCCGGCTCGGAGTATGCCGGCGGCACCACGCTGTTGTTGCTGCACGGGACCGGCGGCAACGAAGAAGACCTCATCCCGTTGGGCCGCGCGCTCGTGCTTGGTGCGGGACTCCTGAGTCCCCGGGGACAGGTATTGGAGCGCGGGATGCCGCGATTCTTCCGCCGGATCGCGGAAGGCGTGTTCGATCAGGAGGATCTCGCCCGGCGTACCACCGAGCTGGCCGAATTCGTCGCAGCGGCGGCGGCGACGTATGGCCTGGATCGCGATGGCATCGTAGCCGCCGGATTCTCCAATGGCGCCAACATCGCTGCGAGCCTGCTGCTGCGCCGCCCGGGTGTGCTGCGCGCCGCGGTGCTGCTGAGTCCAATGGTGCCGTTCGAGCCGGATCCCCTACCAGATCTCGCCGGAACGCCGGTGTTCATCGGGGCCGGGCGTGCGGATCCGATCGCGCCGCCGGCGGAGACCGAGCGCCTCGCGGACCTGCTGCGGCGCTGCGGCGCGGCGGTCACGGTCCAGTGGGAGCCCGGTGGTCACTCGATCAGCGATCGTGAGGTGGCGGCCGCTCGTACGTGGCTGGAGCGAGTACTCACGAGCGCCACGCCGGGAGTCTGAGACGCCGGTGACTGCACCGGGCAGGTCTCCCCCGGGGAAAAAAACAGGGGGCCCGTCTCGGGGCCCCCTCTGTCTCACCGACTCCGTCCGGCTCTTAGCGCCGGGCGACGTAGGCAGTCACTTCCATCGTGACTTCTACGACTTCGAATTCAGGCTTGGTCCACATCTGGCGCTCCGTAGAAAGGGACGGACCCGGGTGGGTCGATAATGCCGATGGACACTCACTGCTCAACCGGCTGTGCGCCCTATAAGCACCCGCCGTGCCAGCGTCCCGGCAAACGTTCGTGTGCGCATAACTCGTTGCTGGTTAGTGGATTATGCGTTGCCTGCCGACCTCATACCTGAGCGCCTTCGGCGCATTTCGTTGCGTCATTTGCCCAAAGAGTGGGTGAAATAACCCACCCCCACCCAACTTGGTCTATCCTGCGATCCCGAATTTCTTTAACCGATAGCGGAGGGTGTCGCGGCTGATGCCCAATCGCTGGGCGGCTTTCGTCTGGTTGCCGCCCGCGTCGCGCATTGCCTGCTCGATCACCGCTTTCTCCCATTGGGGGAGATCGCCGGCGCCGGAGGGAATGCCGACGCCGCCAGCCTGTGCGCCGCCGTTCGGCCCCGGGGGGATCGCGTCAACTTGGGTGACCGTGGTGCCGATCGCCGCCGGCTCGCTGAGCGAGAGATGGTCCGCGTCCAGCACCGGGCCGTGACTCCAGAGCACGGCGCGCTCGATCACGTGACTCAGCTCACGCACGTTGCCGGGCCAGGGATACGACAACAGCGACTCGCGGGCGCGAGGACTGATCTCGCGCACGTCCTTGCCGTACTTGGCGCCGAACTGGTGCAGGAACTGCTCGGCCAACAGCAAGACGTCGTCGTCGCGCTCGCGCAGCGGTGGCAACCGGAGCAGGATGACCGCGAGCCGGAAATACAGATCTTTCCGAAACGTGCCGCGCTGGGCTTCGCGCTCCAGGTCGCGATTGGTGGCCGAGAAGATCCGCGTGTCGATCTTGCGGTCACGGACTCCGCCCACGCGGCGGATGACCCGGTCTTCAATCGCGCGCAGCAGCTTCCCTTGCAGCGACAGCTCGATATCGCCGACTTCGTCGAGGAAGAGGTAGCCGCCTTCGGCCGCTTCGAAGAGCCCGATCTTCGATTCCTTCGCGTCCGTGAACGCGCCGCGTTCGTGGCCGAAAAGTTCCGCCTCCATCAGCGTTCCGGGCAGCGCCGTGCAGTTCACCTCAATGAACGGCCTCGTGGAGCGTGGTCCCGCGGCGTGGATGCTGCGTGCGAGCAGGCCCTTGCCGGTTCCGGTTTCCCCGGTGATGAGGACCGGCGGCACATCATCCAGTGCGGCGATTTGCCTGGCGCGATCGAGCACCGCCTGCATCGCCGGCGACTGGCCGGCGATCTCCGCGAAGCGGAGTTCGGGCGTACCGCGGCGCCTGTAGTACGACAACTCCTGCTTGAGGCGCGACGACTCGCGTGCCCGGTCAGTGAGCAACTTGAGCTCGTCCAGATCGACCGGCTTCTTCAGGTAGTCGAAGGCGCCGAGCTTGACCGCTTCCACGGCCCCTTCGATCGTGCCGTAGGCGGTCATCATGATGACCGGAACGGCCGCATCGAACTCCCGGATCCGGCGCAGCAGTTCGATGCCGTTCATCCCGGGCAGGCGTACATCGGCGAAGATCACATCCGGCCGCACGCGCTCCAACTGCTCGAGCGCCTGTTCGCCGCTTCCTGCGACCTCGGCGTCGTAGCCGGAATCGATCAGAAACGCCTTGATCGACCGCGCAAGCGTGCGCTCGTCATCGACGATCAGGACCGTGGATGCGCTCATGCGGCCGGGCTCAGGGGGATCTCGCGGATGACGGACTGCCGGCACCACGCGCCGCGTTGGCATCATCGTCGTCCACCGCGGCGGGCAGCAGGAGCCGAATAGTAGTGCCTTCGCCGGGTGCGCTCACGATGGCGACCGCGCCCCCGTTCTGCTCGATGAATCGCTTCGCGACCGCGAGTCCGAGGCCGGTGCCTTCGGGGCGCGTCGTGAAGAACGGATCGAACACCGATGGCATCACGTGTTCTGGAATGCCGGCGCCGGTATCGGCGATCTCGATCACGACGGCCGGCGCGTCGCCGGTTCCGGCCGCGGAGGCGGTGATGCGCAGCTTGCCGCCGCCGGGCATGGCGTCGAGCGCGTTGGATACGACCTCCACGAGCGCCTGTTCCACTTGCATCGGGTCGATGCGGACATCGGGAAGCCCGGGGCGGATCTGCACCTCGAGCGCGATGTGGCGCTCCTTCAGCAACTCGGTGAACGGCGGCATGAGATCGTCGACCAACCGGGCGACGCTCTCGCGTATCGGGTGTACGGGTGCGGGCCGCGAGAAGTTGAGCAAGTGGCTGACGCGCCGGTCGAGACGATCGACCTCGCCGATGATGACGGCGAGGTGTTCACGCGGGGCCGGGAGGTGCGCCTGGCGGAGTGCGAGCTGTGCGGCGGCGCGGAGACTTGCCAGCGGATTGCGAATGCCATGTGCAACGGCTGCCGCCATCTCGCCGATCGACGCCAGCCGCTCCGATTGCAGGAGCTGGGCCTGCGTCCGCTCGAGCTGTGCGACCTTGGCCTCGAGCTCGGTATTGAGCCGCTCCACGCCCGCGCGTGACTCGCGGAGGTGCTCCGTCATGATGGCGAACGACCGAGCGAGATCCCCGATCTCGTCCGGCGACCGCACCTCGATCGGATAGTCGAGCCTTCCCGTGCCGACGACGACCATTGCTTCGCGTAGCTGGCTGATCGGGCGCGCGAGGCTGCGCGAGATGAGCCACGACGCGATGAACGCCGTCGCGAGAGCCAGGATGAGAATGGCGACCACGGCGCGGTTCTCGGCGGTGACGATGGCCGCGAGGTTGGCGTACGCGCCGCGCACACTCGACTCGCGCGCCCGCCGGTAGATATCGCGGTTCAGGTTGTCCAGGATGGGCAGCAGCCGGTCGCGAATGTCCTGCTGGGCGAGCCGGTACGCATCTGTGTGACGGCCCGAATCGTACACCGCGAAGACGTGGACAGAGGCCAGACGGATCTGCTGCTGCACGTCGCGCACGTCGTTGGCGAGTCCCATCTCATTGGGGCGCAGCTCGGATCTCCAGCGTTGCAGCCAGTAGTCGATAACTTCGCCATTGAGATCGAATTCCTGGCGAGCGGTCGGATCCATCCCGGTCAGGTATCGCCAGACGGTTTCGGTCTGGTTGAACATCGCGGTTTCGAGCTCGCCGTACGTGCGCGACCGGGCGAGGTCTTCGCCAAGGGCCCGAAGCGCGGCCCGCTCGAGCAGATTGGTGCGGATCGCCTCACCCGCGACGAGGAGCGCGGGCAGGGCCATGAGCGAGAACCCCAGGAGCAGCTTGCGCTGGAACGTCATGGGGAGATTGGCCCGGTCTGGACGGAGTGAGTGCCGGCTGAGGTTACGCGCAGTCGCCACACGCAGCAAGGGCGTGTGGCAAGGGCGTGTGGCAGGGCTGTGTGGCGGGGCCGGGCCGAGCGGCCTAGAATCCACCGGTCAAACTCCCGCGGCCGTCTGATCGCCGGGGACGTCCACCCTTTTCGGAGCGTCCTGTCGTGTCCAGTCGCAGTATTGCCCGCGTCACGGAGCCTGGCGGTGCGTGCCGTGCCGTCGCCCGGCGCATCATCGTTGTGGCCGGGCTGCTCGCCCTTTCCGGGGCTCCAGCGGTGCTATCGGCCCAGGCGGCGCCCGCGTACGAAGTCGATATGGTGCGGTTTGCCGGCTTTCATGGGTTTCCCGTGGCCGAGCTGGTCAAGGGCGCCGACACGGCGCGCCGGACCGACCTGGTGTTCGTCATTGGGGTGCTCAAGGGCAACACCGGGCACACGGTGCTGCTCGACGCCGGATTCTACCGTCCGCAGTTTCTCGCGGCGTGGAAGCCGTTCGACTATCAACGTCCCTCTGACGCGATCGCCAAAGCCGGGGTGACTCCCGATGCCGTGACCGACATCATCATCTCGCACGTGCATTGGGACCACCTCGACGGGGCGGATCTGTTTCCCAATGCGCGCATCTGGATTCAGAAAGCCGAGTATGAGCACTACGTCGGTGCCGATGGTCTGCCGCTCGCCGAAGGAATCGACACGGTGGACGCCAAGATGCTGGCGCAGTTGCGTCGGGCCGGGCGCGTCCAGCTCGTCGACGGCGACGCGCGCGAAGTGATACCGGGGATCACCGTCTACACGGGCGGGCGGCACACGTACGCATCGCAGTATGCCGGGGTACGGACGGCGAAGGGCGTCGTGGTGCTGGCGTCCGACAACATGTATATGTTCGAGAATCTCGCCAAACACGCGCCGATCGGAGCGACGTTCTCCCCGGCCGATTCGGTGTCCAATCTGCAGGCACAGGACCGGATGCGCCGTATCGCATCGAGTCCGGGCCTCATCATCCCGGGCCACGACCCGCAGATATTCGTCCGGTTTCCGGTGCCGGGCAACGGGGTGGCCAGGATCGAGTGAGGCGACCGGTTCGCGCCGCCGCGGACAACGGTCGGCGGCGGCCGGGTGTCCAACGACCCATTGACGGGCGGGCCAGTCCAGCCCCGCCGTTCGTCTCACGATCCCACCCTGAGGAACCGCACTATGGAGCAGACATCCCGGTCAATGCAACGGTTTGCGCGGCGATGTGCCGTCGTAGTGGTGATGGCGGCTGGGTCATCCGGATTCGCGGGTGTCGCGCGGGCGCAGGACGTCCCGGATCGCTCGTCAGCGGTTGAAGTCCGCAAGCAGTACCTGCTCGATCTCGACACGCTCCAGTCCAAGTTTCTGGCGCTGGCCGAGGCGATTCCGGCCGAGAAGTACTCGTGGCGTCCGGCTCCTGGCGTGCGGTCCGTCGGCGAGGTGTTCATGCACGTCGCGAGCGAGTACTACGTGTACGCGCCGATGGCGTTCGGCGCCGCGCGGTCGACGGTCATCGCCAAGGGGCAGCCCGCCATGGATGCGTTCGAGAAGATGTCCACCAAGGACGACGTCCTCAAACACCTCAAAGAGGGGTTTGCGTACGCGCAGTCGGCGGTGAACGGCGTCGAACCCGCGGCGCTGGTCGGCTCCAGGAAACTGTTCGGCGGGAACTATACGATCATCGAGACGTCGCTCGGCATGGCTGCCGACATGCACGAGCATCTGGGGCAACTCATCGCCTACGCGAGGATGAACGGCATCAAGCCGCCCTGGTCCAAGTAGCGTCCTGCGGGCCGGGTCCTTCGGGGCCCGGCGTCCGGCGTCTGGCGTGACCGGCCGTCAGGCACTACAATTCGGCCGATGAAAACACGCGTTCTTCGGGGTCTCATCGGCATCACGCTTGCCGGCTTTGCGGTGATTGGCATGCCGGCCTGCAAGCAGGCGCATCGTGCTCAAAGGGCGCACGTCATCGAACCGCATGCGGCGCAGGCCGATACAGCCGCCTATGCGTGGCTGGCGCTCGTCGACTCCGGGAACGCCGACCAGAGTCTGGCGACCGCGTCTTCAGCCTTCCGGTCGCACACGCAGCCGGCTCAGTGGGCGCAGGGTCTCGCGAAGATCCGCACGCCGCTGGGTGCGGTCCTGAAACGCACCATGACGGCGGCGCAGCCCATGGCGACGGTGCGGGGCGGTCCCAAGGGCGACTTCGTCGGCATGCAGTTCACGACCGACTTCGCCAACAAGGCTGGTGCCGTGGAGACGGTCGCCGTCGTCCACGACACCGACGGCAAGTGGCACGTCGCACGGTACTCTATTCGCTGATCGTGCGGCGGCCGTGCCAGCCGCCGCGGCTCGGCGGGAGTTGTTGACGCCGGCGAAGCCGGCGGCGCCAGTGGGATAGCGCGCATCGCCTGCTCGTGCGGCAAGGCGCCGACGTTCGCGCGTGTGTCGCGATCCAACATTCCCGCACTCCCTTTTCCGAGATCATCGATGCCCCTTTCCGGCTGGCCGTCCCGCGTCGCGCGCGGCCCGGTGCGCAATCGGGTGTGCAATCGGGTGCGCAATCGGGTGCGCAATCTGGTGTGCGGTCTGGTCGTGCTGAGCGCGGCGGCGAGTGCGCAGGCCCAGCATCCCCATTACGACGTCATCATCACGCACGCGCGGATCGTCGACGGTACTGGCGCTCCGTGGTTCATCGGTGACATCGGAGTCAATGGCGACCGGATCGCCGCGATCGGCGACCTGCATGACGCGACGGCCACCACCCGGGCCGATGCGATGGGACTCGTCGCGTCGCCGGGGTTCATCGATGTGCAGGGCCAGTCCGAGTTCAACATCCTCGTGGACAACCGCGCGGCCAGCAAGATCACGCAGGGCGTCACGACGGAGATCACGGGAGAGGGGAGCTCGATCGCGCCCGCCAATGACCGCATGCTCAAGGAGCGGGCAGACGAGGCGGCCAAGTACGGGGTGACGTTGGACTGGCATACGCTGGCCGGCTACTTCCATCATTTCGACCGCACGAAGTCCGCCATCAACCTCGGCACCTTCGTCGGAGCCGGCAGCGTCCGCAACTTCGTCATCGGCGAGGCCAACCGCCCCGCGACCCCGGCGGAGCTCGATCAGATGCGGGACCTGGTCGCGCAAGCGATGCAGGACGGCGCGTGGGGCCTGAGCTCGGCCCTGCAATACATCCCCGACCAATACGCCTCGACCGATGAACTGGTCAGCCTGGCGACCGTCGCGCGGCAATACGGCGGTGTGTATTTCACGCACCAACGTTCGGAAGGCGACCGCATCTTCCCGTCGCTGGACGAGGTGTTCGCGATCTCGCAGCGAGCCGGCATCTCGGCGACCATCTGGCATCTCAAGACCGCCTATCGCGAGAACTTCGGCAAGATGCCCGAGGTGCTCCGGCGGATCGCGGCGGCCCGCGTACGCGGCGTCGACGTCGCGGCCAGCGTGTATCCCTACACTCGGGCGTCCAACGATCTCCCCGCCTGCTTTCCGCCGTGGGTCCTGGAAGGCGGAATGGACAAGATGGCGGAGCGTCTGGCGGACCCGGTCCAGCGTGCGCGGGCCAAGCGCGAGATGGATGCGGCGAACTCTCCGTGGGAGAACGAGTGGCGCGGCTCGGGCGGAGGCGCGGGCGTGGAACTCATCGAGGTCGTGAATCCCGCGCTGGCGAAGTACCAGGGGATGACGTTCGCGGAGATCGGGCGCGCGATGGGAAAGGACCCGCGAGACGCTGCCATGGACGTGGCGGTCGCTGACCACGGCGAGAGCCAGGTGGTGATCGACATCATGGCAGACTCCGACGTCCGGGCCGCGGTCTCGAGCCCCATCGTGACGTTCGGATCGGATTCTCCGGAACGGGGCGAGGATGGGCCGCTGAGCCATACCAAAGCCCATCCTCGCGCGTTCGGCACATTCCCGCGTGTGCTCGCCAAGTACGTGCGCCAGGAGCACACCATGCGGCTCGAAGAGGCGGTCCGCAAGATGACTTTACTCGCGGCGAGCCGGGTGGGGATCATGGATCGCGGCGTGTTGCGGCCGGGGATGATGGCCGACATCGCGGTCTTCGATCCGGCGACCATCCAGGACCTCGCGACCTTCACCGATCCTCTCAAATATTCGACGGGCGTCAAGGACGTCATTGTCAACGGCCGTTTCGTGGTGCTCGACAGCAAGATCACGGACGAGCGCCCGGGGCGCATTCTGCGGGGTCCGGGATATCACCCTGCATCGCAATAACGCCGATCTCGTTTCGGAGATGCCGGCGGACTCCAGAGAGCCCGTGGTTCTCGCCTGGAGCGGAGGCAAGGACAGCGCGCTGGCGCTCGACGCGCTGCGTGCTGCCGGAGAGGTTCGTGTGTGCGGACTGATCACGACCGTGACGACCGGGTACGAGCGGATCAGCATGCACGGAGTCCGCCGGACGTTGCTCGAGGCCCAGGCGGCCGCAGTGGGGCTGCCACTCATCGAGGCGCGCATCCCGATTCGCGCCTCGAACGACAGCTACGAGGCCGCGTTCGCGGCGGCGCTCGCACCCGTTCGCGCGGCTGGCGTGAAGCGCGTGGCCTTCGGCGACTTGTTTCTGTCCGACATCCGTGCCTACCGGGAGCGGCAGCTCGCCGCACTCGGCATGCGCGCGCTCTTTCCACTGTGGTTGCGCGATACCCCTGCACTGGCGAGAGAGTTCATCGACCGCGGGTTCGAGGCCGTGCTCGTGTGTGTGGAGCCTGCGAAGATCGCCCCGTCGTTCGCCGGGCGCGCGTTCGATTCGCAATTGCTGCACGATCTGCCCGGCGGCGCCGACCCGTGCGGCGAGAACGGTGAGTTCCACACCTTCGTGTTCAACGGTCCCGGGTTCACCCGGCCCGTGCCCGTCGTCGTTGGCCCGGTGGTGGAGCGCGACGGATTCGTATTCTGCGACCTGACGCCCGGACCGGAGTTGGAGCCCGCCACGCCGGCAGGCACCCAGGGCCGGCCCTAGCTGTCCAACGGCGGTGCTGCCACCAGTTCGCAGGCAACTATTGTGTCGCAGCACCCGGTCAGAACATTTACGCGTTCCTCGGGGTTGAACCCCGGCGGGCCGGGACCTGAGCGGCGCCGCTGAAACGCATTGTGATCGGGTCGCGTAGGGCAGTGTCGAGGCCGGCGGCTGCCGAAAAACTCTGGACCAGGGGAACAACGTGGAACTGGTGATCGAAGGGCTATCCAAGACCTACGACAATGGCGTGCGAGCCCTCCGGGACGTCACATTGACCGTCGCGCCCGGGATGTTCGGGCTGCTCGGTCCCAACGGGGCGGGCAAGTCCACCCTGATGCGCACGATCGCGACGCTCCAGCGGCCTGACTCGGGCGCGATCCGCCTGGGATCCATCGATGTGCTGGCGCAGCCGGCCGAGGTACGCAAGCACCTCGGGTATCTGCCGCAGGAGTTCGGGCTGTATCCCAACCAGTCCGCCGAGACCGTTCTCGATCATTTCGCGGAGCTGAAGGGCGTCACGGTGAGAGGTGAGCGCCGCGATCTGGTGCAGGCGTTGTTGCAGCAGACGAATCTGTACGACGTGCGGAGCAAGAAAGTCGGCGGATTCTCTGGCGGGATGAAGCAGCGTCTCGGGATTGCGATCGCGTTAGCCGGGAGCCCGACGCTGCTGATCGTCGATGAGCCGACCGCGGGTCTCGATCCGACCGAGCGTCGCCGGTTTCTCAATCTGCTGGGCGAGATCGGCCAGGACGTGATCGTCATCCTGTCGACGCACATCGTCGACGACGTTCGTGAGCTGTGTCACCGGATGGCGATCATCAATGAGGGCGCGGTGGTGCTGACGGGCGATCCCGCGGCGGTCATCGAAGAGCTGCGCGGCCGGGTGTGGCGGCGCGCGGTGCCGAGGGCGGATCTCGCCGCGTTGTCTTCGCAGTACGATGTGATCTCGACCCGTCTGGTCGCCGGCACCCCGATGGTGCACGTATTCAGCGACACCGATCCAGGAAACGGGTTCACGCCGATCGATGCCGGATTGGAGGACGTGTACTTCCATCGTCTGGGCGCCCAGGCCGTGACCGCCTAACCATGATCCCGGGCCGCCGCACGGACCCTTCCCGCGCCGGTCTGTCCACTCCCGTCATCCGAGGCTTTCGCCGTGTTCTGGACCGTCTTCCGATTTGAACTCGACTACCATAGGCGCCGGCCGAGCACGTATCTGTTCTTCGCCACGCTGTTCCTGATGACGTTTTTCGCGATGGCTTCGGACGCCTTCCTGATCTTCGACGACCAGGGACAGGTGATGAAGAACGCGCCGATCGTTCTGGCGCAGACGATGGCGGTCATATGCGCGATCGGCCAGACCATCACGACGGCCCTGATGGGTACGGCGATCCTCCGCGACGTGCAGCTCAAGTCTCACGAGCTGGTCTTCACCACGCGTGTCACCCGGAACGGCTACCTGGCGGGCCGATTTGCCGGTGCGTGTGTGGTCATGCTTTTGATCTATCTCGCCCTGCCCCTGGGTTCTCTGGTGGGGACATGGATGCCCTGGGTCGATCACGACAGGCTACAACAGTTCCGGCTGATGAGTTATCTCCGACCCTTCCTCATCATCGTCGTTCCCAACATCCTGTTTGTGAGCGCTCTGTTCTTCACCGTTGGTGCCATTACGCGCAATCTGCTGGCGATCTACGTCCAGGGAGTCGCGCTCCTCGCCGTGTGGGCGATTTCGCAGAACATCCTGCGCGATCTCGACAAACGACTGCTCGGCGCGATCGTGGATCCGTTCGCCCTCTCCACGACCGGTTTGGTGACCCGCTACTGGACGGTGGCTGACAAGAACATGCGGGACATCACGCTCACCGGCCCACTGCTGTGGAACCGCGTCCTCTGGATCGGCCTCGCGGCCGTCGTCTTGGGGATCGCGTTCATGGCCGTTCGGCTGGAAGTTGAAGCGCAGCCGCTCTTGCCCGCCTGGCTGCGCCGACGCCGGCGGCCGGCCCCGATTCCGGCTTCCATGCCGTACCCGGCGGCGAGCCGATTCGGGAGCTTGACCCTCCCGCCTGCCCGCTTGCATTTCGACCCGCGCGCGCGTTTCCAGCAGATGATGAGTCTGTGCCGGTTCTTTTTCGCGTCGATCGTACGCGAGCCCGTATTCCTGGCGATTGCCATCATTGCCAGTATCAACGTCAGTCTGGGAGCCTGGAACGTCGATCGCCTGTACGGAACCCCCATCTGGCCAGTCACGGCGGAGATGATCGGCTTTCTCAATGGTGGTCTGGCCCTGTTCACCATCATTCTGACGACGATATACGCCGGCGAGCTGGTGTGGCGCGAGCGCCAATTGCGAGCTGACGGCGCGACCGACGCACTGCCAGTCCCGACGTCAGTGGTGGTCGGCGGCAAGATCCTGGGTTTTCTCGGCGCGATGGCTGTGATGCTCCTGGTCGCAATGCTGGCGACGGTGGGCGTGCAGACGGCGAAGGGGTATCACCACTACGAGTTTCCGCTGTACCTGCAGGCGCTCCTGGGCGTGGTGTGGCCAACCACTGTCGAACTCACGGCGCTCGCATTGCTGGTGCACACCCTCGTGAACAACAAGTACGTCGGACACGTCGTCATGATCGTGTTCTACGTGCTGACGGCGGTGCTCGGTACGTGGGGGTTCGAGCGCGTGCTGTACCAGTATGGCCAGGCGCCCACGTTCATCTACTCCGACATGAACCGGTTCGGGCACTACGCGCCATTCATGACGTGGGTGACGATGTACAATTGCGCGCTTGCCGCGGTGCTGCTCGTGCTGGCGTACCTGTTCTGGGTGCGGGGTGCGGACGATGGATGGCCCGCGCGCCTGCGGAATGCGGCAGCCCGTTGGCAGTCGGGCGCCACCAAGGTAGCCGGGGGCCTGACCGCAGCCGGCGCGATCGCGAGCGGCGGTTTCGTCTTCTACAACACGGCGGTCCTGAATCCGTTTGCGGGGACCAAGGAGATCGAGAACCGCCAGGTGGCGTACGAGAAGGACTACCGGCACTTCAAGGATCTGGCGCAGCCGCGCATCGTTGGCGTGCGCATCCGGGCCGACCTCGTGCCGGAGCGTCGCGAGTTCGCTCTGCAGAGCGTCTATCGCATCGTCAACAAGCGCGCGCGGCCACTCGACAGCCTGTTGGTCAGCTTGCCCGCCGTGGGGTTCGGCTCGAACATCACCGGTGGTGTGTTCGCGGGCGGCGGGTACCACGCCGACTCGCTGGTGTGGAGCAAGCCAAGCCGGGTGTTGCTCGCCGACAGTGCGCGTGGCGTGTATCTGTACCGGCTCACGACTCCGCTCGCGCCGGGCGATTCCCTGACGCTGTCGTTCGGCGGCCATTTCTCACCGGCCGGCTTTCCGAATGCGAATCCGAACAACGACATCGTGGACAACGGAACCTTCCTCAACAACAACTATTTTCCTGGCCTGGGCTACGACGACGGCCCCGAGCTGGCGGATGATGACAAGCGCAAGGAGCACAAGCTCGCTCCGAAGGCGCGGGCACATCCGATCGGTGATACGCTGGCGCGAAAGGACAACGCGCTGTCGATGGATGCAGACTGGATCTCCTTCGACGCCGCGGTGTCCACCGTTCCCGGCCAGATCGCGATCGCACCGGGGTACCTCCAGCGCGATACGGTGGAAAACGGGCGCCATGTGTTCTACTACCACATGGACAAGCCGATCCTCCCCCTGTATTCGATTCAATCGGCTCGCTACCTGGTGCGTCACGACCAGTACAAGGGCGTTGCGATCGACGTCTACTATCACGCGGGTCACGAGTATGATGTCGATCGGATGATCGACGCCACCAAACGCGGGCTGGACTACTACACCACGAACTTCAGCCCCTATCAGTTCCGCCAGTACCGCATCATCGAGTTCCCCCGGTATCAGGTATTCGCCGAGTCCTTCCCCAATACCATTCCATTCTCCGAGGGTATCGGATTCATCGCCCGGGTCCGGGACCGGGATGACGACCTCGACATGCCGATGTTCGTGACGGCGCACGAGCTGGCCCACCAGTGGTGGGCGCATCAGATCGTGCCGGCCAACGTACAGGGCGCGGCGATGCTCACGGAGTCGCTGGCCGAGTATTCGGCGCTCACCGTGATGGAGAAGCGGTACGGTGCGTCGCGCGCCCAGAAGTTTCTGCGCTTCGAGCTGGACATGTATCTCCGCGGGCGGAGCGCAGAGAAAAAGAAGGAACTGCCGCTCATGCTGGTGGAAGGCCAGCCCTACATCCATTACAACAAGGGTTCGCTGGTGTTCTACGCGCTGCGCGACTACATCGGCGAGGATTCTCTCAATGTGGCGCTGCGCCGGTATCTCAAGGACAAGGGGTTCCAGAACCCCCCGTATACCGTGACGACGGATCTGCTGCAGTACATCCGCGCCGTCACGCCGGATTCACTGCAGTACGTGATCCATGATCTGTTCGAGACGATCACGCTGTACGACAACAAGGCGGATACGGCAACGGCGGTCAAACGCGCCGACGGCACCTACGCCGTGCACCTCGCATTTTCGGCGAAGAAGCTGCGGGCGGACAGCCTGGGCAACCAGACCGAGATCCCGGTGGCCGACTACATCGACGCCGGCGTGTTCGGCGCGCCCGAGCCGGGCAACAAACTGGGGAAGCCGCTCGCGGTCCGCAAAGTCCACGTGACCGCCAACCAGATGTCGGCGGACTTCGTGGTATCCGAGCGTCCCGTCAAGGCGGGGATCGATCCGTACAACAAGCTGATCGACCGGACCCCGGAGGACAACGTCCGCACGGTCGATGTGAAGTAGTGGTCATGGAGCGCCGTCAGGCTGCTTCAGGGACGACGCCGGCCGGGATGCGCGGTCGCGGTTTCCAATCGAGCGTCGCGATACGGGGAACGACGACGATCCACGACACCGCTCCGATAAGAGCGATCGCGATCGCAAGCCCGAACGCGGTATAGAAATGTCCCGTGCGATCGACCATGAAGCCGGTGATCGCGGGGCCAACGATGCCAGCCAGATTTCCGACGCAGTTCTGGAATCCCACCCAGCGGCCGGACGCGGTCGGGCCGGCCAACGTCTGGCCGACGGCGTACAGCGTGGCAGAGGCCGGCCCAAAGGCCGCGCCCGCAAGGAGGAGACACACCGACGATGCGAGTGGTGGTGCCCAGACCGCACCCACGAGGCACATGGCGAACGTCGTTTGGCTGGCGATCATCACCGTCTTATACGCCCGATTCGGTGTGGCGCCGCTGCGAATCCAGCGGTCCATAGCCCATCCAGCGGCGAATGCTCCTCCGGCCTGCATCAGGTACACCGCGCCGCCCAATGCCGCCATGCGCGCGATCGAGAACCCGCGCTCCTGCACGAGGTACAGCGGAAGCCAGCTGATGACGACGTAGAACGCATAGTTGGCGCAGAAGTGCCCGAGTGCCGCGCCCACCGCGGCACGGCGCCGGATGATTTCGGCATACGGCGGGCTCTGGGCCGGATCCGGCGCGCAGGCGAGCGACAGATCGCGTACAGGGCCCGTGATCCACGGCCAGAGCCAGAGCAGTGACAGCGCGCCGAGTGCGACAAAGAGCGGGCGCCATCCGAAGCGGGCGAGGATCATTCCGCCGACGAACGTGCCGAAGGCCGGACCGGCGGCCAGTCCCACGGCGATTGCCCCATTCGCCCGGCCCCGCTTCTCGATGCCCACATGCGTGGCGAGCATCTTGGAGCTGCAGGGGAACGCGACGCTCTCGCCGAGCCCGAGCATCAGCCGCAGACCCAGCAGCGTCACGAAACCGCCCGCGATCCCCGTCAGCAGCGTCGCGACCGACCAGATCGCGAAACCCACCGCGACGACTCGCTCCACCCGAAATCGCTCGGCCAGCCAGCCAGCCGGGATCTGGCTGATCGCATAGGTCCAGTAGAACGCTGAAAACAGTATTCCGATCTGCGACGCCGAGAGGTGGAACTGGCGCTGCACGACCGGGGCGGCGGTCGCGAGGTTGCCCCGGTCCACGTAGTTGATGAAGACGGCCACAGCCAGCAGCAGCCCGATGCGGCGCGCCATGCGAGACTGCCCATCTGGGCCCGCAACCGATGCCGTCATCCGGCCTCTGGGGTAGAACCGTGGGCCCTAATTGAACCCCGCGGTCCCACCTTCGTAAGGCACGGGTGCTGCGGTATCGGGATCGGCGGTGCAGAGGCCGCGAGCTGAGGTGCCAGTCCCCGAAGCCGCCAACTGGCTGATCACTCTCCTGGAGGTCTCGATGCACTCTGTCATTCAGGCCGGTGCGCTCTTCACGGTGGCCGCCGTGGCGCTGGCGGGCGTCGGGTGCAGCACGCAACAGACGGCGCCCGCGCTGTTCGCCATCGGCGGCACGTATACCGGGACGCTCACCTACCGCATGACGGGTCTTCCCTCGGCCAGCTCGCCGATCGCGCCCGCCATCACCATCCAAATGAGTGATCCCGATGCGAACGGCAACATCAGCGGCAGTTTCACGCTCGGCCAGGGATTCACGGGCACCGGCGCGATCGCGGCGGTCTACAGCGCCAGCGTGATCAACTGGCAGCAGTTCGGCGATCCGGGAAAACCACTGTTCTACATTGGAACGCTGCTGGCGGCCAGCTATCCCGCGTGCAATTTCGCGAGCGCCACGTTCGTGCTAGGCGAGGGCAACGGGGGCGGCTTCGACGGAATGGGCCACCTGGACCTCGGCGGGACGTATTCAGGCATCACCTGTACCACCGGCACACCCGGCGATTCAGTCGCGACGATGATGACCGCGAACCTCGTGGCATTCAATCCGTCGCCGCGTTGATCGTGTCCTGCGTTGCGTCGTGCAACGGCCGGGCCGAACGGTGTGCGCGACGCCTTTCATTTAGCCGAGGCGATGGTAAAACGGTTCGTGGCGCAGTGCCGCGCCATTCTACAGTAAGCTCGCTCTCGACGCGATCCGTCTCGTCAGGCCACCACTTTTCCGCTCTTGCGCTCGAGGATAGCGCTATTGTCGAGTAGATCGGAACTCAAGGACCTAGCGCAGTTGCGCCTGAAGGAGGCACAGGCTCTCTATTCTGCTGGGTTTTTCGATGGCGCAGCGTATCTCTGCGGGTATGTCATTGAGCTGGCCCTGAAGGCGCGTATTTGTAAACTCTTGGGCGTGGCGGACTATCCTGATGGCGGCAAGTACAAGCAGGTCTTCGCCGTTCATGACTTCGATCAGCTATTGTTCCTGTCGGGACTCCGCCGGAAGCTCTTGCCCGGGAGCCAGCTATCCACCAATTGGTCTATTGCAAGTCCGTGGACGCCTGAGCAGCGGTACAGACCGGCCGGCACGTTTTCGCAGCAAGACACATTCGATATTCTCAACGCAATCCGCGACTCTCGGCACGGAATATTTCGATGGATCAAGAGGCACTGGTAAGAGAATTGAGAAAGCTCAGGGCCGGCCTAGCGCACAGAGGTGGTCCTATTGCGCTGCTCATGCTACTGGCCTCTGACCAGGGTTCGCAAACCGCTTGGAATTTGGTCGTAAGCGCGAAAGGCCTTGATCAATGGTCCCGCGCGCAAGCTGTGCACGAACTTACCAACTTGCTCCATAAGACTACTAGCAGAAGCACCTGGGATCAGATCGTGCGGACAACCGTGCTGCGAACGGACGATCCCTTTGTCCGTGCGTTCAACGCGGCTTTCGATACGGGCATCAAGAAAGCTGCGGTGAACCTTGTCTCGACCAGCGTCTCCGGGTATGACATTCCGAGGGCGTTGCTGCTGGAGTCACATAGGACCGCGGCCTAGAGTATCGGCAGGACGGTCACTGTTCGGCGGGGCGCCACCAATATGGCGGCTGAATCTCGCGCTCCCGTGGGTAGATCTCCTTGAGCGTATTGGCGTCGTAGAGCCGGCCGTTTCGCATGACGTAGGCGATCGTGTTGGTGTTGCGAATGTCGTCCAGCGGATTCTTGTCCAGCACCTGGAGGTCGGCCAGTTTGCCGGGTTCCAGTGAGCCGAGGTCCTTGTCGACGCCAATGGCCTCGGCGCCGAAGATCGTCCCCACGCGCAAGACGTCGTGGAGCGGCATGCCTCCACTCGCGATCGACCACAACTCGAAGTGGGTGCCGAGTCCCTGCAGCTCGCCGTGTCCGCCCAGGCCGACGTGGCCGCCGGCCGCGACGATCTTTGCGGCCCCCGCGGCCACCTGATTGAAGCTGTACTGGCTATCGGCGAACCATCCCGCGCGCCGGAGCCCGCGGCGATCGATCTCGTCGTGCGGGGTAAAATGCCGCAATTTCGGATCGCCGTGGATATCGTAGTGCTCGAACCAGTAGTTCTCCGCAAAGGGGCCGCCGTATTCGACGATCAGCGTCGGCGTGTACGTAATCCCGCTCGACGCGACCAATTGTACGATATCGTTGTACAGCGGCATGATGGCGTACGCGTGCTCGCTCCCGGCGAAGCCATCGATCGCTTCGGTCATGTTCTTCCGGAAATCCAGGCCGCCCTCGAGTGTCGGCGTGATCCCCTGTTCGCGGGCCGCGATCAGGACCCACTGCCGCACGATGCGGTCGCCGGTCATGTACTGCTTGAGCGTGTGCGTCTGATAGAAATCGGAATACCGGGTCAGCACCTCGCGCGCGTCCGCCAGGCTGGACACCTCGTCAGTCCAGAACACGCCAGGGCCAGTCGTGAAGATGCGGGGACCCAGCATCTCGCCGGTCTCGACGAGGTCACCGTACGTCAGCACATCGGTCGTCGACGTCTGCGGATCTCGCGTGGTGGTCACGCCGTAGGCGAGATTGACCAGGTATTCATAGACCTGTGTCTTGTGGATGCCCCACGTGGGCCACATATGCGAGTGAATATCGACATAGCCCGGGATGATCGTCTTTCCGCTCACGTCGATGCGGCGCGCACCGGCAGGCACGGTGACGCTGCCGGACGGCCCGACTCCTACGATGCGGTTGTTCGTCACGACGATATCGCCCTGCGGGATGATCTCGTCGCCTTTCATCGTGACGATGCGGGCGCCGGACAGGACGACGCTGCCCACCGGGCGATCCTTGGGCACGATCATGGTCACATCGAACCGCTTCGCGGTGTACGCGTATCGGGGCATCGACGCCGTATCCGTTTTGTTCGAATCGGGTTTGGCGCCGGCCTTCTCGAGACTGTCGGCCCGATGGGTCGAGTCGCGAACGGCGGCTGCGGACGCGGTGAGGTCGTAGGTGAAGAACGAACGACCGAGGGACCAGTAGATCGACTGGCCGTCCGGCGACCATCCGAGGAAATCGCCACCGACCCGTGTGAGGCGGCGCACCGGAACCGGCGTTTCGTCGGACTTCGAGATGGAGACCGTGGGTGTCGCGCCGCCGGTGATGGGGAGCGCCACGAGATAGACCTTGCGGTCGACCAGCGCGACGGCCTGGCTGCTGTCGGGTGAGACCACGATTTCGTCTGCCATGTCGGGCTGCGGCTTGTCGCCGCCGAACTCGCGATCGGTGTACCCGGTGACCTTGAGGTGCGACCGCCGGTCGGTGCCATCCCAGCGCACCGATACCAGGCCTTCGGATGGGTCGTTGAAGAAGACGCGTGTCGTGTCGCGCGTGAAATGCGGCTGGCCGAAGTTCGTCAGCGGTGTGATCACGGTGGCGTCCCCGCCGGTCGCCGGGATCCAGACGAGCTCCATCACTTGCGGGCCGGGCCCCTCGAACTCGTTCTCGCGCTCGGTGCGTTGCTGGCGTGGGCCGCGAGCGGCGACGAGCCGCGTACCGGTGGGGCTGTAGACCAGGTTCTCGTAGAACGCCGTGCGGCGCGAGATCTTCTCGGGCCGCGCCTTGGGATCGCCGGCGCGCAGCCGCCAGACGTCGCCTCCGTCCTCGGTCCACGTGACCCAGGCGAGATACCGCCCATCGGGTGACCAGGCCGGCGAGTATTCGCCGACCGATTGATCGGTCACGCGGTGCGGGCGGCAGGCGGGCGGCAGCGGAGCCGGTCCGGCGGCCGAGCAGCCCGCGAGATTGACCAGCCAGAGGCGGTCGAGCGCGCTGTACGCCAGTTGCTTGCCGTCCGGTGACGGCCGGGCGTCGCGGATCTGGCGTACGGTGAGCGTCGAGTCGTCGACCGGATATTGGAAGTGCACGAGCGGGCCCATCTCGATGTCGACGTCCGCCTTGAACGGAATCGCGGTGCTGGTACCGGCTGGGACATCGACCTTCCAGATCTTGCCGCCGTACGAGATGACGAGCGACTTGGAATCGGGGGTGAAGGCGAAGCCGGGAAGGACGTCGCGTGTGTACCGCGACTCCATGTCATCGCGCGTGATGGTCCTGGCGAGCCAGATCTCGTCTCCCGACAGCAGGTCGCGAAGCCGAAGGCCCGTGATCCCGTCGTGCCGCGAGCCGAACGCGAGCCACCGGCCATCGTGACTCACGGTGGGCCGCATACCGCCGCCGACGTTGGTCGTGCGAACGAACGTCTTGCCGGTGTTCCGGTCGTACACCGCGACCTGCCAGGCATCCGACAGCATCTGGTCGTACTTGAACCGGCCGTGCTTGACGGACGCGTAGATGTAGCGCGCATCGCTGCCGAAGGCGGCACCCAGATAGTTATCAAAGGGGGGCGGAGTGCCTGGTGGTGGCGGCGGGCCGTCTTTCGCGGCCGTCGTCAGAGTGATGCCGGTGCCGCCCGAGGCGTTGAGCAGAACGAGATCGTACTTGCTGCCGAGGATGCCTGTCTTGTTCCTGGAGACGACGAGATACTTGCCGTCGGGTGTCCAGGTGGGAGAGATGTATTGCGCGTCCTTGTCCTTGGTGAGTGCGCGCGGGTTATGGCCGTCGGCATCGACCAGCCACAGGTTCTCGTAGCCTGAGCGGTCGGTGACGTATACGATCGACTTCCCGTCCGGGGAGAATCGCGGCTGCCCGTCGAATCCCATCCCCGACGTGATGCGTGTGGCGGCTCCGCCGGTAATGGGAACGGTGTAGAGATCGCCGACGAGGTCGAAGACGATCGTCTTGCCGTCGGGCGAGACGTCGAGCGACATCCAGGTCCCTTCGTCCGTCGTGAAACGCGTGTGCCGGGTGGGAAGAATCGGCAGACTGGTTTCGGGCGCCGTTTTTTTCTTCGCCGAGTCGCCGGCGGGTGTCTGGCTGAAGGCGGCGGGTGCGGAGGCCGACAGGAGAGCAATCGCGAGAAGCGAAGTGCGCATTGTCCGGTGGGGTGGTCGGTTATGCGGCAGTGAAGTCACACGGGCGGCGCCGTGCGCGACTCGGGCACAGAATATGGTGATTGCAGAGTGGGGTAATTCTACAGATCGGGCGCGGGTTCCAGCAGTAGTCCCGGCCGGAAACGGCCGGCGCAGCCCACTAGCGGGAGCCAGCCGCGCATCTTGGTCACGCGGCTTGCCTCTTGCGTTGCCAGATGTGATCCGTGGGGCTCCTCAGCCGCGGATCTATCTACTGACTCAGGAGATGCGTATGCGACCCGTGGGAATACTCGGTGTCGTGCTGGTCATCATTGGGGTGCTGGTTCTGGCCGCGCGCGGAATCAGCTACACGAAGGATCGCCACTCGACGAATATCGGACCGGTTCAGGTTTCGACGTCCGACAAGGGCTTCGTGCCACCGGTCGCCGGCGCCATCGCAATCATCGCGGGATTCGTGTTGATCGCGGTTGGCCGAGAGCGGACGACGTGACGGGCGCGAACGCCGCATGAGATGAGGGCGGTGTGACGGCGGCATCCGTAGGGGCCGGTCGCGACCGGCCCCTACCAAGGACTACCGCGGACGAAATGCGGCGCCTGGTGTCACGCATCACTTCAATGGAGGGAGTCGGTATGGCATCTGCTGGCGCGACGCAGTGTTGGCGCGGGGATTGCGGCGCCTCTCCGCGTCACGTCAGGCATCACTTCGAATAGAGGGAGTCGGTATGGCGTCTGCTTCCACATTCCGCATCGGCGGCGACCTCAAGGTCAACCGCCTCGGCTTTGGCACGATGCGGCTTACGGGCCGGGGTATTTGGGGCGAGCCGGCGAGCCGGGCCGAGGCGCTGGCGGTGTTGCGGCGCGCGGCCGAGCTGGGCATCAATCTGATCGATACCGCTGACGCGTATGGTCCGGAGGTGGCCGAGCGTCTGATCGCGGAGGCGTTGTATCCATATCCGCGGGGGCTGGTGATCGCGACCAAGGCTGGCTTTACGCGGCCTGGTCCGGACCGGTGGGTCGAGGATGGGCGACCGGTGCATCTCCGCGAGGCGGTGAACGGCAGTTTGCGCCGGCTGCGGCTCGAGCGGATCGATCTGCTGCAACTTCACCGGATCGACCCCAAGGTGCCGATGGAGGATCAGATCGGGACGCTGGTTGCGCTCCAGCGTGAGGGGAAGATCCGGCACATCGGGTTGTCGGAGGTCACGGTCGCTCAGATCGAAGCAGTCCGGCGGATCGCGACGATCGTCTCGGTGCAGAACCGCTACAATCTCGCCGACCGGAAGTCGGAGCCGGTGCTCGAGTATTGCACGCGGGAGAATCTTGGCTTCATTCCGTGGTTCCCACTTGCCACGGGCAATCTTGCGAGACCCGGCGGCCCGTTGGCGCACGAGGCCGAGCGGCTGCGCGCGACGCCGGCGCAGGTGGCGATTGCGTGGCTGCTCGCGAAGTCGCCGGTCATGCTACCGATTCCGGGAACGTCGGCCGTGGCGCACCTGGAGGAGAACACGGCGGCGGCGAAGCTCGTGCTCGATCACGAGACGCTGGAAGCGTTGGACGAGCAGACTGCGCACGTGTGAGACCTGCGGCGATCGCTCTCCTCGTCAAATCTTGCGGAGATCGCCGAGGACATGTTCGGCTGCCGACCGAAACCGGCGTGGATCGCCATAGGATCGGGCGACGAGCATTGCTCCTTCCAGCGCGCCGAGTATGACCTGCGCGCGCTCGGCGGCGGGTTCACGAAAGCCGAAGTCCCCGGCGCGGCAGCCATCGTTCAGGACACCCGTGAGCCACAGCTCGTTGGCGTCGAAGAACAGCTTGAGTTGCTTCTGCATTGGCCGCGGCAGCGTCGCGTATTCCGCGGCGAGCATTCCGCACAGGCACATACGGTCATCGCTCATGACGGCCTCGAACAACGCGACGTAGCGCTTCAGCCTCTCCGCGGGGTCGCGCGCCTGTCGTTCAATGGCGCCGAGCGCGTCGTTGAAGATCGTCTGGTAGCGCGCGATGAGCGCTCGGCCGAGGCCGGCTTTGGAGGGGAAGTGATAGTGGAGGCTGGCCTTGGTGACGCCGAGCCGAGCGGCGATGTCGGCGTAACTAAACCCGTTGAAGCCGCGGGTTTGGGCCAGGTGCTCGGCGACATCGAGAATGTCCTGAGCGGTGCCGTTGGCGGCTGCCGTACGGGCGGGCGGTGCGATTCGCTTGGCAGGTCGTGGCATCTGCTCTTGAAATTAACCTACTAGTAGGTAAAATAGGAAGCGTTGGCGACGACGGTCGGTCCGGTTTTGCACACCCTCCAGGAGCGGGAGGTTACGATGGCGCGGAAGTACATCGATTGCCGGGAGTTCCCGAGTGAGAAGCAGTGCAGCATCGCGATTACGGCTGATACGGAGGCAGAGTTGCTCGACGCGGCCGCGCAGCACGCGGTGGCGGTGCATGGGCACAAGGATTCGCCCGAAATGCGGGCCCAGTTGCGGGCGTTGTTCAAGGACGGGACGCCGCCGTTGCAGCGGAGCATGAGTTGACCGCTGCCACGGTCCGGACGGTGGCGCGAGGGCCGATTGGCAGAACGGGCACCGGTGTGGGTGCCCGTCTCACCTCTTAGACCGAACGAATCAGGCTAGCGCCTACTGGAAGAGGTCCCACCCCTTGGCCTTCGCCTTCGCCAGCAACACGCGATACTCGTTCCCTGTTAGAAACTGCGTGTCGTGGCCCCAGACGATTTTCTTCATCCCGGTTGAGTATGTGTAGTACCCGGTGCGGTATCCGTGCGGGCTGCCGTCCCAGCTTATCCCTTCAGCAAAAAGTATCTTCTGAATGAGGTGCTTGTGCTTGCTCACGACCAGGGCAACCTCGTCCACGATCTTGCCGACTTTCCGTTCGCCCGGGATTCCGTTGTTCTTGAAAGTGACTGTTCGTCCAAGTGTCGACTTGGCTTCCAATCTCTGTTTCTGCTCGTCGGTCATCCTCATAGCGCCTCTATGGAGTGTCGGGCCGGCTCTATGTGTGCCGCCGAGCGACCCGAACGGGACTCCTGTAGCATACGGGCCGGACCGCGTCAGCACCACGCAGGCCTGCCCGCTGACCCGGTATGTGGCTGCCGCGGCGGTGATCGGCGAAGCCGGCATCTGCTGCTAGGTCCTACTCCCACTTCTCGGTCACCAACCACACGCGCGTCAGTGCCGGAGGACGAGCGCACCGATCCGAATCTCGCTCCGCTGCGCGGCAACCCGCACCTCGAGCCACTGCAATGCGCGAGCGTCACAAGAACTTCATCAGCGCATCCGTTGTTTCTTTGGGCCGCTCATCGAGCACCCAGTGTCCCGTGTCGCTCAATACCACCACCGTCGCATTCGTCGCCACGATCCGCGCTTGTTGCCCGAGCACAGCCCCGTTCGCGCGTTGGCCACCGATGGCCAGGACTGGCATCGATAACTTCGTCCGAGAGAGATCCGCGAAATCGCCGGCGGTCTTTGTGAAGGACTCGAAGTACGCCCATCCCGCGCGCATTCGGCCTGGCCGCGCATACGCGGCCACATAGGCCGCCCGATCGGCGTCCGGGATCGAGCGTGTCTTGTCCGCAGCAAAAGCGTCCCAGAAGTAGTCGAAGTACGTCCGCTCCCGGCCCTGGACCAAGGCCTCTGGCGTCGGACCGGTGAAACGGAAATGCCACTTCGTCGGGTCGTTATACACCCTCTCCCACCCGGCCACACCCGGAAGGAACGCATCCATCAGCACGAGCTTCTCGGTTTCGGCTGGAAACTGGGCAGCGTACGCGTAGGCAACCATGAGCCCGATGTCGTGACCGACGACTCTCGCCTGTTGAATACCCAGGGACCTGACGAGGTCGTGGACACGGATGGCGGCCGTCTTCATATCCAGGCCGTCCCGTGGGATGCCAGAATCCCCAATACCCGGCAGATCAGGTGCAATAACGGTAAATTTCCTGGCGAGCAGTGGGATGATCGGCCTCCACATGCGCGACGTCTGGGCGTAGCCGTGCAGCAGGACCACTGCCGGTCCATGACCGGCCGTCAGGTAATGGAGTGTGACGCCGCCGACGTCCGCCGTGCGTGAGCTCAGGGTATCGCTGTCTGCTGCGCCCTGTGCTGCCGACAGCGCGGGCATGACAAGGAGCACCATCGTCAACCATGCGCTGGACAAACGTGGGTACCTCGTGGCTATCATGGTCATCTCCTTTGGTGGGGGCGCCTCTTATTCCAGACCATACGGTCTGGAATAGCCGGTGTCAAGACTGTCCGGTTTAGACCGGAGGATCCGCAATGGCGCGTGCGAAGGCGTTTGATCCGGCGAGGGCGCTGGCGAAAGCCATGACGGTCTTCTGGCGGCTTGGCTACGAGCACGCGTCGATGGATGTGTTGTTGCGAGAGATGGGAATCGCGAAACAAAGCCTCTATGACACCTTCGGCGACAAGCGCGCGCTGTACTTGCAGGCGCTGGCCCATTACCGTGATGAAACCAACGCGCGTACGCGCGAGGTGCTCGAGTCGAATCCGTCGGTGAGAGACGGGTTTGCCACGCTCCTGTTCGGCCTCAGTGCCGAGTCTCGCGCGCAACACGCCCGTGGCTGCTTGCTGTTGAGCGCCAACATGGAGCGGGATACGGGCGATGCAGTCATTGCCGGCTTTTTGCGAAACAATCAGGTGCAGGTCGAATCGATTTTCGGTGACGCCCTGCGTCGCGCGCAGTCGACTGGCGAATTGCCGGCACAGCAGGATGTGACCGCCCTGGCCCGATATTTCGTGGCGACGATTCAGGGGATGCGCGCGATGGCGAGACTCCGATCGGACCGCCGTGCGCTGGAACAGATCGCGAAGATCGCGTTGACCGTGTTCGACTAGGCCGGCGCGGGCGACAGGGGCGCCGCTCAGGTGCGTGATCACCGGCGACGGGCGGACGGCACGAGGCCCAGGGCACGGTCTGGCGATCCGCCAGCCTCGGGGTGGCGCTGGATTGCCAACGGCTCAACGTGCAGATTGCTGAACCCTCACCGGCCCACGCGGCACGTTGGGCCCTCTCCGCCTCGGTGGCATGCCAGTGGCGATTTTGGACGTACGCGAGCAGCTCCAAACGACCCTCGGGACGCAGTACTCTCTGGATCGGGAGATCGGTCGCGGAGGGATGGCGACCGTCTACCTCGCGCAGGACAGGAAGCACCATCGTCCGGTCGCGCTCAAGGTGCTGCACCCGGAGCTCGCCGCGACCCTTGGATCGGAGCGATTTCTCAGGGAGATCGAGATCGCCGCGCGGCTCCAACATCCGCACATCTTGCCGCTGTACGATTCCGGCCAGGCGGGCGGGTTGCTCTACTACGTCATGCCGTTCGTCGAGGGCGAGTCCCTGCGGGACCGGCTCAATCGTGAAAGGCCGCTCCCAGTGGATGACGCGGTGCGGATCGGCCGGGATGTTGCCGCGGCGCTCGACTACGCGCACCGTCATGGCGTGGTGCACCGCGACATCAAGCCTGAGAACGTGATGCTGCATGAAGGCGAGGCGATCGTCTCGGATTTTGGGATCGCCAAGGCGGTGAGTGCGGCCGGAGGTGAGAGCCTCACCCAGATCGGCATGGCGGTGGGGACTCCCGCCTACATGAGTCCCGAGCAGGCCTCCGGCGAGCGAGAGCCAGACGGCCGCAGCGATATCTACAGTCTCGGGTGCGTGATGTACGAGATGCTGAGCGGCTCGGCACCGTTTACCGGAGCCACGGTGCAGGCTCTCATCATGAAGCGCTTCACAGACCCGGTGCCTTCCGTGCGGGCGGCGCGCTCCATCATTACGGCCGAGCTCGACGTCGTCGTCACGAGGACCCTGGCCAAGGACCCGACCGATCGGTTCCAGACCGCGAGCCTTCTCGTGCACGCCCTCGGGTCCCCGAAAGTAGTTACGCCGAACGCCACGCCGCTGGCCACCCCGCTCGCGGCCACGAAGAAGTCGATCGCCGTGTTGCCGTTCGCCGACATGAGTCCGCAAAAGGACCAGGATTACTTCTGTGAGGGGATCGCTGAAGAGATCATCAACGCGCTGAGCAAGATCGAGGCGTTGCACGTGGCGTCCCGCTCCTCGGCCTTTGCGTTCAAGGGCCACCAGGACGTGCGCAAAGTGGGCGAACAGCTCGGTGCGGGAACGGTGCTCGAAGGGAGCGTCCGCAAGTCCGGCAATCGGCTCCGGATCTCGGCCCAACTGGTGAAAGTCGCCGACGGCTACCAGCTCTGGTCCGACCGATACGACCGAGAGTTGGAGGATGTCTTCGCGATTCAGGATGAAATCGCGGAGAACATCGTCAAAGCGCTCCGCGTGGTCCTCAGCGAGAAGGAAAAGCGCGCCATCGAAAAGGCTCCCACGGCGAATGTCCAGGCCTACGATTTCTACCTCCGGGGACGCCAGTACTTCCACCAGTGGCGCAAGAAAGGAGTCGAATACGCGCGGCGGATGTTCGAGCGGGCGATGGAAATCGATCCCGACTACGCGCTGGCCCACGCCGGCGCCGCCGACTGCTGTTCGGCCCTTTACACCTGGTGGGACGCCAGCAAGGCGAATCTCGAGGGAGCCGATAGCTACAGCCGGAGAGCGCTCGCACTGGATCCCGAGCTTGCCGAGGCGCACGAGGCTCGCGGACTCGCGCTCACGTTGCGGAAGCAGTACGAGGAGGCGGAAACGGAATTCGAGCGAGCGCTCCAGTTGAATCCGAAGCTGTTCGAGGCCCACTATTTCTTTGCCCGCGCGTGTTTGGCGCAGGGGAAGTACGAGGCGGCAGCGAGGCTGTTCGAACAGGCGTCAGACCTGCGCCCGGAGGACTACCAGTCACCCATTCTCCTCGCGGAGGTCTACAAGGCACTGGGCCGTTCCGCCGATGCCGAAGCCGCCAACCGGCGCGGCGTGCAGCTGTCCGAGGCGCGGCTGGCTCTCAACCCGGACGAGTCGCGGGCCCTGGTGCTTGGCGCATCAGCCCACTGCCGGCTCGGAAACGTGGCGCGGGCGCTGGATTTCATCCGGCAAACCTTGATTCTCGATCCGGACGACTCCGGGGTGCTGTACAACGTCGCCTGCGTATACGCAAACGCGGGCCAGCCGGACGAGGCGATTTCCTGTCTCGAACGGGCGATCCAAAACGGCTTTGGGCACTGGGAGTGGCTGGAGCACGATTCGGATCTGGACCCTCTGCACGGTCAACCGCGGTTCGTCGCGCTCCTCGCGGGCCGGTAGCCGGCGCCGCGTACCGTGGGGGACGTGATGGCATTGGGAGGTGACCGCTCCCTGTCCACACGCTGAGGCGAACGATGGAGCATCACTTACCGTACACCATAGCGCTTCTCAGTCGCACCCCCGCGACCCTCGACACGCTGCTGCGTGAGTTACCCGACGCGTGGACGTCCCGGAACGAAGGCGACAATACCTGGAGCGCGTTCGATATCGTCGGCCACCTGATTCACGGCGATCGCACGGATTGGATGCCCCGCGTGAGAATGGTGCTGGACCTTGGCGAGACGCGGACGTTCGAGCCCTTTGATCGCTGGGGACAGGTACGCGAGAGTCAAGGCAAGTCGCTGGGGCAGCTCCTTGATGAATTTGCCCGTGTGCGATCAGACAGCCTGGATGCACTGCGTGCCTTGAATCTGCGGGCCGAGGATCTCGGGCGGCGGGGGCGGCATCCCGCGCTTGGCGTCGTTACGCTGTCAGAGCTGCTGGCGACATGGGCGGCGCACGACTTGAATCATCTGCACCAAATCGCGAGGGTGATGGCCCACCAATACCGGGAGGCCGTGGGTCCGTGGAGCGTATACCTTGGAGTGCTGCAGTGCGCCGGCCACAGCGCTTCGTGATCACTGTGTGATTGCCGCGCGGCCAAGCGACGGCAGGAGGCTCGACCGGCCCCCCGCCGGCCGAGCCAAGTGTCAGACCCCAGATCAGGCTCGTGAGCAGCACGCCCAGGACGGAGTCCCAGTAGTACAACTGGAACCGCCAGCCTGGGGTCAGTTTCATGGTGTTGGCCCATGATCCCCAGCACATCATGCTGGCAAGCATGAACACGAGCGCTATCGCGTAGGCTTCCGGCTGGTATACGGATCGACCTCCGTGCCGGACGGGACCCTCCCAAAACGGACACCGATTTACGGCATTTGCTTATGGCGCGGGCCGGGTTTGGAATATCGGCCAGCCAATTTCGGTTCGCCACAACGACTCGTCTCGGGTATCGGCGGGGCCGACGAGGTAATACTCGCGAATCGGCCCGTCGACCGCAATCGCGTGCTGCGTCACGTAAGCGGCGAGGGTACCATACGTTCGGTCGACTTCGGTGTTGGAGCCGACGTGCACGATCGTTGCCAGCTCTGCCGGCGGGATCACGGTGGTGCTGACTCGTCCAACCGGCTGTGGCAACGGATCGCACGGAAGAAAGATCGTGACCCGTCCCCGGTCCTCGGTGAAGAGCTCCGTGTCGAAGATGCCCCCGAGGGGCCCTGCCGGGGAGATGTCCTGGGCGGCCAGCGTGGCAACCACTTCGCCCATGGCTCCACGATACCAGGCGACGACGCCGGATTTTTCAACAATGTCCGTGATGACCGCGGCGGGCGTGGCTGCGACATGACGGTGATCGATCGGCACGCTGCGGTCCTGGGGGCGATCCAGCAGCCCCCGCAGGGATGCGACTGTTTCTTGGGTCCGAGCCAGGGCGGACTCCAGGCGAGCCAGATGGTTCGCGATCACCCGGTTGCGGGTGTCGACGTCGGGCGCCTCAAGGACAATGTGGATGTCCTCAAGTGGCATCTCCAAGTCGCGGAAGCGGCGGATAATCTGCGCCTTGACGATCTGTTCTGCGGCGTAGCGCCGGTACCCGCTGTTCAGGTCCACGTCGGCCGGCTTCAATAGCCCAATCTCGTGGTAGTGACGAAGCATCTTCGCACTCAGGTGCGTGGCCCGGGAGAAGTCGCCGATGGACAGGGTCGAGTTCATCAACATCATGCCCGGAAGACGTCGCTGATCGAAGGCTTCGCGTTCACGACCACAATCTGAGTCTCTCCCTGTGGGAGAGTCGAGCGGCAAATCCGCTCTTGACCCTCCCGCCGCGGGAGGGGAGAAGCTGATGTGGCCGGCCGCGAGAGAAAAGCGTGCTCACGTTGGCTGAACATGACAGAGGAGAATTAACAATGAAGCTACTTGGATTGGACCACGTCGGAATCGTCGTGCGCAATATCGACGAAGCCGTCGCTCGTGCGGGCGCCACCGTTGACGGCAGAGCCACTGGCGAGCGTTTTGTCTCCGACAACATCGACTTGCAAGTTCTGATGATCGGCAAATCGGCCTTGGAGTTGATCGAGGTCCGCAATGCGGGTTTCGGCATGCCGAGGCTCACGGATGGCGAGACCGCGGTCATCGGTCATTTCGGGATTGAGGTCGACGACCTCGACGACGCCAAGGCCGAACTGACACGCCGAGGTGTCGCCTTGGAGGGCGAGACTGACACCGATGCGGTCCGCTTCATCTTCACGGTGCCACAGACGACGTTCGGCGTGACGGTGCAGCTCATGGAGTATAAGGGCCGCCGACAGGCCGCTGCGCTACCATAGCCGGCGAGTCTGACAGGACAAGCCTGAGCGCTTCGGCCCAGCTCCACATACCAATTGAAAGAAGAACTGCATGCCAGACACGAACGCGCTACTTCAACGAGACCAGGAGGGTCCGTGACGGATCTCGCAGACAACAAGCGGATCGTGGTCGATTACTACACGACGGGGTTCGCGGGAGATCCCGAGAAGGCGGCCGCCGATTATCTCGCCCCAGGGTACATACAGCACAACCCGACAGTCGCGGACGGTCCCGACGAGTTCATCCGCGGCGTGCACCTGCTGCGGGACCGGTACCCGAACATGAGGCTAGACATCAAGCGGGTCATCGCGGAGGGCGATCTCGTCGCAACCCATTCGTATGTCGATTTCGAACCCGGCAATCCAAAAAACCCGGGGGGAGCGTTTATGGACTTCTTCCGCCTCAAGGATGGCAAGATCGTCGAGCACTGGGATGTCATCCAGGAGGTACCTGAGACATCTGCCAACAGCAACGGCATGTTCTGAGGCACGACCTCGATCGCACACCTCAAAGAGAACGAACCTGGCTTTCGGACGTCGAGCTGGACGGGCAGGACATCGGTCGGCTCGCCTGGACCGGCCAGCTCGGCGCCTCCGCCAGCGGCACCCGAGACTGCGGGGTGACCTCGCCGAGTTGGCGACGGCTTGGCGCGAGGCTGAGGAGATCGCCGCAATCGCGGATGACATGTTTCTTCCAGCGTCCGTGGATCAATTCATTGCGCGGCACCGCTGAGATGGGCAGAGCGTTCGGGAAGTGGATGGGGTAAGAGACACCCCATACATGGGCTTCCCGCCGTCCGGCTGCATGATCTCGACGCACTTGTGCGACGCTGTTGGGGAAACCTCCGACCTGCCTGAAATCTTGGCGCGGCGGTCGGGTCACCGAGCAACTCTCGGCGGGTCGGGGTACTCGACGCCGCGAATCCGCTCGGACCCAAACCGCGGATATACCTTCGCGTCCGCGATCGAGCCCTCCTCGGTAACAACCTGGGCAGCCTCGAGTCCCCGGTCACGGAGCCAGGTGAGCGACGCGCCGAGGAGGCAATTGCCCACTCCGCGTCGCTGATGTTGCGGTAGCACGCAGATTCCGGTAAGGAAGTTCTGGCCCGTCCAGTGGGATTCCGCAACGCCCGATATCGCGATCACCTGGCTTCGGTGGGTCGCGCAGATAACGCCACTGTCGCTCGAATCGAAAGCGCGCGCGACGCGCTCGGTCATTCGGCTCGTAATCGACGGCATCATGGATCGCCACACGGGGTCGGATGCGTACGCGTCCACAACCACGCGTGTGGCACTCGTTGCCTCGTCCTTCCGGACGAGCCGTATTTCGTAGCCAGAGGGTAGCGGCACCGCAAACTGGCGACCCTTCAGGGGCCACCGAAATCGCACCCAGACGACATTCCCGCCGCTCAGTGAGCCCTCCGCGTCGCGCCCTGCTCAACCACCAGCGAACATCTGATTCGTCACTGCACGGCTCTTCGGGGGCACGTCTTTACGTGTCAAAGCCGATGAACGATGCTAAGCGGCTGCGCACAGCCCAAGGCGCTCGCCAGCCGCTTCTTCACGCGAGACTTTCGCCCCGGCGAGTACGTCCTCCTCTGTTTCGTCCCCGACGAGCGTGATAACAAGCCGCACTTCATGCACGGGATGCAGACGGAGTTCACGGTGCAGTGAGCCACCGAGGAACGTACGGCCTCACTCGATGAGCCGTCTCGCTCGACGGAGGATCGAACATCGGTGACCAGCGGCCCGATCGCGTGCGCGGCTCCTGTGGGATGACCGTTCAGCACGTTGATGGGATCGGAGCTAGCTCTGTGCAGAGTAGGCCCCTATGCTTGACGCGCTCCTGATGGTCCGGGGTCCCTCTACCTGCTGCCGGTGACCACACCGCCAGAGCTTGACCTCGCCACCTCACTCGCCGGTCGCTACTCGATCGGGCGGGAACTCGGGCGTGGCGGCATGGCGACCGTCTATCTCGCCCGCGACTTCCGCCACGAGCGGATCGTCGCGCTCAAGGTGCTCCGTCCTGATCTGGGCGCCGCGCTCGGCCCGGAGCGGTTCGCGCGGGAAATCAAGCTGGCGGCAAGCCTGCAGCATCCGCACATCCTCTCGGTGTTCGATTCCGGCGAGACGGCCGGCGGCCGGTTGTGGTTCACGATGCCATACGTCGAGGGGGAGTCGCTCCGCGACCGATTGCGGCGCGAGCGGCAGTTGTCTGTCGACGATGCGCTCCGCATCACGCGCGAAGTGGCGGGCGCGCTCGAGTGCGCGCACGCGCATGGGGTACTCCACCGTGACGTTAAGCCGGAGAACATCCTGCTGACCGCGCAGGGCGACGCGTTGCTGGCCGATTTCGGAATCGCCCGTCCCCTGACCGCAGCCACCGACGGCACAGGGTTGACCGAGGCCGGGCTGGCGGTGGGAACGCCGCAGTACATGAGTCCCGAGCAGGCGGCGGGGGAGCGCACGCTCGATGCCCGAAGCGATGTGTACGCACTCGGGTCGGTGTGCTACGAGATGCTGGCGGGCGAGCCGCCGTTCGTCGGGAGCTCGGCCCAAGCCATCGTAGCGAAGATGCTGACGACCGACGCGCCATCGGTGCGAGTGCTGCGGTCGGGCGTCTCGCCGGGAATCGACGCCGTGCTGCGCCGCGCGCTCGCGCGGGTGCCGGCCGACCGGTGGCCGTCGGCGGCCACGTTCGCCGAGGCTCTTGGCCGGGGCGAGCGGACAGGGGCGACGGCTCGATTCGCGGCGCGGCGTATACCGGCCGGCATCGCGCTCCTCGGCTTTGGTTTTCTCGTGGCTGTCGCCGCGCGCTTCGCCTTGCATCACGACGCGAGCAGTGCAGAGATGCTGCCGGTGGGACTCGCGGTGCTGCCGTTCGACAATGAGGGCGACACCGCGAACGCATACTTCGCCGAGGGGATCACCGACGAGATCCGGAGCAAGCTCTCCGCTCTTGGCGGACTCCGGCTCATCGCGACAGCCAGTTCGAACCAGTACCGCCACACGACCGAGCCGCAAAATCAGATCGGGCGTGAGCTCGGTGTGCAGTACCTGCTGACCGGGCACATTCAGTGGGAGACGAGCGCCAACGGGACGCGGCGGGTGCGGGTCAGTCCCGAACTGATCGAAGTCGAGTCCGGGCGCCCCCCGGTGACCAAGTGGCAGCAGTCATACGACGCGACGCTGGCCGATGTCTTCGACGTGCAGGCGACGGTAGCCACGCGCGTGGCGTACAAGCTCGGGGTGGTCCTGAGCGCGCCAACCGAGACGAAGCTCGCCGCCCGCCCCACCCAGAATCTGGCCGCCTACGACGCGTATTTGCGGAGCATGTCGCTCGAAGGGCAGGACCCCGCGACACTCCGGCACGCGTTGGTGGCAGCCGAGCAGGCAGTGGCTCGCGACTCGGGCTACGCCGCGGCTTGGGCGCGCGTGTCGGTGCTCCACTCGCGGCTCTACACCTACTCCATCCCGACGCCGGCCGACGCCGGCGCGGCGCGGCGCGCCGCCGACCGGGCTGTCGCCCTCGCTCCCACGGCCAGCGAGGGGTATTACGCACGCGGCGTCTACAACATTCTGGTCGCAGACGACCTAGCAGCGACGCGCGTCGCGTACGAGACCGCGGCTAGACTTGCCCCTTCGTCATCGCTGGCCCTCGGGGCGTTGGGAACAGTTGATGCCGCCGAGGGGGACTGGGAGGCCGGACTCGGCCACGCGCGCCAGGCTGCAGCGCTTGACCCGCGTTCACCGGTCGCGGCGGCTCGCCTCACGGTGATATTGCTCTACCTCCGTCGGTACGCGGAAGCCCGTGCCGAGGCCGAGCGCGGGCTGACGATCGATCCGTCGGATATGGCTCTCATTGTGAATCGCGCGGCGAGTTTCCTGGGCGAAGGCGATCTGGCAGGCGCTCGGGCCGCGCTGCGGGACGTCCCGCCCACGCTCGATCGCGCGACGCTCGCGGTATATGTGGCGCGCAACCATCACTCCTATTGGGCGTCGCATCCCTTTGGGGCGCTGGACAAGCCGGATCGTGATCTGGTCCTGACGCTCTCGCCTGCAGCGTTCGACGACGACCGCGGCGAGTGGGAGTTCGTGCGCGCAGAGCTCTATTGGCTGGCAGGCGACACGGTCCCGGCGCGTCGCAACGCGGACTCCGCGCGAATCACACTGGAGACACAGTTGCGGGCAACGCCGGGCGACAATTACCGGCACCTGTATCTCGGGTTGGCGCTGGCGTACCTGGGGCAACGCGCGGCCGCAGTGCGCGAGGGGGAGCGCGAGCTCGCGCTGATCCTGGCATCAGGGGACGGATACCGTATCCCGTACGCCCGGCAGGTAATGGCCCAGATCCACCTGGCAGTCGGCGACCATCCCCGCGCCCTCGAGCAGCTCGACTCGCTGCTGGCCAAGCCGTATTTGGTCTCGCCCGCGTGGCTCAAGGCCGACCCGATCTGGGCGCCACTACACGGCGAGCCTCGCTTCGAGCGGCTGATCGCTCAGCCAGCGACAGGCGAGCGGCCGAGGGCGTAATGTGATGTAGCCGCGAGTTCCAAGGCATGGCCAGGAGAGGAATCGAACCTCTGACACGCGGATTTTTGGCCGCCGAGAACGCGCTCAATTTATGTCGGCGGAGGGGAAATCGTGATGGTGCCGTCGCTATCGGACAGCGTTCCGTTGGGGGCCCGGTGGAACAGTTGGCTGTTCGTTTCCACTACACCACCGCTCAATGGGCCGGGGCCGCCAACGATGGTTCCGACGAGATGAGTCTTGCCTGACGCCAAGTCGATGGTGCCTTTCAGCTTCGCCTCGAACGATTTCGATGCGGGCGACGCGGTGACGATCCAATGCGTCTCCAACGGCAACGTTCCCGGGATCTGCGGTCGCATGTCCGGGAAGCGCAATTCCATCCTGGCTTCGCCAGTCACTGCACCATCAACGCGCCCGTGCCAGATATACGTTCCCGACGTATCTCGCCTGGCGAGGCTGATGTGGTAGTGGATCTGCTGTGTTCCGGGCTGAGAAGCATTAGACGCACTGTTGGAGGCTGCGGCTGTTTGAGCGCCCATGCCGCGACCTGCACCGACGGTTACCACACCGAGAAGAAACACGATCGCCAATGGCTTGCCGTGTGTCGCTCCGAACATTGTCGTCCCCTCTTTTCTACAGGTGGTCCCGAAACATCGTCTTCCGCGGTGAGATCCCGAGGTGGCCGCAGTCAATCTGATCTATGTAGGCAACCGCATTTGCTTTCTTAGACTTCTGTCGAACGCCGACTCGGGAACGAAGCGCCGAAGCAGACTGACCTGTCGGGCCGTCCGGCCTGCGGTGTAGCGGCGGTGCGGGTTGGCCTCGGTGGAACCCCTCACCACGGCGCTCGCGACCAGCTCCGGCGTGTCGGCAGTCTTCATTTCGTCCCGCAGGACTCCCTCGGCGTTCGTTCGCGCCGACTGATAAACGGCGAGCTGCTGGTCTGCTTGGTAGACATTGCCCTCGAAAGAAGTCCGAGTGTAGGCGGGCTCGACTAACACCACTCTGACCCCTGAGTCTCTGATCTCATGGTCCAGCGACTCGGAATAGCCTTCCACTGCGTGCTTGCTGGCTGAGTACAAGGCCATAAACGGCGCCGGGATGAGACCCATGACCGAGCTGATGTTGACGATCCGTCCCGCCCGCTGTCGGCGCATCGCTGGAAGCACGGCCTTGGTCATGCGAATCAGGCCGAACAGGTTGACGTCGAAGAGGGACTTCGCCTGCTCCAGCGACGACTCCTCAGCCCCTGCGACCAGTCCCACCCCCGCGTTGTTGACCAGGAGATCGATGCGGCCGGTCTTCGCCAGCACTTGACCCACGGCGGTTTCGACAGAGTCGTCACTGGTCACGTCGCACACCACATACTCGATACCTGGCGATCTCGTCGCCGGAGGCCGCCGATAGGTGCCGAACACCCGATAGCCTGCGGCGTGAAGCGCTCGGACGGTCGCCTCTCCGATCCCTCCTGATGCGCCCGTCACAATCGCTACGGGCCGAGTCTGCTGACCCTGATTGCTTGACATACCGTGCTTCCCTCCCGTTGAGGCCAACTCACTATTCGCATATGATGAGCATCATATTCACGGGCCAACGAAGGCCCCGGCACCGGTGCATGGGGTCAGCCCGTGGGAGTGAGGTGATTCAGCGCCGCCTCGCGCAGCGCGTGCGAGAGCTTGGAGTCGTCCACGGCGCGGGCCAGGACCAACGCGCCGAGGGCCGTGGCCACGGTGAGGAGCGCCCGCTCGTGCGCGCCCGGCTGTCCCCAGTCGGGCGACTGGCGCGCGACCAAATCGATCATCTCCTTGATCCGGCGGGTGGCGGCCCGCCGCACCTTGGGTGCCTGGCGCGGCATTTCCGAGCCCAGCGCGGCAATTGGGCACCCCGTCTCAACGCCTTCCACGTGCTCCTTTGAAAGATAGGCTCGAAGCATGGCCTCGAGCTCTTTCTTGGGCGGTGCCGCGGCGGCCACCCGCGCGAGCGTGGCGACTCCGTGGGCGCCCGCCCGGTCGGCTGCTTCGGCCAGCATCCCCTCGCGGGACTTGAAGTGGGCGTAGAAGCCGCCATGCGTGAGGCCGGCCTCCTTCATGACTTCGGCAACCCCGGCGCCGCCGTAGCCGCTGCGCCGGATGGCGCGGGCGGCGGTCTCCACGATCCGGTCGTGGGTGGCTTCCTTGCGGCTGGGGGCGGGTCGTCTCAAGGTAGCGGGCTTCATATGACGATCATCATACAAAGGTGGCGACTCGAGCGCAAGGGGTACACCTCCTGCGGCGGTGAACCACCCGGAGACCCCGATTGAGAATTGCGCACCTCGAACAGCACACGCGGTGCGACCGCGTATGGTTATATAACGGAATTGACAACTAATGTCTATTCGGTTATATAATGTTTCATGCTGTCCGATGTCGTTGCCCGCGAGGTGTTTCACGTTCTTCTGCTCGAGCACCTCACTCAGCAGCTAGGCCAGCGTCTTGTCCTCAAAGGCGGGGTGAACCTTCGTCTGTTCTTCGGCAGTCCTCGGTATTCGCAGGACATTGATTTCGACGCAGCGCCGGATGTACGATCTGCTGCCAAGGCCGCCATCTCAAAGAGTCTCCGCGATCCATATTTGCGGCGACGCTTCGTTCAACTGGGCGGTGGCGATATTCGTTTGCCCGACAAGCCTTCCACGGATACAGAGACGACGCTCCGATACAAATTTGGAGTCGTGACTTCGGGAGGCATCGATTTGCCGACCAAGATCGAGGTCTCTTTTCGGCCTCGGCCAGCTCTTGATACCGCGATCATCGAGGGTGTTGCATCTGCCCTCGTGGACGGATACCGGTCGCCGGCGGACATCCGATCAGTCGGAGTACGCGCGCGCGGCGCGACGCCAGCGCTGCCCCTGCTCATGGTTCCCCATTACGGTCGCCTTCCCGCGATCCGGCAAAAGATCGGGGCTCTCGCTCTCCGGACCGAGATTCAATCGCGCGACATCTTCGACCTCGGTGTCTTGGATGCGGTACGGCTTGACACCGCCGACGCTGTGCTTCTCCGGAAGAACCTGACGGCTAGCGTGCTGCGTGAGGCAGCCGCACGCGCCCTCGAGATTCCGTTCGCCGCGTACCGAGATGAGGTTTTGGCCTACCTCGATCCTGCGGACCGGTCGCGGTACGATACCGGTCAAATCTGGGATGACCTGAGCCTTAGTGCGTACGCGCTCGCCGAGCAGCTGAGACAACTCTCCGGTCCTTCAAAGCTGCCGTGGTACAGGGCCGACATGCGACCGGAGCCCACCGGCGGCGATCATGATTCGAGGACGAACGTCAACGGTGGCACTCGATGAGATTGGCCAAGCGTCGCTTCCCACAGAAACGATCGCGGGTTGCCGACGTTCTCCTGAGCGCAGCTTTCGGACGCGCGCCGGTCTTCACTACCCGAGACATCCTAGCGGCGACACACATTAATCCATCGGCTGTCGTGCGGGCACTCGGCGTGCTCGTCAAACGCAAGTCAATCGTCCACGTAACACGGGGCGTGTGGGCGCGCCCGAACCATCCGGATTTCTCGCCCTACGCAGTTGTGCCGTTCCTCCTTGGCGCATCGATCGGTACAAACGGATGGCAAGATGCGGAACCTGGATACGTCTCGTTGCTGTCTGCGCTCAGCCTACACGGTCTTATCGACCAAATTCCGCGTACGATCCAGATTGTCGTCGGGGGACAGCGCCCTCCCGTTCGCTCACCGGTCGGTGTCTACACTTTCCATCGAATGCAGCCTAGCTTGCTAACGGGATATGAACCGGGGGGCCGGCTGGCAAACTTCCAGCTTGCAACCCCCACCAAAGCGCTATTCGACACGCTGTACATATCAACACGTCGTGGGCGCCAGCACGTGTTCCTCCCGGAACTCGATCTGTCCCGATTTGTGCGCGATGCGGAAATCCGGCGGTATATCGCGCTGATCCCCTCCGTCTCACTGCAGACTGCCGTTCTGAACCGCTGGCGACGATTGCGGCAACGAGGCACGCGGCGGAGCTAACATCGTGCGGCGATCTGAATGCGGCGTCGTTATTCGACGCGGCTTCTGGAGTGGGACCAGCGCTGGGATGTATCGGGATCTGTCGTCCACCCTCTTGTTTGGTCTTGGTTGGGGGAATAATTCGGGAATCCGCAGACCTACAAAATTCGTTGCAGATTGCCCTTTCCAGCCTTGCTGGCGCAGCTCGCGTCTGCCGCTGGTGTGCAGCAATGCCTCGACTCCGTGTCTGGCCGGTCTACCTGATCGCGCTACCCGTCCTCGTGGCCGCGAGTCTGGTAGTGGAATCCTTCGCAATTGCCTTGATCAGCAGTTTTCATGTTCCTGGCACGCTCCCAGGTCCTATTTGGGTAGTCATAGCCGTTAACCTCGTGCCGACGTTCCTGAGTGGATTCCTGATCATCTTTTTTCTTGGCACCGCGACACTTCGCCGCAAACGCGAGGCGGTGCCAGCGCCCCATGCAATTCGAGCGGCACCGCTATACGTCCTAGCGGCCACACTCGGAGCGTACGTCGCCTACGCGCATAACCTTCGCGGCTGGGGTCTGGTTGGCCAGCTCTTCGTGTGGCCGTTTGTTACGTGCCTGGGCGGAGTTCTGGGAGATGCTGCGGCGGGACGCGCTTCTCGGTCAGCAGACGATCTGCCCGGCCGTATCTAGAGCATCGCGGAAGCGATCACGCAAGGTTCGTATCCTTCCGTGCCGCGTATGTGTGCGTAGGGAAAGATCCCGGCGCAAGTACCTCGGTCGCCTTCAATCCCATAACAGGGCGACTCGCAGGCATCCGCGCCGCATTCCATGTGCAGCGACTAGGCGGGCGGTTTCGGGAATTTGGGGAATTCTTCAGGCCTCTTTCAGACTCTGGGCACCACATGGGTGCTCGTCTCGATTGCTACTCCCTTGTAATTGAGTCAGTTCCAACAGTGGCCAGGAGAGGAATCGAACCTCTGACACGCGGATTTTCAGTCCGGAAGGGTGAGATTGCTGCGGGCGTGCGTACTTTGTGGTAGTTGCGGGTACGTACGGGAGTTACGCGGCTGCTCACAGCAATTTCCTTGCGGCAGTCTGCGGATCTAGCGCGACCGTTCAGCTAGTGTCATTTCGTTTTGGGGAATAATTCGGGAACGCAGGACCAACGAAAGGCGCGCAGATCGCTATTGCGGCTTTCGCCGCAATACGGCGGCCCCGGGTCACTCTGACTGACGGTCAGCGCCGCCCCGGCGGCGAAGGTACGCGCTTACCGACAGCGCCTGGTCGGGATCGCCGGCCACGAACGCCGCGAAGCACAGAGCGAAGACCAGGTGGTCGAGCGATGCGCCGAAGTATTGCCACGCGGCGACGTGGACTCCTGGGTAATTCGACGACAGAAGCAGGGTCAGCATGTAAATCAGCCCGCAGATGCTCGCTACGCGGGTCAGGATGCCAAGACAGAGAGCCAGCCCGATGGCGAACTCGCCGTAGGCGACCAGAAACGCGATAGCTGTCCCGTGCGGCAGGACGAACCGCTGCAGCACCGGCACCATGAATGGATAGGCCGCGCCATCGGTGATGAAGCGATTGATCCAACCTTGGAATCCGCCCCCCAGCGTGAAGGCTGTGCCGAATACCTTGTACTGGCCGAAGATGAGGAACAGGATGCCGATAGCAATACGCAGCGCCGCGAATGCGGCGACGTTGCGAGCGGTGGCGGACGAAGTTGGTCGCATCTCGAGCGCGGTGATTCAGGTAGTTGCATTTCGTTTTGGGGAATAACTCGGGAACGCGACACCGGCGGCCGCAGGCAGCGTTCAGCCTCACAGAGGCTTCCATGGATTGTTACTGGTTCCGGTCAAGGCCACCACAGCAGTTCGGATCTGTAGACTTCTGCTGTTGCAGACACCGGTTGGGGTTGCCCCGATCTCAGCCTTGGCACGCCCGTGCTCATGCACCCAACTCGCTGGGGCACCTCCGGTTGAACGATGACATCCTCGGAGTTGCAGCTCGCAACCTCCTCACCGGTAGCGTCCAACATCCGAAAGTGCACGATCACCTGTCGGTCTCGCCCTGGAGGCACCGCAAGCATTCCATCCGCGGTGTAACTCTTCCACCCATACGTCGGCACGGGCTTAACGTGCACATCCGTCATCTGGAGATTGGCATCAGGCGGCCGATGGACGCTTCCTACAAGCTCGGCACGGCCGACGAGTCGTAGGCTGTCTCCGACCGCCCCTGCGATCCCAGGCCAGCACACTGCAAGGGATCGGCCCCCCGCCGGCACCTCTGGTAGCCCGTCCTCGTCGCCATTCCACCCGCCAAAGCACGACGGACCAGAAGTGCCGTCGGGGAGGTACGCTCGGATCGTGTACCGGACTTTGACCGCATAGGGGCCGGCATTGGCGAACGCCAGGGCATAATACATCCACTTGTGTGTAGAGTCGCCGTACCGGTACGATGGGGTTCCGACTGGATGGACCATACGAGCAGCGGACGCCAACGTTGTATCCGGCGCGCCTGGCGAATATCGCACCGACTGCGCGCGGGCTAGGCAGGGTATCCAAACGACGGCGCCGATACAGGCCGCACGAATTAGCTGGCTGGGGGACATGGGTCGTTTCCAGGATATATCCTGTCAGACGACCATGCCCGATGACTGTAATGACCTTGGTTGGCGCGTCTCCCCGATTCTTGGGCCAGTGGCGCTCACCTTTTTGACAGCGGGGTGGGCCTGATCTAAGCTCTGGCAATCCGGAGCGGGAGATCAGGACGATGCGGACGACCAAGTTCAGCGAGGAGCAAATCGCGATGGCGCTGCGGCAGGCGGAGGCTGGGACACCGGTCGGCGACGTCTGCCGAAAGCTCGAGATCACGGAGACCACGTTCTATCGCTGGCGGAAGAAATACGGCGGTCTGGGCGTGCCGGAGCTGCGGGAGCTCCGGAGCCTGCGGGACGAGAATCGGAAGCTCAAGCAGCTGGTGGCCGACCTGAGCCTCGACAAGACGATCTTGCAGGAGTCACTCCGAAAAAATTCTAGGGCCGGCGGCGCGGCGGACCTGGGTACGGTGGGTGATCGCCACGTACCAGGTCTCCGTCCGGCGGGCGTGCCGAGCGACGGGCGTGGCCCACTCGACCATGACCTACCGAAGCCGCCGGCCTTCGCAAGCGCCGCTCCGGGAGCGGCTCCGCGAGCTGGCCCAGAGCCGGGTGAGCTACGGGTATTTGCGGTTGCATGTGTTGCTGCGGCGCGAGGGCTGGGCCATCAATCGCAAGCGCGTGTATCGGCTGTACACCGAAGAGGGCTTGACGTTGAAGCAGCGGCGGCCGGCGCGGCGGCGGAGTGGGGTCGTCCGCAGTGTGCGGCCGGCGCTGACGGGACCGAACGAGCGGTGGGCAATGGATTTCGTGCACGACACACTCGCGGATCGCACGAGTGTCCGGGTGCTGGCGGTGATCGATCTCTTCCGGCGGGAGTGCGTGGCCCTCGTGGCCCAGCGGCAGTTCCGTGGGACGGATGTGGCGCGAGTGCTGGCGGCCGCTGGCGCTGCGCGTCGGCTCCCAGGCATCATCCAGTGCGACCAAGGCACCGAGTTCACCTCGGTCACACTCGATCACTGGGCGTACTGGAATCAGGTGCGGCTCGACTTCAGCCGGCCCGGCAAGCCCGGGGACAATACCCTTTGCGAAGCGTTCAACGGCTCGCTCCGGCGTGAGTGCTTATCGCAACACTACTTCGTGAGTCTCACCGACGCGCAGCACGCGCTGGACCGATGGCGGGACGAATACAATAACGTACGGCCCCACCGCAGTTTGGCGTACCAGCCACCGGCGCACTTCCGCCCCGGCGGTGTGTTCACCCCAGGCCCAGACCGGATGCAAAAGCTACGCGCCTAGTGGCCCAACTTTGGGGAGAGCTGCCCAACCCTTCACCCGGCCCATAATTCCTGGTCCTCAAGCTGGGGGAAGGTCACATTCAAACCCGTTGCGGACTTCGTGATGATATGGGGAGACGCTCGTTCCGACGGAACGCCCCAATCCGGTCCGAGACTGTTCGGCGGGCGCCGGGTCTCCGTGACCTCAGTTGGCGACCTGGGCGCCAACTGACGGGTCGTGGCTCGTTATTGGACGTTATGGCTTGATCGGCGGGTCAGGCTACGAGACCCACGCCACCTGCGCTTGCCGGATGCGCCATATGTCGTCCCCGTTTTGTTCCATCAGCAAGAACTCTCCTGCACCGCAGAGAGGACCGCAGCTGTAGGTCCGATAGAGGATTGCCCACCGGTAGTCGCGCGTGAATCCCACGTGTGAAAGTCCGATTATGAGGTGGTCATCCACACCGTACGGATGGTTCGGGTGACCGACGACCCGCCCCGCCAACAGTTGGTCGCGCGTGATCCAGAAGTACGGGACGCCAAGGTGCAGAGGTGTTTCGATTGATCCCGAATCCGCATTGCGACGATGAAAAGAGGCAAAGATCTCGCGATCCAATCCGGGAACCGAGTCGGTGAACGATTTCAACCATAGAGAATCGGACCACGATTCCTCTTGTAGAAAGGCCTGAAACCCCTGCAGCGGGTTTGCCGACAGCAGCGCCGGTCCCTCGCGGAAATGGGAACAGAGATCGGTGATGACAGTCGCCCAAACGTCGTGTTCGGTCACATTAACATCTACTGCCATTGGAGGTGTGATCGTCGCCGACTCACTGCACGCGAGCGCGGCAACGGCGACTAAAGCCCCGAGTACGCGCATTTGTCCTCCCTGTGGGCGCCGCGTCCAGAGATGGCGGCACTGGTCCACGATAGGACGGGTTCATGCGGTCCACCTTGCACATCGATTAGGAATCGGTGACAGCCTCGTGAGGACTTGAACGGCGGGCCTTGGGCCAGCAGATGAGTTCCTGGGGAATTCGCGTGGCGAACTTGGAGTTTGACGCGGCAGCTGGGAGGCAATCCCGCGCCTAGTCCTCGCCATGGGATACTCAATCTCGCGCCACTGGGTATCGCCCCGGCGCGGTCGCGCTCCTATTCTTGTTCTTGTGCGCTGGGCATCACTGGGACTTTCGTCGATCGACATTCGGGAATGCTGCGATGCGCTTCTTGACGCGTGAATGGCATGGCGGAGCGCAGCCCGACGATGAGGCGGAGCGAACCGTCGACGCGTACCGCCGGCATCTCGCAGCAATCCTGCCGCATCTACCGCGGGCACTCCGCGAACTCAGTCAGGACACCAATCTCCATGATGGTCTGATCCGGAGTGTCGAGGTCGACACGGCCGCGTCCGAGGCCAAGATTGGGCTTCGGTGCGGGGATCGCGAGACCGGATACTTCGATCTCACTCTTTCTTACCATGGTGTCCGCATCGACCTTCTCGATCGCGCTGCACTCGCAATCATCGCGCGGGACCCAAGGACCGAGGCGTTGCACGACGAAGTCGACGTAGTTGACGATGGCGTATTCGTGCACCGTCTCCTATTCTGGCCATACTATCGGGAGATCCACGTCGTCTTCTCCAGTCTCTCGATAGCCAGCATGCCGCGCCCCTACCGTCTGGTCGACGCGATGCCGGACCGCTATCTGGAGAGCTAGTCCACGTCACGTGCTCTCTCGCAGTCGTCGGGTAAGGCGAACCGACCAGATAGCCTCGTTTGAGGAATATTTCGGGAATAATTAGCGAAACGAGCACCGCTCGTGGTGCCCGTTCGTGTTGGTAAGCTGTTGTACTTCAATCGATTCCAACAGTGGCCAGGAGAGGAATCGAACCTCTGACACGCGGATTTTCAGTCCGCTGCTCTACCAACTGAGCTACCTGGCCTAAGAGGCGTGTAACGTAGTGCGCCGCTTGGGTCTCCTCAAGCGACTGCCGCTCGAGTCTCCTGCGGATCCGTGGTTGAGGGCTTTTCTCACCATCGAACGCTGCCGGCCATCGGTCACGACGGATGGTTACGCCCGGCGGACGGTGGGGGCCGTTCTCGAACGGCCCCCGCTGCCCTCGCCGACTGGCGGCGTGCGCCTGACCCAAACAACGACTTCTACGCGGGTCCCCGCTCATTCGCCGAATGTGAGTGGGCGTCCCTCCGCTCGATCCATCGTTGCGGGTTGTTCGCGATGTACTCGCGAACGCGCGCAAGGGTCTTCGGGGATCGGATTATCCAGTCATGAAAACTCGGCTGCCAGACCGGTGATCCTGGTGTTCCACGAAGACGGTTGATCCGGGCGGCCGAGTAGGTCTTGACCGCCCCGACGAGCCGGCAGACGGACTGCTGCGGAACCGGAATAGGATCAAGTACCAGTAGAGCGTGCACGTGATCTGGCATGACTGCGGATTCGAGCAGCCTGGCGTGCGGGTGGCGTGCCAGAATGATTGGCCACGCTGCCGCTACGATTTGTCCAGGCGCCGAGAGCCGCAGCTGGCCTGCATCCAACTCGGCCAACAGCGGGGCACGGTGTGCGGTGCAGAACGTGATGAAGTACGCGCCGGAGCGGCGGTAGTCGAACCGTGGCAACCGCATTTGGCCGACACTAGTGGGCCCGGCAGTCGCATCATCATCCATGGAACCGGCGCGGAACCAAATTACGCCGCGAGCCGCCCCGCGGCCCCCACGGCCGTCGCCGACTGACGGCTGTCCATCGGTGGCCCGAAAGCGGCGCTCCTACGCAGCGGCGGCCGTTCGAGAACGGCCGCCAGGTTGACCGAGATGCCGGCCCGAAAATCTTGCGGTCATGATGCGATACGGCACGCAACCCATCGAGTTGCGTGCCGTAGCCGAGAGCAGGGACGCGCCCAGCCCTGCGCTCCCTACCCCTGCTTCTTCACACCTGCTTGCTCACACCTACTTCTTCCGCAATACGGGCATGAAGCCGTCCGCCCGGCCCGAGATCGAGCCGTCGTCGTGCATGGTCAGCGTCACTGGCCCACCCGCATCCTTGCAATTCAGCGTGAGCTGGTCGCCCTTGATCGCGTAGGTGCACGGCGATTCGCTGTTCGGAATGGCGAAGTTTGCGTTGCCCCCCCCTTTGAGCGTGAGCACAAAACTGCCCGACGAGTCGGTGTACGTGCCCTTCGGTCCTCCGCACGCGACGACTGCGAGCGTCAGTGTCGCGGCGATCGTCCGTCGTAAGTATGCGCGGTTCATGTTATGGCGTCGATGTCTTGGGTGGAGCGGCGACGACCGCGCCGTTCGTGGCCGCCGGTGTCGTCGTCGCTGGTGTTGTGGCGGGTGGTGTCGTGGGTTTCGGAGTCGTGGCTTTCGGGGTCGCGGGCGTCGCGGCAGGGGCCGCAGCCGGCGCAGGTGCTTTGGTCGTGGCCGCCGCCGCTGTGGCGGGCGTCGCTGTCTTCGCCGGCGCGGCAACCGGTGTCACCGTCGCCGCTGCCGCCCTCGTCTGAGGAGCCGTCACCGGTGTCTTCGCCGCGGCCGTCGTCGCCGCGCCAGGCGCGCCGTTCGTCGCGGCCGCCGCGGGCGCCGCAGTCGCGGCGGTGGTGTTCGCCGGCGATGCGGGAGTGCACGGCGCCGCAGCCGAGCTGCTCGCGGCCGGCTTCTTCTTGCCGAAGAGCGATCCGACGCTCGAGACGGCGTTCGCCGTGGTGTTGACGGCGTTCGTCGCGCTGTTCGCGGCGCTCTGCGCACCCGTGTTGTTCGTGGCGCTAGCCGCGGACGCCACCGTTCCCGCGGGACCGCAGGGCGGCGGGGATGCGGGCGCCACTTGCCCGGCTGACGACGCGTACGTCACAGCTCCTGGCGCCGGACCAGTGGATCCGTTGACGAGACTCTTGAACTCCAACGGAAACTCGCCGCCCAGCGTGTGCTGATTGCCTTCGACCGTGTTGATCTCGTTGACCGTGAGATCGAGCTCGAAGGTCGAACCAATGATCGCCTGGCCCGGCGCGAACAGCAACTCGAACCGTGCGTCGCCGTATCCGCCCGGCCGCACCGAGAACTTGGGATCGAAACTATTACCGTTGACCACACCGATACCGCGGAACGCGTTGGGGCCGCCGACCGCGTACCGATTGCCGCGGTCATCGGTCGCCAATCCGGAACCATTCGCGTAGCCCAACCCCAGCGTCGTGTTGGTCTTGTTGATGAACCGCATGGTCACGTCGATGATCCTGTAGCCGCCCTGCGCTGTCGTGCGAAAGTCGGTAATCGTCGCGGCGAAATCCGACGCGTCGTAACAGGCCGGCTGAGTGCCGCAGATCGATCCGGGCGCCGCGGCCGCGGCAGCCGGCGCGGCCGTCGCAGCCGCAGGCGTGGCCGGCGCCGCCGCGGGCGCTTGCGCCGCGGCCGTCATTCCGGCGCCTGTCACCGCGAGGACAGCCATCGCGGCCGTAACTCGGCGAACAATTCCTAGAGCGGACGTCACGATACACCCCCCGCTGTGAAGTGGCTGGATCCCGATACGCAGTGCGCAAAAGGGGGCGGAGCGACCGTCATCGCCGGCCAGACCCTGGCCGGAGCCAATCGCGACGGGAACGAGACTGAGCGGGCAAGACATCGTACCTCCTAGAATGGTGAGCCAGCAGTGGAGGATCGACCCGGACGCTCAGGACGAAGGGCCGTCGTGGTACGGTTCCAACAGGATCAGTGGACCGGCGCCGCAGCACCGGCGCCGACGGGTGTGGCGGCGAGCGAATATGACTCGGGCAGCACTGTGGTGCCAGAGCCGCGGACGGCAACCCCACTACATCTGCGTTACGTGACTTCGGTCAAAATGCCTCGCGAATTGGTGGCGCCCGGCCGTTGTTCGAGGCTATGCCGAGTCCAGGTGTGGGAGGTGGGCGCTTGCCGTCCGCTCTACGAGAGCGTGATGGTCCGCCGCCACGGTTACTCGACAGGCAGGTGTTGCGAGTCTGACGGCGCATCCCCGTGCGATGGTGAGGCCAGTCTCTGGAACGCCTCCTGCGGGAGCGATATTGTCACTGAGGAGGTCTGTCTCCATGGCCATCCGAAAAGCGGTCGATCGGGGCAGTACCTGCCGGTGGGTGCCCGCGATCGCCGCGGTCGCGTCCTTGGTCATCAGTGGCAGTGGATGTTCGGCCCCGACCGGCATTCAGACTGTCTCGGCGATCCGCATCCAACCCTCGGCGATAGCCCTGCTCGTCCCTCGGCAGACGACCCTTCGCGCCACGGCCGTGGATGCCAGGGGGCGCGTGGTCACAATGGACCAGGTGTACTGGTCCAGCGAGGACACGACCATCGCGACCGTTTCGTCCAGCGGCGTCGTGACCGCTGTAACACCGGGGCGTGCACGGATCGCGGCGAGCGCCGAGGGTGTGACGGGCATCGCCGTCGTCACCGTCTCGGCCGTGACCGTCGCCGAGGTCGTCGTCGTGCCCGAGACTTTACGGGTGGTGCCGAACGCCATGGGCCAGCTCCGGGCAACCGCGTACGACGCTTCCGGCAACGTCGTTACCGGATTGTCCGCGGTCTGGGGCAGCAGCGCGCAATCGGTTGCGACGGTGAATTCGTCGGGCACGGTGACCGGCGTCGCCCCGGGCACCGCGACTGTAACCGCGGCCATTGCCGGCCAAGTCGCGTCGGCTACTATCGTCGTGGCGACACCGCCGGAAGTTGATATTGCCGGGTGCAACGGTGGCACGCTCAACCAGACGGTGCCCGGGAACCTGGTCGTCAAAGGCAACATCGATAGCCAATGCAAGGCCACCCTCCGGAGCACGTCGGGCTCCGTCGAGATTCGCGGCAAGATCGACCATGCAAGCACTGCCGATCTCACGGCGGCGACGAGTGTCTCGATTGACGATCAGATCGACGGCGGCAGCCAGGTCCAGGTTACTGCGGGAGCAGGTTTCAGTCTGGGGACCGACGTCACCGGCAGCGCCACGGGCACCGCATCAACGCTCACCGTGTTGGATTGCAGCGCGCTCAACGTCGGCGGCAACATACAAGGCGGCGTTCAGGTGAAGCTCCACTCGCACGGTCCGATCACCATCGGCGGTCAAGTGCAGGACCGCAACACCCTCGTGTTGTGGTGGGCGCCGTCCTTTGCGGTCCGCGGCGGAATCAACGGCGGAGCGCAGGCCATCAAACAGAACTGGGGCGATTTTCCGGACAGTTACTGAGCCGGGGAAAATCCGGGGGCGTCTGGCCACGCGTCCGCCACGATCTGTCCGGGAGCGGCGAGCCGGAGGCGGCCCGCATCCACCTCGGCCAGAAGCGGATGACGATGCGCGGTGCAGAAAGTGATGAAGTACGCGCCAGAGCGGCAGTAGTCGAACCGCGGCAAGTGCATGGGCCAAACGGTGAGGGCTGCCGGCCGCGGCATCATCATCAATAGAACGGAGCGGAACGAACAATCGCGGCGAGGGAGGTTAGCCGTCGCGACGGCCAGCATTTGCGCGGCTGGTGGTTGGGGGCCGTTCTCGAACGGCCCCCGCTGCCCTCGTCGACTAGCGGCTGTCCATTGATCGGGGTAGGAAACCGGCGGTTCTACGCAGCGGCGGCCGTTCGAGAACGGCCGCCAGGCGGATCGCGATGAAACTGGTAATTCGCCGGGGTCGGGGTGAGCGCGCCGACCGGATGTTCTGGGGGCCGTTCGCGAACGGCCCCCGCTGCCCTCGTCGGCAGGCCTTATGCGGCTGCGTACTTGTTCGATGCGCCCTCGCGCGCACCTGCCGCGGAGGCCAGTACTGTCCGCACCAGCTCTCCGATCTGCTCCGCGAAATCGCGGGCCGGACCGAACAATCTCGGCATCAGCAGCTTCACGTCCTCGCCGTATTCCTCGAGGATCGCGCGCTGCGAGTTCGTCAGCTTGTGCGTCACGACGAATGATTCGGTCACGCGGGCCACGGCGCCGTCGAGCAGCAGCAGCTCGGTGTGGTCGAGGGGGCTCGTGCGGTTGCTGGCATCTCTCGTGCGGTTGCTGGCATCTATGGTTGGAGCGGCTTTGGTCTCTGACATGATTGCGTCTCGGCAGGTGGTGGGTCGTCGGGCCAGTCTGGTGCTTCTTCGGCCCGCGAACGCCCCGGCGTAAAGCAAAGGGCGTTCCATCCTTTGGACGTCAATCCGGCGGATTAATTAACGACCTCTACCGTTAATGTGCCCGGAAATGGCAGTCCGGAAACGCACTGTCTGCCCAAATCACCGGCGGCCACGGACATGGGAATGGCAAGAGCGTGAGCCGAATCGGCCGGACGGCGCCCCCAAACTGGCGGCTGCTACGCCCGAACTGCTCCCGGACCGGCGGCTACGCCCGAATTACTCCCGGACCGGTCGCCGGGGGTTGCTGCCTGCCGGGGTCGGTATGACAGTCCCGGTGTCGGGGTGTGCGGGGTCAAGCCACCGCAGTTGGGTCGATGAGCCTGACTCGGAGGCGAAGACGATCCGCCCGTCCGAGAGCCAACCTGCATCAGCGACATTCGCGGGGTTCGGCGACAATCGCCGAATCACACCGGTCGCCACGGTCAGCGTGAAGAGTGCGACGTCGCCATCGCGGGTCGAGATGAACGCGATCGTCCCGCCGTCTGGACTCCACGCCGGATTCACATCCGTTGCCGATCCGTCCGTCAGCGAGGTCTCCGAACCCTCTGCCACCGCGAGACGCGCGAGCGACGCGTTGCCGAACTGGGTCGTGACGACCACCAGGGTGTCGTCGGAACTCGACCAGCTCGGACTCGCTTCCACCGCGGTCGCGAATCCCGCGCTGCCCGTCGCCGCTGTCGCATTGCTCCCGTCGATCGCCGACGTCCAGAGATGGTCGGCGCCGCCGACCGGCGAGATGAACGCGAGCGTTGTCCCATCCGCCGTCACCGAGGCCTGATCGGACGGAGCCGGGATACTCGCGATCCGTGTCTCCGCGCCCCCGGTGACCGGCACGGTGTAGAGTGCCGCATACCCGTCGCGGAAACTCGTGAACACAACGTTCCCGTGGGCCCACGCGGGCTGCTCGTTGTCGCTGGTGCCCGAGGTCAACTGCGTCAGCCCGGTTCCGTCGAGCGCCGCGGCGTACACGTCGCGGTTCCCGGCGCCACCCGAATCCTGCAGGTCGAATAGAATCACCGGCGGCGACTTCACGTGCACGGTGATCGATGCGCTCGCATCGCCGTCCTGCCCCGTGAACATCACCGATCCTGTGTCGGTGAACCGCGCGACTCCTTGCGCGGAAAACCTGACGGCGGATGCCGGCTTGGCCGACCACGTCACCGTTGCTGGCGCCACGGTGGCCCCGCCGCGCAGAAAGGCCAGCGTCACCGATGCGCCGCGCTCCTCGAAACCCGTGACGGTGATGCTATCGGTGAGCGCGGTCGGCGCATTGTGGCACCCGGCCAGGGCCACGGACATCACGCACGCGAGGATCTTGGGAACGACGACGGCCCGCCACTGCGCGGGCCGTCGTACCACGAGATGCCGTGCTCCCGGCTCGAGGACGCCAGACACGCGCGCCAGCGCGCGCCGCCAGGCGTCCGCAATCCGGCCGGTCACTGCGTGCCGAGCAGCACCACTCCGTTGTCGCCGACGACGTAGAGGTTCGTGGCCGAGGTCCCGTAGACACTGCGGAACCGCGAGCTCACTGGAGCGGGCATGTTGATCCACTTGTCCCCGTTGTAGTGCTGCACCGTCCCGTTGTCCCCAACCGCGTACGCGTCCGCTGTATATCCTGAGCCAGGCGCATCCGCCCACACGTCCCGGAGCGTGACCGTCGTACCGCTCGCCTGCGCGGTCCATGCAGTGGCCCCCGCGTTGTGAAGGACCGTGCCGTTGGCTCCGACTGCGTAAATATCCGTCGAAGAGCTGCCCCAGATCGAGTTCAGCATCCCCGTGCCATTCGGTGTGATCATCTTGTTCCACGTGCCATTCGCGTGCGTTTCGTTCCAGATCGCGCCATCGCTGGCCGCGGCGTACACGTTGCTGGACGAACTGCCCCAGATGCTCTGAATGCTGCCCGACGTCCCGAGGCGGTAGGATGACTGGGCTCCATTGTCGAAATAGCCAACCAGCCCCTCGCCAGCGCCCGTGTAGAAGCTGGTGGTGTTCGGTCCCCAGAGCGCGTAGGCCGCCGTCCCGATGTTCTGCGTGGTCCAGATCCCGCCGGACAGTGTCGCCAGCGTGCCGTTCGCGCCGATCGAATACACCGTCGCCGGCTGCGGGCCCCCGCCCCAGATCCCATCCATGGAATCCGCGTCCGACACGTATGCGTTCGTCCAATGTGTCCCGTCGTAATGGAGTACGGTGCCGAGCGAGGAGACGTAGACGTCGGTGGCACTGCTCGCCCACACCCCGTAGAACGAGAGGCCACTCTGCATGGATACCTGCCATGCCGAGCCGCTCGAGGAAAGCAAGCTGCCTTGGACGCCGACGGCCCATATCGAGGAGGACGAGCCAGCGGTCACCCCCGTCAACGGAATCCCGCTGTTGGGACCGACGGTGGACCACGAGGTTCCGTCGTAGTGGAGCGTCGTGCCGTCGTTTCCCACAGCCCAGATATCCGTCGCCGCACTGCCACCGATCGCGGCCAGGTCGTTGCTCGATCCGTTCGGCATCGAGGACCAGTCGCCGGCGGAGTCCGGCAGGTGGATGATCGTGCCGCTCGTTCCGACTGCGTACACGTCAGTCGCGGCGTCGCCCCAGACGCCGGTCAAGGCTTCGTTGGTGCCCGACGACTGCTTCACCCATGTGGTGCCGTTGCCGAAGATCAGCCTACCCTTATCGCCGACGGCCCACATGTGTGTCGCGTCGCTTCCCCAGATCGCGTACAGGTCCTTCGTGCCACCAGGCGTGGACATCGTCGTCCATTGCGTGCCGTCGTAGTGAACGACGGTCGCGTTCGCGCCCACAGCGTAGACGTTGCTCGGACCGGCGACCCAGACTCCGTACAGGGTGTTGCTCTGTCCCGTCGAGACGCTGGTCCAGGTGCCAGCGGTGTCGTGCACGGCCACGCCGTTGTCACCCACCGCCCAGACCGAAGCGGTGGCCTGGCCCGAGACACCGGACACACCACGATAGTTGTTGGACGCGGAGAGACCGCTGCTCACCGCCGCCCACGCCGATCCGTTGTATTGCAGCAAGATACCGTTGACGCCGACCGCATAGGCGTCGGTCGCGGTATGGCGCCAGATACCAGTGAGGTTGTTGCTGGTCAGGCCCTGATTCAGCATCGTCCACCGGCGAATGCTTTTCTCGGCCGGCAGGATGGTGCTGATCTCGACGGAGAACGTGAAACCTTTGACACCAGGGCTGAGGTTGAACTTCCAGACCTGGGCGGGACTCGTGGCGCCGGGAGCGATCGCGGCGCTGTAGTCGAAATAGGGCTGGAAGGTCGCGGTAAACACGCCCGTATCGGGCGCAGCGATTGTCGCCGTCCCCGAGCCGCTCGTGACCGCGACCGGGGGATTGCTGATGAAGAAGACCCGCGTGCCGGAGAGACTCAGGCTTCCATTGACGGTGTCGCCCATCGTCTGGTTGAGCAGATTCTGCACCGTCACGTTGGCCGAGAATACACCACCCGAGAACGCAAAATTGGAGAACGCGAGCGTCACATCGACGTTCTGGCGGCCCAGCGTGACGCTCTGCGCGATCATCTGGCGGACTTGCGGGTCGGCGGCTGCAGCCGGTCCATCGACCGTTGCCGGCTCGCATTTCACCGCCGATCCGCCCGACCTGCCGGCCAGGGTGCCGACGCAATCGAGCATAGCGCGGGGCGTGAGATCTGACGGCACGGCCAGCGGGCCCTTCGAAGACGGCGCAAGGGGATCGCGACCGTCGCTGCACGCAGCGACGACGCTGACCGCCCCAATGAGTATTAGAGAATTCCAATGCATTTCCGGTACGACGCACTATCTCGTCGGGAATCACATTAGAAATCCGGCCCCAGTTGTCACGAAATTGGACAGCTCCTACGGGCTTGGATTAGAGGCCTCTAATGGCGGCTTCCCGTGGTTGCGACGTGGTGACTGCAGCCTCGATGTGATCGGGCTCACTCGCGCGTGGGGGACGCGCCGGCGACGCGCGGGGCGTCCCGGCCTCCGGCGTACCGCGGTCTGAAACTCCTGAAACGCTGAACACCCCGCAGTCGTGGCGTGCGAGGCGCTGGGCTGCGGAGCGTTCCGTGGTGCTGTGCTGCGATCGCCGGCTCGTCTCAAAGCCGGCTGTCCGTGCCGGCTCGTGATGTCAGCGAATGGGCTGCGCGTTCTCGGGGTTCCCGGCAGGCGTCGGGATCACGTGAGCGACACCCGGCTGCGACGGGTCGGCCCAGTTCAACTGCGCGATGATGCCGGACGGTGTCGAGGACTCCTCGGTGTACACGATCCGTCCGTCAGAGAGCCAGCACGGCTGCCCCGCGTTGCTCGGTTGCGGCGACACACGAACCACCTGGCCGGTCGCAATCGTGAGAACGAAGATGCCGAGGTCTCCATCGCGCGCCGACGCGAATGCCACCGAGCGGCCGTCGAGGCTCCATGCGGGATCGACGTCGGTGAACCCGCCATCGGTGAGGCTCCACGCCGCATCCGTGGACGTCGCGAGGCCGAAGATCGCGGCGTTGCCCAATGTCGTGCTCACGAACACCACCGAGTCACCCGACGGTGCCCACGATGGACTCGCTTCCTCCGCACTGGGTGATCCGAAGCTCGCGGTCGGCCGTACCGCATTGCTACCGTCGGACGCCGCGATCCACAGCTTATCGAGACCGCTGTCCGGCGCGATGAACGCGAGGTGTGATCCATCCGGCGACAGCGAGGGCTGAAATGCGGAGCCGGAGAGGCCGGGCAGGCGCGACTCGGTGCCGCCGCTGAGGGACACGCGGTAGAGCGCCGGATACCCGTCGCGGTAACTGGTGAACACGACGACGCCATTGGAAGCTGTCGGCTCGACGTTGTCCGCGGCGCCCGACGTCAGTTGGGTGAGCCCCAAGCCGTCCAGCGACACGCGGTAGACATCATAGTCGCCGAGGGCACCACCGGAGCCGGCATCGTGCATTGCGAAGACGATGGCGGGCGGCGCGGCGACGTGGACGGTGACGGTGGTGTTCCCGACGCCGAGGTGGGCGGTGATCGTGACGTCGCCGGTATCGATCAGGACGGCGGTGTCAGGCTTGACGAGCCGCACGCGATCGGCCGATGTGGTGGTCCAGCTGATGTCGCCGGTGCTCACGGGCGTCCCGTTGCGCATCACCTGGAGCTGCACCGTCGCGCCACGCTCGAGCCGGCCCTGCGTGGCGATGGTCAGCCGCGACTGGGTCGTGGGGGCAAGCGCCGGCGGGGATTCACAGGCGCCGAGGGTGATCGCGAGCGCGGCGAGCGCCGCCCAGATCGCACCAACGGACCATCGTCCCTGCGCGGCGGCGTCGTGGCGGAAGGCGCCGGAGGGGCGGGCGCCGGCTTCGGCGAGGTATTTCGGCGATGCCATTTCGGTCGAGACCTGACGCATAGACTCTCTGTCCTCCCGTTGCGGGGAAGACGCGGCAGCCGACGCGCGAGAAACATTAGTTTAGGCTAATTTGACGCCATAAGTTGTTTTCAGACAAATAACTAGACAGTTGGGCCTGCCGAGTGTCGCGTTCCGCGGCAGCGAGCCTGCGGGGCGCAGGCCGAACCGCTGTAGTGGCGCGCTACCGCCGGCGTCGCGCTCGTGGCGACGCGGGCTCGTCGAAGGGGAGCCCCGTGGTCCCACCCGCGACGCCCATGGAATCCACGACCGCCTTGAGCGTTTTCGCCAATTCGCGGCGGCGGGCGGGTGGGAGCGAATTGATGGCCGTGATGAGCCGCATCTGCGTCGGGGGCGGCGCGTGGCGAAGGGTGCGCCGGCCGGCTGCGGTGAGCGCCAGGACCACCCGGCGGCCGTCGGTGTCCGATCGCAATCGAGTCACGAACCCGCGGCTGACGAGCCGGTCGACGATGACCGACACGGTGCTCTGATGCGTGAAGGTCAGCATCGCCAGCTCGTTGAGTGACTGCGCGGGGTGCGCGTCCAGTACGCGCAGCACGAACAACTGCGCGCCGGTGATGCCGATCGAACGCTCGGCAGTGCGGGCCGAAATGCCGAGCGCGCGCACAATGCGGCGCATCGAGTCGAGCGCGGACGCGCCGTCGCGCTGTGCGGCTGTGCCGCCCGGTTTACGTCGCGTGGCCATCGGGCTCCTCATCCCCATTTGGCGGGGTCGTCGCAGCGGCACGGCGCCGCGACAGCGGCGCGACGAATCCTCGCATCGGTTGCGGCGAGAGGTGTCGCTCGGCGTCATCGTGCGCGGCCAGCCGGCGCGCGTGTGCGCCCAGCAAGTCGCTGCGCGACACCATACCGATCACGGTGCGCGGAGCGTCGCGCGTTACGACCGGGAGGCGCCCGACTTCTTCGCGCACCATATGGTCGGCGGCTTCACGGGCCGAGCTGTCGTCGTAGATGACCACGGGCACACGGGCGATGAGATCGCGGACGAGCGACGTGACCGGAAGCTCGAGATCCAGCAAGTCGCGGCGCGTCACGACGCCGGCCAGCGCGCCCTTCTCATCGACCACCGGATAACCCTGATGTGTGGACCCTGGCTCGCGCGAGACGATCCAGTCGCGGACATCCTCGACCGCATCGGTGGTCCGCAGCACGACCGGCGTGGTCGTCGCGATGTCGCGAACCAGAATCTGGCTCAGGTAGTCAGCCTGATACTCGGACTGGATGCGGGTGCCCCGCCGGGCGAGCTTCTCCGTCATGATCGATGAATGCGGCATGAGCCGGAGCGACACGAGATAGGCGGCGCTGCAGCCCGCCAGGAGCGGCAGGAGTCCCATGGGCTGGCGCGTGGTCTCGAACGCGAAGATCACCGATGCCAGCAACGCGTGTGACGCCCCGGCGAAGATCGCGGCCATCCCCACGAGTGCGGCGATGTGCGCATCCACGTGCAGCATTGGCGCCGATCGTTCGAGCACGGTGCCGATCAATGCACCGAGGCCGCCGCCGATCGTGAAGAGCGGCGCGAGCGTCCCGCCCGACGTCCCGCTCGCGAGTGCGATCACCCAGGACACGAACTTCAACACCACGAGCAGCAGGAGGGCCCGTCCGGCGAGCGTTCCCGCGAGCGTCTGCTCGATGTTGACGTAGCCGACGCCGAGCGTGCGTGGCGCCACCCACCCCACCAGTCCGACGACGACCGCCGCGAGTGCGGGCCACCACATCCAGTGGACCGGCAGGTGCTCGAAGCCATCTTCGATGAGGTACAGCGCGCGAGTGATGTAGACGGCCGCGACGCCGATGACCGCGCCCAGCACCACGTACGTCGCGAGCGCTGCGCCACCGGGAGGGGCGACGAGGGGCATCGGGAAGATGGGCGCCGATCCGACGAAGGCCATCCGCACGATGGTGGCCGCGGCGGCGGCGAACGACACCGGGATGAGCGACCGTGCGCGGTACTCGAAGAGGAGGAGCTCGACCGCGAGCAGCACCGCGGAGACCGGACTGCCGAATGTCGCCGCCATGCCGGCCGCCGCGCCGGCGGCGAGCAGGATCTTTCGCTCGTCGGCGGTCGTCCGCAGCATCTGGCCGATGACCGAACCGAGTGCGCCTCCCGTGGCGATGATCGGACCTTCGGCGCCGAACGGGCCGCCGGTGCCGATCGCGATGGCGGCCGATATGGGCTTGAGGAACGTCACGCGTGGCGCGACGCGGCTCTGGTTGAGGAGGATCTGCTCCATTGCCTCGGGGATCCCGTGCCCGCGGATGGCTGCCGATCCGTAGCGCGCCATGAGTCCCACGATCACCCCGCCGACGACGGGGATGAGAATGACGAGAGCGCCGAGGTGGTTGTTGGCCGGCGAGGAGAACGCTGGCGACCAGGTTCCGTAGAACGCGAGATTGGTGATGAGGCCGATTAGCGACGTCAGGACGCGCGCGGCGATGGCCGCGAGGATGGCGACACCGACCGCGAGTCCCGACAGGAACAGGATGCGGCCGTTCCGCTCGGTCGCGCGAGGCAGGCGAAGGTCCGATACGGCAGCCTCAAGGGACGGCGCGACCGGAACCGGGGACGCGGGGGGTGTGGGGGTCATGTGCGCGCCATGTGTCCGGTTCGGTCCATTGGCACCAATATAATATTCCGGGCTGAAGCGAGCCCGGCCGGCGCGGTTTTCTCATGCTTTGAGCCGGGAATGTTCTATGGGGCCGACGGGTATCTCTTAGGGTATTACCGTACGAATCACTGATGGGGTCGCGAGCGCTGGGTCCGGCGCCGGCCCGTCAACCGAGGGATGAGAGGCAATGACAACTGGGCACGGCAGGGGAGCGCGGTGGATAACGGTGGGCGCGGCGGTCGTGGCGGCGATGGTTCCGAGCGCTGGCGGTGCAGGGGCGCAGTCCGCGCCGGCACAAACCGCCGCGACGAGCGCCTCGTCGCAAATGGCGTCACCGGCTACTGCGCGGACGACCAACTGGGCGGCGTATCGCAAGCCCGCCGACGCCGAGCTGCGGCGGAAGCTCACGCCGGAGCAGTACGAGATCACGCAACAGGCGGGGACCGAGCGGCCATTCGACAACGAATACTGGAACAACGAGCGCCCGGGGATTTACGTGGACATCGTTTCGGGCGAGCCCCTGTTCAGCTCTCTCGATAAATTCGACTCGCACACCGGGTGGCCGAGCTTCACCAAGCCGCTCGAGCCGGCCGACATCAAGTCGAGGGACGACAAGACCCTGGGGATGGATCGCACGGAAGTGCGGTCGGCCCACGCGGATTCGCATCTGGGTCACGTGTTCGACGATGGCCCCGCGCCGACCGGACTTCGCTACTGCATGAATTCGGCGGCGATGCGATTCATCCCCGCTAGCGAGCTCGCGGCCGACGGCTACGGCCAGTACGCGAAGCTTTTCAAGAAATAAGGGCGGGATCGTCGGCTTCTACTGGGCCGGTCACGACCGGCCCCTACCAGGGACGAATTCGTTTGCCGGGGCCGGGGCCGTGCCAGATGGCCGGCTTCTACCGGGCCGGTCACGACCGGCCCCTACCAGGGACGAATTTGGTCGCCGCCCCCAGGGACCAATTCGATCGCTGCGCTCGCAGACCAATTCGTTCGCTGCGGATGGTTGCGCCGCGGTTGACATTCGGTGTTTATTCGGGTACCGTGTAACCCTACTTCCGGGGGAGGACACGGTGCAGAGCATGGGGCTCGAGCAGAAGATCGATCTGCTCATGTCGATGGCGATGGACGATCAGGATGGCGTGCCCTCCGGTCCCGGCGCGATGAGCGGGAACAGCAGCCGCAATGGCGGATGGACACGGCTGGCCGATGGGCCGGGCGGCCGCTACGTACCGCCCCCGCGCCAGCTTCCGCCCAGACTCCGGCACACCAAAGAGGTCGGCGCGCTTCGTCCCCTCAATATCCGGAACGTGCGCACCGCGGGCGGCACGCGGACCACGCTGCTTCGCATCCTGATGACCAACGCGTGCAGCTTCAACTGCCACTACTGCCCGATGCGGCGCGACCGGAACCTGCCGCGCACGCTCCTCAAGCCCGCGGAGCTCGTGCGCATCTTCCTCGCGGCGCATGCTCGCGGCTGGTGCGAAGGGTTGTTCATCACGACCGGGATTCCGGGTCGGCCGGTGAAGGTGATGGACGATCTCATCGAGGTGCTCGCGCTGCTGCGCGAGCGTCATGGGTTCCGCGGATACATCCACGTCAAGATGGTCCCCGGCGGCGACGATGCGCAGATCGAGCGCCTCACGGCACTGGCGAGCCGCGTATCGGTCAACCTCGAGGCGCCCTGCGGCCAGCACCTGACTCAGATCGCGCCGGAGAAGAATCTCGCCACCACGATCGCCGGTCTCGAGCGGACGCGGGCGCAGGTGATCGATGGCTGGGCGGAAGAGCGGGCCGGCCGGCCGCGCGACCGCCTACATCCGGGTGGAAGCGCCGGCATGACGATGCAATTCGTCGTTGGCGCGACGGCCGACACGGACCGCACGATCCTCGACACCGTGACCGGCCTGTATGCCGGAGGCGGCATCCATCACTCCCAATTCAGTGCGTTCCGGCCGATCCGCGAGACGCCAATGGAAGACATGAAAGCGGCGCCGGCGCTGCGGGAGCATCGCCTCTATCAGGCGGATCATTTGTTGCGCCAGTACGGGTTCGGGGCTGGAGAGATCGCATACGACCAGACCGGCAACCTTCCGCTGTCGGTCGATCCGAAGTGCGCGTGGGCGCTGGCGCATCCGGAGCGCTTCCCGGTCGAGATCCGGACCGCGCCGATGGCGGAGCTGGTACGCGTGCCGGGTATCGGGCCAGGCACCGCCCGGCGCATCGTGGCCGAACGGCACTCGGTGAGCATCCGCGGACTCGCCGATCTCCGCAAGCTGGGCGCGGTCACCGCGCGTGCCGCGGGATTCCTGACCCTGGGCGGCCGCAAACTGCAGGACGTCCGCTGGTCCGAACAACTTGGGTTCTGGCAGCCCGAGGACGAAGTGGGCACCTACCAGTTGCAGTACGACGTGAGCCCCGGGACGTTTAGATAGCGCACGGGCGGCGGATGCCACGCTCAGGCGCGCCGAGGGAATAGCGCTTGCCGTGGCTGGTCGTCCTTGACATGGTGGCCGGCCGATGGCGGGATTGGCTCGGGCCGGCGTGCTCCGGCACGAGCGTGGCGAGCATCGCGGGGCACTCAGACGAGCATCGGCCACCAGCCGCGAAACCACGAGTCTTGGAGGCGTCCGAATGGCAACGACCATCGCCCCGCCCGATTCAGGTGCTCCCGTGCCGGCATCCGAGCAGGAAGCGCGGGCGGTTGCGGAAGCGGCGCGCGAGACCGAGTGGACGCATCCAAGCTTTGTCCGCGAGATGTTCCTCGGCCGCTACCGGCTGGATCTGATCCATCCGCATCCGCGGCCGGATCCCGGCGATATGGTCCGGGCGCAACCGTTTATGGACCGGCTGCGGGCGCTGCTCGAGCGCATCGATTCGGAAGAGATCGATCGCACCGGCCAGATCCCGGCCGACGTCGTCGACGAGCTCCGCGCGATGGGGGCGTTCGGCATCAAGGTCCCCGCCGAATACGGCGGGCTGGGGCTCTCGCCCCTCGCCTACGTCCGCGCGATGGCGATGGTGACGTCCAAGGACGGCTCGCTCACGGCGATGCTGTCGGCATCGCAGTCAATCGGCGTGCCGCAGCCACTGGCGCTGTTCGGGACCGATGAGCAGAAGCGGCGATTCTTCCCCCGTCTCGCCAAGGGTGCGATCTCCGCGTTCGCGCTGACGGAGGTCGATGCGGGCTCCGACCCCGCGAACATGACGACGTCGGCCGTCCCCACGAGCGACGGAACGCACTACATCATCAATGGCGAGAAGCTGTGGTGCACCAATGGGACCGCGGCCGAGTTGTTCGTGGTGATGGCGCGGACGCCGGATGTCCTGGTCCGGGGGAAACCCCGCAAGCAGATCACCGCATTCATCGTCGAGCGGGACATGCCGGGCGTCGAGGTCGTGCACCGCCTCCGGTTCATGGGGCTCAAGGCGATCGAGAACGGCCTCATCCGGTTTCGGGACGTGCGCGTCCCGCGCGAAAACATTCTGTGGGGCGAAGGCAAGGGGTTGAAGCTCGCGCTGACGACGCTCAACACGGGCCGGCTCACGCTGCCGGCGAGTTGTGCGGCGGTCGGCAAGGCGATGCTCGAAGTCGCGCGCACGTGGTCCACGGAGCGGGTGCAGTGGGGCCAGCCCATCGGGCGGCACGAGGCGGTTGCGCACAAGATCGCGCGGATGGCAGCGACCACATTCGCGATGGAAGCGGTCGCTGAGCTGTCGACGCTGCTCTATCAGGGCGGTGGCTACGACATCCGGCTGGAAGCCGCGATCGCGAAGCTGTACAACTCCGAAGCCGGCTGGCGCATCGTGGACGACACCCTGCAGATCCGCGGCGGCCGCGGGTACGAGATGGCGGAGTCGCTCGCGCGCCGGGGAGAGCGTCCGATCCCGATCGAGCGCGCGATGCGGGACTACCGCATCAATCTGATCTTCGAGGGATCGTCGGAGATCATGCGGCTCTTCATCGCGCGCGAGGCTGTGGACCACCACATGCGCACGGCGTTTCCGCTCGTCGACCCTGAATCGTCGATGGGCGAGCGCTTGCGCGCCCTCGGGCGTGTGGCGCGGTTCTATCCCGCGTGGTATGCCGGCCGCCTCGTGGGCCGTGGCCAACTGCCGAGCTACGGCGAGTTCGGACGGCTGGCCACCCACCTGCGGTACGCGGAGCGCACGACGCGGCGCCTCGGGCGTGCAATCCTGCACGCGATGGTGCGGTTCGGTCCCAAGCTCGAGCGCCGGCAGATGGTGCTGTTCCGCGCGGTCGACATCGGCGCGGAGTTGTTCGCGATGTCAGCCGCGTGCGTGAGGGCGCAGATGTTCGCTCAGGACGGCCGCGCCGAGGCGGTGACGCTGGCCGACGTGTTTTGCCGTGAGGCACGGGGGCGCATCGCGCGAACCTTCAGCCAACTGTTCGGGCCGGACGACACCGCGCTCTCGCGGCTCGCCCGGCAGGTGCTGGATGGCCAGCACACGTGGCTGGAGAGCGGAATCGTCGGACTGCGCGGGCGAGACTCCTCGATCGTGCGCTAGGCGAGGGTGGTGGTGGGACGGCAACTACTGTCCCACCGGGCCGGTCGCGACCGGCCCCTACCAGGGACGAATTGGAGCATAGCCGACCGGCCCATACTACGGTCCTACTGGGCCGGTCACGACGGGCCCTGCCAGGACGAATTGGAGCACGGCCGCCGGCGATGGGGTGGACGTCGTTTCGGTCGTGGTCGCCCGCCCCGCCAGGCGACTACTTCTTCTAGACGAGCGCTCTCAGATTCTTTCTCTTAGACGAGCGCTCTCAGATTTGCCAGCCGTTCCGCCGCGGCCTCGAGCGTCTCGCGCTTCTTGCAGAAGGCAAACCGGATGTAGCGGCTCGCGTTCGGGCGGTCGTGATAAAAGCTCGATCCTGGAACCGTCGCCACGCCGCCCTCGCGCGTGAGCCATGTCGCGAAGTCGACATCGCCCATGTCGCTCAGCTCGGAGAAATCGGCCAGGATGTAGTATGCGCCTTCGGGCACCGTGAATTTGAACCCGGCGGCGGATAGCGACTGCGAGATGAGGTCGCGACGCAGCCGATAGTCCCGCGCGAGATGATTGAAGTACTCGGCGTCGAACGCGTAGCCGACGGCGGCAGCGGCCTGGAGGGGCGCGGGTGCACCCACGGTGAGAAAATCGTGGACCTTGCGGATCGCGTCGGTCGTAGCAGGCGGTGCGATCGCGTAGCCAAGCCGCCAGCCGGTGCAACTGAACGTCTTGGAGAGACTGGATATCGTGACCGTCCGCTCGCGCATGCCTGGCCATGTCGCGATCGGGTGATGCTTGCCCGCGTACGTGATGTACTCGTACGGATCATCCGTGAGGACCATCACGTCGTGCTCGATGCACAGCGACGCGATGAGCGAGATCTCGTCGCGCGTGAACACGCGGCCGGTCGGATTGTGCGGCGAGTTGAGGACGAACGCCCGCGTCCGCGGCGTGAACGCTTTGCGGAGGCGCTCGGGGTTCAGGGTCCACGACGGCGGATCGAGCGGCACGAACACGGGCCGGGCGCCGGCCAGGATGCCGTCGGGGCCGTAATTCTCGTAGAACGGCTCGGGGATGATGACCTCGTCGCCCGGATCGATCAGGGCGAGGAAGGCGGCCGCCATGGCTTCCGTGCCGCCGCACGTGACCGTCACCTCGCGCTCGGGATCGACCTCCATCTCGTACATCCGCCGGTACTTCTCGGCGATCGCGAGCCGGAGGACGGGACTGCCCCAGGTAATGGCGTACTGGTTGATGTCCCCCCGAATCGCGGCGCACGCCGCTTCTTTCATCGGCTCGGGCATGGCGAAGTCCGGGAAGCCCTGTGCGAGATTGATGGCGCCGTGCGCCCGGGCGACCCTGGTCATCTCGCGGATGACGGACTCGGTGAACGTGGACGCTCGTTGCGACGGACGCATGCAGTGGCTCCCTTTTGCTCGGGCGGTCGGCGATCTTCAGATAAGCTCACCCGTTCCCCTTCGCCGTGCTAGAGACCCCGCCCACCGAAATTCCGGCCGAGATCACCGACCCCGTCAACGCGCGGATCCTGGCCGTCTCGGAGGACCGCATCGCCGGGTTTCTCCGAGACCCATTTATCGAGATCGGGGTTCGGTCCGGCGTGCCGGTGGGGCAGGTCAAGGAGCGGTTGCGTGCGATGCTCGCCGCCGGGACCATCCGGCGGATCCGGCAGACGCTCATGGCGACCAACCTCGCTCCGGGTGCTCTCGTGGCGTGGCGGGTTCCCGCCGAGCGATTGGATGCGGCGTTCGAGACGATGGTCCACGACGACCCATTCTCTGGCCATGTGGTCATCCGGTCCACTGATGCCGAGACGCCTGGATCGGCCTATCGGCTCTGGACCACACTCAAAGTGCCGCAAGGGTACGCGATGCAGGCGCACTGCGAGTACCTCGCCCGCCGGGTGGGTGCGCTCGGATTCCGGGTGATGCCGGCCAAATGTCTGTTCGCGCTCGGCGTCGGGCACGTGCGCCGGAGAACGATCGAGCCGGGGAGCCGGGCGGACGAGCTGGGCGACGTGATCAGTACGCAATTGGTGGAGCTGTCGCCACTGGAGTGGCGGGTGCTCGAACCGCTCAAACGCGAGTTCACCGCGGACGAGATTCGCGATGATCCGTGGCGCGACCGGGCCGCGGAAGCGGGCGTGACGCTGGAGGAGTTCTGCCGCGTGGGCGCACAGTTGGCTGATCGCGGCGTCATTGGCCGGTTCTCGACATTTCTCGAGCACGTTAAGCCGTCGGTTAGCGGGATTCGGGTGACACGGTACAACGCGCTCTTTCACTGGCGGGTGCCGGGCGGCCGGGAAATCGACGCGGGCCGCGAAGTGGGGCGTCACCACATCATCACGCACGCGTATTGGCGTGAGGGCGGCCCCGAGTTCCAGGACGTGAACATCATGGCCGTCGCCCACGGGACGGACAAAGCGACGGTCCTGGCACACAAGGCGGCGATCGACGCCCATCTCGCGGAAGCGGGTATCCCCGTGACTTACACCAACGTGTTCTGGGGTGGACGGAGCGAGATCAAGCCTTCCGAGATCTCGCCCTTGGTGTACGCGCGGTGGGCCCGGGCAGCCGGGATGAACGGCTAGGAGCCCGGGGGGCAGAGGAGCGGGACGGGCGGCTGCCAGGAACCGGAGAAGGGGGCAGCAGGACCGGCCACGCGAGCCCGAAAAGGCTGACGCCGGCGGGCCCGGATCGTCCTCTATTCGTGGGGCGGCGAGGCCCACGAGGGCGGTCGGTGCCGGCCCGCCCTGGGCGTGTGACCACTCCAACTCTCCGGTCCCATTCAGTCCTTCGAACCGCCTACCGGGCCGCATTACGGCTACCCTCCCTCAGTCAGTGCCTGGTGGCGCGAAGACGATGCGGCGCCGAGCATTGCGATCGCGTGCATCTACGTGCTCGGGTACGTCGTGTTGCGCCTGTGCTGGTGGGGGAGCGCGACGGGGGAAGGCGCTGCAACGTCGCTGTACTACCTGCCGGTCTATCTGGCGGCGGCGGTGCTGTCGTGGCGGGCATCGCGCCATCCCGCATTAGGCCCCGCGACTCGCCGCGCCTGGCTGCTGCTCTCCGGCGCCTCGCTGTGCATCTTCGCGAGCGACACGTGCCAGATCTACTTCGAGATCGTGATCGGCACCGAGCAGATGGGCGCCTGGGTCGACGCCATCTCGCTGCTCGCGTATCCGCTGTGGGTATGGGCCTTCCTCGCCTTTCCGACAGCGCCGCGCGAGCGGGGCGAGCGGGCGAAGTTCTGGCTCGACGTCGCGACGGTGCTGCTGGGCGGGACGATGCTGTCGTGGTACCTCGTGCTACGGCCAGGCGCGCTGTCGGCGCCGAGCGACACCGAGACGCTCCTGCTGTCACTCGCCTACCCCGTCGGCGATCTCGTGCTGCTGTTGGGAGCGGCGACGATCCTCACGCGCGCGCCTGCCGAGAGTTCGCGCCGGGCGCTGCATCTGCTGATCGCGGCTGCGGTGATGCAGTTCGTCGCCGATCTGGCGTATGGACACATGCGCCTCGCCGGGACGTATCACGCGGGCGATCCGATCGACTCTCTGTGGCTGGTGAGTGGCGCGTTGTTCGCGCTGGCGGCGCGCGTGCAGTGGGTGGTCGCGTCGCGGCCGCACGATGCGCATGTACCGGAGACGAGTGCCGTCCCACAAGTGCGGATCCTTCCCTACGCGTCGGTCGCGGCTGGCGTGACGCTGCTGCTCGTCGCGTCACGCGAGGTCTGGGGGCAGGAGCTGGGGCAGATCATCTTCGGCACGCTCGGACTGACGGCGCTCGTGGTCGCCCGGCAGATCGTGGCGGCCCGCGACAATTGGCGGCTCATGACGGAACGCGTGCGCCAGGACGCGCGGTTCCGGTCGCTGGTGCAGAACGCATCCGATCTCGTGACCGTGGTGGATGCCGCGCATCGCGTCGTCTACCAGAGCCCCTCGGTGGCCCGTCTGTTCGGACATCAGCCGTCGGAGCTGGAAGGCGTCGCTCTCGCGGAGTTGGCGCATCCGGACGACCTCGCGCCGATCCAGGTGTTCCTGCAGCGCACCGTCGCCGGGGCGGGCGCGCTCGTGCCGCTCCAGTGGCGGATGTGGCATCGCGACGGGACATGGCGCGCGGTCGAGAGCATCGGTATGAGCTTGCTGCACGACAAGTCCGTGCGCGGCGTCGTGCTCAACACGCGCGATGTCAGCGAGCGGACCGCGCTGGAGGCGCAACTCACGCACCAGGCGTTCCATGATCCGCTGACGGGATTGGCGAACCGCGCGCTGCTGCGCGACCGGGCGGAGCATGCGCTCACGCGCTCGCGCCGGCGCGGCCAGCCGCCACTCGCGCTGCTGTTCCTCGATCTCGACAACTTCAAGACCGTCAACGACAGCCTCGGACATGGCGCCGGGGACTCGTTGCTCGAAGAGGCAGCCCGGCGGCTGCTCGCGTGCGTGCGAGCGTCCGACACCGTCGCCCGGCTCGGCGGCGACGAGTTCGCCGTGTTCGTCGAGGACCCGTCCGACGACACCGGCTGCGCGCTGGTGGCCGAGCGTATCGTCGCGGCACTCGCGCGTCCGTTCACGATCACCGGGCGGGAAGTGTTCATCGGCGCCAGCCTCGGCATCGCCACCGCGCTCGATGGCGACGGAGCGGACGACCTCCTCCGTAACGCCGACGTGGCGATGTACATGGCGAAGACACGCGGCAAGGGGCGCTACGAGCGGTTCGCGCCGGAGATGCACGCCATGGCGCTGGAGCGGATCGAGCTCGAGACTGATCTTCGCCGCGCGATCGACCAGGAGCAACTGGTGCTCCACTACCAACCCATCGTCATCCTCGAGACCGGCGCCATCACGGGTGTCGAAGCGCTGGTGCGGTGGCAGCATCCAACCCGCGGGCTCCTGGCGCCGGCGCAATTCATCGGGCTCGCTGAGGAGACGGGGCTGATCCTGCCGCTCGGTACGTGGGTGCTGCGGGCGGCGTGCTTCCAGGCCGCGCAGTGGCGCCAGCGCCGCGGAAGGGGCGCGCCACTGGCGATCACCGTCAACGTGTCCGGCCGGCAGCTACAGAGTCCCCTGTTCATCGACGACGTCCGGAGCATCCTCGCGGAGACCGGTCTCGAGCCTCACGCGCTCATTCTCGAGCTCACCGAAAGCGTCCTGACGGATCATACCGACACGGTGCTGGGGACCCTGCGTGCGCTCAAGGCGGTCGGGGTGCGGCTCGCGATCGACGATTTCGGCACGGGGTATTCGTCGCTCAGCTATCTGCAGCGGTTCCCGATCGACATCCTCAAGATCGCGAAGCCGTTCGTGGACGAGGTGACCGAGGGATCGAACGGCACGAACGGCCGCGCGCTCGCGCAGGCCGTGATCACGCTGGGCGCGACCCTCGCCGTGCGCACGATCGCCGAGGGCATCGAGATGCCGCAGCAGCTCGTGCGGCTCCAGGAATTGGGCTGCGACCTTGGCCAGGGCTTCCATTTCTCACGCCCGCTGCCGCCGGCGGAGCTGGAAGCAATGCTGTTCGGCGCCCGGCGCGTGTCATCGGGTGCTTCGGCGAACGGCCGCGACCGGGTCTCGAGCGGTGCGAGCGGGGCCGCGTCCGGATCCGGGTTATAGCCGCCGCATCCGGAGGGGCCGGTCGCGACCGGCGCCTACCGCTCTGAGGATTGGCGCGGCAGGCCGCCGCCGGCGTCAGTCGCCGGCCGGTGCGGGGCTGGGGCTCTCCGGAGCGTTGGGCGACTGGGCGCGCTTCCGGGCGCGGCGGCGCTCGGCGGACGACTCGAACCAGGTCTGGAGCTCATCGAGGTACGTGTAGAACACGGGCGTGACGTACAGCGTCACGGCCTGCGAGAAGGCGAGGCCGCCCACGACGGCGACGCCCAGGGGGCGGCGGGTCGCGGAGCCGGCACCGAAGCCGAGGGCGATGGGGAGCGCGCCCATCAGGGCGGCCATGGTCGTCATCATGATCGGCCGGAACCGGACGCTGCTTGCTTCGAGGATCGCCTGTTCCGGCGTCTTGTCGCCTTTGCTCTCGGACTCGATCGCGAAGTCGATCATCATGATCGCGTTCTTCTTCACGATACCGATCAGCATGATGATGCCGACCAGGCCGTACATGTCGAGGTCGAGTCCGCAGATGAGGAGCGTGAGCAGCGCGCCGAACGCCGCGAAGGGCAGTCCCGAGAGAATCGTCAGTGGGTGGATGAAGCTCTCGTAGAGGACGCCAAGGATGAGGTAGATCACGAAGACCGCGAGCGCGATCAGGATGAGCAAATTCTGCTGCGTCGTCTCGTATGCCGCGGCGGTGCCGGTGAACGATGCGGCGATGCTAGGCGCCAGCGTCTGTGCAGCGACCTGCTGGATGGCCTTGATCGCGGCGCCGAGCGACGCCCCTGACGCGAGGTCGAACGAGATCGTGATCGACGGCAACTGGCCGGAGTGGTTCACGGTCACCGGCCCGATGTCGTTGTGAAATGACGCGACCGCGCTCAGCGGAACCAGCGCCGCGCCGGTGCTCGGTGCGACGCTCGTCCCGACGTTGCCGGGTGTCGCGGCGCCGCTGCCCGCGCCCAGCGTGCCGGGGCGCAGCCAGAGCGAGCCCAGCGAGGCGATGTCCTGCTGGTACTGCGGCAGGACCTCCATGACGACCCAGTACTCGTTGGTCGGGGTGTAGATCGTGGAGACCTGCCGCTGCCCGAAGGCATCGTAGAGCGTGTTCTCGATCTCGGCGGCGGTGATACCCAATTCTCCCGCGTGCTGCCGGTCGATGTCGATCGTGACCTGCGGGTTCTCGATCAGGAGGTCGCTGGTCACGCCGGTGATTTGCGGGAGCTGCCGCATCTTGGCTTCGAGCTTCGCTCCTGATTCGTTCAGCAGCGCCATGTTGCCGCTTTGCAGGGTGTACTGGTACAGGCTCTTGGACTGGAGACCGCCGATTTCGATCGCCGGCGGGTTCTGGATGTAGACCGTGAGGCCGGGGACGCCCTGGACCGCCTTGGAGAGATCGTGCGCGATCTGATCCGCGGACCGATGGCGCTGGCTTACGGGCGTGAGGTCGATCGTGAGCTGGCCCTGGTTGGCGGCGGCGAGCGTGCCGACGGAGGACGTCACGGCACGGACATCGGGGTCGCGGCGGATGATGTCGGTGACCTCCTGCTGGTGGGCGATCAGGCCATCGTACGACACGCCCTGGACCGCTTCCGTCGTCGCGAGCAGTTGGCCGGTGTCATCGCTCGGGAAGAGACCTTTGGGGATGACGTAGAACAGCACGGCGGTCGCGATGAGGATGACCGCCGAGAAGACGAGCGTCTCGCGGCGGCGCTGCATCACCCAGGCCAGGCTCCGCTCGTAGCCGTGCAGGAACCACTCGAAGCCGCGCTCGGTGGCGTTGTACAGCCGGCCGTGGTGTTGCCCGTGGTCAGAGCGCAGGAAAAGGCTGCTGAGCATCGGCGTGAGCGTCAGTGAGACGAACCCCGACACGAGAATCGAGACACCGATGGTGACGGCGAACTCGTGGAACAGCTTCCCGATGATCCCGCCCATGAACAGAATCGGGATGAACACCGCTGAGAGGGACAGCGTCATCGAGAGGATGGTGAAGCCGACCTCCGCCGCGCCATCGATCGCCGCCTGGACGCGCTGCTTCCCCATCTCCAGGTGGCGGACGATGTTCTCGAGCATGACGATGGCATCGTCCACGACGAAGCCGACCGCCAGCGTCAGCGCCATCAGCGACAGGTTGTCCAGGCTGTAATTGAGGAGATACATCACCGAGAACGTCCCGATGATCGACATCGGGAGTGCGAGGCTCGGGATGATCGTGGCCGACATGTTCCGCAGGAACACGAAGATCACGAGGACGACCAGGACCAGCGTGAGGAGCAGCGTGAACTTCACGTCGCTCACCGACTCGTCGATGCTCGCCGACCGGTCGTACAGCGTGGTCACGTGGACCGTGGGCGGAATATCCGTCGACAGCTTGGCGAGCGACGCCTTGATCCGGTTGGCGACCAGCACGGTATTGGTTCCGGGCTGGCGCTGGATCTCGAGCACGATCGCGCGCTGGTTGCCGAGCCAGCTCGCCGTCTTGTCGTTCTGGACGTTGTCGGTGACCTGTCCGACATCGCGCAGATGCACGGGAGCGCCGTTCCGGTAGGCGACGATCATGTCCGCGAACTCGGTCGCGTTATCGAGCTGGCCGGTCGCCTGGATGGTGAGGGCGACCTTGGTGCCCCACAGGATGCCTGTGGCGTAGTTGACGTTCTGGCCGCTGATCGCCTGGTTGACGTCCTCGAGACCCAGCGCGCGCGACTGGAGTTCGGCCGGATCGAGCTGGATCCGCACCGCGTATTTCTGCGTGCCTTCGACCAGCACCTGTGCGACGCCGCCGACCATCGAGAGCCGTTGCGCGAGCGTCACCTCGCCGAACTCGTCGAGGGTGGAGAGCGGCACGACATCCGACGTCAGGGCCAGCGTGAGGATCGGGGCGTCGGCGGGGTTGGTCTTTTGATAGGAGGGCGGGAGGATCCCCTGCGGGAGGGTTCGCTGCGTCTGCGTGATGGCGGCCTGAACGTCCTGCGCGGCGCCATCGATATTCCGGTCGAGCGCGAACTGCACGACGATCTGTGTTTGTCCCACGCTCGACGTCGACGTCATGTTGTCGATGCCCGCGATCGTCGAGAACTGCTTCTCGAGCGGGGTCGCGACGGTCGCCGCCATCGTCGCCGGGCTGGCGCCGGGGAGCTGGGCAATGACGGTGATCGTCGGATAGTCGACGTTGGGCAGGTCGCTGACGGGTAGCTCGCGGTAGGCGACGATGCCAAAGAACAGGATGCCCACCATGACGAGCGTGGTCATCACCGGACGTTTGATGAAGAGCGTCGTGAAGTTCATGAGGCCGAACCTGAGAGGCGGCGGCTGCGCATCAGTCGCCCATGGCCGGTGAGGGAGCGGGAACGGGTGTCCCGGACTGCGGTGCGGCCCCGCGGCGCGCCGAGAACCTGCGAGCCATCCAGCCCTGCAGCTCGTCGAGGTAGGTATAGAACACCGGCGTCACGTAGAGCGTGACGATCTGCGAGAATGCGAGGCCGCCGACGACGGTCACGCCGAGCGGCCGGCGGGATGCGCCGGTGGCGCCGATGCCGATGGCGATCGGGAGCGTACCCGCGATCGCGGCCACGGTGGTCATCATGATCGGGCGGAACCGCACGCTCGCTGCTTGCAGGATCGCCTTCTCGGGCGTCGTGTGCTGCGCGCGCTCCGCGGCGATCGCGAAGTCGATCATCATGATCGCGTTCTTCTTCACAATGCCGATCAGCATGATGATGCCGACGTAGGCGTAGACATCGAGCTCGACGCGGGTGACGAAGAGCGCGAGCAGCGCACCGAACGTCGCGAAGGGCAGTCCGGTCAGAATCGTGATCGGGTGGACGAAGCTCTCGTAGAGAATGCCCAGGATGATGTAGATCACGAATATGGTGACGATGAGCAGGACGCCGAGATTGCTCTCCGAGCTCTGGAACGCCTGCGCCTGGCCCGAGAAGCCGTACGTGATCGTCGCGGGGAGCACCTGGCGGGCGACCTCGTCGACCTGTGTCACCACGGCGCCCAGGTTGCCGTTGGGCGGGATGTTGAACGAGACCGTGACCGACGGGACCTGGCCGGAGTGGTTGACCGTCGTAGGCGTCGTCGTGCGGACGAGTGTCGCGATGTTCGAGAGGGGCGTCACCTTACCGGTGTTCGTGTGCACGTAGAGGTTCTCGAGATCGGTGATGTCCGTCTGCGCGCTGGGGAGCACCTCCATGACCACCCAGTATTCGTTGGTCGCCGTGTAGATCGTCGACGCCTGTTGTTCGTTGTAGGCCTCGGCCAGCGAGTTCTCCAGCACGGCCGGGGTGATCCCGAGCGTCGCCGCGCGCTGGCGGTCGATCTGCACCAGCACCGTCGGGTTGGTGTTGAGCAGGTCGGTCGTGACGTCCGTGACTGTCTTCAGCTTGCTGAGCGAGGCCACCAGCTTGAGTGCGGAGGCGTAGAGCTCGTCGATATCGCTGCTCTGCAGCGTGTACTGGTACAGCGCCTTCGACGAGCGCCCCCCGATACGGATGCTCGGCGGGTTCTGGAGATACACGGCGAGCCCCGGGATGCCAGACAGGCGCTTGGTGATCTCCGCGACGCAGACATCCGCGGACGGGCGCTTGCTCGGATCGACCAGCGTGATGAACAGGGTCCCCTGGTTGGTGGCGCCGCCGGTGCCGTTGCCGCCGAGGGCGGACATGTACTTGAGGACGTACGGATCCTTGGACAGGAGCGCCGTGGATTTCTGCTGCAGGGTGACCATGGCGTCCCACGACGTCCCCTGGGCGGCCTCGGTCGTGGCCATGAGCTGGCCCGTGTCATCGGGTGGAAAGAGGCCCTTGGGCACGAACTGGAACAGTACGCCCGTCAGGACGAGGATGAGCACCGAGAAGACGAGCGTGAGCGGGCGGTGGCGCATCACCCATTCCAGGCTGCGCTCATACGCGTGCAGGGCCGCCTGGAAGGTGCGCTCGAACGCGGCGTACATCCGGCCGTGGCCGGCCGTGGGCGTGGGTTTGAGGAACCGGCTGCACAACATCGGCGTCAGCGTCAGGGACACGAAGCCCGAGACGAGGATCGACACGATGATCGTCACCGCGAACTCGTTGAACAGCTTGCCGATGATGCCGCCCATGAACAGGAGCGGGATGAACACTGCCGCCAGCGACAGCGTCATCGAGAGGATCGTGAATCCCACTTCTTCGGCGCCCTTGAAGGCCGCATCTCGCGGCGTCTCTCCGAGCTCGATGTGGCGGACGATGTTCTCCAGCATCACGATGGCATCATCGACGACGAAGCCGACCGCCAGCGTCAGCGCCATCAGCGACAGCGTATCGATGCTGAAGTTCAGCAGATACATCACCGAGAACGTGCCGACGACCGCCATCGGCAGCGCGAGGCTCGGGATGATCGTGGCCGTGAGGTTGCGGAGGAACAGGAAGATCACGAGCACGACGAGACCCAGTGCCAACTCCAGCGAGAACTTCGTGTCGCTGACGGCGCGGTCGATCGAGATGGACCGGTCGTAGAGCGTGTTGACCTTCACCGACGAAGGGAGTTCCTTCTCGATCTCGGCCAGTTCCGTCTTGACGGCGTCGGTGACGGCCACCGTGTTGGTGCCCGGCTGGCGCGTCACCGCGAGGACCACCGACAGGTCGAGCGTGCGTCCCGCCCAGAACCACGCGGCGCCCTTGTTGTTCTGCACGTCGTCGAGGACGTTGCCGAGGTCGCCGAGGTGGACCGGTGCGCCGTTGTGATACGAGACCACCATGTTGCGGAACTGCGTGGCGTCGGAGAGCTGGCCCGTGGCCATGACCGTGAGCGTCTGCCGGGGGCCGTAGATCACGCCCGTGGGCAGCATCACGTTCTGGCTGTTGACCGCGCTCGCCACCTGATTGACGCCCAGGCCGCGGGCGGCGAGCTGCTTGGGATCGACCTGGATCCGGACCGCGTATTTGTGCGACCCGTAGACCGACACCTGAGCAACGCCGCTGACCATGGACAGCCGCTGCGCGATGGTCGTCTCGCCGTACTCGTCCAGCGTCGAGAGCGGAAGGTCGTGGGACGTCAGCGCGAAGAACAGGATCGGCGCGGCGGCCGGGTTCTGCTTGCGGTAGGAGGGCGGGATGATGTTGGACGGGAGATGGATCAGCGCCGCGGAGATCGCCGCGTTGACATCCTGGGCGGCCGCGTCGATGTCCCGGTCGAGCGCGAACTGAATCGTGACGGAGGTCGAACTCTGGGAGCTCGACGACGTGATGTTGTCGATCCCGGCGATGCTGGAAAACGATTTCTCGAGCGGTGTGGCGACCGTCGCGGCCATGGTCTCCGGGCTGGCGCCGGGCAAGCTGGCGTAGACCGAGATCGTCGGAAAGTCCACCGTTGGCAGATCACTGACCGACAGCTTCGTGTACGAGATGGCGCCGAACAGGAAGATCCCCGTCATGACCAGCGTGGTCATGATGGGGCGGCGGATGAAGATCCCGGTGAAGTTCATGGGCGGTGCGGCGGCCGATCGCGTCCGGTCAGCCGGATGTCCGCGGATGTCCTGCGGGGACCGGCTTGGCCCCCGTGGCCGGCGCGGCTCCGCCGGCGGCGTTGGTCAGGGCGCGCACGTTCACCTGCGAGCCGTTCTGCAGCCGGGACTGGCCATCGGTCACCACGTGCTCGCCTTCCGAGAGGCCGCTGCTGATGACGTCCAGCGTGTCGCTCGACCGCTGGATCACCACGGGGCGTTGCTGCGCGATGTTGGATTTCGTATCGACGACGAAGACATACGTCCCCTGCTGTCCGGTCATGACCGCCTGCGGCGGTACCACGATCGCGTTCTGCTGCACGTACAGGCGGAGGACGGTGGCGACGTATTCCCCAGGCCAGAGCTCGTTCTTTTCGTTCGCGAACGTCGCCTTGAGCAGCACCGTACCGGTCGTGGTGTCGATCGCATTGTTGACGAAGGACAACGTCCCTGCGACGCCCGGTCCGGTTGGCACCACGTTCGCCGACGCGCCGTAGACGCCGCCGCCCGGCGGTCCGCCGCCAGAGGCGTCCATCGAGTTGGACGCCGAGTCGCCGGCGTCGGTTGCATCCGCGCCTGGCGTGGGCGTCGTCGTGGCGGATTGGCCGTTTGCCAGATTGGGTGGCCCCTTGGTTGCAGGCGCGGCGCGTCCCGCGCCGGCCCCAGCGCGGCGGCCGGTGCGCGGCTGCTGGCCGCCTGCCGCGGGCCCGACCCCGGTGCCTGGGGCGGCATCGCCAGCCGGATCTGCCGCGGGGGGCTGGGCATCGGGCGACAGCGTGTTGGTTGGCGCGGCCACCTGATACACCGTCACGGCGAGCGCGCCGCCGGCGGTGTATTTCTGGATGTCGGGGAGGTTTGTCGCCGGCACCGCGAACTGCACCAGGATCGGATGGATCTGGTTGATCAGCACGAGCGGCGTCGCGGCCGCGCCGTGCACTAGGTTGCCGGTGCGGACGAGGAGGTTGCCGGTGCGTCCGGCGATGGGTGCGCGGACGGTGGTGTTGTCGAGGTTGAACTTTGCGCTGGCGAGCAGGGCGGCGTCCGACTGGACCGTCGCCGCCGCGGCGGCGGCCGTGGCCTCTTCCTGGCCGGCCTGCTCCTTGGTGACGTAATCCTTGCGGACCAGCGAGTCGTAGCGCACTGCCTCGATCGCGGCGTAGGCGGCCGAGGCACTATCGCGGGTCAGGTTGGCCTTCGCCTGGTTGTACGCGGCCTCGTAGGGACGCGCATCGATCTGGAAGAGCACCTGGCCCTTCTCGACGTCCTGTCCTTCCTGGAAGTTGACGCGCGTGATGATGCCATCCACCTGCGACGACACGTTGGCCGTCTGCATCGGTGCCACCTCGCCATTGGCGGCAATCGTGATCGGCACGGGCGCGCGGCGCACCACCGTCGTTGCGACGGGGACCGGTTGCTTGGGAGGCGGGCCTTTCTTGCCGCCGCACGCGGCGGCCGCGAGGGCCGCGGCAGCGATCAGAAGCGGGGCGGCGTGCCGGCCCGAATGCGGGTGTCGTTTCGTCATCGTGGTGGTGGGGTCGTCGCCGAATCGCCCGTCATCTGGAGGCGCGTTTCGCCGTGGAGACCGAGAATGCCGACGTCGTGCGAAAGTTGAGCGAGGTCCGAATACCACGTCCAGCGCGCCGCCGCCTGCTGGGAGCGGGCGCTGGCGAGCGCGGCCTGGGCGGTGAGGAGGTCGAGGATGCTGCCGACCCCCTGCTTGTACTTATCCGTCTCGACATTGTACGACTCCTGCGCACTGGAGAGTAGATCGTCCGCTGATTTCACGCGGGACGTCGCGGTCCGCAGGTTGTAGTACGACGTGAACACCTGGTACACCACCTGATCGCGCTGGAACTCCGTGTTCGCGGCGCTCGCGTTCGCGAGCTCGCGTGCCTGCAGCACGTTGTACGAGGTCGTGAACCCCTGGAAGATCGGAATCGAGATGCCGAGCTGCGCAGAGTACGTATTGCCGTTGAGGGCGGGGTCGTCGAAGATCGTGCGGCTCGCGTTGCCGCTCGCGAACAGACTCGGGAGCCCTTGTCCCTTGACGACACCTACATTGGCCTGCGCCTCGAGCGTCTGTGCGCGGAACGACGCGAGATCCGGGCGCGACCGGACGGCGAGCTGCACGAGACTATCGACCGATTCGGTGACGCCCTGCACCGGAATGTTGGGCGGCTCCGGCGCGATGTCGTACGGCACGTTGGCGGGGAAGCCCATCGCGACGGCGAGCGCGCCGCGCGTCGTCTGCACCGTGCCCTCATCGGTTTCGATGGTGAGCTGCGCCTGCGACAGCGTCGTCTGCGCCTGGAGCACGTCGGAGATCGTCGCGACACCGGCGGTATGCCGGGCATTGGCGGCCGCGAGATTGGCGCTGTCCTCGCGCACCGTCTCCGCGTCGGCGTCGCGGACCGCTTTCGCGGAGTTGTAGCTGAAATACGCCTGCTCGACGGCAAGCACCACGGTCTGGACCGTCGCGTTGTGCGTGTAGGACGCCGCGAACGTCGTCTGCCGGGCCACCTCGAACGACGCGCTCTCCTGGAAATCGAACAGCAGCCACGACACCGACGCACTGGGCTCGAAGAGCGAATGATACCCGCCTCCGCGGATCACGGTGCTGCCGCCGCCGCTGCTGCCCGACGATCCCGAGCCGGAGCCGGTCCCGGTGCCGGTCCCCGTTCCGCCCGTGAGCGGTGCGGACCCCGAGGACGATGAGCCTTCGCGCGCGGCGGTGCCATTCAATGAGACCTGTGGCAGGTATTTGCCGTACGCGGCCCCGATCGTGGCACCAGCCGCACGGGCCTGCGAATAGGACTGGCGGGTCTGCGGATTGTTGCCGAGCGCGATGTCGACGACATCGGGGAGGGTGAGGCGGGCGACGCGATCAGCGACGTCGGGGGGGATCGCGACCTGCGGCACCGAGTCGCGCGTGATCGCCCGCTTCGGCGGCTCCCAGAACGAGTTGGGCGACGCCGGGGCGCTCGGCTTCCCCCCGACATTCGGCGGGTTGTGAATACACGCCGCCGCCGAGGCCACAACGACGGCTCCGATGAGGCCGGCTGCGTGACGGGGAAAGACCGTGGCGGCGGGCCGTCGGACAGACGGTTCGCCGGGTTGGGGCGAATCAGCTATGTGCACATGAGGTTTACGCATGAAGCGGCGATTCTGCTCAGATTCGGGGGGTCGGGGGATTCCGGGTGCCGCGTAGCCCGTGCACGGGGGCGGTGCGGTGAAGGGGCAACAAGGGCGCCAAGCGCCGGACGGCCGGTGCGCTATGGCCGCCGTACGGTGCTGTCGATAGACCGAAGCTCGTCTGCCGCGCCGAGGACATACCCTATATCCCGTGACAGCGCGGATGCCTGCTCGGTTGCGGTCGAGAGCGTATCGGCGCCCGCGCCCGCGTCGGACATCCGGAGACGGAGCAGGTCGAGATAGAGCGTCTGGAGCGTGAGCCCCGCCCGGTCGAGTTGGCCGACCATTTCGTCCCTCCGCTCCGAGAGCGCGGGCTGCTGCGCGGCCGGTGTCTCGACGTCGATGCGGTGGAGCGCCATGGCGAGCCCTCCGACCTGATCGGCCAGGCGGTCAGCGGCCGTCCGTGCATTGGGGGCCATCTCGCGGCGCGCGGCGTCGAGATGGTTGACGAGATCGTGGATCCGGTCCCGGTCGAGCGCGGCGCGGCGGACCGCGGCCCCGTACGGCCCGGCCAGAACAGCGGGTGGCGCGAGGCGTGAAGCCGATGCGTTCGCGAGGGCGTCGGCCGTGTCCTGTGGGGCTCCTCCAACTGGGTATTCCGCCGCCGACGCGGCCCCGCCGGTGTACAGACTGGAAGTCGGCGGCATCACACCGTGCGCCAGCGCCTCGCGCGCGCGCTTGCCGAATACATCGCCCATCGAGACGCCGTCGGCCCAGAGACGTCCGGCCGCTCTGTGAATGCCTAGCCCCAGTCCCAGAATCGGGAAGAGGCACCAGGGAAACGACGGCGACGTGAGCAGGTTGATGCCCGCAAGGAACACCATCGTCCCGGCGGACGACACGACCATCGAGCGGAACTTCCGGATCTTGACGATGCGCGGGTCGCTGTCGAGGAACCCATCGCGCCGGTCGTGCCGTTCCTGCCGGAGTCGGTCGCGCAGCTCCTCGCGTTTGCGCCGGAGTTCCTTGCGCCGTTGCCTTGCCGAGAGCCCCGTGTCGAGCCGGTCCAGCGATTCGTCGAGGCGGGCGCTGATACGGTCGCGCACATACGCGCCGACGAGATGGCGGACGTCGACCGGCGGCGCGAGCGGCGGCAACGCTGTTCCCGGAGGCGGCAGCGGCGAGACTGGCCGCGGGATGAAGCGCGGATCCGGCGACGTCTGCCACGGCGGTGTGATGGGCGGCGTCATGGGGGGCAGGGGGAGCGCGATCGGCCGGGGCGACGCGGTGCTCCACGCCGGGCGTGATGGGCCACCGGCCGTTTGCGCCGGCGCGGGGCTGGCGGGTGCCGCCGCACCCGCGTCCAGCGCTGCGAGAAACGCATTGGCGTCGGGGAACCGGCCGGACGGTTCCTTGGCCAGCAGCCGCATGACCGCGGCCGCCACGCCTTCCGGCACACTGGGGCATCGCTGCCGCAGCGGAACCGGCGTCTCCGAGAGCTGCTTCACCAGCAGCATCGCGGTGTTGCCACCCGAGAAGGGAAGCGAGCCACACAGCATCTGGTACGCGACCACGCCCAGCGAATAGAGATCGCTCCGGCCGTCGACCTCCTTGTCGCCGGAGCACTGTTCGGGGCTCATATACGCGGGAGTGCCGATCGCGACACCCGTCGCGGTGAGCCGCGAGTCGCCACTGGACGTGACGGCGCGCGCGATGCCGAAATCGGTGACCAGGGCGTGCAGCCCGTCAGTCGCGAGCAGGATGTTGTCAGGCTTGATGTCGCGATGGATCACGCCGTGCGCGTGCGCGTATGCGAGCGCGGACCCGACCTCTCGCAGAATCGACAGCGCAGTAGGCACCGGCATGGGCCCCGGGGCCGCCTTGAGGCGCTGCGCGAGCGTCTGGCCATCAATGAAGGCCATGACGAAGAAGACCAGCCCGTCGCGCTCATCGACCATGTAGATCGGCACGATGTTCGGGTGCGAGAGCTGCGCTGCCGTCTCGGCTTCCTGAAGAAACCGGCTGCGGATGTCCGATCGGAACGCCAGATCCGGGGGCAGCACCTTTACCGCAACCGCACGCTTCAGCCGCCGGTCGACCGCGCGGTAGACAATGCCCATTCCACCGCGGCCGACCTCGCGGTCGAGATCGTACGTGGGCGTGAGCACGCGCGCCACGCGCGCCGTGAGCGCTTGCTCCGGCGTTAGTGCGGCGTCGGCGTCCGGGGTGCCAGCGGCGTCAGCCACCAGGTCTCGCGGACGGTCCGATCACGACGGCTTGCCGCGACGATCGAGTCGGTCGGTGGTCTGGCACTCGGCGAGCAGGCAGGGATTCGAGTTTCGGATTCGATGCATGGGAGGCGTGAGAGCCAACCACAATAGTCTAGCCGCGCGACTCCCGGGCAGACAGCGGCGGGCGGGGCTCCGGCGTGGCCGGCGGAGGCGTCGCGAGCGGGATTGTACCCAAAGACTACAGCGGCACAGACACGAAGGTTTCGGCCGCCGCGCGATGATTGGACACGGCAGCCGCCCGGATGGCTCGTATCCCGGGCATCGGCGGCGGCGAGCCGCCACTGCGGCGACTAACGGGTGGGCGCCGGGAAGGGTGACCGGCCAAGGGTTCGATCGTTTGCCCATCGACACCCACCGGGCCATCGATTCCCATGGCGACAGCACCAACCAAGAAACCAGCACCAGAGCCCGATTCCGGTCCCGCGCGGACTGTCGCACCGCTCCCGGAACCAGTAGCGCCCCCGCGCTTCGTCACGATGCCGGATTTCCCCGACCGGGAGTCGGCAAAGAGGGCGGGGAAGGCCAAGCGAAAGAGAAAGCCATCCGTGATCTGGCCCCGCGTCTGGAACGTGTTGCGCCACCCGTCATTCGTATGGGTGGCCGGTGCGGTAACGGTCGTGGTGCTGGCCGGAGTCATTTATCTGGGCAAGGTGGTCACGGCAACACCGGGCTACGCCATCGGCCAGATAGAGACAGCAATAACACATAATAACGGCACTAAGCTGGCATATTACGCGGATGGAGCCGGTATTGCGCGACAAGTCGTCGATGAGACGACTGACTGGCTCGTAACTCACCGGGGGCTGGGGGCGATCGCCGGGCTCGAGGGAGTGGACGAGGCGCGAGGCACGCGTGGAAAAGTACAGGCGGCAAAGCTGGCGATGTTGGAGGCGCTCAATCGCTCGTTGAGCGCGGAGCTGAACAACCGCCGGCCGGACACCGCCGGGATCGCGGAGCGAGTGGTGCGAACGCTCTGTGCGACGGCGCCGCTGGCCAGGATCACGGGCGGCGAGCACTTCGACGTGACGGCGGTCGGCCAGCCCGTCGTGAGCGATCGGACCGCTCAGATTGCCGTCACACTCCAGTATCGCGAGCTGCAGGTCGATATCCCGATCGCGATCGACATGGAGCAGGCTGGGCGGCGGTGGCGGGTCGTCGGCGTGAGCGGGCTCTCGCATGCGCTGGACGTGGTGAATACGGCCCAAGCCGAGCGCCAGGCGATCGACAACCGATCGGTGGCCGAGCGGGTCGCGGCGACGCTCGAAGTCGGCTCACCGACTGTCGAGCGCGAAGCGCACGGGCGGAAGCAGACGACCTATCTCCTCCACCTCCCGCTGACGAACCACTCCGCCGACACGGTGATCGGTGTCATGCTGGCGTTGCGTACGCGCGCGAGTGAGGCCGCGCCGGCGATGGAGCTCGAAGTGCAGCATCCGATCGCTGGCGGAACGACATCACCGGAGGTGTGGCGATTCGATGAGCCCACGTCGAAGCCATCTGCGGTAGCGGCGATACTCGCGCATCCCGACCGGCTGGTGGTGCGCGTGCGAGATCTGGTGATCGATTCGGCGGGCCAGGCCGACACCATGTGGACCGCGGGGCGGCGTAGCGGCGGGTCGTAACCGCCCCAGATTCGCCTGCGGTGAGCCGGCGCGCGCGCCAAAGTTTGCCGCGCCGAAGGGTCGCGCGTTAGGCTAACCGGGCGGAATCGTGAGCTGGACGGCATCGCCGGGGCTCACGGTAATCTCATCGCTGACCGGGGCATGCGTTCCGCCGACCGGATTCGCCAGGAACCGGAGCTGAATCGACGGTCCGTTGACGATCGCGCGAGGGATCACGAAATCAGTCGTCGCGTTTCCGGTCGCGAGCCCCAGCCGCAGACGCTGGCCGGAATGGACGACGTAGATGTCCATATCCGCGAACCACTGGTTCGTGACTTCCAACGTCGTCTCGGCAACCGCCTGGCTGTCGTCGCCGGTCTCCGGCGGGCCGCCGTTGTGGCACGCTACCGGCGTGATGAGGAGTCCGGCGAGGGCAACCAAGCCGGAGAGGTGCTTGAGGAATCCCGTGGAACCGTACGCGGATCTCGGCATTGGGCACCTCGCGGTGAAGGCACAGAGGCCAATCGATCCCGCTTCCCTATTGAAGATGTCGTGCCGGAAGAGCAGAGACCAGCGCCAACCGCCTGTGGCGCAGTGACATACCCGCGGTGGGGCGAAAGGATGAGGATTCCCGGCGGATGGCATCGCCGTATACTCTTCACCGCATGGGGCCATCACCCGTAGCGCCCGGCACCCGGGTATCGCTCCGAGGGAGCGATGCACGTGCACCGTCGGGTCTGCCATCCGACCTGCCCGGCGCCACCGGCGCGCTGCTCGATCGCCTCGCCCATCTCCAGGCTGCGATGTACGCGGAAGCGAAGCGTGCGCTGCTCATCATCTTGCAGGGCCGTGATGCGTCCGGGAAGGACGCCACCATCAAGGCGGTCTGCGGCGCGTTCAATCCGCAGGGGTGCGCGGTGACGAGCTTCCGTGCGCCGTCCGATGCGGAGCTTGCGCACGATTACCTGTGGCGCGTACACGCCGCGGTCCCGCCCGTCCGGATGGTGGGGATCTTCAACCGGTCGCATTACGAGGACGTGCTGGTCGTGCGCGTCAGGCACCTGGCGCGGCGGCGGGTCTGGCAGGGGCGCTACCGGCAGATCAACGAGTTCGAGCGGATGCTCACCGACAGCGGCACCGAGATCGTGAAGATCTGTCTCCACGTTTCGAAGAAGGAGCAGCGGCGCCGGCTGGAGGAGCGGCTCAAGGATCCCGAGAAGAACTGGAAAATTGCGGCGAGCGACCTGGACGACCGCGCCCGGTGGCACGACTACACCGTCGCGTACCGGGACATGCTCGCGAAGTGCAGTACGCGTTGGGCGCCCTGGTACGTGGTGCCGGCCGACGACCGGCATGCGCGCAACTACATAGTGGCAGCCATCCTCGTGGGGGCGCTGGAGCGCATCGCGCCTCACTATCCGCGAGCGGACCGCAAGCTTCTGGCTCGCTTCAAGAAGCTCGCCTGACCCGCATTTCCGGCTACTTTTCCCGCGTGGCGACTGCTCTTCCCCCGGAGAAACCGCGCGGTTTGTTGTCTCGTCTCATCTCGCGGCCGGGTGAGAGCGTCTGGCGCGTCGGCAGTGGCGCGGACGCCGAGCGGTTCGCAGGTCCCATTCGCGGTGAGCTGCTGGGGGCGGAGGGGCTCGCCGAGCAGGCGCGCGCGCTCGCGCGGCGGCAGCGAGTCCTGCCCGCGACGTTGCGGGCCGGCGCTCGGGGCGTGTCGCTCGCGCGCGGGCAGCGCCCGCTTCTCGAACGCCTCGAGCAGACGCGGCGCATTCTGGAGTCCGCCCGGACATCGCTAGCGGCCGCGGCCGACCGTGGTGGCGACGTGAGCGCGTCGGGTGAGTGGCTGCTCGACAACTTCTACGTCGTCCAGGAACATCTGCGCGAGATTCGCGCGAGCATGCCGCGCGGCTACTACCAGGAGCTGCCCAAACTGGCGGCGGGCACTCTGGCAGGATATCCGCGCGTCTATGAAGTGGCGATCGGATTGATCGGTCACTCCGAAGGGCACGTGGACATGGACAACGTCCAGCTCTTCGTGCGCGAGTTCCAGCGTGGCGCCACGCTCACGACCGGCGAGCTGTGGGCGGTTCCCACGATGCTACGCCTCGGCCTGATGGAGAACATCCGGCGGATGGCGCTGCGCACGGTGCAGCGGGTCGAGGAAGTCGAGGCTGCGGACCGATGGGCGCAGCGGCTGCGCGACGCGAGCGACGAAGGGCCCGCACCGCTCGCGAGCGCGCTGGCCGCATTCGTCGGTGGTCATCCCGCGCTCTCGCCGACCTTCGTCGCGCGATTCCTCCAGCAGCTCCGCACGTACCAGACGAATTTCACGCCGCTCGTGTGGCTGGAGCAGTGGATCGCCGAGGACAGCTTGAGCGCCGAGGACGCGATCGCGCGGTCGAATCAGCGCCAGGCGCTGACGCAGGTGATGATGGCGAACAGCATCACCAGCCTGCGGACGATCGCGCGCCTCGACTGGTCCGAGTTCGTCGAAGCATCGAGCGCCGTCGAGGCGATTCTGCGGCGTGATCCCACGGGCGACTATGCGCGCACCACGTTCGGCACGCGGGACTTATACCGCCACGTCGTCGAGGACATCGCCAAGGGGACGGGCCTCGAGGAGCGGGAGGTGGCGCAGCGCGCGCTCGAGCTCGCGCAGCGGGCATCGGTCGAGTCCTCCGGCGATGGACGGCCTGACGCTCGTACGGCCCACGTGGGCTACTACCTGCTCGGCGATGGCCGTGCGCTGCTCGAGGCCACCGTGCGCTTCCGGCCGCCCTGGCCCCTGGCGCTGCACCGGTGGACGCTCGCGCATGCCGACGCTGTGTACTTCGGGGGCATCGCCGCGGTCACCCTGCTGCTGCTCGCCGTGGCGTTTTCGCTCCTCGGTCCCCTCGGACTGCCCGCGCAGTTGGTCGTGCTGGTCTTTGCCGTCATCCCGGCGAACGACCTCGCGATCAACATCATCCATCAACTGATCACGCTGTTCCTGCCGCCGCGCATCCTCGCGAAGCTCGATCTCGAGGAGTCCGGCATCCCGGCATCGGCGCGCACCGCGGTCGTCGTCCCGACACTGGTCGGAAGCGTGGACGCGGTGCGCGAGGCGCTCGAGCATCTCGAGGTACAGTTTCTCGCCAATCGCGATCCGCGCCTGCATTTCGCGCTGCTCAGCGACTTCACGGATGCGCCGGCGCCGGCACGGGACGGTGATGGCGCGATACTGGACGCGGCGATCAGCGGCATCCAGGCGCTGAACGAGCGCTATCCCACCGTGGCGGGCGAGGGCGATGCGTTTCTCCTGTTCCACCGGCCGCGCCTGTGGAATGCGACCCAGGGCGCGTGGATGGGATGGGAGCGGAAGCGCGGCAAGCTGGCGCAGTTCAACCGCTATCTGCGGGGGGGTGCCCGGGATGCGTTCTCGGTGGTGGCGGGCGACACGAAGACGTTGGGCGACGTGCGCTACGTCATCACCCTCGACTCCGACACCGTGCTTCCACGGTCCGCGGCGACCACCCTCGTGGGTACGATGGCACACCCGCTCAACCGTGCGGAGTACGATCCCGCGAGCGGCCGCGTGGTCCGGGGATACGGCATCCTGCAGCCGCGGATCGGCATCACGCTGACGAGTGCGAGCCGTTCGCGGTTCGCGGCGATGTATTCCGGACACCCGGGTGTCGATCCGTATACGACCGCGGTGTCGGACGTGTACCAGGATCTCTATGGCGAAGGGAGCTACACCGGCAAAGGGATCTACGACGTCGATGCGTTCGAGCTGGCCACCCACGGCCGGTTTCCCGAGAACACACTGCTCAGCCACGATCTGATCGAAGGCGCCTACTCCCGCGCCGCGCTCGCCACGGACATCGAGCTCTACGATGACTATCCCACCCGCTACCTGACCTTCACGCGGCGGAAGCACCGCTGGATTCGAGGTGACTGGCAGTTGCTGCGATGGTTGTGGGGCCGGGTGCCGGGGCCCGATGGTCCCGAGCCGAACCGGCTGTCCGCCATCTCGCGCTGGAAGATCTTCGACAACCTGCGCCGGAGCGTCGTCGAGATCGCGCAACTGACACTGCTGGTCGCCGGCTGGCTGGTGCTGCCGGGGACGCCCGCCATCTGGACCGCGCTGGTGCTGGCGGGCATCGCGTCGCAGTGGGCGTTCTCGATCGCGATCGGCCTGGTGCGGCTGCCGGGCGACAAGTCGTGGCGCGCGTACTACCGGTCGATCGGCCGCGATGCCGTGACGAGCGCGCAGCAATTCGTGCTGAGCGTGGTGTTCCTCCCGCACCAGGCGGCGGTGTCGGCGGACGCCATCGTCCGCACCCTGTGGCGGCTGTTCGTCACGCACCGCCACCTGCTGGAGTGGCAGACCGCGTCGCAGGTCGAGCGAGTGATGGGCGCCGGATCGCCGCGCGAAGTGTGGCGCCGGATGTGGCCCGCCGTGGCGCTCGCCGCCGTGATCGGTGTGAGCATCATCGGGCATCTCGGGTGGGAGCAGTGGCACGGGGCCGCCGCGGGAAGCGCCGCGGGGCATGGACCGTGGCCCGCTGCCCATCCGCTGCTCTATCTGGCGGTCACGATGCCGCTCGTCGGGTTGTGGCTCGCCAGTCCCGCGATCGCGATCAGCCTGAGCGCACCAGCCGTGCGACGCCAGCGCCAGTTGACCGCGACCGAGCGGTGGACCGCGCTCCGCTACGCGCTCCTGCACTGGCGCTACTTCGACCGCTTCGTGAGCGCGGAGACGCAGTGGCTGGCGCCCGACAATTTCCAGGAGGATCCGGTGCCGGTCGTGGCGCAACGGACCTCGCCGACGAACATCGGTCTGCAGTTGCTCGGCACCGTCAGCGCCTACGATCTCGGCTTCCTGTCCTGTGGCGCGATGATCGAGCGGCTCGAGCTGGTATTCCGCTCGCTGGAAGGGATGGAGCGGTTCCGGGGCCACTTCTACAACTGGTATGAGCTCGCCAAGCTGCGGATCCTCGAACCGTCGTACATCTCGACGGTCGACAGCGGCAACTTCGCGGGGCATCTGATCGCGCTCAAGCAGGCCTGCCTCGCGATCGCGGACGAGCCGCTCGATGACGGCCGGATCTGGGAGGCGCTGTACACGGCGCTGACGATGGCGGCGGAGGAGCTACGGGGCCTGGCGTCGTCGGGGGCCGTGGATAGCCCGCGGCAGTGGCAAGCCGTGCTCGAGGCGGCGGAGCGTGTGCGGGCGGTGCTGGCATCGCTGCCGCAGGTCGCGGGCTGGCCCAGCGCGACTCCGCCGTTCACCGTTGGGTCGTGGACGGCCGCGGCGAGAGGCCGCAGCTCGCGTGGCGCCATCGCGACGCCGCCATCGGGGCGAGACGCGCTCGGGCGTGCTGCGGCAGTGCCGCCAGGCGTGCAGACGCTCGTCGACCGTCTGCGCGCCGCGGAGCGAGTGCTCACGGAGCGTGGAGGAGGGGCACCGCCAGCGGCAATGACGGCAGGTGCGGCGGCGCCGGCCGCGTCTCCTGCCCCTGCTGCACCGGTGGATGCCGGCGAGGGTTGGCCGGGCGGCGGTCCCTCCGTGGAGCCCGCCACGATCTGGCTGGCCTGGGGACGTGCGCTGCTGGAACGGCATGTGACGGATCTGGCTTCGATTGGCGGCGCCGCGGGCGCGGAGACCGCAGCCGCGGCGGGCGGAACGAGACCGCGGACGCTCCGCGATGCGGCATCGGAATCGGTGTACGCCGCGGAGCAAGTGGCGCGGCTCGAGGCGATCGCGGTGCGCGCGGCGACCTACGCGTTGGAGATGGACTTCAAGTTTCTCTTCGACAGCCGGCGGATGCTGTTCTCGATCGGGTACCAGGTCGGGAGCTCGTCGCTCGACCCGTCGTACTACGACCTCCTCGCCTCCGAAGCCCGGCTGGCGAGCTTCATGGGCATCGCGAAGAACGACATACCCGTCGAGCACTGGTTCAAACTTGGCCGGTCGCTCACGATGACCGCCGGCAACACCGCGCTGATCTCGTGGGCCGGGAGCATGTTCGAGTACCTGATGCCCGTGCTGGTCATGCGGTCGTTCCCGTTCACGTTGCTCGATCAGACCTACGCGGGGGCCGTCTCGCGCCAGATCGCGTATGGGCGCGAGCGCGGGGTGCCGTGGGGCGTGTCCGAGTCGGCGTACAACGCCCGCGACCGCCAGCAAGTCTATCAGTACCGGGCGTTCGGTGTGCCCGACCTGGCGCTCAAGCGCGGGCTGTCGCGCGACCTCGTCGTCGCGCCGTACGCAACGCTGCTGGCGCTGCCGGTCGAGCCCCATCAGGCGATGCGCAACCTGGCGGCGCTGGAAGCCGAAGGTGCGCTCGGCCCCTACGGATTCCGCGACGCGGTGGACTACACGCGGCCCCAGCTCGGATCGCGGCGGGCGCTGGTGGGCGCCTACATGGCACACCACATCGGCATGGGGCTCGCGGCGCTGACCAACGCCATGACCCACGACGTGTGGCCGCGACGGTTCCACACCGACGCCATCGTGCGGTCGGCGGAGCTGGTGCTGTTCGAGCAGATCCCGCGGCGGTTCGTGCTGCAGGATGCGCAGACGGGCGAGCTCGAAGAACGGCCGCGGCGCGGCGGGGCGGCACTGGAGAAACCGGCCGCGCGTTCGCTTGACACGGCGGACACGCCGCAGCCACGGCTCGCGCTCCTCGGGCATCCGCCCTACACCGTGATGATCACCAATGGCGGCGGCGGGTACAGCCAGTACGACCGTCTCGACGTCACGCGCTGGCGCTCCGACCCCACGCTCGACGACGCCGGCCAGTGGTGCTACCTCAAGGACGTGACGCCACCGGCGACCGCGGACACGCCGCCGGCCGGGCGTTCGCGGGTATGGTCCGCGTCGCACCAGCCCGTCTGTGCGCCGGCCGATTGGTATCGTGTCACCTTCTCCACCGACCGCGCGACGTTTCACCGGCGCGACGGCGACCTCGAGACCCGCCTCGAAGTGACAGTCGTGCCGGATGACTCGGCCGAGGTGCGGCGGGTGACGGTGACGAATCGCGGCTCCACGGCGCGCGAAGTCGAAGTGACGAGTTACGGAGAGATCGTCCTCACCTCGCACGATGCGGACCGGCAGCATCCGGCGTTCGCCAACCTGTTCGTGCAGACAGAATGGCTGCCGGGGAGCGCGGCGGTGCTGGCCACGCGGCGGCCACGGTCGGCACAGGAACGCACGGTCTGGGGCGTTCACGTCGCCGCGGTGGGCGGCGGGTCCGGCGCCGATGCGTGGCAGCTCGTCGGACCGATGACGTGCGAGACCGACCGCGCGCGATTCCTCGGCCGCGCGCGTGGCATCCGCCGCCCGGCGATGCTCGACGACGCGGCCGACGGGCCGCTCCCCGGCACGACGGGTGCGGTCCTCGATCCGGTGTTCGCCCTCCGGGCGCGGGTGCGGATCGAGCCGTCGCAGTCGGCGAAAGTGGCCTTCACGACACTCGTCGCACCGGACCGTGACCGCGCGATCGAGCTTGCGGATCGCTACCACGATCCGTACAGCGCGCAGCGCGCGCTCGATCTCTCGTGGATGCAGGCGCAAGTGGAGATGCGGGAGCTGGGCATTACCCCGGCCGATGCCGCGCTGTACCAGGAAATCGCGGGGTATCTGCTCTCGCCGACCCCCGCAGTGCGGGCGCCGCAAAAGGACCTGCTACAGGCGCGGCGCGGCCAGGACGCGTTGTGGGCGCACGGCATCTCCGGTGACAATCCGATTCTGCTGGCGTTCGTGGACTCACCGGCGGGGCTCCCGACCGTGCGCGAGTTGCTCGCCGCGCATCACTACTGGCGGCTCAAGGGGTTGGTGACCGATCTGGTATTGCTGAACACGTACCCGCCCACCTACCTGCAGGAGCTGCAGGACGCATTGCAGACCACGGTCATGGCGTCGACCGAGGGGATGGTGCTCGACAAGCCGGGCGGCGTGTTCATCCGGCGCCAGGACATCACGCCGCCCGACGATCTCGCGACATTGCGGGCCGTCGCGCGCGTTGAGCTGCGGTGCGACAGCGACCTGCGTCTGTCCGAAATCCTCGAGGTCCCCGACGCCGCGCCCGCGTATCCGGCGCCCTTCGAGCCACGCGTGAGCACGGCCAGCGCGATCGTGACGCCGAGCACCCTCGCGGCCGCCGCAGCGCGCTCGGTGGCCGAGGGCGTGCCGGGTGCCGCCGCGCCGTCCGTCGCATCCCGCGGGCCGACGGCACCACCGCCGGCCAACGGCCTCGGGGCGCTCGCCGCCGACGGGGCCTACGAGATCGTGTTGCGCGAAGGGGCGACGACACCTGCGCCGTGGAGCAACGTCATCGCGAACGAGAGCGCCGGGTTCGTCGTGAGCGACGGCGGCGGTGGGTACTCGTGGGTGGGCAACAGCTTCTTCTACCGGCTGACGCCGTGGCGCAACGACCCGGTCACCGACCAGGCGACGGAGATCGTGTATCTCCGCGACGACGAGACGGGCGAGGTCTGGACGCCGGCGCCGCAGCCGATCCGGCACGGCACCGCGTACACGGTGCGACACGCGGCCGGCAGCACCGAGTTCCAGCACACGCACTCGGGCATCGCGACATCGCTGATGCTCGGCATGGCGGGGGACGATCCGGTCAAGATCGGGTTGTTGACGATGACCAACGAGACCAACCATCCCCGCCGCCTCACGATCACGGCGTACGCCGAGTGGGTGCTTGGCGTGGCGCGGGAGCTCACGCGCGACAACGTGGTCACGTCGTTCGACCGGGATGCCGACGCGGTGTTTGCCCGGAACGGGTTCGATCCGGAATACGCGGGGACGGTCGCCTTCATGTCCGTGAGCGAGCCGGTGACGGGCTATACCGCCGACCGCAGCGAGTTCCTCGGCCGGAACGGCGACTACGCGGACCCCGCGGCGCTGCGCCGGGCATTGCTGGCCGAGGCGACCGGAGCGGGACTCGACCCTTGTGCGGCCGTCCAGTTCGAGGTGACGCTCGGACCCGGCGAGACGCGGACCGTCGCCACGTTGCTGGGCGGCGCGCCGGATCAGACCGAGGCACGCCGGCTGCTGCGCGCATACAAGAACGCCGGCGCGGCGCGGCGCGCGCTCGATGAATCGCGGGCTGCATGGCGCCAGCGGCTTTCGACCGTCACCGTGCGCACGCCCGAGCCGGAGTTCGACGCGATGCTGAACGGCTGGCTGCTGTATCAGGCGCTGGCGTGCCGGATGTGGGGACGCACCGCGCTCTACCAGTCGAGCGGCGCGTACGGATTCCGCGACCAGCTTCAGGATTCGGCGGCGTTCCTGTATGCGGCGCCAGCGGTATCGCGCGCACACATCCTGAGGGCCGCTGGCCGGCAGTTCAAGGAAGGCGATGTGCAGCACTGGTGGCATCCGCAGTCTGGGCGTGGCGTCCGGACCCGGTTCTCGGACGACCTCGCGTGGCTGCCGTACATCGCCGACCACTACATCACCATCACCGGCGACACGGGCGTGCTGGATGAGCGGGCCCCGTACCTGACGTCGCGGCTGCTCGACGAGCACGAGCAGGAGATGTACGACCGTCCCGACGTCTCGCAGGAAGAGGGGACCGTCTACGACCACTGCGTGCGGGCGTTCCGCCGGGCGACGACGACCGGTAGCCACGGCCTACCCCTGATTGGATGCGGCGACTGGAACGACGGATTCAACCGCGTCGGAGTGGAGGGGCGCGGCGAGAGCGTCTGGCTGGCGTGGTTCCTGATCACCGGGCTTCGCGCATTCGCGCTGCGGAGCGAGGCGCGGGGCGACACGGCCACGGCGTCCGAATTCCGAAGCAAAGCCGACGCATACGCCGTGGCGATCGAGCAGAATGCGTGGGACGGCGAGTGGTATCGCCGAGCGTATTTCGACGACGGAACGCCGCTCGGCAGCGCCAGGAGCGATGAGTGCAGGATTGATTCGATCGCGCAGAGCTGGAGCGTGATCTCCGGTGCGGCGCCAGCCGATCGTGCGGCGCGCGCGATGGCGTCGTTCAATCGCTACCTGGTGCGGGGAGACGGGCGCCTGATCGCGTTGCTGACGCCGCCATTCGATCGGACCGAACATGATCCGGGCTACATCAAGGGCTACCTGCCCGGCGTCCGGGAGAACGGTGCGCAGTACACACACGGTGCATTGTGGGCCGTGTGGGCGACGGCGCTGCAGGGTGATGGCGACCACGCGGTCGAGTTGTACCAGATGCTCAACCCTCTGACACACGCGCGAACCCCATCGGATGTGGCGCGCTACAAAGTCGAGCCGTTCGTGGTCGCGGCGGACGTCTACACCGCGGCCGGCCATCTGGGCCGTGGCGGATGGACGTGGTACACCGGGTCAGCGGCCTGGATGTACCGCGTCGGGCTCGAGGCGATTCTGGGATTTGCCAAGACCGGGACCAGCCTCCGCATCGATCCCTGCATCCCTCGCGGGTGGGATGAGGCGGAGATCGTGTACCGGTTCGGGCTCGCGACCTACCGGATCAAGATCCGGAATCCGGACCACGTCTCGCGCGGCGTCGGTTCGGTGTCAGTCGACGGCGCCGCGGTCACGGACGGCGCCGTGTCTCTGGCCGATGACGGCAAGGAGCACGAAGTGATCGTCGAGCTGCGCGCGGGGCCGGAGACCGGAAAGAAGTAATCCGGCTGGCGCTTCGCTTAACGCCTGGCTTGGCTTAGCGCTTGGCCAGCAGCGCCCGTGCCGCGCCGATGACGTGCGCCGCGGTCAGGCCGAACTCCTGGTAGATCCGCTGGTACGGCGACGACGCGCCGAAATGTTCCAAACCGATGACGGTCCCATTGGTCCCGACCCATTGGTACCATGACATGGGGTGCGCGGCTTCGATCGCGACGCGCGGGATGCCCGGAGTGAGGACACTCGTGCGGTACTCCTCTGACTGGCGCGCGAACACCTCGAGGCTCGGACAGCTCACCGTGCGAGCCCTGATCCCGGCGGCGGCGAGCTGCGTTTGCGCATCGAGAATGATCGACACCTCGGACCCGCTCGAGAGGAGGATGATCTGCGGCGCGCCGCCTGGGGCATCGGCGAGGACATAGGCGCCACGGGCGACGCCGCTGGCGCTCGCGTACTTGGTGCGGTCGATGAATGGCAGCTTCTGCCGGCTCAGGACGAGCGCCACCGGTCCATCCGGGTGCGTCATGGCGAACCGCCATGCTTCGGCCGCCTCGTTGGCGTCGGCCGGGCGCAACACGGTGTTGAACGGGACGGAGCGGAGTCCGGAGAGCTGCTCGATCGGCTGGTGCGTGGGACCGTCCTCGCCGAGTCCGACCGAATCGTGTGTGTACACATAGATCGATCGGCGGCGCATGAGCGCCGCGAGACGGATCGGCGGCCGCATGTAGTCGGAGAAGATCAGGAACGTCCCGCCGAAGGGGATGAGGCCGCCGTGAACCGACATGCCGTTCAGGATCGCGCCCATCCCGTGCTCGCGGATGCCGAAGTGCAGATAGCGGCCCGCGCGGTCGTCCGGATCGTAGTTCCGAATGCCGGCCAGGGCGGTGTTATTGGACGGCGTGAGGTCGGCCGATCCGCCGATCAGCTCGGGGACGCGAGCGGCGATGGCGTTGAGGACGATGCCCGACGCGGCGCGGCTCGCGACGTTGCCGTTGTCCGCCGTGAAGACCGGGATATCCGCATCCCAATCCGGCGGCAGCACACCGCGGAGCCGCCGGTCGAGCTCCGCGGCCGGCTGCGGGTGCGCCTGCTGGTACGCCGCGTAGCGCATGGCCCACGACGCGTGGGCATCGCGGCCCGCATCGCGGGCGAGCCGCCAGTGCGCGATGGCTTCGGGCGGGACGAAGAACGGCTCGGTCCACGGCCAGCGCAGTTCCTTGCGTGACAGCGCGACCTCCGCGACACCGAGCGCCTCGCCGTGCGCCTTCGCCGAATCCACCTTCGGACTGCCGTATCCGATGTGTGTACGGCAGATGATGAGGGACGGACGCTCGGTTTCGGCCTGAGCGGCACGGATCGCCGCGTCGAGCGCGACGAGATCGTTGACATCGGGCACGCGCAGCACGTGCCAGCCGTAGGCCTCGAAGCGGCGCTGGGTGTCGTCGCTGAACGTCAGATCGGTCGAGCCATCGATCGTGATGTGGTTGTCGTCGTAGAATCCGATCAACTTGCCGAACTTGAAGTGACCGGCGAACGATGCGGCTTCGTGGGACACGCCTTCCATCAGATCGCCATCGCTACAGATGAAATACGTGCGATGATCGATGATGTCATGGCCGGGCCGGTTGAAGACGGCCGCGAGGTGTGATTCGGCGAGCGCCATGCCGACCGCGTTTCCGAAGCCCTGGCCGAGCGGTCCGGTGGTCGTCTCGACACCGGGCGTGTGTCCGTATTCCGGGTGGCCCGGAGTGCGGCTCCCCCACTGCCGGAAGTTCTTGATGTCGTCGAGGGTCAGCTCATAGCCGCTCAGATAGAGCGAGCTATACAGCAGCATGCTGGCGTGTCCGCACGAGAGCACGAATCGGTCGCGGCCGGGCCATGCGGGATCGGCGGGGTCGTGCCTCAGGTGCCGGGTGTAGAGCAGATACGCGATCGGCGCCAGGGCCATTGGCGTGCCCGGATGTCCGGAATCCGCTTTTTGTACCGCGTCCATCGAGAGGATTCGGACGGCGTTGATGCAGAGGAGATCGAGGTCGCCGGGCGTGGGAATCGCCGGCGGCGCTGGGCGTTGAGCGGTCGCGGGTTCCATGCAGGGGAAGATACATAGGCGCCAAACGCTGGTGGAACGCGCCGCGCGAGAAACACACGGGGCCGGCTTCGGTGAGTCGAAGCCGGCCCCGTGCATGTCAGCCGGCCGTATGCCGGCCGGACGACTCAGCGGCTATTGGTCCCCGTCGCACGACGCGCGGCTGTCGACCGTCGGTACGACGCGACCGATCGTTGCGGGCATGTCGGAGCTGTCCAGGGTCCCGTGCCAGACCACGCAGCTCTTATTTGGGCTTACTCCGAACGTCGCGCGTGCGGCCCACCCGGTGCGTGTGGCGGCCGTAATCGTCACCGCGACATCGCGGTCCCAGATGAAGGGATCGAGCGTCGAGGGGTCGTTGGTATAGCGGCGGTGGAACGCGTAGAACCGCGCCTCGCTGCGGACGAGCCGGTCCAGCGCGTACGTCATGTAGCTCCGTCCGGCGGCCGCCCATTCGCCCCTGGTGGTGAAGCCGTCGCCATCGCATGACGCTTCGGCCTCAGGATAGGATTTGCGTTCCGCGCCGGTCAGCGGCCGTTCGCCGGAGGGAATTTCGCCGACCCACACCACACAGCTGCGGACGCCGCTGGAGGCATCGCCGTAGGTCGCGCGCGCAGCCCAGCCGTCGGCTCGCGCGCGGATGATCTGAATCGAAACTCCCGGAGTCTCCTGGTATGACCCAAGGCCCGAGATGTCGGTGGCGTAGGTCTTCCGCGTGCGCCAGTACATCTCCTGCGCGACGACCAGCCGGCGCAGATCGGCGCGCATCGAAAACATCTCCTGGTGCGAACCCGCGTCCTCCACCACCGCATGCACGATCGTGGGCTGCCGGCCCGGCGCGGTCTTCTGCACAACCGGACTGGTCTGCGCGGAAGCAACAGGCGCGCCAAGCGCGAGACCGGAGATGATGATCGCGAAGGCTGCAGCGATCGATCGGGCAGCCATGGGTCGTGCTCCAGTGGGAGAGAGTAAACTCATATGGTAGAGATCGCTATTGGGGGCTCCTGGTAACTGAATGAGACGACGATGAAAAAAATCATACGTTTGGGACGGGCGGCCGGATATCTGCGGACTTACCCGTTAACTCATTCTTCCATAGATAATTATGCCACCAGCTCTGCTCAACCCGACGCCAGATGTTCCTTACGGTCTGGGCGTCCCGGGGTAACAAAGGCGTGTCCGGATCCACCGCCCCGGAGGTGGGGCGGTCCTGGCGGCAAATCGTTGCATAATCCGTCCCTCCAGGCACCGTTGGGGTGGCGTCAAGAACTCATCTGACCGCCTGTGGCCCGGCAGCGTTGGGAGGTCAGGCCACCCGGAGGTCAGGCCACCCGGTCGTGGGGAGGCGCATTGGCGAAAAATGCGGCGAGGTTCGAGAGCGCCCTCTCCCCCATCGCTACGCGGGTCTCGATCGTTGCGCTGCCCAGGTGCGGGAGCAATACCACGTTTTCAAGCGTGATGAGCGCCGGGTCGACCTTGGGCTCCCGCTCGAACACATCGAGACCCGCGGCAGCGATGACATGCGATTTGAGCGCAGCGGCGAGCGCTGGCTCGTCCACGACGCCGCCGCGTGCGGTATTGATGAGGATCGCGTGCCGGGGCATCAGAGCCAGGCGGTCCGCGTTGATGAGATGATGGTTCTCCGGACTCGCCGGCATGTGGAGCGAGACGAAGTCACTCTCTCTCAGCACGTCCTCGACCGATTGGCGTGGAGACGCACCGTACGCTCGGGCTTCGCCGATCGGCACGGGCGGGTCGAAGTAGATGACGCGCATGCCGAAGCCCTCGACGGCGCGTCGCGCGACAGCGCGCCCGATTCTGCCCAGTCCCAGGATGCCGAGGGTCTTGCCGGACACGCTGGTGCCGAGCATGTGGGTCGGGCCCCATCCGGTCCAGTCGCCGGCGCGGATGTGGCGCTCGCCCTCGCCAGCGCGGCGGGCGGCCATGAGGAGGAGCGTCATCGCGAGGTCCGCGGTGTCGTCCGTCAGTACGTCAGGCGTGTTGGTGACGACGATCCCAAGTGACCGCGCGGTCGCGATGTCGATGTTGTCATACCCGACGCCGAAGTTGGCGACGATCTTCACGCGGCGGGGGGAGACGCTGAGGATGGCGCTCGTGATGGCGTCGCTGACAGTCGGCAGCAGCGCATCGCCGGAACGCATGGCCTCGGCCAGTTGTTCCGCGGTGAGCGCAGTGTCCGACGAGTTGAGCCGCGCATCGAACAGCTCGGTGGCGTGGCGCTCGACTGCTTCGGGGAGCCGGCGCGTGATGACAACGACTGGTCGTGAAGTAGAGTTGCTCATCGGCTGATATCAGGTGCCTGGTGTGCGGGAGCTGCCTGCTGGGGTTTTGATGCGGCGGACCTAGACACCGAACGTGTGAGGACGCGATGCATCGTGGCGCCCAGCTCCGACGGACTTGTTGCGACCTCGAGACCCGAGTTTCGCATGATCTCGGCTTTCTCCGCCGCGCTGTCACCAAAGGCCGAGATGATCGCGCCCGCGTGGCCCATCCGCCGCCCAGCGGGCGCGGAAAGACCGGCGACATAGCCGACGACAGGCTTCGAGGCATTGGCTGCGACCCAGACGGCAGCCTCGGCTTCCTGCGGCCCGCCGATCTCGCCGATCATGAGGACCGCGTCGGTCTCGGGGTCCTGCTCGAAGAGCTGGAGCATGTCGAGAAACGACGAGCCATTGATGGGATCTCCGCCGATCCCGACGCTCGTGGTAATGCCGATGCCGAGGACCGCCATCTGCGCGGCGGCTTCGTAGCCGAGCGTTCCCGAGCGCGTGACGACTCCGACCCGCCCACGCTTGTAGATGTGGCCGGGCATGATCCCGATCATCGATTTTCCGGGGCTGATGACGCCCGCGCAGTTGGGTCCGATGAGCGTCGTCCGCTTCTCGCGCGGATAGCGGCGGAGATAGCGCTTGACGCGCATCATGTCCTGTGCGGGGATCCCGTCGGTGATGGCGACCGCGAGGCGGATCCCGCCGTCGGCCGCTTCCATGATCGCATCGCCCGTGAACGGGCCCGGTACGAAAATGCCGCTCGCCGTGGCGCCGGTCACCCGGACGGCGTCCTTGACCGTGTTGAACACGGGAAGCCCGAGGTGGGTGGAACCGCCCTTGCCCGGTGTGACGCCACCGACGACCGAGGCGCCGTAGGCGATCATCTCCCTGGCGTGGAACGTGGCTTTGTCGCCCGTGAACCCCTGGAGGATGATCCGGGTGTGCTCGTCGATGAGGATGCTCATCGAGCCGCCTGTGCGGATCCCGCGCCTGCTCTCACATCGTCACCGAGTGCCGCGACGGCCTTGCGTGCGGCGTCAGCGAGTGATTCGGCCGGGATGATGTGCAGTCCGCTCTCGCTCAGGATGCGCCGTCCCTCGTCCACGTTCGTGCCCGCGAGCCGAGCGACGATGGGCACGCTGATGTGCTGGTCTCGCGCCGCCTGGACGACGCCCTGGGCGATCCAGTCGCAGCGGTTGATGCCGGCGAAGATGTTCACGAGCACGACCTTGACGCGTGGATCGGACAGGACGAGGCGGAAAGCGGCGGCGACGCGCTCCGGCGATGCGCCGCCACCGACGTCGAGAAAGTTCGCGGGCTCCGCGCCGGCGAGCTTGATCATGTCCATCGTGGCCATGGCCAATCCGGCGCCGTTGACGATGCAGCCGATCTGCCCATCGAGCCCGACGTAGTTGAGCCCGAACTTGGACGCGTCGGCCTCCCGCGGATCCTCTTCCGTGTAGTCGCGAAGCTCACGGACATTGGGCCGCCGGAAGAGTGCGTTGTCGTCGAACGTCATCTTCGCGTCGAGGGCGAGCACCCGTCCGTCCGCAGTGACGGCGAGCGGGTTGATCTCGACCATCGTGGCGTCGAGGTCTCGGAAGGCGCGGTACGCGCCGATCACCGCGCGCGTCGCATCGGGGATCTGCGGCGCTTCGAGCCCGAGTCCGAAGCACAGCTCTCGCGCCTGGAAGCCCTGCATCCCGACGGCCGGCTCGATGACGACACGGAGCAGAGATCCGGGGGACTGCGCCGCGATCTCCTCGATCTCCATGCCGCCTTCTGGCGTCGCGACCACGCAGATCCGCTCGGCGCGGCGGTCGAGCACGAAGCCGACATACAGCTCCTTGGCGATCGGTACGGCGGCCTCGATGTAGAGACGTTGGACGAGTTTGCCTTGCGGGCCGGTCTGCTTCGTCACGAGGCGCCGGCCGAGGAGATCAGCGGCGGCCGCATGGACCTCGTGCTCGCTCGTGGTGATACGCACCCCGCCGGCCTGCCCGCGTCCTCCGGAGTGGATCTGGGCCTTGATGACCCATCGGTTGCCCCCGATCTCGCGCGCGCAGTAGACCGCCTGATCCGGCGTGTACGCGACGATGCCTCTCGGGATGGGGACGCCGAAGTTCGACAGCAACTCCTTGGCCTGGTATTCGTGGATGTCCATGCGGCTCAGTTTCCGCCCGGAACCAGCGTGAGGGATGGCGCGCGGCGGGCGTGGATCGAGTCCGCGGTATTGACGATGTTCTGGGCGAGCCGGGCCGAAGCCGCATCGATCATCTTGCCGTCGAGCTGCGCCGCGCCGCGTCCGACGGCGGCTGCTTCCTCCACCGCGGCCAGGATGCGCCGGGCCCGTTCGACCTCGGGGGCCCCCGGCGTGAACACTTCGTTGGCCATGGGTATCTGCGTCGGATGGATCGCCCATTTCCCTTCGATGCCGAGCGCCGCCGCGCGGCGCGCGGCTGCGAGATAGCCCTCGGGGTCCTTGAAGTCGCCGAACGGGCCATCGATCGGGCGGAGGCCATAGGCACGGCATGCGACGACCATCCGCGAGATCGCGTAGTGCCACTGGTCACCGGGATAGTCGGGATTCAGGCCACCGATGCTGGTCGTCCGCGCGCGGACACTCGCCGCGTAATCCGCGACGCCGAAATGCATGGCTTCCACGCGGCGGCTGGACTGCGCGATGGCCTCCACGTTCGCCAGTCCGAGTGCGGTCTCGATGAGCACCTCGATGCCGATGCGGTGGGGGAGGGCACGCGCCTCCTCGATCTGCGTGAGCAGCGCGTCGACCATGTACACATCGGAGGGCGTGCCGGCCTTGGGGATCAGGATCGTGTCGAGGCGGTCGCCCGCCAGCTCCACGACATCGATGACGTCGCGGTACATGAAGTGGGTGTCGAGTCCGTTGATGCGGAGTGACACCGTCTTGCCGCGTCCGCGCCAGTCGTAGTCGCGCAGTGCTTTGACCGCGTGGCCGCGCGCGATCTCTTTTTCGCCGGGCGCGACGGAGTCCTCGAGGTCGAGGAAGATGTAGTCGGCATCCCCGTGCAGGGCCTTGCCGAACAGTTCCGGGCGCGAGGCGGGCACCGCCAACTCGCTGCGCTGGAGCCGTTGGCGGGCGGGTTCAATCCGAAGGAAGCTCATGAGACGCTCCGGTCGCGTTCAGAGAGGACTCATGCGCCAATCGCGGCGGTCCGTGCCGCTGGCTTGCCCTCCCGTCCGGGCCCCCTGCCACTCGGGCCTGCCCGGGTCTCCGGTGGTGCGGCGCCGCCGCGTGCGGCCAGCGGTGCGGCTGATGACCGGTAGTACTCCTGCGCCGCGGCGACGCCCGCGCCGAGTGCGACTGGCATGCCGGTGTCACGCATCGCCATCTCGGCGCCGGCGAGCGCGCCGAGCAGCATGAGTTCATTGAGGTCGCCGAGGTGGCCGATGCGGAAGAGTTTTCCGGCCATCTCACCGAGTCCGGCGCCGAGGGCGAGGTCATAGCGGCGGAATGCGACATCGATGACGTCGGCGCCATTGGTGCCGGGCGGCACCATGACTGCTGTCACCGTATCGGAGTTCCACTTCGTCTGTTTGGCGCAGACCGAGAGTCCCCAGGCGGCGACGGCTCGGCGGCACCCTTCGGCGAGGCGGTGATGCCGGGCGTAGACGTGCTCGAGTCCTTCCTCGAAGAGCATGTCGAGCGATTCCCGCAGTCCGTACAGCAGGGGGATCGACGGCGTGTAGGGGAAATAGCCGGTGGCGTTGGCCTTGATCATGTCGCCGAGGTCGAAGAAGACGCGTGCACACTTGGCGTGTTCGCGCCGGGCGAGCGCGCGTTGGCTCATGCCGAGGATGCCGAGTCCGGCGGGCATCATAAAGCCCTTTTGCGAGCCGGCGATGGCAGCGTCCACTCCCCACGCGTCCATCGTGAACGGCAGGCTGCCTAGCCCGCTGACGCTGTCGACGTAGAGGAGCGCCGGGTGGCGGGCCGCATCGATCGCTTTGCGGACGCCCGCGATGTCCGTCGTGACGCCGGTCGATGTCTCGTTGTGCACGATCAGGACGCCCTTGATGTCGTGATTGCGATCTGCCTTCAGGGCCGCCTCGATCTGCTCGATCGGCGCGCCTTCGCCCCACGGCGTCTGGATGACGTCGGCGATGAGGCCGAGCCGCTGCGCGCAGTCGATAAACAGGTGGCTGAACTGGCCGTAGCGAGCTGCGAGGACGCGGTCGCCGGGCGACAGCGTATTGACGATGGCCGTCTCCCACATGCCAGTGCCGGTCGCGGGGAACACGAAGGCCTGGCCGGATGTCGTGCCGAAGACCGTCTTCAGGTCTTCGAGGATTGGCCGTACGAGTCCGGGGAAGCTCGAGGACCGGTGGTCCTCCATCGGCCGGTGCATCGCCCGGAGAATGCGATCCGGGACGTTCGACGGGCCGGGCACGAACAGAAAGTTGCGACCGGGCATGAGCGCGGTTCCTCCAGACTGGTGGGGGGCGGCGCTACCTCCTCCCGCGCCCGGGAGGTCAACCACCCTGCAATTGCGAGGCCTCAGGAACGCATATCGCGTCCGAGGCCAGTCCTACAGAAACAGATCGAGCAGGGAGCGCACGCCGCCGCGCACCCCCCGCGACACCACCATCACCTACGCCATCGCCTGCACCAACAGACTGGCCGCCAGCTACCGGACCAGTCCTTCGACTTCGGCTGCTTTGCAGGTGTTCTCGTGAGTCGGATAGGCATGACCGCAGTGAATGCACTGTTCACCGAAGCCTGTCCGCTTCCAGATCAAATAGTAGACCGCGCGCTGGAGAGCGGCGATCCGTTCGTTGATTTGCCTGAGGTCCGTGTCGGGAGAAGGCATCGCATCCAAGCTGGTAGGAGGCACAGCCGGCGCGACAGGCGCCGGCACGGATAGTGATGCCGGTAGAATAGCCGTGCGCGCGCGCCCGGCAAGGGGCGATGTCGCGGATCGCCACTGATCGTGGCCGAAACGCCACCGCACCGGCCAGGGTGACCGATCCCGCCGTCCGGTGCCCAGGTTATGGGCCGGAGCAGCGGACGCGAGGCAATCTGCAAGCGATCTGTGCAAGTGAGGGTGCCGCCGGACGTCTCCCCACCAGGCAGGTCATTCGAGCATGCCGGCAGATGAGAGGCCGGTGCCCGTCAAGGCCGCCGCAACCTGGGAGAGAAGACCATGCTGTCCCGCACGATCCGATTCGCCGCGGCCGCTGCTTGCTGGCTGGCCCTCTGTCTTTCCGCCGTTCCCGATTCCCGGGCCTCGGCACAGGGAATGGTCATTCCCCGCGTTGGTGCGTGCCTGCCGGGCCGGCCGTGCACGGTGATGACCATCCAGGCGGCCGAGCGCGCGAGCATCGAGCGCACGAGCAGCCAGGTGGTGGCCACGCTCGCCGACCGGGTGATTCATTTTACAGTAACGGAGACATTCATCAATATGGGGCCACGGCTTGCCGAGGCCGACTACGTGTTTCCGCTGCCGTCAGGAGCGGCCTTCCAGGACTTGCAGCTCTCGATCAACGGGCAGCTCGTCGCGGGCGAAGCACTCAATGCCACCGAGGCACGCGGCGTCTACGAAGAAATCGTGCGGCGGCTGCGCGATCCAGCGCTCGTGGAGTGGATGGGCACGGGAATGTTGCGAGCGCGGATCTTCCCGATCGCGCCAGGCGAGGTGAAGACCGTCGTCGTTCGTTTTCAGACCGTGGCACAGCGCGAAGGCGATGCGATCCGAGTCGATTATGTGGGCGCGGAGGCGCCAGACCGCGGCGTCGCGTACGGCTACCGGCCCGTGGCGTCGCCGATGATGCTGATGCCGAACCCGCGCGACGGGACAAAAGAAATCGATAGCGGCGCCCAGCCCCCCTCCTTCTTCACGCTCACATACGGCGCGGCCGGCGCGTTTGGCACACCGTACTCTCCCACCCACACGCTGCGTACCGAGCGGGACGGCGATCGGCGGACCATCCACATCGACGGGCCCGCGCACGACGTCACGATCCTTTTGCCGCTCACCCGCAGCTCGACGGCCGCGGTGACCGTGCTCCCGTACGCGGCGGGCGACGGACCGGGTTTCGCGCTGATCACCGTCGCACCCCCTGCCGTGCGCGTGGTGCCGACGCCGCGGGATCTGACCTTCGTGCTCGACGTGTCAGGCTCGATGAGCGGGCGCAAGATCGAGCAGGCCCGCGCGGCTGGCCGCCAGGTGCTCGCGACACTCACGCCGCGCGACCGGTTCCGGCTCATCGACTTCTCCACCGATGTGCGCACGTTCGCCGACCACTACGAGACCGCCACGCCGGAGCACATCGCAGCGGCGGAGCGCTACCTCGACCAACTGGAGGCGGACGGGTCGACGAACATCGAGGCGGCGCTCCGCGCGGCGCTCTCCGGCCAAGGCGACGCCCTGAACGACAGCGCGGACGCATCGCGGCTTCCCCTCACGCTGTTCATCACGGACGGCGAGCCCACGATCGGCGAGCGCAACGCGGCTACCCTCGTGGCGGAGGCCGTCGCCGCGCTCGGGCATACCCGTCTCTTCACCTTCGGGCTGGGCGCCGATGTCAACAGCTCGCTACTCGAGCAACTCGCACTGCAAGGACATGGGACCGCGCAGTTCGTTCGTCCCGATGAGTCCGTGGAGCGCGCGGTGTCGCTCGTCGCGAGCCGCCTCACCAACCCCGTGATCACCGATGTCTCGCTCTCCACCGACGGTGTGCGCCTGACACACCTTCTGCCTGCGCTCCCCGCCGATCTCTTCGCGGGGCAGGATCTCATATTGCTGGCGCGGTACCAGGGTAGCGGACCCGCGCAGCTTCGCTTCACGGGGCACACGGCCGGCGGACCGGTCTCCTGGTCGGCGGCCGTGACGTTCCCCGAGCGGGAGCGCGCCAACCCATTCGTCGCACGGCTGTGGGCCACGCAGCAGATCGGATATCTCGAAGCAGAGCGCCATCGCACCGGACCCTCCCCGGAACTGGACGCGGAGCTGGCCAGCCTCGGCGAACGCTACGGGATTCCGACGGAGTTGACGTCGTATCTCGTCCGTGAGCCGATGACGACCGCGAGCTTGTCGCCTTCGCCCTCGCCAATGATGTTCCAGCGCAAGGCGGGGTATGGCGTCACCGCCGGAGCGCAAGCAGTCGCCGGCGAGCGGGAGGCATACCTCGACGCCAAGCAGGCCTCCGCCCAGCGCGCCGCGATCAATCTGGCGAGCGCCGACAGTGCTGCGGCACCGGTCATGCACGGCGCTCCGGCCAACGCAGCGCGAACTGGAGACGGCTGGGTCGCGATGAACGAGACGCGGCGCGCCGGCGACAGGACATTCGTGATGCGCGACAGCGTGTGGACCGACACACGGTACAAGCCCGCGGCGGGTCTCCGTGTGGTGCGTGTCCAGGCATTCTCGGATGCGTACTTCGCCCTCGCCCGAGCGGTACCGGATCTCCGTGACGTGTTCGCGGCTGGCGATCGCGTACTGGTCGCTGGGCGGTCGGTCGCCGTCGAGGTGACACCGTCGGGTGTGGCCACGCTTGCCGATGCGGATGTGGCGGCCGTGCGCGCCGGGTGGTAGAGTCGCCCCATGGCGGACGCCGACCGGCTGTTCCACACGTACCACGCTCCGCTCGTGCGATACCTCACACGGCGGCTCGGTGACCGTGATTGGGCCGAAGAAGTGGCGCAGGAGACATTTCTCCGGGCCCTCCGCCAGGAGACGATCGTGAACGAACGGGCGTGGTTGTTCGCGGTGGCGACCAATCTCGTGCGCGATGAAGCGCGGACGCAGGCTCGCCGGCGCCGGCACCTGGCGCTGCTGGCCGAGGAAGAACGGGACGCCGCGGCGGAGCAGCCGGTCACGTCGGTGGAGCGGGCGCAGGAGGCGGCGCTGGCACGGCGCGCTGTGGAGTCGCTGGCGGAGCGGGACCGGCTGGCCTTGCTGATGCGGGAGGAGGGATTGGACTATCCCGAGATCGCGGAAGCGCTCGGGTTGTCAGTGGGGTCGATCGGCACGACACTGGCGCGGGCGCGCCGGCGCCTGGCAGAGACCTACGAGGCGATGCAGCGCGCCGCTGACGCGCGGGAGGCATGGCGAGGCACATATGGCAGATCCTGAGGACGGCCGGATGAACGGCGAGCACCTCGACGAGGGAGTCGTGCACGCGTGGCTCGATGGCCAGCTCTCCGCGGCCGACGCCGCGCGTATCGAATCGCACATCGCCGGGTGTGCGGCCTGTGCGGCGATGGTCGCGGAGGCCCGCGGATTCATAGCGGCGTCTTCGCGCATCCTCACTGGGCTGGACGGCGTCCCGGCGCGAGTCGTGCCGCGCGCGCGATCTCGAGCCCACATGTGGCAGGTGCGGGTGGCGGCCGCAGTGATCGTCGTGGCATTGGGCGCCGCGGCGGTGCTGACCGACACCGGTGGGCGTTTCATCCAGCTCAGGCGAGAGACCGCGGTACCGCAGCCGCCGGCGGTGGTATCTCCAGCCCTCGCGCCAGCGAAAACCGCCGACGCCGTCGCGGCGACGCCGACTTCCCCGTCACCTCCGTCTTCAGCGCTCGTGAGGTCACGTGGAGCGGTGCCGGCACCGCCGGCGCACGAGAAGGCACGGGAGAGGCCGCAAGAGCACTCACAACCGAACAAGAAAGAGACGATACGGAACGAGCGTGAGGCCGTCGCGCAGGCGGGCGACATGGGGGCGGGCGCCATGCAAGCGGACGCCATGCGGAAAGCCGCGCCGCCGCCGTCATCAAACGCGGCGCGCTCCCCTTCCGCGGCGCCGCAAGCCGCGACGCTCGGAGCGCAAGGAGTGCCGCCAGTTCGCCAGGACACTCCTGCCGCCGCTTCCGCTGCGGCGAGCAGCAACACGCTTGCGGCCAAGATGGTGCCGTCTGTCGTAGAGGGTTATATGGGGCAGCGGGCGTCAGCCGATTCGTCAGCGCCCGCCAACGTGCCAAGGGCATTCAGTGTGCGGCGGCTCGCCTCGAACGCCGCCTACCGCCAGTGCGCCGGCAAGGTCGTGACCGTCGCGGAGCCGTCCGGCGCGAGTGGCGGCGCGAGCGCTGGCGCGGCGCACCTCACCACCGTTCGGCTGGACTCGGCGGCGCAGAGTCCTCCAGTTCGCGGTTTTGTCGTGGGCGTGCCCGGTGGGCGCGCCAATCTCAATGGCTGGTGGGTGCCCGCGGGCGCCGATTCCGCCGTCGTGTCACTGGCGAATCCCGAGGCCGTAACCGGCGCGCCGGCGGGCGATTCGGCCGCCGCAGATACTGCGGTGGCGATTCCCGCCACGGTGACACGCGTGCGCTGCGAATCGCCATGATCGGCGCGTCGCGTGGCGCGCCCGGGATCTACGGCTGAGGTAACACCGCGGTGGGGTCGGTGGAGTCGAACCACCGGCCGAGCCAGTGGATGCCGGCGGAGAGCTCGACGACGGTGATCACGACGGCTGCCACGACGCTGGCGATGATGGCGCCCGGATCCGGCGGACCGTCGCCGGTCATCGGGATGAGCACCGCGAACGCCGCGAACGTGGGAGGCGTGAGCAGCACGGCGAGACCCAGGAGTGACGCGCCGACCGTCAGGATTCGCTGGCCAAACACCTCGAGGCCGCCGGTTCCGGTGCCACCGAGGCGGATCCACGCGGGGAACAGGAGCGCCGCGGTATTCTGCACGAAGAGACTGGCGCAGTTGATGAACGGAAGCGCCGCGGAGCCGAGAAGGAACTCGGCGTCCCGGGTCATGGCGATCAGGTAGTGGGACGGGGGATCGGCTGGGGCGTTCGGCGGATTGCCGTTCCACGCGAGCAGCCCGTAGGCGCCGATCAGCAGCAGCCATTGGCCAAGGGTGAGCGCCAGCGTCGACGACGCGATCTCCGCGAACACCAGCGATGTGCCGCTCAGGGGCAGTGTGCGAAGCACGTCGAGATGGAGCAGATCCTGGCGCAGGTCGTTGCGGACCGTCAGCGGGCCCATGACGATCAGGAAATAGACTCCCGCGATGGCGAGCGTTGCGAGCAGCGCGGTCCCGCTGTGGATGTCGGCTTCGCCGAGCAGGCCTGCCTGCCAGAAGATGCTGATGATGATGCCGAGCGCGATGATCGTAATGAAGATCGTGCGGAAGCGGGTACCGCGCACGAGGGCCAGCGTGTTCTTCCAGAGTACCGCGACCGACGGATCGCCCAATGGGCCGAGCGGAAGGACAAAGCGGCGCGTCCGAACCGTACCGGGGACGAAACGCCGCCGGGTGCCGCTGATGGCGGCGAACGACCCGCTGGCTTTGGCGATCGAGTTGCCGACCGTGTCAGCGACACTGGGCACCGGGTACGCGCCTCCGCCGAAGCGCGCGCGGCGTGCGGCGAGACGGACCGCGCGTCGCGCCGACGCCTCGACTGCCGCGTCTTCGAACACCGCGTCTGCGCGCAGCACCCACACGATGTGGAGCACCATCAGAATCACCGCGGGCCACAGCGCGGCCAGCCAGGTGCGGGGCGTTGCGGCATACGAGGCCGCGAGCACCACGCGAAACGGCCAGAGTACCGCCGCGGGAAGCGGAGCGCCGAGCGCAGTACCGACGCGCAGCAGTGCCGATGGCAATTCGCCGAGTGAGCGAGCACCGGGCCACGCGCGTAACGCGGTCACCAGGAGGATCACCACGGCCGCAGCGGCGATGACGATCGGCAGGGCGTTGCGCCGGAGGCCGCGCCCTCGCTGCAGCGCACCTTCCCGTACGAGTCCGGCCGCCATCTGGTGGAGGGACAGCACGGAGAAAAAGACCCAGAGCGACACCATGCGCAGGGGCGGCGCCAGGCCGGCGCCCGCGCCGTGGAGGATGACCGCCACGAAAAACGCGCTGGCCAGGAGGCTGATCTGGAGCCGCCACACCTTGTAGAGCACGAGCTGCCGCCGCGACATCGGCGCGGGGAAAAGGAACTGCAGCTCGGCGCCGGAGAAGGCGAGGGCCGAGTTGGAACTGCCGACGAGCCACCACTTGGCGACCAATAGAGCGAAGCCGAAAGCCGTGAGGGCCGTCACGGCCCGCAGGCTGTCCGGCCCGGACGATCGTGGCAGCACGGATCCGACGCTGCCGGCGCCGCCGGTGGGGCGGTAGATGAGGAGGACGATGTAGAGGACCGCGACGGCGACCGCGACCAGGTAGCGCGGCGACTGCAGGCGGCGCCCCTGCGCGCGCAGCCGGTTGCGCACGGTCCGCGACGCGAGAAACGACAACGCGGCGGATGGTCCGGTCCCGCGTGTCTCCCCGCGCGTCACGAGGCCGGCGTGTCTCCGGTCAGCGCCAGGAAGACATCCTCGAGACTGCGGCCCGCGAGCTCCGGTCGTTCGGCCATGATGGAAGCCATCGAGCCATACGCGACGCGATGCCCGCGCACGAGCACGAGGATGTGCGTGCAGAGTTCCTCGACGAGGTGCAGCAGGTGTGAGCTCAGGACCACCGACGCCCCGTCGCGCGCGCGCTGGGCGATCGTCGACTTCATCTTCCGGATGCCCGCGGGATCGAGGCCAGTGAGCGGCTCATCGAGAATCAGCGCGGAGGGGGAATGCAGCAGCCCGCAGGCGATCGCGAGCTTCTGGCGCATCCCGCGCGACAGCTCGGCCGGAAGAGCATTGCGCTTGTCGAGGAGCTCGAGCTCCGTGAGAAGCGGGGTCGCGCGAGTGGCGGCGTCGGCGACCTGATACAGGCGCGCGATGAACTGCAGGTGTTCATCGACCGTGAGGTATTCGAACAACTGGGGCTCGTCGGGGATGAACGCGAGCGCGGACTTCGCCTCTCGCGGCGCAGTCGCCAGGTCGGCTCCGGCGATGCGGATGGCCCCGCGGGTCGGGATGATGATGCCGGACAGGCATCGCAGCGTCGTGGTCTTGCCGGCGCCGTTCGGGCCGACCAACCCCATGACCTCACCCGGGGCGACCCGAAAGGACAGGTCGTCCACCGCGACGACATCGCCGTACAGCTTGGTGAGCCCGCTGACCTCGATCACGCGGGTAATCTACACGTACGGGAGAGGAGCGCCCGGCACGGCCGTTGCTTGCGGGCGGATATGGTCCGTTCGCCACTGGGGTCACTGCGTCCGCCAGTGGCGGGCCAACAATTGCGGGCGGGGATGCGATATTAGGAAGTCGCGCCGCATCGGGTGGAGGGGCAGTCGTATCTGGTGTGGCGCGCGGGCGTTCGCGGCATTACCACCGACTCACACCGGGAGCTACGCCGATTCATGTCCTCGTTCTCGTTGCTCCATCCCGCCGACCCGAAGCATCAGGCGACCCTCCGGTCTTTGCTGCGGATCGTCGCCGGCCTGCTCTTCTTCATGCACGGCACGCAGAAGCTGTTTGCCGTTCCAGCGAATCCGATGGGGCCAGGCGCCGGCAGCCCTGTCCACCTGATGTCGCTGCTGGGACTCGCGGGATGCATCGAGACATTCGGCGGGGCGTTGATCTGTCTCGGGTTGTTCACCCAGATCGCCGCCTTCATCGCATCGGGTGAAATGGCGTTCGCCTACTTCATCGTGCACAACCGTCGCTCGATCTTCCCGATCGTCAATCGCGGAGAGGTGGTCGTCCTCTTCTGCTTTGTGTTCCTGTACCTCGCGTTCGCCGGCGGCGGCCCGTACAGCCTGGACGCCGTCCTGCGCAAGCGGACGCCAGCCGGAGCCACCGAGGACTGAGCGGAATCGGTCGCATCAGATGCGTCATTGTCACGTACTTTCGGAAGGGGGAGGGAGAGATGGCCACCAGGAAATCCGTTCGTCGCGCCTCTGGGACCAAGAAGCCGAAGGCGCGGAGTGTGTCCAAAGAACCAGTTGCGACGCAGTACCTGCTGCCGGCGGGAACGAAGGCGCCGGACTTCACGCTCAAGAGCGCGCCCGATCAGAGCCTCTCGCTGAGTGATTTCCGGGGGCGCCCGGTGATCCTGGCGTTCTATCCGGCGGACTGGAGTCCCACCTGCGGGGACCAGCTCGCTCTCTACAACGAGGTGCTCCCCGAGTTTCAGCGGTACAACGCGGAGCTGATCGGCATATCGGTCGACGGCGCCTGGTGCCACGCGGCGTACACCAAAGCGCGCAACCTGCACTTCCCGCTGCTCGCCGATTTCGAGCCCAAGGGCGCGGTCGCCAAGACGTATGGCACCTACACGCCTTCAGCGGGCATGAGCGGGCGTGCCCTGTTCGTGCTGGACGGCAAGGGCACGATCCGCTGGAGCTATCTCTCCCCGATGGACGTCAACCCGGGTGCGGATGGCATTCTGGCGGCGCTCGAGTCGCTGGGCCGTGATGGCCGGCCTGCAACGCAGCCGCCAGCGGCCGGCGCGCCCGCAAAGCATCGCGCCGGAGCGCCATCCGCCCGGCCGGCGGCACGGACAGAGGCGCCCGAGGCGCGATGAGCCGCCTCACGCCACCGCCGAGCGCGCGCGACCATGCGCACGGTCCGGCGGACGCACCCGTGACGCTGGTGGAGTACGGTGACTACGAGTGTCCGTACTGTGGCGCCGCCTATCCCGTCGTGAAAGCGTTGCAGCACCGCTTCGGGAACCGGTTGCGATTCATTTTCCGGAACTTTCCGCTCACGCAGGTCCATCCTCATGCGGCACACGCGGCGGAAGCCGCGGAGGCGGCGGCGGACGCCGGGAAGTTCTGGGAGATGCACGACGCGATCTTCGAGCATCAGGGCGCGATCACGGATCACGATCTGGCGGGATATGCCGCCCACGCGGGAATCGATCCCGCCGTGATCACGGGCGCGCTGGCCGCGCATACGTATGCGCCGCGCGTACGGGAGGATTTCATGAGCGGCGTGCGCAGCGGTGTAAGCGGCACACCGTCGTTTTTCATCAACGGACAGAAATACGACGGGGGCTACGACGCCGGGTCGCTCGGTGAGGCGATTTTGGCCGCCACAGGCGGCCAAAATAGAGAGTAGCAGGACAGAAAGGAGAAAGTAGACAAAGACTCTGGGCGGCGCGGATGGTATGAGCGTCCCGAAGCCGCCCCACTGGGTCTACTTTCTACTTTCTGTCCTTCTACTCTCTGTCTTTCTACGCTCTACGCCGTAGGCGTCACCAGGTCCTTGTGCCAGGCGCGGCGCAACTGCGTCTCGAACCGCTCCCGCCATTCGCCGGCGGTCGCGACTGTGGAGTCGAAGACGAGGGTGTTGTCGTCGACACCGCCGGTCGCTCCGAGCGCGCTGAACTGATCCCGCGTCACCGACCGGATCGCTCCGCCGGCGTCGCGGTAGTGCACACGCGAGCCGCCGACCAGCGTCGTCCCCAGAGACTTCTGCAGCGACTGGAGCGCGCGGAACAGTCCATCGATCGAGCACCCCGATGCGAACGCGTCGGTCTGGTCCACGGCGATCGCGAGAAACCGGTCGTGCCGCCAATCGCGCGCACACGTGAGCGCATGTCCGTGCGCCTGCCAGTGCGCCAGATACTCGTCGACGTGAGCCAGCAGCTGCGCCGCCGGCGCGCCGGTGAGCGGATGGTCGGCAGCGAAGATCCAGACCCGAGCCGAGCCCGGAAGGGAGGCAAAGGGAACGGCAGGCATTGAACGGAAGATAACGCGTTGCTGGTCGCGTCTTGCTACTGGCGTCCCAGCTCGTGCCGAAATGCGCCTTCGAGATGCGGGTACTCGAACGAGAATCCCGCCTGCTCGAGCACCCGGGGGAGTACCCGTTGGCCCGCGAGGAGCGCCTCGTCGGCGAGCTCGCCGTACATGAGGCGCACCACGAACGCGGGCACCGGCGCCACGGCGGGGCGGTGCATGACGTGCCCGAGCACTTTGGCGAATTCCGCGTTTCTCGCCGGGTACGGGGCGGTGAGGTTGGCGGGCCCGTGGACGGTCTCCGCCGAGAGCAGGAAGCCGAGCGCGCGGACGACGTCCGTGCGCGCGATCCAGCTCATCCACTGATTGCCGTGGCCGATCTTTCCGCCTGCGCCTACCTCGAACACCGGAACCAGCTTCGCGAGCGCGCCGCCGCCGCGACCGAGCACGATACCGAATCGGGGATGAACCGTGCGGATGCCGGCATCGCGCGCGGGCGCGGCCGCGTCCTCCCATTCCCGTGCGACCTGCGCGAGGAATCCGCTGCCCGGGGGCGCCGACTCATCGACAGTGTCGTCCTGTCGGTCGCCATAGTAGCCGACGGCGGAGGCGGACAGAAATACGCTGGGCGCGGGCCGCATGGACGCGAGCGTGCGGGCGAGGAGTCTGGTGCTCTCGATGCGGCTCGAGCGGATGTCGCGCTTGCGCGCCGCCGTCCATCGCTCGTCGGCTGGCGCGCCGCTCAGATGTACGACGGCGGTGACTCCCGGCAACGCGGCTGGATCCAGCCGGCCCTGGGCCGGATCCCAGAAGACGGCATCCTCGCCGGTCTGCGGCGTTCGCGTCAGGCGGACGACCTGGTGTCCTGCGGCGCGCAACGCGGGAACGAGCGCCGAGCCAATGAACCCGGACGCTCCGGTCACCGCGATGCGGTGGGGCGACGCGGCCGCCAGATTCAGCTCTTGGGCGACGCGTCCGAGGCCTGTTGCGCGGCTTCGGCGCCCTGAAAGCCGATCCGGCTGTGGGTCCCGTCGCAGAACGGCTTCGTCACCGAGCCGCCGCACCGGCACAGCGCGATCGACTTGCCGCTGCCCTTCGCGGAGACGAGGGGCTGCCCGGCCTCGTCGACAATGCGCACCTGGGCGACGTCATCGCCGAGGATCTTGTATGGTCCGTTCGCTTTTACCACGATGGTGATCGGCATCAGGGTGTGCAGGGTTGTGGGAGGGGACAGCTTACGAGTGGGCGCGCTGGCCGGGAGCGCCGCCAGGGGGAGCGGACCCAGTGGGAGCGCTGCCCGTGGGAGCGCTGGCGGCGGCCTGCGCCGCGTACCGCTTCACGCGAGCCAGCATCGCGTTGAGCCCGGCCTCGCGCGCGCCGAGTCCGATGCTGTCCATCATCTGGCGTGCGAAATCGCCCGGAATGCCGAGAGCCGTTGCCGGGGGCTGGTCATTGACGGCTCCCAGCAGGATGGCGAGAAACGCCGCGATGGTCGGCGACCGGCGCGCATCGACGGCCGCGTAGAAGTGCAGCGTCCCATCCGGCCGCACGTCGGGGTAGAGGTCGACTTGCGTCTGGCATTCGGGAATCGCGAAGTCGGCGCGGTCGAGGTTGCGAAACCGCTCGGGGACCGCCTCGAGTTTCTTGGAGTACTGCACGAGTGCCTGCATCTTCTCTTCACGAGAGAGCCCGCGGAAATACTGCAGCGCGCGGGCGACGGACGGGGGCACCGGGGAGGTGGATGTCTCATCAGCCATACCGCAATATGAGCGCCAGGTGGGGCGTGTACCAATGCACGCCCCAACGCATGCACCAATGCGCGTAACCATCATCGGGGCGGGCTCGCGTGGCGATGTCCAGCCCTATGTTGCCCTCGGGCGCGGACTGCGGGCGGCGGGCCACGAGGTCACCGTGGCCACCCACGACACCTTCCGGGAGTTCGTGACCGGGCACGGGCTCGCGTTCGCGCCGGTCGCGGGCGATCCGCGTGCGATGGTAGCGGCGGCCGACCGCTGGATGGCGAGTGGCCGCAACCGGCATGTGCTGCCCGTAGCGCGTGAGCTGCTCCGCCGGGTGCGGCCACTTCTGACGGAGTGGCTGTCCGATTTCTGGCGCGTGGCGCAGGGCAGCGACGTCCTCGTGTTCTCTCCGGTCGCGACGCCGGCGTGGAGTGTCGCCGAGCGACTCGGGATTCCCGGCGTCGCAGCGTATCTGCAGCCACTGCATCGGACGCGGCAATTCGCGGCGGTTGGTGTCCCAAGCTCGGTCAGCCTTGGCCGCGGGTTCAACGTCGCCACCCACGTTCTGACACAGCAGCTCATGTGGCTGCCCGTTCGCCGGCAGATCAATGCCTGGCGTCGCGAAACACTCGGCCTGCCAGCCGTGCGAGGCGGCGGTCCGCTGAGCCGCACCCGGCGCGTGCCGCTGTTCCCGACGATGTATGCCTTCAGCCCGCTCGTGGTGCCGAAGCCGTCCGACTGGGACCCTGCGATCCGGCTGACCGGCTATTGGGTCCTCGGGCCTGATTCCGCATGGCGTCCGCCCCGGGAGCTCGACGCGTTTCTCGCTGCCGGCCCGCCGCCGGTCTATGTCGGTTTCGGCAGCATGACACCGGCGAGCGCAGGGCGTCTGACCGCCATCGCCATCGAAGCACTCGCGGCTTCAGGCCAGCGGGGCGTGTTGCTCGGCGGGTGGGGGGCGTTTGGCGAAGGCGCACTCCCCTCCAGCGTCATTGCGGTGCGCGATGTGCCGCACGAGTGGCTGCTGCCGCGGATGCGGGCGATCGTACACCATGGAGGGGCGGGGACGACGGGTGCGGCACTGCGAGCCGGCGTCCCATCGATCGTCGTGCCGCTGGGATTCGACCAGCCGTTCTGGGGACGCCGGGTGCACGCGCTTGGCGTCGGGCCTCGTCCGATCTCGCGGCGGCGGCTCAGCGCGGGCTGGCTCGCGGACGCCATTCGCACCGCTACGAGCGACCGCGCGATGCGGGCACGCGCGGCCAAGCTGGGTGCCGAGCTACGCTCCGAGCGGGGTGTGAAGAACGCGATCGCGGAACTCGTGGCGATCGCCGATCGCCACGGGCGGAAGGGACCCGCGAGACGGGACTAGGTCGCGGGTGCGCGGCGGCGCCGGCGGCCCGCGTGGAGCTGCGCCTCGAACGCGCCGTCGTCGTACGCCTCGCTGAACTCCTTCCAGTAGTCGCGCACCAGGTCCGCGTACCAGCGCGTGAAGTCGAAGAGCGGGTACGACCACGATCGCTGATGGCCGAACTCGATCCATTCGTCCGCGGTCGCCGATCCCTGATGCCCGCTGCTGCGCAACTGGCCCCAGGCGACGACTTCGGCCATGACGCGATGGGCGACCTCGAGCCGTTGCCGGTCGTCGCGCACCCGGGCGAGCGCGAGGCGATCCTCGGACGGCTGCAGCTCGCGCAGAATGTAGGACCGGCGACCCAGGCGGAGCGGTTGCAGCAGGGCGGGTGACACGGCCTGAACGCGCCGCTGGATGGAAACCACGCGGTCGGCTTCCGACGTCCATCGGGGTTGCCGGATCCGGAGGGTTGGCGAGAGCGCCGATGGGGCGGCCTCCTTCAGATCGAGAAGGACATTGCCGTCGCGGCCGCCGTATCCGTAGACCAGGATGACGGCGCGCTGAAGGCCGAGGCTTCCCGTTCCCGCGATGCGGCGCGCAACGTCGATCACACGGTAGAAATCCGGCGCTTCTCGCGAGACATGCGCATGGGCGAGCGCGCGCTCGACCTGGTGCGCCGACTCCGCGGACATGGCGAGGGCCCGGCGGCCATCGATCCGCAGCCGGCGCCGGCCACGCAGGACCACGGTCCGCTCGGCGAGCAGGTCGCTCTGCGTGCGCCGCTTGACGCGGCGCAAGAGTTGTTTGACGAGCCCGCGCGCCGTCGCGCGTTCGACCCACATGGGTTTGCCCAGCCGCAGTGCGTGCGTGTACGCCAGGTGCGCCTGATGGCCGAATGCACGGGCCTCGGCGGCCGAGAGACCCAGATCGGTGATCGCGAGCAGCGTGCTGGTGGCGAACCGCGCCAGGTCGCGTCCCGCCGGAGCGAGGGCCGCCTCGTCGAAGTCGTTCATGTCGAAATACGCGAGGCCGTTCTGCCCCTTGTAACTGCCGAAATTCTCGAGATGCAGATCCCCGCACACCCAGGCCAGCGGAGAATGATCCATCGGAGACCCGGCGGGCCAATCGCGGTAGAAGAGATGCGCCGTGCCGCGGAAAAACCCGAACGGGCTGCGGCGCATCGCCTCGTATTTCAGCGCGAGCCGCTGAGGCTCGCGCCCTTCGTTGAACCGGAGGATGCGGGTGACGACCGAGAGGGCCATCAGCAGGGAGGGTTGCTCAAGGCCGATTCTCGCGGCCGCCCGAGGCCTTGGCCGGCGCACCGGTGTCGACGGGCGGCCCCGCACTGGATTGCTCACGGATGATGGTGACCCCCCCGGCGGCCGCAAGGGAGGCGCCGGTCTCGCGGAGCCGGCTGAGGATGCCCACGGTGATTTCCTGCTGCGCATCCATGTACGCGGTGTAGTCCGGAGACTCGACCACGTACACCGTCTCGGCCGCAATGCCCTGATTCGTGGGGATCGTGATGTGCGACCGCGAGAATCGCACGCCGTGCTGCGCCTGAACGACGTCGCGGATCAGCTCGGGCACGCGGGCGATGGCCTTGGCGGGCGCGGTCTGGTCGAGCGTGATCGTGAGCGTGATCGTGCGCTCGCGCAGACGGCGATAGTTCCGGATCCGGCTCTTGAGCAGATCGCCGTTGGAGAAGATGATCTGCTCGCCGGAGTTGGAGCGCACGCGCGTCGTTTTCAGGCCGATCCGCTCGACGGTTCCACCCAGCCCATCGACGGCGATCGGGTCGCCGACCACGAACGGTTTGTCGAGCACGATGGAGAGCGCGGCGAACAGGTCTCCGAGGATGTTCTGGACGGCGAGGGCGAGGGCGATGCCGGTGACACCGAGCCCGGCGATCAGTGTCGTGACGTGGACGCCGAGGCTGTCGAGCGCGATGAGCGCGATGAGCAGCCACAGCACGATGCGGGCGACGACGCCGAGGGCGGCGACCGTCGTGCGGCTGGCTGCGCCGCCGTCGCCCGCGTCGTCGCCGCTGGGCGTGGAGCGGCCGGCGACGTAATGATGCAGCACCACGCCGATAACGCCGTCGCCCCAGATGGCGATCTGCAGGAGGAAGGCGACGATCGCGATGCCGCGGACGGTCTGTTCCCACCGCGGCGGCAGGGTGAGGCTGAGCGAGGCGAACGACAGCCCGATCGCGGACAGGAAGAAATAGCGCGTCCGCCTGACTACGAGCGTGACGAGCGATTCGCGGGCGCGAGCACCGGGCACCGTGGGCACCGCTCTGCGCAGGAGCCGGCGGTGCGCGACCTTCCGGACGATCGACAGCAGCACGAACACGCATACGAGAATGGCCAGGGCGGTCAGCCAGTCGCGTACGGTGTTGTGGAAGTACTCCCAGTCGAGCACGTTGAGTGGGCGCATCGATCCGCCAGACGTCAGGATTCGCCGGAGAAGGTGCAAGGAAGAAAGTGCAAGCAAGTGGGTGGGCGCCGCTACTGGTGCCATCCAGATCAGTCTGGGAGATCAGCTGGCGAGCCCGCGTATATTCCGGCCTCGATGCCGGACTCGCGCGTGCGTGTCCGCTTTCGGCGGCGTGCGTCGCGTCGCCAGCCCGCAATCCACTCCGGTGCGTACAATGGCTGACCGCCTTCCGTGTCTGGCGGTGACCGCACCTGGTCTCGCACCGCTCGCGGAGCAGGAACTGCGGGCGATCGGGATCACGCCTGATGCGGTGGCGCCAGAGGGCGTAAGCTTCACCGCGTCCGCCGCCCGGCTATACGCGGCCAATCTCTGGCTGCGAACGGCGACCCGGGTCGTCGTGCGTATCGCGTCGTTCCAGGCTGAGACCTTTGCCGAGCTCGAACGCCGGGCGCGGCGGGTAGCGTGGTCGCGATACATCATGCCCGGCGCCGGGGTTCGCATCCGTGTGACCTGCCGCAAGTCGCGGCTTTATCACTCGGATGCGGTGGCCGAGCGCATCGCGGGAGCGGTCGAGCGCGCGGGAGGCGTCCCGATGCTGGAGGCGGAACGCGAATCCGAGGTCGCGCGGCCGGCAGGTGCCGGCGGATCCGGGGGACAACTCATCATGGTGCGGCTTTTTCACGACACGTGCACCGTCAGCATGGACTCCTCGGGGGAGTTGCTTCACCGGCGGGGATACCGCCAGGAGACGGCGAAAGCACCAATCCGTGAGACACTGGCCGCGGCGGTGCTCATGGCCAGCGGGTGGGAGTGTCGCGGCCCTCTGCTCGACCCGATGTGTGGGTCCGGCACCATCGTGATCGAAGGCGCGCTTCTCGCGCGGCGCCGTGCCCCGGGACTGGCCCGGCAGTTTGCGTTCATGCAGTGGCCCGAGTTCGACGGGGCGGCATGGCGCACGCTCGTGACCGATGCCCGAAGCCAGGAACGCGCCGCCGCACCGGTCCCGATCGGCGGCTCGGACCGCGATCCGGGGGCTACGGCCGCCGCGCTCGGGAATGCAACCCGGGCCGGCGTGGCGGAGGACATCGGTTTCGTGACCTGTCCGATTTCCGCGATCGAGCCACCGGCAGGCCCGGGATGGCTCGTGACCAATCCGCCGTACGGAGTTCGCGTAGGAGAACGCGACCGTCTTCGCAACCTGTACGCGCAGCTCGGACAGGTCGCGCGGGCCAAGTGCCCCGGGTGGACAGTCGCCGTGGTTTCCGGCAACCGTATGCTGACGCGGCACACCCGGCTGGCGTTCACCGTGATACTCACCACCACCAACGGCGGGCTGCCGGTCGAGTTGGCGCGGGCGGTGGTGTGACTGGCGTGTGAGTGGCGGCTCGTGCGCCGCCGGCATCGGTGGCCGATAGGCACCGTTGCACCGGTGGTCCGTGTCTCAACTGGCGGCGGATGAAGCGATTCAGGAGACCCGCGGGTTGCTGCGCGGACCCCGTGCCCTGTGCGCCGCCATGGGTGCCGCCATCCCTTAGATTTCGCGTTCATGAATTCCGGCCCTATCACAACCGCGTTCAACGACGCGTACATCGCCGAGCTCTTCGAGGCCTATCGCCGCGATCCCGCATCGGTGGACGACTCGTGGCGGCAGTTCTTCGACGTCGCGCAGCGGTTCGCGGAGAGTGGCGCTCCTGCAGCCGCCGGCGGCGGGCCCGCGGACCCCGCGCTCCTCAAGAAGGCCGCCGGCGCGGCCGCCCTCATGCAGGCGACCCGCTCGTACGGGCATTTCGCGGTGCAACTCGATCCCCTGGGTACGCCGCCGCTCGGCGCGCCGGAGCTGACGCCCGAGTTCCACGGCATCAGTGAAGGGGATCTCGACCTCGTCCCGGGCAGCGCGCTGGGATTCCCGCACATGGCCACGGCCGCCGACGTCATCCGCCGGCTGCGATTCCGCTATTCGACGACACTCGGCATAGAGGTGACGCACCTCGCGGCGGAGGAGGAGCGGAAATGGTTCCGCCAGCTCCTGACCGCCGAAGCCCTCACCCGGCCGCTCACGGCGGATGAGAAGCAGGCCGTGCTGGTGCGGCTGACCGAGGTCGACGGGCTGGAGCGGTTCATCGGGCGGGCGTATCCGAACGCCAAGCGTTTCTCGATCGAGGGGACCGATGCGCTCGTGCCCATGCTCGACGCGACCATCACCGAAGGGGCGGCCGCGGGGGCGCGGACCGTGGCCATCGCGATGGCGCATCGCGGGCGGCTGAACGTGCTCGCGCACATCCTCAGCAAGCCGTACGCGTCGATCTTCGACGAGTTCGAGGGCAAGCACGACGACAGCGGCACCGGAGACGTCAAGTATCATCTCGGCGCACAGGGGACCCGCACGCTGCCCGGAGGAGCGACAGTGGGGATCGTGCTCGTCCCCAATCCCAGCCATCTCGAGATGGTCAACCCGGTGCTCGAGGGAATGGCCCGTGCGCTCCAGCGCGACGGGGCCGCGCTGCATCACGAGCGCGTGATACCCGTGTGCGTGCACGGAGACGCCGCGTTCCCGGGTGAGGGCGTGGTGTCCGAGACGTTCAACCTTTCGCGGCTGGCCGGCTACGAGGTGGGCGGCACCCTTCACCTCATCGTGAACAACCAGATCGGCTTCACGACGGATCCGTCCGAGGGGCGGTCAACGCTCTATGCGAGCGACATCGCCAAAGGGTTCGACGTGCCCATCATCCACGTCAACGCCGACAACCCCGAAGCGTGCATCATTGCCGTCCGGATCGGTGTGGCGTACCGCACACGCTTCCATAAGGACTTCCTGATCGACCTCGTGGGTTACAGGCGTCACGGGCACAACGAAGGCGATGAGCCGGCGTTCACGCAGCCGCTGACGTCGCAGGCGATCAAGTCGCATCCGACGGCGCGCGTGCTGTGGGGCGAGCGGCTGGTCCGCGAGGGCGTGGTGGCCGCGGCCGCGGTCACCACCGCGGAGCGCGAGATCATGGACCGGCTGACGGCCGTGCACGAGGCGGCGGCCACTGGAGCAGCGAAGGCACCCGCGTACGATCCGCCCCATCCTCCGGTCAAACTGCCAGCGCGTCCCCTGGAGACCGCGGTTCCGGCGGAGCGGCTGATCGCCCTCAACGAGCGGCTTCTGACGTGGCCAGCCGGGCTGACGATTCACAGCCGGCTGGCGCGGACGCTGGCTCGGCGACGTGACGCGCTGGGGCCCAAAGGCTCGATCGATTGGGGGCTCGCCGAGACATTGGCATTCGCCTCGGTCCTGACCGAGGGCACGCCGGTACGGATGTCCGGGCAGGATGCGGAGCGCGGGACGTTCTCGCACCGGCACGCGGTGCTGCACGACGCCAACACGGGCGCGCGGTACGTGCCGCTCCAGCATCTCGAGGGCGGCGCACCGTTCGAGATCTACAACAGCCCGCTCTCCGAGACCGCGGTGCTGGGATTCGAATACGGATTCAGCGCCGCGGTACCCGAAGCGCTGGTGTTGTGGGAGGCGCAGTACGGCGACTTCGTGAACGTCGCGCAGCCCATCATCGACCAATTCCTGTCGGCGGACCGGACGAAGTGGGGACAGGATTCCGATGTGGTGCTTCTCCTGCCGCACGGATACGAGGGCGGCGGTCCCGAGCACTCCAGCGCGCGCCTCGAGCGATTCCTGCAGTTGTGCGCCGAAGAGAACATGGTGGTGGCCTATCCGACAACGGCGGCGCAGTACTTCCACATCCTCCGCCGTCACGTCAAGACACCGTCGCGCCGCCCGCTCGTGTTGATGACGCCCAAGAGTCTGCTGCGGCTGGACCGGGCGGCGTCGCGGCTCGCGGACCTCACGACGGGTCATTTCCAGGCGGTGCTGGCCGATTCCGCGGCCGCGGATGCGGACGCGCGGGCGCAGGTGACGCGCGTCGTGCTCTGCTCGGGGAAGATCTATTACGATCTGAGCGCGGCCGATGTCCCGCCGCATGTCGCGCTCGTGCGGACCGAGCAGCTCTATCCGTGGCCGCACGAGGGGGTCGCGTGGGCCCTCGATTTGTATCCGTCGGCCGACGAAGTCGTGTGGGCGCAGGAAGAACCGAAGAACATGGGGGCCTGGACGTTCGTCGCGCCGCGTTTACGGGCGGCAGCGGGCAACGCGATTCCCGTGACCTATATCGGGCGTCCGGAGCGCGCGAGCCCGGCCGAAGGATACCAGGCGTCGCATCAGCGCGAACAGTCGCGGCTCGTCGCCGAAGTGCTCGGGCGCCCGGCAGCGGCGCGCGCGGCCGTTGGCGATGGCGGACGGGATGCCGTGGGTGACCGGCCGGCCGCGCAGACGACGGCCGCATCGTCCACCGGAAGCAGGGGCTTATAGTGACGCGTCCCGGATGGGCACGGACGGCGCTCCTGTCAGGATTCGCCGCCGGGATGGTCTTGGCCCCATCGCGTGGGCGCGCGCAGACCGCGGGACAGGCGCCGCCAGGGGTGCCGCTTGCCCCGGCGTACGGACGGGGCGGAGTCGCGGTGGCGGAACTCGTGGCGGGCCTCGGAAACACGATGCGTGTCCTCATGATCGGCGCGCACCCGGACGACGAGGACACGCGGCTGCTCGCGTGGCTGGCACGGGGCCAGCACGTGGATGCGGCGTATCTCTCGCTCACGCGCGGCGACGGCGGCCAGAACCTCATCGGCAACGAGCTTGGGGAGGCCCTCGGCGTCATTCGTACCGAGGAACTGCTGGCGGCGCGACGGATCGATGGCGCGCACCAGTACTTCACGCGAGCCTACGACTTCGGATTCTCCAAAACGGCCGCTGAGTCGTATTCGCACTGGCCGCACGACTCGCTGCTCGGTGACGTCGTGACGGTGATCAGGGCGTTTCGGCCGCATGTCATCATCGCCGTGTTCTCCGGGACGCCGCGCGACGGACACGGCCAGCACCAGGTCTCGGGCCTGCTTGCGCGCGAGGCGTACGACGCGTCCGGCGACACCGTGCGCTTCCCGGTGACGAAATACGGGGACGCGTGGGCGGCGGCCAAGTTCTACCGCGACCGATCGTATTTCGGCGCCGGCGAGAACTCGCTCGCGATCAACGTCGGCGCTTACGACCCGCTGCTGGGCGTGACCTATTCCGAGATCGCGGCCGCCAGCCGCAGCCAACACAAATCACAAGGCTTCGGCAATATCGGCTCGTCGGGGCCGGCGACGGCCTATCTCTATCGGGAAGCGACCCGCGTGAATACCGGAGTCGCGCCGGGTCACGAGCGATCGATGTTCGACGGGATCGATACGACCTGGAGGCGTTTCTCGCCAACGGCGGCCGACGCCGGGGCCCGGGCGGCGATCGACTCCGTCCGCGTGATGCTCGGGCGCATCAATTCTCAATTCAAGGCATCGGAGCCGAGTGCGGAGCTCGGCGCGTTGGCGCGACTATGGCAGATGGAGTTCACGGTGCGCTACACTGGCGGTGCCGTCGTTCAGGATGAGGCGGATTTCGACATCGCCGTTCGGCACTCCACCGGCGGGACGACTGCAAGCGCCCGCCATGAATCGCGGAATGCTGGCCAACTGGACATGGAGACCTCGGTCCGGGCGAGCATGGACCGCATCGAGCGCGCGAGCAGCCTCGCGTCCGGAGTGGACTACCACGCGACCGCCGCGTCCGATGTGGCGCCGATCGGGCCCGTGGGCGCTCCAGTCGTCACCGCGTTGACGAATCATGGCGCGGCGCCGCTTCGCCCCAGTATTGTGGCCTGGCGTACGCCGACCGCGAACGCCGACGTCCACATCCCCACGGCCCGTCCGCCCGTCGCGCTCGACAGCGTCTGGCGCGACACCGTGGTTGCCCATTCCAGCGCCGTGACCCAGCCGTGGTGGTTGGTCAAGCCCCGGAACGGCGACCTGTTCGCGGTGCCCGTGCCGGCGACGGCTGAAGATGAGCGGTTGGACGGCACGGAGGCGCTCGTTGGGGCGGGCACGTCGTCAGCCGCGGGCGTTCCACTGATTCTGCGGTTTCGATCGCCGGTCATTCAGCGGATCGGCGATCCCAGGCGCGGCGAGGTCGACCGGCCATTGGCGTTCGTTCTCCCCATCTCGTTGACGCTTGATCGGACGGTGGAGTTTGTCCCGGCCGCCACGCCGATCGATCGCACGATCCAGGTGCTGGTGCGATCGGGCGTGGACTCGGCGCGCGACGTCACGGTGTCGCTGCGGCTCCCGCGCGGCATACAGGCGGACTCCGTCAGCCGTCACGTGATCGTGTCTCCGCGCGGAACGCGACGCGTGGACTTCCGGGTGACCGGGGCTCTGCCCCCCGGTCAGGATACCGTGTGGGCGACGGCCGAGAGCAACGGTGCCACGTTCAGCGAAGGATACGTCCCGATCGAGTACGATCACATCCGGCCGCAGAAGCTGTACCGGCCGGCCGTGCTCACCCTGAGCGTCGCCGACATCAAGATCCCGCCGGGCATGACGGTCGCCTACATCGCGGGCGTCGGCGACAACGTCGAGCCGATGCTCGAGCAACTGGGATTACGCGTCACGGTGCTGGATCCGGCCTCGCTGCCGGCGACGGACCTGTCGCGGTTCACCACGATCGTCGTCGGGCCGCGCGCCTATGAGGCGAGCACGGATCTCGTGGCCAACAACGGGCGGCTCCTCGATTTCGCGCGAGGCGGCGGCACGGTCGTCGTGCAGTACGGCCAGTACGAGATGTCCGGGTCCGGGATCATGCCGTATCCGATCACGCTCAGCCGGCCAGCGGATCGCGTGACGGACGAGAACGCGCCGGTGCGCGTGCTCGACCCGGGATCCCCGCTGCTCTCCACGCCCAACAAGGTGACCAACTCCGATTTCGCCGGCTGGGTGCAGGAGCGGTCGCTCTATATGCCGCACACGTTCGACTCGCACTACCATTCCATCCTGGCGATGAACGACCCGGATGAACCCAGCAACGACGGGGCGATCCTGGTGGCACCGGTTGGCAAGGGCACCTATGTGTACACGACGCTCTCGTTCTTCCGGCAGCTTCCCGCCGGCCTGCCGGGTGCGGCGCGGCTGTTCGTCAATCTGCTCGAGGCGGGGCGTCGATGTTGCGACGCCATGTGACGATCGCTCGCGGGTGGACGTGTGCGCTCGCGCTCCTGATCGCCTCGGGCTGTTCGCACGACCACCGCACGGTCGTCCTCGTGTACTCCCCGCACGGGAAGGAGCTGCTACAGGACTTCGCCACCCGGTTCATGCGGATCCATCCCGGGATCGATCTGCAGTGGGACGACATGGGGTCCACCGAAGTGCTGGACCGGGTGCGCGCAGAGCGCGACAATCCGCAGGCCGATGTCTGGTTCGGCGCGCCCGCGGAGCTGTTCCAGCGGGCGGCACGCGATGGGTTGCTCGAGTCCTACACGCCGACATGGGCGGACGCCGTCCCTCCGGAGGCGCACGACTCGGCCGGGTTCTGGTACGGCACCTATCTCACGCCGGAAGTGATCGGGTACAACAGCGACGCTGTCCCGGCGGCCGAGGCGCCGCGCGATTGGGACGATGTGCTGGAGCCACGGTGGAAGGGGAAGCCGATCCTCCGCGATCCCGTGGCGTCGGGCGGCATGCGCGCCATTTTCGGCGCGATCCTCGAGCGGTCGGTGGCGACCACCGGCACGACCGCCGCCGGGTGGAACTGGCTCCGCCGCCTCGATGCCAACACCAAGGAATACACCCTCAATCCCACGATCCTGTACCAGTCGCTCGCGCGGCGCGAAGGGCTCATCACGCTCTTCGACATGCCCGGCCTGGCCATTCCCCGGCAACGCGACCACATCCCCGTGAGCTATGTCTTTCCTGAGAGCGGGACGCCGCTGCTCGTCGACGGCATCGCGATCGTCAAGGGGACGCAGCATCCCGACTCGGCACGGGCCTTCTACGAGTTCGTCACCAGCCAGCCGATCCTGCTGGTCGCGGCGCGCGCGCATCTGCGGATCCCCGCGCGGATCGACATCGATGAAGACTCGCTCCCCGGATGGATCCGGGCGGCACGGCAGGAGCTGAAACCGATGCCGATGGACCGCACGATGCTGGCGGACAGCCTCGACGGGTGGATGACATACTGGGATTCCCATATCCGCCACCGGGGATAGCTGCATCATGTCCGGAGCCGGCTCGCTCGCTCTGACGGACGTCCTGGGCGGCGCGGGGTAATGGCCTTGAGGAGTTAACTTTCCTGGTACCGCGGCATGGTCCGCGCGGGGACGCCGGGAGGGCACCATCGCTCGAGCACGTGTCGTGATCATTGGTGGGGGCTTCGGCGGGCTCACCGCGGCCCGGCGGTTCAAGAGTGCGCCGGTCGATGTGACGCTCGTCGATCGCACGAATCACCACCTGTTCCAGCCGCTGCTCTATCAGGTCGCGACGGCCACGCTGTCGCCGACCGACATCATGGTGCCGATCCGCTGGGGACTACGCCGCCAGCGGAATGCCGAGGTGATCCTTGGAGAGGCGACGGCAGTGGACGTCAACCGGCATGTCGTCGTGGTCGATCACGGCAGGACCGAATTGCCTTACGATGCCGTCATCATCGCGACCGGCGCGCGGCATTCGTACTTCGGACGCCCGGGGTGGGAAGTGCTGGCGCCCGGGCTCAAGAGCATCGAAGATGCGCTCGACGTGCGCAACCGGTTCCTGCTCGCCTTCGAGGAGGCCGAGCGCACGGACGATCCGGCGGAGCGCCGAGCCTACCAGACATTCATCGTGATCGGCGGCGGTCCGACGGGAGTGGAGCTCGCCGGGATGCTGCCCGAAGTGGCGAAGCCCATGCGCCGCGACTATCGGCGTATCGACACGCGAGACACGCGCGTCGTGCTGCTCGAAGGCGGCCCGCGCATCCTGCCCTCGTTTCCGGAGTCGCTATCCGCGCACGCGAAGCGCGACCTGGAGAAACTGGGGGTGGAGGTACGGACGAACGCCCGGGTGACGGATGTGGAGCCCGACGGCGTGCGAGTGGGCGGCGAGCGTATCGACGCGCGGACCGTGTTCTGGGCCGCGGGCAACGCCGCATCGAAGCTTGCCAAGACGCTCGGCGTTCCTCTCGATGAAGCCGGGCGCGTCATCGTGACACCGGACCTGTCGATTCCAGGACACCCCGATGTCTTCGTGGTGGGCGATCTGGCGAGGGTCTCGCGCGACAATGACACGACCGTGCCGTGGGTGGCGCAGGGCGCTATTCAGGAAGGACGCGTGGCAGCCGACAATGTGCTCGCCCGGCTGGCCGGCAGGCCGACGCGGTTGTTCGCCTACTTCAACAAGGGCGATCTCGCGACGATCGGCCGGCATCGGGCAATCGCGGATTTCGGATTCGTGCAGGTCACGGGCTTCCTGGCGTGGACGCTCTGGTTGTTCATTCACATCCTGTATCTGGTCGGTTTCCGCAACCGGATCAGCGTCCTGGTCCAGTGGGCGTACGCCTACTTCACCTATCAGCGCGGTATGCGTCTCATCACGAACTATGCCCGGCAGTGGGAGGGCACGGTGGCGGTCGGCGGCAAGTATCTGAGTCCGGACGCGCTCGAGGCGATGGGGAAGCCGGCGCTGGCCAAAGTGGCCGCGGGGAGCGGGTAGCGTTCGGCTCACCACCCGCCAGCCGCTACTTGCGTGCTATCCGCTGTTCCTCACCGACGTTCCCGCCGGGGTCACCGATGCGACTTCGGCGGTGACCGGGATCGGGCCGGAGGCGGACGGGATGGTGGCGGCGGCCGTGTCGGACTTCATGTACGCCTCGAGATTGGTGCCGAGGAGCAGCGTCGCGGCGACCAGGATGGCGCCGGCCCAGAAGGGTGCGCCCGGGTTGAGGTGATCGTACAGCAGGCCAGCGCCCAGCGGGAAAATCACGCGCGTGACGCCGCCGAATGTCTGTTGCGTCCCCATGTACAGGCCGCGTTCGTCGGATGAGATCACGCGGGACAGCATCGCAGTCACGCATGGAAAAGTGAATGCCGTTCCGAGCGGCAGCAGGACGACGACGGCCGCGAGTATCGGAAGGGTCGGAGCCAGCGGCACCAGAATGAGTCCGGCGGCGAGCAGGACGATCCCGATCCTGGAGAGACGCGGTTCGCCGAATCTGTCGATCGCGGGCCCGAGGATGAAGGCCCGGGTGACCATGCTCATCACGCCGAGATAGGTGAAGACCCATCCGATCGAGCGGGCGGTGACGCCAAACCGCTTCGCCAGGAACAGCGCCAAGATCGACATCGCCGCCATGAACGCACCGATGCCGACCGCGTAGATCCAGATCAATCGCGACGGCGGCGCGTCCGAGTGCCGGATCACGTCCCAGATCACTGCCCGCGACCGGCCACGCGGTTCGATGTGGTCGCGCGCCGCGCGGACGACGACGCGCGACTCGCGCAGATATGCCCACGCAAACACCATGTTCGCAACGCAGATCACGGCCGCGAGCACGCCTGGCGCGGCCTGTCCCAATGAGAGATCGTGACCATTGACCCAGAGATGGTGCATGCCCAGCACGAGCGCCCCGGAGCCGAGCAAGGGGCCAATGGCGACGCCAAGGTTCGTGGCGGCGGAGACCCATCCGAGGGCGCGAGCCCGGTTGTTCGGCTCGGTCGTGTCGGCAACGTAGGCCTGAACGACGCCGACCGTGCCACCGCCGGCGCCCTGGACGATGCGCGACACGAAGAGTATGGCGAGGGACCCGGCGTACGCGAATATGACGTACGACACCGCTGACGCGCCCAGGGCGATGAGCAGGGCGGGCCGCCGTCCGTAGCGATCGGAGAATCGGCCCCACAGCGGGGCGGACAACAGTGTGGCGAGGGAGAACGCCGACACCAACATCGTATAGGTGAACCCGTTCGCTCCCAGGCGCGTCGCGTAGAACGGGAGCAGCGGGACCACCATCAGCGTCCCCATCATGTCCACGCACGCGGTCACGAGGAGGACGAGGAGCTTGGAATCGACCTTTGTGCGCTGTGTCAGGGCAAACCTATGCTGAACGCGGCGGTTGACCGGCGGGGCGAGGCCGCGTCCGGTGAGCAATGAATCTAACGGACACCCACGGGATGGGATTGGTTGCCGCGCCGGCGGTCACAACGGGATCGCGCGGTCTGACCTGCCCCGCGGCGCGGACTACGTCTCGGTGCCGCTTATATTTAGCCTGAGCAGCACACCAATGCCCGTTGCCCCTTGCTGATGCCAGATCGTATTCGCACGCGATTCCTCGTGGTGGGGAGTGGGGTAGCGGGACTTCACACGGCGTGGCGGGCCAGCGAGCACGGCCCCGTGATCGTCCTGACGAAGCGATCCCTGTTCGACTCGGCGACTGCGTACGCCCAGGGCGGTATTGCCGCGGCTCTTGGCGCCGGGGACTCGCCGGAGCTGCACCGCCGGGATACGCTCGCGGCCGGCGCCGCGCTCTGCGATGCCGCGGCCGTCAAAGTGCTGGTGGAAGAGGGGCCCGCCCGGGTGCGGGATCTGTCGGCTGCTGGCGCCGATTTCGACCTCGCGCCGAACGGCAAATTCAGCCTCGGCCGGGAAGCAGCGCATTCCCGCAAGCGCATCGTGCACGCGCACGGCGACCAGACGGGAGCCGAAGTGGCCCGGACGTTGATCCGGCGCGTCACCGAAAGCCCGGGCGTCGAGGTCATGGAGACGACCCGCGTCCTCGACCTGATCGTGGAAAACGGTGAATGCGCCGGGGTGCGTGCGAGCGCATCGGGCCGAGCCGTCGAGATCGTGGCCGATGCGACAGTGCTCGCGACGGGCGGTTGCGGGCAGGTGTACCGGTACACGACAAATCCGCAGGTCGCCACCGGCGATGGGTACGCAATCGCGCTCCGCGCCGGCGTCCGGCTCGCCGACATGGAATTCGTCCAGTTCCATCCGACGGCGCTCGCGACTCCGGAGAACCCGCTGGCGCTGATCTCCGAGGCGGTGCGCGGAGAAGGAGCGGTTCTGCTCAACTCGGCGGGCGAGCGGTTCATGCCGGAACGGCACCGGCTGGCGGAGCTGGCACCGCGCGACATCGTCGCGCGCGAGATCTTCCGTGAGCAGGAGTCCGGCGGCCAGGTGTATCTCGATGCCCACCGTCTCGGGGACGCCTTTCAACACCGCTTTCCCGGCATCTTCGCCCTGTGCATGGCGCGCGGGATCGATCCCCGCACCGATCTCATTCCGGTGACGCCCGCTGCCCACTACATGATGGGTGGCGTGGTCACCGACCTGGCGGGACGGTCGAGCCTTCCGCGGCTCTATGCGTGCGGGGAGGTGTCACGCACCGGGGTGCATGGCGCGAACCGATTGGCTTCAAACTCCCTGCTCGAGGGCCTGGTCTTTGCGGAGCGAGTAGCACGCGACCTCGTTTCGGCGGCTCCCCTGCGCGGCGAGTTGCCACCGGCTCAGGCGTGGCGGGTGCCGGCGCTCGTGGATCGGGGTGCTGCGCAGGTCGCCGCGGACGCGATCCGGAGCGTCATGTGGGACGATGCCGGCATCGTGCGAACGGCCGCCGGATTGCGGGCATGCATCGAGCAACTCGAGGACATCGCGCACCGGCTGCCCAACGGCGCCACCGAGGAGACGAACATGGTCGATACCGCCTTGCTGATCGCAGAGGCCGCGTTGCTGCGCAAGGAATCCCGGGGCGGCCATCATCGCGCCGACTTTCCGAAAGCCAAGCGAAAGTGGCAGCGCCGCCACATCGAGTGGTGATGAGCGAATGAGCGTGACCACATGAGCGTGGCCGCAGAGAGCCTCACCGCGTTGCAGGACCGGATCAAGGCGTTGGCGCGCGAGCGCAACGCCGTGATCCTCGCGCACAACTACGAGCGGCCCGAGGTGCAGGATGTGGCCGATTTCGTGGGGGATTCGCTCGGTCTCTCGCGCGAGGCGGCGAGCACGCCCGCGGACGTGATCGTGTTCTGCGGTGTGCATTTCATGGCCGAGACGGCGGCGATTCTCTCGCCGAGAAAGCGCGTGCTGTTGCCGGACTTGGCGGCGGGCTGCTCACTGGCGGCGACTATCGATGCCGGCCAGCTCCGGGCGTGGAAGGCCGAGCATCCGGGCGCCGCCGTGGTGTCGTACGTGAACACGTCCGCTGCAGTGAAGGCGGAGAGCGACTACTGCTGCACGTCCGGCAACGCCGTCGATGTGGTCAACGCGGTGCCGGCGGGCCAGGACGTGCTGTTCCTGCCCGATGTCTTCCTGGGCGCGCACGTCCGGCGGATCACCGGCCGCAAGAACATGCACGTCTGGATGGGCGAGTGCCACGTGCACGCCGGGATCGACAGCGAGGACCTCGCCCGCCAGCGCGCGGCGCATCCCGATGCCGAGTTCCTCATCCACCCGGAGTGTGGATGTGCCACCAGCATGGTCGACGCGGTATCATCGGGCGCGATCGATGGCGCAGGCGTGCAGATTCTCTCGACCGAGGGCATGATCCGCCGTCCGGCGGCATCGCCGGCCGACGCGTTCATCGTGGCCACCGAGGTCGGAATCCTCCATCGCCTGCGGCGCGAGAATCCCGCCAAGACCTTCTACCCGGCCAACGAGCGGGCCGTGTGCGCGTACATGAAAGTGACGACCTTGCCAAAAGTGATGGCCTCACTCGAACGTTTACAGCACGAGATCACCGTGCCGCCGGACGTGGCGGCCCGTGCTCGTCTGGCAATCGAACGCATGGTTGCGATCGGAGGCACGCCGGCGAATCGCCCGCACCAGGGGCTCTCTCCGGCCGGCACGTCCGCCGACCCTGGCGAGTGACCACCGTTCAGCGGAGGCGCCATGATTGAGCCTGTTCCTGACGAACCGGCCGGTCCGGAATCCGAGCCGCCGGAGGGCCGCGAGCCGCACGGACGAGAACCGAACGAACCACAACCGCACGAGCCGCCGGCCGGACCCGGTGACGAGACGCCGGGCGACCGGCACAACGGGCGCGGGGTACCTCCCGGATTCGGGTACTCGATGCCGCCATGGCACCGGCCCAGCCCGATGTCGATTCCCGCGCTCGACCGGCCGGGCGGCGTGGTCCGGTTTCCGTTGTCCCCCGCCGACGTCTCGGCGCTCGTCCGGATGGCGCTCGAAGAAGATGGTGCGTTCAACGACATCACCACTATCGCCACCGTCGTGAGTGCACGGCGCGCCCGCGGAGCGATCGTCGCGCGGCGGGCCGGTACCGTGTGCGGCGTGCTGCTGGCGCTCGAGGCATTCCAGCAGATGGACCCCAAGGCCATCACGCGGACGATCGAGGCTGACGGCGAGGCGGTGGAGGCCGGGTCGCCGGTGCTGTTCATCCGCGGTCACGCGCGTGGGATGCTCTCGGCGGAGCGCGTCGCGCTGAATTTCATGCAGCATCTCTCCGGCATCGCCACGCTGACCGCGCAATTCGTCGCCGCGGTGCACGGCACCAACGCCAAGATTCTCGACACCCGGAAGACCCTTCCCGGCTGGAGGGCGTTGGAGAAGTACGCGGTGCGTTGCGGCGGGGGCCAGAACCACCGGATGGATCTGGCGAGTGCGGTCCTGATCAAGGACAACCACCTGGCGGCAGTGGACGGCGATGTCGGCCGGGCGATCACGCGTGCGCGAACGGTGGCGCCGCCACACGCGCGGATCGAGATCGAATGCGACACCATCGAGCAAGTCGAGGCGGCGGTCGCACATCACGCCGACATCGTGCTGCTCGACAACATGACGCCCGCTCAGCTCACCGAATGCGTACTCCTCGTGAACAAGCGCGCGATCGTCGAGGCGTCGGGACGCGTGCGCCTCGAGAACGTCCGCCAGATCGCGGAGTCGGGCGTCGATTGGATCTCGGCTGGCTCACTGACGCACTCGCCGCCTGCGCTGGACCTCGCGCTGGATTTCGAGTAGCGATCCAGGGCGAGACGGTGCGGCCCGAAGAGAATCCGGAAGCGGCGACCCATCGGGCCGCCGAACCTGCCACGGTGGTGCCGGACAGACGGGCCGGTCTCGACCGGCCCCTGCCAGGGCAGGCCGGTGCGCCTCTCGGCCGGCCGCTACCAGGAGAGGCTGCTGAGACGTGCGATCGCTGTGGCGTGGCGGCGGTCGTCGAGCGCCAGTGCAAGGTGATCTGCTTGAACTGCGGCACGATCCTCAAGTCCTGCGCGGATCTGTGAGCCTATCGCGAAGCTTGGCCGCACGCCTATAGCAAAGCTCTACCGCGCTCCGTCCTGCAGCACCGGGTCGTCCACGTAGTAACCGGCGGCGGCGCGGATGGCGGCGGCGATCGACCGCCGGGTCTCATCCACGGGATCCTCCCGGCCCGCCAGAGCCTGGCGCTGGGCGCGAAAGCGGCGGCCGGCCAGGACGCAGAAGAGGTCGCAGAGCGCGCGCTCCCGTTCACTGTTTTCCAATCCCTGGACTTCGATCAACCGCTGCGTCCGCGCGATCACCGCGGCCGTTGCGTACAGCTCGATCGCCATGTTGGCGAGGCGCTCGAGCACGAGCTGCCGGTCGGTGATCGCGCGCCGGTGTTTCGTGATGGCCCGGTCGGCCTCGACGGCGAGCTGCGCGACATGCGACTCGAAGTAGCGCCTGTGTTCGGCGAGACTGGGATGCAGCTCCGCGTCGATATGCGGTGTGGCGCCAAGGAGCGATGTGACGCGGGAGGTCATGTATCCGCTCACGACGCCGAAGTTGCTGAGCGGTCGCCGAAGCGCTGCACTCACTTCCTTGAGCCGCGCGGCGGGTCCCTGAATCCCGTTCAGCGCGATGAAGAGACGCAGCACTTCGTTGGCGCCTTCAAAGATCCGGTTGATCCGCGAGTCGCGGAGATGCCGCTCGAACGGGTACGGCTGCACGAACCCACGGCCGCCCGCCAACTGCACCATGTCGTCGGCGATCCGCCACAAGGCTTCACTCGCGAACACTTTTGCGCACGCCGCTTCGACGGACCAATCGGCGTCGCGGCGGTCGGCTTGCGCGCACAGGGCGCCCACCATGGCATCCGCGGCATACGCGTCCGACGCGGCCTCGGCGAGCTTCCGCTGCGTGATCTCGAAGTCGGCCAACGGATGGCCGAACTGCACGCGCTGGCTCGCGTACCGGGCCATCTCCCCGATGAAATGCTTGCTGCCGCTGGCGCAACCGGCGGCAAGCGTGAGGCGGCCAGCGTTGAGCACGTGTACGGCCACGGAAAATCCCTTGCCGACCTCACCGAGCACGTGGTCCGCGGGCACCTGCAGATTTTCGTACGCGAGCTCGGCCTGCGTCGATCCGCGGATGCCCAACTTGTGGACCGTACCCACCACCCGGAACCCCGGCATGTCCGGGCGGATAATGAACGCGGTCGGACGTGTCACGCGTTCCCCGCGACGCTCGACGATGGTCTGGGCGAACGTGGCAATCACGCCTGCCCGCTGGCCGTTTCCGATCCACAGCTTGCGCCCCGAGAGAATCCAGTGGGTGCCATCCGCCGAACGTGTCGCCTGCGTCTGGATGTTCTGGGCATCGGAGCCGGTCTCGGGCTCGGTGAGCGCATACGCTGCGAGCGTGTCTCCGCGCGCCAGTAGCGGGAGATACCGGGACTTCTGCTCGGGCGTTCCGAACAGTGCGATCGCCTTGGAGCCCAGACCACAGTGCACGCCCACCAGCACCGCGAGAGACGCGTCGGCGGCCGAGATTGCGCTGAACACCCGGGCGTAACCGGTCGATGAGAGCCCGACACCGCCGTATTCACGAGGGATGGTGAGCGCCAGCAGTCCCGCGTCAGCGAATGCGCTGATGACGGGCTCGGGAATCGTTTCGGTGGCGTCGAACGCCGCCGAGTCGATCAAGTCACCCTGGATTCTCCGCAGCTCGCGAAGGAGCCTGGAGACGACGCGCGCTTCGCCGGGATCACGGGTGTCGAGCGGCGCGGGGTAGGGGAACAGGACCTCATCGTGGATCGCACCGCGGAACAGGCCGCGCACGAAGGCGGGAACTGATTCAGCCATGCGAGGCACCATCCGCAGCGCGGGACGCCGCGTGTGGCGCCCGGACGGCAGCGGCGAGCTGTGAGGCGAGGGGTGCGGGATCCGTCTGCGGCGCGTCGCACATGTAGTGATGGCAGACGTACGCGGTTGCCGCACCGTTCACCTCGGGGCGTCCCTCGAGCAGCGCGATCCCCGCCGACTGGCCCGGCGGACCGCCCGCGAGCACGAGCGACGGGACGTAGTGGCCGGCGACGACCGCGTCGAGCGTGCGGTATCCGGTGTCCGCCGGGTCGCCGGCGAGCGCGATGGCCACGGCTCCATTGACGGCCATGTCGGCCGCGCCCAGTGCGTGCCCAAACGCGGCGGGGTGTCGCGCCATCGGTTCGGCCAGCGTCTCGAGGATGCCGAGCGCGCGCTGGCGCAGGATCGCATCGTCCAGCAGCTCGGCGAGATGCAGATAGAGGTCGATCGTGAGCGACGTGCCCGATGGCACCGCGTTGTCCGGAAGATCGCGCGGCCGGGTGACGAGGGGATCCGCGTCCCGGGCCGTGTCGAAGAGTGAGGCGCTTGCGTCGTCCCAGAACCACTCTCCGATGGCGGTCGCAATCTCGCGTGCGAGCCCAAGCCACGTACGATCGGCGGTCATCTCATATGTGCCGAGAAAGCCCAGTGCCACCGAGGCGTGGTCGTCGAGGTAGCCGGGGATCTTCGTCACACCCGCCGTGTGAGTACGCATGACGCGTCCGCCGGGACGCACCATCGTGCGGCGGAGGAACTCCGCGTTGGCCAGGGCCAGAGCCTTGTGCTCGGCACGACCGAAGGCGCGTGCGGCTGCCGTGAGGGCGCGGAGCATGAGGCCGTTCCAGGCGGCGAGAATCTTGTCATCGCGTCCGGGGCGAACGCGGCGCTCCCGGACGCTGGCGAGCACCCCGCGTGCGCGCTCGTGGGCGGCGCGGAGTGCCGGCTCGCTGATGCCGGCTCGCTGGGCGAGGACCGCCGGGTCGCCAGCCACGTGGAGGATGTTCGCCCCCTCGAAATTCCCGGCAGGCGTGATCCCGTAGTAGGTCTTGATCGCGGCCGATTCGGGGCCGAGCGCGGCATCGATCTCGCGCTCGGTCCACACGTAGAACTTGCCCTCCACGCCCTCGCTGTCCGCGTCGAGGCTGGCGTAGAAGCCCCCATCCGGCGACGTCATCTCGCGAGCGACCCAGGCGATCGTCTCTTCCGTCACGCGCCGCACCTCGGGATCCTTCGTGGCCTGCCAGAGGTGTACGCCGAGGCGTGCGAGCAGCGCGTTGTCGTACAGCATCTTCTCGAAATGCGGTACCAGCCATACCGCGTCGACGGCATATCGGTGGAATCCGCCGCCGACCTGGTCGTAGATCCCCCCGCGAGCCATGTGGCGAAAACTCTCTTCGGCCATCGCGAGTGCGGGCGCCGAGTTCGTCCGTGCGGCGTATCGCAGCAGGAAGTCGAGACTCATCGTCTGCGGGAACTTGGGAGCTCCCTCGAACCCACCGTGCTCGCGGTCGAATCGCTCGGCGAGTCCGCGGTAGGCCCGGTCGAGCGTCGCTGGGCCGAGGGTGCCGGACGGTGGCATCGGGGCGCTGGCGGCGGCGTAGATGTCTCGCATCGCCGTGGCCGTCTGCGTGACACGCTCCCGCTTCGTGTGATACGCATCCGATACCGAGCGCAGGATGCGGGCGAACGATGGCAGGCCGTGGCGGTCCACCGGCGGGAAATACGTACCGGCGTAGAACGGCTCGCCCGCGGGCGTGAGGAAGACCGTCATCGGCCAGCCGCCGTGCCCGTTCATCGACTGGACCGCCTGCATGTACACACTGTCCACATCGGGCCGCTCTTCGCGGTCCACCTTGATGTTGACGAACAGCTCGTTCATCAACCGCGCCGTGTCCGGATCTTCGAACGATTCGTGCGCCATCACGTGGCACCAGTGGCAGGCCGCGTATCCGACGCTCAGCAGAATCGGCCGGTCTTCGGTACGGGCGCGCTCCAGCGCCTCGCGCCCCCAGGGGTACCAGTCGACTGGATTGCCGGCATGCTGCCGGAGGTAGGGACTCGTTTCGGTCGCCAGGTGGTTCGGCATCGGTTCTCGGATTCGGTCCGCGAGCGGCCCCGGCAATCGGCGATATCCGCGGGTCCTGTGGCCGGGCCGCCCCGGCAGGGTCCGTCGTGATACATTCGATCGCCATGCACGCCGGCGACCGCCCTCAGTTGCGCCGCACGACCCCGACGCCATCTCCCGCGCCTCTGCTGGCGTGGGCCGGCGGTGTCACCGCTTTGTTGTTCGCGGGAGCGATTTGGCCTGTGGCGCCCCTGCGTGATGCCGCCACCGGCGCTGCGGCCGGCGCCGGCCTCTATTTGACGCCGGCGTTCGTCGTGCTAGCGCCACTCAATAATACGCTCGATGCGCTATCGCTGCTGTCCGTGCGCGAGCATACGACAGTGTGGCTCGCGCTGGCGGTCGCGTATGGTGCGTGGCGATTCATGCGGAGACGTGCGTGGCGCATCTCCAACCCGGGGACGCCGGGACCCGGCGCACCGCACGAGGTCCGGCTGCTGGTGATCGCCCTTCTGTGGCTGGTCGCGGTCTACGCGACCGGTGCGCTGGTGAGCCGGCCGATGGCGGCGATCGAGTTGCCGGCCAGCGACTCCGACCTGGTCACCATCGACTTTCACAGCCACACGAACGCGTCGCATGACGGGCGCACCTGGTTCACGCCCGAACGGAACCGGGAATGGCATCACGCCGCCGGCTACGATGCCGCGTACATCTCGGACCACTTCACCTTCGCGGGTGCCGAGGCCGGCGTGCGCGCCAATCCGCCGCGTGCCAGCGACGGAACGGTCCTCTTCAGCGCAATCGAATGTCTCGAAGGCGGCCAGCACGTCAACGTCCTCGGTGTGGGCGCTCCCGACTATGCCCTGTTCGATGGCCGCTACCTCGCTGCCGCGGCAATGGAAGCCGCCGTGGCCGCCGGGCGGACGCGTCCCGTGATCGTGCAGACGATTCCGGGCTCGCTCGGCCGTATTCCGCGGGCCGGGATGGCGAAAGTGGTTCCGGTCACGGCCATCGAAGTGGCCGATGCGGCTCCGCGCGGCTTGAGCGACGGTGACCGCAACCGCGCGTGGATTCTGGCGCTGGCGGACACTCTGGATCTGGCGATCGTGTCGGGGTCGGACAATCACGGCTGGGGGCGTACCGCCGCGGCGTGGAGCGTGATGCGCGTCCCAGGCTGGCGTGATCTCGCCCCGCCCGCGCTCGAGCAGCGCATCGAGGACGGGATCCGGACAGACCGGCGCCGCGCGGTGCACGTGATCGAGCGCACGCGTCCAGTGTGGCCGACGGCGCCCGGCGCGCGCGGGATTGGAGGTTGGGTCTCGATCGCAACGGGCGCCCCGCGCTTTCTCGCGGAGTTCATCTGGCAGCTCACCGCGACGCGGTCGTGGCCGGAGCGGCTGTCCTGGATGGCGTGGCTCTGGGCGGCCGTGCTCTTGGTCATGTGGCGGGATGCCACACGCGCCAGTGCGCGACACGGGGCTGCGGTGCGCGAGACGCCGTGAGGCCGGCGCTCGTCCTGCTCGCCGCCGCCGCGGCGGTCCGGCTTCTGGTGGCCGCGTTCGTGCCTCTCGTTCCCGACGAGGCGTACTACTGGGAGTGGTCGCGCCATCTCGCGGCCGGGTACTTCGATCATCCACCAGTGATTGCCTGGCTGATCCGCGCGGGCACTGTCATCCTCGGGGCGACACCAATCGGCGTGCGCGCGGGCCCGATCGCGACCGGCTTCCTGGGCAGCTTGGCCGCGGCGGCGCTCGCCAACCGGCTGGGTGGGCCTCGCGGTGCCTGGCGGCTCGCCATTCTGCTCAGCGTCGTGCCGCTCGCCGGAGCCGGGCTCATACTCGCCACGCCTGATGCGCCGCTCCTCGCGTGCTCCGCGGTGATGCTGTGGGCGATCGATCATGCACTGGGCGCGGCTAGTGCGCCGGCCGAAGCGGTGCCGCCGGCTGATCCAGCGCCGCACGCTCAGGGTCCGGTCATCGGGTGGTGGATTGCGGCCGGCGCCGCGCTCGGCTGCGGGGCGAGCTCCAAGTACACCGTCGTGCTGATACCGGCTGCTGTTCTGGTTGCGTTCGCGATCTCGCCAGAGCTTCGCGCCGAGCTCCGGCGACCGGGCCCGTACATCGCGTGCGGCGTCGCGGCCTGCGTCTTCTTCCCGGTTGTCGCGTGGAACGCGCGCCACGACTGGGTGTCGTTTCGCTTTCAGCTCCACCACGGGCTCGGGCCGGTCACCGGGCTGGCGTTCGTCCGCGAGCTGGGGCTCGCCGGCGGCCAGGCCGGTCTCGTCTCACCCGTGCTGTTCGTCCTCGCCGTTGGCGCGGCTGCGCACGCGGTGTCTCGCCCGCGTATGCCGCGGCGCTTCGTGCTCGCGGTGGTCGCCGTGTTCGTGTGGGCGTTCTTTGCAGTAAGCGCGATCCGCCGTCCGGTCGAGGCCAACTGGCCCGCGATCGCCGTGCTCCCGGCGCTGGTCCTGCTCGCGACGTGGATGCCGGGTGCGCGGCGAGCCAAATGGGAACGGATCGGCGTCGCCATCGGTGGCGGGATGGTGCTGGCGATCTATGTCATGGCGCTCTCTCCGGTCCCGCTCCTCCCGGCGCGAGCCGATCCACTGGTGCGCGCATTCGGGTGGGACGAGTTGGCCCGAGCGGTAGCCGCCGATCGCGGGTACGACAGCGGTTCAGCCTCGAAGGTCTGGCTGGCGGCGGACCGATATCAGGACGCGGCGGAGCTGGCGTTCAACCTCCCGGGGCATCCGACCGTGTTTTCCCTGAACCTCGCCGGGCGTCCGAACCAGTACGACCTCTGGCCCACGGCGCGAGACTCAATGCGCCGCGGTGATAGACTTACGGCCATATTGGATGACGTGCCGGATCCCCCGCCGCCGGTGGCGCGGCTCTCGCCGCATTTCTCGCGTGTCGTGCGGGGAGCGCTCGTGGAGCTGCACCGGGACGGGCATGTTGTCGCTCGACGGCGACTCTGGCATTTTCTTGATCTGGCCACCCCGCTGTAGCTCTACTCAGCGGCACATCGTGCGCGCGGGCCATCTGCCGGGGTGGATCGCGCCCTGTCTCCCTCACATGACCTCCCAAACATGACTGCTACCGTTCCCGCCGACCTCGACACCTTCTTTGGCTCCAACCGGGCCCGGATCGAGCACGAGCTGTTCGATTTCCTCCGCATCCCGAGCGTGAGTGCCCGATCCGAGCACAACGCGGACACCGCGCGGGCGGCGCAGTGGCTGGCGGGCGCGTTCGGGGCGGCGGGGCTGAAGGCCGAAGTGATACCGACCGGCGGGCATCCCGTGGTTCTCGGCGAATGGCGTGGTGCGGGTGCGGACCGGCCGACGGTGCTCGTGTACGGCCATTACGACGTGCAGCCGGCGGAGCCGCTCGGCCTCTGGACGACGCCGGCCTTCGAACCCACGGTCCGTGATGGCCGGATCTACGCCCGGGGCTCCGTGGATGACAAAGGCCAACTCTACCTGCACGTCAAGGCGATCGAAGCGCATCTGCGCGTTCGCGGGCGACTGCCCATCAACATCATCGTGCTGGCCGAGGGAGAGGAAGAAGTCGGCAGCGACAACCTTGGCGACTTCGTGCGGGCCCACCGGGACCGCCTGCGTTGTGACGCCGTGGTCATCTCGGACTCGTCGATGTTCGCGCCGGGCCAGCCGTCAATCCTCTCGTCGTTGCGCGGCCTCACGTATCTGCAGCTAGACGTCGAGGGCCCTTCGAGCGATCTCCACTCCGGCATCTACGGTGGTGGGGTCATCAACCCGGCGACGGCGCTGGCGCGTATCATCGCCACGTTTCATGACGCGAACGGGCGAATCGCGATCCCAGGGTTCTACGATTCCGTCCGCGACTGGGACCCGGCCACTCGCGCGCACATGCGGGCGCTGCCGTTCAGTGACGCCAATCTGCTCAAGGAAGTCGGCTCGCCCGCGCTGGGCGGCGAGGCGGGGTACACGACTCTGGAGAGGCTGTGGAGCCGCCCGACGTGCGAGATCAACGGCCTGCTGAGCGGATATACGGCCGAAGGCGCCAAGACAGTGCTCCCCTCTCGTGCGATGGCCAAGGTGAGCTGCCGTCTGGTCCCGGACCAGGATCCGGCAGTAATCGAAAAGCTTTTGCAGGCGCACGTCGAGCGAGTTGCGCCGGCGGGCGTGCGGGTCCGGGTCACGCATTTGCACGGCGGGCGGCCATGGCGCGCCGATCTGAAGGGGCCGCTGTTCGACGCGGCCACCCTGGCATTGGAAGCGGCGTTTCACCGGACCCCCGTGATCGTGGGTGAGGGGGGGTCAATCCCGGTCGTGGACGATTTCGTGCAGGCTCTGGGAGCGCCGATATTGCTGATGGGCTTTGGGTTACCCGGCGAGAACGCGCACGCCCCCGACGAGTGGATGAGCGTCGAAAACTTCGAGCTTGGCATGCGTGCTGTCGCCACGCTCTGGGATCTCATGTAGGGTCTCGGGAAGGGTGTGGCGCGGACAGCACACCCCGTACTTCGGGAGGGGCGCATCCAGCGTCCCGAGCCGCCCCGTCCGCCCGGTGTGGACCGCGACCGACCGCGTTACTATACGAGTTGGACCAGCTCGGTCCACCGATTGCATTGCAGTCGGACTTCCGAGCGTGAGCGTACTGGACTTCTCCCTCGTTCCTCCCCCGGAGGTCCGCTGTGTCCACCCTAGCCGCACGCCTCCCGGGGCGTATTGCCGGTCGCAGTCTCGACGATGGGCTCGCGGAGCAGTTGGCCGCGTTGCTAGCGGATGTCCGTGCGCGGACGGAGCTGCTGATCGCACCGCTCAGCGACGACGATCTGCACGTCCAGCATGATCCGCTGATGAGCCCCATCGTTTGGGACCTCGGGCACATCGCGGGGTTCGAGGAACTGTGGCTGCTGCGCCATCTCGAGCGCCCGTTCACGGGCCTGGCCGCGCTGGGTGAGATGCCGGGGCTGTTCAATCCATTCGAGCATCCGCGACGGGAGCGGGGAAAGCTCGTGCTGCCATCGGCGGCGGAATGCCGTGCCGTAATGGCGGAGGTCCGGGAGCGGGTTCTCGAGCGCCTGGCGCTAGTGGATTTCGCCTCACCGTCTCCGCTCACCCGTGGTGGGTACGTGTATCGCATGGTCGCCCAGCACGAGGCGCAGCACGGCGAGACGATCCTGCAGACCGTGCAGCTCAAGCGTGGTGCGCCGTACCACTCGCCCGACCGTGTCGCGACGCCGAGGCTCACGACGCCGCACCGGGCCGGCGCGATGGTGCGCTTCCCTGGCGGAACGGTGCAGATCGGGACGGACGATCGTGCCGCGGCCTACGACAACGAGCGTCCTCGCCACGCCGTTCGGCTCGCGGCCTTCGACATCGATGAAACCCCGGTGACGAACGCTGCATATCTCGGCTTCATTGAGGCCGGAGGATATCGCAATCCCGCGTGGTGGTCGGAAGCCGGCCGGGCGTGGCTGGCGGAGTCCGCAGCGCACGCGCCGAAATACTGGCACCGCGAAAAGGGCGAATGGTGGACGCGAACGATGGATGTGGACGCTGTTCCCGACCCGTTGCACCCCGTCGTGCACGTGTGCTACTACGAAGCCGAGGCCTTCGCGCGCTGGGCCGGCAAACGGCTGCCCACGGAAGCCGAGTGGGAGGCGGCGGCGACGTGGGATCCCGCGACCGGGGCATCGCGGCTCTTCCCGTGGGGAGACACGCCCCCGGCACCGGCGCTCGCCAACATCGATCAGCTCACGTTCGGCACGGCCGCCGCCGGCGCCTACCCGCTCAACAGGTCGCCGATCGGCTGCATGGGGATGATCGGGGACGTCTGGGAGTGGACCGCGTCCGATTTCTCGCCCTACCCTGGCTACGAGAGCTTTCCCTACCGCGAATACTCGGAAGTGTTTTTCGGCCCGGACTACAAACTGCTCCGCGGCGGCTCGTGGGCGACGCGCTCGATCGCGACGCGCAGTACGTTCCGCAACTGGGACCTGCCCATCCGCCGGCAGATTTTCAGCGGCTTCCGGTGCGTCCGCGATGCATAGCGAAAATGTTGCCACGCGGCGTGGCGACGCCGCGATGGTCGCCGACGTACAGGCGGGCCTGGTCGATCGCGCACCCGGCGTGCAGCGCGAGCTTCCGCCGAAGTACTTCTATGACCATCGCGGGTCGCAGTTGTTCGAGGCGATCACGCGGCTTCCCGAGTACTATCTCACGCGTACGGAGCGTCTGCTGCTCTCGACGCGGATGCCGGAGTGGATGGGCGTCCTCCGGCCGGGTGCACTGGTCGAGTTGGGTGCGGGGAACGCCGACAAGACGCGGACGATCCTCGATGCGATGCGGGCGGCGAGGGACGACGTCGTGTACGTCCCCGTGGACGTCAGCGCGGCGTTCCTGGACGAGACCGCGGAGAATCTCCGGCGCGAGTACCCCGGCCTGCGCGTCGAGCCGGTCGTCGCTGATTTTGCCGCTGGACTAAGGTTGCCTCACGGGCTCCCGCGGCCGATTCTCTACGCGTTTCTGGGGAGCACGATCGGCAACCTCGAGGACAGCGAGGCTACGGAGCTGCTCGCGCAACTGCGGCGGGGCATGGCCAGGGGAGACCGGCTCCTGCTCGGCGCCGACCTGCTCAAAGACGTCGCCGTGATCGAGGCCGCGTACAACGACACGCGGGGCGTGACGGCGGAGTTCAACCGCAACATGCTGCGCGTCCTCAACCACGAGCTGGGTGCCAATTTCGATTCCACCGCGTTCGCGCATCGCGCGTTCTTCAGCGAGCGGGCAGGACGGATCGAGATGCATCTCGTGGCGCTCGAAGATCAGCTGGTCACGATTCCGGGTGTGGGGCGGCTCATGGTACCGGCCGGCGACTCCATTCGCACCGAGATCAGCAACAAGTACACGCCCACCCGGCTGACCCGGATCCTTGCCGCGGCGGGGCTTCGCCCGGTGACGTGGGAGACGGACGATGCGGGTGGCTACGCCCTGCTGCTCGCGGCTCCGTCAGCCTAGCCGATGAGCATCCTGCCGGTGGCGCGGCTGGCGGAGCAACTGCGGCGGGACGCCTTTACACCTCGTCCCGCGGGGAACGGCTGGCGTCCCCGGATCGGTGCGGAAATCGAGTTCATCCCGGTCGACAGCGATACGCATCGCCGGTGTCCGATCGTGCCGACGCCGGGTATGGCCACGGCGACACTGCCGGTTCTCCGGCGGCTCGCGTACCGGGAGGGTTGGCGCGAGGATCCGTCGGCGTCGGGTGCACCGGTATTCACGACGCCGGACGGCGGCGTCCTGAGCTACGAGCCGGGCGGGCAGATCGAGTACAGCTCTCCGCCGAACGCGTCGGTGACCGCACTGGTCGCGGCGCTGCGGGAGACGACGCGTAAGCTTCGCGACGAGGCGTCGGCGTTCGGGATCGGCCTCCTGACAGTCGGGTTGGACCCATTCAACGGGATCGATCGTGTGCCGCTGCAGCTCCACGGCGACCGGTACACGGCGATGGACGCGTACCTGGCGGCGTGCGGGCCGGCGGGGCCGAGGATGATGCGGCAGACCGCGGCGTTTCAGATCACGGTCGATGCCGGCGACGATCCTGTCGGGCTGTGGCAGGTGCTGAGCGCGGCCGCGCCGTATGTGACCGCGATCTTCGCCAACTCCAGCCGTTACGCCGGCGCATCGACCGGCGACCAGAGCGCGCGAGCGCAGACGTGGCGGGCACTGGACCCGGCCCGGACCGGCCTCCCGGCGGCAGCGACGGCTGCCCCGGCTGCGGGCTATACCGCATTCGCGCTGGTCGCGCCCGCGATCCTCAGGCGGAGCGCCGACGGGCGCTATCGGCCCTTCATGGACCTCCTGGCGTCGGGCGATGCGACGCTGGCCGATTGGGGCCCGCATCTGACGACGCTGTTCCCTGAAGTGCGGCCGCGCCGGAGCGCCGACGCCGCCACGTTCGAGCTGCGTTCCGCCGACATGGTGCCGCCCGAATCGTTCGTGGCGCCCCTCGTGCTGACCGCGGGGATCGCGTTCGATGCGCAGTCGCGCCGATTCGCGGCGGAGCTGCTGGGACCCGCCGACCCCGATCTGCTTGGTCGCGCCGGTCACGAAGGGTTGCGCGATCCGGCGATCGCCCGGGTCGCGCGCGATCTGTACGCCATCGCGATGCACGGGTCGGCGCGGCTGGGCGATGCGGTGGTTGCAGGAGCCGATCTCGACGCCGCGCGGGATTTCGCCGCCCGCTATCTCGAGCGCGATCGTTCTCCGGCCGACGATCTCGGGATTCCGGATGCGGCGGTGGTGGGCAAACCGGAGCGATTCGCGGGCGGACCGCACGCCGCAACGTTCGGCTGAAGCGGCCGCCGCACTTCGTGCGGCCGGCGTTTCGAAGCGATACGGGCCGGTCGTCGCCCTCGACGAGGTCACCCTGGAGATCTCTCCGGGAGAGTGTCTCGCGCTGATCGGGGAGAGCGGGTCGGGCAAGACGACGTTGCTCCGTTCCTTCAACGGCATGGTCACGCCGGACGGCGGAACGATATCCGTCGATGGAACGCCCACAACGGCGCTCGATCCGGTGGTGCTCCGGCGGCGGATCGGCTACGTGCCGCAGGACGGCGGCCTATTCCCGCATTGGCGTGTGTGGCGGAACGCCGCGCTCGTGCCATGGTTACTGGGAAACGCGGACGCGCCGGCGCGGGCCGGCGCAGCTCTTCAACTGGTCGGGCTCGATCCCGCGATGTTCGGCGGCCGGTGGCCGCATCAGCTCTCGGGCGGGCAGCGACAGCGTGTCGCGATTGCGCGAGCGCTCGCGGCACGCCCCGGCGTGCTCCTACTCGACGAGCCGTTCGGAGCGCTGGACGCGATCACGCGCGCGGACCTCCGGGAGTCCTTCCGGGCATTGCGCCGCAGCCTGCGAGTGACCGCGATCCTCGTGACGCACGACCTGCGCGAGGCGAGTATCCTCGCCGATCGTGTTGCCGTGCTGCGTCATGGCCGAATCGAACAGGTCGCACCGCCCGGGACACTCCACACGGCACCCGCGACACCCTATGTCGCCGAGTTGCTCGCGCGGGCGGGGATCCAGTAGATGCTCCGATGGCTTCCGGCGCTCATCGTCCTCGGCGTCGGTCCGGTCCGGCCGCACGAGCCGGATGCGGGGCGCCCCGTCGTCGTCGCGTCCAAGCCGTTCGGCGAGTCCTACATCCTGGCCGAGATGTTCTCGCAACTGCTGGAAGCGCACGGCATCCGGGCCGATCGCCGGCTCGGGCTGGGTGCGACGCAGATCGCATACGGTGCGCTGCGGAGCGGCGCGATCGACGTATATCCGGAGTATACCGGCACGGGCCTGATCGCGATTCTCGGCCTGCCACCCGAGCCCGACGCGCGGACTGTCTTCGCGCACGTGGCCGCGGTATCCGCCGCGCGGGATGGCGTACGGTGGCTGCCGCCGCTGGGATTCGAGAACACCTACGCGATCGCGGTACGCCGCACAACCGCGGATTCGCTGCACCTCGAGACATTGACCGATCTGGGCCGGTCGGGCAGCGGACTCCGGGGCGGCTTCACCGCGGATTTCATTGGGCGTCCGGATGGATTGCCCGGCCTAGTCCGCGTCTATGGCGTACATCTGCGAGAGGTCCGCGCCCTGCTGCCCGCCGTGAAGTACGCCGCGCTCGCTGCGGGGCGCGTCGACGTGATCGACGGGTTTTCGACCGACGGGCTGATCGCGCGCTACGATCTGGTCGTCCTGCGTGACGACCGGCACTTCTATCCTCCGTACGAAGCGGCGGCCGTCGTGAGTGCGGCCCTGCAGCGCGACAACCCGGCCGCGATCGCCGTGCTCACGGAGCTGAGCGATCGTATCGGCGTGCCGGAGATGCGAGCGCTGAATCGCCGGCTGGAGGTCGATGGCGTGCCGGTCGCGATCATCGCCGCGGACGCCCTGCGCGCGCTCGGATTGACGCCCGGCGCGGCTCCCGCCACGGCGGACCGGGCGGAACCGCAGGCCGGCGGCGCGGGAGGGCGCGAACCACTCGGCGCCTACGTGCGATCGCAACGAGGCCCGCTGGCCGCCATGACCGCGCGGCATCTCCTGCTCGTCGGGATCTCACTGGCCGCCGCCATTCTGATCGCGGTCCCGCTCGGGGTTGGTCTTCTCGCCATTCCGCGATCCGCCGACATCGTGATTCGCGTGATCGGTGCGATCCAGACCGTACCCGGCATCGCGCTGCTGGCGTTCATGATCCCGCTGCTCGGGATCGGCGTCGTGCCGGCGCTCGTGGCGCTATTCCTCTATTCGCTGTATCCGATCCTCCGGAATACCTACGAGGGCGTCCGGGGCACGGAAGCCGGCACCGTGGACGCGGGCGAAGCCCTCGGCATGACGAACGCGCAGGTGATGGCCTACATCCGGCTGCCGCTTGCGATGCCAATCATCATGGCGGGCGTGCGCACGGCGGCCGTGATCGATGTCGGGACGGCGACGCTGGCCGCCTTCATCGGCGCCGGTGGCCTCGGCGATCCGATCGTGACGGGGCTCGCGTTGTCGGACACGCGCATGATTCTCTCGGGCGCGATCCCGGCGGCGTTACTCGCGCTGGCGGTGGACGCCCTGCTCGGCGCGGGGCAGCGTCTCGCGGCGAGGCGGTGGAACGCCGCATGAGATTGCGACGAGTGCTGAGCGCGGGCAGCGCCGCGGCTAGAACCTCCACGTCCGGGTGAGCGTGACCCCGAAGACGCCCGTCAGCGGCGTGCTCGGGTTGGTGGACAGCGTGGGTTGTCCGAGGAGATAGAGCGGCTGTCCGCTGAGCTGGACGTTGAGATGGGAAGCGAACTGATGGATCACGACCGCGCCCGGTGCGACGCTTCCCTGAATCGCAACGAAGGTGCGCGGCGTGAAGTACTTGCCGAACTCCACCTGCGTGTTCTGAAAGAACGCCGCTCCACTCCGGGTCTGCGCGACGTCCGTGTAATTGTTGCTCGTGCTGATGTCGAGCACGTCGGCGCCAAGCGCGCGCGCCAGGTCCCCTTTGACCTGATCGGTCAGGACGCCCATTGCCTCGCCGGCGAGCTGGTTTTGCACGAAACTTCCGGCAGCGCCCACGACTCCGCCGCTGCCCTGCACGCCTGAGAGGCTCGAGCTGGAACTCTGGCCCTGCTGGGTGAGCCCGCTCGTGGGGACGCTGAACGCCAGGTAGCTGAGCAGGTCGCTCTGCGAGATCGGCGGCTGGGCGTCGCTGGCGAGCGTCAGCCGGAGTGAGTCGAGGGTGCCTCCGATGTTGATCTGGATGGCGATCGCCTCACGCCCGGGGACTGGTACGTCGTATTCGCCCTGGGCCTGGAGCGTGGGATTGAGCTCCGGGGTTCCGATGAACACCGCCTCGCCCTTGTTGATCGTGAAGCGCTTGCCCAGCACCGCGTACTCGCCCCGGTCCGTCGACACCGTCCCGTCCACGACGATCGCCTGTTTGTCGCGGTCGATATGCACGGTGATCGGCCGTGGCGTGTAGGCCTCGACATTGGCGTCCTTATTCCGGACCCACGTGTCCTGATTCACGCGCACATCGACATCCATCCGGGCAGTGGCGAGCAGAACGTTCTTGGCCGGGATCAGTTTCCGGACATCCGCCTTCGACGTGTCGGCGATGTAGTACACCGTGGCGTCGCCGACATCGACGAGATGCTTGCCATTCGGTTCCGGGATGTAGATCACGGCGTTGCGGATCGTCGTGGAGCCGGAGATGTACGGGGCCGTCGTTGGCCCGGCCACGGACAGATTGGCGTCGAGATCGATGCGGCCGCGCTCGCGAGTGCTGAGGACGCGCGCGTCGCGCGCCGTGGCCGTGATGTCGACTACGGGGACCGCGCGATCCGTCAGGTCGAGCGAGCCAACGAGCCGCAGACTCCCCTTGGTGGACGGCGTGGTCGCCACGAGCGAATCGATGGTCACCGAGTCCCGCGTCATTCGCATGCGGGCGGACATGTCGCGCAGGAGCGTTCCCGACGCCACGATAGTCGCCGATCCGCGGTCGAGTGCGAGCGTGCCCTGTGGTTCCGGCTTGGCGACTGTGCCCCCGACGGTCACCAGTCCCGTGACGCGGCCGCCCACATCGCGAACGGCGTTCGTGAACTGCGGGACGAGATCGAGCGGCAGGCTGTCGAGGTGCATGTCGCCGCGCAGTGGACGGTCGGGGAATCGCGACCCGCTCACGCCCAGGCCGAGGTCGATCGGGACCGCCACATCGGCGACCGCGAAGGGCGCCGACGGCGCGCCTTTGGGCGCCAGCTCCGCGCGAGCCTGCAGCAGCGTCGTGTCGTACTGGTAGCTGAGAAAGAGACTGGGTAACGGCCGCTCGCGGATCGTGGCGCTGGACACCGACAGCGTGCCGCGGACCTGGGGGTGGCGGGTATCGCCGACCATGTCGGCTTTCAGTGACAGCATCCCCGTGACGGGGAGATCCTGCTGCGCAAGCGCCGCCAGATCGGCCAACTCGACATTCTGGACGACGGCGTGCAGCCCGCCCTCCGAACCGGGACGAGTCGCGAGGAGGCCATCGGCCGTGATCCGGCCAATCCGGCCTGCATCCAACTCGACGTTCCGGATCCGGATTCCCGCGGTGCCCCAGGCGATCGACGCGGGATGCGTGGCGCGCCAGAACGTGGAGTCGATGCGCAGGTTGAGCGAATCGTAGAGGATTTCGGTTTCGGGTGGCGTGTACCGAAAGCGGGCGGCGGCGGCGAAATCACGTGTCGGCGTCTCGCGTATACCGAGGCGCACCGTGCCATTGGGCCGTTGATAGCCGGCCTGGGCGTCGAGACCACTCACGGCGAATCCGGCCAGCAATGCCGAATCGAGATGCACCGTCACGGCGGTGGCCGAGTCGAGGCTGGGGGCCCCCGACCAGTGATAGCTCGCGGTGACGCGCCGCGCCGTGTTGCCTTCCGCGACCAGCGAATCCGCCGCGAGATCGCCCGTCACATCGAAGCGCTTGACATTCCCGGTGACCGTGCCGGTGGCCACCGCCCAGCCACCGAGGGAATCGCGGCGCACCGCCCGGGGTGTGTCCACAGACAGCGGCGGCGGCGTCGTTCCCGCGATGGCGCGCTGAATCTCGGCGGTGTCGGCTTCGCGCGCGGAATCGGCACGGGCGCGGGCGACCGCCTCCGCGATGACGCCCGGCCGCGGTGCGACCTCGCCGGTGTCGCGTGGGAGGAAACGCTCGAATGCCGCGAGCGAGCGGGCTTCGGCTCGGTATGTGAGCGACCCGCTCTGTTGCGTCGTCAACCCGAACGACCCTTGGACGTCGAGGTTCGTCGCGAGCGCCTGAACGTGCACCGCTTCGATATGCAGCCGTCCCGAATCGGCGGTCGCCCGGACGTGAGCGCTGTCCACGTCCACGCTGTCGAACACGGACGCCCGGACGTCCGCGGCGACGTCGGCGTGCAGCGTCGCGGGGGATGTGCCGTGCCCGCGTGCGGAGGCCGTCGCGGTCACCGACGTGTGTGGTGCAGCGGTGGAGACGCTGTGTGCATCGAGGAGCCGCGCAGTGGCGGCCAGGTCGTAGCCGAGCACGGGCGACGCCAGATCGAGGTGGCCGCTGACGACGAGACCGCTGGAATCGGGGGCATCGGGCACGGCGAGCTGCGCTCGCACCTCGAGGTCACGCATTGGGCCGGCGATGCGCACAGTGCCGGCCGCCGCCCCTGACAACTGGGCTTTCGGAAGGAATCGTCCGACGGTACGAAGGTCGAGCGGCGTGAGCGCAGCCGACACGTTGAGGCGGGTGGGCCGAAACCGCGCGGACGAGGAATCGCTCCGGCGCGTGTGGCCATCGACAACGCGCCTCAGCGGCTCATCGCCGGCCGGCGGGGCGGAATCGCCCGTGAAGCTGACGTCGCCATCCGCCACCAGATGGGAATACGCGTCACCGTGCCGATGCTCGAGATCCGCGTGGGCCGTCACGCTCTGCATCGTAGAGCCATCGATCGTCGCGGTTCCCGTCACAATCCCGCCCACGGGGAGCGAGGGCATCGCGATGTGGCCGAGCGACACCTGGAGCGGGGCCAGATGGACGACGAGGTGGCGGGCGCGGTATCCGCCGTGATCCAGCCCGATCTCTCCGCTCGCGGAGACGTGGCTCTCGCCCTCCGTCCGGTCGGCGAACGCCAGGTCGGCATCGATCACCATGGCGCCGGGTCCACCGGCGGCGATCGCGTGGCCGGCCGCGATTCCCTGGCGTGGCAATCTGAGGTTGGGCTGCAGGCGTTCGATCAGCCGGGTATCGACCCCGGAGAATCGGACATCCGTGTCGTGGAGGACGAGCGAATCCCCAATCGTGACCCCGATCGTCCCGGCCGCGCGCGCCGTCTCCAGGCGCGCGGCGAGGTTGCGGATGTCGTATCGCTGCGACCGTCCGTGCCACGCCACGGTGACATCCGCGGTCAGCGAGCCATCGCCGGGAAGCAGGGGATCCGCAAAGCGTGCGTCTGCCACTGACACCGGCCCGGCGTGCGCCCGGACGTTCAGATCGCCGGTGGCGAGCGCGTAGGAGACCCGGGCGCTGATCCGCGACGCCGGCATGAGGATGGTGGCGTGCGGCATCCAGAGCGAGTCATTGTCGAGGTACAGCGTGCCGCTGAGATCGCGAACGATCGCGTCCGGCGGGCGGAAGAGCGCGAGATCCGCGCTGAGCGAGGCGAATTGCACACGTTTCGCCGGGTGATCCGGGTCGGCGAGACGGAGCGAATCGACGCGCGCCGTCACGGCATGCGCGGCGATCGTCTTCTCGTACCCTTCCGGCCCCGCTGCCACGATCATCCGGGCGTTCGGGCCCAGTGCCGCCCTGATCGCGCTGTCGCGCGCGGCTCCGGTGAGCGAGCTGTCCGGACGCCAGGGCATCCGCACCGTGACATCACCATCCAGCATGCGGACGTTGGTCATCGTGATCCAACTGCCGAACCCGCGCTGGCTGGTGTCGGACGGCGTTCCGCTGCGGGGGAACACCCGCGCGTAATTCCAGACCCCGCCGGCGCTCTGCGTCAGTACGACGACCGGATGATCCAGGACGACGTCGTGGAAATCGAGATGCTTGTGCAGCAGATCCGCGATGGAGTAGTGCACCTCGGCGCGTCGCACGCTGACGAATGGAGCGCCGCTGCTGTCCGTGATCGAGACATCCGCCAGGACGACGCCGTGCAGAAGGTCGCCGCGCAGGCCACCGATCTTCACCGTACCGTGGGTCGCGCCGTTCAATACATGGACGGCCAAGCCGCGGACGCGCTCGTGGCCCCACGGCGTATCGGCCGCGACATAGAGTGCGACCGCGGCCATGACTACGACCGCGCCCGCGATCATCCCGGCCCACGCGAGGGTCCGGCGAATCAACCGTCGTCCCGGCGTCGTGGCCATCTAGAATGCCTGCCCGATCGAGAGGTGGAGGCTCACCCGATTCAATAACCCGCTGAACCCTCCCTCGGTCCGGGCCGGTGCGTAGATGCGCTGGCTGGCCGACGCGGGCGTGCCGGGCGGCCCGGAGACCACCACGATGCGCCCCGTGGCGTCCTCCGTCAGGACGACCAGCCGCTCCGTGGTCAGCGGGTTGATACCGACATCGACCCGGATCGGACCGACGACCGACAGGTAGCGAATGCCAAAGCCGGGCGTGATCGCGCTGGTCCCGCTCGTGGCCGTCTGCAGATTGCCCTCGCCCACGATGCCGCCGTCGACGAAGATCGCGCCGCCGAGCTGCTGGTAGAGCGGGAATCGGTATTCAGCGCTGCCCTCGAGCAGCGTCCGGCCTCCGAGCGCCTGCGGCGTGAAATTCGCGTCGGCGAGGTAGGGGACGCCGTTGACGGGGCATTGCTGGATCGGCGTGGACACGGGGCACTGGTTGTTGGGACCGCGGAGCACGTTGGGAGCAATCGTCAGCACCCGAGGTCCGAGCTGGTTCTCGCCGAACCCGCGCACGGACTCCGAGCCGCCGGCGTAGAAGCGTGCCGTAGGGTGCAGGATGTTGGACGACGTATCGCCGACCGCGGCGCCCGAGCCGCCGAGGGGGGAGACCGCGCCGAGCCGGGCATTGAACGCGAGCACGGACCGGCCAATGGGCCGATACATCGATGCGGTCGCGAAACCGCGCACATACCGGAAATCCGACAGTGTGTATTGCGACGCATACTGGATCTCCGAGCGCGCCACGAACCCGGTCGTTGGGTTGAGCGGATCGTCGCTGCGGTCGATCTGCACCGTCACGCTGAGCGGTGAGAGCCGGCCCCTGGACAGCAGCACATCGCGCGTCGCGGCGTCGCAGACCCCGTAGTCCACGCAGAAATAGACGTCGCCCGCATCGACATGCGTGACCTCGTACTGGTAGCCGAACGTGAGCGGCACCCGGTCGGCGAGATCGTGGGTGAAGGACGGAGTGAGACCATAGGCGTTTTCGACGAAGACACCGGGTGCGACGCGGCGATGGGCGAACACGCCGGCGGCCAGCGTGTTTTCCGGCGCCAGAAACCAGGGCTGCGTGACCTTGGCCGTGATGTTCCAGGTCGGCGACAGGAACGGGTTGGGATCGGTTCCCGGGGGGACCTCCTTGAATCCGTTGTTGAATCCCGTGTAGAGCCCGTGCGCGAACAGGTTGCCGAGCCCACCCTGGATCACCAGCTTCCTGGCGCCCCCGACCCAGTTGTAGTCGGTGAACTGGCCGGAAAGATCGAGAAAGTCGACGGTCGTGAACCCGATCCCGCCTACCACTTCACGTGGTGGCGCCTCATCGACGTTCACGGCGATCGTCTTCGCGCTATCGCCCTGGTGCCCCGCGGTGTCCACCGCGACCGAGGCACGACGGAAGAGGCCCGTCCGGTACAGCGCGCGCTGGCTCCGCTGCACGTCGCCCTGCAGAAAGAGCGACCCGGGGCGGAGAACCAGCGCATGCCGGATCGTCTGTGCGCTCACCCTGGTGTTGCCCGTGACGACGATCGTGTCGACCGTGGTACGGCGGTGCGGATCGATCGTGACCTTGACGGCGGCCGTGCCGGCGTTGATACGCCCGGCGGCTGCGGCGGCGCGGGTCGCGGAATCGGATGGAGGCTGGCCCGCGAGCGTGAACGTCGTGTCGATCGTCGCGTCGGCGTAGCCCCGGCTCCACATCCAGTGGGTGAGCAGGGTCGCCGTGGTATCGAACTCGAAGAGATCGAGCGGCTGATTGACGCGGAGCCGGACGAGGCGCCGGCGGTTCGAGGCGGGGAACAGCGAGTCAGGCAGCAGGGTGATAGCGGCGATGCGGGTCGGCGGCCCTTCGTGGATCGTGAACCGGACCCGGACCGTCGTGGGTGTGCGATAGATCACCGCGGTATCGACGGACGTCAGGCGATAGCCGCGCTTCCAGTAGAGAATGCGGATCCGAAGGACATCCCGCCGCAACTCATCGTGATCGAGGTAGAACCGCTGGTAGAAATACGGAGACTTCGACACGACGCAGAACGGGAGATAGAACAGACCGCGGCAGTGGGACTCGGTCGTCGAGATGCTGGCTTCGATATCCCCGGCCCGGATGGCGTGGGCTCCGCGGATGGCGACCTGCTGGATCTCCGGCCGCGCGCGGCGGCCGATCAGACTGTCCCGGGCCGCTGCCGCGGTCCGGGCACCTTTGCCGGTATCGGGTACTGGAGCTGCCAGGAGCGTGCCGGTGGGCGCCGTGTCCTGGGCCGTGCCCTTGGCCGTGCCTATTGCCGTGTCCTGGGCAGAGGCGCCGGCCGGGACTGCCGCGGCCGCGGTCACCGCGATGACCACTGTCCACACGAGCTTCCCTGGGCCTGGCGCTGGGGGATGGGTCAATCGCTGGGGCCCGAGCCGGTTCGGCCGGCGACACACACGGTGCATGGCTCCGCCGATAGGGCAAGGCACGGGCCGACGTGGTGGCCCGTGGCTGGCGTCCTACGCGGGAACTGCCGCCTTACTACAGTCCGCTCAGCAGTGCGTCGTTGTTGGTGGTTGCCGCGATGCGCTTGATGAGCCATTCCATCGCCGACTGCGGCGGCATCTGCTGCAGTCCGCGGCGGAGCGTGTAGACCCCGTCCAACTGGTCGGGCCGGAAGAGCTTGTCCTCTCGGCGCGTTCCGCTGGTGCCAATGTCGATCGCGGGATAGATCCGCTTCTCGGCGAGACTCCGATCGAGCTTGATCTCGCAGTTGCCGGTGCCTTTGAACTCCTCGAAGATCACGTCGTCCATCCGCGAGCCGGTTTCGACAAGCGCGGTGGCGATGATGGTGATGGAGCCTCCGCCCACGTTGGGGGCGACGGATCGCGCCGAGCCGAAGAACGCCTTGGGCTTGGCCATGGCGGTGGCGTCGAGTCCGCCGGACAGTGTGCGTCCGGTGCCTCGTTCGACGGTGTTGTGAGCGCGTGCGAGCCGTGTGATGGAGTCGAGTACGATGACGACATCGCGTCCCATCTCCACGAGCCGGCGGGCGCGCTCGAGAACCATATCGGCCACATCGGTGTGGCGTTCGGCGGGCATGTCGAAGCTCGACGCGACGACCTCGCCATAGCCCCACGTGATCATCTCGCTGACTTCCTCGGGCCGCTCATCGACGAGGAGCACGAGCAGGACGGCGTTGGGGTGATTCACGGCCACGCCTTCGGTGATGGCCTGCAGCAGCATCGTTTTGCCGGCGCGAGCGGGCGCGACGATCAGGGCGCGTTGGCCGTAGCCGATCGGCGCGATGAGGTCGATCGCGCGCCGGGTGAGCTCGGGGCCGGCTTTCGCAGGGCGTCCGGTTTCGAGTGTGAGTTTCCGCTCGGGGTACGACGCGATGAGCGAGCTGAAATCCGGCCGGCGTGCAGCGAGTGCCGGGTCGGCGCCGTTGATCTGCGAGACATCGACGACGGTCACACGGCCGCGCTGGTCGCGGCCGACCGAGGCATTGATGGCATCACCGCGACGCAGTGCGTATTGGCGCACGACGTGGGTTGGCACGTACGCGTCGCCCGGCTCGGCCAGGTAGCTTGCCGAGGCGCGCCGCACGTAGCCGCCGTCCCGCGCCGCGTCGAACCAGCCGGCGGTCTCGCCGTCGGCTATGACTGGAACCGGCGGTCCGTGATGTGTCTGGGTTTGTTGGTGATCCCGGTGCGGGTTGCCGCGACCGCGGTGGCGCCGGCTGTTGCGGCCGTGAGAGCCGTGCTGGCGGCGGCCGTTGTTGTTATGACTGCTGTTGTGGCCGCCCTGCGGGCCCGGCCCGTTCTGCGCGTTGTGGCTCTGGCCGCCCCCTTGGCCTCCGTGGCGTGGCGCCGGCATGTTGTCGGCGAATCCCCCCTGACCGCCGCCGGGCTGGGGAGGCGCATTGTCGTCGGGGGATCGTGATGCTCCCGGGCCGGGGTCGTTTCCCAGCGCCGCCGGTTCACTCCGGCGGTCGGAATACTGTTCGGTCACAGCGGGCCGGTCGGGGGACGGGCTGTCCGCCGGGGCCGGTGTGCGATCCTGGGGCGGGTGGGAATCCGCCACTGGTGTACTGTCAGTGTCGCCGCCATCGCGATAGGGATTGGGCTCGCTGGTCGCGTCGGCTTGGGAGTCGGCTGGGGCGTTGCCAAACGGGCGAGGCCCACGGCCGCGACGATGGGGACGTCGGCGTTCGTTCATTTATGTGGGTGTGCTATGTGGTCGTGCGCAGTCCGCGCAACTTCTACTGCTTTGGCTCCCCAACTCAGGGGGCGCGGATCGGTCACGCGCGTGCGGCGGCCGGCGTCTACAAACGCGTCGCCGCGTCAATCCTGGTACGCACCCAAGATCGCGCGTCTTCCCCGTTTGCGCAAGGTCGCGCTGGATTGGGTGCCTCATGCGGGGTGCTTCATGCGTCGTTCGCCGCCCGAGTGGCGGCGTCCAGCCCGCGGACGAGGTTCACGGTCCGGCGGCACAGATCGATGATCCGGTCGACCGCGGCCCGATGCTCGGGCTGCAGGGGTTCCATCGCCAGCAACTGCGCCTCGGCCATGAGAGCGGCGAGCGGATTGTTGAGGGCGTGACGCAGATCCAGCGCCACCTCGCCAGCGGCGGCGAGTTGTCGTTCGGTGTACCTTGATCGCGTGTCTTTGCCCGACGTCTCTTCCATGATGGTTCCGCCTCCAGATCGAACGACTCGCACCGATCGCGCCACCGGCTCCGGTGCCGGCCCCGCACCCCACGTCGCGTCCGCGGAGCGCCCGCCGGACCCACGGGCCGTTCCACCATCCGGCGACCTCCGTGCTGCGTTGGCCGAGGCTGTGGAGCAATACCGCACCTCTGCCAACGTCACGCACCTGCATCTCCGGCTGGCGGCTCTGGCCACGAGTGCGACGCCAGATTCGCTCATCGCGGCCGTCGAGCCGTTTCGCGACATCCCGGAAGTTGCGGGTCCCATCTATGAGCGCATCGTCGCGGCGCAGCCCGCGAACGCTCGTGCCTTAGTGATACTTGCCAACGCCTACTGGCTTGCAGGGCGCGGGCCCGACGTCGTCGGCGAGCTCGCGGCCCGGGCGCGGGCAGCCGATCCATCCAACCGCGGGGCGTGGCATCTCTGGGCCTTGTCGGAGCCCAGCCCGCGCCGCCGCGTCGAGCGGTGGCGCACGGTATGCCAGACATTCCTCGATGACGATCTCGCGCGCGCGAATCTGGCGGACAACGCCGCCAGTCTCGCCGGCGCCGAGCATGATCCCGCGGCCCTGCAGTTGGCGTTGGAGACCTACGGGGAGCTGCGCGACCGCGCCACACACCCGCAGCAGCAATCCGCCCTCGATCAAGCCATCGCCACACTGCGGACCTGGAAGGTATAGGGGCAGTGGCGGCGATGGTATTGCGGCCCGCTGATAACAGTAGACGATCGAGCCCCCGGGGCCGATTCGCCGGCACGTCACGGCCCCCCCTGCCGGACGCGGCTGGCGCTGCAACCTGCCCGCATTCGGGCTCGTAGGGAGTGGTGGGAGAGAGGATTGGTACGCAGTTTCCGCCGACGCCGCTAACGGAGATTCGCACCATGGCCGGACAAGGCTCCACAGGCAACGTAATCGCTGCCCTCGCCAGCTTCTTCATACCCGGGCTGGGGCAGCTGCTCCAGGGACGGCTCCTCATGGCGGCGTTTCAGTTCTGCCTGGCCGCCATTCTCTGGATATTCCTGCTCGGCTGGGCGGTGCACCTGTGGTCGGTTCTCGACGCAGCCCTGTACAAGCCGTAGCCGCGCACGACGGATGTATAGAAAGTAGGAAGTAGACCGAGGAGCGTGGCGTTGGATCGAGCCGGTCGCGGGCTGCCCGAGGTGCCATTCATCCGATGCTGACTGCCATCGTCCGCGTGCCGAGCCGGCGGCTTCCCGAGTGCGAACTGTCGTTCCTCGAGCGCGAACCGATCGATGTGGCCGCGGCACGGGCGCAGCACCGCGCCTATCAGTCAGCGTTGCGCGTCGCGGGCGCTCGGGTGGTGGAACTCCCCGCCCTCGACGACCTTCCGGATGCCACGTTCGTGGAAGATGCGGCGATCGTGCTCGACGAGTGCGCTGTGCTGTCACCGATGGGAGCGATGTCGCGCAAGGCGGAGTCGGAGGCGATGGCCGCGGCGCTGGCACCGCACCGGCGGGTCGAGTGGCTCACCGCCCCGGCGACGCTCGATGGCGGCGACGTGCTGCGGCTCGGACGGTCGATCTATGTCGGACAGACGCCGCGTACCAATGCGGCGGCCGTCGCGCAGCTCCGCGCGCTCGCCGGGCCACTCGGCTACACCGTGACCGCGGTGCCGGTCTCGCGGTGCCTGCATCTCAAGAGTGCCTGCGCCCGCCTCGATGACGCGACGGTGCTCGTGAATCCTGGCTGGATCGAGGCGAGCGTCTTTGGCGCCCGGCGCATCGTGCCGGTGGCGAGCGATGAGCCGTGGGGTGCCAACGTGGTCCGGGTCGGCGGCACGGTGATCTTCCCATCCAGCGCACCGGGTACACAACAGATCGCGGATGGCCTTGGCTTCGTCACGGCGACCGTCGATGTCTCGGAGCTGCAAAAGGCTGAAGCAGGCGTCACCTGTCTGAGTCTCGTGTTCGACAGCAAGTCCTGACGCGGGCGGGGGCACGGGCGCGCGGACCGATCATTCCGCCCGCCGGCGTCACCCCGTGATCAGGCGGATTCCGATTCCGATGCCGGCTCAGCCGGGCAGAGCATGGCGATCGCGGCGAGCACGTCATTCAGCTTGAACGGCTTTCTGATGACGGGACACTGGCACTCATCGATGAGCGCCTGCGCGCGCTCGCTTACGTCGCCAGTGGTGAAAAGTGTCCGGTGGCGCAGATGGGGCTGCAGGGACGCGGCGAGATGGAACAGTACGTCGCCTCGGACATCAGGGATCCGCAGATCGAGAAACAGCACGTCGAAGTGGCGGGATCGCAGCATCTCGTGTGCCGCCTCGCCGGAGAGCGCTGACTCGACATCGTAGCCCGCGCGCGACAGCGCGATCGTCAGCGCGCGGCAGATCGACGGCTCGTCATCCACGACGAGAACGCGCAGAGCCGGCACCGGCGCAGGGGGTCTCGCACGGACGGGCGTCATCGGTCTCACCCCAATCTCGGGCGTGAGGGATGATCGGACCACGACGCGTCGAACCCCGGTATACTCGGTGCCGCGTCGGGGGCGGGCACCGCATCGGCAAGTACGCGGACGGTGCGATCCCACACCGGCCCCGCATCGGAGATGCGCGATGGCGCGATGCGTGCCGGCGCGATGCCCGGTGGCGCGATGCGCGCTCGCGCCCGCGGTGCCGGCGTTCGCGGTGCGGGCCCGGTCGCCGGTTCGGGTGACGGGCAGAGCCAGGTCGCGAGCGTGTCGACGAACTCCCAGGGACGCACCTGACGCCGGACGGCTCGCGGCGTGACGCCGATGACCTCGCGCATGTGCTTGGCCATCATGCGTGGCGCACTGTATCCGACCTTGGCGGCGATCGCTTCGAGCGACTGTCTCGGGTCGCGCGCATAGGCGTACGCGCGCAGCAGGCGCGCGCCGACGAGGAGCGCGCGTGGTGATGTGAAGCCCGCGCCAGCCAGATGCCGGTATGCGGTACGGATTGTCACGCGTGCGGTGGCGGCCAGGTCGCCAACATCGTGAAAATCGGTCGGGTGCCGCACCAGCCGTTCAACGGCGCGGGTGAGCGCCGGCGGGAGATCGGCGAGGGCGGGCGCCAGCCGGTCGAGCAGCGCGACACTTAGTGCGTTACCGGGTTGGCGCTCGAGCATCTCGAGAAACCGTCGTGGCTCGTCGTCGTAGCGGTGGAGCACAATCTGATGCACCGCGTGATGGGCGCTGTACCGGCCCAGCTCGGCGATCGCGCGAAATGAAAGTGGTGACACCGGCGTGTAGATCACGACAGGCGTAGCCGGATGCGCATCGAGTGCAGCGGCCAGCGCGGCGGCGCGCGATACGCCGTCCGCGCAGGGATCCACCACGACCACGTCGCTCGTCGCGCGACGCAGCTCCTCGATGAATCCTTCCCAGCGATCGGCCGCGGTCAGGATGTGTCCGCGTGTCCCGCCCAGCACAACCCGAAGGTGTGACTGGAGCGGCGCGGGCAAATAGGACAGTACATCGAGGCTCACGGGGCGCACGTGTCAGGAAAATGCACCTTTCTGTCAGAAAACGCACCTTTTTGACTTGTTTGGGACCGGTACCTTCGGCACGCGAGTCACACCGTGACGTCCGCATCCCCAACCAAACCAGCCCCAGAGGTCCGAATGACCAAACGCAAAATCGCCCTCGCCATACTCACCGTACTCACCGCTGCCGTTGCCGCTTGCTCGTCTGCGACTGCGCCGGTGCAGGATTGCGGAGGGGGAGTGAGCGCAGGCTCAGGGACCTGCCACTAAACGGTCCAGTTCGGTAGCCGTATGACAGACGGGCCACGAGGGAATACCTCGTGGCCCGTTTGGCATCCGTATCCGCGGAACCGGCGGCCGGCTAGACCCCGGCGAGTTGGCGCATCTCGGACACCGCGTCGGTGACATCCTGAAGCTCCGCTGGTACCGGCCGTGCCGCGCGCCTCTCGGCCGCGGCTCCGCGCTTGACGGCAGCCGCCAGCTCTTCGACCTGGAAGAGCAACTGGTTGTAGCGGTGCCGCTCCGCGAGCTCGCCCGCCTGCTCGAGGGACAACAACGCGACGCCATTCTTGCCGAACGCGTGGTAGCCGAACGCGGTGTAGTAGTGGTACTGGGCCATCAGGAACGACGGCAGCCGCTCGCCCATCAAATCCGCGCGATAGCTCTCGAAGACAGCTTCGTTGGTCTGCAGGGCCGAGATTTCGAGCAGGTTGATCATCGCCAGCCAACGGACATACTGCTCCTGCGCCGTGCTCGCGAGCACCATGTAGGAGTCGCGCGCCACATCCAGCACGCCGAGCTGCGCGAACGCATTTGCGAGGTCGGCGAGGATACGGTCGCGCGCGGTCAGGCTGCGGGTGAGCGCCAGCGCACCATAGGCGAGCCGCGCAGCCTGATCGTACTGCCCACGCCAATGCGCCACGAGCGCACGGTCGTGAAGTGCCATCGACCGCACATCGGAACACCCCGCGGGCGCCGCTTCGACGATCACCGCGTCGAGCATGGACTCCGCCACGGGAAGATTTCCGCGGCCGAACGCCACGGAAGCCTGGCCGATCCGCGCGTGCATCGCCTTGGGCGCGTCGCCACGCGCGATCGCGATCTCGTGCGCGCACCCGTACGCGGTTTCGGCGGCTGTCCAGTCATCCTGAATGCGGAGGCAGTAACCGAGGCGCATCTGCGCATCGATCGCGATATCGGCGTCCATCGACGGCGGCACGTGCCGGATCAGCGCGCGATAGACGTCCGCCGCCAGCGCATACCGGCCATCGTAGTCGAGCGACCTCCCGTAACCCATCAGATGGCGGCCGACCTGCCGTACATCCGCCAGCCCGGACGTCTCACCCGCATCGACAATGCGCGACAGGATCTGGCGCGCGGCCAGCGGTGCGGGAACGGCTTCGATCGCGGACCGGACGGCGCGGATACCATAGTCCGATGTGCGCGACACATCGGTGCCGCTCATCCAGGCGTCAACGAGCAGAAGCACCTGCAGGCCAGCGTTGATCGCCGGCCAGTCAGCGTCTCCTTCGCGCATCCCGCCAAGGGTGCCGAAGTACGCCAGGTGTTCGATCGAGCCCGCTACGCTACTTGCCACAGCACCTCGTTCAGCGTTCCGCCACGTTGTCCTGCAAGATGATCAGGCCCAGGCACCGGCTCCGGAATCTCCATAATAAGGACGACGGAGCGCCTGAGCGGTCAGGAGAACCGACACGTCTGCGGAGATGTATAGTTTCGCGACAGTTCCAGTTTCCGGGCCACTCAAGATAGGGCGAGACAACTCATCAGACGGTGCCGGGGATCACGAAGCGGCCGTGGCCGGCGGCAGGTCCTGGTCTGCGTGACGACCCGGACGGGGCTACTGGCCGTTGGAGACGTACCGGGTGTTGGTCTTGTCGAGAGCATCCAGCGTATGCTCCAGCGTCTCCGAATACACCTCGACGCGTGGCAGGCGTTGCGGATCGAAGCCCGGATCATTCGGACTTGGCGCCGGCCCTCCCGAGACTTCCAGCACGGCATCGAATCGGTAGTTGACGACACGGCCCGTCTTCGGGTCGGTCCAGCTTCCCTCGTGCGCCAGCGCGCGATTCTTCGGCCAGATGCCGAGCGGGAGCGCGAACGTGCGGACGTGATAGCCGGGAACGGCGGAGTCGATCGCCAACTCGCCTCGTGCGATCTGCTCCTGCACGACCGCATCGGAGTACTTGCCGAGGTTCGCGTGCCAGAGTGTGTGGCCGCACAACTCGAAGCCCTGCTGATCGAGAAACTGCACCTTCTTGAACCGCCACGCCGAGCGCTGGCCCTCGATACCGCGCTCGCCGAAGAACGCGTGGCCCGCGGCCGCGGCCGGGAGCATGCAGAACACCGCATGATTCCCCCAGTCTGGGTGCGCGGCGTGAAAGGCGAGCCAGATCCCGATGGCGGACGTGGAATCGATCTCCAGCGTGCCGTCGTGCTCGATGTACCGGAACTGCGAGGGCGACGCATCGTCGAACGTGAAGACGACGGGGGACAATCCCGCGGGAAGATCCATCTTGTGATCGAGGATCTGTGACACGCTCACCGGGCGGTAGCCACGGTCGTACAGCATCTGGAGCGATTGGCGGAAATGGTCGCGGTCGACGGTCCAGCGCGACTCGTGGTCACCGATGATGTGGTATTCGAGAATCGGTATCCGGCCATGTGTATTGGGCGGCCGGCTCGTCGCTGCCGATTGATCGCGGGCGGGGAGATCGTGCGGCCCGGCGGGCGCCCGGTGATTGGTGCTGGGCGCGGCGGTTGCCAGCGCGAGCGTGCAGCACAGCAGTGTCTTGAGCATCACCACACGAGACGGGCGAAGGGTGTCCGGCGATACGGGGCGCGCCGGTCTTCTTAGCCAAGCAGGCCAGGCGGCGCTCCCTGCGTGTACCCCGGGAAGATGACATCGAGACGCTGCGCGCCGAGATGCCGGGCGGCCACTTCCGAGAAGACGGCACGGAAGTCGGTGGTCAGGGCGAGATCGCGTCCCTCGTAGAGTTGCTCCGGTTCCAGCCCCGGCCACCGGCCGTGGACTTTCCCGCCGAGGACGTCGCCGCCGATCACGAACATCGCGCCCGCGTGACCGTGGTCCGTGCCGCCGTTGCCGTTCTCCCGGACCATGCGGCCGAACTCCGACATGGAGAGGATGGTGACGTCGGCCATTCGGTCCCCGAGATCGGCGACCAGGGCGCCCACTGATTGGGCGAAGTCATCGAGCCGCTGTGCGAGCTGGCCGGTCGCGCCGCCCTGGTTGACGTGCGTGTCCCAGCCCCCGACGTCCGCGAAGGCGATCTCGAGTCCCACCCCGGCTTTGATGAGCTGGGCGATCTGCTTGAGGCGCTGGCCGAACGGTGACCGCGGGTAGACCGCGTTGTTGGACGGTTGGTATTGCTGGGGATTTGCGGCTCGCAGCATTCGCACGGCATCGAACGTCTCCGAGCCCGTCGCGTGCACGATGTCCGCCGAGCCGGTGCGATACAGCGCTTCGAGGCGCTCGGCCTGCGTTCCGGTCGCCCGCACCGAGAACTCGTCGAGACTGTTCATGGCGATGGTCGGGGCCGGTCCTTCCAGGATCCGCGGAGTCTGCGGTGCAAAAGCGACGGCTCGAAAGGCCGCAGGGCGATTCTCGGCGGCTCGGGTGCCAGCGGTGGTGTCCTGGAGCCTGCACTCGTCGCACGTGCCCCGAACCGCCAGATACCGATTGAGCCAGCCATCGGTCGTCGTCTTGTCGTCGGGGGTACCGCTCTCCATGTAATCCTGGGCATCGAAATGAGAGCGTGTCGTGCTCGGGCTCCCGACGGCGTGGATGATGGCGAGGAGCCTCTGGTCATAGAGCGGCTTGAACGGCGCCAGCGAAGGATGAAGTCCGAAGAATCCGTCCAGGTCGATCGTTGCGTTCCTGGCCCCGGTAGCCGGCTGCGGCACCGCGATGGTGGGGCGCATGGCGTAGTACGCTCGCTCCCCATGCGGCACCACGACGTTGAGCGCATCCGCGGCACCACGTTGGAAGAGGCAGATGAGCACCTTGCCCTTGCGAGTCGCGGGCAGTTCCATGCCGAACGCAGTTCGGCGAAGGAAGCTCGGGCTCAACCCCATGGTCACGAGGGCCAACGCGCCGGATTTCACGAACACTCGGCGTTGCATGGGATCTCCTAGCGGCGCTGAAATTCGGGTGCGCCAAGTGCGAGGCCAACCACCTGAGCGAGACCCTGGAGCCCGGCGGCGGAGCCAAGGGCGCCGGGGTCCGCGGCACTGCTCTTCATTCCGCTGGGGGCGTCACCACTGGCGAGCAACGGGTGCTCGCCGGAGAGCAGGATCGTTCTGGTGTCTGGGGATGCGTCGCCGCCGAGGATCGACGTCACCACTGCGTCGACCTGGACGGCGCGTGATGCTGTCATGAGGGCAGCCGATCCAGGCCACCGGTCGAGCGTCGCACCGGGGACGCGTTGGGCCGCGACCGCCAATCCGAAATTGATGCGATTGAGGATCGCACCGGTGTTCATCCAGCTTTCGCCGGTCTCGGGATACCCGTCGGGCGCCTGGTGCCCGAAAATCGGCTCGCCCATCCGGGCGATGATCTGCGCGGTCCGGGGCGATGTGTCGGGCGCGGCATCCACCGCGCGCAGCGAGCTTACCACGACCTCGAAGGGCGACTTCACCTTGCTGCGATAGGCCGCCCGGGCGTAGAACTCCGGGGACGTCACGATGGTCCAGACGACCTGCCGGATGTCGCCGTCGGTGCGGGTGAAGGTCTCCGCCGCACGGGCGACGAGTTCCGGAGACGGCGCGTCTCCGGCGAACCGCTGGCAAAGCTTGCGCGCGATGTAGCGTGCCGTGCTCGGGTGGCGGGCGAGAATGTCCAGGACGTCCTCACCGTCTTCGACGCCGCGTCCGGGTGGCAGCACGTGGCCCAGCACGATCTTCTCGCCGGCGTCGTGGAACCGGGGCCGGAACCGGAAACCGCTCCCCTCTTCCGGCCGCGCGATCGACCACCCGGTCAGTGCGCGCGCGACGTTGATCACGTCCTGCTGTGTGTAGCCGCCGTCGACCCCGAGGGTATGCAGCTCCAGCAGCTCGCGGCCATAATTCTCGTTGAGTCCCGATTCGCGGCGCCGTGGACGCACGCCTGCCGCGGTCGCGGTCGCGCCCGCGAGCTGCTGGCGCCCGCCGCCGCCTGGCCGGGGCGCGAGCGTGGGTTCGGTGCTGTCGGCGGCGCTCTCCCAGTTGTCGAGGTAGAAGAGCATCGCGGGACTCTTCGCCACGGCGCCGAGCAGGTCGCGGAACTTCCCGAGTGCGTGGGGGCGGATGACGTCCCGGTCGAAGCTCGGGAGGTAGTACCGCATCGGGCCGCCCTTCCGATCGTAAACCGAGAAATGGTTCAGCCAGAAATCGGTCATGACCTCCTGGAGCTCTCGGTGGCTCATCTCGGCGCGGGCGACCCGAACGATCTGCACGTCCTGGACAACGCGGTTTGCCGCGCGCCGGGCGTCGCGGACGGCCACGCTGTCCGCGGCCGTCATGGGCGCGCCGTTCGCGGCCTTGCGGCGCCCGGCTGCGACCTTGTTGGGCTCCGGGGCTCCGCGCTGGAGATCCGCGATTGGCTCCCCGTAGTCCGGGAACCGGGCCACGAAGGCGTCGGTCTGCCGGTCATCGATCGATGAGGGATCCAACTGGCGCGCGATCCATCGATCGACGCCCATCTTGCGAATCGCGGCGGCCTCACCGGGCCGGGGTCCGAAAGCCAGTCGGTTGACCACCTGCAATACCTGCTGGTCGGCCGTGAGGTCGCGACCGGCGTCGGACGCCGCGGGCAGTGGGCTCGCTGTGGCATGCAACGACGGGGAGCGCGAGGCGCAGCCGGCGATCGCGAGGGATGCCGTGGCGCCGAGCGCGATAGCGAACGTGATGTGGAGGTGGAGCGCGCCGCGGGTGGCACAGACAGGCCGTGGACGCGGCGTGGTGATCGGCATGCTCGAATCCCGCGTGGGAACTACGGGGTAGACGAGCCAGGAGGCGCGCCGTTAAGGCTACTTTGGCGGCTCGACCGAGAGTTGGTATCCAGTGCCGCGGACCGTGTGGAGGAGCGGCGGTCCTCCCCCGGGGTCATCGATCTTCTGCCTGAGGTAGCTCACGTAGACGTCGACGATATTGCTGGCCGGGTCGAAGGGCTGTTTCCAGACCTGCTCGGCGATCTGCTCGCGAGTGACGGCCCGGCCCGTGTGGCGCATCAAGTACTCGAGGAGCGCGAACTCCTTGGTCGTGAGCGCGACCGGAGTGCCACCGCGGGTGACCTGGCGGCCGAGCGGGTCGAGCGTGAGGTCACCGATTCGCATGGTGACGTCGTCGGCCCGCAGCGTGGCGCGCCGCAGGAGCGCTTTGACCCGGGCGAGCAACTCGTGGTAGTCGAACGGCTTGGGCAGGTAGTCATCGGCGCCCGCGTCGAGACCCTGGACCTTATCCGACACCGTGTCGTGCGCGGTGAGCATCAGGACGGGCGCCCGGAAGGAGCGATTGCGCAGTTCCTTCGCCAGCGCGATCCCGTCGAGTCGCGGCAGCCCGACATCGAGCACGACGAGGTCGGGTTGGAGGTCGAGCGCCTTGTGCAGTCCCTCTTCGCCGTCCACGGCGGTCTCGACGGCGTAACCGTTGGAGGCGAGCGTGCGCCGAACGACTTCGAGCACCTCAGGCCGATCTTCCACCAGCAAGATGGTGGTGGGGGGAGCCCCGCCATTGGTCATGGCGGAAACATACGAGGCGCGTGTATCGCGGCAAGCCGGTGCACGCGGTAGCGAAGCGGCGGCGAGCCGGCCGCGTGGTGCCGGCGGCCAGCACGCTCTGGAATTCGTCCCTTGCTGCTCATGGCGGCCCGGCTTTGTTTTCCGGGCGTGCATATCGTGGTGGACGAGACCGCACCCAGTGCGGCGCGCCTGGGATGGATCAGCGGATTGCTGGGCGCCGCGGCGTCGCTCGGAGCCCTGGTCGTATTCTCGCGCCGGGACCAGGCACCCCTGTTCGACCCCAACGTCGGGCCACCGATCGGTGCCATGATGCACCTCGTGATCTCGCTGACCTGGGGATTCGTGTTCGGCATCATCGCGGCGCCCCTTCGGGGGATCCGGGTGCTCAGTGTTGCGTTTCTCACCAGCGGGGCGGCGTGGGCGCTGAGCGCGACCCTGCTCCCGCCGGCGTTGCGTCTGGGCAACGGTCTGTATGCGTCGGTGCCACGCGCCGCCACGGTCTACGTGCTCTTCGCCCTCGCAATGGCGAGCGGTATGCGACTTGCCCGACGGTAGGTTGGATCGTCGGATGTGTGCACGAGACGGACACACTCGGTGGATGGTCCAGGCGGCGGCCGATACGTGATGTGCGTCACAGAGGGACAACAGAGCGATATCGGATTATCACGATCGTGCGAACGCTGGAACTTTTTTGTTCGCCGGCCGGTAGGGTGCGACAGAGGTGCACTCGGGGGTGCGCTTCGCGGTTGAAGGTGTTTTGGTGGCCAAGCTGTAACTCACTGGAGGGGTAGTATGGACGTCCTCGTCATGCTCGAGGATCACCCCGATCGCTCATCGGTGCTCGCGCACGTCAACTCGGGACCGGCGCCGCTGCATGGTGACCGTCCGGCTCGCGATGTGGTGACCCTGTACGGGTCCGCCACGCCCGAGTCGCTGGCGCTCGCGCTTGCCGCGGCGGTGGAGAGCCGCCGGTTGCAGGAGGAGCACGGCGGGGTGATCCGGCACTTGGGGCTCTTTGCCGAGCGCGGCGCGGTCGGCGACGCCGCCTGGCGCGATGAGGAGACCGGGAAGCTGGTCACTCGGGACCTCCTGATTCCGTTGGACGTGCTGACGGAGCGGGCGCGCCAGTTGCTGGCGGAGTGCGGGAATATGATCCAGCGGCTCGTCGCCGGGCTGTCGATGCCGGACTGGCCCGAGGGGGCCCGCCGCGCGATCGGTTTTTCACTCACTCCCGTCGTCGAGGTGACGGCGGCGACGCGGGCACGCGTCGATTCGTTCCTGGACACGATCCGCGACGCCGATGCGCTCGCGTTCGATACCGAGGGAGACTAAGGCCGAATCAACTTCGTCCGAAGCAGGGATGCGAACGGGGGCCGGATCTCTTCGAGACCGGCCCTTCGCTTTGGCAGGAAGGGGTTCGCGGGTGGCGGTGGCGATTGTACGGGAGCGGAAGGGACGAGACTGGCGGATTCCCCGGGCGGGCGCACATGATAAGGAGGAACTACGCCATGGCACCCTTGCCTCCTCCGTCAGGCCCACGCCGGTCGCAGAAGCCGAAGCGCCATTCAGGCGACGAGCGGGTGGTGGTGGCACCCGACGGCCTGCTGTGGAACGCGTCGCACCGGCAAGGCGCCGGCGCGGGCGCGATCGTCTTCAGTTGCATTACGGAATCCCGGATGCCGGCCCGGGCAGTCGCCGTCGGCAGCGCGTTTCGCCTGCGTGACGCCAGCGATGACGAGCTACTTCGCCTGTTCGCGGAAGCTCCAGCCGTGGGGAAATTGACCTAACGCTCTCGCGGATACCGCTCGCTCATTGAAGTACGAGCGGCCGAGGGTTAGCGTCCCGTCGTGTTCTATACTGAGCCGAAGGTCACCGTCCTCGCGCGCCCGGCGTTCGCCGAGCCGTCTCATCTTCCCGTGCATTGGATCGGACCGAGCACCGATGGCGAGCGGCTCGCCGAATACGCGGGGCGTCTCTGTTACATGAGCCAGAAGAACCCGGCGGGGCGGGACACTCGTGAGTATCTCGAGAACATCAAGCGGCAGCGGCACGGCAGCGTTCTGGAGCACGCGTCTTATTCGCTGCTGATCGAAGGCGTGAGCCGGGCGCTGAGCCACGAACTTGTCCGGCATCGGACAGCCTCCTATTCCCAACTGTCCCAGCGGTACGTGGACGAGTCCGAGGCCAACTTCGTGGTGCCGCCGGCGATCCTGGGAGACGAGGCGCTCGAGACGGCGTGGCGAGCGGAGATGGAACGGGCGCAGGCCGCCTACGTCGCGCTGGTCGCGGAGCTCATGACGAGGTACGGCTGGGTGACCGACCGCGTCCACCGGCGGAAGATGGCGCGCGAGGCGGCCCGCGGCGTGCTGCCCAACTCGACCGAAACCAAAATCGTCGTGACCGCCAACGCGCGGGCGTGGCGGACAATGCTGGAGCTGCGGGCGGGTGAAGGCGCGGACCTCGAGATCCGCCGGCTAGCCCTCGTGATCCTCCGCACGCTGCAGGCGGAAGCACCGGGATTCTTCTCCGACTTCGAGATCTACGTCGCCGACGACCATCTCGAAGCCGCCCGGCCGGCGCACCACAAAGTCTGACAGGCGAGACAGGCGCGAGGGGAGAACCGCGCGAGGCAAGCCGCGAGAAGCGTTGCATTCTGCGGAAGAATCCGGCGAAATGCGCCGAGGCGTCACCGGCCGCGAAAAAATTATTTTGCCTGCAGTGGTGTAAAGTCGTTTAAAGGTCATTGCGCGACCAATTCGCACTCGGTATTATGCGCGCGATTCATCACCTGGCATGTGACCTGCTGCACCGTGGTGCGACCGGGCAGCCGAGTCTCTCCTGACGAAAGGATCGGATGACGCAGATCGGAATCGCCTTCAATCTGAAACCCGAGCCACTGACCACCCCCGTGGGTGCGACGCTCGCCACCGCGGGCGACGAGACTGCCGATCCGATCCAGCGCGACGAAGAGCCTCCCAGTAACGAGGCCGGCCGCGTGCGGGCTGCCCGCGAACGGTCGGCGGTGATGGACCAGCCCGATGGGGCCCTGCTGGTGCAAGAGGTCTCGGCGGATGACGAGTTTGCCGAGTGGGATACGGCCGAGACGATCGATGCGGTGGCGGATGCGTTGGGAGCGTACGGGACGGTGACCCGGCTCGAGGCGACGCCGGAGTTTCCCGAGCAGCTTCGGGCGGAACGACCGGACATCGTGTTCAACATGGCCGAGGGATCCGGCGGCAAGAATCGCGAGGCCCATGTGCCGGCGATCTGCGAGTTTTTCGGCGTCCCCTACACGGGTAGCGACCCGCTGACGCTGTCGCTTTGCCTCGACAAGTCGCGGACCAAGGAGATTCTGTCGCACTACGGGGTCGCCACACCGTCCTTCGTCGTGGTCGAATCCGGGGACGCGGTCAGCGGCCGCTGGCCGGCTCTCCGCTATCCACTTTTCGTGAAACCGATCCATGAGGGTTCGTCCAAGGGCATCACGGAGCGGAACCTCTGCCAGACGCCGGATGATCTCGCGGCGCAGGTGGAGTTCCTGCTGGAGACGTATGCGCAGCCGGTCCTGATCGAGGAGTTCCTGCCGGGCGCGGAGTTCACCTGCGCGGTACTCGGAAACGGGCGGGGCGCCCGGGTGCTGCCGATCGTCGGCATGAACTTCGACGCGTTGCCGGAGGGTGCACTGCCGGTCTATGGGTTCGAGGCGAAGTGGCTGTGGGACCGGCCGGATGCACCGCTCCGGATCTTCGATTGTCCCGCCGCGATCCCCGATGCGCTGCGCCGGACGATCGAATCGACCACGCTCCGGGCGTACGAAGCGCTGGGATGCCGGGACTGGTCCCGGGTCGACCTCCGACTGGACGCGGCGGGCATCCCGAACGTCATCGAGGTGAATCCCTTGCCTGGTATCCTCCCCAACCCCGAGGACAACTCCTGCTTTCCCAAAGCGGCGCGGGCGGCGGGGATCAGTTACGGAGCACTCATCCAGACGTGCCTGACCCTCGCGGCCGAGCGGCAGGGCGTCAGACTCCGGCGGGTACGCGCATGAAAGTCGCCGTATTGTTCGATGGGGCGTCGGCGCTCGGCAAGTCGCCCGATCTGCTGATCCTCGAGGCGGTGGAGTCGGTCGAGACAGCGATGGCCAGCGTCGGCCACGAGGTGATCCGCATTCCGGCGAATCCCGACGGCCGCTGGATGGAGCGGGTCCGGAAGGCCAAGCTCGACCTGGTCTACAACCTGTGCGAGAGCGTCGATGGGGTGGCCGCTCTGGAACCGGCCGTGATCGGCGCACTCGAGCTGCTCGGCGTGCCGTTCACGGGAAGCTCGAGCGCGACGACATCGCTCTGCCTCCGGAAACATCGCGTCAACGCGCTGCTTGACCGTGCGGGGCTTCCCGTGCCGCGGTGGACGATCGCCCAGCGAGGCGGCCCGGTCCCGGTGATCGGATTCCCGGCCATCTGCAAGCCGGCGGCAGAGGATGCGTCGGTCGGCGTCGAGCAGCGGTCGGTGGTGCGGACGGCGCGGGCGCTGGCCGACCGGCTCGCCGCGATGCACGAGTGCTGGGACGACATCCTGGTCCAGCGCTACATCGATGGACGCGAGGTGAACGTCGGCATCGTCGGGGATCAGGTGCTCCCGATCGCCGAGATCGACTTCCGGGAGATGCCGCGCGGATTGTGGCGTATCGTGTCCTACCGGTCCAAGTGGGATACCGGGAGCGAGGAGGACCGCGGCGCGTCACCCAACTGTCCGGCGGATCTCCCACCTGCGCTCTCGGCGGAAGTCGCGAATGTCGCGATGGCCGCGTGGCGGGCGGTGGGCGGGGAGGGATATGGCCGGATCGATTTCCGGATCGATCGCGCGGGCCGTCCGTGGATTCTCGAAGTCAACGCCAACCCCGATTTCTCGCCGACCGCTGGGCTGGCTCGCATGGCTCGCGCGGCCAACATGGATTTCCCGGCGCTGGTCCGGCAGGTGGCGGATGTTGCTCTGGCGGTGCGCCGCGGGATGCCGCTGCCGGACGCCGATCTCTGGGCGCTGACGCAGCGTCTGTCCGGCGTGTCGGTCGGATAGGGGACGGCGTGGCGCCGGACGGGCGACCACCGACGAATCCGGGGGATGGCCCGCCGAGCGGCCAGGAACATGGGCCCAGCCGCCGGCCGCAAACGCGGCCGGCTGGAGTCACGGCGTATCAGGCTGGCGAGATCCGCATCGGGCATCGCGAGGCGATCGCAGACATCGTCCGGGCCACCGGCGTGTTCAGTGTCCTCGAGATTGCGGTTGCGCTCGAGTTGTTCGACACGACCTACGGGCCGCCATCGGGCCCCGCCGATGCGGCGGGTGAAGGATCCGGCTACGAGTTTCTCGGACTGTTTGATACCGCCGGTGGGCTGCTCGGCTATGCCTGCTTCGGGCCGACGCCTGGTACGGATCGCGGATACGATCTCTATTGGATAGCGATCGCTCCCCAGGCACAGGGTGCGGGCGCCGGCAGCTTTCTCATCGGCGAGGTCGAGCGGCGGCTGCGCGAGCGAAACGCACGTCTGGTGCTGGCCGAGACGTCGTCGCGAGGCACTTACGAGCCGACGCGCGCGTTCTACGTCGCGCGCGGATACACCGAGTCCGCACGGGTCCGTGCGTTCTACGGACCGGAGGATGATCGTGTGCTGTTCACCAAGCGGTTACAGCCCGCCCCGCGAGTGCGCGGGAGCCGAGGAGGCGAGACGCGATGAGCGAGTGGCAATCTCTCCTGCGGGAGCGGAGTGTGGCGACACTCGACGCGCTCGCGGAGCGGTTCGGCCCGGACGTGATCGACACCGAAGCGCTGCGTGGCGCCTTCGACGGATTCCAGATGCGGCTGACGCCCGCCGTGCTGGACCAGATCAAGGCCGTCGGCGATCCGATGTGGACGCAATACGTGCCGACCGTGGCAGAAATGGAAGTCGTGGACGGTGTCGTCGACTCGCTCGGTGAAGACGCTGATTCGCCGGTCCCGAACCTCACGCACCGGTATCCGGACCGGGCCCTCTTTCTCGTCAGTCCGGTGTGCGCGTCGTACTGCCGGTTCTGCACCCGCCGGCGCAAGGTCGGAGACCCGGAGAAGATCCCGCTCAATCAGTACGATTCCGCGTTCGCGTACCTTCGCGCGCACGGCGAGATCCGGGACGTCATCCTGAGTGGTGGCGATCCAATGATGCTTTCCGACCGGCGCCTCGAATACATCTTCCAGACGCTGCGGGCCATTCCGCACATCGAGATCATCCGGATCGGGAGCCGCATCACCAGCCATCTCCCGGAGCGCATCACACCGGAGTTCTGCGCGATGGTGCAGCGGTACCACCCGGTGTTCATGAACACCCACTTCAATCATCCGGATGAGTTGACACCCGCGGCGGTCGCGGCACTGGACCGGCTGTCCATGGCCGGCGTGCCGTTGGGATGCCAGACGGTCCTGCTCAAGGGTGTCAACGACGATCCGGCGATCATGATGGAGCTGATGCACCGGCTGCTCAAGGCTCGCGTCCGTCCCTACTACATCTACATGTGCGATCCGGTCGCGGGCGGCGAGCATTTCAGGACGACCATACAGAAGGGACTCGAGATCATCCAGGCACTTCGCGGGTGGACGTCGGGGCTGGCGGTGCCACATCTCGTCATCGATGCGCCAGGAGGCGGGGGTAAAGTGCCACTCCTGCCGGAATACGTGGAGTCGATCACGGACGAGGAAGTGGTCTTTCGCAACTACGAAGGAAAGCGCTTCGTGTACAAGCAGCCCGGCGTCGCGGGCGCGGTCGCCCACTAGACGTCGCCGGGAAGACGAGGACGCGTGCTTCCGACGATGCGTCGGATGTGCAAGAGGAATGAGAGGACTGGCGGCGCTGGAGCGCAGCCAGTCCTTCGACGTTCGGGCTAGGTCCTCAGCCGTCTCATCTGTCCTTATCCGGGGACAACCGAACGGCCGACGTGACAGACAGAACGGCCGCCGGCAAATGAGTCGTTGTCGCGAGGTGATTGCGGTACAACGAGTTAGTGAAGGCCGATCTGCGGCACTCCACGTGCGATGAGAGGCCGGTGCGAGGCTCGCGTGCTGGCCTCACGTCGTTCGCCGGACCTGAAGTCGTTCCGTGGAGGGACAATGTTGACCCGTCTTGCCGTTGTTGCTGCGCTGATACTGACCGTCGTCGCGCCGAAACCGGCTGCTGCGCAATACCGGGTGGGCTATGGTTGGCGGGGTTCCTCGCCGCCAAGCGAGCCGACCATCACCCCGTATTTCGGATACATGAATACCGGGCGTTACGTCGATGGCCCGCTCGGCACGAGCGCCAGTGGCGGCGACGCGGGGCTCGTTGGCGCGCAGGTGAAGCTGCCGCTATCGCCGTTCGTCGCCCTCGTCGGCAACGTGGGGCACGCCAACTCGAACATGGTCTTCATCGACCCCGTCACCGGCGGGCCGTCGATCGGGAATACCGGCGTTTGGATGTTCGACGGTGACCTGCAATTCGGCTCACCGTTCCGTGGCAGCTACGGGCACTGGATCGAACCGTTCGTCCAGTTGGGTGCGGGGGCGATGCATTATTCGACGGAGTATTCGACGGGTGATGCGAGCTCGACGAATTTCGCCTTCAACGGCGGCGTGGGCCTTAACTACGGGATCACGCGGATGATCGGTCTTCAGATCATGGCGAAGGATTACGTCGGACACTGGGATGTCACGCCGCATTTTCCGTTCGAATCGGGAGACCGGTTCACGAACAACTACGCGATCACGGCTGGCCTGAACGTCGGGTTGGGACGGTAATTCAGAGAGGAGAAAGGGGAGAGGAGAAAGGAGAAGAAGAGAAGCGCGGCATCGGGAGCGGCTGGCCGGAACCAGCCGTTCCCGGTGCCGCGTTACCTTTTTTCAAATTCGGCGCGGGCGGCCGCGATCTGGCCGAGCACGTGTGTCCGCTCGGATTCCGTGTTGAACCACGGGTACGCGCGAACATTGGCATCCAGCCGGGCGAGCCAGGCCAGGAAGTATTGCTTGTCGGCTGGACTGCGGACCTTTTCGTCGCCGACCTCTACGTAGATCGGGCTGGTCGTCGCGAACGGGTAGATGTCCATGATCGGGGCAGTCGCCTGGTCGTTCCACGCGCGCATCGTGTACCACCCGCTCGAATCCACGGCGATGGTCGTATCCACATCTGCCGACGTCAGGCGGTGCCCGTCGTTGCTCGCGGCCCAGATGACGCGGCCGCGTGCGACGAGTTCCAGATGATCGACCGGAACGAGCGACCGAAGTCGTGCACGCACATGCACCGTATAGTGGCCAGCGGTATTGAAACGGATCACATCGCCGATGGCATGCCCATCCATCGTGAAGCCGAGGAGCGGGCCGTTCGTGGCGAACGTCCGGCCGGCCTTGAGGCCGGCCAGCCACCGGTCGTGCGTCAGCGGACCATCCACGTGCACGTAGACGCGATTGAGTCCGACGGGACCGCGCAGTGACGCGTAGTTTGCCATCGCGTCCGTCCCGGCGGCGGCCGGAATCCGAAAGCCACAGTTGAGAAGCTGGTACCAGACGCGGGCCGTGGACCGGTGATCGCTGAAGGCAACGATCTCCATGTAATCGGCTTTGCCGAGGGCGATGTCGGCGGGCAGCTCGTCCGTCAGCGGCTGCGTGGTATCCGCTGGCTGCGGATACGTGTCGAACGGATGCACGTAGCCGGCAAGGGCGCCCTGGGCGTGAGCGAGATCGGCGACATCTGCATTCGTCGGAACGAGGCTGGCGGCCGCGGTGTTGACGTATGCGGCATACCCGGGGAGCAGTACATGCGACCGCGGGGCGAGCACACCGAAGTGTCCCCAATAGCTCGTGTGGAATTCCTGGCCGTGAAAGAGGAGGAAGCCGGAGTCCGACACTGGATCGATCCGGCCGGTGAAGTAGCCGAGGTCAGGAACCCGCTGCTCCTTGTTGACGATGAGATTCTCGATGACCCGGAGGTCTTCGGCCCGCGCTTGCATCCTGAGATGCAGGGGGTCATTGCGATAGGCGCCGCCGTAATTCATGTGGACGTGCACATCGCCGCTGTACCAGCCTTCGGCTGCCAGGTCGGCTAGCCGGTGCAGCGAAATACGGACGACGGCCTGGTGCCCGGCGACGATCTTCGCACGACGCGTCTCATGCTCGTACTCCAGACCCCGGACCACATCGACCGAGACGTCCCCGGCCGGCACGGCCACGACTGACTCACCGGTGGTCTGGAAATACCCGATCTCCAACCGTCGCTGGCTTCGGTCGAACGCGTCGTCGGCGTACCGCCACGTATCGTCGGGGGCGAAGCTCCGTCCGTCAGCCCCCGTGACAGAAATGCGGGCGGGCACCGTCCGGCCGGTGGCCGAGTCGGTGATGATGACGCGGAGACTGCCGGCGGGGGACCGGTAGTGCCGGGACGCGGTCCGAACCTCCGTAACCTGTCCTCCCGGCACATCGATGATGCGGAGTGCGGTGTTGCCTGTCGCGTTGACGACGTACGCGATTCGCCGGCCGTCCCGCGACCATCGCGGAGCCGTCGCGTCAAAATCCCCATACGTGAGTTGCAGTGCATCGCCACCATCCGCGCGCATGAGCCAGAGCTGATTCCACTGGCGGCCCACATAGGAGCTGTAGACGATGCGAGCGCCATCCGGCGACCAATCCGGGCGGGCCTTCCATGTGGTTTCTTCGTCCCGGATCTGCCGTGCCGAGTCCGTCGCGCCGACTTGCGCCCGCCAGATGCCGCCGGTGCCCCAGGTGTGGCCACGGTTGGAGACGAAGAGGATCTCGTCTCCGTTGGGAGACCACGAGGGCGAGAGATAGTGGTCGTACACGCTGTAGTAGTAGCGCGGCAGGTGGCTGTCCCGGTCGGTGGTGATCGGCGCTGCGGCGCCGATCGTATCGTGATCGAACGCCGACACGTAGATGTGCCAGCGTTTGTGGAGCGCGGTGGACACCCAAGCCAGGCGCTTCCCATCCGGCGACCATCGCGGCTCGACATTGACGGCACCGGTCGTCGTCAGTTGGTGAGTCGCGCCGGTCGCGACGTCGAGTATCCAGAGCTCCTCGGCACTGCCGCGATACGACGCGTAGACCACCCGGCTGCCGTCGGGTGACCAGTCCGGTTGGTAGTCGTACCCGGGGCCATCGGTCAGTTGCCGCGCATCGGTGCTATTCACGTCCTGCATCCAGAGAGAGCCCTGCATTGAATACACGAGCGTGCGTCCGTCGGGCGACCAGCTCACGGAGCTTGGCCCGCTCGTCGCCTCCGGCAGGTACATCTCGCGGTAGTAGTAGTTGTGCGGCACATCGATCTGGTCGAGCACGGGCCGTCGCTGGGCGGAGGCCATGCGTGCCGCCGAGGCAATCGCGACCGCGGCGCCGAGCGCAACACCACCCGCAACACCAACAGCAGCGCCGAACTTGGCCCGGCGTCCGGTCATGCGGGGTCAGTCACGTGACGGACCGGCCGTCTCGATGACGATCCTTTCGGCCGGTCTCCCGCTGCGGTTTGCCCAGAGATAGAGCAATCCGCCGAAGAGAATAAAGGCGGCAGCGACCCCGACAACCTTGGTCTCGTAGATCATGACCGGGCCGGAATCAGCCGAGGGCACCGCGGCCAGCACCATGGCGAGAACCGTCACGGTCAGGCCGGCCAATGCACAGATGGTCTTGCCGGCCGCCCCGGCCGGCACCACGGTCGGCGCACCCGCGACGTACGTGGGTTCGACCAGCAGACAGAGGAACAGGTAGATGAACGGAATGAAGTAGATCAGGACCTGCGCAAAGAGCAACACCAGGTAGAACTGCTCGACCGTCGTCCCCTTGCCCAACTGAGAAACCAGCATCAGGATCGACGCCACCACCGCCTGCACGAGAATGGCGACGTACGGCGTCCCCCAGCGCGGGTGGACCCGGCCGAACGCCGGCGGGAAATACCGATCCAGGCCGATCACGAACGCGATGCGCGCGGGTCCTGTGAGCCACGCACCGATGCCGCCGATGTTGCCGAGCGTGTACGATGCCGCGGCCAGGGGCGCGAGCCACCAGAGCCAGTGTCCGAATCGGGCCGCGCCGACAGCGATGCCTTGCAGGAATCCGGTCACCACGTTGATCGAGCCGGTGGGCACGATCCAGAGGACCGCTGCGGTGCCGAGGATGTAGAGGCCGGCGATCAACGGCGTCGAGAGGTACACCGCGCGCGGCAGCGTCTGCCGCGGGTTCTTGATCTCTCCGCCGAGTGACGCACCGAGCTCCAATCCGGAAAACGCGAACGCGATCGTGGCCCAGAGGTTGATCGTCGCCAGCGACTTGACACTCGGGAGGAACGCGTGGGGCGAGAGATCATTCGCCGGATGACCGGCGAATACACACGCGATCCCCACCGCCACCAGGATGCTGCCGGTCACGTAGCTCCCTATTCCGCCGGCGTTCTGCAGCCATTTCCCGGTATTGAGGCCTACGATGTTGAACCCCACAGCGATCCACAGGGCGCACAGCGTCGTCGGGAGCACGTAGAGCCACTGGTCGCCCAGACCGCTGGCGCCCTTGCCGACCACATACAGCGCGACGATGGCGGTCGAGAGGAGGAGCTGGGGGTAGTACAGGACATTGACCACCCAGTAGCACCACCCGCACAGGTAGGCATGGCGCTCGCCGAACCGCTGCTTCGTCCACGCATAAATGCCGCCTTCGGCCGGGTACCGTGCCGACAGCTCCGCGACAGCAAGACCCTGCGGAATGAAGAACATGAGTGCCGCCAGGATCCACAGGCAGATGGCGCTCGGACCGGCCTTGGCGGCGGTGGCGATCCATCGCAGGCCCAGGATGGCCACGAGATTGAAGAGCACGACATCCCTGATCCCGAGGGTGCGCTTGAGCGACATCGTCGGGGGCTCGGTCGTCGCGTCGCCGGACGGCAGAGCGGCCGTGCCGGCGCGTGCGGCAACCGTGGATCGATCAGTCATGCGGCGTCATCCCTTGAGAAAGAGCTTGTCGGGATCGAGCCGTTCGCGCAGCAACGCGAGATCGGCATCGGTCGGTGGATCGAGCGTCTCGATCGGATCGCGGAACCGCAGCGGCCAGCCCACATCGCTCGCGATCTCCGCGGCCGTGACATCCGGATAGACAGCCGTGAGCACGAGCTCACCCGTCGCGTCGGGCTCGAGGACGCCGCGATCGGTGATGACCTTGACCGGACCTGCTCCGGGAAGCGCGGGCTTGCTCCGCGCGGTGCCATGGTAGCGCTGCCCGGGCGACGTCACAAAATCGACGGACGCCGGAAATGCACGCCGGCTCAACCTGGCGACGACGATCGTCCGGCGCGCGTGCGTCGCGATCTCGGCAGCGCCTCCGCTGCCCGGCAGCCGGACGGTCGGGTGGGCGTAGTCTCCCACGACCGTCGTGTTGATGTTCCCCCAACGATCCACCTGTGCAGCTCCCAGAAACCCGACCTCGATCCGGCCGTTCTGCAGCAGGTACTGGAACACATCCGCCATTCCGCAGACCATGAGCGATCCGGTGACGAGCGACGGGTCGCCGATCGAGACGGGGAGGCGCTCGGGGACCGCGCCAATCGCGCCGGATTCGTAGATGAGCACGAGATCGGGTGCGTGCGTCGCGCGGGCGAGGTTGCACGCGAGGTTCGGCAGGCCAATACCGACGAAGACGATCTCACCGTTGCGTAACTCGCGGGCGGCGACCACCGCCATCATTTCGTTGGGCGAGTAGCGTGCGGGTCGTCCGGTGCCGGCCGAAGCGGCCGCCGCCCGCGTGCCGGACGACGCGTCAGTAACCATAATTCACACCTGCGCACGTGCGATTCCCGGCCCGGAGACGGTCCGCCAGATCCGGCATCGCCGCGAGATAGGCCGCGCGGTCCGGGACACCCATGACGTACCTGTCCAGATAGGTGGCCAACTGCGCCGGGTCGCGGGAGATGCGCTCCCAGGTCACGTAGAATGCATTGTCGCGGTCATAATACCCCTGAGCATACGACGGGTGCGCTCCCCACGGCTCGTGCACCACGGCGCCGACGATGAATCCCGGAACGAGTGTTCGGTTCGGGTCCGCGCGGATCACACGCTCATCGACCAGCTCTTCGGCGACCACGATCACGTGCCGGGACGCGAACGCGGCTTCCTTCTGCACGCCCAGCAAGCCCCAGATCTGCGTATTGCCTTCCGCGTCGGCGCGCTGGGCGTGGATGATCGTGACGTCGGGGTTGAGCGCCGGGACGGTGGCCAGCGTCTCGCCGGTGTAAGGACAGGTGACCGACGCAATGTGCGGGTTGGCGGCCGGGAGATCGGTCCCCGCGTAGTCGCGCATCGGCCAGAAGGGGAGGCCCGCGGCGCCCGCGGCAAGACGCGCGACCATTCCGAAATGTGAATATTCCTCGATCTCCAGACCCCGAGCACTGTCACCGGCGGGCCCTTCGACGGCTCGCCGGAAGGCGTGCAGCGATCCGGCGCCAGGGTTGCCGGCCCACGAGAAGACGAGCTTCCGGGCGCAGCCCGCTCCGATCATCTGATCGTAGACGAGATCCGGTGTCAGGCGGCACAGGACGAGGCCGCGGCGGCCCTGGCGGATGATCTCGTGGCCGGCGGCAAAACAGATCAGGTGCGTGAAGCCTTCGATCACGACCGTGTCGCCATCGTGCACGAAGCTCGTGATGGCGTCACGCATGGACATGACCTTGCTGCCGGATGCCGGCACGTCCGGCCGGCGGTGCGCCGGCCGCTGGTGCACGGGATCGTCGTGACGGCTCACGCCAGCGCGGTCAGGCACTCGTCTATGATCGCGAGCCCGGTATCGATGTCGTTCGCATCCACGATGAGCGGCGGCGCGAGCCGCAGCGTACTGCGCCCGCATCCGAGGAGCAGGAGTCCCCGGCTGAACGCGCGTTGCACGAGTGCGTTCACGAGATCGGTCGCGGGCTCTCGAGTCTTCTGGTCCTGCACGAACTCGACGCCGATCATCAGGCCGAGTCCGCGCACATCGCCGATGGCGCGATACCGGGTGGCGAGCCGCCGGACACCGGCCATCAACCGCTCGCCCATCGCGCGCGCGTTGGCGACGAGCTCGCGCTCCACGACATCGAGTGTCGCCAGCGCCGCGGCGCAGCACACGGGGTTGCCGCCGAATGTCGAGCCATGTGCACCAGTCTTCCAGCGCATCACCGACTCACGCGCGATGATCGCGCCGATCGGCATGCCGGAGCCCAGCCCTTTGGCGGTGAGCAGAATATCGGGCTCGATCCCCGCGTGCTCGGAAGCGAACATCCGGCCGGTCCGTCCGATGCCGCACTGGATCTCGTCGCAAACGAGCAGGATGCCGTACTTGTGGCAGAGCGCCCGGAGCGCGGCAAGGTAGCCGTCGGGCGGCACCACGTATCCGCCCTCACCCTGGACGGGCTCGACGAAAATCGCCGCGACGTCCCCTGGATCGATCTGGCGTGCGAACAGATCGCGCTCGATGGCGGAGACGCAGAACAACTCGCACGACGGATACTCCTTGCCGAATTCGCACCGGTAGCAGTATCCGAACGGCACATGGTAGATCTCCGGCAGCAGCGGCCCGAACCCGGCATGCTGCCGCGCCTTGCTGGATGTCAGCGACATGGCGCCGTAGGTCCGCCCGTGGAAGGCGCCCTTGAAGGCGACGAGCCCGGCGCGGCCGGTGGAGTTGCGAGCGAGCTTGATCGCACCTTCGACCGCTTCGGTCCCGGAGTTCGTGAGAAAGACGCGTTTCTTGTCGGACCCCGGCGCCAGTTTGGCAAGCCGTTCGCAGAGCGCGGCCATGCCCTCGTAGTAGAAGTCGGAGCCGCATATGTGGAGAAACCGGTCAGCCGCCTCCTTGATCGCGGCGACGACTGCGGGATGCCCGTAGCCGGTCGATGCGACCGCGATCCCGGCCATGAAATCCAGGTACCGGTTGCCGTCCACGTCTTCGATCATCGCCCCGGCGCCGCGCGCGACGACGAGCGGGTATTCCTTGATGTACGACGTCGACGTCCAGGTCGCATCGCGGTCCACGACCGCGCGCGCTCGCGGACCCGGCGGCGGCACCACGATACGCGGGTAGCTGCGCGTTGACGGATCGTGCGATGCCGGGTCCGTCGCGGCCGTCGCAGTGTCACGGGACATGGCGGAACTCACGGCTCGATGATAGTACGGCTCTGCTCGCGCAGGAATTGGGCGACGTAATACGGTCCGCAGCCGCCCTTCCCAGTCGAGCCAGAGCCCTTCCAGCCGCAAAATGGCTGTGCGCCGGGCCACGCGCCGGTTGTCGCGCCGGTCCGTTTGTTGGCGTAGCAGACCCCGGCCTCGGCTTCGTCGAAAAATCGCGTGATGTCATCCGGACGGCCGGTGAAGATCCCAGCCGTCAGTCCGTACTCGGTGTCGTTGACCTGTGAGAGCGCTTCGTCGAAGCCGCTCACCTCGCCCACCGCGAGGATGGGCACGAAGAGCTCGTCGCGAAAGATCGAGCTGGCCAGGGGAAGCCGCGTGACGGCCGGCGCTACGAAATAGCCGTGAGCGAGCTTCCCGTCGGCAAGGCGCGACCCTCCGGTGAGCATCGCGCCCTCTTTGCGTGCCTGGTCGCTGGCGTGCTGGTAGCGAGTGACCGCGCGCTCGTTGATCACGGGTCCGAAAGCGATCTCGCGTTCGGATGGATCTCCGATCCGGATCGTGGCCGTGCGGGCGAGCAGCGCATCGAGAAACGGCCCCGCGACGCGGCGGTCGACGTAGACGCGTGAGGTGGCACTGCATTTCTGGTTTTGCAGACCGAACGCGGACCGGGCGACGCCCTCCGCCGCGGCGTCGAGGTCCGCGGTCCCGGTCACCACCGTGGCGTTCTTCCCTCCCAGCTCCAGGAGACAGGGCTTGATCCATCGGCCGGCCGCCAGGCCGGCGTGGATGCGCAGGCCGACGGTCTTCGATCCTGTGAAGACAACGCCGCCGATACCCGGATGCTGCCAGAGCGCATCTCCGATCGCTTCACGGTGACCGGTGACCATGTTGAACGCGCCGGACGGCAGCCCGGCGTCGCGATAGGCCTCATACAGCCCGAGCCCAGTCCACGGTGCGTCCTCCGCAGGCTTGTAGACGACCGTGTTGCCGGCGGCGAGCGCGGCGGCAGACATCCCGGTCGACAGCGCCAGCGGGAAGTTGAACGGCGCGATGCACGCGAAGACGCCGTAGGGCCGGAGGACGTCGGTGTTGCGTTCGATCGGCGTGAGCCGCGCCATTTGCCGCACGAATCCGTGCGCGTCGGCGATCTGCTGGCAGTAGTAGTCGATCAGGTCGGCTGCCTCCTCCGCATCCCCCATCGCTTCGAGACGGCTTTTCCCCACCTCGACGCTCATGCGGGCGGCGAGGTCGAACTTGCGCTCGCGGATCAACGCGGCCGCGCGGCGAAGCGTGGCGACTCGCTCCTCCCATGGGCGGCGTCCCCAGCCGTGCTGGGCACGCCGCGCGGACGAGACGGCGGCATCGACGTCCGACGCGGACGCGGCGGCGAACTCGGCCAATACGTATCGCGTATCGATCGGCGACCGGTCAACGAGGGGCGGAGCGTGCGTGGTCACCGCCTCGCCATCGATATAGAAGGGATGGCTCCGCCCAGCCGCCGTCCGGACACGCGCCAGCGCCTCGTCGAACTGGCGGTGGAACACCTCCATGTCGACGTTGGCCGACGTGTAGGTGATCTTCGGCGGAGCGGATGCAGCGGGGGCTGACTCGGAACGCATTTCCGGACCGGGCATGTCTCGCGGGCCTCAGCGGGGGGTGAGGAGGGCGGCGACCGTCGCCGCGAGTGCCGTCCGCAGCCGGCCGGTCATCATGGCAATCTCGGATTCGGTGATGACGAATGGTGGCGCCAGCATCACGAGATCGCCATTGGTGCCATCCGCCTGCCCGGAATTCGGCCAGACGATCAGTCCGGCATCCTGCGCCGCCGCGGCAAAGCGCTCCGCGAACCGCACCGAGCGCGCGAACGGCGCACGCGACTCTTTGTCTTCCACGAACTCGATGCCGGCCAGGAGCCCACGGCCCCGGACATCACCGACGTGCGGGAGGTCGCGCAGCGACTCGAGAGCCGAGTGGAATGCCGGCGCGATTCCCGCACAGCGAGCGATCAGGTCGTGGTCCGCGATCCATTCGAGGGTCGCGAGTCCGGCCGCGCAGGTCACCGGATGGTGGGAATACGTTTGCGCGTGAAGGAGTGCGCCGCTTCCCTGGGCCAGCACATCCACGATGCGTCTGGGCGCGAGCACCACGGACAGCGGCGCGTAGCCGCCGGTGATCCCCTTGCCCATCACGAGGATATCCGGTGCCACCTGATAGGGTTCGAGCGCGGACCACGTCCCGGTCCGTCCGGCACCGCTCAGGATCTCGTCGGCCACGAAGAGCACGCCATACCGGTCGCATATCTCGCGGATGCGGCGCCAATAGGCGGGGCGTGGCACGCTGGCGCCCGTCGACGACCCTCCGATCGGCTCGGCGATGAAGGCGGCGACGGAATCGGCGCCCTCGCGGAGGATCGCGGCTTCGAGCGCATCGCCGGTGCAGGCGGCGCACGGCGGACCGTGGCCCCGGCATTCGCAGCGATACATATAGGGAGCGGGAACGCGCGGGACGGCGACCAGCCAGTCCCGGTAGGTCGCGCGATACTGCTCACGGGCGGACGCCGACAGAGCGAGCAACGTGTTGCCGTGATAGCTCGGAGAGAACGCGAGCACCTTGTGCTTGTCCGGGCGTCCGGACTCCACCCAGTACTGGCGGGCGAGCTTGAGCGCCGCCTCGACCGCCTCCGAGCCGCTGGAGAGGAAATACGCGTGGTCGAGATCCCCTGGCGCGCGCGCGACCATCGCCGCGGCCAGGGATTCGGCTGCCTCATGCGTGAACATCATCCCGCTCACGTAGGCAATGCGAGCGGCCTGCCGCGCCATCGCCTCGCCGATCGCGCCCACACCGTGCCCGATGGTCGCGACGAACGCGCCGCCGCAGCCATCGAGATAGCTCCGTCCGGCCGAGTCGAAGAGCCAGCACCCCTCACCGCGCACGATCAGCGGGTAGGTGCGCCGGAGCTTACGGTAGAAAACGGGGGAGTCCGGGTAGCTGAGCGGCACCGAAAGAGAGAGGAGCGGAAACAGAAAAGAGAAAGGAGACGAAAACTACCGATGCGATGCCAGCCGGTCCGGCATCATGATGTATACAATGCGGCCGGCTGCACGCTCCGGGCCGGTCCATCAAGGCTGCCGTGCCAATCTTAGAGCGTTACGGCTGGCCGAGCAACGTCGCGCATTGTGTGCATTGTTGCGAGCTCGCGGGTCTTTACATCCCAGCGGCCGGCATGTATGATCGCGCCTGCCGCGGGTAGCGGACGGCGCATGCCCGGACCTGGCTCTCCAACGGCTCTTCAACGGCGAGGGACGTGCGCATGGCGCTGTGATGTCCGCGCTCGCTCGGTGGTCGAGATGCGTGGCCGGCGTGGTCGCGCTGTGCCTGCCCGCCGCAGCGCATGCGCAACGAGGACTGATCACCGGACGCGTCACCGACGTGGCCACCAAGGCTGGCGTGCCGGACGTGCAGATCCGGATCGCAGGGTCTTCGGTCGGCACACTGACGCACGAGGACGGGTCGTTTCGTCTGGTCGTGAGCCGATCCGGCACAGTGACGCTGCAGGTGCTCCGGTTGGGGTATCAGGCACAGGTGAGGGACGTAACCGTTCCCGATTCCGGGACGGTGTCGGCGGATTTCACGCTGACCGCGGCGGTGACCACGCTCGACCAGGTCCTGGTGCAGGCGACCGGCGTCCAGGAGCGGACCCGCGAGACGGGAAACGCGGTACAGGTGCTCACCACCGATTCCGTGCCCAAGGGTGCGACCGCGGATTTCTCCGACGTCCTGTCGTCGCGGGCGCCGGGGGTCACCGTGACCCAGGCCTCCGGGACCACGGGGGGCACGTCGCGGATCCGGATTCGCGGGAGCAGCAGCATCTCGCTCGACAACGGGCCGCTGCTGGTGATCGACGGCGTGCGTGCCGACAACGACCAGTCGGCGACGCAACTGAATGTCGGGGGCCAGGCGCCGTCGCGTCTCGATGACATCGACCCCAACGAAATCGAGGACATCACGGTGTTGCCCGGACCGGCCGCATCGGCACTCTATGGAACGGCCGGCGCCAACGGCGTGATTCAGGTCACGACCAAGCATGGCACAGCGGGCAAGCCGGAATGGCGGGCGTACGCCGAGGGCGGGACCATCCGCAACTACGTCACCTACCCCGCGAATTACGCGCGCCTCGGCATCGAGACATCCGACACGCTGGGGTCGGAGATCACGCAGTGTACGCTGCTCCTGCAGTACAGCAGCGGATGCACTCCGAAGGGCGGTCTCATCGCGTTCAATCCGCTCGAGAACATCAGTCCCAACATCGATGGGTCTCGCGACGACTTCGGATTGTCCGTGGGTGGCGGAACGGATGTCATCAACTATTTCGCGAGCGGCGACCACCGCAATGAGCAGGGCGTCTACCAGAACAATTACGTCACCCGGGACAACGCGCGGCTGAATCTGCGCGCCACTCTGAGCCCGAAAGTCGAGATGTCGACGAGCATCGGGTACCTCCAGAGCGGGCTCGGCCTCCCGCAGAACGACAACGCGTCGTATGGCGTTCTGAGTGGCGGGTTGCTCGGATCGGCGTTCAACGATCCCGTCACGCACGGATATCTGGCCGCGCTGACGCCCGACAGCCTCGCGCACATCCTCTCGACGCAGAGCAACAATCGGCTGACCGGGAGTGCCACGATCACGTGGCGGCCGCTCGACTGGTTGTCGGTGGTCGGCGTGACCGGCATCGACTACGAACAGCTCACCGAGCGGCAGATCATGCCGCCCGGGATCATCCCGATTTTCCCCTCGGGGTTCGTGCAGACCGATCCAATCACCAACCAGCAGTACACGACCAACGTCACGGCGACCGCGCACTACAACTCGAGTGCGGCATTCGCCTGGACGACGTCCGCCGGCACGCAGTTCAATGACCAGCGCCACAGCCAGCTCCTGGCCACGGGCCAGGGATTGCTACCCGGAGTCGGCACCCTGGGCGGCGCCACCAACAGTTTCACGGTCACGGAAGACAATCCGGAGGAGGTCCTCTTCGGGGGCCTGGTCCAACAGCAACTCGCGTGGCGTGACAAAGTGTTTCTCACCGGAGCCGTCCGCACGGACAAGAACAGCGCGCTGAACAACGGGTCATGGACGACCTATCCGGAAGGCAGCCTGTCGTGGGTGATCGGCGAGGAGCCGTTCTTCCCAAAATCCTCGCTCGTCAGCTCGCTCCGGCTACGCACGGCATATGGCGAGTCGGGTGTGCGCCCATCGTTCCGGCAGCCGAACTCCTTCTTTTCTCCGGCGCCGGCGAAGAAGGACGGCGTCGAGCTGGTCGGAGCGATCGACACCGCCACCGGGAATCCCAATCTCACGCCCGAGATCTCGCGCGAGTTCGAGGGGGGATTCGATGCCGGCCTTCTGTCGGATCGCATCCAGATCACGGGCACGGTCTACACGAAGACGACCGACGGCACGCTGGTGCAGGCTACGCTGCCGCCAGGGACGGGCGGAGACGTGCAGTTCCTGAATCTCGGCCAAGTGACGAACCGCGGATTCGAGATCGGCGCGACGGGCACGATCTATCAGAGCCGCAACTTCGATGCGGAGCTGACGGTCAACGGGTCGGTCAACCACAACAAGCTGATCAAACTGGGTCCCGGCATCAGCCCGATCACCTTCGACGCCGGCGACGCGGGCGACACCCAGGAGTTCACACCGGGCTACTCACTCGGGGGCTTCTGGTCGTTCCCGTACACATTCAAGGATGCCAATCACGACGGCATCATCCAGCCCAACGAGATCACCGTCGGACCGACGCCCGTGTTCTTCGGCAACTCCCAACCCACCGACGAGTTTTCGTTTACGCCAGCGCTGACATTCTTCAAGTCGCTGCGGATTCAGGCGCTGTTCGATCGCCGGGCGGGCAATCTCGCCTACAATGGGACGGAAGAGTTCCGCTGCGGGTTTTCCAACACGCTCTGCAAGGAAGCGTACGATCCGCACTCGAGCCTGAAGCAGCAAGCGGCGGCGATCACCGAGGCGTTGAGTCTGAGCGATGCCGGGGCGTACGAGGACGGGTCGTTCTGGAAGTTCCGAGAGCTGACGGTGCGGTATACAGCGCCTCAGTCCTGGGCTCGGCGCCTGAACGCCCGCAACGTGGCGATCTCGGTATCTGGGCGGAACCTGGCGACGTGGACCAAGTACACCGGGTTCGATCCGGAGATCAACTTTGCTCCGAACTCGAACAACGGTTACAACCCCTTCACCGCATCGGATTTTCTCACGCAGCCTCCAGTCCGGTATTGGACGGGGCGGGTGGAGATCACATGGTAACACAAATTCCCCCCGTGCCGCGGTGCAGGGCAGCGTCCGCCAGGCCCATCGCACACTGGGCGCAGCGCGGTGTGCGGGTGCTGCTCGCGCTTCTGCTGGTGAGCGGCGCAGCGGCGTGCAATGTCGACCGCTTGCTCACCACAAAGGACAAGGACACCAGTCCGGTCGGATCGATCAACAGCGCGACTGGTTTGCCGAACGCGTACGCGGGCGCGATCTCCCAATTCCAGGTCGGGTGGGCGGGCTCGGCGGCTGACCTTGGGAGCGGCAACGAGGGCCAGATCAACATGACGGCGCTCCTCACCGACGAGTACATCGATCTGGAGACGTTCCCGACGCGCATCGCGGTGGACCAGCGAATCACCGCGCCTGGCAACGGCACGCTCCGGGGCAACTATCTCGACCTGAGCCAGGCGCGGGTCTCGGCCGAGCGCGCGGCGGGGCTGTATCAGCAATTCGATCCTGCCAACCCGCTGCACGCCGAAGTGCTCAACCTCGCCGGGTACAGCTATCTCGTGTTTGCCGAGGACTATTGCTCGGGTATTCCCTTCGACTCGATCGCGCCCAACGGCAAGATCATCTATGGCCAGCCGTTGACGACGGACTCGATGTACGCCCGCGCGATGAAGGATTTCCAGGCAGCGCTGGTCATTGCGGCCGCCGACTCCGCTGCAAATGGTGATGCGAAGGGGATCGAGCAACTCAGTGTCTCGCGGATCGCGCAGGCTCGCGTGCTCCTGGACGAGGGACAATTCGCTCAGGCTGCCAACATCGCGGCGCTCGTCCCCCTTTCGTTCGTCTACGCGATGGAGGGGTCGAGCAACTCTCCGCGCGAATACAACGGCGTGTGGTACTTCACGACGCAACTGGCATTCAGCGTCGCGGACAACGAGGGCGGCAACGGACTGGACTTCGTGTCGGGCAATGATCCCCGCGTGCCATCGGTGGATGTCGGGACGCCGGGCTTCAGCGGCGTCGGCCAGGACTTCATTAGCGAGGAGTTGTACACCGGTCCAACTTCGAACACGCCGCTCGCGACCGGGCTGGAGGCGGCGCTGATCGTTGCTGAGGCTGAGTTGCATGCGGGCCAGGACAGCGTATGGGCTAAGCAGTTGAACTCGCTGCGCAAGTCGGCCCAAACCCTTCTCGCCTCCGGTGACTCGATCGCACCTCTCACGGGGGACTCTACGAGCACCGCATCCAGCACGCTGCGGGTCAGCGTAATGTTCCGGGAGCGTGCGTTCTGGTTGTACCTGACGGGACACCGGCTCAGCGATATGCGGCGCCTGATCCGGCAATACCATCGCGCTGCCAAGGATGTATTTCCGACAGGCCTCGACGTGGTGACGGGGTCGCCGTACGGCACCTCGATCGAGTTCCCGGTATCGTCGGACGAGTCGAACAACCCGAATTCTCACGGGTGCCTCAATAACAACGCGTAAGCGGCGCGGATGCCGCGCACTCCGGGCGGGGTGCGCGGCCTCGCGTCTCACGGTACCTCGCATGCTCCTGTCCAGTGTCCGTGCGGCCGCCCGCTCCGTGGCGGCCGTGGTGGTGGCCCTGCCGCTGTCGGGCCCTGTCCTGCAATCCATGCTACGGGCGCAGGCTGCGCCAGTGGTTTCGCCGGCGCCGCCGCCGGTGGGTCCCGCCGTGTCGGTGGTATCGGCGCCGCCGGACAAGCGGTTGCTGACCCTCGACGACATGACGCGTGAACGCGACGCCGCCGATCCACGGCTCTCGCCGGACGGGCAACTGGTGGCGTATACGGTAACCGGTACGGACACGGCGCATGATGCGTTCGTGTCCGCCATCTACGTCACGAGCTTCGACGGGCGCACGACACGGCGGATGACGTGGAGCAAGGAAGGCGAGCATCTGGCGCGCTGGAGCCCTGATGGGCACACACTAGCGTTCCTGTCGGCACGCGACGACCAGCACGAAGCCGAGCAGGTGTGGATGCTGCCCCGCGATGGCGGGGAGGCGCAGCGCGTGACGAACTTCCCGGGCGGGGTCCTCGACTACGCGTGGGCGCCCGATGGCCACCGGCTCGCGGCGATCGCCGTCGATCCCGACCCCGACTCGGCGGAGAGCGAAAGCGCCGCGGGCAAGGCAAGGACTCCAAAGCCCATCGTCATCACGCGCTTTCAGTTCCGGGCGGACAACATCGGATGGCTCGGCGACCGCCGGGCGCGACTCTATGTGGTGGACCTCGGATCGCATGCCGAGACCCTGCTCACACCGGGCCAGACCGACGCGGCGCTCCCGTCGTGGTCGCCCGATGGGGGCCTGATCGCCTACGTCCGCAAAGCTGGTGAGGATGAGGACAGGACCTCGAACCACCAGGTCTATACTATAGAACCGCGGTCCGGCGCCATGCCGCACCAGATCACGAAGTACGACGGGAACGACAACGACCCGGAGTGGGAAGCGGGGGCGCCGGCGTGGAGTCCCGATGGCAAGTGGATCGCCTACATACGAGGCGGCCCCGAGAAGATGCTCTACTACTCCGTGGGCCACCTCGCGGTCGTACCGGCGGCGGGCGGCCCGGAGCGCGTCGTCACACCGGCCCTCGACCGGAGCGTCATCCAGCCGCAATGGTCGGCCGATGGCAGCAGCGTGTATTTCCTGCTGGAGGATGACCGCGCCGTCGAGCTGGCGCGAGTCGCCGTAACGACCCGCGGCGACAGCGCCATTGGCGGGGCGATCGAGCGGATCGTGACCGGCCGCCAGGTGCTGAGCGGGTTCGAAGTGACACCCGGCGGCCGAGTCGCGTTCGTCGCCAGCACTTCGGACATGCCGCCCGAGATCGCCGTGCTGGACGATGGCGTGCGGCCGGTCGGCGGCGGCGGATCGGCGCCGCGGCAGCTCACGCACGAAAACGCGTGGCTGGATTCGATTGCCCTGGCCACGACACGAGAAGTGACGGTGCACAGCGCGGATGGGACGGTCGTGAGCGGTTTCATCCTGACACCGCCGGGATACACCCCTGGGAAACGGTACCCCGCGATTCTGCGGATTCACGGGGGACCGGTCGAGCAGTGGGATGACAGCTTTCAATTCGACTGGCAGCTCATGGCTGCGCACGGATACGTCGTGATGGCCGGCAACCCGCGAGGGAGCTCGGGGCGAGGCCAGACCTACACGAGCGCGATCTTCGCGGATTGGGGCAACAAGGATTCACAGGACGTGCTGGCCGTCGTCGACAAGGCCGTCGCGGACGGGATTGCGGATTCTGCGCGGCTGGGAGTCGGAGGATGGTCGTACGGCGGGATCCTGACCGACGAAGTGATCGCGCGCACGACGCGTTTCAAGGCAGCCACCAGCGGAGCCGGGATGGCCAACGCGTTCGCCGGCTACGGCACCGACCAGTACGTGCGCGAATACGAGGATGAGTTGGGGACGCCGTGGACGCATCCGGAGGCGTGGCTCCGCGTGTCCTTTCCATTTCTCCACGCCAATCGGATCGTGACCCCGACGCTATTTTTCTGTGGCGATCTCGACGCCAACGTTCCGCTGATCAACTCCGAGCAACTGTATCAGGCGCTACGCAGTCTCGGTCGTCCGACGGCGCTGGTCGTGTATCCCGGCGAGTATCACGAGTTCACCAAGATCACGCACCTCCGGGACCGGCTCCAGCGCTATCTCGGCTGGTACGACCGTTTTCTTTCGCCGGATGCGCAACACACGCAGGGCTTCACGCAGCGTGGCACCCACGCCCAGGCTATGCAATGACCGCTGCAGGCGCAGGAACCCGATCCGGCGGGAACGGCACGCAGTCTGGCCGGTACGACATCATCATCGTCGGCGCCGGCCACAATGCGCTCGTGACCGCGGCCTACCTGGCGCGCGCCGGACTTCGTGTCGTGGTGCTGGAGCGGCGCGAGGTGATCGGCGGCGCATGCGTGTCGGAAGAGATCTGGCCCGGCTACAAAGTCTCGACGGCGTCCTACGTGAACAGCCTGCTGCGGCCGGAGATCATCCGCGAGCTGGAGCTGGCCAAGCACGGCTTCGAGATGCTGCCGCGCAACCCGTCCGCGTTTTCGCCGTTTCCGGATGGCCGGTATCTGATGCTGGGTCCGGACAAGGACATGACCCGGCGCGAGATCTCCAAATTCTCGCCTCGGGACGCGGAGGCGTTGCCCAAGTACGAGGCCATGCTCGAGCGCGTGGCGGATTTCATCGAGCCCACCCTGATGATGACGCCGCCGGATCCGTGGTCGCTGACGCCGCGGAATCTCACCACGATGGCGAAGCTCGGCTGGGGATTCCTCAAACTGGGCCGGAAGGACGGTGCCGCCGCGGTCGAGATACTCACCGGCGCGGCGCGGCCGATCCTCGAGCGGTGGTTCGAATCGGAGCAGCTCAAGGTCCTGTTGGCGACGGACGCGGTGATCGGTGCCATGGCGGCACCCTCGATGCCGGGAACGGCATACGTGCTCTTCCACCACGTCATGGGTGAGACCAACGGCGTGCGTGGAGTGTGGGGCTATGTTCGGGGTGGCATGGGCGGGATCAGCAACGCGATCGCCGGATCGGCCCGGGCCGCGGGCGCGGAGATCCGGACCCAGGCCGAAGTGGCGCGAATCCTGGTCCGGAACGGGGCCGTCGAGGGTGTCGCACTGGCGGATGGCACGGAAGTCCGGGCCCCGCGCGTCGCGTCGGGTGCCGACGCGCACGTGACATTCGGCCGGCTCGTCGAGCGCAGGGAGCTGCCGGATGACTTCGCAGCCGCGATCGATGCGCTGGACTACCGCAGTGCAAGCCTCAAGATCAACGTGGCGTTGCGCGAGCTTCCGGATTTCACCGCGTGTCCGGGGACGGCGCCTGGGCCGCAGCACCGTGGGACGATCCACATCTGCCCGACCCTCGATTACATCGAGGAAGCATACGACGACGCGAAATACGGGAGGCCGGCGCGCAACCCGATGCTCGAATGCACGATTCCGTCGGTGCTGGACGACACGGTGGCGCCCAAGGGGCAGCATCTCATGTCGATGTTCATCCAGTATTTCCCCTACGCCTTGAGCACTGGGCAGCCCATGGAAGAGGCAAAGGAGGCGTTCGCGGACCGGTGCTTCGACATCCTGACGCAGTATGCGCCGAATTTCCGGCGCGCCGTGATCGGCCGCCAGGTTCTGGCACCCGTGGACATCGAGCGGCGGTACGGCCTCACAGGGGGCAACATCATGCAGGGCGCGATGTCGCTCTCCAGCCTGTTCTTCATGCGGCCGATCGCCGGGTACGCCAACTACCGCTCCCCGATCCGGGGCCTGTACATGTGCGGCGCCGCGACCCACCCAGGTGGCGGCGTCATGGGTGCATCGGGCCACAACGCGGCGCGAGAGATCTTGCGGGACGGAAAGGGGAAATAGGTTCATGCCGGCCCTCGAGCGGACGCTGCCGCGCCGCGCGTATTTCGACGACGACGTCTTCCAGCGCGAGCGCGAGCGGATCTTCGCGCGCGAGTGGTATTGCGCGGGACGCGCAGAGTCGATTCCCGCATCGGGCGACTATTCGGTCGTGACGGTGGCGGGTGAGAGCGTGCTGCTCGTACGTGGTGCGGACGGCGTGCTTCGCGGGTTCTTCAACGTGTGCCGCCACCGCGGGTGCGAACTGGTCCTGACCGGCGCGCGGCCCGCCGTGGAGCATACCGCCGGACCGTCGGGTCACTTCGCCGGGGCGATCCGCTGTCCATACCACTCCTGGACCTACGCGCTCGACGGGGCGCTGCGGACGGCGCCATTTCTCGAGGAGGACGCGGAGTTCTCACGGTCGGACCTGCCGCTCCATCCGGTGGGGGTCGACGTGTGGGGCGGCTTCGTCTTCGTGAATCTCACGCCCGCGCAAGCAGCCGCGGAAGGGCGGACACTGCGCGCACAACTGGGTGAGGCGCCCGCGCGCGTCGCGCGCTACCCGCTCGCACAATTGCGCACTGCCCGGCGGATCGTGTACGAGGTCGCCGCGAACTGGAAAGTGATGCTCGAGAATTACAACGAGTGTTATCATTGCGCGGGCGTGCATCCCGAGCTGTGCGCGATCGTCCCGGCGTTCAAGTATCGGGGCGGCTCGGAGCTCGATTGGGAGTCAGGTATCCCGCACCGCCCGGGGGCGTGGACGTTCACCGAGTCCGGAACGAGCACCCGCGCTCCGTTCGCGGGCCTCGACGATGACGAGCGGGTGCGGCACAAGGGTGAGTTGCTCTACCCCAATCTTCTGCTGAGCCTCTCCGCCGATCATGTGGCTGCGTTCACCCTCTGGCCACGGCATCCAACGCACACGACGATCGCTTGCGATTTCCTGTTCGATCCCGCGGAGATGGCCAAGCCGGGTTTCGATGCGTCGGATGCGGTCAACTTCTGGGATATCGTCAACCGCCAGGACTGGACGATCTGCGAGGGCGTGCAGCGCGGCATGCGGTCGCGCGTGTTCGAGCGCGGCTATTACGCACCGATGGAGAGGTGGAGCCTCGACATCCGCCGATATGTGCGCGACCGCATCGGCGACCTCGACACATGACGGGACGCCGGCCCACCCACAAGCGGCGATCCGCGGTGTCCTCGCCTGCCGCGCCGCGGCGCCGCAACTACCAGCACATCGTGCTCGGACTCGGCGGACTGGGAAGCGGCGCGGCGTACTGGCTCGCGTGCCGCGCGGGCGCCGATGTGCTGGGCATCGAGCAGTTCGAGCTGGGGCACGTGCGTGGCGAGTCGCAGGATCATTCGCGGATCATCCGGCTCTCCTATCACACGCCGTCCTACGTACAACTGGCGAAACGGGCCTACGATTCGTGGGCGAGACTGGGTGCGGATGCCGGCGAGCAGGTCGTGCTCAAGACCGGCGGCCTCGATGTCGCGCCTCGTGACGCGGCGATCGATCTCAGCACGTACACCGGCAGCCTGACCGCCTGCGGCGTCCCGTTCGAGGCGCTCGACGCGGCTGAGATCATGCGCCGGTGGCCGCAATGGCACCTCACGGACGAGCATCACGGCATCTATCAGTCGGAGAGCGGGATCGCGATGGCGGCGCGGGCGAATGCCGCACACCAGCGAATGGCCCGCGCGCATGGCGCGACCCTCATGGATCGCACACCGGTCCGGTCGATCCGTCCCGTGGATGGCGAAGTCGAAGTCGAGGCGGGAGGGAAGCGGTACCGCTGCGAGTCGCTGGTCGTCGCGGCCGGTCCCTGGTCACCGGTGGTACTGAAGCGCTTGGGCACCCGGATCCCGCTCGAAGTGACCCAGGAGCAGGTGACATACTTTCGCACGGCACACTCCGCCGCTTTCGCGCCCGAGCGGTTTCCCATCTGGATCTGGATGGATGACCCGTCGTTCTACGGCTTTCCGATCTTCGGGGAGCAGGCCGTAAAGGCTGCCCGCGACGCCGGCGGTCCGCCGGTGACCGCCAACACCCGATCGTTCGATCCGGACCCCGCGCAGGAACGGGCAGTCAAACGGTTTCTCGCACGCTACCTTCCTGATGCGGCCGGTCCGATTCTGTACACCAAGACGTGCCTCTACACACTCACGCCCGACCGGGATTTCGTGATCGACCGGCTGCCGGGTCATTCCAACATCTTGGTGGCGATCGGAGCGGGGCACGCCTTCAAGTTCGCGTCGGTGATTGGACGAATTCTCTCGGAGCTGGCGATCGATGGCTCCACGCCATCGGATATCTCGCCGTTCGCGATCACGCGGCCGATCCTGAAGATGAAGAACCCGCCAAAGAACTACATGCAGTGAGGAAAGAGAAAGGAGAAAGGCAGAAAGGAGAAAGGAGAAAGGCCCAACATACTGGAGGCTTGCGCGTGCACTCTCGATTGTCAGATGTCGGTCGTCGTGTGATCCGGTGGGTCGTGCTCGCCATGCCGGTTGTCCCGGCCCTGATGATCACGGGGCTGCCGGCGGCAGCGCAGGATGGTGCCCCTGCAGAGGAGGCATCCGTTCCGTGGCCCGTGGCGTCCGGAGGGAGGCCGGTCGACAGCGTCCTGGCGGCGACGACACCGCCCGGCGATTCGATGGGCGCCGAGACGGCGGCACGGCTCGCCGAATACATCCGGATCAATACGAGCAACCCGCCGGGAAATGAGCTTCAGACCGCCCACTGGCTGAAGGACGCTCTGGCTCGCGAGGGTATCGAAGGGCACATCGTCGATACGGCCGAACTGGGCCCGGGCCGGGCCAATTTCTACGCGGTGCTCAAGGGAGATGGCTCCCAGAAAGGCATCGCACTCGTGCACCACATGGACGTCGTGCCGGTGACCCGCGAGCGCTGGGCAGCCGATCCATTCGGTGGCGTGGTCAAGGATGGATACCTGTGGGGCCGCGGGACGCTCGACATGAAGGGGCAGGGCATCATCCAACTGATGAGCCTCATCGCGCTCAAGCGCGCTGGCGTGCACCTCACGCGGGATATCGTGTACATCGCAAACGCCGACGAGGAAGCGCAGGGCACTGGCGCGATGACCTTCGTGCGGCGCCACGCCGATCTCCTCTCGACGGTCGAGTATCTGATGACCGAGGGCGGCGATACGCGGGTCGAGAACGGGAAAGTCAAGTGGTGGGGCGTCAGCGTCGGAGAGAAGCGGGCGTACTGGCAACAACTGGTCGTGCATGGCACGGCATCCCATGGCTCGGAGCCGACCGCTGACAATCCGGTGCCGAGGCTCGCGCGCGCGATCGTGCGGGTGGCCGCGTGGAACACGCCGCTCCGGGTGTCGGCGGCCGTGGATCGCCTGTTCAAGGTCGAGGCGCTCTACGAGCAGGGGGAGCACAAGCGCTGGCTGGCGGACGCGGCCCGCGCACTTCAGGATCCGCGAGCCAAAACCTGGCTCTTGAGCGACCCGGATCGGAATGCGCTACTCCGCAACACAATCTCTCCCACCGTGCTGCATGGCGCAGAAGTCACCAACATCATCCCGGGTGAGGCGACGGCGAATCTCGACATCCGGTTGTTGCCGGATGAGGATACCGCGGCCTTCAAGAAGGAGCTCACGCGGATCGTGGACGATCCAAAGGTCGAGATCCACACCCTTCCCGGCATCGAGCCGACGTTCAGCGCGCCGGCGAATACCGCGCTCTTTCGCGGTATCGAGCGGACCATCCACGAGATGGCGCCCGGACTCCCGGTCGCGACGCAGACTGACGCGGGGGCGACGGATCGTCCCACGTATGCCGGCGCCGGGATCATCTGCTACGGACTTTCTCCCTACCTGGTCGAGATGGAGATCGATCGTCGCGGCGAGCATGGCGACGACGAACGGATCCCGCTCAACACGCTGGGCTGGGGCGTGCGGTTCTACCAGAAACTGCTGATGGAGATGCAGGCGAAGGGCGGTCTCTAGCGGCCCAGCGCCCGCAGGACCTCGCGGTCGAACGCGGCGGACAGGCTCTCACGCGGCGAGTAGGGCCCTGGCGTATAGGCGGGTGAGACGATGCCGCGGTAGCTCTCCTCGCAGATGTGCCAGTCCTGGCGGTTGGTCATGTCCCAGAACCTGACGCCATCCAGTGGGTCGAAGGTCTTGTCCTGCAGGGTGGCGGCGTTGAACAACCACTCGCAGGTGATACGCGTGCGCGCCGGGCCGTCCGGCCACATCGTGTGAAACATGACGTAATCGGGGTGCAGGCTCAGGAGCATGTTCGGAAAGATCGAGTAGTAGTACACACGCCGCTCGTCTGCATCGGTGAGATGCTCCCCGACGGGAAGGCCGCAGGCTCGGCCGGTCATCGTCATGCTGCCCGCGTCGTCGTTGATCACCATGTAGCCGCCGAGGAACGGCCCGTCGTACAGATCGTTCTCGCCGCTGGTGGCCGGCGTCAGCTTCACGAGCGCGGGATGAACGGGCGAGCAGTGATAGCATTCCGAATAATTCTGGAAGAGCAGCTTCCAGTTGCACTGGACGTCGTATTCGATGCGGCTGGCCGACACGAGGGCCGGCATGTTGAACCGGCTGAACCGCCCCATGAGCGGAGCGAAGGCCTCCGCGAACGGCTGCGGATTCGCCCCGATGTGGTAGAAGACGAACCCCTCCCACTCGGCCGTCGGGACGGCGTGGAGCGGGTAGTCGCTCTTGTCGAATCCCTCGATGTCGGCGGTCGACGGCGCGCCGATCAGGCGGCCATCGAGCGCGTACACCCAGGAGTGATAGGGGCAGACGATCCGGTCGCCGACGTTGCCGATGGATGCTTCGCAGAGTCGCGTGCCGCGATGGCGGCACGTGTTGTGGAACCCACGGATGCGGCCCGTCTTGTCGCGCAGGAGGATCACGGCGGCGTTGCCGAGCTGGCGAACGACGTAGTCGCCCGGCTCCGGAATTTCGGCGGCGCGGCCCGCGCAGAGCCATCGCGAGTGAAAAATCTTCGCTACCTCGCCGGCGTAGATCTCGGGTGACGTGAAGTACGCCTGGGGGAGCGTCCGGGCGCCGTCGACCGGGATCAGTGTCGAGTGTACGAACGTCGCCGCCATGGAAGCCTCCGCCGGTGAGAGCCGAATCCCGTTGTATACAAAGATGCGCGCGCCGCCGGCGAGGCGAAAGTGGACTATGCGCCGAGCAACGCGAGGCGCGGTGTCGCGTAGAGGCGCTCGCCGTCGACCCGGTCGAGCGCGCGCCGGGCATCCGCCGGCAGGGGCGGGAGACTGGGGTCGTACTTCACGTCGCCCAGGATGGGTGTGCCGGGCGCCGCGATCTTCGCTCCGGGATTCAGAATCCCGAGGGGATCGAACGCCGCCTTGACCGCACGAAAGAGCCGAGGCGCGGGCGCATCCGGATCGGGCCACAGCATCGGTTCGAGGGGTGCGCGGAGCCTGCCATCGCCGTGCTCTCCCGACAGTGTTCCGCCCAACCGCGCGGTGAGGGCGATGACCTCACCGAGCAGCGCGCGCACCTTGGTGTGCCAGGCCGGATCCCGGACGTCGATGAGCGGGTTGACGTGGATGTGCGCATCGCCGGCGTGGCCGAAGATCGCACCCCGGATGCCATGCTTCTGCATCGCGGTGCGCACACCTCGAACGTAGGCCGCCAGATGCGCGGGAGGCACGGCACCGTCTTCGATGAATTGCATCGACTTGAGCGCGGGATCGAGGCGGGCGAGGACCGGGCTGGCCGCGTGGCGCAGGTCCCACAGCGCGGTCTCCGCGTCCCTGCCGAGTGCGAGATCCACCTGCGTCGCACCGTGCGCCCGCATCTCGCGCGACAAGGTGATCGCTCCTTCCCGTGCCCCGGCCGGCGATGCCGCTTCGATCTCGATCAGGAGCACCGCCTCGGTTTCCGCCGGCAATCGCGTGGCGGTCTCGCCGGCGCGGGCAGCCTCCCGCACGAAGTCGAGGAACGTGCGATCGAGCAACTCGCAGGCAGCGGCCCCGGCGTCGCGCGCCACCCGGGCGCCGCCGACGGCTGATTCCAGCGTGGGGAAAGCCGCGAGGAGACTCGCCGTCGCGCCGGGCCGCTCTGCCAGGGCCAGCTCGATACCGGCGAAGACCGCCAGTGTCCCTTCGCTGCCGACGAGCAGGTCGACGAGGTCGCCGCTGCGCGCGTAGTCAGCGACCGCGTACCCCGAGGAATCCTTCCGCACCCCGGGATGCTGGAGCCTGGCCCCTCCGATTGCGCGAATTTCGGGCGCCACATCCTGAAGAAACCGTCTGACTGCCGGCACCATCGCGGGAGCGGGCTGCCCCCGGCGAATTACCGCGCGCGTGCCGTCGTCGAAGATGCAGTCGAGTGCGACGACCCACGGCCGCATCGATCCGTATTTCAGCGTGTGCGCACCCGCCGCATTGGTCGATGCCATTCCCCCGATCGTGCAGAACGCACCACTCGAGGGATCGACGGGAAAGCGCAGCCCGCAGGCGACGGCCGCCGCATCGGCCTCTTCCCGCAGGACCCCCGGGCCGACAAGAAGATGGCGGTGTTCATCCACGGCCGACACATCGCGCAGCCGGCTGACATCGGCGATCACGCCAGCGCCGATCGCACCGCCGGCCATGCCGGACCCCGAGCCGCGCGGAATGAGCGGCGTGCGAGTACGGTGGGCCCACTGGACGAGGATGCGCAGGTCAGCCGCGTCCTCGGGGACTGCGACGGCGACCGGCCAGATGCGCTGGATCCCCGCGGCCTCGGCATAGACCGCGCGGGCGCCGGCATCGTCCCGGAATACTCCGCGGAAATCGGGAGGCCTGCCGGCTGCCGCCGGGTGCGGCGCCCCGTCCATGTGGCCGATCAGCGGGACAAGAAGGCGGACACGCGCGGGGGCTCGGCCGAGTAGTCGTAGAATCCGCGTCCGGATTTCCGTCCGAATAATCCAGCCGTGACCATCTGCCTGAGCAGGGGTGGCGGTGCGAATCGCGTCTCGCGGAATTCGGTGTACATGATCTCGGCAATCCGCAGCGTGGTGTCGAGGCCGACGAAATCCAGAAGCGTCAGCGGTCCCATGGGGTGACCGGCACCCAACCGCATCCCCGTATCGATGTCGGATACCGACGCGACGCCGGTCTCGACGGCGCGGATCGCGTCGAGCATGTACGGGATGAGCAGCCGGTTGACGACGAACCCCGAGGTGTCGCGTGCGGCGATCGGCTGCTTGCCCAGGCGGCGGACGAACGCCGTGGCGGCATCCACCGATGCGTCGCTCGTCGTGATCGCCCGAACCACCTCGACGAGGGCCATCAGCGGAACCGGATTGAAGAAGTGCAATCCGACCACCCGGTCGGGCCGGCCGCTCGCGACCGCCATGTCCGCGATCGTCAGGCTCGACGTGTTGGATGCGAAGATGGTGCGAGGCGGTGCCTGGCGATCGATCTCCTGCCAGAGGGCGACCTTGATGGCGAGGTCTTCGACCACCGCCTCGATCACGATGTCGCACGACGCGGCGTCGCCGATGTCTGTTCCGACGGTCAGGTGTGCCAGCGTGGCATCGCGCTGTTCCGGTGTGACCTTGCCCTTGCCGACGCCGATCGCCAGCGAGCGTTCGACGCGGCCGCGAGCCTGCGTTGCCAGCGCGGCCGTCACCTCGCGCAACCGGGTCGGAAAACCGGCAGACGCCGCGACCTGGGCAATGCCGCTCCCCATGAGGCCACCGCCAACGACACCCACTGTTTCGATGGCCATCGGAGACTCCGGGCTGAGCGTCGTCAGCGGGCGAGAACGTCGAGGAGCGACGGCGGGCGGCGCGCTTCGTTGTTCTCGACGCGATCCAGCACCTGTTCGAGCGCCAACTGTGCCCGTTGCAGGATCTGGCGGTGCGTTCGCGCCACCGCGACGCCGCCGGCAAGACCGGCGAGTGCCGGCACGGCGCCGACCGCGATTGCGGGGATCAGCGCCGGCTGTATCAGCAGCGCGAGGCCGAAGATGATCCCTCCAGCCACCGTACCGGCGGATGCGACCGCGACTCCGCCTTGCAGGCGCCGCCCGCGGACTCCCGAGACATCTGCGTCCAGCCGAACGAGCGTGCGTGAGTCATCGACCGCGATCGCCGTCGCAGCGACTTCGCTGACCCGCAGGAGATCGTACGCACGGCCGGACGAGAGGGACAACCGTCGCAGCGCGGCCCAGAAATCCCGCCGTGGCTCCCAGGTCACCCGGTCGGCATAGCGCCGCTTGAGGATGAGGGACTCATCGCGCTGCATCGTCTGATTGAGCGCACCCAGCACATCAGCCGGAGTGCCGCGCACCATCCGCTGGGCGGTGGCGACCGCCGCGCCGGCCATCTGGGCGACGAGTCCTCGCTCGGACGGCACGATGTTGCGCGTTCGCTCCTCAGCGAGCGCCAGCCGGAGGTGCACGGGCGAGAGCCCGACTTCGTTGCCGACCTCCAGCAACTGCTGCTCGGTCAGCCCGTCGCTCGGCGTCCCGTCATCGGCCATCGTGGCCTGCAACTCGGCCGCGCGCGCGAGCACGCGCTCCAGCGCCGCCCGATCGATGGCCATGAGCGCCCCGACGCGCGCCTCGGCGCTCGGGGGAAGGCGGACCGGAAGTCTCGGGGAAGCGGGGTCGTCGGGCATGGGCCGTCTTCAAATCTAGCCGCCGGCGACTGGGCGTTGGCGGCGTGCCAATGATGGCGTCGTTTCGCGGCGGCCGCTTCCTGCGCTACTCGGTGATCGCCTCGACAATCACCCCGATGCCCTGCCCGCCACCGATACAGGCACTCCCGAGCCCGTAGCGTTTTCCCCCGCGGCGGAGCGCATGGATCAGATGGGCGGTGATGCGGGCACCCGATGCCGCGAGAGGGTGGCTGAGCGCGATCGCACCGCCGTGAACATTGAGCCGGTCCCGATCGATGCCGAGGGTGCGCTCGACCGCCACCGTTTGGGGAGCAAAGGCCTCGTTCACTTCGATCAGATCCATATCGGCGATCGACAGTCCTGCGCGATCGAGGGCCTGCCGCGCGGCTGGTACCGGACCGATGCCCATCACGCGGGGATCCACCCCCGCGATACCCCACGACACCAGGCGCGCGAGAGGCTTGCAACCGTGGGCTGTTGCATACGATGCGCTGGCCAGAACGAGTGCCGCCGCACCGTCGCCGATACCGGATGCGTTGCCGGCGGTGACGACGCCGCCGGGGCGGAAGACCGGCTTGAGCTTGGCCAATGCGTCGCCGGTCGTTTCAGGCCGGGGGTGCTCGTCGCGCGTGAACTCCGCCGGCCGGCGTGTCGCGGGGTCGGTGACCGGGACCGGGACGATCTCATCGCTGAAGGCGCCGGCGGCCCAGGCATCCCGCGTCAGCGTTTGCGAGCGAAGGGCAAACGCATCCGCGGCCATCCGGTCCACGCCGCACTGCTGGGCGAGATTCTCGGCGGTGTCGCCCATGGAGCAGCCTGCCCGTGTGTCGGTCAACCCTTCCCAGAGAGAGTCGGTCAGGACCGGCGACTGTCCCAGACGTGTACCCCATCGCAGTCCACGCGCGACGTGTGGTGCCTGCGACATCGATTCCCCGCCGCCGACCAGACAGACCTCGGCAAAGCCGAGGAGGATCTCTTCCGCGCCGCTCACTACCGCCTGGAAACCCGATCCGCACAGGCGATTGACCGTCAGCGCCGGTGTTTCGATCGGACAGCCCGCGGCGAGGGCAACGTGGCGGGTGAAATAGATGCTGTCGGCGGTCGTCAGCAGCACGTTGCCGAAGATGGCCTGCGAGACCTGCGATGCATCTATGGAAGCGCGTCCGAGGGCTGCGCGCGCGGCGATCGCGGAGAGCTCGACCGCAGTCACGTCTTTCAGCGCCCCGCCGAAGGTCCCGAATGGCGTGCGCACACCGGAGAGAAACACCACCTCAGTCTTGTCCATGGCTCCCGACCCTCGTCGTTCGAGTCCGGCGGAGTGCGCGTGATCGTGCTATCCGGCGGCTCCTTCGCCCGTCTCGATCTTGCGCCCGCAGGTGGGACAGAAATGCCAGTCGACCTCGAGCTCCGCGCTGCAGGCGGGACATTGCATGACCGTCATGTTCTGGCCACAGTGGGGGCAGAACGTGATCGCACGGCCGGCGGGCAGGTCGCCGCCACAATAACGGCATCCTCCCTGCGCCATCACTGGTGGCACGGGCTTTCCTCGCCGGTCGTGCTATCGAGACTGCTGATAGTCGTTCATCTTCCTGTCCGCGTCATTCATGAACCGCTCGCGGTCCTTGCCGCCGACGCGTGCGACGATCCGTTCGACGATCGGCTTGTCGTAGTGCTGCGCATCCGTGAATCCGTAGGAATAACCGGCGCAGACTCCGATCGCGAGGGCTAGGATATAGCGCATGATCAGTCAGCTCGATTGTCGGTGGACGGCCTGGACATCAGTCACTGGGAGCCAGCGACGGCCCGGCACGCTCAATTCTCCCGACGCCCTGCCGCGGAGAGCGGTAACGCGTGCGTGGCGTCCGGAAGCGTGCGGGCGGGATTGAACGACTCGGCGGCCGGAAACGGATCCGCGTCGCGAAGCCCGGGGCGTCCCGCGCGCGAGGGCCGGCTGCCGATCCACGACTCGAACTGCGACGGCACGAAGCCGCCGGATGCCGTCTGTGACGCCGCCGCGGTGGTCGCGAGGTGGTTGGCGTATTCGTTCTGCGCGTGGCCATCGTGGCCCCGCACCCAGCGCCAGTCGCACCGGTGTCCGCCGCCGCGCACGACTGTCACTGCCTCGCGCCAGAGTGCCAGATTTTCGATTGGACCGCCCTTGCGAGTCCATCCCCGCGCCGCCCACCGGTGTACCCAATCCCGCAAGCCGTCGATCAGATATTTCGAGTCGCTCGTGAAGATCACGTCGAGTGGCGCGCCTTTGGCGGAGAGTCCGCGAAATGCCTCGATCACCGAGCGCAACGCCATCCGATTGTTGGTGGTGGCGGGCTCGGAGATCCAGAAGTCGCGGCGGGTGACCCCGCCGGATTGCGGGTGCTGATACTCTACGACCCCGCCGGCGCCGCCCGGCGTGTCGCGATCCTGCCCGTTGCCGAGGCAGGATTCGTCCGCATAGACGGCAATGAGGGGGTGTGGCGAATCGCGATGAAGTGCAGGGTCTCGTTTCACGGCGAATCAGCGACCCGGGATGGGCTCGAGCTGGTCGAGCTCATCGAGGACGAGCGTGAGACTGTCACCCGTCGTGGGATGGCGGGCATCGAGCACCTCGCGCCCGGTGACCGTGCGAAGCCTGAGCGGCACCACGACAAATTCGGTGCCCCGGCGAGTGACCACGATCCTGCGTCCCTCGGTAATGGCCCGCTCGAGGGCTTCGTATTGTGCGTGGGTCAGGCGGGGATCCGTTGTGCGTGAGTCAGGCGTGCAACCGGGGGGATCGTGGCCGATAAGTCTATCAGGCAGCGCGCCAGGGGGCAGGATCGCCTTGCCGGGATTTCGGGCGTCTGATTTATGGCTGGGCACGGCAGTTGCCCGAATACCTTATTATGGATGACACTGCGCGTCCCAGTATTCACGCCATCGCACCGAGCCAGTCCGGCATCTCCGGCCACCATCGTGTGCGCGGTCACGATCGCGAGGACCATCTGACGGCAACTGGCGCGTCGCACGTACCGGCTCGGACGGGGGCAGGGAACCAGTACGAGCGGCCGATCATCCTGCTGTCCAATCGGGAACCGTACGAGCACGTCGTTGTTCCCGACGACGATACGATGGCGGTCAGGCATCCCTATGGTGGGCTGGTCACGGCGCTCGACCCCGCGCTCAAGGCGACGCACGGCGTCTGGGTAGCATGGGGCTCGGGGAGCGGAGACCGCGCCGCCACGGATGCGTGCGGGCGAGTCGAAGTGCCTCCGCCACCGGCCGAACCGATGTACACCCTGCGGCGGGTCTGGCTCGACGAGGCCGATGTCGAGGGCTACTACCTCGGGTTTGCCAACTCCGTCCTGTGGCCCCTTTGCCACCTCCTGATCCACCATCTGCGATTCCGGGACGAGGACTGGGCGCGGTATCAAAGCGTGAACCAGCGGTTCGCCGACGCGGCACTCGAAGAGGCCAGGCGCCTTCGCGGGGAAACGGGGCGAGAGCCGGTTGCCTGGATACAGGATTACCACCTCGCGCTCGTCGCGGAATTACTGCGCGCGGCGCGGCCCGAGCTGTTCATCCATCAATTCCTGCACATCCCGTTTCCCCCGCCGGAGATCTTTCGCCTGTTGCCGTTCGGCGTGTGCCAGGCGCTCCTGCGGGGATTGCTGGGCAACGACCTCCTGGAGTTTCACACGGAGCGGTACGCGGTGAACTTCGTAGACTGCGCGGCGCAGCTCCTTCCGGGCGCCGTGGGCGACCGGGCGGCGCTGACCGTCCGGTACGCGGACCGGACGACCGCGCTCGGCGTCTTTCCGATCAGCATCGACGTCGATCGCTTCGAGGCGATGGCTGCTGCGCCGGAAGCGGCCGCGCGAGCGGCCGAGCTGCGCCAGCGGTACGCGTGGGGTGACCGCCAGTTGGGAGTGAGCGTCGACCGGATCGACTACACGAAGGGGATCCTGGAGCGTCTCAGCGCGCTGGAAGTCCTCTGGGCGAGCGCACCGGAGCTGCGGGACCGGTTCACGATGCTGATCGTGACCGCGCCGTCACGGACCGAGTTGCGCCCCTACCGGGTATTGGAACAGCAGATTGATGCTCGGGTGTCGTCCATCAACGCACAGTTCGGCACCCCAACGTGGACTCCCATTGTCGTGTTGCCGGAAGCGATGCCGGCGACCGAACTCGCCGCTATCTATCGGGCGGCGGATCTCTGTCTCATTTCCTCGCTGCAGGACGGTATGAATCTCGTCGCCAAGGAATTCGTCGCTTGCCAGCTCGACGAGCGCGGGGTGCTCGTCCTGAGCCGGTTCACCGGTGCTGCGGAGGAGATCGAGGGCGTGGTGCTGATCAATCCTTTCAACGTGGACGGGGTGGCCGCGGCGATTCGCGCGGCGCTCGCCATGCCCATGGCGGAGCGTGCGCGGCGCATGGGTGCCATGCGGCGGCGGCTTCGCCAGGCGACGGTATTCGACTGGCTCGATAGCGTGATGTCCCGGGTCGCATCCATGGCGGGAGCGTCCGGCTCGGGCAGTTCTGCCACCGCGTGAGCGCACCAACGGCACAACCATCGCGGCCGTCGGCCGCGAAAGGCGCGTCCGGCCGGGACGCTCCGGCCGGCACATCACCCTACACTCCCATTTCCGATTACGGCATCATCGGCGACCTGCATACCGCGGCGCTGGTGAGCCGGTTCGGGGCGGTCGACTGGTACTGCCCGCGCGCCTTCGACGGCCCGTCGGTGTTCGCCGCGGTGCTGGACGCGGGCCGGGGCGGGTCGTGCCGGATCGAGCCGACGGGGCCGTTCACCGCCGAGCAGCGGTATATCGGCCGGACGGCGGTGCTCGTCACGACATTCCAGACTCCGGCAGGCGTCCTCGAACTCACGGACTTCATGCCGGTCGGCGGGGGCGGCCGCCGCTTCGCGGAGGTGCATCGCCGGGTGGTGTGTCTCAGCGGCGAAGTGGAGTTCCGAGTGGAGTTCGGACCGCGCTTCGACTATGCGACCGGGCAGACGGTAGTGTACCCGCGGCGTCATGGCGTGCTCGCCACGGACGAAGAGGACGAAGTGCTGACGCTCGCGGCGCCGCCGGAGATCTGGTGGTCCGTCGAGGGAAGCGCGGCGAGCGCGACGCTGAAGCTTCGTGCCGTCGAGGGGCATGCGGCGAGACCCGCGCACGAGGACGACCACGCCGCGGCACCGGACGACTCGGCGCCTCCGGCGGGAGCGGCCGCGGGGCGGACCCAAGGCGCGGGACCGGGGCGGCGGAGCGGCGGCAAACGCGCGAGCGGGCCGCGGCGGAGAATGAATGCCGCGGTGGCGATCGTCACGGGCGCGGTGTCCCGCGTCGCCGATGTGGTGGGCCGGATGGGCGGCATCGCCGATCGGGGGGACGGGACTGCCGACCACCGGACGCAGCCGGGAGGGGGTGGCAGGGGCCGCGACGACTGCGCGTGGTTCGTCCTTCGGTACGACGACGACGAAGTCCGTCCGCTCGCGGCGTACGAGTCAGAGAAGCGATTGGCCGCGACTCTCGCTTTCTGGAAGACGTGGGTCAGCGTCATCCGGTACGATGGGCCGTATCACGATGCCGTGATCCGGTCGGCGGTGACGCTCAAACTGCTGTGCTACGAGCCGACGGGCGCGATCGTCGCCGCACCCACAACGTCGCTGCCGGAAGAAATCGGCGGTGTGCGCAACTGGGATTATCGATACACCTGGATCCGGGACTCGGCTTTCGTGCTCTACTCACTGAGCATCCTCGGTCATTCGGACGAGGCGGACCGGTTCATGGAGTTCCTCAAGCGGGTCGCGCGCCGCACGAGCGACACCCACTTGCAGGTGATGTACGGCATTGATGGCCGCCGTCATCTGACCGAGCAGACCCTCCCCCAACTCGAAGGCTACCGTGGCTCGGCACCGGTGCGCGTCGGGAACGCCGCATACGATCAGTTACAGCTCGATGTGTACGGCGAGTTGCTCGAGACGGCGTATCTGTGGAGCCGCACCCGGCCGTTGACCGAGGGCACGTGGTCCACGCTCGGGCGTCTGGTGGGATTCATCGCCGAGAACTGGCGCCGGCCGGACAACGGCATCTGGGAGGTGCGAGCCGGACTGCGTCACTACGTGCACAGCAAAGTGATGTGCTGGGTGGCGCTCGATCGGGGGATTCGCATGGCCCGGGAGTTCGCGCTCCCGGCGCCGCTCGAACGGTGGGAGGCGGAGCGCGCCGCCGTCCACGCCGACGTTCTCGCCAACGGATGGAGCGAGGAGAAGCAGAGCTTCGTTCAGTACTACGGGACCGACGCCCTCGATGCGTCCAACCTCGTGATCCCGATGGTCGGGTTCCTGCCGCACAGCGACCACCGTGTGGCCGGGACCGTCCGGGCCACACTCCGCGAGCTTACCAGCAAAGGCGAAGAGATGGTGTACCGCTACCGCAACGAGGACGGCATCCAGGGTGGCGAAGGCGTCTTTTCGATTTGTACGTTCTGGCTGGCGGAGGCGCTCGCGCTGTTGGGCGACCATGCGTACGCGGAAAAGATCTTCGAGCGCATGATCGGCCACGCGAACCACCTGGGCCTTTACAGCGAAGAGCTCGACCCGGCCACCGGCGGGTTCCTGGGTAATTTCCCGCAGGCATTCACGCATATCGCGCTGATCAACTGCGCGCACGTCATGGATGTCCTGAACCCAAGAGGTGAGAAGACAACGCGGGAGTGGACCAGTTGATCGCGCTCAACCGCCTGCGGCCCGATTAAAGGCGGACCATCCGAGACTCCGGATGGTGGCGCCATGCTCGTCGAGCCGGGGGGGTGGATACCGGACGGTGCCCGGTGGCGATGGAGCGATCCCGGTGAGTGCGGAAGCCGGCACACTGCCGACCGCTTCGCGGACCGAGCGCACCACACCGGCGGGGACTTCAGCCGTGGCGAGCAGCGTCATCCACTCGGCGGCCTGGCGTTCGCGAAACCGGGAAGCGAGACGGCTCACCACGCGCTCCCGAGCGGCGACCCGGCCGGCGTTGGTAGCGAGCGACGGATCGTCTGCCAGGTCGCGGAGATCGAGGGCAGCCGCGCAGGCGCGCCATTGGCTGTCGGTCCCCACGGCCAGCGCGAGCGGGCGGTCCGCCGTTTCGAACAACTGATAGGGGACGAGGTTCGGGTGCGCGTTGCCCCACCGGCCGGCGTCTTCTCCGCCGACGAGGACATTCTGCGCGACATTGACGAGCGCCGCGGTCGCGCTGTGGGCGAGCGAGATCGTGATGCGCCGGTTCTCCGGCGGAAGGGAACCTCGCTCGCGGGCGGCGAGTGCAGCGAGGACAGCGATGGCGGCGTCCTTGCCGGCGACGACATCCGCCAGGGCCACGCCGACCTTGGTGGGCGGCCCGTTGGGTTCCCCCGTGATCGCCATCCATCCCTGCTCGGCCTGTACCACGAAGTCATAGCCGATGCGTGCGCTGTGGTCGCCGAAGCCTGTGATCGTGGCCCAGATCAGATCAGGATGGCGTCCGAGCAGCGTGGCGGCGCCGATGCCGTGTTTCTCGAGCGTCCCGGGGCGAAAGTTCTCGACGACGACGTCTGCACCGGCAGCCAGGCGGGCGATGAGGGCAACGTCATCAGGGCGGCCGAGGTCCGCAGCCACACTCCACTTGTTGCGGTTGATACTCAGGAAGTACGCGCTTTCGCCCCGATCGTCGAAGGGAGGACCCCATCCGCGGCTGTCGTCGCCTGACCCAGGCCGTTCGATTTTGACGACATCTGCACCCAAATCGCCGAGGACCATGGTGCAGAGCGGCCCGGCGAGGACGCGTGTCAGATCCAGCACTTTTATGCCGGTCAAGCTATGTTGTCGCATTACTGGCGCGATAACAGCGCGATGTGCATGGTACTTTCCTGGAGGACCATGGGCTCGGGCGGTGACTGGGGTGGCTTGCGTAGATGACGAAAAATCATATACTTACCCGCCGCGCGGCCTGGTCCTTTGCCGGAGGCGATCGGTGGGACCTTTGCCGGTAAGGTTACGCCGCGCCTTTGACGCCTTCAACACACCGCTCCCGGGGTCCGGACCCCGGTGCCGAGCACGGACGGAGCACGCACGCTATGGCTGACAAGGCCGAGACATTGGACGCCAAGCCGGCGACGGACGGTACGCCGCCGGCGTCGGTTCCGCCGAAGAGAAGTCCAGGTCATCGCGGCGCGGATGTACGCGACACGGTGGCGGAGATGGCGGCGAAGGCGCAGGAGATCAGTCTGGAGGCGGGGAGCAAGATGGCGGCGGCGATGAAGGATGTCATCAGTGCGGCCGCCGGGTTATCGGGATTCGCGATCGAGAGCGCGAGGGACCTGGTCCAGTACATGGTGCGTCGCGGGCAGATGACGCAAGACGAGGCCGACAAGCTGATCCGCGACGCTGAAGAGGCGGATGGGAAGCGGAAGCCGCACCCGGTACCCCCGCCGTCGAAGGTGCCGAAGCCGCCGCCGGCGCCCATACTCAAGGTGGATACGGTGCCGTCGTCTTTTGTCGCGACGACGATGGCGAAGGCGCCGGTGCGGAGCGAGCCGGCGCGTCCCTCGGCGCCTGTCGCCGCCGCGGCTCCGAAGAAGGCGGCCGTGAAGGCCAAGAAGAAAGTGGCCGCACGTCCGGCGCCGAAATCGAAGCCGGCTGCGAAGAGCGCCTCGAAAAAGAAGCCAACGGGGAGGCGGTGACGGGTTGAGGCTGGCGATTCTGTGGCCAGCGGCGGTACCGGGCCGGCTGCGAAGTGTATCAGCCGGCCTCACCGTTTCTCCCGGTAAGTCATTTCCGGCCGGTTCGTACCGATAGAGGCTGGCGCCAGCGTCTTCGTGGACTCCGGCGCCGTAACCCTGGTTTTCACTGTCACGCAATTGGTCAGCAATGTTACTTCGTATGAATTCGTGTTACTCCGGCGAGGTTGCCTCGTCATCTCAGCGTAGCCGGTCCGTGACGGGCGAAAGCTCGCTGGCGCAGGTCTATACACCGCGTCAGAAACGGGTTATGCTAGCCCCGTGAAAACGACCGTGACGCCGGCACAGGCCGACCAGCTCGAGGCGGACCAGCAGATCATTGGACGAGTACTGACTGGCCACCGCGAAGATTTCTCGTTGTTGATCATGCGGTATAGCGATGCCTTGTACCGGCACGCGTTGGGAATGACGGGCAGTCCTGATGTTGCGGAGGACATTCTCCAAATGTCCTTCATCAAAGCGTACCAACATCTTGCGGAGGTTCGGGGACGGTTTGACGCCTGGGTGTTCCGGATCGTGGCAAACGGATGCAAGGACTGGCTGAAGAACATCCGCCGGACGCACCTGAGCTATGACGAGGATGACCAACCGTCGGGGTATGCGACCCCGGAAGAAGATCTGGACCGGACTGAGTTGCGGAGCGACCTCGACCGTGCATTGGCGGCACTCGCCCCGAGTTTGCGGGAAGCGTTCGTAATGAAGCACGTCGAAGGGCGGTCGTACGAGGAGATGGCCGATCTGTTGGGCACCACCGTTGGGGCACTGAAAATGCGCGTTCACCGCGCACGCGAAGCGCTCCAGGTCCTTTTAGAGGAGAAATACGCGTGATGCATGACGATCTTTCAGCGCGCGACGGGCGCGACGATGCGCGGTCCCGTGCGCCAGAGACACCCGAAGCTGGGCAGGAGCGGCCGGCGCGGGTTCGCGAGTCCGGAAAGCTGGCGGACCGAGAGGTTCCGATCGAGCTGACCCGGACCCCGGATCAAATTCACGCGTGGTTGGACGGCGAGCTGCCGGAATCAGCCGTGCGCGGCGCAGAAGCGGTGCGGCACGTCGAGTTCTGGAAGCGCCTCGACCGCGACCTCGAAGTGCGCCGCCACGCCCATGCGCCGGTGGAGCTCACCGAACGGATCATGGCCGCCATTCCGGCGACCGTGCCGCAGGCTGCTGCGCCGTGGTGGGCGCGTTCCGTCGAGTTGAGCCCTGTGGCCGTTGCGGCTGCAGCCGCGGGACTGCTGACGATCGGTGCCGCGATCGGCGCGACGATCAAGCGGTAGCTGGCGCAGGCAGGGGCGCACGACAGAGCGGGGCCGGTCCACTGGACCGGCCCCGCTTTGCTATGACTAGGACAGATTCCTTCGCAGGAACGACAGCGCGACCCCGTCGAGGAAGAAGTCGCTGACGCGGGACTCCTCGGTGAACTTGCATTGCAGCAGCAGGGCGCGGCCGGCGGCCAGCTCGGGAGCGTCGGGGAACTCGACCAGGACGAAGCGGGCGCCACGCCTCGCGAGCTCGGCCACGAATGCGTCGATGAGCGAGCGGGCGACGCCGAGGCGCTGGGAGTCGGGCGCGACCGCCATGCCGTGCATCTTGCCTGCCCCGACGGCGCCCGCCACCTCGCCATAGACCGCCACGCCCGCGAGGCGATCGCCGGCCAGCGCCACGAGACCTGCCGCTTCCGGATCGTTGCGGCCCGCCGCGGCGGCGCCGAGTGCGGCGCGCAATGCGGCGCGGGGCGCTTCCGCGTACAGGGTGTTGCCGAATGCCGCCGTGAACAGGCTCCGGCAGGCCGGCCCATCGGACGCAGCCAGCGGCCGGATGGTGGCGGGCGCAGGCGAACGGCTCATCAGAAGTGGATCGCGCGCCCGAGGACGGCCAGCGCGGCTTCCTTCGTCGATTCGGACAATGTCGGATGCGCGTGCACGGTGCCCCCAATGTCTTCCGCAGTGGCCCGGTACTCGAGCCCGAGCACCACTTCGCTGATCAGCTCCGAAGCGTTGGGGCCGATGATGTGCACGCCGAGCAGCTCGCCCGATCCGGCATCGGCGAGGAACTTCACGAAGCCCGACGTCTGGCCGAGCGTCCGGGCACGCGCGTTCGCCGAGTACGGAAACTTCCCGGTGGTATACGGCCGGCCTTCGGCCTTGACCTCGTGTTCTGCCAATCCGGCCACCGCGATCTCGGGCCACGTGTAGACGACTGACGGTATGGAGCGGTAGTGCATGCGGGAGGGGTGTCCGGCGATCACCTCGGCTGCCACCACGCCCTCTTCTTCCGCCTTGTGCGCGAGCAGCTTGCCCCCGACTGCGTCGCCGATCGCGTAGACGTGCGGGAGGTTCGTGCGCATCTGGTCATCGGCCAGGATCTCGCCGCGTGGGCCGAGTCCCAGGCCCAACGCAGCCGCGTCGATGCCCTGGAGACTCGGGCGGCGGCCGACGGCGACGAGCACATGATCGGCGTCGATCCGCTCATCGACGCCCCCATCTTTCTCGTACTCGACCGTGACTCGCTCGCCGCTGGCGCGTGCGCCGGTCACGCGTACCGCGGTGCGCAGATCGAGCCCCTGCTGGCGGAAGACCTTTTCCGCCTCCTTGATCACGTCCGCGTCGAAACCGGGCAAGATGCTGGGCGCGAGCTCCAGCACGGTCACGCGGGTGCCGAGCCGGCGCCACACGGATCCGAGCTCGAGTCCGACGACACCGGCGCCGACGACAACGAGGTGATCGGGGACGCGCGGAATCCTGAGCGCGCCGTCGTTGGACAGCACACGCGACTCGTCGAACGGCAGGAACGGAAGGGAGATGGGGACGGAGCCCGTGGCGATGATGACATCGGTGGCGCGGATCGTCGTGGCCACGCCGGCGGCATCCGTCACCGTCACCGTGTTACCCGCGCCGAGCACGCCGCGGCCCTTGGCCCACGTCACCTTGTTCTTGCGGAACAGGAACTCGATGCCTCTCGTGTTCTGGGCGACGACGTCCAGCTTCCGCTGCATCATCCTGGGCAGATCGAGCGTCAGCCCAGTGGCCTGGAACCCGTGCTCCGCCGCGTGAAGCTTGGTGAACTCGAAGTATTCGGAGCTGGTGAGGAGTGCCTTGGACGGGATGCAGCCGATGTTGACGCAGGTGCCGCCCAGCGTCTTGTCCTGCTCGACGCAGACCGTGCGCAATCCCAACTGTGCCGCCCGTATCGCGGCGACGTAGCCACCGGGCCCGCCGCCGATGATGACGACGTCGGCCTCGGCCGGAACGGGGGACGGGGCGTTCATGGGCGGCTCACGCCACCAGCATGGCGGCCGGATCCTCGATCAATTCCTTGATGCGGACCAGGAACAACACCGCGTGCTGGCCGTCGACGAGCCGGTGGTCGTAGGACAACGCGACGTACATCATGGGCCGCACGACGACGGCCCCGTGCTCGGCGACCGGCCGGTCCTGAATCTTGTGAAGTCCCAGTATACCGGATTGGGGGTAGTTGAGGATGGGTGTGGACACGAGCGATCCGAACACGCCGCCATTGGTGATCGTGAACGTGCCGCCAGTGAGATCATCGATGGCGAGCTTGCCGGCACGAGCGCGGGTCGCGACGTCGGCGATCTCGCGGCCGATCACGATGATGCCCTTCTGGTCCGCATCACGAATCACCGGCACGACGAGGCCGGCCTCGGATGCCACGGCGATACCCATGTTCACGTAGTGCTTGTAGATGATCGTATCGGCGTCGATCTGCGCGTTGACGACCGGGAACTGGCGCAGAGCGATGCACGCGGCTTTCACGAAGAACGGCATGAACGTGAGCTTGACGCCCTGCTCCTGTTCGACACGCTCGCGCATGCGGTTTCGGAGCGCGGTCACGGCCGACATGTCGATCTCGTTGAACGTCGTCAGATGCGCCGTGATGTGCTGCGCCTGCACGAGGTTGTCCGCGATGCGCTTGCGGCGCGTCGTCATCTTCTCGCGGGTCTCGCGCGCCTCTGGCGCCGCCGGCGTGCGGGCGCCGTTCGGTCCAGCCGGTGTCGGAATGGCCCGCGATTCGGGGCCGGCCACTGGTGTGGGGGGAGCGGTGGCGCTGCCGCGCGCCAGGTGATCGAGCACATCGGGCGTGCTCACGACGCCGCCGCGACCTGTCCCCGCGACCCGCGCGAGGTCCACGCCTTCTTTGCTTGCGAGCCGCTGCGCGGAGGGAGCCGCGCGGACGGCGCTCGGCGCCCCTGTCCCCGACGTGGCCACCGTGGCAGGCGCCGCTCCTGATGGCGACGCTGTTGAAGGCGCGGCAGCCGCTGGGGCAGCCGCAGCGACTTTCGCCGCGGCGGCTGCCGGCACAGATGCAGACACGGCTGCCGGCACGGCGGCCGTCTCATCGACCTCGCCGAGCAGGTCGTCGACCTTGACGGCATCGCCCTCGTGCTTGGCTTGCGACGCGAGGACACCGCTCTTGAGTGCGGGCACTTCGACCGTCACCTTGTCCGTGTCCAGCTCGACGACGGTCTCGCCGGCGGCGACCGGGTCGCCGGGTTGTTTGGCCCAGCGCGACACCGTGGCTTCGACGATGGATTCGCCGAGTGATGGGACTTTGATCGCGATCATGCGTACCGGGGCATATCGTTATGCAATTCCGCGAGTGCCGGCGGCCGGCACGCTCGGAGCAGGCGCGTACTCCACGCTGTCATGGCAATATAACTTTCCCCGACTCCAGTGCGAGGACTCACGATCAGCGCGCACGGCGGCATGGAGCGGCTCGAATTTCGAACCGATCTGCCGGATCCCGTGCTCACCACAACGAGCGACGTGCGCGTCCGCATCCATGCGGCCGCGCTCAATCATCTCGACCTCTTCGTGGTCGCGGGGCTGCCCGGTGTCACGATCACGCCGTCCTGGATTCTGGGCGCCGATGCAGCGGGGGTTGTCGACCGGGTTGGCGCGGAGGTGCGGGGCGTATCGGTGGGCGATTTCGTGCTGGTCAATCCGGGAGTGAGCGACCGGACGTGCGAGTATTGCCGGCGGGGCGAACAGTCGTTGTGCGTGCACTTCCAGCTCCTGGGCGAACACAGGCCGGGGACCTTCGCCGACTACATCGTGGTGCCTGCCGCGAATGTGAGGACCGTGCCCGCGCCGGGGGCGGGGGCCGCCGGGGCGGCCGGCGCCGCGGCGTTCACGCTCGTGACGCTGACGGCCTGGCGCATGGTGGTGACGCGGGCGATGGTCGCACCTGGTGAGACGGTGTTGATCTGGGGCATTGGGGGCGGCGTCGCGCAGGCGGCGCTTCAGATCGCGAAAGCGCGAGGCGCTCGCGTGTGGGTGACTTCTGGGAGTGATGAGAAACTGCGGCGCGCGGCGGATCTGGGTGCGGACGAGGTGCTGAACCATCGTACGACCGATGTCGCGCGCGCGATTCGCGAACAGACCCGCAAGCGAGGGGCCGACGTCGTGATCGACAGTGTGGGCCAGGCCACCTGGCGGCAATCGCTCGCCGCGCTCGGCCGCGCGGGCCGGCTGGTCACGTGCGGCGCGACGACCGGTCCGATCGTCGAGACCGATCTGCGGCGGATGTTCTGGAACCAGTGGACGCTCATGGGCTCGACGATGGGCAACGATGCGGAGTTCGATGCCGTCGTGGCGGAGTTCCGGGCGGGCCGGCTGCGCACGCCGGTCGATTCCGTGTATCCGTTGGCGGACGGGCGAGCGGCGTTCGAGCGTCTCGCGTCCGAGGACCATTTCGGGAAGATCGTGCTCACGATGCAGGGGGAGGGGGAGGGG